>Ga0183095_10007_pt5 | contig 531229 bp, 516 predicted proteins | sample BioMet4_FD_130346 | JGI IMG/M metagenome (GOLD analysis project Ga0183095, IMG submission 130346) | Microbial communities from bioreactor (seeded with sewage sludge) at LBNL, California, USA - Biofuel metagenome 4 (v2) (version 3) | ecosystem: Engineered > Bioreactor > Anaerobic > Unclassified ... | reverse complement strand
ATATCAACACCGTGTCCGACCTCATCTCCAAGACCCAGGACGAGATGATCAAGGTCCGCAACCTCGGCCGCAAGTCCCTTGAAGAAGTCGAGCATAAGCTGGCTATGATGGGCTTGTCTCTGGCAGATGAGGACAACAACAACCAGTAATGCTCTGAAGAAGGAGGAAATCGATATGCCCGGAACAAGAAAGCTCGGCAAGACCGCCGATCAGCGCATGGCCATGCTCCGCCAGCAGGTAACGGATTTTCTGGATACCGGCCGGATGGAGACGACCCTGACCCGCGCCAAGGAGATCGCGCCCCTCGCCGAGAACATGATAACCCTTGGAAAGAAGAAGGACCTCGCCGCCTATCGTCAGGCGCTGTCTTTCATCACCCGCGAGGATGTGGCGAAGAAAGTCTTTGATACCGTCGCCCCCAAGTATGCCGACCGCTCTGGCGGCTACACCCGCGTGACCCGCACCGGCGTGCGCCGCGGCGACGCCGCCGAGACCGCCGTCATCGAGCTGGTCTGAACCGCCATCAAAACAAACGCTGGAATGACCACCGTCATTCCGGCGTTTTCGTACAACTGAGAAAGAGGCGTACCCATGAACGATGAACTTACCCCGCAGGACATCCAAAAGATGCAGGAGGAACTGGACGAGCGCCGGCTGAAGCTGATGCCGGAGCTGCTGGAGGAGGTCAAGCGCACCCGTGCCTTCGGCGACCTCAGCGAGAATTACGAATATAAGACGGCCAAACAGGCCCTGAACCAGAACAAGGGCCGCATCCGTTATTTGGAGGGCATGATAAAGACGGCACGGGTCATCTCGGGCGTCTCCGCCGCCGATGCCGTGGGCCTTTTCGACAATGTGCTGGTCTATATGGTGGAGGACGACGAGGAGCAGACCATCAAGATCGTCACCACCGTGCGCACCGATCCCCGCAAGGGCCTGATCAGCAAGGAGTCCCCCTTCGGCCGGGCCGTGCTGGGGAAGAAGGCGGGCGACCGGGTGAAGGTGGTCGTCTCCGACGACTACAGCTATACCTGCGAGATCCGCCGCATTGAAAAGGGCGCCGACGACGGCTCAGCCCCGCTGATGGGATACTGATTATCCGACTCCAAACAGTACCAATATCAGGCCATACACCACGCTGGCGCCCACGCCGAACACGATGACGGGCCCCGCGATGACGAACATTTTGGCCGCCGTGCCCAGCACGAAGCCCTCGGTCTTGAATTCCAGCGCCGGGGACACCACGGCGTTGGCAAAGCCCGTGATGGGCACCAACGTGCCCGCCCCCGCGAAGCGGGCAAGGTTATCGTATACGCCCAGACCCGTCAGCAGCGCACTGAGAAAGATCAGCGTCATGCTGGTCAGCGCCCCGGCGTCGTCCTTTGCCAGGCCCGCGCCCAGATAGGTCTCGTCCAGCAGCTGCCCCAGACAGCAGATGGCGCCGCCCACCAGAAAGGCGCGCAGCACATCCCCCCGGAAGGGCGAACGGGGCGCGTGCCGGCTGGCATATTTTTTGTATTCGTCGTTGGTCATTCCCATGAAAGAGCCTCCCAAAGCAAAAAAAGAACTCCGTGTTAGTTTGAACACGGAGCTCATTTTTATTCATTTGTGCTGCTGTTCCAGCTCCAGCAGCAGTCGTTTGACCTCCAGCCCGCCGGCATAGCCGGTCAGCGACCCGTCCGCCCCGATGACGCGGTGGCAGGGGACAAGGATGGGGATGGGATTTTTATTGTTGGCCAGGCCCACGGCCCGGGCCGCCCGGGGACTGTCCACCGCCAGCGCGATGTCCCGGTAGGAGCGGGTCTCGCCGTAGGGAATGTCACAGAGCGCTTTCCAGACCTTCTTCTGAAATTCGGTTCCCGCGGGGTCCAGCGGAATGTCAAATGATCTCCGTGTGCCCGCGAAATACTCCCGCAGCTCGCTCACGGCGCGCAGCAGCAGCTGAGAGGGATTGAAAGCATAACCGCCTCCGCCGAAGAATACAGATGTGAGAGCCTCGTTGGTGCCTGCCAGTGTCAGCAACCCGATGGGGCTGTCCATGGTGATGGTGTTCATACCGCGTTACCGTCCTTTTACTCGTCGATGGTGAGATTATCTACGCCGTTTTTTTCGAATTCCGACATATATTCGTCCATGCGATTATTGAGTTCCAGCATATTGTCCTGATCGGCGCCTTCGGCGCTCATATCCCGGCGGGCCAGCTCCTCGGCCAGAATGTCGAAGAACACGGCATCCTCGTAATCGGCAATCGCGTCGTGGATGCCGCCCTCCTCGTAGGCCCGGGAGGGAAAGACGCGGCCGTGCCAGGTCTGTACCAGCGCCCGCATGGATTTGGGACACATGGCGAACATTTTTTCCTGCAGCAGGTCGTAGTCCTCAAAGCGGTCGTTGCCGCGGGTGGAGTTCAGAATCCAGTTTCCGACGTATACCAGGTCCAGCAGTCTGCGGAATTCTTTTTCGGTAAGTTCAATGTTCATTTTGGTCGCCTCCTTACCAAGGGTTTACCGCATACTCTTATTATAGCAGAGTACGAGCTTTCTTTCCACACAATTTTTTCCCTTGTAATCAGGACGGAAATGTCTTATTATATTAAAGTTAACGAAAAATCAAGGAGCACTTCATGGACAATCGACCAGTCGGCATTTTCGATTCGGGTCTGGGCGGGCTCACCGCCGTGCGCGAATTTAAAAAACTGCTGCCTCATGAAAACATTATCTACTTTGGCGACACGGGCCGTATGCCCTACGGCGCGCGCCCGGCGGGCCAGATCCGCGTCATCGCGGGACAGAATCTCGCCTTTGTCGCCGGGCACGGCACAAAGGCCATGATCGCCGCCTGCGGCACGATCTCCTCCACGGCGGACGATCTCCTCTGCCGGTGCGAAACGCCTGTGTGCGGGGTCCTGAAGCCCGGCGTGAGGGAGCTGTGCGCCGCGCCGCCCGCCGTGGTGGGCGTCATTGCCACCGCCACCAGCATCCAGAGCGGCACCTACGAGCGCGCCATTAAGGCGCTGTGCCCGGAAAAGACCGTGATGGCCATATCCTGCCCCAAATTCGTCCCCCTGATCGAGGCGGGACGCTACGACAAGGACGACCCCGCCGTGTGCGCGGCTATGGAGGAATACCTTGCCCCCATGAAGCAGGCCGGCGTGGGCGCGCTGCTGTTGGGCTGTACGCATTACGGCCTCATCGGCGACGCTATTGACGACTATTTCGGCGGGCGTGTGGCGCTTCTCGGCGCGGCGGACGCCGCCGCCCGGGAGCTGGCCCGGTACCTTACCCAAAACGGCCTGCTGGGCGCCGGAGATGGGGAGGACCGCTTTTACACCAGCGGATGCGTGGAGGAATTCGAGCGGCTGGGCAAGCTGTTCCTGGGCCGGGATCTCACCGGCCGGGTGGAATACATCCCGCCGTTCCCGGTATGAGGACCCGCCCATGAAAGATGTTGTCATCAAGATCGTCGGCACTCAGAATTACGGGCAGGACGACAAGGACTCCATCGAACTGGTCACCGACGGCAAGTATGCCTTTTCCGAGGGCCGGGGCGAGGTGTTCTACACCGAAAGCGAGCTCACCGGCATGGAGGGCACCAACACCCATCTGACCATCTCCCCGCTGGAGGTGGTGCTGCGCCGGGAGGGGAGCGTCACCAGCTCCACCGTGTTCCGGGAGGGGCAGCGCAACGCGTTTTTGTATGATACGCCCTACGGCAAGGCCACCATGGGCGTGGATACCCGGAAGATCGCCGCCAATTTCGACGAGCACGGCGGCAGCATGGAGATCGACTACGTCGTGGATATGGATCACGCGGTGTTCGGCCGCAACAAGTTCCAGATGCATGTACGCGAACAGGAGAGACAGACGATATGAATCTGATACAGGAAGCAAAAGACAGCATCGACGCGCTTTTGAAGGCGGCCTGCGTCAAAGCCGCCGCCGCCGGAACCCTGCCAGAGGGGGAGCTTTCCGGCCTGGTGGAGATCCCCAAGGACACCCAGAACGGAGATTTTGCCGCCAACCACGCCATGGCCGCCGCAAGAGCGTTCCATACCGCGCCCCGGAAAATCGCAGAGGCGCTCATCGCCAATATCGACCTTACCGGCAGCTGGTTTTCCGCCGTGGAGGTCGCGGGCCCGGGCTTCATCAACTTCCGCCTGGCCGACCGCTGGTATGCCGACGTGCTGCGCGCGGTGGACGCCGAGGGTGAAAACTACGGCCGCTCCGATCTCGGCCATGGGCAAAAGCTCATGGTGGAATTCGTCTCCGCAAACCCTACCGGCCCCATGCATATGGGCAACGCCCGGGGCGGCGTATTGGGCGACGCGCTGGCCAACGTCCTCTCCCGTGCCGGCTACGACGTGTGGCGCGAGTTCTATGTCAACGACGCCGGCAATCAGATCGAAAAATTTGCCAGGTCCATTCAGGTACGCTATATCCAGCTCATCAGGGGCGAGGATGCCGCGGAATTGCCGGAGGACGGCTACCACGGTGACGATATCAGGGAGCTTGCGGAGGCTTTCCGTGAGCAGTACGGCGACGCTTATCTGGACAGGCCGGAGGCCGAGTGCCGCGCCGTGATGGCCCGCTTCGGGCTGGACCGCAACATCCCCAGGATGAAGACCGATCTGGAGCGCTACGGCATCCATTACGACCAGTGGTTTTTTGAATCCGAGCTCCACGAGACCGGCTATGTCAGGGACACGGTGGACAAGCTGGAGCGGCTGGGCTTCACCTATGAAAAGGACGGCGCCCTGTGGCTCAGGACCGGCGAGATCCTCGCCGCCGTCTATCATCGGCAGGGCAGGAGCGACGCCGATATCGAAAAGCTCGACCTGAAGGACGACGTGCTGCGCCGGGCCAATGGGTTCTACACTTATTTTGCCTCGGATATCGCCTATCACCGCAACAAATTTGAAAAGCGCGGCTTCGACCGGGTAATCAACGTCTGGGGCGCCGACCACCACGGCCACGTGGCCCGCCTGAAGGGCGCGCTGGACGCGCTGGGGCTGGACGGCGAGCACAGGCTGGACGTGGTGCTGATGCAGCTGGTCAAGCTCATGCGCGGCGGCGAGATCGTGCGGATGAGCAAGCGCACCGGCAAGGCCATCTCCCTCACCGACCTGCTGGACGAGATCCCCGTGGACGCGGCGCGGTATTTCTTCAATTCCAAGCCCGAATCCCCGGTGGAATTCGACCTGGATCTGGCCGTGCGTCAGGACAGCGAAAATCCCGTCTATTACGTCCAGTACGCCCACGCCCGCATCTGCACCCTCATCGCGGCGCTGGCGGAGGAGGGACATCCCGTGCCGGGCGCCGCCGCCATCGACATGACGAAGCTGGATACGCCCCAGGAGCGGGAACTCATCAAGCAGCTGGCCGCCCTGCCGGAGGAAATCGTTCTGGCTGCGAGGGCCATGGACCCCAGCGGCATCAACCGCTACGTCACGGAGCTGGCCGCCCGGTTCCACCGGTTCTACACCGTCTGCCGCATCAAGGACGCCGAGCCGGGCACATTGGAGGCCCGCCTGTTCTTGGCGGACGAGGTGCGCCGGGTCATCGCTCTGTCGCTGGCCGTCATCGGCGTGTCCGCCCCGGAAAAAATGTAAACAGCATATTGACAGAAACAGGCCGCCCTTTCGGGCGGCCTGTTTTGACGTTCGATGCGACTTTACCGGTCCGGCTGACGCGGCCCGGTCAAGGGGTGTGCCATTTCCACTCGGTGATCTCGGGCATATCCACGCCGTATTTGTGGATGTACTGGCTGTGCTCCACCAGCTTGTCTTTCATCTGCTGGTTGAGGGAGGCACCGCGGTTGCCCAGTACGGGCAGATGCTTCAGCGCCAGCATCACCAGATGGTAGCGGTCCAGCTGGTTGAGAACGCGCATATCGAAGGGCGTGGTGATGGTGCCCTCCTCGATATAACCGCGGACATGGATGCTCTTGTTGAAGCGCTTGTAGGTCAGCTTGTGGATCAGCGAGGGATAGCCGTGAAAGGCGAAGATGATGGTCTTGTCCCGGGTGAAGAGAGAATCGTAGTCGGAGTCCGACAGGCCGTGGGGGTGCTGGGTGTCGGACTGCAGCCGCATGAGATCGACGACGTTCACCACGCGGATCCTGAGCTCGGGGAAGTTGTCCCGCAGGATGGTGACGGCGGCCAGCGTTTCCAGCGTGGGCGTGTCGCCGCAGCAGGCCATCACGATGTCGGGCTCCTGCCCCTGGTCGTTGGAGGCCCAGTCCCAGATGCCGATGCCCTGGGTGCAGTGCCTCACGGCCTGATCCATGGTCAGCCACTGCGGGCTCGGATGCTTGGAGGTGACCATCACGTTCACATAGTTGCGGGAGCGGACGCAGTGATCGAACACGCTGAGCAGGCAGTTGGCGTCCGGCGGCAGATACATCCGCACCACGTCGGCCTTCTTGTTGGTGACGTGATCGAGGAAACCGGGATCCTGATGGGTGAAGCCGTTGTGGTCCTGCTGCCACACATTGGAGGAGAGGATATAGTTGAGGGAGGCGATGCGGGAGCGCCAGCGCAGCTGGTTGCAGACCTTCAGCCACTTGGCGTGCTGGGAGAACATGGAGTCCACGATGCGGATGAACGCCTCGTAAGAGCAGAAGAAGCCGTGGCGGCCGGTGAGCAGATAGCCCTCCAGCGTGCCCTCGCACATGTGCTCGGACAGCATGGAGTCCATGACGCGGCCGTCGTGGGAAATGCCGTCGTCCGTGTCGTAGATGTCGCCCTGCCAGCAGCGGGATTCGTCGTCAAAGATTTTGATGAGGCGGTTGGAAGCTGTCTCGTCCGGGCCGAAGACGCGGAAATTGTCGGGATTTTTATCGCAGATATCCCGCACGAAGCCGCCCAGCTCCAGCATATCCTGGGCCTCCACCGCGCCGGGATAGGGCACGTTCACCGCGTAATCCCGGAAGTCCGGCATCCGCAGGCCCCGCAGCAGCTTGCCGCCGTTGGCGTGGGGGTTCATGCCCATGCGGCGGTCGCCCTGGGGCATGATGGAGGTCATCTCCGCCACGGGCACGCCGTTTTCATCGAACAGCGCCTCGGGGTGATAGCTTTTCAGCCAGGTCTCGATGATCTTGATATGTTCCGGGGAATCGGCGGAGACGGGCACCTGATGGGCGCGATAGCTGCCCTCGATGGTCTTGCCGTCCACCTCCTTGGGGCCGGTCCAGCCCTTGGGGGAGCGCAGCACGATCATGGGCCATGCGGGGCGGCCCTGAGCGCCTTCCTCCCGGGCGGCCGTCTGGAACTCGGCGATCTTGTCCAGCGCCTCGTCCAGCGCGTCGGCCATCAGACGGTGCATTTTGGCGGGGTCGTCGCCCTCTACGAAAATGGGGGCCCAGCCTGCGCCGCGCAGATACATATCCAGCTCCTCATGGGGGATACGGGAGAGGATGGTGGGGTTCGCGATCTTGAAGCCGTTGAGATGCAGGATGGGCAGCACCGCGCCGTCGGAACGGGGATTCATGAATTTGTTGATCTGCCAGCCGGCGGCCAGAGGGCCGGTCTCGGCCTCGCCGTCGCCCACCACGCAGACCGCGATGAGGTCGGGGTTGTCCAGCACGGCGCCCAGCGCGTGGAACAGGGAATAGCCCAGCTCGCCGCCCTCATGGATGGAGCCCGGGGTCTCCGGTGCCACGTGGGAGGGGATGCCGCCGGGGAAGGAGAACTGCATGAACAGCTTCTGCATCCCGTCCTCATCCCGGGTGATGTTGGGATAGATTTCGGTGTAGCTGCCGTCCAGCCAGTCCTGGGCCACCATGGCGTTGCCGCCGTGGCCGGGGCCGGAGAGATAGATCATGTCCAGATCGCGGTCTTTGATCGTGCGGTCGAGATGGGTGTAGATGAAGTTCTGCCCGGGCACGGTACCCCAGTGGCCCACGATTTTCTTCTTCATATCCGCCGCCTTCAGCGGCTCTCGCAGAAGAGGATTGTCCAACAGGTAAAGCTGTGCGCCGGAAAGGTAGTTGGCGGCGCGCCACCACATGTCGATGCTGTGCAGCTGTTCGTCCGTTGCTCTGTACTGTGTCATAAGCTCCTCCTTAATGCAGTTGTTCCATCAGCTCTCCCCAAAGCTCAAGCAGACGGAATTTCAAAACATAGCCGTCGGCCCCGGTGACGATGCCGTAATCCGACGTGTCCATGGTCTCGGTGATTCTGTTCTCCTCCGCGGCGGAAAGGCACAGCGGCGGAAATACCACGCACCACCAGTTGTGGCCCCGCCCCTGACCCAGGATCACCCGCAGGGATTCGTATTTTCCGGCGGGCAGGGTAAAGGTTCCGTAGTCGCGGGTAGGATAGTATTCCGGGGAGAGGGTCACCCGCACCTGCCGCCCGCCGGCGGCGCTCTCCGCGGCGCCGCGGATGCCGGAGAGATTTTGGATGAGGATGGTCTTCGCTGCCCCGGCGTCGGCCGCGCCGTCCAGCGCGGGGGAGAGATAGGCCAGCACGGCGTCCCGCACACGCAGCTTCACGGCCTGCTCCACGTCGTCGTCCGACACGGCGATGACGTGCAGCCGGATGAGGCCGGAGGCCAATCTGGCCTGACGGGCCTGGGCCCAGACGCCGGTCAGCAGCGTCACGCACAGTGCCAGCAACAGGGCGATCTCCCAGTTTTTCAGTTTAGAGCTCGTACGCATTTTCGGTTACCGCCTTATGTATCGTAGTGATACCATTATCGGCGGCAACGCGCGGTTCTAAACTTCGGCCGCGGGGATATTTTTTGCGGTGACGCAGAATTTTTGCTGCCTGCGCAGCGCGTCCCGGGCGCGGACGGCCCGGATGGGGTCGGAATAGATGCCGAATACGGCGCTGCCGGAGCCGGTCATCACGGCGCCCAGCGCGCCGTGATCCAGCAGAGTCTGGCGAATGTCGGCGACGGTGTCGTGCCGCCGGTCGGGCACGTCCTCAAAGACGTTGTACATCCGCCTTGCCACGCCCTTCAGGTCGCCCCGCTCCATCGCGGCGGTCATGCCGGGGATATCGGGGCGGCATTTGATGGGCACGGCGTCCAGCTTTTTGAAAAGCTCCGGCGTGGAGATGGAAAAATTGGGCTTGCAGATCACAAAATGGCAGTCCGGCAGGGGGGGCAGCGGGGAGAGAATCTCGCCCCGTCCCCGGGCCAGCTGGGTGCCGCCCGCGATGCAGAAAGGCACGTCCGAGCCCACGCGGCAGCCCAGCTCGATCAGCCGGGGCAGCGTAAAGGGCCGCCCGTTCAGGGCGTTGAGCCCCCGCAGCACCGCGGCGGCGTCGGCGGAGCCGCCGCCCATGCCGGAGCCAACGGGGATGTGTTTGGCGATATAGATGCGGGCGCCGCCGCGCAGCCCCGCCTCCGTATAAAATTCCCGGGCGGCTCTGGCGGCGAGATTGCGCTCGTCCCCGGGGATATAGCTGAGGCTGGTGACGCAGGAAAAGCCCCCGCCGGCGGGCTCGATGCGGACCTCGTCGTACAGGGAGGCGGTCTGCATGACCATGGTCATCTCATGATAGCCGTCGCCCCGCTTTTCACCCACGTCCAGCGCCAGATTCAGCTTGGCCCAGGCTCTTATGTTATAGCCCCTCATTTTTCGAACAGCAGGCCCATCAGCTTGTCGCCCTCTGGCAGCAGCGCGCCTTTCTCGCCGTTCTTTTCCGTGTAGGAAAGACCGCAGCCCGTATCCCGGCGGCTGTCGTAGATCATGTAGGGTACGGGGTCGCCGTCGTGGCCGCGGGTGGCGGTGAGGGTCTTGTGGTCGGAAAGAATCAGCATACGGTATTCCCAGCCGTGCTCGGCAAAGGCTTTCGTCAGCGGGGCCACGACGCGGCTGTCCAGCCACTCGATGCCCTGGATCTTGCCCTTGAGGTCGCCGTTGTGGGTGCACTCGTCGGGCGCTTCGAAGTGGAGGCAGACAAAGTTATGCTTTTTGAGCACCCCAATCGCGGCGGCCACCTTGTTTTCAAGATTGGTGTCAATCTCGCCGGTGGCGCCGTCCACATGGATGGGCTCCAGCCCGGTGAGGGCCGCGATGCCGTGGCACAGCGGCACGGCGGACACCACGCCGCCCTCCTGCCCGTAGGCTTCCACAAAATTCGGCATGGCCGCGGCGGAGCCCTCCGCCCAGAACCACACGGCGTTGGCGGGCAGCCTGCCCGCGGCTCGGAGCTTTTCGTTGAGCGGGTGGCGGTCGAGGATCTCATGGGCTTTTTTCATCAGTGCTGTCAGGGTCGCGGCGTTTTCACAGCCGCCGGGCAGCAGGGGGCCGATGACCTCGCCCAGATGGTCGTGGGGCGGGATCATTTTAATGCCCCGGATGTCCGCGCCCTTCTGCACGGCGATGTGGCGGAAAGAGTGGCCAAGATTGATGCTCAGGCCGGCCTTGTCGGCCAGCGGCTTGAAGTCGGGATGGTTGAACAGCATGGTCGCGATCTCGTCCGATACGTCCCCATTGATGGAACCGGCGGAGTGGGAAAGAATTTTTTTCTCCTCAAAGGGCTTGTCCGAATCTTCCAGCGTCACCATATTGCAGCGGTAGGCCACGTCGCCCGGGGCGAGCTTCAGCCCGGTGGCGGCGGCCTCCAGCGGGGCCCGGCCGGTGAAATACTTTTTCGGGTCGCATCCGAAAATGGACATGATGGCCGTCTCGCTGCCCGCGGGCAGGCCCTTGGGGCAGTTGATGACGCTGCCCAGCACGCTTTTTGCGCACAGCGCGTCGATGAGGGGCTTCTTCGCGTATTCCAGAGGGGTCAGCCCCCCCAATTCCGGCACGGGGTTGTCGGCCATGCCGTCGCCGATGACCAAGACGTATTTCATACCTTTGCCCTTCTTTGACAATTTTTATAAATAATAGTATATAGCAGGGACAGTTGTTTTTCAACCATGGAAATAGCCAATCTTATCTCCGCCGTACCCCTTGCTTTTTGTCCGGTCCTGTGTGAAAATGACAGTCATAGAAAGAATGGACAGGGTATACGACTGTGGAGAAAAAATATTTCAAGCCCATGCTGGCCGCGGTGGGCGTCTATGGAATCTGGGGCTTTTCCTTTCTGGCGTCCAAATACGCCCAGATGGCGGCCACCCCCTTCGTGGTGCTGATGTACCGCTTCGACATCGCGTGTCTGGTCCTGACGCTGCCCTGGCTGCTGGGCAGGCAGACCGTGCATCTCAAGGGCAAAAACGTCAGGGGTCTGCTGCTGCTGGGCCTGTGCGAGCCGGTGATCTATTTCATCGGGGAGCAGTACGGCGTGCGCTACACCAGCTCCGCCTTCTCCGGCGTGATGATCGCGGTGATCCCCATCGTGACGCTGATGATGGCGGCGGTGTTCCTCAGGGAGCGGCCCGCGCCGCTGCAGTGGGTGTTCAGCGCAGTGTCCATCGGCGGCGTGATCGCCATCACGCTGATGGCCGGCGGCGGGGGAGAGATCACGGCCGCGGGTGTGGGCTTCCTCGTGCTGGCGGTGCTGTCCGGCTCGGCCTACGCCGTCGTCAGCCGGGCCATCTCCGATGATTTTTCCGCGTATGAGCGCTCCCTGGTGATGCAGCTCATGGGCGCGGTGTTTTACACGGCGGCGGCCCTGATCGAAAACCGGGCCGATCTCTCCCGGCTCGCCGCGCCGCTGGCGTCCCGCGGCTTCGTGTTCGGCGTGCTGTATCTGGCGCTGGGCGCTTCCGCCGCCGGGTATATGCTGTATAACTACGCGGTGGCCAGCGCGCCCATCGCCAACGTCTCGTCCCTGTGCAACCTCACGACGGTGCTGTCCGTGGTGGCCGGGGTGGTGGTGCTGGGCGAGCCGTTTTCTTTTGGCTCCTTCGTGGCGCTGGCCGTGATCCTGGCAGGCATCTGGGGCGTGCAAAGGTTCACGCCCAGGGAGGTGAAACCGTGAAAAAGCGCGCGTTCTCCGTGCTTCTTGCGCTCTCGCTGACGCTGGCGCTGGCCGTCCCGGCGCTGGCCGCCCGGGTGGTGCTCTCGCCCCAGAAGGTCTATGTGGACGGAGCCGAGGCCGCCTTTGAGGGCTACAATATCGACGGCTACAACTATTTCCGCCTGCAGGACCTGGCGATCGCCCTGAAGGACGGCCCGGCCCGCTTCTCCGTCGCCTACGACGCGGCCGCCGATCTGGTGGCCCTGGTCAGGGGCGGGGAATGCGCCCTCACCGACGGGGGGGCCCCGACCGGGGGCGACCGGAGCGCCTCGGCGGCGCCCTCCGTCCAGACCGTCACCATCGACGGCGCGCCCGTACGGCTCTCGCCCTACAATATCGGCGGATACAATTTCTTCAGGCTGGGCGAGCTGGCGCCCCTGCTGCGCTTCGGGCTGGCCTACGACAGGACCGAAAACAGCGTGAAGATCACCGGCGCGCCCGTCGCGGTGACGGTGTCTTTTATTGACGTGGGGCAGGGAGACAGCGTTTTTATCGACGACGGCGATTTTGAGGTGCTCATTGACGCCGGTACGGCGGATAAGGGCAACGCCGTGTCCGATTCCATCAGGCCCTACGTGGACGGCGACCTGGACGTGGTCATTGCCACCCACACCCACGCCGACCATGTCGGCGGGCTGACCCGGGTGCTGGCTGACTATCAGGTGGACGAGATCATCGATTCCGGCGACACCGCCGATTCCAGGGCCTGGACCGATTATCACGCCGCCGCCATGGCCGAGCCCAACTGCGCCGTCGTGCCCGACAGCGACTTCACCGTGTCCATGGCCAACGGCGCGACGCTCCGGATCATCGAGGGGCTGGACGGGGACGCGAATCCGAACAACGACAGCGTGGCGGCCCTGCTGACCTTCGGGCAGGTCAGGGTACTGTTCACCGGCGACAGCGAGGAGGCCGCGGAGGCCGTCCTCGCCGGAAAGGTGGGGGATGTGGACGTGTTCAAGGCCGCCCATCACGGCAGCCGCACGGCCAACACCATGGCGCTGCTCAACGTTATCAGGCCCGAATACGCGGTGGTCTCCTGCGGGGCGGGCAACCCCTACGGCCACCCCCATCTGGCCGCGCTGCAAAACTTCGCCGCCGTGGGCACAACCGTGTATTCCACGGAAAAGTCCGGCACCGTGGTGATGACCACCGACGGGCTGACCTACAGCTTCAATACTTCGGCCGCGCTGACCTTGGCCGACGCGGGCGATCAGGGATAAAGGAGGAAGAACACTGTGAAGAACATCCTGTTTTTCGGCGATTCCAACACCTGGGGCTACACCCCGCTCACCGGCGAGCGCTATGCCGGCGAGATCCGCTGGACGGGCGTGGCCGCGGCCGCGCTGGGCCCGGATTACCACTGCGTGGAAAACGGCATCAACGGGCGCACCACCGTGTTCGACGACCCCTGGCGCGGGGCCCGCAAGGGCAGCGACGCGCTGGACTTTGAACTCATCGCCAACACGCCGCTGGACCTGCTGGTGCTGATGCTGGGTACCAACGATCTGAAATTCGCGGACGCCTACCGCAGCGCCAGGGGCGTGGATATGCTGTGCGCCATGGCCCAGACCGTGGATCAGCGGCGCTTCACCCTGTCTCCGGTGTTTCCGGACGGATGCAAAATCCTTGTGATCTCCCCTATCCATATCGGCCCGGGCGCGGAGCACAACGACGAGTACATCCTCATGCCCCGGGGCCACGAGGAATCCATCAAATTCGCGGAATATCAGAGCGCCGTTGCGGAAAGCCGGGGCGCCTGGTTTCTCGACGCTTCAAGGTATGCCGAGCCCAGTGAAGCCGACTGCGAGCACCTGCTCCCGGAGGGCCACGCCGCGCTGGGCAGGGCCGCGGCGGAAAAGATCAGGGAAATTTTCACCTGAAAGACAAAAAATATCCGTTTTCCCGGCCCGGGAAAACGGATATTTTTATTAGAATCCCGCCGAATTCTCCTGCCCGCCGAAGCCGGCGGAGGGGTCCATGGGCCGCTCCCGGAACAGCGCGTCCACCGCCGCGCGGTAGTCGACGCAGGTCTGGGCTTTCAGAATGCGCTTGCGCTGGCGGGCGCTGTCGGGGAAAAGACAGCCCCAGTAGTACCACAGCTCCTTCATCCGGTGCAGCACGTTCCGGTCGCCGGAATATTCCGCCTGATACGCCGCCAGCAGCGTGTCCATGAACGCCCGCAGTTCCCCGGCGTCCAGCGCCGCGCCGCCCCGGCAGCGGCGGGGCAGCGCTGGGTCGGCCACCGCGCCCCGGCCCAGCATCACCCCGGCCAGACCGGGAAACCGGGCGGCGACGCGGCCGAAGTCCGCCGGGGTAAAAATGTCGCCGTTATAGCACAGGGGATTCCTGCTGCCCGTCCAGGCCGCCGCGAAAGCGCCCATATCAGGCGTATTTTTGTAGAAGTCCCGCCGCACCCGGGGGTGGACGATGAGCGGACGGATGGGGTACTTGTTGTAGATCTCCAGCAGACGCCCGAATTCCCCGGCGCTCTCCACACCGATGCGGGTCTTGACCGACACGGCCACGGGCGTTTGGGCAAAGACTTGCTCCAGAAAGGCGTCCAGCGCCTCCGGTACGGAGAGAAACCCGGCCCCCCGTTTTTTGGCCGCCACCGTGCCCGAGGGACAGCCCAGATTGAGATTGACCTCGGTATAGCCCATGTCCCGCAGCTGGCCTGCCGCCGCCAAAAAGGCGGGGGCGTCGTTGGACAGCAGCTGCGGCGTCAGGGTCAGGCCGGGATTGCGCTCCGGCAGCAGGTCGGTCAGCTCGCCGGGCTTGAAGCCCCGGCCGCCGCAGGCCACCAGAAACGGCGCGTAGTACCGGTCCACCCCGGGAAACAGCCGGGCGTGCTCGGCGCGATAGATTCGGTTGGTGATCCCCTCCATCGGGGCGAAGCTGATGTCCATGGCGGCCTCCATTTTTTGTCTGCCCTATTGTACCGCATTTTTTTGCTTCTGAAAAGCGGCAAGTTAACTGTAAATATCCGCCAAATTTTTGTACGGAAATTCAGCGAAACTATAAAATCTCACAGAGGCGGCGCCTCTGAGGGGAACATTTTGTTGCAAATTTAACAGAATCGGTTTATATTTGTATCCAGGGGTGTCCTGACGCGTGACCGGGCGGCGTCCGGACATCAATACGTATTTGGAGGATGAAAGATGAAGGGTCAAAAGATCATCAGTATGATCACCATACTCGCCTGCATCATTGCGCTGATCGGCGGTGTGATGGGAATGAACTATGTCAGCGACCAGAAAGAGATCAAGACCAAGGAGGGCGACGAAGCCCGCGCCAACATCGACACCCTGAAGGAAGGTATGGCCACGCTGGAATCCAAGCGCGACGCGTACAATACGGGCAAAGCTACCTATGACGCCGGACTGGAACAGTACAACGCTGGCCTGAAGGAATATGAAGCCGGCATGGCCACGCTGCAGTCCAAAACTGCCGAGTATGAGGCGGGCGTCGCTACCTTGGCGGAGAAGAAAGCGAGCTACACCGCCGGCAAGGCCTCCTACACTACCGGGCTGCAGACCTACAATACAAACTATGCCGCGTATCAGGCCAAGTTGAAGGAATACAACGCCGGACTTGCGCAGTATCAGGCCGCCGCATCCGACGCTGGCAAGGCGGCGCTGGTGGCCCAGACGCTGGACAGCAAATTCCAGACCTATATGACCGCGCAGCTGGTAACTGGCGGAATGACCGAGGAACAGGCCGCCGCGTCGGTTGCCGCGCTGAAGAGCGATTCGACCAAGACCTACAAGGGCGCGACTTATGAGCAGATGAAGGCAGCTTTCGCGGCGAGTCCGTATCCGGAAAATACGGCGGTCACCGTACAGCAGGCAATCACTGCCGGCGTGGAACAGGAACTGGCCGCAAAGAAAGCTACCCTCGATTCTGGCAAAACACAGCTTGATGCGGCGGCGGCGCAGCTTGCAGCGGGCAAAGCTAAGCTGGATGCTGGAAAAGCGCTGATCGATCAGTACGAGGCCGGTCAGGCAAAAGTCGCCGAGTATGAGGCCGGCGCCGCTACCCTGACTGCGGCGGAAAAAAAGCTTACTGCCGCCAAGACCCAGCTGGACGAGGGCAAAGCGCAGCTCACCGAGTTTGAGGACGGCGAGGCAAAGATCGAGGAGGGCAAGGCGCAGCTTACGGCCATCCCCGAGGTCGCCGCAAAGGTGAACACCGGCATGGAGATCACCGCCGCCGGTTATGAGTATCTGGATGAGCAGACCGTGCAGACCACCGAGGAGCTTACCGGGCTGGCCACCGCCGATATCGTGGCCATGGCCGCCGCCGTCATCGCGGCTGTTGCCGCTGTTCTGGGTCTTGCCGCCAAGAGCAAGGGCGCCATGATCCTGGGCATCGTCGCCGTCATCGCGGGCGCCGCGGGCGTATTTCTGGCCGTCAGCAAGGACGCCAGCACGCTGGTTCTGGCCGGCTCCGCCGCCGTGGCGGTCACCGCGCTGATCCTGGCCGTTCTGGCCGCAAAGAACAGGGCCCCTGTCCCGGAGAAGACCGCCGCGGAATAAGCGAAAATTCAATAAAAACGGACGCGGATTGACCCGCGTCCGTTTCTGTTTTTCAAAAGACAAAAAGAAAAAATATATGCAAGGTTTTTGCAGGGGGAGCTCGAGGGAGGGCGGAGCCCCGCCTCGAATCAGATCAATAGCCGCCGAAGCCTTGCGCAGCAAGGGTTCGGGGAGCGGATTGACCCGCGTCCGTTTTTATTTGGCCGTCAAAAAGATGCCGTCCAGCCCGCCGCTGCGGCAGGCCAGCGCGGCCCGGGGCGTCAGCGCCGATGCATACTGTCCCAGATATACCGCCTGCGCCGGCGACAGGGACAACCGCCGCGAAAGCGTTTGCGCGGCACTTGTCAGCGCGCCCGGGGCGGCCAAAAGCCCTTCCAGACGGCCGCGCTCCGCCGCCGTGACCGAGAGCGCGCCGCTTTCACCTCCCAGCAGCGCGCGCCCCAGCGCGTTGGCCGCAACAGGCTCGAAGAGGTTAATGAGCTGTCTCTCCGGGCCGGGACAACAGGCGCACAGCACGCCCCACACCGCATCATGAGAGAAGCGCCGCAGAAAATCGTTTTCCAGCGCCAGTCGGGTCAGATACAAGTTTACATAATCAATACCCAGCGCCGTCTCCGGCACCGGGTCCGCCAGCGGGTAGTCGATGCTGCACGGGAGCTCCGCCGCGAAAAAGAGCACGTCGTAGCGCCGCCAGAAGCCGCCCAACGCCTTCAGCGTGTTTGCCATGGCGCGGTTGGTCACTTCCGGCGGGTGGGCGCATACCGCCGCCCACAGACGTTTCCCGCGCGCCACGCGCTGCTGCAGCGCCGCCACGCCCTCGCGATAGCCTTGTTCGAAGCCCGTCTCCAGCAGCGCCCGCTGCCGGGCCGGGTCGTCCAGCCCCAGGGTAAAGCGAAGGGAAGTCAGCAGCGCCTGCGCCGTGTCCACCGGCAGGGAACTGCTGCCCCCGGCGGTGTAGCGCGCGGTGTGGCGGGCCATGAAATCCAACAGCAGTTCCCCCAGCCGGGCGCGCTCAGCCTCGCTCAGGGGGGCCTGAAGCGTCTCAGTCATGGGTGAAGCCCTCAAACCGCCCGGTGCGGGCGGCGGCGTACAGCGCTTCCGCGTCCGCGCCGGACAGCGCGTCCAGACTGCCGCCGGTCCCGTCGAAGATCACGGTCATGGCGGCGATGAGCTCGTCGTCCTCCAGCCGCTCGCCGCACAGGTTCTTGAATTCGTAAAACAGCTCCTGCAGCGTCTCCAGCGTGTCCGCGTAATCGCACTGGTCGAGATAGGGCGAGACGCAAAACGCGTCTGCGAGCTTCGCCAGTACGCCGCCGGAAAATTCAACCCGGCCCGCCTCGCGCAGGGCGCTCTGGCGGGCTTCCTCCAGTCGGACAAGGTCGGTCTGGGTCAGCGTCAGCCCATGGGCTGCGGAGAGGCGGTTGCACCGCGCCAGTTCCGCCTTCCCCATCCCGGGGTGCGTCAAAGAAAAATCCTCCATTCCATTCGCCTCCTGTACCTTTTATACGCTCCCTAGCGGCGCAGTACAAGACTTGAAAACTGTGCCGATCTGTGATAATATATAAACATGAAAAATTCCGCAAGACGAAGGTTTTGCGGAATTTTTATCGCAGCCCCCGAAAGAAATTCGCCAGCAGCGCGGCGCAGTCGTCCGCCAGCACGCCGCCGTAAACGGCGGGATGATGGCCGAAGCGCTCCTCAAAGAGATTCAGAACGCTGCCGCAGGAGCCGGTCAGCGCATCCCCGGCGCCATAGACCACCGTGGGGATACGGGCGGAAATAATGGCCCCGGCGCACATGGGACAGGGCTCCAGCGTCACATAGATCGCGCAGCCGGAGAGCCGCCAGGAGCCCGCCGCCGCGCAGGCCTCCCGGATGGCCAGCATCTCCGCGTGGGCGGAGGCGTCGCCGTCCTCCTCCCGGCGGTTGCGGCCCCGGCCGATTACTGCGCCCTCCGGCGAGACCACGACGCAGCCCACCGGTACCTCGCCGCAGTTCCCGGCCTCCCGGGCCAGCGCCAGCGCCTGGGCCATATAGTTTTCCCGTGTATCCATGGATTGCACCTCGCAGACAGAAAAAAGCGCCGGCGGCAGGCCGGCACTTTTTTTCAGGTTTATTCCTTCACCGTGCCGTCGGGATTGAACAGCGGCAGAGGCGCCAGCGCGATAATATCGTCGCGCCTGGCGGCGTCGCCTTCGGCCAGGACGGCCATGCGGCCGACAATAATGCCGCCGGCCTGATGGACCAGCTCTTCCACGGCCCGCAGGGATTCGCCGGTGGAGATAACGTCGTCGATGATGAGAATCCGCCGGCCCTTCATCAGCTCGGCGTCCTGGGAATCGATGACCAGCGTCTGCATCCCCTCGGTGGTGATGGAACGGACGTTCACCTGAAACACGCCCTGCATATAGGCCTTGGCTTTTTTGCGGGCCACAAAATACTTCTCCGCGCCGGACTGGCGGGCCATCTCGTACAGCAGGGGAATGGCCTTGGCCTCGGGAGCGATGATATAGTCGTACTCCGGGGCGCGCTTGAGCAGCTCGGAAGCGCAATGGACCGTAAGTTCCACATCACCGAACATGACGAAAGCGCCGATGTACAGGGTGTCGGAAACTCTGCAGATCGGAAGCTCTCTTTTTAAGCCGGCGATGTCCATCTCGTATGTCATTTTCGTGAATCCTCCTAATAGTCTTATACAGCGACAACTAACTATTTTACAGCATTTCCCGAAAAAATCAAGTATTGCCGGATGAAGACATTCGTACGCGCCCGGCGGCGAGAAAATTGGCGCGGTCAGGAAAGATTTGTAGGAAGTGACAAGAGAACGGGGGAAATCCAATAGTCAATAGGAAAGTGTCCGGCAAATTGTATAAATTTTTGAGGGCTTTTTTTACTTATGAACATAAAGTGAAGAAAGTGAAACATTTGACAGAAAAACCTCTTGCCACCAATGCTTTTTTGGTGTAAAGTACAGACATGTATTTGCCCAATGTTTACAGAAAGTTTACATGGGCAATTGGCCTGCCGGGACGGAAAACCGGCCGGTTAGTTTTCAATAAGGAGAGAAATGTATGGAACAACAGCAACAGAACCGCGGAGGATTTGCCTCCAACTTCGGATTCCTGATGGCGGCCGTCGGCTCGGCCGTCGGTCTGGGCAACATTTGGGGCTTCCCGTTCAAGATGGGCAAGTGCGGCGGCTTCGCCTTCCTCATCGTCTACCTCTGCCTGGCCGTATTCGTGGGCCTGTGCGTGATGGTCGGCGAAATGGCCCTCGGCCGTAAGACCGGTCAGGGCGTCGTGGGCTGCTACAAAAAGCTGGCCGCGAAGTACACCTGGGTCGGCTGGTGCGGCATCATCACCGGCTTCTGCATCCTTTGCTTCTACCTGGTCCTCGGCGGCTACGTCACCCGTTACATGGTCGGCTTCTTCCTGGCAATGTTCGGCGCCGACGGCTTTGCCGGACAGACGGCCGAAAACTTCTTCGGCTACTTCCTGACCAACGGCGGGAGCGCAGTCCTCTACTTCTTCATCTTCACCCTGATCAATGTGCTGATCGTTTCCGGCGGCATCCAGGGCGGCATCGAGAAGTTCAACAAGTGGGCGATGCCCGCACTGTTCGTCATCCTGCTGGTCGTCCTGATCTATGTGGCCTTCCAGCCCGGCGCCGGCGACGGCTACAAGTTCATGTTCTCCGCAAACTTCTCCGTGTTCTCCGATCCCGAGGTCGGCTTCCTGAAGGTCCTCAAGACCGCCGCCGGCCAGATGTTCTTCTCCCTGTCCCTGGGCATGGGCTGCATGATCACCTACGGCTCCTACCTGGATAAGAAGGAGAATCTCCAGAAGAACTCCGTCATAGTCGTGTGCTGCGACACCCTGATCGCCATCATGGCCGGCATGGTCGTGCTCCCCGCCTGCGCCGCGTTCGGCCTGGAGTACAAGGGCGGCCCCAGCCTGCTGTTCAACACCATGCAGATCGTGTTCGACAAGATGGGCGGCTCCGGCAGCTTCATCGGCAACCTCATGGGCTTCCTGTTCTACTTCCTGGTGTTCCTGGCGGCTCTGTCCTCCTCCATCTCCATCCTTGAGGTCTGCACCGCCTACTCCGTGGATAAGAACCTCGCTGCCGGCAAGGGCGGCAAGGACGGCGGGCGCAAAAAGGCTACCGTGATCTTCGCTTTGGCGATCTTCGTCTTCGGCCTGCTGGTCGCTCTGGACGGCCTGGGCTCCGGCGTTGCCGGCGGCGCTGTCATGAAGACCCCCGCCGAGCTCTTCGGCATCGGCGTGATGGGCTGGAACGACTGCTGGCTCGACTTCTACGATATGATCTCCGAAGGCATCCTGATGCCGCTGGGCGCACTGATGATGTGTCTGCTCATCGGCTGGAAGTGGAAGACACAGACGGTTATCGACGAGTGCGAGGCCGGCGGGCAGAAGGCCTGGGGACACAAGTTCTTCGACATCTGCTTCAGGTTTATCACCCCCATCGGCATGCTGTTCGTGCTGTATGCTCAGATCATGAGCTTCTTCGGCTGAGCCTAGACCACAGCTACATAGTAAAAATCAGCCCCGCTTTCGCGGGGCTGATTTTTTGTTCTATGGCCGGCGGAACGGCCGCCCGCCGCGGGTCATTCCCACAGCAGCCGGGGATAGACGCCCTTGCCTTTCATGGCGGTCACGGCGTTTTTCACACTGTCCAGATCCTCCCGGTAGGTCACGCCGTACCAGGTCTCGCCGCAGTGGAGCATCCGTACCGTGCAGGCCCCAGCGGCGAGCTGGGCGTTGGCCACAAAGGGCAGAAAATATTCGCACTTCAGCGGATTTTTGGGCAGGTTCTCGTCCAAAAAGGCGGGGAACCCGGCCCGCAGTGCGTCCAGCATCCCGGTACCGAAGCCCCACAGATTCATGGACACGATAGTGTCGCCTGAAAGGGGGAAGTAGTGCTCCCCGTCCTCGGTATAGGCGCCGTCCGCGCCGCGCTTTTCGATGTGGGTGCGCTCCGTCACGCCGGTGAGGAAGCCGTTTTCAGTCCGGCACACGCCCCGGGAGACATAGCCGTTCTCCGTCACGGTGTTGCGCAGCAGATAGCCCACCATGGCGTGTTCGTTGTCCGCCCGGTCCTCCCTGAGAAAATCAAAGACCGCGGCGTAGGCGGTGGGACCGTAAAAATCGTCGGAATTGATGACGGCGAAGGGCTCCGAAAGCGCCTCGGCGGCGCACAGCACGGCGTGGCCGGTGCCCCAGGGCTTCACCCGGCCGGCCGGCACGGAATAGCCCTCCGGCAGCGCTGAGAGCTCCTGATCCACATAGCGCACGTCGAAATACCGCTCCATGCGGCGGCCGATGGCGGCCTTGAAATCTTCCTCGATCTCCTGTTTGATGATGAACACCACCTTCTCAAAGCCGGCGCGGCGGGCGTCGAACAGGGAGAAGTCGATGATGGCGTGGCCCTGATCGTCCACGGGCTGGATTTGCTTCAGCCCGCCGAAGCGGCTGCCGATGCCGGCGGCCATGACCACCAGCGCGGGTTTCTGCATACGACTGCCTTCTTTCCTTTTATTCCTGCGGCTGCTCGTCCAGATCGATGGGGACGATGCCCATGTCCTCGGTGATTTTGTGAATAGCGGCGTGGGTCTCCTTCACGGCGATGGCCACGCAGGCGGGCGCGTCCTCGTCGGTGATGTCGGTCATGCCGTCGGGCAGCCGGATGACGGTGGTGGTGGTGATATCCAACAGGAAATTGCCGCCGTCCCCGTCGGCGATCTTGGTGTTGAGAAAAATATAGAGGGTGCCGTCGCCGGGGTCGGGGGTGCGGGCACCCATGCGGCTCTCGGCGCGCAGCTCCATCTCGCCGCCGGCCTCGGTGTTCACATGGGTGGTCAGGTCCGTGACCTTAAAGTCGAGCAAGTCAAATTTCTTTTCTTCCATAGCGGTTTCCTTTTCTTGTTGTTGTACCGTTACTATATTACAACTTTCGCCGCATTTCAACCGCCGCCGTCAATTTGCCGGAATAGACGGAAAAAAGTTTGTGGGCCTGGGGGAAATTGCCCCTTGACTTTGCCAAAATAAAGCGCTAAAATGCCAACATAACTGAACACGGGCAAATGCAGTGATGGAGACAAGTAACGTCTTTCACCCTGTCACAGAGAGCCGGCGGCAGTGGGAATCCGGCACAGGCGGGACGCGAATAACACTCAGGAGCAGTGAGCTGAAAGCGAAAGCCAGTAGGCGAGACGCGGAGCGCGGCGTTAAAGCGCGAGGGCTTGATAGAGCCCGAAAAAGTGACTGTCCAGGGACAGTAAATTAGGTGGCACCGCGGAGAAGCAGCTATTCGTCCTAATATTTTAGGAAGAAGGGGCTGCATATTTTTTATCCGGAGGTGTTTTTTTATGTGTTCCATCATGGGGTTCACCAGCAAATTTCTGTCAGTCGCGGAGCTGACGCCGTTTTTCGACCGCACCAAGTCCCGGGGCCCGGATATGTCCCGTGTGGAGGAAGCCGGCTCGGGCTACCTGTGTTTCCACCGCCTGGCCATCATGGGCCTCACCGAGGAGGGGATGCAGCCCTTCCATCTGGGGGAGGACGCGTGCGTGTGCAACGGCGAACTGTACCTGTTCCGCCCGCTGAAGGCGGAGCTGTCAAAGTGGTACGATTTCAAAAGCGGCTCCGACTGCGAGATCATCCTGCCGCTGTACCGCGAGTACGGGCTGGAAATGTTCAAAATGCTGGACGCGGAGTTCGCCATGCTGATCTATGACGCCGCGAAAGATCAGCTCATCGCGGCCAGGGATCCCATCGGCATCCGCCCGCTGTTCTATGGGTATCTGGCCGACGGGTCCATCACCTTCGCCAGCGAGGCGAAAAATCTGGTGGGCCTGTGCGATGAGATCATGCCCTTCCCGCCCGGATACTATTATGCCGACGGCGCCTTCACCCGCTACGCCGACCCCACCGCGGTGGCGCAGTACGTGGGCGGCGACGTGGACGCCGTGTGCAAAAAGATCCGCGAGCTTCTCATTCTCGGCATCGACAAGCGGCTGGACGCGGACGCGCCTCTGGGCTTTCTGCTGTCCGGCGGGCTGGATTCCAGTCTGGTGTGCGCCATCTCCGCCAAGGTACTGGGACGGCACGTCCGCACCTTCGCCATCGGCATGGACACCGACGCCATCGACCTGAAATACGCCAGGGAGACGGCGGATTTCATCGGCGCGGAGCACACCGAGGTAATTATGACCCGGCAGCAGGTGCTGGACAGCCTGGAGGAGGTTGTGGCCCTGCTGGGCACCTGGGACATCACCACCATCCGGGCCAGCATGGGGATGTACCTGTGCTGCAAAGCCATCCACGAGACCACCGACGTGCGGGTACTGATGACCGGCGAAATCTCCGACGAGCTGTTCGGCTATAAGTACACCGACTTCGCCCCCTCGCCGGAGGCCTTCCAGCAGGAGGCCAAAAAGCGGGTGGAGGAGCTGCATCTGTACGATGTGCTCCGGGCCGACCGCTGCATCTCTGTCAACTCCATCGAGGCCCGCGTGCCCTTCGGCGATCTGGAATTCGTCAAGTACGTCATGGCCATCGACCCCGCGCTGAAGGTCAACAGCTACGGCATGGGCAAGTATCTGCTGCGCCACGCCTTCGAGGGCGACCATCTGCTGCCCGAGGATATCCTGTGGCGGCAGAAGGCGGCCTTCTCCGACGCCGTCGGCCACTCCATGGTGGACGATCTCAAGGCCTGCGCCGAGGAAAAGTACACCGACGCGGAATTTGAGGCGAAGCGCGCGCAATATGACTTTGCCCGGCCCTTCACCAAGGAGAGCCTGCTGTACCGGGAACTGTTTGAAAAATACTATCCCGGTCAGGCGCGGATGGTGAAGGATTTCTGGATGCCCAACAAGAGCTGGGCCGGCTGCGACGTCAACGATCCCTCCGCCCGGGTGCTGGCAAACTACGGGGCCAGCGGCGTTTGATCGCCCGCGCTTCCGCGGCAGCGTGAAATCCTGTTCTTGCGTTTGCCGGCGGGCCGTTGTATACTAAGCAGACTAACCCATCACAAAGGAGAGAGCGTTTTTGGGATTTGTGGAGCTGCTGCTGATTGCCGTGGGCCTGAGCATGGACGCCTTCGCCGTGTCCATCTGCAAGGGCCTGTCCGTGAAAAAGGTCGCGCCGAAGCATGCGCTTCTGGCGGGGGCCTACTTCGGCGGTTTTCAGTTTTTGATGCCCCTGCTGGGCTATCTGCTGGGCTTTAAATTTGAATATCTCATCACCAGCGTGGATCACTGGATCGCTTTTGTGCTGCTGGCCATCATCGGCGGCGGCATGATTAAAGAGGCCTTCTCCAAGGACGAAGAGAAGCTCAGCGACGATTTCGGTTTCAAGACCATGCTCACCATGGCCGTGGCCACCAGTATCGACGCGCTGGCGGTGGGCGTCACCTTCGCTTTCCTGTCCGTGGACATCGTGCCCGCCTCGCTGACCATCGGCGTTACGACCTTCATTTTCTCCGCGGCGGGCATCTATATCGGCAACATTTTCGGTTCGCGCTACAAGGCCAAAGCCGAATTCGCCGGCGGCTGCATTCTCATTCTCATGGGGCTGAAGATCTTGCTGGAGCATCTGGGCGTCATCTCGCTTTGAAAAAGAACAGCCCCGGGAACCGTGGTTCCCGGGGCTGTGTTCTATTTGCGGATGAAATCCAGCCCGTTTTCGTGAATGTCGAAAAGAAAGTCGAAAAACGAGGGGTGAAAGGGGAGAAACTCGCCGGATTCGATCATGGCCTTCAGCTGCGCCCGATCGACCCATTTCACGGTATCCACCTCGCTCGCCTGCAGCGTCAGCGCGGCCGGCTCCACATCCCGGTCGATGACATAGTAATCGTCGAAGCCGTGGGGAAAATTGGCGCACAGCGCAGGGTCGATGCGGGAAAAGTCCACGTCCAGCCCCAGTTCTTCCAGCAGCTCCCGGTGAGCGGCTGCGGCGCTGTTCTCGCCCGCGCGGCTGTGACCGCCGGCTGACACGTCCCACAGCCCGCCGTACATGGATTTCTTGCGGCTGCGCAGCTGGATGAGCAGCCGGTTTCGGCTGTCGAAGAGAAAGATATGGATGACCAGCCGGTATTCTCCGTCGCCCAGCTCGGTCTCTCTGGGTACCACCCGGCCCGTGGGCCGGCGGTCGCGGTCGTAGACGTCGATGAGCTCGCTCATTTCGGCAGCCTCACTTTGTCGGGGGTGATATCGGCAAGCGTGCCGCAGCCGGTCATCACCATCACGTCGATCAGCTCCGCGCGGATCTTTTCAAAATAGAGCCGCACACCCTCCGCCCCGGCGGCCAGCGCCGCCAGCGTATAGGGCCGCCCGATGAGCACGCCGTCCGCCCCCAGCGCCAGCGCCTTGAACACGTCCGCGCCGGAGCGGATGCCGCCGTCCACCAGAATTTTAAAATCTTTGCCCAGCGCGGCGCGAAGCTCCGGCAGCACCGAACAGGTGGGGGGCGCGTCCTCCAGCACACGGCCGCCGTGGGAGGACACCACGATGCCCTCCGCCCCGGCGTCCTGACAGAGCAGCGCGGCCCGCGCGGTCATCACGCCCTTGATGAAAAACGGCAGGGCCGTGGCGGCGGTGATCTCGCGGATATCCTGCGGGGACTTGGGGTCCACGGGCGTTCCCATAATCTTTAGGTTAATAAGCCCGGCGGAATCCACGTCCATGGCGGCGGCGATGGCCCCGGCGTCCTCCGCGAGACGGAGCTTTTCAAGGACTTTTTCATTTTTCCAGGGCTTGATGGTGGGTATGCCCACGCCGCCGGCCTCCTTCAGGGCACGGATGCTCGCTTCAAAAAAGCCGCCCATGGGCGCATCCGGCGTGAAGGCCACGGTGCCCGCCTGAAGCGCACCGCTTAACTGCGCGCTTACAAGGGCACCGTCGTCCATGGTCTGACATTTGTAGTTGAGCACGGCACCGCCCACAGGCGCGCCGAACACCGGCATACTCCATGTCCGGCCAAACATCCGGCAGGAGGTGTCCTGACCATGACTCTCGTACACGGCGTCCAGGTTGATGTCGATGGACTTGAGAAAATTCACGCAGTTGGTAAAGGATTTGCCGCTGCCCTTGGCGCCCACGCCGGGCACCTCGCCCCGGCAGGCAAGACCGTTGCAGTCCGGGCACACCCGACAGCTGAGGCCCATTTTTTTCGCGGTTTCTAAAACGTCATCGTATGTCATACCGTACTCCTTATTTCATCATTTTTGCGTGTCCCGATAGCCGGTGGAAAGATCCACATGGTTGCGCAGGGGGCGGCCCGCCAGATAGTCCGACACGTTGTCCGCGAAAACGCCGTAGACCGTGTCCTCCATGAAGGGTGAGGAAGCCGTCATGCCCCACGCGCCCGCGATATGCGGGGTGATGACCAGATTCGGCACGTCCCACAGGAAGGAATCCTCCGGCAGCGGCTCCTGATAAGCCACGTCGATGCCGGCCCCGGAAAGGCGGCCGCTTTTCAGAGCCTCGGCCAGCGCCTGGGCGTCCACGGCGGAGCCCCGGCCTGCGTTGATGAGCTTGGCGCCGGGCTTCATCAGGCCGATGCGCCGCGCGTCCATAATGTTTTCGGTCTCGGGTGTGCCGGGCAGGGCCATGGCCAGAATATCGGCCCGGGGCAGCAGCGCATCGATGGCGTCCATGCCGTACATCTCGTCCACACAATCGGGCTTTGTGCCCACCGAGCGGCGCACGCCGACGGTAGTCGCGCCCAGCGCCTTCATCCGCCGCAGGAAACCGCAGCCGATGCTGCCGGCGCCCAGCATCACGCAGGTCTTGCCGCACACATAATCCGACCAGCCCAGCCGCCGCCACACATGGGCGCGCTGATTGTCGTGGTAGGCCTGCATGTTCATGTTCAGCGTGAACAGCAGCGCCATCATGTGCTCCGGCAGCACCACGTCGTAAGCGCCGGTGCCGTTGGTCAGCAGCAGGCCGCCCCGGGCGGCGGGCAGATACCCGTCCGTCCCCGCGGAGGCCACATGCAGCCAGTGAAGACTGGCCGCCCTGGACAGGGCGGAGGGGGCGATGTTGCCGAAAATCACGTCCGCCCGGGCCAGCTCCTCGGAAGAGTAGCGGTCGGGGGCGCGAAAGAGAATCTCGGTTTGGGGCAGCAGCGTGTGCAGCGCCGCCTGCGTTTCCTCCGAAAAAGGAAAGAGAACCAGCAGGGTCTTCATCATGGAGTTGCCTCCTTATAAATGCGGTAAGGGTGCTTGAAATATCTGGGGGTTACCTGTATAATAACAAAATATGAAGAATGTCTGAACGGCGCGAAATTTCAAAAAAGACGCCGCATAGCGGCGTCCCCGATACGCGCAGTTACAGATGGGCGCTGAAGAAGCGGCTCACCCGGCAAAGGAGCGTATGTGCGTTGATGGGCTTCAGGAGATAACCCTGGGCGTCGAGGCTGAGGCATTCCCTCACCGTATCGGCGTCGGACAGGGCGGTGAGAAAGATCACGGGGATCTTTTGGGTTTCCGGCTTCTCCCGCAGCTTCAGCAGGGTCTGCTTTCCGTCCGTCCCTGGCATCATGTAATCCAGCAGGATCAGATCCGGCGTATGCGCCTTGAGATACGCAAAAGCGTTCTCCGCAGACCCGGCGATGGCAACTTCGTATTCGGCTTCCAGCGTGCGCTTGAGCGCGCGCAGGGTGGTGACCTCGTCATCCACCACGAGGATGAGCTTTTTCGGCTTGCCGTCCATGGAAATCGGTCCTTTCGTCAACAGCCCCGGTGCGGGCTTTGTTGGGGTATACTGATAAAAACATTATACAGCAGAACCATTTTCAAGTCAACTGCGCCCGAATGGAGGGACGAAAAGTGAACGACGCCGCCAACACGAATAATAACGGGGACATGGCCGCCATTTTCGAGGCTATGGCGGAGTTTTATTACGCCCTGTATATCATCGACATCAAAAACGACACCTTCGTCCCGGTGCGCGGCACGGAAGCCACGCTGAAGGTGCTTGGCGGCTGCACCTCCTACCGGCAGGCCGCGAAAGAGTTTATCGAGACTTTCGTCTTTCCCGACGATATGGACACCGCCCGCCGCTTCACCTCGCCCCGGTATCTGGCCAGCGTGCTGTCTCCGGCTTCCCCCTATTGCCGCATCGAGGTCCGTGAGGGCCGGGAGCCGCGCTATGAATGGGTGGCCGTGGTGTTCAAGGCCGTCGAATTCGACGGCGGCGAGGCGTCCAAGGCCGTGCTGGCCGTGGAAAATGTCGACGGGATGCGCGCCAGCCTCCAGCTGGACGAGCAGACGCGGATGCAGTCCTTCGCCCGAAAGCTCAACGCCGATGTGGAGCGGCGGCTCCGTTCCATGAGCCGGAAGACCAGCGACGAGCGCGCCGCCATGCTGCTGAAGCTGGGGGCGCAGGGGCGGCTGCTGTACATCGCGCTGCAGCGGTCGGCGGCCACAGCGTTTGAATACGATGCCGCCGCCGACAGGCTGAGCACCATTGTGGAGCTCAACGGCAGCTGCGAGACTGTGACCTATTCCGGCGGGCCGGAGCTGGTCGCCCGCAAATACGGCTGCTCGGAAAAGGACACGCTGGCCGTGGAAAACGCCTTCGGCCTGGCCGTGGACGGCGAGGACGCTGAAGTGGATTTCCGCGATCTGCGGGCCGGGGGACAGAGCTTCAAGCGGATGTCGCTGTATGTCATGCGGGTGCAGGACAAGCCCACGGGCACCGTGGTGGGCGTGGTCAGCGACATTTCCCGGGAGAAACGCCTCGCCGAGCAGGCCCGCCGGGAGCAGGAATTCCGTCTGTCCGTGCTGGGCTCCTCGGCCTATGGCCTGGAGATCGGACTGGAGAGCAACCGCTGGAAATACCTGTGGCGCAACGGCGCGGCGGATGAGATCCGCGAATCCGACGATTACGACAAGGACATGCTGTCCCTCCTCATGCGGGACACCGTGGCGAAAGAGGATTACAGCGCCTATACCGCCGTGATGAACCGTCAGAGCCTGCTGCAGTCCTACGGGGACGGCCGGGAGGAGTTGACGCTGGACTACCGGATTCAGGAGGAGGACGGCGGTCTGCGGTGGTTCCGCGGCGTTATTCACCTGCTGGAGGACGGCGAGACCGGGGAGACCCGGGCCAACGTCTATGTCAGCGATGTGGACGCTCAGAAGCGCCGGGAACTGGCGGAGGCCGAATACAAGGCCGAGCTTGCCGCTAAGGCCCGGGAGGAAAAGCGGGCCAACGAGCTGAAGGGCCGGTTTTTGACCAATATGAGCCACGAGCTCCGCACGCCGCTGGGCGCCATGCTGGGCATAACGCAGCTGGCCCTGCGGGAAGACCTGCCCGATCAGGTCAGAAGCTATCTGCAGGAGATCCGTACCGAGGGCGCCGGTCTGCAGGAGATTCTCAACGGCATTCTGGATCTGGCGCGCATCGAGACCGGCGGCATGGAGATCGGCGACGGCGAGTACAGACCAAGGGAGCTCCTGGGCGGTATCGTGGGGATGTTCGAGCACCAGGCGGCGGAGAAGTCCCTGCGCTTCGAAGTGTCGCTGGACCCCGCGCTGCCCGCATCGCTCTGCGGGGACGCGCTGCATCTGCGGCAGGTGCTGGTCAATCTGGTCAGCAACGCGCTGAAGAATACCGAGGAGGGCGGCGTGACCGTGGCGCTGGGCCTGGGCGTCCAAAAGGACGGCTTTGCCGACGTGCTGTTTTCCGTGACCGACACCGGCGTGGGCATCCGGCCCGAGCGGCTGGCCGCCATGCTGGACGAATATAAAAACCCCGGCGGCGATAACGCCGGACTGGGCCTGTCCATCTGCTGGCAGCTGGTGTCCCTGATGGGCGGCGAACTGAAGGCCGACAGCGAGAGCGGCCGGGGCAGCCGGTTTTATTTTTCGCTGCGCCAGCGCGTGGGCGACGCCGCCCCCGGCGGCGAATTCAGCCGGGAGGAGCTGCCTTTGGACGACGGCGTCGCCGACTGGACCTTCTCCGCGCCGGACGCCACCGTGCTGCTGGTAGACGATAACTTCGTCAATCTCCGGGTGGGTCTGGGCCTGATGCGGCCCTACGGGATGCGGGTCATTACCGCCGCCTGCGGCGAGGAGGCCCTGCGCATCCTGCAGAGCCAGCAGGTGGATCTGGTGCTGATGGATCAGATGATGCCCGATATGGACGGACTGGAGACCACCCGCCGCATCCGCGCGCTGGGCGCGGAATACAATACGCTGCCCGTGCTGGCGCTGACGGCCAACGCCATGAAGGGCGCCCGGGAGGAGCTGCTGGCCGGCGGCATGAACGACTATCTCTCCAAGCCCATCGGCATGGAGGAGCTGGATCAGAAACTGCGGCTGTGGCTGCCCGCGGACAAACTGGCCGCCCCGGCCGGCGCCGGGGGCGGACGCCGCGAGCCCGCGGAGCGGGTGCCCGTCATCGACGGGGTTGACGCCGCCAAGGGCCTGTCCTATGTCAGCACCTTCGGCGACTATGTGACCTGCCTGCGGGACTTTCACAGCATCATCCCGGAGAAGGCTGACCGCATCGAGGCCCTGTCCCAGGGGGCCGATCTGCGCGCCTACACCTCGGAGGTCCACAGCTTGAAAAGCTCGGCCCGCCTCATCGGGGCGGACGGGCTGGCCGATATGGCCGCCCGGCTGGAAAAGGCCGGACGGGAGGAACGGACGGAGGACATCCGCCGGGATACCGGCAGGCTGATCAGCCTGTACCGCGCATTCCACGACCGGCTGGAGCCCTACGCCGCCCAGCCCGGCGGCAGCGGCGGCTTTGAGCTGACGGCGGCGGAATACGCCGCCTGCCTGCGGGAGCTGCGCGCCTATGTGGACGGCTACGACTGCGACAGCGCCGACCACTGGTCGGAAAAAATGCGCAAGGCCCGCGCGCCCGAGGGCTATGCCGACTCGCTGGCAGAGCTGCACCGGCTGATCCTGGCCGCGCAGTTTTCCGCCGTGGGGGCGCGGATCGACGCGCTGCTGGCAAAGCTGGAATGGGCGGGCAATCTTTAGGGAAAGGAGGCGCGGTCTATGGATCAGGAAAATAAGCGCTATCTTTCGGCGCGGCTGAAAGCGCGCATGAAAGAATGCTTCGACGCGGGCCTGTCCGTGGTGCGCGCCCCCGCCGGCTTCGGCAAATCGGTGAGTGTGGAGGAGTATTTCCGCCGCTATGTCAGCGCGGTGTCCCGGGTGTTCTGGCTGACCTGCGACGGGATGTCCGAGGCTATGTACTGCGAAAAATTCTGTGACAGCATCGCCCAGGCGGACCCCGCCGCCGCCCAAAAGCTGCGCGCCTTCGGCACCCTCAACCAGCTCAACTCCCGGCATGTCAGCGCCGTGTGCTGCGGCGTCACCAGTGAGCTGCCCGTGTGGTTCGTTCTCGACCGCACGGAGTGCCTGCCGGATGGCTTCCGCGCCTGCTGCGCCGACTTTGTGAAACCGGACGATGAAAAGGTGCATTTTGTCATCATTACCCGGGACAAGCCGGAGCTGGACGTACCCACCGTTTCCGCGGCGGACCTGACGCTGACGGCGGAGGAGGTCGGCGAATTTTTTGATGCCGCCGGATTGAAACTGCGGGACGAGGAGGCGCGGGACGTTCATCGCGCCACCGCCGGCTGGATGGCCGCCGCGGCGCTGGTGCGGGAATATCTGCGCCTCAGTGGGCGCCTGCCCGCCACGGCAGACGTGAACACGCTGCTGGGCGAGATCTACGGCACAATGACCGGAGAGCAGCGCACGACGCTGCGGCGGCTGTGCATTTTCACCCGGCTCACCCCGGCCAAGATCCTGTTCCTCATGGAGCTGCGGGAGGTGCCGGAGGAACTGCGCGGCTTCCTCAACTCCGTGCCGCTGATCCGCTACAGCCGCCTGGAGGATTGCTGGTACATCCACGAACTGCTGCGGGACTTTATCCGCGCCAACAGCAGCGACATCGCGGCGCTGGCCCGTTCCGCCGCCTGGTTCAGTCAGACCGGCGAGCCGGGCAAGGCCGTAGGCAGCTACTATTCCCGTTTCGATTACGAAGGCGTGCTTTCCGTCGATCTGTCGCGCATTGACCCCAATGAGAAGATCTGCGGCAAACCGTTTTTGCAGATTCTCCGGGAGCTGGCCCGCTGCCCGGCGGAGCTGAAGATTAAATACCCGCTGAATATGCTGCGCGCCGCCCATTTCCTCCTGGGCGAGGGCGACTATGCCGCCTACGACGCCCTGATGAAGGAACTGGAGGCCATCATCCGCGAGACCGGCGATTCCCGCAATTACGGCGAGTGGATTCTGGAATCCGTCTGGCAGGCCTACCCCGATCTGGACGCCATGATCCGGCGGGTGGAAATGGCGGGGGGCCGCATCAGCGGTACCAGCCGCATGGTGGACCCCTACGCCCCCTTCGCTTTCGGCAGCCCGTCCATGTGGTACTGCTTCCACAGCGTCGCCGGCCAGGCGGACGAGGAAGCGGAAAAATTTGAGCGCTTTCTGGCCAAGTATTCCGAGCTCACCGGCGGCCACGGCGCGGGCGCGGACCGGCTGTTCCGGGGCGAGCTGCTTTGCGCCAGGGGCGAGCTGGAACAGGCCGAGCTGCTGGCGGACGAAGCACTGTCCGTGGCCGGCACCAACGGCCAGTTTTCCGTGGCCGTGGGCGCACTGCTGCTGGCAGGCAGGGTTGCGGTAAATCGGATGGATAATGACGGGGCCGAAGCCGCCATCGGCCGGCTGGAGCGGCTGCAGTCCGATTTCCCCTACGCTGCGGGCGCGGGTCCGCGGCGGCTGACGCGCACCGCCCAGGGGTTGCTTGCGGCGCTGATCAAGCTCCCTCAGGTACCGGAGGAGCCCCCGGTGGGGGCCGATCCCGCGGCCATGATCGGCCGCCTGGCGGAGGCCTCCCGTCTGGTGGTGGCCAACAAGCTGCGGGAGACCATCGGCATGCTGGAAGCTGTCCTCAGTATGGATGACCGGGCCTGCACGCTGCCCTACCGGCAGTATGCCTATGTGGGCCTCGCGGTATGCTATCTGCGCACGGGCGGCGTCCAGCGGGCGCTGAACTGTCTGCAGATGGCGCTGGACATCTCCGCGCCGGACGGCTGCTTTATGACCTTCGCCCGGTCCGAAACGGATATCGACAAAATCCTCAAGCTGGCGGAGCCCGCCTATACGGACGCCATCGCCCGTGTCGCGGAGATCCGCAGCCGCTATATGCCCGAGCTGGGGGACGAACTGCGCACCGACACCAGCCTATCGCTGGAGGAAAAATTCCGCAGCCTGCCCGAGCCGCTCACCGACCGGGAGATCGAGATCGCGGAGCTGGCCGCGCAGGGAATGCGCAACAAGGAGATCGCGGCGCTGCTGTTTTTGTCCGAACGCACCGTCAGTAACCGGCTGTACACGATATTCCAGAAACTGGGTATCGACCGCCGCTCCGAGCTGATGGACTTTATCAAGTGAAAACGCAAAATAGAGTAATTTTTCTTTGAGAAATGAGAAAGATTACTCTATTGTTTTTTTTGCTGCCGTCATAAGATATAGACAATGATGCGAAATTGTAGGGATGAGGGACAGCGAGATGAAACAGGTATTGATTGTTGATGACAATATACTTGACAATAAAGCGGTTCGGATGGCGCTGTCGGGCCAGTATTTTACAAGTTCCGTTACCTCCGGGACAGACGTGTTCGTTTATCTGGGCAATCACCGGCCGGATATGATCCTGCTGGATCAGTATATGCCGGATATGACGGGCCTGGACGTGATCAAAAAGCTGAAGGCCGACGAGCGCCTGGCGGACATCCCCGTGATGTTCCTCACGGCGGACGAGACCGGTACCGTGGATTCCAACTGTTTTCGGCTGGGCGCGGTGGACTGCATCCACAAGCCCGCCAGCCGCGAGGTTTTGCTGATGCGGCTGAACTCCCGTCTGCGGGAGGCCGAACAGAGCGCGAATTAAAGAGAGAGATGGGAAACCCGGACGGCTTTTGCCGTCCGGGTTTTCCGTTTATAACCTTATTTGAGCTGCGGAATGTCGATGCCGCCCTCGATGCGCTTGCGCAGCACGTCCGGCCGCAGCGCGGCGGACAGGGCGGTGTCCAGCGTGATACGCCCGGCCTTGTACAGGTCGTGCAGTCCGCCGTCCAGACTGAGGATCCCGTCGCCGGAGTACATCCCCAGCGAGGAATCCAGCTGATAGGTCTTGTTTTCCCGGATCATGTTGCGCAGGGCGGAATTGACCTGCACCACCTCGAACACTGGGGCCAGCGCGCCATCCACGGTGCGCACCAGCTCTTGGGTGACCACGGTGCACAGCTGGGAGGCCAGCTGCACCCGGATCTGCTGCTGCTGATCCGGCGGAAAGATATCGATGATGCGGTTCACGGTGCTGCCGATACCGACGGTGTGCAGCGTGGAAAAGATCAGATGGCCGGTCTCGGCGGCGGTGAGGGCCGTTTTGATGGTGTCGTAATCCCGCATCTCGCCCACAAGGATCACGTCCGGCGACTGGCGGAGGCTGGCCCGCAGCGCGGCGGCGTAGCCCGCGGTGTCGGTGCCCACCTCCCGCTGGGTGAAGATGCAGCGGTCGTTTTCATAGATAAATTCGATGGGGTCCTCGATGGTGATGATGTGCTTGGAATAGTTGTGGTTCACCCTGTCCATGACGCAGGCCAAAGTGGTGGACTTGCCGCTGCCGGCGGGGCCGGTGACCAGCACCAGACCCTTTTGCAGATGGGCGGTGTCCATGACGCACTCAGGGATGCCAAGCCGGACATAGTCCGGGATGCCGGAGGCCACGGGCCGGATGACGGCGGCGCAGTAGCCGCGCTGGCGCAGGGCGCTGACGCGGAACCGCATCCCCGCCATCGTCACGGCAAAATCATCGTCCCAGGTTTCGTGATAGCGTTTGGGGCTGCGCCCCGACATGGCGTAAATCTGGTCGATGACTTTTTCCGCCTCGTCGCCGGACAGGGGCGCACCCGCGATGTCGTGGATCTCCCGGCGGCATTTATAGGCGACGGGCTGCCCCGCGATGAGAAAAATGTCGGAGGCGCCGCGGAAGACGGCTTCCTTGATGATACTGAGAAAATCCATGCTGTTTATCCAGTCCTTTCGGTAAATTCCGTTCAGTTTCCGTCCCAGACGTGGAGGCTCTCGTCGGCCTTCCACTCGCCCCGGGGCACGGTATTCCACGCCGCGATGGAGAATTCGCTCCCGGCGTCCAGCTTCACCGACAGCAGCCGGGAATCGTCCACGGCGCAGGCCAGCCGGATGACGCCGCCGGCATAGGTGCCGCCGTATTTTGCGGCAGCGGCGGCCAGATCGCCCCCGTCCCGCCACACGGCAGCCAGGTCGTTGACCGCGTCGGTGCACCACGTGTCCGCCTTGTAGTAGGCCGTGGCGGCGTCGGCGTTTTTCTGGGCCAGATTCCGCTCGTACTTTGCGGTGGAGTAGGAGAGAACGGCCAGAATAGTCAGGCACAGCACGGAGAAGATCACCAGCAGCGTCAGCAGCCCCACGACGGGCCGGCGCCGGATACCGTCATTTTTCATACGCCGCCGCCTTTACCGTGAGGGCGTAAAGCCCCTCGCCGCCCCGGGTGACCTCGATCCGGGCGGAGCCGTCCGCCACGGTCATGGACAGGGCGTACGCCCCCGCCGTCTCCGCAGGGGCCCAGTTTTTGTCATAGTACGCGGTCCACACGCCGCCGTCCTCCGTCAGACCCGCGGCCTCGCCGCCGCCGGTCTTTTTATAGCATTCCGCCGCCGAGACGGCGCATTCCACCGCCCGGTTCAGGTCGGCGCTCTGCCGGGCCATGTTGTCGGCGCGCACCAGCATCAGCGTGTCGATGGCCGCCGCCGTGACGAACACGCACAGCATGATCACAAGCTCGATGAGGAAAAGGGACACGCCGGAACGGGAAGCTCTCATGCCGCGCCTCCTTCCGTGCGGGTGGACAGCAGGATGGAGCCGGTGCGCCCCCTGTCGGTGCAGGTGAAGCGGATCAGGCCGCCGCCCGCGTCGGCAAAGTCGGCGCCGTCCAGTTTCAGCAGAACCTCGCCCGCGTCGGCGGTGAAGTCCAGACCCCGCTCATAATACAGCTCCCGCAGGGCCCCGCCGTAGCAGTAGATCACGGTGGCGTAGCCGCCGTCGTCCGAATCCTCCAGGCAGTACAGCGCGCTGCACCCGTCGAACTCGCCCACGGCCACGCAGCCCCGGATGTCGCCGGCGCGGACGCGGGACTGGACATAGTTCAGCGCGGTGTGGACGCCGAATTCCTCGTCCACCACCCCGGAGACGTTTTTATAGATCACGGCGCCCTGCAGCAGCGTCGCCGCCACGCAGGCGGCGAACGCAAAAAAGAGCAGTATCCAGATCAGGTTCCCAGTGGCGCGGGCCCTGCTCTCCATGGTAAAACCTCCCGTTATCGCAGCGCGACGGTGATGTCCGGCATGATGTTGGACGCGAAGATCGAATAGTAGACGATGTACTTGCTCTCGTCCACGGTGACGTTATAATGCTCCATCAGGTAGTCCAGCGTGTCGGGGTAGCTGCCCTCCAGCGCGTAGCAGGCCACGGCCCCGCGGCGGAGATTATCCTCCGTGGTCTCCAGCCCGTTTTCCAGCAGCGCCTGCCCGGCTTTCTGAATGCCCGCCCACGCGCCCCAGAAGATGCCCGCGGCAAGGGCCAGTCCAAGCAGGAGCTTCACGATGGCGCGCGCGTTCTTGCTTTTCATCATGTCGGCCCCTCCTCAGGTGATGGCCGACATGATGCCCAGCAGCGGGAACATGACGGCAACCAGAACGACACCCACAATGACGGCCATGACCAGTACGATGGCGGGCTCCACCCGACCCACGGTTTTCTCTAGCGCCTCCTGCGCCTCGCTCTCGGTGCGGCAGGCGAGCTCCTGCAGCACCACATCGGTGTTGCCGGTGGCGATGCCGGTCTCCAGGATGGAGGAATCCACGCTGTTCAGAAGGCCCGCGTTTTCCACGGCCCTGGCGAAGCCGGTGCCGGCGGCGATGTCCGCCCGGCAGGCGGTGACGGCGTTGGGGCCGAAGCGGTTGTCAAAGCTCGCCTCGATCATTTTCATGGTCTCGTCCATATCCAGCCCGCCGGACACGCCCAGCGACAGCAGCGACACAAAAAAGGCGGCGTTCAGCTTTTTCCCGGCGGAGCGTTTATAGAAACGGGCGCGCCAGCGGGCCAGGGTCTTGCCCCGCAGGCCCGGCGGCAGCAGGGCCGCGGCAAAGTACAGCGCGATCAGTCCCAGCGCGCCCAGAATGTACCCGTGGGCGCTGCCCACGGCGGCGGCAATGTTGAGCAGCGCGAAGGTGAAGGGCGGCATGGTGCCGCCCAGCTCGGCGAAGGCCTGATTATAGATGGGCAGCACCTCCGGCAGGATGACGAACACCACCAGGATGGTGATCGCCAGCAGGATGGCCGGGTAGAGAATGGCGCTGCGCAGACTGTTGCGGGTACGGCGACGATTCTCATAATAGTCGGCCAGATTGCGAAAGACCTCCTCCAGATGGCCCGTGCGCTCGCCCGCGTCCACCATAGAGAGCAGGTGGTCGGGGAAAATTCCGGTGAGGCACATGGCCTCGTACAGAGGGGTGCCCATCTCCGTTTCGGAATAGAGCTCCACCACGGAGGCCTTGGAAATGTAGGGCTTCTCCTGCTTGAGGAAGATATAAAAGCATTCCGGCACGGGGTTGCCGGCCCGCAGATACAGCGAAAGCTCCGAACAGAAAGCGATCAGCTCCTCCGCTTTCAGCGGCCGGGGTTCCCCCTTTTGCTTTTTTGTAAAAATGGCGTTCAAATCCGGATTCTCCCTCAGTAAAGATATTTTGCGGAGTAGTTGGCGGTGTTGCCGATGTACTGCAGGGTGGAGGAACTGGAATTGCCCGAGGAGGCGAAGGTGGGGTCCATGAGCTTCCAGGCGGTGCCGTCGAAATAAATGACGCTGTCCACCCAGCCGCCGGACTGGGTATATACGTCGATCCAGGCGTGATACAGCTCGCCGGTGTAGCCCACAACCAGCTTGGTGGGCACGCCCTGAGAGCGCAGCATGGCGGTCATCAGCGCGGCATAATCGTAGCAAATGCCCTTCCCGCTGTCAAGGGTGGCGTCAATGTCGGAGAGATAGCCGCTCCGCACCGACGCCGCCTTGGCATAATCGTAGGTCAGGTGGGAGATGACGAAGCTGTAGACGGCGCTGATTTTGTCCAGGTCGGTGCCGCACGAGGCGGTGAGCTCCGCGGCCTTTTTCACGGCCTTGCTGTCGGCGGAATAGTTTACGTACTGGTTGGGCCGCAGGAAGGGGGCAAATTCGTCCTCCAGTTTCACGGAGATGGTCTTGGACAGCTGGGCGGCGTATCTGGTGGTGTCGCCCTTCTGCTTGTAGATGCCGATGGTGTAATCGCCGCTGCCGTCGGACAGGGGAAAGGTGGCGTACTCGCCGCCCGGGGCGATATTATAAGTATAGCGTACCTCGCTGGGGCCCTGGACGATGACCTTCAGGCGGCTGTCGCTGGCGGCGGTGTACTTGAGCATCACATAGCCTTCGGCGGCGTTGGAATAGTCCATAATGCCCTTCTCGTTTTCATAGACCTTTTTGCCGCTGGCCTGGGGCAGGAGCACCGTGTCCACGGCTGGGCCGCCGGAGCTGAGGTCCTGCAGGTCCCGCGGCGCGCTGCCGGAACCGGACAGAGCGGCGGCTTTCTCCTCCCTGGTCTGGATGGCCATGGGGTTGGCGCAGGCGGTGAGCAGGCAGAACAGCGCCAGCGCCAGCGCCGGGGTCCTTCTTTTCTTCATGGCGATACCCTCCTTTTCGCAGGGGGAGCGTTATTGCAGCAGCGCCAGCAGCTCGTCCGCGATCTTGATGGCGCCCAGGTAGTCGATCATCTGAATGGCGGTGCGCAGGGCTTTCATCTTCTCCGCGCATTCGCCCTCCAGCTTGTAACCGGCGGCGGTGTCGGACCACACCTCGGCCCCGTCCAGGTCGAAGTCGGCCAGCATGGCCTTGAGCTTGCCCAGCTGTTCGATCAGCGCGCCGGTGCAGATATCCACGACGGCCACGCCGCCGGATCCGGCCTCCACCGCGGGGCGAAGCTTTTCGGTGTAGCTGCGGTACAGCGCCAGCAGCCGGGGCGTCAGCGCGCGGATTTCGTCCAGCTTGTTTTCGTGGCCGAACTTCTCCAGCTCCGCGGCCAGACCCGACAGCTCCGCGGCGCCGATGAGCCGGGAGGAGCTTTTCAGGGCGTGGACCTCCACGGTGTAGCCCGCCGCGTCGCCCGCCCGGGCGAAGGCTTCGATCTGGCCGGATTTCAGGTCGATGAGCCCGGCAAAATCGCAAAGGATGGACAGCAGATCGGCGTAGCTCTCGGAATATTGCAGCGCGGCGTCCACGTCGATGCCCTCGCAGTCGCTCAGGGCCTTGGGGAAAGCCTCCTCCGGCTTCGCGTCGGGCTCCCGGACGGTCAGCCTGTCCGCCGGGACCCACTTGCGCAGCTTGGCCGCGATGGAATCCAGACTGATGGGCTTGGGCATATAGTCGTCAAAGCCGTTTTTCAGGAAAAATTCCCGCATCCCCTTCATGGCGTTGGCCGTCAGGGCGATGACCGGAAGCTTATTGTCCCCGGGCAGCTTGCGCAGCCGGCGCAGCGTTTCCACGCCGTCCAGCCCGGGCATCATGTGATCCAGCAGCACGCAGTCGTAGCGGTTGGTTTTCAGCAGCTCCAGGCATTCCTCGCCGGAGGCGGCGGTATCCACGTCCAGCTCAAAGCGGCGCAGCAGCCGCTCGGCCACCGTGAGGTTGACGCTGTTGTCGTCCACCAGCAGTACCCGCACGCCGGGGGCCGCGATGGACTGGGGCTCCGCCCCGGCATCGGCGGCAGGGGTGCCCGCCGCCTGGGGGAGGGACACGGTGAAGGTGCTGCCGGAGCCGAAGACGCTCTCCACGCCGATGCTGCCGCCCATCTGTTCCACCAGCTGCTTGGTCAGCGCCAGTCCCAGACCGGTGCCCTCGATAGAGTGGTCGATGTTGGCCTCCAGCCGCTCGAATTTGTTGAAGATGCGCGCCTGATCCTCGGGCTTGATGCCGCTGCCGGTGTCCTTGACCTGCGCGATCACGCTGCCGTCCCGATAGTCCATGCGCAGGGTGATAAAGCCCTTGCTGGTGTATTTGGCGGCATTGGACAGCAAATTCATGATGATCTGCTTCACCAGCACGGCGTCGCCGTAGAGATAGGGAGGCAGATCGTCGGCACATTCGGCGGAGAAGCTGATGGGCTTGTCCTTGATGCGCAGGATGGTGCTGCCGGAGAGCTCGTCCACCAGCTTTTTGGTCTCGTAGAGATCGTCGCGGATCACGAACTGGCCGCTCTCCACCTTGGACAGATCCAGAATATTGTTCACGATCTCCAGCAGGGTGTTGCCCGCGTCGGCAATGCGGCGGATGTCCGCGGCCGCCTCGGGGGGCAGGGTCCCGCCGGTGAGCAGCAGCTCCGCGTAGCCCAGAATGGCGTTCAGCGGGGTGCGGATCTCATGGCTGACATTGGCCAAAAACAGGGACTTGGAGCGGTTGGCCTGCCGCTCCACCTCGGCTTCCCGGCGGGCGTTCTCGGCGTCCTTGCCGGCGGTGATGTCCTGCTGGCGCAGGAACAGCGTGTCGGGGTCGCTGGGCAGGCGGTCGATAAGCCACAGGGTCCAGCGCTTCGCGCCCCTGCCCACGTCCCGGGCCTCGATCTCCAGTGTGCCGCGCTTGTCCAGCTCCGCCAGAAGATACTCCGGCTCAAATTTCTTCGCCAGCTTTTCCGCCCGCTTGCCGGAGGCAAGGCGCAGATAAATGTCCCTGACGTAGTCGTAGGGCGCCGTGTCGGGGATCGACTCCCCGAAAGCGGCGGGCTTTTTGATGAAGTGCACCTGCCAGTCGGGCAGCGTGATGGTGGCGGCGCACAAAAAGCTGCTGCCGACGATGGACAGCAGTTCCTCCAGCCGGGCCTGAGACTGGGCGGAGGGGGCGGCCGCGTCGGAAGATCCGTTTATTTCCATTGAATTCACTCCAAATCAGCGATGAGCCGGATGACTAAATACATTTATATGATTGTAGCACAACGGCGGCCCACATACAAACCAATTTTCCTGAAGGTACCGGGGAAATCCCCCGAAACCGGCGGGCGGCTGTTGACAAACCGCCGCGGCGGTAGTAATATAACAATGTAAACAAACAGATGGGGTGCTGGGTAATTCCCGGCTGAGACGGTGCCAAGCGAGGCCCGAGACCCTCGAACCTGATCCGGATAATGCCGGCGTAGGAAACAAAGCATCCGCTTTTTACCGCAGGTTCAAAAACGAACCTGCGTTTTTTGCGTTCCTTTGTTCCCAAAAGAAAGGAAGGAAAAAATGAAAGTCGAACCTGAAAGCAATCGAAACGGCAAAGACAGTCCCCAAAAGCAGCATGGACGCCTGGATTCCCATCTGAAGCTGCGGGCGCTGTGCGAGGGCGCGATCTTTGTGGCCGTGGCGCAGGCCGTCGGCTACCTCAAGCTCTTTGAGCTGCCCCAGGGCGGCTCCATCTGCCTGGGCATGCTGCCCATCTTCCTCTACTGCGTGCGCTGGGGCTTCGGCCCCGGTATGCTGGCCAGCGCGGCCTATGCTGTATTGCAGCTCCTGTTGGACGGCGCCTATGCCTGGAGCTGGCAGTCCATTATCGGCGACTATCTTGTGGCCTTTTCCGTTCTGGGCGTGTCCGGCCTGTTCCACGGCGTGAAGGGCGGCTTCTACTGGGGCACCGCCGTGGGCAGCGTCCTGCGTTTCCTGTGCCACCTCGTCACCGGCGCCACGGTCTGGGCGGAGTATATGCCGGAAAAGTTCTTCGGCCTCACCATGACGAGCCCGTGGTTCTATTCCTTCCTGTATAACGGCAGCTTCATCGCCGCCGATATGGTGCTATGCATTGTGGTGGGCGCGCTGCTGCAAAAGCCGCTGGGCAGGTACATGAGGGGCGGGGATCTCGGCTTTCCCGGGCCCCGTCAGGGGCGGCCGCAAAACGGCTGAAAAAGCCAGTTGACAGCAAAGCAAAATATAGTATATAATGACCTTCCGGCGTCTGGAAAGACTGCCGGAAGGTTTTTGTCAACTACTTCCGCCCCTTGAAGGACGGATGTTGAGTAATACGATCCGAAAGGAGTGTAACACAGAATGAAACGCACCTATCAGCCCAAAAAGCTCCAGGCCAAGAAGGAGCACGGCTTCCGCAAAAGAATGGCCACCGCCAACGGCCGCAAGGTTCTCGCCCACCGCAGAGCCAAGGGCAGAGCAGAGCTCTCCGCCTGAGGCGGGACTTGAGCACAACGGCATAAACCAATATTTTCCAGGGCGGGTGTCAATCCGCCCTTAAAGGCGTACTGTTGTATACGGAGGCGTGAACGCGTGGAGACCTTAAAGAAAAATTACGAATTCCGCCGCCTGTACACCAAGGGCAAGAGTGCGGTGACGCCGCTGATGGTGGTGTATTGCCGCCCCAATGCGGCGGAGCGCAGCCGGATCGGCTATACCGTATCCAACAAGCTGGGCCACGCCGTCACCCGCAACCGCATCCGCCGCAGGCTCCGGGAGATCTACCGGCTGAACCTCCCCCGTCTGGAGGGGGGCTATGATCTGGTGGTCGTGGCCCGGTCCCGCTCGGCCGAAGCGGAGTACGCCCAGTTGGAGCGATCGTTTTTGTCCGCCTGCGACAAGCTGAGTCTTGTGCGAAAGGAAATGAAATGAAAAAGATCCTTTTGGGCCTGATCCGGTTTTACCGGCGCTATCTCTCGCCCCTCAGACCGCCCTGCTGCCGGTTTATACCCACCTGCTCGGAATACGCGCTGGAGGCCGTGGAAAAGTACGGCGCCGCCAAGGGCGGCTGGCTGGCTCTCAAACGCATCCTGCGCTGCCACCCGTTTCACACGGGGGAGCACGATTTCTACGATCCCGTCCCGTGACGGAAATCTGCCACCAAAGAGGAGAAACTTGATTTATGTGGGCAACAATTATTAAACCCTTCGCATGGCTGCTGCTGGCGTTTTATAACTGGACGGGGAGTTACGGCCTGTCCGTGATCCTGTTCGCGCTGGCGATCAACCTGATCCTCATGCCCTTCATGGGCAAGAGCAAAAAGAGCATGATGCGGACCTCCCGCCTGCAGCCCAAGCTGCAGGAGCTGCAGCGCCGGCACGAGGGCAACCCCCAGCGGCTCAACGAGGAGACGTCCAAGCTCTACCGCGAGGAGCACATCAATCCCATGTCGGGCTGTCTGTGGTCCCTGATCCCGTTCCCCATCCTCATCGGACTGTACAGCGTCATCCGTCAGCCGCTGACCCGGATGCTGTATATGACCGCCGATCAGGTCGCCACGCTACAGACCTATATGGTCAACATGGGCTGGTTCACCGCGCCCAAAGCCAACACCTACGCCGAGATCGGCCTGCTGGAGCAAGTCCACAACCACTGGAGCGCCGTGATGAGCTCAAACATCGCCGGGCAGCTCTCCGGGCTGAAGGACATCGACTTCAGCTTCCTCGGCTTGAATCTGGGCGGTATGCCGGACTGGAAGTTCTTCACCACCGCCGACTGGAGCAGCGTTTCCAGCTGGCTGCCGGCGCTGGGACTGTTTCTGATCCCGCTGGTGGCCGCGTTCATGTCCTGGCTGTCCATGAAGGTCAGCAACATGGCCAATCCCCCCGACCCCAAGACCCAGGCTCAGATGAAGAGCATGAACCTGATCATGCCCCTGATGAGCGTGTGGTTCTGCTTCATCATGCCCGCCGCCCTGGGCGTCTACTGGATCGCCAACAGCGTGTTCGGCATTGCCCGCGACTATTACCTCACCATCCATTATCGCAAGCAGCTGGACAAAGAGGACGCGGTGCGTCTGGAGCAGCGCAGCGAACGTGAAAAGGAACTGGAGTCCAAACGTCTGGAAACCGAGCGCCTGAAGGAGCTGGGCCAGACCGAGCAGAACTCCAACACCAGCAAAAAGAAAATGCAGGCCAAGGAAAAGCAGAGCTACGAGGAGCGCCGCGCCGCCGCCGAAAAGGCCGATCGGGCCCAGCGCCGCGCCCGCAGAGGCATCGCGTACGACGACGCCCCCGCCTCCCAGGTGGGTTCTCGCCACTTTGCCCGTGGCCGCGCCTACGATCCCGAGCGCTTCGGCGCGGATGAGACCGCGGAAGAAAATGTCATCCCCGAGCTTGACGAGACCGGGCGGGCCGACGACGCGCAGGAAACCGGCACCGTCTTTGAAGACGAACCCGCCGAAGAAACGGCTGGGGTCGAGACGGACGAGTCCGGGGACGAGCCGGAAGACGAGCCCGAGGAGGATGAATTCGCCGACGAAGACGACGATACGGATAAGTGACAGGAGATAACCGATCATGAAAAAAACATTGGAAAAGAGCGGTCGCACGGAAGACGAAGCCGTCAAGGCCGCCCTGGACGAGCTGGGGCTGGAGCGCGACGATGTGTCCGTGGAGATCCTGGAGCGCGCCAAATCCGGTTTTCTTGGCATTGGCGCGGTTCATGCGCTGGTTCGCGTGACCTATGACGCCCCAGACGAACCCGAAGTCAGGGTCCCTGTGCGCGCCGAGACCCGCCCTGCCCCGCAGGAGACCCAGAGACCCGCACCTCAGGAAACGAAAAAGCCCGCGCCTCAGGAAGTGAGAAAGCCCGCGCCGGAAAAGAAGCCCTCCGGCGAGCGCGTCGTCCCCGCGGACGAGCGTCCCGCCACCGGCGAGGACGCCGCCAAGGCGCGTGAATTTCTGGACGGACTGTTTATTAAAATGGATGTGCCGGCCGAGCTGAACATCACCAACAGGGACGACGGCAGCATCAATGTGGAAGTGGCCGGCCCGGGCATGGGTACCATCATCGGCCGCCGCGGCGAGACGCTGGACGCCATCCAGCATCTGACCAACTATGTGGTCAACCGCGGCAGCGAAAAGCACGTCCACATCTCTGTGGACGCCGAGAACTACCGCGAAAAGCGGGAGGAATCCCTGGTGCATCTGGCGGAAAAAATGGCCGCCAAGGTGCTGAAATACAAGCGCAGCATGGCGCTGGAGCCCATGAATTCCTATGAGCGCCACGTCATCCACACCGCCCTGCAGGACTTTGAGGGCGTCTCCACCGGCTCCACCGGCACCGAGCCCAACCGCCGTGTGGTGATCTCCTACGAGCGCGGCGGCGCCGTCCAGGCGCCACGCCGGGATCGCCCTGCCGCCCCCGCCGCCCCCCGCCCGCCCCGTGCCGACAGCGCTCCGAAGACGGTCCCCGCCCCCGCCGCGCCCCAGCCGGCTTCCGCCGCCGACAGCGGCAGCGATAACAGCAAAATACCTCAGAGCCGCGAATGGGCCTGAGAAACTGATTTTCGGAGGATAGAATCATGATTTTTGAAAAGGTTAGAGATGTCCTTGCAAAACAGTTTGAGATTGACCCCGACACCATCACCCCGGACACCAATCTGGTGGACGATCTGGGCGCGGATTCTCTGGACGTGGTGGAACTCATCATGTCCGTGGAAGACGAGTTCGGCATTACCATCGACGACGAGGCGGCCAGCACGCTGTTCACCGTGCGGCAGATCGTGGACTTTATCGAAAAACTGCAGTGAGCACCCCAAAACCTCCAATGGGAGAGCCTTTCGGCTCTCCCATTTTTCGTTGCATTCGGCGGGGCGTAATGATAAGATGTGCCCAAAGGAGGGATCACCCCTATGAAAGTTTTACTGATCAACGGCAGCCCCCATGAACACGGCTGCACCTATACCGCCCTGCACGAGGCGGAGATGAAGCTCAATCAGCGCGGCATTGAGACCGAGCTGCTGTATCTGGGCACCGCGCCCATGGCGGGCTGCACCGGCTGCGGAAGCTGCGAGAAAACGGGCCGCTGCGTTTTTGACGACGCGGTGAACCGTGTGCTGGATAAGCTGGACGGATACGACGGCATGATCGTAGGCTCCCCGGTGTATTACGGCTCCGCCAACGGCCATCTCTGCGCTTTCCTGGACCGGCTGTTTTATGCGGGCGGAAACCGCATGGCGGGCAAATTCGCGGCCAGTGTGGTCTCCTGCCGCCGGGGCGGCGCTACCGCGGCCTTCCAGCGGCTCAATATGTACTTTGGCATGAAGAATATGCCCGTCGTGTCCTCCCAGTACTGGAACCAGGTCCACGGCTACAAAGCCGAGGATGTTTTGAAGGACGAGGAGGGCCTGCAGACCGTGCGCACCATGGCGGAGAATATGGCCTGGCTCATCCAAAGCGCTGCGGCCGGCAGGGAAGCGGGGGTGCCCGCCCCCGTCTACGAGCCCGTCGTTGTCACCAATTTTATCCGATGAATGCAAAATGACCGCCCCTCGGGGCGGTCATTTTTAATCGGTATAGATGGCGTAGCTGTCCTTGCCGCGCTTTTTCGCGTCGTACAGCGAAGCGTCGGCCTTGGCCGCCAGCTCGGCGATGCTTCCGCCGCCGCGGCCGGCATAGCAGATGCCCACGCTGCAGGTGACCTTGGACAGCCGCTGCCCGGACAGCTCGGCGATGGAATCCGAAAAGCGCCGGGCCTTCTGCTCGGCGGTGTCTCCGCCGGGAAGATCCTTGAGCAATACCACGAATTCGTCTCCGCCGAAGCGGAAGACGATATCGTCCTTTCGGCACAGGGCCTGCAGGGCCCCGCCGATGGCCATCAGCCAGCGGTCGCCCTCGATGTGGCCGTGGGTATCGTTGAGCGCCTTGAAATCATCGATATCCACGAACAGTACGGCGCAGCGCTCCTCGGGACCCATGGCGGCCAGGTAATGATCGGCGGCGGCCAGCCCGGCGGATTTGTTCAGCACGCCCGTCAGCCCGTCCAGTCGGCTCAGATCGTAATATTTTGTCTTGAGACTGTCGCTCTGCACCCGCAGCTGCATCATCAGGATAATGACGATCAGCGCCAGAAACAGTGCGGTGAATGCCTCGAACAACTCGTGGGACCAGCAGACGGGATTTTTGAACTTCAGCACCAGTACATAAAACAAGGCAAAGCCGCCCAGCGTGACAGCCAGCTGGCGGCGTACCGGCAGAATGAAAGTGACGGGCCCCATGATGAGAAACAGCGGGAAGTAGACGGAGGGCACGTTCGGGTGGGGAAAGACACTGAGTGCAATGACGTTGAGCATGATGCCGGCATACATCAGCGTGGTGGCCGTCATGGCGGGGGCAGCGCGCACCGCGCCGCCGCGGAGCCTGCTGTGGGCATAGAGGTAAAAACCCAGCAGCATGGGCACAAAAACGCTGTACACCGCCGAGATTCCCCACTGGGGGAAGAAAAGCTGCGTGACCAAAAAGTACAGGGCGTACATGATGATGCCCGCACAGCACAGCGTGCACATCAGCTCCAGATTGCGTATGGCGATCTCCTGCCCGCATTCTGAAAAGTAGCTATTCTGGGCGGCGAAGACTTTTTTGATGGTAGACAGCAGCTTTTTCATGGCATCTCCGAGATGAAAAGGATACAGCGGGTCCTGGGCTGACCGACTGCAAAAAACATTTTATCACAGTGAAACGGGAAATGCCATCCTGTTTTATGCAACAGACCGCGGGACTTTCGTCCCGCGGTCTGCTGCGTCGCCGTGTGTCGATATTACTTCTTGAAAAACTTCTTGTACACGAAGTAACCGCCGCCCACCAGGGCACTCAGGCAGGTGAACACACCGATGGTCTTGAAGACGTTTTTCTTTCCAGTGCAGCACTTTTTCATGATGGATCCTCCTAAAAAATATTTTCACGCGTCTCGCGGGGACGCACTTGTGAACTCAGATGGCGTGGGAGCCGAACCGGGCGGTCAGCCCCTCTGAAAGATCAGTGCGCTCCCAGCGCATGTTCTTGGCGTTGCCGCCAAAATGGCCATAGCAGGACAGCTGGCCGTAGATGGGCCGGCGCAGATCAAAGCGCCGGATAACCATGGCCGGGCGCATATCCACGTTCTCCCGGACCCAGCGGGCAAGGACCTCGTCCGGTACCCGGCCGGTGCCGAAGGTGTCGATTTCCACGGATACGGGGTCGGCCAGACCGATGGCATAAGCCAGCTCCACCTCGCATTGGGAGGCAAGCCCGGCGGCTACCATGTTCTTGGCGATGTACCGGGCCATGTAGGCGCCGGTGCGGTCCACCTTGCTGGGGTCCTTGCCGGAGAAGGAACCGCCGCCGTGGCGGGAGTAGCCGCCGTAGGTATCGGCGATGATCTTTCGCCCGGTGAGACCGGAATCCGCGGCGGGGCCGCCGATGACAAAGCGGCCGGTGGGGTTGATATAATAGAGCGTGGCGTCCGTCAGCAGGGAGGCGGGCAGCGCGGGCCGGATGACCTGCTGGATGATCTGCTCCCGCAGGGAATCGGTATCCACCGCCTGCTCGTGCTGGGCCGAGACGATCACGGTGGAGATGCGTTCGGGCGCACCGTTCCGGTATTCCACGGTAACCTGGGCCTTGCCGTCCGGCAGAAGATAGGGCACCAGCCCGGCCCGGCGGGCGTATTCCAGCCGGCGGGTCAGGGAGTTGGCCAGGGTGATGGGCAGGGGCATCAGGCTCTCTGTCTCCCGGCAGGCGTAACCGAACATCATGCCCTGGTCGCCCGCGCCCGCGTCCTCCTCGGCCCGGCGCAGCACGCCCCTGGCGATGTCCGGGGACTGCTCGTGAATGTCCAGCGCCACCTGACAGCCGTCGGCGTCGAACCCGGTGTAGGGCCGGGTGTAGCCCACGCGGCGCACCACCTCCCGGGCGATGGCCTCGTAATCGGGGGTGTATTCGGCGCTGATCTCGCCCATGATATGGATTTTGTCGGTGCACACGGTGACCTCGCAGGCTACCCGGGCATAGGGGTCCCCGGCCAGAACGGCGTCCAGAATGGCGTCGGCGATCTGGTCGCAGACCTTGTCGGGGTGGCCGCAGGTCACGGATTCCGATGTAAAGCACGAGCTCATCTTGCGTCCTCCGGGAGACAAAGTTTATTTGGTATCCTTGCCGCTCTGGTGCCACAGCGCGTCCGCCACGGGTGCCCAGGCCTTGGCCTCCTCGACGCAGCGGTCGGAGTAATCCTTGGGGTCCTCGGGCGCCATTACGTCGGTGGAGTGGGCGCCGGACTGCTTCACCATGAGGGTGAGACGGCCGGGATTGTCCAGCACGGGGCAGGGGCGGAGCATATTCTTGTTAAAGGGCTGGTTGTTCTTGTACGCCATGAACAGCGGCTTGCAATAAGCCTCCAGCAGCGTGTCGGTGCGAATGTTGGAGTCCGCGTAGTGCATGAACGCGCAGGGATCGATATCGCCGTTGGCGTTGATGTGCAGGAAGCTGCGCCCGCCGGCGATGCAGCCGCCGACATACTCGCCGTCGTTCCAGAAGTCCATGGTGAACAGCGGCTTCTCCTTGCGGAACTTGCGCACCTGATGGTACATATACTCCCGCTGTTCGGCGGTGGCGATCAGCGCGGGGACGGCGTCCCTGCCGATGGGCATATAGGTGAAGAACCAGCAGAACTTGGCGCCCCACTCGATCATGGCGTCGAAATATTCCGCGCTGCCAATGAACTCCGCGTTCTTGCTGGTGTAGCAGCAGGAAATGCCGAACAGCAGCCTGTGCTCCCGCAGGATCTTCATGGCGCGCTGGGTGGCGGCAAAAGTGCCCTCGCCGCGGCGGAAGTCGGTGTCCTTTTCAAAGCCCTCCACGCTGATGGCGGGGACAAAGTTCTTCACCCGCAGCATCTCGTCGGCAAAATCCTCGTCGATGAGGGTGCCGTTGGTAAAGCAGGTGAACAGGCACTCGGGGTGCCGCTCGCACAGGGTGATGATGTCCTTTTTCCGCACCAGCGGTTCGCCGCCGGAGTAGAGGTACACATAGGTGCCCAGCGCCTCGCCCTGCCTGATGACGCCGTCCAGCTCCTCCAGGGTCAGGTTCAGCTTGTTGCCGTATTCCGCGGCCCAGCAGCCGGTGCAGCGGAGGTTGCAGGCGGAGGTGGGGTCCATCAGAATGGCCCAGGGTATGTTGCAGCCGTGCTCTTCCCGCAGCTTGGCGCGGACGGGGCCGGAAAGCAGCATGGAATTGATGGCCATCGTCTCGTACATCTTGCGCAGCTGGGCGGGGTCGATGTCGCGCCACAGGCTCAATGTCAGCTTGCGCATACCGTTGTTGGGGTCGGCAAAGCTCTTTTTGATGCCCGCAAGGTGGGTGGACAGCGCGCCGGAATCGTCCAGCCCCCTGACCATGTCAAGAACCTTGGGGATGTTGCGCTCGGGATCCTTGCCGATGTAATCGAAGGCCTTCATTGCGGCGGCCTGCTTCACTTTTTCAGCTACAGTCATGGATTATCCCTCCATTTCCCGGATTTAATGATTGTATTTTAACAAGCCGGGCAGGAAAATGTTACAGGCAGAAAAAACGCACCGCACAAATTTTGTGCGGTGCGCCATTTTTGCCTGAAAAGTCAGCCGGGGTGATGTTCGAAGGTGAAGCGGGTATTGCCGTCCAGCAGGCGGCCCAGGCTTTCAATATAGGCGTCGGCGTCCTGCTTCATGCCGTCCCGCAGCCATTTCATCAGCAGGCCCACCAGCGCGGCGGCGTAAAAGGCGGACAAGTCGTGCTTATCCTCCTCGGCCACGTTCAGCCCCTCGGCCTTCCGGGCCACAAAGGAGGACACCGCCACCATCACCACGTCGTAAAGGTAATCCTCCAGCCGGTCGCGGGCGGCGGAATTGTACAGATGGTACACGGCCTGCCGGTTTTCCCGGGCAAAGCCCGTGGCCTGCATGAAAACCTCCTGCCAGGAGCCGCAGCTGAGATTCAGCTCCACCATCTTTCGTGTCTCGGTCTGAAAGATCTCGTCTACCAGCGCGTACACATCGGCGTAGTAGTAATAGAAGGTGTTGCGGTTGATTCCACATTTCTCCGCGATGTCCACTACGGAGATCTTGTCGAAGGGCCGCTCGTTGAGCAGCTCAATAAAACTTGACACGATCGCTGCTTTCGTAAACTGCGCCATACGGGTATCCCTTTCTGCATATTGTGATTCATAATACCGCGTTTCGTCAGAAATTGCAAGTGGTTTGACCCACGGCTGTGAACCGCCGGAGAATTGATGCGCGCCCGGCGGGCTCCTGTGAAAAAACAAAAGCCGGCGCTGTACGCCGGCACCGGCTTTTTCAGGCTTATTTATCCTTTTTCTCCTCGTTTTCCAGAAGACGGACGAGCTCCCGGCAGGCGAGCTGCTGTGCATAGGCGGATACCGCCAGCTTCAGCGCGGCCTGCGCGACGGCGGCCCGGTCGTCGGCGGCGGGCAGGGCTTCGGCGGATTTCAGCAGCTCCTCGTCCAGCAGAGCAAGCATCTTGCTGTAGATCCGCCGCACGTCGATGTCCTCGTCAACGCTTTCCTTCAGGAGGGTTTTCACGTCGTGTACCTGCAAAACCTGTTTCAAAAGGCATATTGCCGTGAGGTACGCGATATGCTCTCTTGAATAGCGTTTCCCGGCGGAACGGGGCAGCAGCCCTTCCTTGGCGTAATTGTGCATCATGGACGCCGTCACGTCCCCGCTCTCCCCGAGGTCGATAAGCTGACGGGGCATATAGGACATGACCTGATCCATGTACAGATGGATATCGGGAAGCTGATCCCAGGTCACGGGACGTTCCGATTCAAGCTTTTCCTTCAATTCGGCAAGATCCTTCATACCAATCATTTTCCTTTCGCGTTGTTGCCTTTTATAAGGATACCACTTTATCTTCTGCGTTACAATATTCTGTTTTTCTTCGGGACCAGGAACATATTGACAACATGGTAACAAAAAGCTATACTGAAAATAGTATTGAAAACCAAATCAGGGAAAAGATGCCTTTTGTGATTCCCCGGAAAAGCTGAGAAAAGAGGAGAATGTTATGCGCTTACCAAACGGTGTGACGGAGTTCGCCATTAAACAGGCGGTGAACTTCCTCACCAAGGATCCGGAAAAGAATCTGCCGAGACTGATGGACTGGGTGGACAAAATCTCCAGAGGAGAATTTGAAAACCAGCGCAGAAGCGCGCGCGATGCCATCGAAAATCCAGCGAACCCGTATCACGGCTATATCCTGAAGATCATCAACAATATAGACAGGGAAGTGCTCAAGACCTTTTTCGTCAACTTCATCCTCAACGCCAACATCATCGGATGGGACAGGGAGGAAGAACTGCGCGACCGGTATGGCTGCAACATCCCCTGGGTCATCCTTCTCGACCCGACCTCCGCCTGCAACCTCCACTGCACCGGCTGCTGGGCCGCCGAATACGGCAACAAGCTCAACCTCAGCTTTGATGAGATCGACGACATCATCGAGCAGGGGAAAGCCATGGGCGTGTATTTCTATATCTACACCGGCGGCGAGCCGCTGGTGCGCAAAAAGGACCTGATCGCCATCTGCGAAAAGCACCCGGACTGTGAATTTTTGAGCTTTACGAACGGCACCCTCATCGACGAGGCCTTTGCCGACGAGATGCTGCGGGTGAAGAACTTTGTTCCCGCCATCAGCGTGGAAGGCTTCGAGGAGGCCACCGACGGCCGCCGGGGCGAAGGTACTTATCAAAAGGTGCTCCGCGCCATGAGCATACTCAGGGCCAAGCGGCTGCCCTTCGGCATCTCCTGCTGCTATACCCGGGAGAATTTTGAATCCATCACCTCGGAGGAATTCTACGACACGATGATCGGCATGGGCTCGCTTTTCGTGTGGTTCTTCCACTATATGCCCGTGGGCAACGACGCTTCCACCGACCTGCTGCCCACCGCCGAGCAGCGGCGGGAAATGATCCGCCGCATCCGCGACTACCGGCACCGCAAGCCCATGTTCGCCATGGATTTCCAGAACGACGCGGAATATGTGGGCGGCTGCATCGCCGGCGGCCGGCGTTATTTCCACATTAACGCCAACGGCGATATCGACCCCTGCGTGTTTATCCATTATTCCGACTCCAACATCCGCGAAAAGACCATTCTGGAGACGCTGCGCTCGCCGCTGTTCATGGCCTATCACGACGGGCAGCCCTTCAACGAAAATATGTTCCGCCCCTGCCCCATGCTGGAGAATCCGACAAAACTGCGGGCCATTGTGTCGGAAAGCGGCGCAAAATCCACCGACCTCCAGTCCCCGGAGAGCGCCGAGCATCTGTGCGCGAAGTGCGATAAATATGCCGAGTGCTGGGCGCCCGAGGCGGCGGAGGCCTGGGAGCAGAATCCCGGCAGGGCGCGCTATGAGAAAAAACAGGAGTATCTGGACCACGTTCAGCAGGAGCGCCGCGAACGCGAGGCCAAAGTGGGCCAGTAAACGCAGCCCGTCTATGCCGCCGGTTTATCCCGGCGGCATTTTTTGCGCTGTCCGTCAATCTTTACAAACCAAACGGGAAATGATAGGATTGGCTGGAATAAATTTTACCGGAGGAACTGACATGAACGACAGGATCGAACGGCCCTATCAGCGGCTTTTGCGCTACACGAAATTTGAAACCGTCTCCAGGGAGGGCGCGGACGTCAGCCCCTCCACCCCGGAGCAGACCGTCTTTGCCCAGGCGCTTGCGGAGGAGCTGCGCGCCATCGGTGTGGTCGACGCCGCCGTGGATGAAAACGGCTATGTCTACGGTACGATTCCGGCAAACGTGCCGGATTTCAAAGGCCCGGCGCTGGCCCTTTTGAGCCACCTGGACGTGTCCGGCGCCTCGCCCTGCCGGGGCGTCAGGGCCCGGGTGGTACCCTATGCCGGGGGCGATGTGGCGCTGGGAAACGGTTTGACCCTGCGCGCCGCGGATTTTCCCCGGCTGAAAAATTATATTGGCAAGTCCCTGCTGGTCACGGACGGCTCCACCCTGCTGGGGGCGGACGATAAGGCCGGCATCGCGGAGATTATGACCTTTGCCGAGACGCTGCTGCGGGAACCTTCCCTGCCCCGGGGTACCGTCAAAATCTGCTTCACGCCGGACGAGGAGATCGGCAGCGGCGCGGGTCTGCTGGATCTGGAGCGTCTGGGCACGGACGTGGCCTATACCCTGGACGGCGACGATTTCGGCGCCGTGGAATACGAGACCTTCAACGCCGCCGAGGCCGTGGCTGTTTTTACCGGCGTCAGCGTCCACCCCGGCTCCGCCAAGGGCATTCTGAAAAACGCCTCCCAGATGGCGGCGGAATTCATCTGCGCCCTGCCGACGGACCAGCGGCCCGAGACCACCGAGGGCTATGAGGGCTACTATTTCGCCGAGCGGATGGAGGGCGGCGTGGAGCGGGCGGAGGTGCATTGCCTCATCCGCGACCACGACCGGGAAAAATTTGCCGCCCGCAAGGCGTTCCTGCTGGGCCTCATCGGCGAGATGAACGCGAAATACGGCCCCGGCTCCGCCGCCCTCACGGTCACGGACAGCTACTACAATATGCGGGAGAGAATCCTGCCTGCCCATCAGGAGCTCATCGACGCGGCCTGCGCCGCCGTGCGCGCCGAGGGGGGCACCCCGGTGTCCAATCCCGTCCGGGGCGGAACAGACGGCGCGGCTCTGTCCTATCGCGGCCTGCCCTGCCCCAATCTTGGCGTGGGCGGCGGCAATTTCCACAGCCGGCTGGAATACGCCTGCGTGGAGGATATGGACGCCGTTGTCCGGGAGCTGCTGCGCATCGCGGCATTTTTTGCGACACGATAAGGCCAAAGCTGAAGCTGCCCGGAGAGAAGGCTCTCCGGGCAGTTTTTTATTGCAGGATACCCGCCGCCCAATGCACCAGCACGCAGGCGATAAAGCCCATGGCCGTGGGCAGCGCGGCGGCCAGCGCCGTCCATTTTGCGCTGCCGGTCTCCCGCCGGATGGTGAGCAGGGTCGTGGAGCAGGGCCAGTGCATCAGGGAAAACAGCACGAAGCACACGGCGGTCTGGGCCGTCCAGCCGTTGGCGACCAGCAGCGCTTTCATCTCCGCCAGCCCGCCCAGCTCCTTCAGTGTCCCGCCGGAGACGTAGGCCATCACGATGATGGGCAGAACGATCTCATTGGCGGGAAAGCCCAGCAGAAAAGCCAGCAGGATCACGCCGTCCAGCCCCATCAACCGGCCCACCGGGTCGAGGAAGACCGTGCAGCGCCCCATCAGACTGATGCCGCCCACCTGGAGATTGGCCAGACCCCACAGCAGCAGCCCCGCCGGGGCGGCCACCGCCGCGGCCCTGCCCAGCACGAACAGCGTCCGGTCGAAGATGGAGCGCACGATCACCCGCCCCACCTGCGGGGCGCGGTAGGGCGGCATCTCGATGGTGAAGGAGGAGGGGACGCCCCGCAGCACCGTAGCAGACAACAGCCGGGTGGCCAGAAACGTGGCCGCCACGCCGATCAGGATCACCCCCGTCAGCAGTCCGGCCGCGCCCAGGGAACTCAGCGCGCCGCTTCCGGCGAAAAACAGGGTCAGCATAACGATCAGCGCGGGAAAGCGCCCGTTGCAGGGCGCAAAATTGTTGGTCAGCACCGCCAGCAGCCGCTCCCGGGGTGAGTCGATGATGCGGCAGCCCACCACCCCCGCGGCGTTGCACCCGAAGCCCATGCACAGGGTCAGCGACTGCTTGCCGCAGGCCCGGCAGCGGTGAAAGGGCCGGTCGAGATTATAGGCCACCCGAGGCAGATACTCCAGCGTCTTCTCGTCTGCCGGAATGTATCCGATCTTTGCACCCATCTCGACCGCCATGTTGGAGATTGCCATACGCTCATCCATCGCGAGCGCGCGGATTGCGGAACCGCAATACTCCAGAGCCTTATAGGTTGCGCCGGAATGTCCGATCTGACCGCAGTCATGCAAAACCAGATCCTTTGCAAACACCCCGGCGGGGAGTTCGTTTTTCCATTCGACACGGTAGCTTTCGGGGACCTTCAGCCAGAGCTGACCCGTTGCGACAACGCCCAGCATCTCCGTGGAGCCGATACCGGTTCCAAAGGCGCCAAAGGCGCCGGACATGCAGGTATGAGAGTCTGTCCCGACAACAAGCGTACCCGGCTGATTGTAGCAATGCTCCGCCAGAACCTGGTGGCAGGGGCCGGCGTACTCGTAGTAGGCTACCTGTTCTTCCTCCGACCAATCGCGGGTAAAGCGAACGGCTTCCGCCTGCTTGATCTCGCAGGGAGGGGTGTAGTGGTCGCTGATTACCACCACTTTTGATTTGTCCCAGATATCGGTGCCCAGTTCCTTCAGACCTGCGGCGATCTCGATGCGGGGACCGAGGATATCGTCCATCATGGCAATGTCGACATTGGCGTTCACAATCTCGCCGATCTCAACAAAGTCTTTTCCGGATGCTCTTGCAAGCGCTTTCTGCGCAAATGTCATTCCCATCATTCAACACTGCCCTTCGTTCCGGCACGAAAATTTTTCTGTATTCTCTCCGGCATTGCTGCCGGAGAGAATACGCTTTTAGTTTAAGTGAGCCTTGATGAAAGCATCAAAATCGGCGATGATTTCTTCGTTGCTCTTTCCCCGATCGTCCATCGGGAGCCCGTAGATGGGGGGGAGCCTGCAGCCTCTGGCTTCCACCGCCTTCAGCAGCTCTTCAGTGTAGACACCGGGACTTTCCCTGAAGCTGCGCACGGGTTCTGCCGGATGGCCGCCGCCATTTTCATAATAGCTGGAAATGCTGTATCCACAGGTGGGAGATCCGTCGCAGACCAGAATGGCCACGGACTGATAGCCCATAATATCATAGTTCTCAATGTAGTCCACGGTCTGCTCGGCGAGCTGACGGCAGAATCTCCGAAAACCCGCATTGTCGTACAGATTTTTTGAATGCCACCATCTCTGGTTCCCCATATAGAGGGTCTCCGGGCAGGGCATCTGCTGGACGCCTACGCCGTACTTGTCGAGCGTCTTGACGACCTCGGAAAACATACCGGGGTATCTGGCAAATTCCTGAACCTTATTGCTGGCATTGAGCAGACAATTGGACACAAACACGATTTTCCCGCTGCGCAGGTCCTGATTTCGTTCAGACATGGCACATAACCCTGTTTTTCCGGATACCGGATCAAGCCTCGTCGTTGACGAGCTGCATCAGGACAGCCATATCGGGCTGATTCTCCAGGTCGCTGACGAACGCGATGACCTTTTCGGTACGCGCGGGATCTGCATAAACGGAGTTGGCGAGATCGCGGAACTTGTTCTCGACATCTTCGTAAGTGACAGGATTTCTCCAGTCGCCCTTCGGATCGTCGACAACCGCGGAGTACTCGGTGCCATCGGCCATGGTGATGGTGACAGCGCTGGAGTAGTGGTCGGGATAACGGTTCTCGAACTCCTCGTCGAGGACGGCCTCGGTGTTCCTGATCATCTTCTTGATCAGCGGATCTTCAATGAGCGCGGTGTCAAGCTCGGCAACACCGAACTTGCCGTGCAGGAATGCCGCGGAGGCCTGATAGGGCATGGAGAACTGCAGATCGACAATATTTTTCGGATCCCACTTGCGCGGCTCGGCCAGAAGGTGCAGGGTCTGCTTGGAGGAGCGGATGAAGATCTTCTCGATCTTGGCAGGATCGGGGTGATACTTTTTGACGATCTCGAGGCAGGCGTCGAGGTGACCGCCGGAGTAACGGCAGCAGGGATAAACCTTGATGCTGGAGCTTGCAAAGATCCACTTCTTGCCGAGGTCTTCGGTGATCCACTTGGTGTCGTAATGGTCGTGGAAGGAGTATGCGTGGAGCAGACCGTCTGTGGACTCGTAGATATCGGTAGGTCCGTTGAAGCCTTTATCGGCCAGGCGGGCAGCAACGACACAGTCCATGGAAGGGCGGCCGGCCTGGTAACGCTTGGTAAAGGAGCCCTGAGAGTTCCATGCCATCAGACCGGCAACGCCGGAACCGGCGATACCCTGTGCATAGGAGGTCTTCAGCTCGTTGAGCTTCATCAGCTTTGCGGCGGAGATGACGCCGCCCATGGTGCCGCAGGTGCTGGTGGGATGGAAGCCCTGGTCGTACATCTCGCCCATGTAGGCGCTGCCCATACGGCAGACGACTTCGTTGCCCAGGCAGCAGGCCTCGAGAAACTCCTTGCCGGTGCGGTGATAGAGCTCGGAGAGATTGAAGCTGACAGGATAAGTAACAGGAGAGGGATGCGCGTTGGATTCGTTGTGGTCATCAACGAAGTCAAGGCCGTAGCACTGAATCGCATTCGCGAAAGCGGCGTTGTGAGCGGCAACCTTTTTCTTGCAGCCTACAATGGTGGCTTCCTCCGGCCCGCCCAGCTCCTCTGCGACGGAGCGCGCGATTTCGCTGGAGATCACATGACGGGTGCCGACCATGGATGCCAGAACATCCAGAGTCAGCATCTTCGCATGATCAAGGGCGTACTGAGGAATATCCTCATACTTGGTGTTTACGGTCACTTCAGAAATCAGTTCTGCCAATGTTTTGCTCATAATGATCCTCCTAAGATTATTCTTTTATGGTAAGGCAGCTTTGGCTGAATACCCTGGATCACTCCACTCTGGACTTGCGCACATACACGGTGCCGTCCAGAATGGTGCGCGCGGTGCGCAGGATTGCGGCGGTGCGGAGCTTATATTCGCCGTTTACCACGTCGAGGACGGAAACGGCGGGAATCACGCCTGCGGGGTGGCCGATGACGATCTTGCTGTTTGCCTTGCCGCGCTCGGAGAGAACACGGTTCACGATGCTTTCCGGGATGCGGGCTGCGGTAGACATGCAGACCGTGCCGGTTACGGGGTGGGTCTTGTGCATCTTCTGCATGAACAGAAGCCTGCTGACAATGTCGATATCGGCGCCCTTGACATCCTTGCCGTCAAAAGTGTGATAATCCCTGCAGGGAGAGACAATGGCAAAGAAGGGGGCATAGGGACTGTCCTTGCGTGCCATCTTGTAGTCGGCGGTGAAGCCCATTTTCTGCGCGCAGCGGCCGCGGATTTCTTCGATCTTTTCCATCAGTTCCGCGTTTCCTTCGATCTGGGCAGGTGTCTCGATACCGGTCATGCCGAGGGCCTGTGCCTCGATGAACACCGTGGGGATACCGGCGTCAACCACGGAGACCTCGTAAGTTGCGCCGTCTTCGGTGGTGACAGGATCGATTACATTGCCGGTGGGCAGGAGCTTGCCGGTGAGACCGCCGACGCTGTCGGAGAAGTCGAGCTCGATGCAGGAGCCCAGGGTGGGCACACCGTCGATGTGCAGGTCGCCGTCAACGGCGGCCTTGCCGTCGCGGACCTCGACCTTCGCATTGATGATGGTGTCTGTGTTGACCTGATGGATGCGGACGGTGGTAAACGGCTCAACAGGTTTGACGAGACCCTTGTCGATGGCGAAGGGGCCGACGCCCGCGGAAATGTTGCCGCAGTTGGACTTGTAGTCGACCTTGGACTCGACAAAGCTGACCTGACCGAAGGTGTAGTCCACATCGGCGCCCTCTCTGCTGGAGGGCCCGATGATGGCGAGCTTGCTGGTCAGAACATCCGCGCCGCCGAGACCGTCTATCTGGCGGATATCGGGGCTGCCGAAGATCTCGAGTATGAACTTGTCACGCTCAGTGGGATCTTTTGGGAGCTCGTTTTCCATGATAAAAATGCCCTTGCTGGTGCCGCCGCGGACGATGGAGCAGCGCACAGGAATCACTTCGCGGTTCATAAAATAATCAACTCCTTCTTTATTTTCAAAGTTCTTGCGGGAATCAGCCTTCGACTATGGTGCCCTTCACCCCGTTGATGCCGTTGACAGCGTTCTCAAGAGAGGTAATCACGGCGATTCTGCCGGGCTTGGAGTGGACAAATTTGCTGGCGGCCTGAACCTTCGGGAGCATGCTGCCGGGAGCAAAGTGGCCTTCGGCTGCGTACTTGTCAAGCTCAGCGGTGGTAACATGGGAGAGAATCTGCTGGTTCGCCTTGCCGAAGTTGAGGCAGACGTTCTCGACCTCGGTGAGGATAAGGAGGACATCGGCGTCTAGCTGCTCGGCCAGAACCTCGGAGGCGAAGTCCTTATCGATAACAGCCTCAATACCGACATACTTGCCGGCCTCCTTGCATACCGGGATTCCGCCGCCGCCTGCCGCGACAACGACCTTACCCTCGTCGGAGAGCCTCCGGACAGTGTCGATCTCGATGATTTTCAGGGGCTTCGGGGAAGGAACAACACGGCGGTAGCCGCGGTTTGCGTCCTTCATCATGGTGTATCCCTTCTCCCGCTGAATCTGCATGGCTTCTTCCTCGGTGTAGAAAGCGCCGACAGGCTTGGAAGGGTTCTGAAAAGCGGGATCCTCGCTGCTGACCTCAACCTGCGTCACAACGGTGACGACGGGCTTGTCAATGCCCTTCTCGCGGAGGACCTGAGAGAGACCCTGCTGAATGTGATAACCGATCATGCCCTGCGTCATTGCGCCGCAGACGTCCATGGGCATTGGAGGAGTGATGTTCTTGCCGGCTTCGTTCTGAAGCAGAATGCGGCCGACCTGGGGACCGTTGCCGTGACTGATGATGACCTGATAGCCCTCGTCGATGATCTCGGCGATATGCCTGGCGGTGACAAGAACGTTCTTGAGCTCATTCTCGCTGGTTGCCGCTTCACCTCTCGCCTGCAGCGCATTACCGCCGAGAGCAATAACTACCTTTTTCATTTTCTGTACCTTCCTTTTTTCCTTGAGTTGGTTTGCTGTTCTTTGCGTTTTATGTGAAATTAAAACTGCTGACAAAGCTTTTAATATCCCTTGGATCGAAAATCGTTGGATTATGGAAAACGGGCAGTCAGTATAACAATGGTGAACGATTTGCTTTATGCCGGTGAACGAATCACCACAAGTAATTTAATCGTTTAACCTCGCCTATTTTAACGATATCCGAGCAGATACCGCAGGCCGGGGAGACCACGGTCATCGGCCAAACAGAATTGTGTTTGCCAAGTTTGGATGACCGTTTTCGCTTCGCTCAATAGTTCAGCAATTGAAACAGATTAATCGATTAACCTCCCCAACAGAAGCGATATCCGAGCGGATATCGCGTTTTCTGCCTACGACATATTCTATTTCTTCCGCCTTTAGTCCGTGCTGCTCAGATCGGTCAGCGGGTTATGTGCAACCAAATCGCAGCGGCAAACATGATGGTATTCCGAGGTCAGCATGCTTGAATGGGCCTCGTCCAGCAGGCTCAGCATGATCTTGCCCGCCGTGTCGCCGACCCATTCCTCATGCTGGTTGACAGTGGTATACGGCGCGCCGAGAAGATTTGCCCAAACCGGCGTACCGACCATAACGACTTCCACATCGCCGGGGATCTGCAGATCCATCTCATGCAGGTAGGCGATACCGCCCTGCGCGTGAGTATGGTAGCTGTAAAAGAGGGCCGTCGGCGATCTTCTCTCAAAGACTTTCTTGGTCAGACGGTACCCCGTTTCGACATCCAGAATCATGCTGCCCTCGCGGAGAACCTCCGCATCCGGCGCGATCTCGCTGGTGGCCTTGATAAACCCGTGGCGGCGTTCGGAAGCACTGTTCGCATAGCCGTCCCAATCAATGAGCCCGATGGTCTTGTGGCCGCGCCGTGCGAGCATTCTGCCCGACATAAAACCTGCCTGGAAGCTGTCGTCCCCCACGTAAAATACCTTGCTTGTGTCCTCGTCGGTGATGAATTCACGTCCGATACTGACAAGCGGGATATTCAGCTGGCGGAGGGCCGCCGTATTCTCCCAGCCCTTGAAGGTGGGGCCGAGAATCACGCCGTCGGCACGGAGGCTGATTGCGCTCTCGATCAGGCTGCGCTCATGATCCGGGTTCTCATGGGTGTCGCAGATGACCGGGATAATGTCGTTTTCATACAGAACATTCTCGATGCTCTCGCAGACACGGGTATAATAAATATTGCTGAACTGCGGGATGATGACATACACCATGCGCTGCTTCTTGCCGCGCAGGCCGGAGGCGATTCCGCTCTTGGTATAATTCAGCTTTTTCGCCGCGGCAAAAACTCTGTCGATCGTGCTCTGCTGAATGGATTTGTTCGGCGTTCGATTGAGAACATAGGATACAGTCGCTACAGAGGTACCTGCCAAGTTTGCAACATCCTTAATTGTTGCATAGTGGATCTTGTTCGCCATAGTGCTTCCTCATTGTGGAATGGACACGTTCATGACCTGAATATAAACGTTTCACTACGCAAAAATCTATTTGGATGTTCTTAGGTATGCGTCTACAATATACCTCTTTTTTGCCGGTTTCAATTCGCGCTTTTCACAGATTCATTGGCAATATTTTGTCATACTTGTCAAAGAAGGCTGCTGCCCCTACCACTTTGCACAGAATAAAGTTGATTATTCCGGCGGAAATAACTATACTTTATGTGCAAAATGTACCCCCCCTCGGGAAAAAACAAGACACAGGAGTACGGCGATATGCAGTGTTATGAAGAGATCAATTTCAACTATGGCGAAGCCATCCGTCGCTTTGCCTCCGACCTCCATCAAAACCCGGAGCTCAGCTTTCAGGAAAGCCACACCACGCAGAAGCTGAAAGCCCAGCTTTCAGCGCTCGGCATTGAGATGCCTGCCTCCGGGCTTGATACCGGCGTCATCGGAATCCTCCGCGGCGGGGACGGCCCGGTAATCGCTCTGCGGGCCGACATCGATGCCATCCGCCAGACCGAACAGTTCCCACGCCCGGACGCTTCCGCGGTTCCCGGCGTCATGCACGGCTGCGGGCACGATGTACATACGGCCGGCCTGCTTGGAGCCGCGATGTACCTCTCGGCCCATCGGGAGCTTCTCAAGGGGGACGTCGTCTTCGTGTTCCAGCCTGCCGAAGAGGTCCTCGGCGGTGCGAAGGAGCTTCTTGCCCACGGTCTTTGGGACGCGGTTCAGCCTGCCGCCCTGTTTGGCCTGCATAATCTGCCCGACCTTCCGGTAGGCACCGTCGGCGTCAAAAGCGGCGTCGTCATGTCCTACAAGGACGGTTTTATGATCCGCTACATCGGCAGAAGCGGCCACACCAGCACCCCCCAGAATAATATTGACCCGACCGTGGCCATCGCCTCGCTCGTTCTCTCTCTGCAGACGGTGGTGAGCCGGAATGTCGGCCCGCTGGAGCAGACCGTGCTGACCGTATGTTCGATCTCTGCCGGAAAGCCGTACACCACCACGGTCGATGACGCCGCTATCACCGGCAATATCCGGACGCTGAGCGCAGAAGTCCGGCAGCGCGTGCTGCAGCATGTCCGCAGGATCGCGGAAAACACCGCGGCCGCCTACGGCTGCAGGATTGAACTGGACATCCACGAAATCACACCGGGCGTGGAAAACGCCGAAGCGCTTCTGCCGATCGCCGCCGCTGCGGCAGCCGAAACGGTGGGGATCGAAAACGTATGCAGCCCATCCGTCAACATGGCCTCGGAGGACTTCTCCATCCTCGGCCGTTCTCTTCCGTACTTCTTCTATTTCCTCGGTTCCGGTGTACCCGGGGAGCCTCCCATACCCTGGCATAACGCCTGTTTCCATACCGATCCGCAGACGCCTGTCTACGGCGCGGCTCTGCTGGCGCAGTCGGTGATCAAAGCGCAGCGGATGCTTTGACCCGTGACGGACGGCTTCGCGGGAAGAGGCAGAATTCGCTTTCGTTTTTTTCTTGTATGCGAACGTCAAAGTATTCCGCCGCAGGCGGTTTAGGGTGGAATAAAAAAACGAAAGGGGATACCGAGATGCTCATCGTGAAACTTGAACCCGAAACCAACGGCGCCCGGGCAAACCAGAATCTGTCGGATACGTTGGACATACTGCCGGAGGGCTGGACCGCCGTGCCGGAGGGGCTGGAGGCGGCGGCGCTGGCGGCGCTGCCGTGGCTGTCGCTGACGGCGGAGGAGGGCGCGGTGACCGCCGTGGCTGAAAATGCGCAGGCAAAGCGCGCTTTTGAGGAAGCGCGGGAAAAGGAGGCCGCCGATGGGGTCCAGCAGTAAGACGGGCAACTACGCCCTCAGCCAGTGGGCGGCTGAGGACACGCTGACCCATAGCGACGTGAACGCGGATAACGCCCTCGTGGATGCCGCGCTGAAATCCTTGTCCGACGGCATTTCCGCGCTGCCGGCCGCGCTTGTCGGCCAGCGCTTCTGCCGGGTGATGACCGGCACCTACACCGGCACCGGCGTCTACGGCTCGTCCGGCAAAAACAGCCTGACCTTCCCCGTTACGCCCAAGTTTGTGATGATCCTAAACGCGCAGCACGGCTTTTGCGGCATCGGCGACTGCTTCTCCGCGCTGTGGGGCCTCTCAACCGCCCCAAGACTATGGATCGATGGCGGCCAGTACACCAATGAGGTGGCCGCTTATTCCGGCAATACCATGACCTGGTACGAGAATAACTCTGCCTCGCGCCAGCTCAACGAATCCGGCACGGTCTACGCCTACATCGCCTTCGCCTGAGAAAATCGGGCGTTTCTGTTGCCCCCCGCCCCGTTTTCTGCTAAAATGGCGGCAGGATATCCGGAGCAAAGGGGGAGACAGAAATGCTGAGATTCTATACGGGCGGCGCGGGCGCGGGCAAGACCGGCCGCGTGATGGAGCAGATCGGCGCGCGGGTGCGTCAGGGCCGCGGCGCGCTGCTGATCGTGCCGGAGCAGTACAGTCACGAGGCGGAGCGGGAGCTGTGCCGCGTGTGCGGCAACGCCCTGTCCCTCTCTGCCGAGGCGCTGAGCTTTTCCGGCCTGGCCAGAAAGCTGGCGCCGGTCCGGGACGGGGCCGTGACGCTGGACAAGGGCGGGCGGCTGCTGTGCATGGCGCTGGCCGTGGACGGCCTGGCCTCCCGCCTGAAGGTCTACGGCGCGGCCCGCCGCCGCCCGGAGCTGCAGAAGCTGCTGCTGGCCGCGGTGGACGAGATGAAGACCTCCTGCGTCGCACCGGAGGCGCTGATGACCGCCGCCGCTGCCTGCGGGGGCGCGCTGGGGGACAAGCTGGGGGATATGGCGCTCATCGCCGCGGCCTACGACGCGGTGGTGTCCAACGGCCGCGCCGACCCCTCCGACCGGCTGACCCGGCTGGCGCAGAGCCTGCCGCAGTCGGGCTTCGACCCCGGCTCAGCCGTATATATCGACGGCTTTATCGACTTCACGGCCCAGGAGCAGCGGGTGATCGAAGCGCTGCTGAAAACCGGGGCCGACGTGACCGTGTGCCTCACTCTCAACGGAGAAGACCCCGAAAACGAGGCGTTTTTGCCCTCCCGGGCCGCCCTGCGGCGGCTGCTGTCGGCGGCCGGGGAGCTGGGGATCGGGACGGAGACCACAGACTTTCCCGAGCGGGGCGGCAAGAGCGCGGCGCTGCGTTTTTTCGACGAGAAGATGTTTTCCTATACCTCGGCCCGCTTTGCGCAGGGGGCGGAGGGCGTTTCGCTTTACCGCGCAGACAGCCCTGACGCCGAATGCGAGCTGGCCGCGGCAAAATGCGCCGCGCTGGTGCGGGAGACGGGCTGCCGCTGGCGGGATATCGCCGTGGCCGTGCGCGGGTTCGAGGATTACCGGGAGAGCCTGGAGAGCGCCTTCGACCGCTACGGCGTGCCGCTGTTTGTCACCCGCAAGGCGGACCTGCTGTCCAAGCCGCTGCCCGCGCTCATCGCCGGCGCCTACGACATCGTCACCGGCGGGTTCGAGACGGACGACGTGATCTCGTATCTGCGCACGGGACTGGCCGGCCTGAGCGCCGGGGAGACGGACGAGCTGGAGAATTATGTGCTGCTGTGGCGCCTGCGCGGCTCCGCCTGGGGCCGGGAAGGGGACTGGCGGCAGCATCCCGACGGTTACGGCGGGGAATACGACGAGGAGACGGATCGGCGGCTGCGCCGCATCAACGCGCTGCGCCGCCGGGCGGCGTCGCCGCTGCTGCGCTTTCAGCGGGCGGCGGGGGAGGCCGTCACCGCCGGGGAGCAGGCTGCGGCGCTGGCCGCGTTTTTTGACGATCTGGACCTGGCCGGACAGCTGGAGGCCAGGACCAAGGCCCTGGCCGGCGAGGGCCGGGCCGCGCTGAGCGAGGAGTACCGCCAGCTGTGGGAGCTCACCGTATCCGCGCTGGAGCAGACCCAGGCCGTGCTGGGGGACGCGGAGATGGACTGCGACACCTTCGGCCGCCTCTTTACGCTGGTGCTGTCCCAGTACGACGTGGGCACCATCCCCGTGTCCCTGGACCGGGTCTCCGCGGGAGATTTCGACCGGATGCGCCGCCGGCACATCCGCCATCTCCTCGTTCTTGGCGCGTCGGACGACCGCCTGCCCATGGCCGGGGAGGAGGGCGGCGTATTCTCCGCGGAGGAGAAGCGCCGGCTGGCCGAGCTGGACGTGGAGCTGGGCGACAGCGGCGAAAACGGCCTGTGGCGGGAGTTTTCCCTGATCTACAACACGCTGACCCTGCCGTCGGAGAGCCTGACGCTGTGCTGGGCCCCCTCCGGGGAGGGGACGCGCCCGTCCTTCGTGATGAACAGGGCCGCGGCCCTGTTCGGCCTGCCCATCCGCTGCGCGGACGCCTTCGAGATGAAGCTCAACGCCCCCGGCCCCGCCATGGAGCTGGCCGCGGGCGGCCTGCGCGGCGGCAGCGCCAGGGCCCGGGCGGCCGCCGCCGTGATGGAGGCGCGGGAGCCGGAGCGGCTGGAGCGGCTGCGGCGGGCCTCGGCCATCAGCCGGGGCAGTCTCTCGCCGGAGGCGGCGCGCAGGCTCTACGGCGAGCGGCTGCGGCTGACCGCCTCCCGCATTGACAAGTTTTCCTCCTGCCGCTTCGCCTACTTCGTGCAGTACGGCCTGAAGGCCAAGACCCGGGAGCCCGCGGGCTTCACCCCGCCGGAGGTGGGCACTTTCATGCACTACGTGCTGCAGCGGGCGGCCGGGGCCGTGATGGCCCGGGGCGGCTTCTCCGCCGTGACCGACGCGCAGCTGGACGAGATCACCGACCAGGCCGTGGGCGAATATATCCACGGCGAGCTCAACGATTTCCGCGAAAAATCCAGGCGCTTCCGCTATCTGTTCACCCGGCTGACCCGGGATGTGCGCCGCATCATCGCCGACATGGCGGGAGAGCTGCGCGCGTCGGACTTCGCGCCGCTGGACTTCGAGCTGGATTTCGGCGGGGATGAACGGATGCCGCCGCTGGAGCTGGGGACGGGGAAGGAGAAGCTGACCCTCACCGGCGTGGCCGACCGGGTGGACGGCTGGGTCCACGAAGGCAAGCTCTATCTGCGGGTGGTGGATTACAAGACCGGGCGCAGAAAATTCGACCTGTCGGATGTGTGGTACGGCATGGGGCTGCAGATGCTGCTGTACCTGTTCGCGCTGGCGGAAAACGGTTCGGCGCGCTACGGCCGGGAGATCGTGCCCGCCGGGGTGCTGTACGTCCCGGCGCGGGACGCCATGCTCTCCGCCACGGCCCGGCCGGACGGCGAGACGCTGGAGGCCAGACGCGCGGCGGAGAAGCGCCGCAGCGGACTGGTGCTCAACGACGCGGCGGTGCTGGAGGCCATGGAGCACGGCGGCGCGCCCCGCTATCTGCCGGTAAAATTCAAAAACGGCGTCCCCTCCGGGGAGGCGCTGTCCTCCGCCGAGGGCTTCGGCCTGCTGGCCCGGCATATCGACGGCACCCTGCGGGGTATGGCGGCGGAGCTTCGCGGCGGCAGCATCGCCGCCGACCCCTATTACCGCAGCCAGCAGGAGAACGCCTGCGTCAACTGCGACTATTTCGACGTGTGTCATTTCAGCGACGGCGAGTGCGGCGAGACCTACGCCTATCAGCCGCACCTGAAGCCGGAGGAGGCGTGGGCGCGCCTGAAGGGAGGCGAGGACAATGGCTGATTTCACGCCTACGCCGTCCCAGAAGCTGGCGGTGGAGACCCGGGGCGGAACGGTGCTGGTGTCCGCGGGCGCGGGCAGCGGCAAGACCAGCGTGCTCACCCAGCGGCTGATGTCCCGAATCCTCGATCCCGACGACCCCAGAGACGTGGACAGCTTTCTGGTCATCACCTTCACCAAGGCCGCGGCGGCGGAGCTGAAAAGCCGCATCCTGGACGCGCTGGGCGAGGCGCTGGCCGCCCAGCCGGATAACCGCCGCCTGCGGCGGCAGAGCGCGCTGTGCCGTCAGGCCCAGATCGGCACCATTCACGCCTTCTGCCAGAATATCCTGCGGGAGAACAGCCACGCGCTGGGCATCGCGCCGGATTTCCGCGTGGCGGACGACGAGCGCGCCCGGACCATGAAAAGCGCCATGCTGGACCGGGTGATGGATCAGCGCTACGAGCAGCTGGAAAGATATCCCGGCTTCGCTTATCTGGCGGACACCGTGGGCTCCGGCCGGGACGACGGGCGCCTGACCGCGCTGGTGCTTTCGCTGCACGACAAAATGCAGTGCCACGCCCGGCCGGAGCGCTGGGCCCAGGCCCAGCTGGACGCGCTGGCCCTGCAGGGCGTGACCGACGCCGGGACCACCCCCTGGGGCCGGGAGCTGATGGACGGGGCCGCCGCCTCCGCCGAATACTGGGCGGGGGAGATGGAGCGGCTGGGGCAGCTGATGGCCCGGGGCCCGGCGGAGATCCTCGCCGCCTACGGCGACAGCGTGAGCGAGACCGCGATGGCCCTGCGGGATTTCGTCCGCGCGCTCTCCGGCAGCTGGGACGGGGCCCGCGCCCGCGCCGAGATCCCCTTTCCCCGGCTGGGCGGACTGCGCGATTCCCCGGACGCGGCGCTGTCCGAGCTGGTCAAGACACGGCGGGACGCCTGCAAAAAGGCGGCGGCGGGCTTTGCCGAGCGCTTTGCCGAGCCTTCCGCGGCGCTGCTGGAGGAGCTTTCCCGCACCCGGCCCGCCATGGAGGCGCTGCTGGCGCTGACGATGGATTTCGACCGGGCCTACGCGGCGGAGAAGCGCCGCCGGGGCCTGGTGGACTTCGCCGATCTGGAGCATCTGGCCGCCCGGCTGCTGACGGAGGAGGACGGCGCCCCCACCCCGCTGGCCGCGGAGCTTTCGCGGCGCTACACCGAGATCATGGTGGACGAATATCAGGACGTGAGCGAGGTGCAGGATCTGCTGTTCCGCGCCGTGTCCCGGGAGGGGAAGAACCTCTTCCTGGTGGGGGACGTGAAGCAGGCCATCTACCGTTTCCGTCTGGCCGACCCCGGCATCTTTCTGGACAAGTACAACGCTTTCGCCGACGCCGACAAGGCCGGGGAGGGCGAGCCGAGGCGCGTCTTCCTGCGGGAAAATTTCCGCTCCCGGCGGGAGATCATCGACGGGGCCAACCGGGTGTTCGCCGCGTGCATGTCGGAGAAGCTGGGCGAGACCCGCTACGATGAAAACGCCGCGCTGATCTGCGGGGCGGATTACCCCGGTAGCGTGCCCGCGCCGGAACTGCTGCTGCTGGACACCCGGGGCGACGGCGAGGAGAGCCCCGACCGCACCCGGCTGGAGGCCGGCGCGGCGGCGGACAGAATTCTGGCGCTGATGGCGGCGGGCACCACCGTGACCGACCACGGCCAGACCCGGCCGCTGCGCTGGGGCGACGTGGCCATCCTGCTGCGCTCCGCCAACGCCGTGGGGCCGGTCTACCGCCGGGCCCTGCTGGAACGGGGCATCCCGGCCCAGTCCGCCCAGGGCGGCGATTTCTTCACCGCCATCGAGGTGTCCTGCGTGCTGTCCCTGCTGGCCGTCATCGACAATCCCCATCAGGACGTGCCGCTGATCGCCGCGCTGCGTTCCCCCGCCTTCGGCTTCACGCCGGACGAGCTGTCCGCCGTGCGCGCCGCCGACCGCAGGGGCGACTATTACACCGCGCTGGTCAAGGCCGCGGAGAGCGACAGAAAATGCGCCGCGTTTCTGGACACGCTCACAGCCCTGCGGGCGCTGGCGCCGGACCTTACGCTGAGCGAACTGCTGGGGCGCGTCTATAACGAGCTGGACCTCATGGCGGTGTGCTCCGCCATGCGGGACGGGGCCGCCCGGCGGCAGAATCTGCTGCTGCTGGCGGGCTGCGCGAAAAAATTCGAGGCCGCGGGCTATCGCGGACTGCACCGCTTCAATCTGTGGCTGCGCCGCATGGCGGACCGGGGGGAGGAGCCGGAGGGGGCGCGCAGCGCGCCGGACGCGGTGCAGATCCTATCCATCCACAAATCCAAGGGCCTGGAATTCCCGGTGGTGCTGCTGTGCGACACCGCGCGGCGTTTCAACCGCCGGGACACCAGCGAGACCGTGCTGGTCCACCCCGCGCTGGGCCTGGGGCCCAAGGTCACCGATCTGGAGGGGCGGGTGGAATACCCCACGCTGGCCCGGCGGGCCATCAGGCAGCGGGCGGAGCGGGAGATGCTTTCCGAGGAGCTGCGCCTGCTGTATGTGGCGCTGACCCGGGCGAAGGAGCGGCTGATCGTGACGGCGGCCATGGCCGACCCCGCCGGGCAGCTGGAAAAGCTGCGGCCCTCGGCGGCCTTTCCCATGGCGCCGGAGGTGCTGACGCAGTGCCAGAGCCCGGCGCAGTGGCTGATGTGCGCCGCGCTGTGCGGCGGGGATAAGCTCACCCTGACCCTGGCGGCGCCCGCCGCGGCCGCGCAGACGGACGGAGAAGCGGCGGCGGAGACGCCGCCCGACCCGGAGACGGCGGCGGAGCTCAGCCGCCGGCTGGCGTTCGTCTACCCCCATCAGGCGGCCCAGACCCTGCCCAGCAAGGTCACCGCCACGGAGCTGAAGGCCGGAGCCTTCCAGCCGGACGGGGAGAGCGCGTTTCTGCCCCCGGCACCCGCCGGCGCCTTCCGCGCCCCGGCGTTTTCCCGGGAAAAGCCGAAGCTCACCGCCGCCCAGCGGGGCACCGCCACCCACGCCGCGCTGCAGGTCATCGATTTTGCCGCGGCGGCCGAAAAAGGCGCGGCGGCCGAAATTGCAGAATTGTCCGAAAACGGCGTGCTCACGGCGGCGGAGGCCGCGGCGGTGGACGCCGCGGCCATCGACAGGCTGCTGGCCTCCCCGCTGGGAGCGCGGATGCTGGCCGCCGAAACGCTGAACCGGGAATTCCGGTTTTCCGTGCTGCTGCCGGCGGAGAAATTCTTCCCCGGCGGCCAGGGCGAGGAGGTGCTGCTGCAGGGCGCCATCGACTGCTGGTTTGAGGAGGAGGGCGGCGTGACGGTGGTGGATTACAAGACCGACCGCGTCGCCGCGGCGGAGGTCCCCGCCCGGGCCGCGCTGTACGCGCCCCAGCTGCGGGCCTATTCGCTGGCCCTGACCGCCATGACGGGCAGGAACGTGCTGGATGCGGCGCTGGTTTTCCTCCATTCCGGAGAGATCGTCTTTCGTGAAAAAAACCCCTGATATTCCGCAAAAAACCGTTGCATTCCCCGAAAAGCTATGGTACAATCCATTTTGCGTCTTGTAACCGTGCGCTTTGGCGCATCTCAAGACAGCCCAGGAAGGAGATCGAACATCATGAGAGAAGGAATCCATCCCGATTACCAGCAGACCACCATCCGCTGTGCCTGCGGCGCCGTGTATCACACCGGCTCCACCAAAAAGGACATCAGCGTTGAGATCTGCTCCAAGTGCCATCCGTTCTACACCGGCAAGCAGAAGCTCGTTGACACCAGCGGCCGTGTGGACAAGTTCAACAGGAAGTATGGCCTGAAGTAATCGGATATTATGGTTATGAACCCCGCGTGTCAACGCGGGGTTTTGCCATATTGTGCCGTACTGCTTCTGCCGTTTAAAAAAGGACTGATTATGATACAAACTACGGAAGAAAAAAGAGACCGGGCCGTGCTGGCCGGCCTGTCCGCCGCCAGTATGGACGAGCATGAGCGCTCCTGCGAAGAGTCCATGTCCGAGCTCAAGGCGCTGGTGGACACCGCCGGCGGCGAGACTATCGGCATGCTGGTGCAAAACCGGCCCACCCCCGACCCCCGCAGCTTTCTGGGGGACGGCAAGGTGCATGAGCTGAAGGAATTCATCGACGCCAACGACTGTACGCTGGCCGTATTCGACAACGAGCTGAGCCCCTCCCAGATGCGGGTGCTGCAGGAGGAGCTGGGCGTGAACGTGCTGGACCGCTCCGGCCTGATCCTGGACATCTTTGCCCAGCGGGCGCGGACGAGCGAGGGCAAGCTCCAGGTGGAGCTCGCCCAGTATAACTATATGCTGCCCCGGCTGACCGGCATGTGGACGCATCTGGTGCGCCAGACCGCCGGCGGCGGCAAATCCCCCATCGGCACCCGCGGCCCCGGCGAGACCCAGCTGGAGACCGACCGCCGGCACATCCGCCGCAAGATCCAGAAGCTAGAGGAGGAACTGGCCGAGGTGCGCAAGATCCGCGGCACGCAGCGCCGCCGCCGGGAGAAGAACGATCTGCCCGTGGTGTGCCTGGTGGGCTACACCAACGCGGGCAAATCCACGCTGCTGAACTGTCTCACCGGCTCGGACATCCCGGCCAACGACCGGCTGTTCGACACACTGGACACCACCACCCGCCGCCTGCGCGTCAGCGAGGTGCAGGAGGTGCTGCTTTCGGACACCGTGGGCTTTATCCGCAAGCTGCCCACCCACCTGATCGAGGCCTTCAAGGCCACGCTGGAGGAGTTGAGCTACGCCGACGTGCTGGTGCATGTCATCGACATTTCCAATCCCGAGTGGGAGGAGCAGACCCGCATCGTGGACGAGCTGATCCGCCAGCTGGGCGCGGAGGGGACCCCCTGCATCCGGGCGTTCAACAAGTGCGACCGCTACGCCGGCATCCTGCCCCACGGGGAGGATGTGGTATGCATCTCCGCCAAAAGCGGCGAGGGCGCGGACGCGCTGGTGGAAAAGCTGGCCGCGCTGCTGGACCGGGGCAAGCGCCGGGTGACGCTGCTGCTGCCCTACGACAAGGCGGGTCTGGTGGACGTCCTCAACCGCGACGCCGCCGTGCTGCGCACCGATTACCGGGAGGACGGCATCGAGATCGAGGCCGTGTTCCCCACGCAGGAGCTGGGCCGGTTCAAGGGCTACGTCCCCGGTTCTGCGGAGCCGGAAAAGGATTTTTAAGAATGAAGGAGTATTTTATCCCCGCCGGGGCGGGGGAGGCGGAACAGGATGAAAAGCGCTCCCGCTTCCTCGGCCATGTGCGGCCCGTCTCATCGGAGGACGAGGCCCGGGCTTTCGTCGCGGAGATGAAAAAGAAGTACTATGACGCCCGCCACAACTGCTGGTGCTACTGCCTCAGGGACGGTCCGGAGCGCTATTCCGACGACGGCGAGCCCCAGGGCACGGCGGGCATCCCCATGCTGGAGGTGCTGCGCCGGGAGGGCGTGACGGATGCCGTGTGCGTGGTGACCCGCTACTTCGGCGGGGTGCTGCTGGGCACGGGCGGGCTCCTGCGCGCCTATACCCGCGCCGCCGGAGACGCGCTGGACGCGGCGGGTCTCGCCGCCGTCCGCCGCTGGGCGGCGATGGAGGTCCCCTGCGGCTACGCGGCGCTGGAAAAGGTCAAAACCGAGATCGCCGCCTCGGGCGGCACGGTGGAGGACGTGGTCTACGGCGAGGCCGTGACCGTCAGGGCGCTGATCCCGGAGGAAACGGCGGAGACGCTGACGGGCCGCATCCTGGACGCGACGGCGGGCGGATCGCGGGCCAGAATTACAGGCTATACCCGGCGGGCGGTACGCATCCGGTGACGGCGGCGGCCCGCCCGCAAAATTTTTTCAAAAAATAAAGGGAAAACCCGATTCGCGTCGTATATAGTATCAGGACGGACGAAAGGAGGGAGCGCGTATGCCCTGCCCCAGAGAAAAACGGGAGGCCGCCGAGCGCGGGTTCATCGGCGAACACGGCGTACTGGCCGAAAATTCCAGGGGACGCCTCATCCCCGAGGAGGAGGATGAGATCCGCACCTGCTTTCAGCGGGACGTGGACCGCATCACCCATTCCAAATCCTTCCGCCGCCTCAAGCACAAGACCCAGGTGTTTTTGCAGCCCGAGGGCGACCATTACCGCACCCGCCTGACCCACACGCTGGAGGTGTCGCGGCTGGCCCGCACCATCGCCCGGGCGCTGGAGCTGAACGAAGACCTGGCGGAGGCCATGGCCCTGGGCCACGACATCGGCCACACCCCCTTCGGCCACGCGGGGGAGCGGGCCCTGAACGCCATCTATCCCGGCGGGTTCAAGCACTATGAACAGAGCCTGCGGGTGGTGGACAGGCTGGAGCGGGACGGCCGGGGACTGAATCTCTGCTACGAGACCCGCATGGGCATCCTGCACCACACCTACGGTGCGCCGGACGATACCATGGAGGCCACCGCCGTCCGCTTTGCCGACCGCATCGCCTATATCAACCACGATCTGGACGACGCCATCCGCGCCGGCATTCTCCGGCCGGAGGATGTGCCCGAAAATGTCCGCCGCCGCTGCGGCGACCGGAACAGCCAGCGCATCAACGCCATCATCACCGACCTCATCGAAAACAGCCGGGACGAGATCCGCATGAGCGACGGGATGCAGGACGTGTTCGACGAATTCCACAACTTCATGTTCTCCGATGTCTATACCAACCCCCTCGCCAAGGGCGAGGAGAGCAAGGTGGAGGGTATCCTGGACGGCATTTACGAGCACTATGTCTGCGCGCCGGAGGAGCTGCCCCCCGAATACCGCGCCGTGGCCGATACCGAGGGCATCGAGCGCGCCGCCTGCGACTATGTGGCGGGCATGACCGACAGCTATGTAATGGACAAATACGCGGAATTCTTCATCCCCTCCGCGTGGACCGTGAAATAAAACCGTTTTCAGGATGGAAGGGAGGTGAGACCGTGGCGTTTTCCGAGAGCTTTCTGCAGGAGCTGTGCGAGCGGAACGATATCGTGGACGTGGTGTCCGGCTACGTCCGGCTCACCAAAAAGAGCGGGTCGAACCAGTTCGGCCTGTGCCCCTTCCACAGCGAAAAGACCCCGTCCTTCTCCGTGTCCGCGGACAAGCAGATCTTTCACTGCTTCGGCTGCGGCAAGGGCGGCGGCGTGATCAACTTCATCATGGAGATCGAAAATCTCTCCTTCCCGGAGGCGGTGGAATTTCTTGCCAAGCGGGCCAATATGCCGCTGCCCGAGCAGGAGGACAGCGCCGAGTCCCGCAAGCGGGAGCGGATGCTCTCCCTCAACCGGGACGCCGCGCGGTATTTCTTCGCCCAGCTGGCGGGGCCCGGCGGGGACCCGGCCCTGAGCTATATGGCCAGACGGCAGATCGCCCCCGCCACCGCGAAAAAGTTCGGCCTGGGCTTCGCGCCCGACGGCTGGGAGGGCCTGCGCGACGCCATGCGCGCCCTGGGCTATACGGATTACGAGCTTTTCGACGCGGGCCTCGTCCGGAAGGGCAAGTCCGGCGGATTTTACGACGTGTTCCGCAACCGGCTGATGTTCCCCGTCATCGACGTGCGGGGCAACGTCATCGGCTTTTCCGGCCGCATTCTGGGCGACGGGGAGCCCAAGTACATGAACAGCCCCGAAACGATCGTTTTCAGCAAAAGCCATCACTTATTTGGCCTGAATTTGGCTAAAAAATCGAAATGTGGATATATCATCCTGTGTGAGGGCAATATAGACGTGGTCTCCATGCACCAGGCGGGCTTCGACTCCGCCGTGGCGTCGCTGGGCACCTCGCTGACCCCCGAGCAGGCGCGGCTGATGTCCCGCTACAAAAACGAGGTCGTCATCGCCTACGACAACGACGGCGCGGGCCAAAAGGCCGCCCAGCGGGCCATCGGCATTCTGGAGAAGCTGGACATGAAGGTGCGGGTACTGCGGATGAGCGGCGCCAAGGACCCTGACGAGTTCATCAAGACCAGCGGGGCGGACGCTTTCCGCAATCTGCTGGACAAGTCCGAAAATCAGATCGATTACCGGCTGAAATCCGTCACCGACAAATACGATCTCACCGCCGACGATCAGAAGGTGGCGTTCCTGAAGGAGGCCACCGAGCTGGTGGCCGGACTGCCCGGGTCGGTGGAGCGGCAGGTCTACGCCATGCGCGTGGCCGCCATGACCGGCGTCACCGCGGACGCCATCCGCGACGAGGCCGAGCGGCGGCGCAAAAAGCTGCTGGCCCGGGCCCGCATCGATACGGAAAAGGCCCAGCACCCGGAAAAGGACTTTCAGCCCCCCAATAAGGCCCTGCAGTACGACGATCCCAAGTCCGCCGCGGCGGAGGAGGGGCTCATCCGCCTGCTCAGCTGCGACGCGGGCCTGTTCAAGGGCGGGGGTCTGCCGGCGGCGGAGGACTTTTCCTCGCCCGCGCTGGGTCATATCTACGGTGTGCTGCGCCGGCGGCTGGACAGCGGCGAGAGCACCAATATTACCGCGCTGGGCGAGGCTTTGACCCCGGAGGAGACCGCCCTTCTGGCGGGACTGCTGCAAAAGCCCGAGGTGCTGGCCAATGGCGCGCAGGCTCTGGCGGACTACATAGAGATTCTTTACCAGCAAAAAATGCTCCGCAGCGGTAAGCTGGATCTGCGGGACATGGCAAAGTATTATAAAGAAACGACTAAAGGAATTGGTGGATAATATGAGCACAAAGAGTATCAACGAAAATACGGCCGCGGAGGAGACGACCGCGGCGGCTGACGCCGAGCCCGTCACGAAACCCGCAAAGAAGCCGGCAGCCAAGCCCGCGGAGACGGAGAACAAAGCAGAAGAGGTCCCGGCCGAGGCCGGGAAGACGCCCGCCGCAAAGAAGCCGGCGGCCAAAAAGCTTCCCGTCAAGGACCCCGTCGAGGAGGACGCGCCCGCACAGGACGAATCCGCCGACGAGGGCGGCGAGAGCGCGCAGAAAACCGCCGAGGACAAGCTGGCGGAGCTCATCGAGCGGGGCAAAAAGGCCGGAAAGCTCATCACCAAGGATCTGGAGGGCATCGAGCAGTGGGGTCTCGACCCCGAGGCTGTGGATAAGTTTTATGAGGCGCTGGAGGCCGCCGGCGTGGACATCGACATCCCCGACGACGAGCTGCCCCCCGTAGACGACGACGAGCTGCCCGCGCTGGAGGAGCTGGAGGAGATCGAGGAGGTCACCGAGGAGGAGATCACCGCAGACGCCGATTCTCTGGCCGACAATTACACCACGGACGACCCCGTGCGGATGTATCTCAAGGAGATCGGCAAGGTGCCCCTGCTGACCCCGGAGGAGGAAGTGGAGCTGGCCGTGCGCATGGCCGACGGCGACGAGGAGGCCAAACGCCGCATGGCGGAGGCCAACCTCCGCCTGGTGGTGTCCATTGCCAAGCGCTATGTGGGCCGGGGGATGCTGTTCCTCGATCTGATCCAGGAGGGCAATCTGGGCCTGATCAAGGCCGTGGAAAAGTTCGACTACACCAAGGGCTATAAGTTCTCCACCTACGCCACCTGGTGGATCCGGCAGGCCATCACCCGGGCCATCGCCGATCAGGCCCGCACCATCCGCATCCCCGTGCACATGGTGGAGACCATCAACAAGGTCATCCGCGTGTCCCGGCAGCTGCTGCAGGAGCTGGGCCACGACCCCACCGCCGAGGAGATTGCCGCGGAGATGAATATGCCCGTGGACAAGGTGCGCGATATTCTCAAGATTGCGCAGGAGCCCGTGTCCCTGGAGACCCCTATCGGTGAGGAGGAGGATTCCCATCTGGGCGATTTCATTCCCGACGAGGACGCCTCCGAGCCTTCCGAGGCCGCGTCCTTCTCGTTACTGAAGGAGCAGCTCATGGAGGTCATGGACACGCTGACGCCCCGGGAAAAGAAGGTGCTGGAGCTGCGCTTCGGCATCCTGGACGGCCGCACCCGCACGCTGGAGGAGGTTGGCAAGGAATTCAACGTCACCCGCGAGCGTATCCGCCAGATCGAGGCCAAGGCCCTGCGCAAGCTGCGCCATCCCAGCCGCAGTAAGAGGCTGAGGGATTTTCTGAGCTAAAAACGCAAGCGGGCGGCCGATGGGCCGCCCGCTTCAGCTTTTACTTGAAAATCGGCGGCACTTCTGGTAAAATAGGGAAAATCCGGCGACAAAACAAAATAGGGAGGATGAAGCCATGCTGTTCGGCAATTGGTCGTACGCTCCGGCGGCGGACGCCGCCAAGGCGGCAGTGCGGGACCCGTCGAATTTCAACTGGACCACGCTGGCGCTGTTCGCCATCGTGATGATCATCTACTGCAACGAGATCAAGGCAAAGAACTATCGGGCCGTGGCGGCGGCGCTGATGCTGTACAGCATCCACTGGCTGTATGAGATCGCCAACGCCGTGATCTGCCACATCTGGGGCTACGCGCTGTGGACGGTTTCGCCCGAGAGCACCAGCTTCATTTTGCTGATCGGCGTCAGCGTGGAGCTCTCGCTGATGTTCTCCATCGCGGGCTTTACCTGCAAGCTGCTGCCCGAGGATAAGCATAAAAAGATTCTGGGCATCAACAACCGCTGGTTTTTCGGCATCGGCTTCGCCCTGTTCTGCTCGATCTTTGAGATCTTTCTGGCCTGGACCCCGGCGTTTATCTGGGTCTATCCCTGGTGGGGCGCCCTGCCGGTGTTCGTGACGACCTACATCCCCTTCTTCGTGGGGGCGTATCTGGTGTATGATTTGCCGGCGAAAAAGCAGTGGACCATCGTGGGCACGATGGTGGCGGTCAATATCGTGCTGCTGGCCGTTCTGATACCGCTGGGCATCATCTGAGACAAAACGCTCGCTTCTTCCAAACGATAAAAAACCGGCCTCACCTTTGGGTGAAGCCGGTTTTGCTTATTGGCTTTCCGGGATGTGAATTTCCTTGATGGTGCATTCCGTGCCGGAGAGGACCTGCTTGTTCTGACTGCCGCAGTCGGGGCAGATGCCCTCGCACGCGGCGACGTTGAAGATCGCGTCGCAATCTTCGCACTCGGCCAGACCGGGGACGATCTCAAGAAGCAGCCTGGTATCCTTCAGCGGGGTGTCCTTCACCACCACGGGATAGAGCTTTTCCAGATAGTCCGGCACGACGAGACTCAGCTCGCCCACGCTCATCACGATCTCGCTGACGGTCTCCACGCCGTTGTCGGCGGCGAAATCCAGAACGGTCCTGACCACAGCCTTGACGATGCCGATTTCATGCAAGAGACGTCACCACTCAGTCCGCCTTCTTGCCGAAGGGCTTGGAAATGGTCTGCGCCACCAGCTTGCCGTAGCGCATGCCGGCATGTCCGGCGGCGTGGCCCAGGGTCTTGAAATACGGGGTGCCCTTGTGGTCGCGGACCTTCTCCAGATGGATCGCGTCGAACCTGCACTTGGTGGTGCATACGCCGCAGCCCACGCACATATTCTCGTTGACCACCACCGCGCCGCAGCCAAGGCAGCGCTCGGTCTCCTTCTTCAGCTGGTCCTCCGTGAAGGTGCCGCGCAGATCCCTGAAGGTCTTCTTGGCCTTCTCGGGGGAGGGGGCCGCCGCGCGCTGGCGGGCGGGAGCATCGAAGGAGTCGATGGCGATGGCCGCGTTCTTCACGTCCAGCGGCTTGTAATCGCGATGGTCGCGGCCAATGTCCAGCGTCTGGCCGGGATGCACGTAGCGGTGGATGGAAATGGCGGCTTCCTTGCCGGCCGCGATGGCGTCAATGGCGAATTTCGGGCCGGTGACTACGTCGCCGCCGGCGAAAACGTCGGGCTCGCCGGTCTGGCAGGTCATGGCGTCGGCCACCACGGTACCGTTTTTGTTCACGGCGAAACCGGCGCCCTTGTCCATGCCGCCGAGATCGACCTTCTGGCCGATGGCGGAGATGACGGCGGTGACGGGGAGAGTCTCGGTCCTGCCGGTGGGGACTGGCTTGCGGCGGCCCTTGGCGTCCGGCTCGCCCAGCTCGTTGATTTCCAGCACGATGCCGGCGGCCCTGCCGTCCGCGCCGGCTTCGATGGCGGCGGGGGAGACGAGATATTTGAACTCCACGCCCTCGGCTTTGGCCTCCTCCACCTCGTCGGCGGCAGCGGGCATCTCCTCCTCGGAGCGGCGATAGAGGACAGTCACTTTTTCGGCGCCCAGGCGCACCGCGGCGCGGGCCACGTCCATGGCCACGTTGCCGCCGCCCACCACGGCGACCTGCTCGCCGACCTCGGGCTTTTTGCCGGTGTTGACATCCCGCAGGAAGTCCAGACCGGTCCACACGCCCTCGAGATCGTCGCCCTTGCAGCCCACCGGCGTGCCCTTGGAGGCGCCGATGCCCAGATAGAAGGCTTCATAGCCCTGCCGGCGCAGCTCGGGGAGGGTGACGTCCCTGCCGACCTCGACGCCGGTTTTGAACTCCACGCCCATCTCCCTGAGAATGTCGATCTCGGCGTTGACGACCTTCTTCTCCAGCCGGAATTCGGGGATGCCCAGGGTGAGCATGCCGCCCAGCTGCTTTTCCTTTTCAAACACGGTCACGGGATACCCCTTGATCTTGAGGTAGTAGGCGCAGCTCAGACCCGCGGGACCCGCGCCGATGACGGCGATCTTGTTTTCATAGGGCCTGCCGGTCTGGTTGAGCATGGCGGGGACGAAACGGCTGCCGGCCTTCAGCTCCTGATCGGCGATGAACTTCTTGATATCGTCGATGGCGAGGGGATCGTCCACGCTGCCTCGGGTGCAGGCGTCCTCGCAGGCCTTGTTGCAGATGCGGCCGCAGACCGCGGGGAACGGATTTTCATTTTTGATAAGCTCCAGCGCTTCCTTGTACTTACCCTGGGAGGCCAGCTTGATGTAGCCCTGCACGGGGATATGGGCCGGGCACTTGGCCTTGCAGGGGGCGGTGCCGTCGGCGGTGACGTCCGTGCGGTCGGTGCGGTAATCCTTGTTGTAATCCTTGCTGGTCCAGAATTTTTCACCGGGGACGGGGTCAAGCTCCACGGCTTCCTCACCGTCGGCGGAGCAGAGCTTTTTACCAAGCTTCAGCGCGTTCATCTGGCAGTTTTCCACGCACTGGCCGCAGGCCACGCAGCTCGATTTGTCCACCCTGGCCACATAGTTGGAGCGGATGGTGTCCGGCGTGCGGAAATAGGCGCCGATGCGCAGCGAGTAGCAGGAGCAGGAGCAGCAGTTGCAGATGGCGTTGGCCTCCTCAAAGCCGTCGGCCTGGTTGATCTCATGGATCAGACCGTTGTCCTCGGCGCGCTTGAGGATCGCATAGGCCTCCTCCTTGCTGACGAGGCGGTGGGAGCCCAGCTCGGCAAAGTTCTTGGCGTTGTCGTTGAGGTACATGCACATGTCGTCCTCGAGATGGCCGCAGCCCTCGCCCATCAGACGGCGGGAACGGCGGCAGGAGCAGGGCCCCACGGAGATGGCGGTGGCGTTCTCGATGAGAGTGGACAGCTCGTCGTAAGAGGCGACGCGGTTGTTGCTGTTGATGGCGGTCTCCACGGGCATGACGCGCATCAGGGACATCCCGGTGCCCAGGTTGGGGACCAGCGGGGCGATGCGGCGGCGGGTATATTCCTCAAAGCAGGCGCCCAGATCGGGATAACGCTCGCACTGCGCCTTGTTGGAAAGCACGCCCTCCATGATGCCGGGAACCCAGATGGGATAATAGTAGTTGGCCACGCCGTCCACATAGTGGACCCGCACGGCCCCGGTCTCGCGCAGCTTTGCCAGTTGATCCCTGACGAAGTCGATGTCCATGTCCGCCCGCCGGGAGATCTCCTCCAGCGTACGGTTGGTGTTCAGCTTCAGGTGCATCATCACGGCGACCATATCGTCGCTGAAGATGGGGTCAAGAATGCGGTACTCGGGGTCGGAATAGGTGATGCCGGTGTAAGTCATGCTCTCAAGACTGATCTTGGTGACCAGCTTTAGCAAGTTCGGTCTGTGTGCCATGCTGTTCCTTCCTTTCGGTCGACTGTTATTTTACCTGTTTTTTATGGGGGAACGCGGGGTGGTTTGTCCGATATGCTCCCATTATAATGTATGACCGACTGACATTTCAAGGGGCTTTAGTCAGCAATTTAACGCAATAGGGCCCTGTTTTGCCCGGCGGCGGCAAAACAGGGGCCGCAGCCGGCAGTTTGACCGGCGCCTCGACCGCTTGCGCCCCATTTCGGCGGCGTACAAAAAATATGAATTATTTGTCAACTTGCGGAAGCGACTATTGACTTTTGGTTCGGGGAATGCTATATTAGCACTCGTAAGGCGAGAGTGCCAAAAACGGAGAAACGGACGGTGCCATGGAGCTGAGCGAAAGAAAAAAGAAGATCCTGGCCGCCGTGGTGGACGAATACGTTCGGACGGCGGAGCCGGTGGGCAGCAAGACGCTGGCGGAAAACGCCTGTCTGGGCTGTTCTTCGGCCACCATCCGCAACGAGCTTGCGGAGCTGGTGAGCATGGGTTATCTGGAACAGCCCCATACCTCTGCGGGGCGCGTGCCCACGCCGCTGGGTTACCGTACCTATGTCAACGAGCTCATGGGCCGGCAGAAGCTCTCCAGCGAGGAGACGGAAAAGATTGACAAGACCCTGAACGATCAGCCGCTCCAGCTGGATACCGCCATGACCGATATCGGCAAGCTGGCTTCCCAGCTTACCAACTACCCGGCGCTGGCGCTGACCGCGCCGACCCCGGCCACCGTCTCCCGCTTCGACATCATTTATGTGGACGCCAACACCTTTATCATCGTGGTGCTGCTGTCCAACAACACGGTGAAGAATAAGCTGGTGCATCTGCCGGTCTCCGTGACCCAGAGCATGATGCAGAAAATGTCCAGTCTGTTCAACGCCAACTTCACCGGCATTACCGACGACAAGGTCACGCCGCTGCTGCTCTCCTCCGCGGAGCGCGCGGCGGACGATACGCTGGGCATCACCAGCGTCATCGCCTCCTTCGTCATCGAGGTGCTCAGCGAATCCCACACGACGGAAGCTTACGTCACCGGCGAAAACCGGCTGCTGAGCCAGCCGGAGTTCCGCGATCCCGACAAGGCCCACCGGCTGATGAGCTATCTCTCCAACGGCGGCTACATCCTGCCGGAGAGCTCCGCGCCCATCGGGAAGGACGAGGTGCGCGTGCTTATCGGCCCGGAAAACGTGGCCGAGGAGCTGAAGGACTCCAGCGTCATCATCGCCAGCTACGACGCCGGCGATAATATGCGCGGCATCATCGGCGTGGTGGGTCCCACCCGGATGGATTATTCCGCGGTGGCCGCCAAGCTGAAATTCCTGGCCGACGGACTTTCCAAACGGCTGGGAGGCGGCGAGACCCCGCCGCCGGGCATGAACAACAAACTGATAATCAAAGGGGATGACAAATAAACGATGAGCAGCAAAAACAATCCGTCTTCCGAGGAAAAGAAGGATCAGACCGCCGAGGAGGCGCCGGAAGTGAAGGATGCAGCCAAGGCCCCGATCGAAGAAAAGACCGAACCTGAAAGGACCCCGGAAAAGACCGAACCTGAAAAAACCCCGGAGGAACCAAAAAAGGAAGCGCCGAAAAAAGCCGAACCCACCGACGCCGACAAGCTGCGGGAGGCCAACGACAAGTATCTGCGGCTGCTGGCCGAATACGACAACTTCCGCAAGCGCAGCCAGAAGGAGCGCGACAGCCTCTACGGCGACATCAAGGCCGACACCGTGACCAGGTTCCTGCCCGTGTACGACAATCTGGTGCGGGCGCTGGCCCAGTCCACCGAGGACGAGGCCTACCGCAAGGGCGTGGAAATGATCATGGCGCAGTTCGACGAGACCCTGAAAAATCTGGGCGCCATCGCGATCCCCAGCGTGGGCGAAAAGTTTGACCCCTGCCGCCACAACGCCGTGATGCATGTGGAGGACGACACCAAGGGCGAAAACGAAATCGTGGAAGAATTCCAAAAAGGCTTTATCCTGGGCGACAAGGTGATCCGCTGCGCAATGGTCAAGGTCGCGAACTGATCCAACCATCCATATATTAATATAAAATTAGAACCGACAATACGGGAGGAAACACAATTATGGGTAAAATTATTGGCATAGATCTGGGCACCACCAACAGCTGCGTGTCCGTTATGGAGGGCGGCGAGGCCGTCGTCATCGCAAACGCCGAGGGCGCCCGCACCACCCCGTCCGTCGTGGCCTTTTCCAAGGACGGCGAACGTATGGTGGGCCAGGTGGCCAAGCGCCAGGCCGTCACGAACCCCGACCGCACCATCGTGTCCATCAAGCGTGAGATGGGCTCCGATTACAAAGTGCGCATCGACAGCAAGTCCTACACCCCGCAGGAGATCTCCGCGATGATCCTGCAGAAGCTGAAGTCCGACGCTGAAGCCTATCTGGGCCAGAGCGTCACCGATGCCGTCATCACCGTCCCCGCCTACTTCACCGACTCCCAGCGCCAGGCCACCAAGGACGCCGGCCGCATCGCGGGCCTGGATGTCAAGCGCATCATCAACGAGCCTACCGCCGCGGCGCTGGCCTACGGTCTGGACAAGGAGACCGACCAGAAGATTATGGTCTACGATCTGGGCGGCGGCACCTTTGACGTGTCCATTCTGGAAATCGGCGACGGCGTGATCGAAGTGCTGGCCACCGCGGGCAACAACCGCCTGGGCGGCGACGATTTCGACGCCTGCGTCACCAAATATATGTGCGACGAGTTCAAGAAGACCCAGGGCATTGACCTCTCCACCGACAGGGTCGCCATGCAGCGTCTGCGCGAGGCCGCCGAGAAGGCCAAGATCGACCTGTCCGGCCTGACCAGCGCCAACATCAATCTGCCCTATATCACCGCCGACGCCACCGGCCCCAAGCATCTGGAGATGACCCTGACCCGGGCCAAGTTCAACGAGCTCACCGCCCATCTGGTGGAAAAGACCGCCGGCCCCGTGAAGCAGGCCCTCAGCGATTCCGGCCTGAGCCCCAGCGACATCAGCAAGGTGCTGCTGGTGGGCGGCTCCAGCCGTATCCCCGCCGTGCAGGATATTGTCAAGTCCCTCACCGGCAAGGAAGGCTTCAAGGGCATCAACCCCGATGAGTGCGTCGCCATCGGCGCGGCCATCCAGGGCGGCGTTCTCGGCGGCGACGTCGAGGGCATCCTCCTGCTGGATGTGGCCCCGCTGTCTCTGGGCATCGAGACCCTGGGCGGCGTGTTCACCAAGCTCATCGACCGCAACACCACCATCCCCACCAAGAAGAGCCAGGTGTTCTCCACCGCCGCCGACAACCAGACCTCCGTGGAGGTCAACGTGCTGCAGGGCGAGCGCGAGATGGCGCAGTACAACAAGTCCCTGGGCCGCTTCCATCTGGACGGCATCGCCCCTGCGAGACGCGGCGTGCCGCAGATCGAGGTCACCTTCGATATTGACGCCAACGGCATCGTGAACGTCTCCGCCAAGGATCTGGGCACCAGCAAGGAGCAGCACATCACCATTACCTCCTCCAGCAACATGTCCAAGGCCGACATCGAGAAAGCCGTCAAGGAAGCCGAGCAGTTTGCCACGGAGGATACCAAGCGCAAGGAAGAGGTCGATACCCGCAACCAGGGAGACCAGATGGTCTATCAGACCGAAAAGACCCTGCAGGAGATGGGCGACAAGCTGGATCCCGCCGACAAGAGCGAGGTGGAAGGCAAGCTCGCCTCCCTCAAGACCGCCCTTCAGGGCAGCGACACCGCGGCGATCAAGTCTGCCACCGAGGAGTTGACCCAGGCCTTCTACAAGGTCTCCGAGAAGCTCTATCAGCAGACCGGAGCGCAGGGCCAGCCCGGCGCGGGCTTCGACCCCAATCAGGCCGGCGGCGCACAGGGCCCGCAGGGCGGCGACAACGGCGGCCAGCAGTATTACGACGCGGATTACACCCCCGTGGACGACGACAAGAAGTAAACCGTTTTTGCGGCAGGGGCGGACGAACCATCCGCCCCTGCGCTTCGCGTATTGCAAAGTCCGCGGCGATATGGTACAATGACTGCCGCTTACGACTTTTAATGAATTGGTGAGAACTATGGCTGAAAAAAGAGATTATTATGAAGTCCTGGGCGTGACCAAGGGCGCCTCGGACGACGAGATTAAAAAAGCATACAGAAAAATGGCCAAGGAAAACCACCCCGACCTGCACCCGGGCGACAAGGCCTGCGAGGAGCGGTTCAAGGAGGTCAACGAGGCATATGAGATCCTGTCCGACCCCGATAAAAAGGCCCGCTACGACCAGTACGGCCACGCGGCCTTCGATCCCAGCGCCGGCTTCGGCGGCGGGGGCGCGGGCGGTTTCGGTGACTTCGGTGATATCTTCAGCGATATCTTCGGCGGCGGTTTCGGCGGCTTCGGCGATATTTTCGGCGGAGGCGGCGGCCGCGCCTCCAACGCGCCGCGCAAGGGCGAGAGCATCCGCACCAACGTGTCCATCAGCTTCGAGGAGGCCGCTTTTGGCTGCAAGAAGGATGTCACCGTGGCCCGTATCGAGGTCTGCCCCGACTGTAAGGGCACCGGCTGCGCCCCCGGCACCACGCCGGAGATCTGCCCCGACTGCAAGGGCACCGGCTCTGTCCGCACCACCCAGCGAACCCCCTTCGGGATGGTGCAGTCCTCCGGTCCGTGCCAGAGATGCCGCGGCACCGGCAAGATCATCCACCAGCCCTGCCCCACCTGCCACGGCATGGGCAATGTGCGCAGGCAGCATAAGCTCAACGTGACCATCCCCGCCGGCATCGACGACGGCCAGACCGTGTCCGTGCGCGGTCAGGGCAACGCGGGCTCCAACGGCGGCCCCGCCGGCGACCTGCTGGTGTTTATCATCGTGCGCCCCCACGCCCGCTTCGAGCGGGACGGCGCCAATGTGGTCATGGAGCAGGAGATCTCCTACGCGCAGGCAGTGCTGGGCGCGGACATCGAGGTCCCCACTCTGGACGGCAGCGTTAAGCTCAATATACCCGAGGGCACCCAGGCCGGGTCCGTGTTCCGCATGAAGGGCAAGGGCATCCCGCTGCTGCGGGGCTCCGGCCGGGGCGATCAGTACGTAACCGTGAAGGTGGCTGTGCCCAAAAACCTCACCGCCTCCCAGAAGGAGCTGCTCAGAGAGTTCGCCGCCTCCGTGGGCGACGAGGTGTCCGACGGCCACGGCGGCATCTTCGGCAAAAAGAAACGATAACACGCAAAACCGCGTCGGAAAAATAACGCTCCGGCGCGGTCTTCTTTTGTTGCAAACGGCGGGAAAATAAGGTATACTTTCCTTAAATAGCTTTAAGCGTTTTAACTTACTGGGGGGCACAGATCATGCTGGAAGACAATTTCATGCTGGTATATGACAAATTCGTGCTGGAGTTTTTCCGCCGCATTTTTGAGATGGTGCGGGAACGGGAGGGCTCCCTTTCCGCGATGGAGGCTTTTTCCGTGGAGGTCATCCACGAGCTGCACGAGCCTACCATTGGCCAGTTTGCCGACTTCCTCAATATCTCCCAGTCCAACGCCACCTATAAGGTCAACAGCCTGATCAAAAAGGGTTATATCGAAAAACAGAATTCCTCCACCGACCGCCGGGAATACCATCTGGTGCTGGCGGACAAGTATTATCAGTATACCGGCCTGATGCGCAACTACGTCAGCGCCGTGACGAAGCGGATCGAACAGAGCTTTTCCCCAGAGGATACGGAAAAGCTGGCGCAGATGCTGCGCCGCATCGGCGAGGAGCTGATGTGTCCCGGCGACGCGCAGATGCCCGACCCCGTATGACCCGCCGCGAGGTGACCCGGACAAAAAAGACTGGGCTTCGGTTTCCCGAAGCCCGGTCTTTGAGGCTGTCAAAAAAACCTTTTTGACAGCCTCAAAACGCCGAATTTTTTGCGAAACCGTGTCTTCGCAAAAAAACGTCGCTCCGCTCCCCAAACCCTTGTACAGCAAGGGCTTGGCGGCTATTTATCCAAATTGAGGTGGGGCTCCGCCCCCCTCACACTTCCCCCGCATCATCCCCCAAATCCGTTCCTCTTTGAGTTCTTTGACAGGCTGAAAGACCGGGCTTCGGTTTCCCGAAGCCCGGTCTTTTTTACGCTCATTTTCGCGCTCATTTGATGGCCTTGAAGCCTTCTCCGTGGACCTCGATGGAGCTGACCACATAGACGAAGGCGGTGGGGTCGTGTTCCTTGATGATGGCCAGCGCGATTGACACGCCGCCCCGGCGCACCACCGTGGTGAGCAGGGTCTTGTCCTGCCCGGAATAGCTGCCCACGGCGGGAGACATGGTGACGCCCCGGCCCGTGGCATCCGACAGCAGGTCGGCCAGCTCCTGCCCGCGGCCGGTGACCACATAGATGACCTTGGCGTAATCCGCGCCCTGGACCATGTTGTCCACCACCTTGCTGGCCACAAAGATGGTGATGGCGGAGTACAGCGCCACGTCGATATCCCGGAAGATCAATACCGCGATCACCACCACGGCCCCGTCCACGCACAGCAGAAGGGTGCCCACGGGGACATCGTGGATCCGATTGGCCAGCAGCAGACTGAGCAGGTCGGTGCCGCCGGTACTGAGCCCCCGGACAAACAGCAGCCCCATGCCGAAGCCGCTGAGCGCCCCGCCGAACACCGCCGCCACCAGAATGTTGCGGGTGTAGCCCGGCAAAAACAGGGCGAACAGATCGATGAACACCGACAGCAGCACCGTGGCCACGAAGGTCTTGAACAGGGGATGGAAGCCCAGCTTGCGAAAGGCCGCGTAGAAAAGCGGCACGTTCAGCAGCAGCGACCACATGCCGGCGGTGATGGGCGTGATGGATTGCAGCGCCGTGGCAAGGCCCGTGACGCCGCCTGGGGCGATGTTGTTGGGGATGGCGAAGATCACCAGCGCCGCGGCCACCGCCGCGCTGCCCACGCCGATGGCCACAATATCTTTCAGCAGATTTTCAGCTTTTTCATTCATAGGCAGTCCTCACGGGCGTCCTTTCAGAGGACACTTCAGCATGACGGTCCGGGGACGGGCCGCGGCGGAAAAATCCACAACGTTGGTATCCGGCGTCTCCGCGTTATCGCACAGCCGGAGAAAATCGTCCACAGTAGAAAGCACGTCCATGCCGAAGCCGTCGCCACGGTAGTGCATGGGCAGGGTCAGGGAAGGATGGAGCGCGTCCTGCACGGCCGCGGCCGCGGCGGCGTCGATGGTGTAAAAGCCGCCCACGGGAATCATCAGCACATCCACCCGGCCCAGCCGCGCGATCTGCGCGTGGGACAGGGGATGCCCCAGGTCGCCCAGGTGGACCGCCCGCACGCCGCCCAGCTCCAAAAGCGTGACCAGATTTTTGCCCCGGAGCGCGCCGCGCTGATCGTCGTGATACGTCGCCAGCTGCGTTGTCGGCAGCACGGGGTCCCGACCCGTGCGGGTCACGCCCTGAGGGTAAAAATGGTCGTCATGGCCGTGACTGCATACGCAGACATCCGCCGTCAGCGGGGGCAGCTCCAGCCCCGGCACGCTGCCGGGCCGGTAGGGATCGAATACCACGGAGACGTCTCCAGCTTCGATTTTAAAACAGGAATGACCGTACCATGTAATTCTCATTTTGTCCCGACCTCCTCTATTTCAGCCCTAACAGTATATCAGACCCGCGGGCGCAGTTCAACAAAATTGATTGACCCGGGGGGCGGGAGATGGTATGATTCCACAGGGAAGGTGAGAAAGATGTCAAAAAGAAGGGCCATTCGTATTGCCTTGGGCGGCATTCTGCTGGCGTGCCTGCTGGGATGTCTGGTCTATGTGGCGGGAATGAACGCGGAGGCCCAGCGGACGACCGCGGCCGCGGCCACACCCGCGCCGTCACCCGTGCCCGCGCCCACAGCCACACCCGCGCCGCCCACGCCTTCGCCGGGACCCTACGCCGACAAGCCGGATATCGACGTGACGAGCTGGGAATACAAATTGGCCAACGCCGCAAATCCCATCGGCGATTACGCGCCGGAATTGGGCAGTATCGAGAGCCAGCAGCTGGATAAGCGTATCATCGACGCCATGACCCGGTTCGTGGCCGACGCCCGGGCGGAGGGGCTGAGCGTGTATCTCTCCTCCGGCTACCGCAGCTATGACGAGCAGAACGTTCTCTACCAGCGCAAGGTGGCCCAGTACGGGGAGAAACAGGCCGCCAAGATCGTGGCTCCGCCGGGCACCAGCGAGCACCAGACCGGCCTGTGCTGCGACATCACGGACAAGTATTACGAGACGAAGGATTCCTCCCTGGAAAAGACCGCGCTGTACCAATGGATGAGCCAGCATTGTCAGGAATACGGCTTCATCGTGCGCTACCCCGCCGACAAGGAGGATGTCACGGGCATCATCTTCGAGCCCTGGCATTTCCGCTATGTGGGCGTGGAGGCCGCGACGTATATCATGGACAAGGGCCTGTGTCTGGAGGAGTTCCTGGACCTCTACAAGAAATAATAACGCCGCCCGTCCGGGCGGCGTTTTCTTTGTGAGTTTGTTACGGAAGGGGCGCGAAAAAAGCGGTATAGTACAGTCACAAAGAAAAAAACATAAAGGAGATTAAAACAATGTCTGTACGTACGATAACCAAAGAAAATTACCAAAAAGAAGTCGCCGAGAGCGAAAAAACCGTGCTGCTGGACTTCTGGGCCAGCTGGTGCGGCCCCTGCCGCATGGTGTCACCGCTGGTGGACGAGATCGCCGAGGAGACCCCCGCTGTCCGCGTGGGCAAGGTCAATGTTGACGAGCAGCCCGAGCTGGCCGGAGCCTTCGGCGTATCGAGTATCCCCACCCTGGTGGTGATGAAAAACGGACAGGTGGTCAGCAAGACCGTGGGCGCCCGCCCCAAGGGACAAATTCTGTCGCTGCTGAAGTGAGGCAAACAAAAAGATCGGACGGCTTTTGCCGTCCGATCTTTCAGCTTGTCAAAAAAGCCTTTTTGACAGCCTCGAAACGCCGATTTTTTTGCGAAACCGTGTCTTCGCAAAAAACGTCGCTCTGCTCCCCAAACCCTTGTACAGCAAGGGCTTTGCGGCTATTTATCCAAATTGAGGCGGGGCTCCGCCCCCCTCACACTCCCCCCGCATTATCCCCAAAGTCCGATCTTTTCAGTTTTCCCAGCCGGGGTTTTCCAGCTCATGACGCTTTTCCCGGGTCATGAGCCCGCTGACCACCGTGCGGGGGTCGGCGTTGTTGTAGAGAATGTCGTAGGCGGCGGCGACGATGGGCAGGTCGATGCCCGCGCGCTCGCCCAACTGCCTGGCGGATTCGGTGGCGTAATAACCCTCCACCACGGCGCCCACCCTGTCCATGGCCTCCCTGGCCGTGGCGCCCTGCCCGATGAGGATGCCCGCCCGGCGGTTGCGGGAGTGCATCGACGTACAGGTGACGATGAGGTCGCCCACGCCGGACAGACCTGCGAAGGTCTCCCGCGCCGCGCCGTAGCGCAGACCCAGCCGGGCGATCTCCGACAATCCCCGGGTCATGAGCAGGGCCTTGGTGTTGTCCTCGAAGCCCAGCCCGTCGCCGATGCCGGCGCTGAGGGCGATGATGTTTTTCAGCGCGCCGCCCAGCTCGATGCCGGTGACATCGGGGCTGGTGTAGACCCGGAACACCTCGTTCATAAAAGCGTCCTGCACGAACTCCGCAGTGGCGCAGTCGCCGCAGGCCGCCACGCAGCCAGTGGGCAGATAGCGGGAGACCTCCTCCGCATGGGTGGGGCCGGACAGCGCCGCGGTGACGCGGCCGGTCTCGGCGGCCACGATCTCAGACATCCGCAGGCAGGTGCCCGGCTCGATGCCCTTGGCCACGGACACCATCACCGTGCCCGCTCCCAGATACGGCGCGATGCTTTTGGCAGTCTCGCGCACGCCGAAGGACGGCGTGGCCAGCACCACCAGGTCCTTGCCCCCGGCGCAGGCCGGATCGCTGGAAAATTCAATGCCTTCGGGCAGAGTGACGCCCTCCAGCCGGGGATTTTGCCGGATTTGACGCAGTTTTTCGGTCTGGGCGGCGCTGTGGGACCACAGCGTGACCTCGTGGCCGTTTTTGCACAGCACCATGGACAGGGCGGTTCCCCAGCCGCCGCTGCCGATAACAGCAGTTTTCATTTTGTTCCTTGGTTCCTTTCCGCAGTTCATTTGCCTTTGGTCATTATAGGCCTTTCGGCGGCCGGGGTCAAGGACGCAAAAGGGCCGCCGGCATGCCGGCGGCCCTGAACGCGACAGCTACGGCCCGGTACCGGCCTTCAGCCAGGAAACGGTATCCGCCACGGTGTCCTTCAGGTCCCGGGGGCGGTAACCCAGCTCCGCCGTGGCCTTGTCGTGGGAGAAGATGCCGTTGCTGCGCAGGGTGTGCAGCGCGTAGCGGGTGTACAGCGGGCGGCGGCGGGCCAGACGGGCGAGGCCTTCCAGCAGGGGCGCGGCCCCGGAGGCGAGCCAGATAGGCAGGCACAGCTTTCGCGGTCCCCGCACCGCCAGGCGGATGTAACCGAACAGATCCCGCACGGAGCAATAGCGGTTGGTGAGAATATAGCATTGTCCGGCGATGCCTTTCTCCGCCGCCAGCAGGCAGCCCTCCGCCACGTCGCGCACGTCCACAAAATCATAGCCGCCCATCACCCCGGCGGGCAGCCGCCCGGTGATATAGTCCGCGATCATCTGTACCAGGTGGTTTTTGCCGCTGTCATAGGGCCCGATGATACCCGAGGGGTGCACCACCACCGCATCCAGACCGGCCGCGGCGGCGTCCAGCACGGCACGGGTGGCCTCCGCCTTGGTCTTGGCATAGGCGCCCTCCACCGTATCCGGGGAGAAACGATCCGTTTCCCGGATGACGCCGCCGTCCGGCACCTCGGAAATGGCGTGGACGGAGCTGACATACACCAGCCGGCGCACGCCATAGTCGCGGCACGCCGCCAGCACGTTTTTCGTGCCGTTGACGTTGACCTCGTACAGCCGGGGCGTGACCTTTTCCGCGATGCTGACCATCCCCGCCGCGTGGATGACGATCACGCCGCGCCCGCCGGTGTCCGCAAACAGCGGGCGGAGTGTGGCGGGCAGGGTCACGTCGCCCACAGAATACCGCACGCCCGGCAGGGGCGTGCCCGACCCGGGCTGATGGACCAGGGCGCGCACGGCGTCGCCCCGAGCCGACAGAGCCCGGACCACGGCGCTGCCCAGATGACCGGCGGCTCCGGTGACGATATAAAGGGTGTCCATTGAAAACGCCTCCTTGACGGAAGAACCGAATCTATGATATATTTTACTATACACAGTGTTGATTTTACAACCATCAGATGGAAACACACCGTTGTGTTTACGACAAAGCCAGGCGGCTTGTCGGATTCGCGGCAGGAAAAGGAGAGGTGTCGGGTGGAAAAGGACAATCAGCGGGTGCGGCTGACCAAGCGGCTGCTGAAGGAGACGCTGGCGGAAAAGCTGGCAGAAAAGCCCATCAATCGCATCACGGTGCGGGAAATCTGCGAGGAAGCCGGGATCAACCGCTCCACCTTCTATCTGCACTATGCCGACCAGTACGCCCTGCTGGACGAGATCGAGCGGGACATTCTAAACGAACTGGACGATTATGTGGAAAAAATCCGTCCCGAAAGCGACGGGCGGCAGTATCTGGTGGCGCTGATCGGCTATATCCGGCATAACGGGCGGCTGCTGTCCACCCTGATGGACGCCAGGCCGGAGCTGACCTTTCAGAGCCGCTTCACGAAGTCCGTGCTGAACAAGATAAGTACCCGGGAGCCCGGCCTGCCGGAGTCGGAACTGATGACCTATTTTACCCAGTTTCTGGTCATGGGCAATATCGGCATTATCCGCCGGTGGATCAAAAACGACTTCGATCTGCCGGACGAGACGGTGGCGGAGATGATCTTCTGCCTGTCCGACAACGCGGTGTGTACCTTCGGCGAGCTGTGCCGGAGGTAAAAAAGGGCTTCGGATTTTTTCAATCCGAAGCCCTGGTCAGCTCTCCATCTGCTTGCCCAGAAAGGATGCCACGGTCTGGGCCAGTTTCCATTCCACGTCCCCCGCGGGGACGGGCGTGTCCCGGGACGTGACGAACAGCACACAGCCCAGCACGTCGCCCTCCGCGAGGATGGGGACGGCCACGACGGCGCAGAAGTGTTCGTCGTTGTCCGATACGGGCACCGTCTCGCCCTCCGGGTCCATGCGCCAGGCGCTGCGGCCCTCCATCACGCGCTCCAGCGCGGCGCTGATGGATTTTTCCATCAGCTCCCGTTTGGCGCCGCCCGCGATGGCGATGACGCTGTCCCGGTCGCAGACGGCGGCCACGCCGTCGGTGGCTTTGTGCAGCGAATCGCAGATTTGCCCGGCAAAATCCCCCAGCTCACCCATGGGGGAATATTTTTTGAAGATCACCTCGCCGTCCCGGTTGGTGAAGATTTCCAACGGGTCGCCCTCGCGGATGCGCATGGTGCGGCGGATCTCCTTGGGAATGACCACCCGGCCCAGGTCGTCGATACGGCGTACGATTCCGGTTGCTTTCATGGTTGGTGCTCCTCCTGCAACGACTGATTTTTGACAGAACTAGTATTTGCAGGAGAAAATGATTTATACAGGCCGGATTTTTTGTTATTTGTATAGCTTGGCCAGGCCGCCCTCGCCGGTCTCGCGGTAGATGTGGTTCAGATCCCTGCCGGTCTCGCGCATGGTCTCCACCACCATGTCAAAGGAGATTTTGCGCGTGGCGGAGAGAAAATTGGCCAGGGACAGCGCGTTGATGGCCCGCATGGCCGCCACGGCATTGCGTTCGATGCAGGGAATCTGCACCAGCCCGTGGATGGGGTCGCAGGTCAGGCCCAGATGGTGCTCCATGGCCACTTCGGCGGCGTATTCGATTTGATCCACGCCCATCTCATGCAGCTCGCCCAGGGCGGCGGCGCACATGGAGCAGGCCGAACCGATCTCCGCCTGACAGCCGCATTCCGCGCCGGAGATGGAGGCGTTGGCCTTGATGAGATTGCCGATCAGGCCGCCTACGGCCAGCGCCCTGACGATCTGCTCGTCCGAAAAACGCTTCTGCTCCTGCATATACTTCAGGGCGGCGGGCACCACGCCGCTGCTGCCGCAGGTGGGGGCCGTGACGATGACGCCGGCGTCTGCGTTCTGCTCCGCCACGGCGAAGGCATAGGCGCACACGATGCGGTTTTCCCGGGTGGCGGCGGATTCGTCGATGTGGCGCTGGTTGTAGAGATACTGGGCCTTGCGTTCCACGTGCAGCCCGCCGGGCAGCTCGCCGGCGGTGGAGAGGCCCGCGTCCACCGCGGACTTCATGGTCTCCCAGACGGTGTAGAGGTAATCCAGGATACCGTCGCCCTCCCGCTTCACCACATAGTCCGACAGGCGCATATTGGCGCTTTTGCAAAGCTCGGAAATTTCCGTGAAGCTCTTTTCCGGGTAGATCTCCAGCGTGTCGGCATCCGGCCGGCCGATGAATCGGACCGCCCCGCCGCCCACGCTGACAGCCCGCACCCTCCCGGTCTCGGTGCCGTTTCGCAGGGCAATGAGGTCCATGGTGTTGGGATGGGGCAGGTCGGCGGTGACCGTGTCGAAGTCCACCGTCACGGGGATGGGCTCCAGCGCCAGCTCGATGGCCTTATCGGTCCGGTGGCCACGGCCGGTCTTGGCCAGTGAGCCGTACAGCACCACGTGAAAGGCGTCGGCCTCGGGGTGCTCCTTCCGGATCAGCGCCGCGGCGAAGGCCGGGCCCATGGTGTGGGAGCTGGAGGGTCCGCGGCCGATGCGATAAAGCTCTTTAATACTTTTCATACGGCAAAATCCTTTCGGAATTATGTGAAATCATTGTATCATAGACCGGGTAAAAATGATACAATATCTCCGAGTAAAGAAAGGGAGGCTTCCATGAAAAAACTGCCGATTCTCCTGCTGGCTCTGTGCCTGACGGTTTCCTCCGCCTGCGGCGCGGGCGGGGTTCCGTCCGCCGCGCCCACCGCCGCGCCGACGGCGTCGCCGGAGTCCACCCCGGAGCCGGACGCCGCAGAGAAGGCCCTTGCGGCCATGACCACCGACCAGAAGATCGGCCAGCTGTTTCTCGTCCGGCCGGAATCCCTGGACCCCGCACTGACGCCCGAGCAGGCCCACAATACCACGCTGTACGGCGCCACCGCCGTCTCTGAAGCCATGGCCCAGACCCTGCGGGACTACCCCGCCGGCGGGGTGGCCGTGTTCGGGAAAAATATCGTCTCTCCCAAACAGCTGAAGGCGTTCACCGCCGCGCTGCAAAACGCGTCCGCCGTGCCGCTTCTGCTGGGCATCGACGAGGAGGGCGGCTCGGTGTCCCGGATTGCCGGCACCAAGGGCTTCGACGTGCCGAGATATAACAGCGCGGAGAGCGTGGGTGCCACCGGCGACCCCGCTCAGGCCGAGGCCATGGGCGCCGCCATCGGCTCGTATCTTGCGGAATACGGCTTCAATCTGGATTTTGCCCCGGTGGCGGACGTCAATACCAATCCCAACAATATTGTCATCGGGTCCCGGGCTTTCGGCAGCGATCCCGCGCTGGTGGCCAAAATGGTTTCCGCCGAGATCGCCGGGCTGCACCGGGCGGGGGTGATGACCTGTGCCAAGCACTTCCCCGGCCACGGGGATACCGCCGGCGACACCCACGACGGCTATGTTTCCGTCACCAAGACCTGGGATGAGCTGAAAGCGTGCGAATTGGTGCCCTTTACCGCAGCCATGGACGCGGGTACGGACATGATCATGGCCGCCCACATCACCGCCGTGAACGTCACGGACGACGGCCTGCCCGCTTCGCTGTCCAAAGAGATGATCACGGACAGGCTCCGGGACGGGCTGGGCTGGAACGGCGTGGTGATCACCGACGCGCTTTCCATGGGTGCCGTGCTCAACAACTATTCCTCCGCCGACGCCGCCGTGAAGGCCGTGCTGGCCGGGGCGGACATCCTGCTGATGCCCTACGATTACAAGGCCGCCTTCAACGGCGTGAAAGACGCCGTGGCGGACGGCACCATCAGCCAGGCGCGGCTGGACGAGAGCGTGCTGCGCATCCTTGACCTCAAGATGCGATACGGACTATTGAAATAAAGAAGGAGACATCGACATGAAAAACACGGTCAGAGAAAAAATGCTCGCCGGGGAAAAGACCCTCGGCACCTTCTTCGAGCTGGGCAGCGCCACGGCGGCGGAGTGTCTGGGCTTCTCCGGGCTGGACTATGTCATCATCGACACCGAGCACGGCCCCTATAATCCCCAGAGCGCGCTGGAATTCATCCGGGCGGCCAAACTCTATAACATTACGCCCTTCGCCCGGGTGCAGGAGATCTCCCGCGCCGCCATCCTCAAGCTGCTGGATGTGGGCGCCATGGGCATTATCATCCCCTGCGTACACACCGTGGAGGACGCCAGGGCCATCGTGCGTTTCGGCAAATACGCCCCCGTGGGCGAGCGGGGCGTCGCCAACACCGCGGGCTCCGGCTTCTGGTTCGAGGATTACGCTTCCCACGGCATCCCCGCCTATTTTGAGACCTCCAACCGGGAGACCATGCTCTTCCCCCAGTGCGAGACCCTGGGCTGTCTGGAGCACATCGCCGAGATCGCGGCTCTGCCGGGGGTGGACGGCATTTTCGTCGGCCCCTTCGATCTTTCCACCGCCATGGGCATCCCCGGCCAGTTCGACGCCCCAGAATTTCAGGACGCCCTGCGCCGCATCCTCTCCGCCTGCAGGGCGGCGGGAAAGCCCGCCATCCTCTACGCCGCCACGGAGGAGGCCGCCCGGGCCGGCTTCGCCATGGGCTACGACAGCATCACCTACGGCATGGACGCCACCACCCTCACCAACGCTTACCGCGCGGCGGTGAAAAACATTTTGGGCTAAAAAAATCACCGCGAGCGCTTTTTGCTCGCGGTGATTTTCTATATCAGGCCTTCGCGCCGAAACGGCGGTGGCGTCCGGCCTTGAAATCGGGCTCCGTGCGGTTCAGCAGACGGCGGATATTGGGGCGGTGCTCCCACAGCACCACCGCCGCCGTGCCGGCGCACAGCAGCTGTTTGGGCTTGCTGGCCTTGAAGAGGACCGCCGAGAGGGGCAGCATGATGGCCGCGCACACGGAACCCACCGATACTTTTTTCGTGGCCAACGCCCCGGCGGCGAACGCCCCGGCGGCGGTATAGAACACAGCGGGACCGGTCATCAGCGCGATGCCCACGCCCACGGACACGCCCTTGCCGCCCTTGAAGTGATGATAGGCCGGCCAGCAGTGGCCTGCCAGACAGCCTGCCCCGGCGGCGGCCAGACCCGTGTCCCCGCCCAGCTTTTTGCCGATGGCCATGGAGGCAACCGACTTGCCCACGTCGCAGCCCAGGGTCAGGATCCCCGCGCCCCAGCCGAAGACCCGGGCCATATTGGTGGCCCCGGCGTTGCCGCTGCCGTGGCGGCGGATATCGTCCAGGTAGCCCAGCTTGGACAAAATGACGCCGGAATTCAGCGATCCCAGCAGATAGCCCGCTCCGGCGGACAGCGCTTCCTTGATCATACACGGCACCTCATACTTACAATGATAAATGAAGTATACCCTATATAACCTGGTATTTCAAGAAAAAATACTTTAAGTTTTTGAAGTAATTGAAAAATTAAACTTTACCCAAATTTTACAGGACGGATGTTTGCAACTTTACAATGTTAAGTTATACTGTAAGCGAGGTGAGATGGATGATCTACCTATTGGAAGACGACGACAATATCCGAAAGCTTGTGATTTATACCTTGAGCAGCCAGGGTCTCGCGGCGGAAGGCTTCGAGCGCCCGTCGGGGTTCTGGAAGGCCGTATCCGAGGCCGTACCGGAGCTGGTGCTGCTGGATATCATGCTGCCGGAGGAGGACGGTCTGGCCGTCCTGAAAAGATTGCGCTCCCGGGCCGATACGGGGTCTGTTCCGATCATCATGCTCACCGCGAAGGACAGCGAATACGACAGGGTCGTGGGTCTCGACGCCGGGGCCGACGACTATCTGCCCAAGCCCTTCGGTATGATGGAACTGGTGGCGCGCATCCGCGCCGTGCTTCGCCGGGCGGAGGCCGCCCCCCAGGGGCGGGAGTATCGGGTGGGGCCGCTGACGGCGAACACCGCCCAGCATCTGGTGAAGGTGGACGGCAGGGAAGTGACCCTGACGCTGAAGGAGTTTGAACTGCTGTGCCTGCTGCTTGAAAAGCGCGGCGCGGTATTGACCCGGGATGCCCTGCTGACCCAGGTGTGGGGCTACGGTTTTGACGGCGAGAGCCGCACGGTGGACGTCCATGTCCGCACCCTGCGGCAGAAACTGGGGGAGGCCGGCGGTCTCATCGAGACGGTACGGGGCGTTGGGTATAAGATCGGAGCCGGAAAATGACGACGAAAATTTTCAAGAGCACCTTCCTCACGGGGATGGCGGCCCTGCTGGCCTGCGTGGCCCTGTTCTTCGGCGTGCTGTATCAATATTTCGAGGCCCGGCTTTTCACGGAGCTGAAAAGCGAGGCCGCCTACGCCGCCCAGGGCCTGGAGACCGCGGGAGAGGCCTATTTCAACGGGCTGAAGATCGGCGAGCGCATCACCTGGGTGGCTGCGGACGGCACCGTGCTTTATGATAACGAGGCCGACGCCGCGACCATGGAAAACCATGCCGACCGCCAGGAGATCAAGGCGGCGCTGGAAAACGGCAGCGGCCAGTCCGCCCGCTATTCCGCAACCTTTATGGAAAAAACCCTCTATTACGCGCTGCGCCTTACCGACGGCACCGTGCTGCGCGTGTCCTGCACCCAGAATACCGTGGGCACGCTGCTGCTGGGGATGCTCTCGCCGCTGCTGTGGATTTTGGTGGCGGTGCTGATTTTGTCCGCGGTGCTGGCCTCCCGTCTGGCCAGACGCATCACCCGGCCCATCAACCAGATGGAGCTGGAGGACCCCAAGCTGGACGGCGATTATCCCGAGCTCACCCCGCTGGTGCAGAAGCTGCGGGAACAGAATTTCACCATCCACCGCCAGATGGAGGAGCTGCGCCGCAAGCGGGAGGAGTTCACCGCCATCACCGAGAATATGAGCGAGGGCTTCATTCTGGTGGACAACAAGGCCGCCATGCTCTCGTATAATTCCAGCGCCCTGCGCATTCTGGACTCCTCCCCGTCGGAGGAGGGCGGCAGCGTGCTGGCCCTCAACCGCAGCGAGGAGTTCCGCGCCGTCGTGTCTGAGGCCCTGTCCGGCCGCCACGGGGAGATGCTGCTGCAGCTTGGCGAGGGCAGCTATCAGATCATCGCCAATCCTGTCACCGCCGACGGACAGGTCACCGGCGCGGTGCTGGTAATCCTGGACGTGACGGAGAAGGAGCAGCGGGACGCCCTGCGCCGGGAATTCACCGCCAATGTGTCCCATGAGCTGAAAACGCCGCTGACCTCCATCTCCGGCTTCGCGGAGCTCATCCGGGACGGACTGGTGGAGAAGGAGAAGATCGGCGAGTTCGCCGGGGATATCTACGACGAATCCCGCCGGCTCATCGCGCTGGTGGAGGATATCATCAAGCTCTCCCGACTGGACGAGGAATCCTTCTCCCCCCAGAAGGAGACCGTGGATCTCAAGGCGCTGGCCGCCGAGGTCATCGCCCGGCTTCAGGGCACCGCCCGGGCCAGAAACGTCACCGTGACCCTGGCGGGCGAGGGCGCGTCCGTGGAGGGCGTGCGACAGATTCTGGATGAAATGGTTTACAATCTGGTGGAAAACGCGATAAAATACAATAAAGACGGCGGCTCCGTCACCGTGACGGTGGACGTGGGCGACGCCGGCCCCCGCCTTGCCGTGGCTGATACCGGCATCGGCATCCCCTATCAGAGCCAGAACCGGGTGTTCGAGCGCTTCTACCGGGTGGATAAGAGCCACTCCAAGGAGGTGGGCGGCACCGGCCTGGGCCTGTCCATCGTGAAACACGGGGCAATCTATCACGACGCCCGGGTCAGCCTGCAGAGCGAGCCGGACAGGGGCACCACCGTGACGATAGATTTCTAAAGGAGCGCGCAAGGGGCTAAAAAAGGAGCGATATGATTACTTTTGAACAAATTCGGCAAAACAGCGACATCAACACCTATATCCAGAAGGCCGACGAATCGCTGGTGGCTTTGGGCTATACCGAGCACAGCTTCGCCCACGTGGGCATGGTGGCCGAGGGCTGCGGCTATATCCTCACCACGCTCGGCTATCCGGAGCGGGAGGTGGAGCTGGCGCGCATCGCGGCGTACCTCCACGACATCGGCAATCTGGTCAACCGCATCGACCACTCCCAGTCCGGCGCGGTGATGGCGTTCCGCATTTTGAACGACCTCGGTATGGCGCCGGAGGAGATCGCCGAGATCGTGGCCGCCATCGGCAACCACGACGAGGGCACCGGCACTCCGGTGAGCCCCATTTCCGCCGCCCTGATCCTGGCCGACAAGTCCGACGTGCGCCGCAGCCGAGTCCGCAATCCCGACACCAGCAAGTTCGACATCCACGACCGTGTGAACTATTCCGTGAAAAAGGCCGAGCTGAAGATCAACGAAAACCACACGCTTATCAAACTCAAGCTCTCCGTGGATACGCGCTACGGCTCCGTGATGGACTATTTCGAGATCTTCATGGACCGGATGCTGCTGTGCCGCAAGGCCGCCGAGAAGCTGGGGCTGCAATTCAAGCTGATGATCAACGAACAGCAGCTGATGTGAACAATTTTTACAATCGAACAGAGATTTTACACCGCGGGACTTCCCGCGGTGTTTTTTTAACGCGCGCTTTACCGGGGCGCGGTTTTTGACTTAACATGGAATCATTACAATAATAAGTGTAGACAATAAGTCTGAAACGTAAAAAGGAGTACAAATCATGAAAAAGATCGGAAAGCTTCTCAGCATCGTTCTTGCGATTACGGTTCTGTCCGTTCTGCTGACGGCCTGCGGCACAAAGACGGCGCCCGCAGCCACAGCCGGTGCCAGCGCAGCGCCGGCAACGGAACAACCCCTCTCCGGCACCGTGGCCACCAACGGCTCCACCTCCATGGAGAATGTCATCGGTGCGCTGAAGGAACAGTTTATGAACGACAATTCCGGCGTCACCGTTTCTTATGACGCCACCGGCTCCGGCACCGGCATCGAGTCCGTGGCCAACGGCACCCGCGATATCGGCCTCTCCTCCCGCGCGCTGAAGGCCGAGGAGACCGCCAAGGGCCTAGTGGGCACCACCATCGCGCTGGACGGCATCGCCATCATCGTAAACGCCGGCAGCAAGGTGAGCAACCTCACCGTCGACCAGATCGCGCAGGTCTTTACCGGCAAGGTGACAGACTGGAGCGCCGTGGGCGGTGACGCCGGCGCCATCGCCTGCATCGGCCGCGAGTCCGGCTCCGGTACCCGCGACGGCTTTGAATCCATCACCAAGACCGCGGATAAGTGCAAGCTGGCCCAGGAGCTGACCTCCACCGGCGCGGTCATCGAGGCTGTGAAGAACAACAAGAGCGCCATCGGCTACGCCTCCCTCTCCGCCGCGGAAGGGCAGGACGGCATCAAGATCCTCTCCGTAGGCGGCGTGACGTGCTCCGAAGCCACCGTCCTGGACGGCACCTATGTCATTCAGCGCCCGTTCCTGCTGGTGACGAAAAGCGCAGCGCCCCTCTCTGCTACCGCACAGGCTTTCTTCAATTTCGCCACTTCCAAAGACGCGTCCTCCCTCATCGAAAAGGCCGGCGCCGTCCCGGCATCGAAGTAAACCTTCCCTTTGCGGGAGCCTCCATCCCCACGGGGTGGGGGCTCTTGCCCGTTGAAAGGAGCAGATCATGGATCATGGAATCCCTATTCAGGCAGCCGCGCTGCGCCCCCGGCGCACCGGGGGCGCAAAAAAGGCGGCCGAGCGGGCCATGGGCGGCATATTCTTTTTGTGCGGCGCGGTCTCCGTGGCCTTCGTGCTGGGCATCAGCGCCTATCTTATCATCTCCGGCGTGCCCGCCATCCGGGAAGTGGGCGTGTGGAACTTTCTGTTCGGCACGGTGTGGGATCCGGCCAACAAAAGCGGGGCTGCCGCCTTCGGCATTTTGCCGCTGGTGCTCACCAGCGTTTACGGCACGGCGGGGGCAGTGATCCTCGGCGTGCCGGTGGGTGTGCTGACGGCGGTGTATCTGGCCAAGGCCGCGCCGCCTCGGCTGGCCTCCGTTATCCGCCGGGCGGTGGAGCTGCTGGCGGGCATCCCCTCGGTGGTGTACGGACTGGTGGGAATGATCGTGCTGGTGCCCGCCATCCAGAAGCTGTTCGGGCTCTCCTCCGGCGCGTGCCTGCTGGCGGCTATTCTGGTGCTGGCCGTAATGATTCTGCCTTCCATCGTCAGCGTGTCGGAGACCGCGCTGCGGGCCGTGCCGAAGGAGTATGAGGAGGCGTCGCTCTCGCTGGGCGCCACGGAGCTCGAAACATATTTCCGCGTGTCGCTGCCCGCCGCCAAAAGCGGCGTGGCCGCCGCGGTGGTGCTGGGCGTGGGCCGCGCCATCGGCGAGGCCATGGCCATCATCATGGTGTCCGGCAATGTGTCCAATCTGCCGGGGCTTTTGAAGTCCGTGCGCTTCCTCACCACGGCCATCGCCTCCGGCATGTCCTACGCCGCCTACGGCAGTCTCTACCGCAACGCCCTGTTCTCCATCGGGCTGGTGCTGTTTCTGTTTATTATGATGATTAACGTGCTGCTGAACGTGTTTATCAAAAGAGAGAAGGCTTAGGGATGGAAGGGTTGTCAAGAAAGCGCCGCGTATGGAACCGCGGCATGCGGTGGCTGATGCATATTGGCGCGGGGATTACCTGCGCGCTGCTGCTGTTTCTGATCGGCTACATCTTTTACCGGGGCGTGCCGCACCTCACCTGGAGTCTCGTGTCCGGCAAGACAAGCTATCTGAAAAATACCATCGGCATCCTGCCCAACATCCTCAACACGCTGTATATCATTGCGGTGTCCATGGCGGTGGTGCTGCCGCTTGGCGTGGGCGCGGCGGTGTATCTTACGGAGTACGCCGGAAACCGCAGAGTGGCGGCGGTGATCGAATTTGCCACCGAGACCCTCACCGGCATCCCCTCCATCATCTTCGGCCTGGTGGGTATGCTGTTCTTTGCCCAGCTGCTGGGCTTCAAAGAGGGCGTGCTGGCCGGCGGACTGACGCTGGTGATCATGATATTGCCCACGGTGGTGCGCACCACGCAGGAGAGTCTCAAGACCGTGCCGGCGTCCTACCGCGAGGGGGCCATGGCCCTGGGCGCGGGCAAATGGCGCACCGTGCGCACCGTCGTGCTGCCAAACGCGGTAGACGGCATCGTGACGGGCTGCGTTCTGGCCGTGGGCCGCATCGTGGGCGAATCCGCCGCGCTGCTGTTCACCGCCGGCTTCGGCGTGGAGCTGATCGGATTCGTGAAATCGCTGCACGCCTCCGCCGCCACCCTCACCGTGGCGCTGTACGTCTACGCCAGCGAGCGGGGCGAGACGGACGTGGCCTTCGCCATCGCGGTGATCCTGATGCTCATCGCCTTCGGCATCAACGCCGCCGCCAACCGCGCGGGCAGACTTTCAAAAAGAGAAAGGGGAGAGGCCTGATGGAGACCATCCTGCAGACGGAAAAACTGAATTTGTGGTACAGTGGGCATCAGGCCCTGAAGGACGTTACCATGGCCATGCCCGAAAAGCGTATTACGGCGCTGATTGGGCCCTCCGGCTGCGGTAAATCCACCTTTCTGCGCACCCTGAACCGCATGAACGACCTTGTCCCAGGCGTGCGCATCGAGGGCGCCGTGCGCTACAAGGGCGGGGATATCTACGATAAAAACGTGGACGTGACGGTACTGCGCAAGTGCATCGGCATGGTGTTTCAAAAGCCCAACCCCTTTCCCATGAGCATTTACGACAACGTGGCCTACGGTCCCCGCACCCACGGCACGCGGGGCCGGGCGGAGCTGGACAACGTGGTGGAAAAATCCCTGCGGGACGCCGCCATCTGGGACGAGGTGAAGGACCGGCTGAAGAAAAGCGCGCTGGGCCTGTCCGGAGGACAGCAGCAGCGGCTGTGCATTGCCCGGGCGCTGGCCGTGGCGCCGGAGGTGCTGCTGATGGATGAGGCCACCAGCGCCCTGGACCCCATCTCCACGTCGAAGATCGAGGATCTGGCCGTGGAACTGAAGGACCGCTACACTGTGGTGATGGTGACCCACAATATGCAGCAGGCGGCGCGCATCTCCGATCAATGCGCCTTCTTCCTGCTGGGAGAGATGGTAGAATTCGGGGATACGGAAATAATGTTTTCCGTGCCGACGGACAAACGTACCGAGGACTATATAACGGGGAGGTTCGGATAAATGCGGCAGAGTTTTGACGAACAGCTGAAAAGACTGGACAGCGAGCTTTCACTCATGGGCGCCATGTGCGAAGAGGCCATCGCCACCGCCGCCGAGGCGGTGCTCAGGGGCGGGGACGAAGCCCTGAAGAAAAAGGCTGCCGAACTGGAGGAGAGCACCGACCGGCAGGAACGGGAGATCGAAAGCCTGTGCATGAATCTGCTGCTGCGGCAGCAGCCGGTGGCCAGGGATCTGCGCAGCATCTCGTCCGCTCTCAGAATGATTTCGGACATGGAGCGCATCGGCGACCAGGCAAGCGATATTGCCGAGCTTGCCGACTATATCGGCCCCGCCGGCGACGGACACATGGCACGGCTCCGTCAGATGGCGATGGAAACCATTAAAATGGTCACAAACAGCGTGGACTCTTTCATTAAAAAGGACGCCGCCGCCGCAAAGGCGGTGATCGACTACGACGACGTGGTGGACGGCCTGTTCAATGAGGTGAAGCTGGAGCTTGTCGCGCTGATCGCGGCCATGCCGGAAAACGGCGAGGCGTATATCGACATCCTCATGGTGGCAAAGTATTTCGAGCGTATCGGCGACCACGCCACCAACATCGCCGAACAGGTCGTGGACTGCCTTGAACCGAGAGGCTACCACTGAAATCGGAGAACGGCAGCCGCAGTCTCCGGGCCGCCGGAATCTTGCATCACGATTCCGCGCGGGGCTGAAATTTAGGCCCGGGCACAGGCGCGGAGTATCTGCCCGCAGGCGATTTTTTTACCGGAATTGCCGGAGGGCTGTGTTGTAAAATCATCCGGCGAGATATGGATGACAAGGGTCCGGCCAAGGATGTCGCTGACGGAAAACCGGTCGGTGAGCACAGACATGAAGGCGCAGCCGTGATTGCCGAAAAGCGGCGGCAGATCGCCCGCATGTTGGGGGTGCGGAACGTTGTCGGGATTCAGGTGACCGTCGGTATCGGCAAATGGGTCCTCCGCATTTCCGGTACACTGAGATCCCGCATGAATATGGAATCCGTAAATTGATGTCGGCGTATTTGGCAGACCGCGCACATTGACGACGAGCAAAACGCCGCCTGTTTCCTGATAGAAGCGCGCAAGGCCCGATATGCCGGGATAGGCTCCGCTTCCGCTGATCCGGGCAACCGCGTCGGAGCGTTTCTGCAGGCAGGACAACTGATTCACCGGGTACAAAGTACCACCTCCTGTTTCTACTGTATGCTGGAAAAGAACAGGGGGTGAAACCGCTTTGGAAAAGTACTGGATGAACCGGATCTCACACCCCCCCACAGGATGTCCGAAAATAAAAAATCCGCCCCGGGAGGGGCGGATCAGGGCTTACTGCAAATCCTGCTTGTCGGCCGCGGTCAAATCGTTTTCCACATTGTCTCTGGCAAGATCGGTATCGATCGCCGGATAGACATCGGAAACGGGCTTGTCCTTAGCGCGGTCATCCCGGCGCGGCGCGGTTTTCCCGGCGGTAATCGTCTGCGCATCCACTTTGCCGTGCTTTGTTTCGTAACGGATTTCCGGTACGGGAGAGAGATCGTTTTGCGGCCTGTCAGGCTTGCGGCCCGGGCGATTTTTATCCATACTATCACCTCGGGCTTAGCTTGCCCGGAAAAATGCGGACTATACGGAAAAACTGAAAAATGCGCCCCGCGCGAATAACGGTGTAAAAAAGGAAAAGAATGCTTACAAAAGACTGAAAGCTGAAGCGGAGGGGGCGGAAAATGCGAAACAGGGCTACCGTCGTATTTGACTTTGACGGCGTTATCCATCGCTACGGCCATGGGTGGCAGGGACCGGACGTGATCGACGACGTTCCGGTGGAGGGCATCAGAGAGGCGATGCGCGGCATTATGGACGCGGGCTATCAAGTGGTGATCGTTTCCTCGCGCTGCGCCTGCGCGGAAGGGATTTCCGCCATGCGGGCGTGGCTCTCCCGCTGGGCCATTCCCTATGACGGGCTGACGGCGGAAAAGCCGCCCGCGGTCGCCTACATTGACGACCGGGCCATCTGCTTTGACGGGGATGCCGGAAAACTGCTTTCACAGATCAAGCATTTCAGGCCGTGGTACCAGCGCGGGGGAGCGGGAACGCGGGACGCGTGAAAGCAGGCACCTTCGACAGAATAAACGAAAAGGCAAACCGGAAGGGTTTGCCTTTTCTGATAGGATCGGTTTTTCAGCCCTGAAGGAAGATTTGGGCGTGCACCGAGAGATAGAACGGGTTTCCGGACAGTCCGCTGACATCGATATCAAAGGTGTGCGTGGTGAAGAATCCCGAAGGATCGGTTTCCGGATACTTGTAGGGGAAAGACCCCGGCGCGCTGCTTGGCGGAACCGTATCACCGATATACAGGTGGATGAGATTCATCATATAAGGATCTGTCGTCGATACGGCGACAGACATAATGCTGCCCGCAAGGGATACCTTTACCGAACCGACCGGGATATTGCTGTTTCCGAGTCCCAAAACGACTGTTTTCTCCTTCTCGCGGCATCCCAGAGTGAAGTACTGCGCGTTTCCCTGACCGAACGGGGTTCCGACCGACCAGGCGGAGCCGGCCTCGACAGGAATGTCTCCGCCGTCGACCGCTATTTTCAGAATATCTTCCAGTGTGAATTCGAGGAGGATTTCTTTTTTTATCACATTTCTCAGAGTTTTATTGACCGAGCAATTGGTCATCAGAACTTCCGCTATTGTCGGCGGCGTTTCCGGCAGGACCTGCCCTTCGATTGTGCCGAGGACGTACTGAAGCTTTTCGGCTTCGGCATTTATAATATGAGCCAGACCGAGTTCTTCAAAAGCTACGGACGCCAGCAGCAGGCTGACGGTTCCGCCGCGGGGAATGGTTATCGCTGCGTCAACATCCGGGATGTTGGGGAATGACATAAGGTGACCTCCTTTTATGGTTGCGTTCATATATTATGCTTCGGGCGTCAGCGATGCCCCTGATTGGAAGCGCTTTTGAAGGAACTGTTTTTCGCTGGATTAATATAATGATGATATGAGCGGTATGTCAGACCGCCTGATTATAAATAGCTGAATGAGGGATAAGTTTGAAACAAGTTCAAACTTTTGCTCAATTTAAGCGCGTTTTTCTCGCCGCTTGCGCGGCAACCGAAAAACAAGCGCACTATGACCATTCCTTTCATGGTTATTTTGCGACTTGAAGCGCGGTGAAAGGAATGGTCATAATATGTCTTTCCCCAATATTCCTGATGTACATCCGTGCATCGACATAGATTTAAAAGACGCGGTGAATCTGCTGCTTACCTCAATCGCGCAGGAAGAGATAAGCTTGTCGAGGCTGATCGACGCCGAGACAGAAAAAATTAAATGCACATTGAACGACAAGATACATAAGCATACCGATTGCAATGATGTGCTTCGGATCAACAAAAGCGTCGATGAGACCATGAGGGATATCATAAAATTACAGATGCTGCTGCAGTTTAAGCTGGAAAAAGTGAAGGAGCTGGTTCCTCCGCCCCATCCGCCGTGCCCTCCGTGTCCGCCATGCCCGCCCCCTCAAAAGTGCTGCTGCGTGCTGAAGGGAAGAGGCGAAGGCTGTATCACGAACCGCTGCGATGCGCTGTATCCCGGGCAGGCGGTGCTCCGGGCGTTCATTTTCAGCGATGACGTGAAGAGCCGGTCCCTCCGGTATGCCGTGACCGGCAAGACATGCGAAGTAAAAATGGAGGCGTTTTCCCATAACATCAGGGTCACATGCAGGCCCCATGACGGTGAAGAAAAGGTAGAGATAACAGGGAAGGGTCTGGCGGTAAAACACGCCGACGGCTGCCCGGAGACTGCATATCCGGTGGACTTCACGCTGACGGTGAGGGAAAAGACAACGGATACGCTGGGCTTTCGGATGGAATTTAATACCCGCTGTGAGCCTGGGTTTGTTCATGACAGCGGCTTCATCTGGCTCGGGGACAGCAACTCAAATCTGCGGCTGACCGTGAAATGCCGCGATGAAACAGAATCGCCTCACATTGGCTGAACTATTGTTTCTTGGCCCGGAGCGCCGTGCTCCGGGCTTTTTTGCGGGGTTCGGGCGAACTTTACGAGAATTTAACTTTTCTGCGATAATGGATTTTACGCTGCGCCGGTAAACTTAACATTGGAAAGCGGATATACTACTTTTGTAAAATTTTAAGGGGCTGCGTATGGATATTTTCGACTTTCTCACCCTGATAGGGGGACTGAGCCTTTTCCTGTTCGGCATGAAGCTGATGGGCGACGCGCTGGAAAAACGGGCGGGCAACAAACTGAAGACCATCCTCGGCAAGATCACCTCCAAAAAACTCACGGGCTTTCTGCTGGGTCTGGGCGTCACCAGCGTTATCCAATCTTCCTCCGCCACCACGGTGATGGTGGTGGGCTTTGTCAATTCCGGTCTCATCAGCCTCACTCAGGCCATCAACGTCATCATGGGCGCGAACGTGGGCACCACCGTCACAGCCTGGATACTGAGCCTTACGGGGATCTCCGGCGACAGCGTGTGGATCCAGCTCTTGAAGCCCTCCTCCTTCACCCCTGCGCTGGCGATGGCCGGCATTATCCTTTATATGTTCTGCAAGGACGACCGCAAAAAGGATACGGGCATGATCCTGCTGGGCTTTGCCACACTGATGTTTGGCATGGAAGCTATGACCGGGGCTGTGGCGGGACTGAAGGACGTACCGGAATTCCGCAATATCCTGCTGATGTTCTCCAATCCCATTTTAGGCGTGCTGGCCGGCGCGATCCTCACCGCCATTATCCAATCCTCGTCCGCCTCGGTGGGCATTCTGCAGGCACTTTCCACCACCGGACAGGTCACCTACGGCGCGGCCCTGCCCATCATCATGGGACAGAATATCGGCACCTGCGTGACGGCGCTGATCTCCTCCGTAGGCACCAATAAAAACGCTAAGCGCGCCGCCGTGGTGCATCTTCTGTTCAACGTTATCGGCACCGTTGTATGGCTCACCGTCTACTGCGTGCTCAACGGCATCTTCAGATTTCCCATCGTCAGCACCGCCATCGACCAGGTGGGCATCGCCGTCATCCACACGAGCTTCAATGTCCTCTGCACGGCGCTGATGCTGCCACTGAGCGGATATCTTGAAAAGCTGTCCCGGGCCATCGTGCGGGACAAGGACGAGCACGAAGCGACCCAGATACTGGACGAGCGGCTGCTGTCCACCCCCGCCATCGCCATCGAGCGCAGCCGCCGCGTGGCATTCGCCATGGCCCGGGAATCCGCCGCCGCCATGAAAAGCGCCATGCAGATGCTGACCGATTACGATTCCGCCGCCGCGGAGACCATCCGCTATCAGGAAAAGAAGGTGGACGAGTTCGAGGATCTGCTGGGTACCTATCTGGTCAAACTCAGCGCCCGGCCCATGACCGCCGCCGACAGCGGCGAGGCGGCCAAGCTGCTGCACATCATCGGCGACCTGGAGCGCATTTCCGACCACGCGGTGAACATCCTTGAATCCGCCGAAGAAAAGCGGGACAAGGGGATGGAATTCTCCGACGACGCGAAGAAGGAGCTGGCGGTGATGACCGCCGCCGTGACGGAGATCCTGGACCTCTCCCTCCGGGCCTTCGAGGAGAGCGACCTGGCCGCCGCCGCGCTGGTGGAGCCGCTGCAGCGGGTCATCGACATCCTCAAGGAGCAGCTGCGCACCCGGCACATCCTGCGGATGCAGCGGGGCAGGTGCAGCATGGAGCTGGGCTTTATCTGGTCGGACATGCTGACGAGCTTTGAGCGGGCGGCGGGTCACTGCGCCAACATCGCGGGCTGCGAGCTGCAGATGACCCACGACAGTCTGGAACTGCACGAATACTCTCACGAGCTGCGCTCCGGCGACCCGGAGTATACGGGAAACTACGCCGCCTTCGCCAAAAAGTACGCGCTGATGCGCGAATGAGCCGCGCATCGTAGCACAAAACGCCGAATTTTTTGTGAAACCGTGTCTTCGCAAAAAACGTCGCTCCGCTCCCCAAACCCTTGCTGCGCAAGGCTTCGGCGGCTATTTATCTGAATTGAGGCGGGGCTCCGCCCCCCTCACACTCCCCCCGCATCATCCAAAAAGTCCGTTCCTTTTTAGTTCTTTGACAGGCTGAAAAGAGATCGGATGGCCCAAACGGCCATCCGATCTCTTTTTGTGATTTGTTCAGTCTCCCGCCGGCAGACGGTCCTTATCCCGGGTCAGAGTCTGCTACATCTCCGACACGTCGGTCACGTCGAACAGATACTGGATGCAGGCATCGTGGCCGTTCCACCGCACCCGCCTGAAGGTTGCGGCGTAGCGCCGCCCGTTGATGGTGATACGCGTGCAGCTGTCGCCCGGACGGTTCAGCCCGCAGAAATCGCAGGGGGCTCGGCCGTCCATCATGTATTCGTAGCATTTCCTGCCGGTGTACACGTCCTTGGATTTCCCGGCGAGCCGGGCTGCGGCAGCGTTGATGTACAGCAGCTCCCTGGTTTCCAGATCGGCCACCAGCACGGCGGTGTCGCTCTCGTCCACAATGTCCTGATACAGCTCCGCCGCACTGGAAATATTATGGAAGATTATATTCATCAGCGGGTGGCCGTTGCGCTTGCCGATGATGCCGCCCCGCAGATTGATCCACACCACGTCGCCCCCGGTATGCCGGACGCGGAAGGTGCAGTCCAGCTCGCCGCCGGCGGCGGCGGCATCCACCGCGGCGCGTACCAGCTCCTGATCGGCCGGGAGAATACCCACATGGCGGGCGTCGTGGACCGCGGCGGAATACGCCTCCCGGGTCAGCTCAAAGATGGCGGGCACGCCGTCGGAACAATACACCAGCCGGTAGCTATCCGGGGTGACCTCAAAGGTGGCCGCGCCGCCGGGGATGGAGCGGATGACGCTCTCCAGCTCCTGCTTGTCGTGCGCCAGCTGCTCCTCCATTTCCTTGATGCCGGAGATGTCGTTGAAGATGGCGTAGATGATGCGGCCGCCGTCCTCCGCGGGCAGATTGACGGCGTGGAGCATGATCCATTTATAGTGTCCGTCCCGGCAGCGGATGCGGTATTGCGCGTCAAAGGGAGTGCCGTTGTCGATGATCTCCTGCTCGGCGGCGACGACTTTGGCGAGTTCGTCCGGGTGGGCGAAAGCGTTAAAATCCCCCGGGCGGGCGCCGCGCAGCATCCCGGGCGCAAAGCCCAGCATCCGGCAGAACCCGTCGCTGGCGTATTCGGGGTAAGCGCTGTGCCCGTTTACCCGGAAGCGGATGACGCCGCCGGGGATGTTGTCGATCAGAGCCTGGGATTCCCGTGACGCGGCGGCGAGCCGGTGTTCCAGCGTGACGCGCTGGGTGATGTCCTCCACGGACAGATACAGCACAAAGCAGTCGGAGGAACGGGCCAGCAGGCGGCCCCGGATATGCAGCCACTTTGGCTCGTCCCCCTCCCGCAGAGGGCGGAATTTCAGGTCGTAGCCAAATTCGCGGCCCGCGCGGACGGCCTCGGCCGCCTCCCGCTCCGCCTTGTCCAGATAGTCGGGGTCGATGCGCTGCAGCAGATCAAACTGATGGGGCTCGTATTCCTGACGGGTGACGCCCAGCAGCTTGAAAAAGTTGTCGTTGAGGCGGGTGGCCTCCAGCCGGCCGCTCTGGTATTCGGCGATGACCGCGCCGCCCACAAAGCTGTTGAACAGCAGGGCATTTTGCGCGGAAGCGTCCCAGAAGGCGGACATGCCGTCGGTATTGACGTCGTGATAGCGGTCCAGCGCGCCGATTTTCTGACCGGCCAGCAGCTTCTCAAAATCCTCCGCCGGCATGGGGCGGCCAAAATAGTAGCCCTGCATATAGCAGGCGCCCAGATTCTTCAGATAGTCCGCCTGCTCCCGGGTCTCTACGCCCTCGGTGATGATGGGCAGCCGCAGCCAGTGGGCCATGCGGATGACGGAGCTGAGGATATTGCCGGAGCGGGCCTCGTCCCTGCTGCTGCTGAGAAAGCGCATATCCAGCTTCAGAAGGTCCACCGGCACGTCCTTGAGCATATTCAGCGAGGAATAGCCGCTGCCGAAATCGTCCATCTCCACGGTGAAGCCGGCGGCCTGCAGCTCGCCCACTACTTTGGCCAGCTGCCGGGAGTCCTCCATGTAGACGCCCTCGGTGATCTCCAGCCGCAGTGAATCGGGGGGCAGACCGTATTTTTTTACCAGCTCCAGCAGATTGGCGCAGAGATTCTTGCTGTAGATGTTTACCCGGGAGATGTTCACGGATACGGACACAGGCAGCAGTGTGCCCTTGCAGTCCAGCCATTTGCGCATATAGGCGCAGCTCCGCTCCCAGACGAATCCATCCAGCTTGGAGATGAAGCCGTTCTTTTCAAACAGGGGAATGAACTTGTTGGGGGGGATGAGGCCGCGGGTGGGGTGCTGCCAGCGCACCAGCGCCTCAGCGCCGATGAGGCGGCCCTCATCGTAATTCACCTGGGGCTGGAAGTACACCACGAACTGGCCCTGGGCCAGCGCCTCGTCCATATCGCCGGTGAGGGCCTGTTCCTCCAACAGCTCCAGACGCATATCCTCGCTGTACAGCGCCACCTTGTCGGTGTAGCTGCTTTTCACCGTTCGCAGCGCCATCAGCGCCCGGTCGCACATCAGCGGCACGGACAGGGTCCGATCCTCGATGCGGAACACACCCGCGCTGGCGTTGAGAGAAAATTCAGTGGGGTAGGTATCCAGCCAGCGGCGGAAGGCCATGTCGGGCCGCAGCGCCAGATAATCCTCCTCAGAGAGCACCCCGGCGAAATGGTCGGCCTCGATGCGGCCGAAAATGCGGCGGCCGCTCTCCCACGCGCGCAGCAGATTGCCCACGGCGGCCAGCAGCGCGTCGCCCGCCTCGCTGCCGAAGGTGTCGTTAAAGGCCTTGAAGCGGTCCAGGTCGAAGCGAATGAGCACGAAGGCCCCCGGTTCGCTTCCGTCCAGCAGCGCACGGACGCGGGCATAAAAACCCGTCCGGCTGAAAATGCCGGTGAGCTTGTCGTACTGTGCCTCCCGCATCGCCCGCTCGTACTCCCGGTTCTGCTCGGCCAGCCTCTCGGATTCCAGGCGGGATATGAGGTTGCGCACCCGGTGCAGGATAATTTGAGGGTTGAAGGGCTTGATCATGACATCCGCCGCGCCCAGCTCGAAGGCTCTGATCTGGCTGTCCATATCCTCGCCGGCGATGACCACCACGGGGAGCTTACTCAGCTCCTCGTCCGCCCGCAGCGCCTCCAGTACGCCGTAACCGTCCGATGCGGGCATCAGGATGTCCAAAATTATCAGGGAGACCTCGGGCGCGGCGCGCAGAATTTCCAGCGCGGCCTGTCCGTCCCCCGCCTCCAGAATCTCATAGTCGCCGGAGAGCGCTTGCCTCAGCAGCAGCCGGTTGGGGATGGTATCGTCCACAATGAGCAGCGTCTTCTTTTTGGAACTGTCGGTAAAGGTGGCCATATCACACCTCCCGGGCATAGCGGATGCCCCGCTTTGCCGCGGCACGGAGTTGCTTGACGTCTGCGAAAGGAACCCTGACGGCGGCTTCGTCGGAATTGCCGCCGCGCAAAAACATCGCCGACCCGCGGATCGCGTCAGGCCCCTTGGCTTTGCGTCCGCACTCTTTCAATGGGCTTGTCAGAGAATTGTTGATTTATTATATCCCGGATTTTTCCATATTTCAACAGGTTTTTTGCGGCCCCGGAGGCTTTGGTCTGACCAGAAGATTGCAGCAGTATGACAAAAGTAAATTTGTTCACGCCCCCCCGTTGCAATTTTCACCCTAATTTGCTATATTGTGGTTGAACATAGACTGGTTGAACCAGAAAAAACTAAAACAACAGCACAGAAGGGGAAAGATATGGCATGGCAATGCTGTACGCCACCTTCAGGGTGCCGCCCATTCTGGCGCGGGGTTTTATCTGTTCGCCACCCGGTCCGACGCCGAGGTCGGGGCCATCTTTGCAAAGAACACCTATCCATGGCGCCGGGGCGGTATCGCGTCCGCTGCCGTCTGTACGAGGCGATGGAGGACAGCTCCCGCATCACCCGGGCGCCCGTCGACGCGCCCGCCAATCCCGGCATCCGCCCCGGCGGATTGGAGACGCTGCTGCGGGCGCGCAGGACCCCCGATCCGCTGAAAATGATTTTTCAAAAATAAAAAGGGGTGTATCTATGAAAGACCTGAAGCATCTGATCTATTTTGAAAACCTGCTGCAGCAGGCGGACAACGAGCTGGTGGAGCAGGGGAAAAAGGACGGAAAGCTGGCGCTGGGCTACACCTGCTATTTCGTGCCCGAGACGCTGCTGAATCTGCCGGGCTGCTTTTCCACCCGGCTGCGCGCGCCCAATTCCAGCGCCATCGACATCGGTACCTATTACATGACCAACAAGATCTGCTCCTACACCCGCTCCATTCTGGAGCGCGGCATCGAGGGCGGTTACGACTATCTGGACGCGCTGCTGAGCAGCGAGACCTGCCAGATGATGCACCGCGGCCACGAGCATTTTGAAATTCTGGGCCTGGTAAAGGAGAAAAATCCGAAATTCTTTATGAGCATGATGGATGTGCCCTTTACCGACAGCGAAAACGCCGTCGACCACTATGAAAATCAGATCCAGACCAGGCTGCTGGAGCCCCTTCGGGACGTTTACGGCGTGGACATCTCCGACGGGGCCGTCAGAAAGGCTATCGAAGATCACAACCGGATTTCAGCGATCATCACCGCCATAGGCGATCTGCGCAAACGGGAGAACCCGCCCATCACGGGCTATGAGTTCCATGTGATGCAGCTGGTCAGTCAGGTCTGCCCCCACTACCTGGTGATGGACAAGCTGCAAGAGACGCTGGCAGAGCTTGAAAAGCGCAAGCCGGACAGGGAGCCGCGGTTTCGGGCCCGCATCGTCCTCACCGGCAGTGAGATCGACGACCCCGGTTTCACCAGGCTGCTGGAGGACTGCGGCGCCATGGTGGTGGCGGACCGCTACTGCTACGGCTCGCTGCCCGGCCGGGAGCCCATCGAGATCCGGGACGGCGAGACCGCCCTTCGGGCCGTGGCGCGGCACTATCTGACCACCAGCCAGTGCCCGCGCTTTATGAACAGGGAGCGCGCCGACGGCCGCAAGGCCTATATCCGCGACCTGGTGAAGGAATACGGCGCGGACGGCGTGATCTACAACCAGATGAAGTTCTGCGAATTCTGGAGCTACGAGCGCGTGCTGGGCGTACACATCCTCTCCGAGGAGATGGGCGTGCCCGCCATCGGCATCGAGCGGGAATATTCCGTCACCTCCGCCGGACAGCTGCGTACCCGGTTCCAGGCGTTCATTGAGAGCCTCGAGATCAAAAACATCCAGGGAGGTAAAAAGTGATGGCCAAATCCACAATCAAAGGCGGGCAGGCCCGCTTTATCCCGGGCACCAATATCGAACGGCACCGCGAGTGGCGCGGGCTGAAGGACACCTGGTATGACTACACCCAGTGGGTGAAGCTGCTGGGCATCGTGATGAAATTCGTGGCCATCTCCCCGGTGCGGGTGGCCAGAGGCGCGCTGGAGTACCGCTGGTTCGCCAATTTCCTGGGCGCGTTCAATATGCGGGACCGCTGCGTGGAGGGCCTGCGCGGCCCCGCGCTGCACGTGGCCCACGAGCAGCTCAACACCATCATGGCCGGCACGACCACGCAGATCGGCCAGATGATGAAGGGCGACGCCCGCTTCGGCGAGAACGCCTTCGGGAAAAAGATCGTGCTGCTGGAGCAGACCATGCCCCCCGAGATCCTGGCCGGTTTCCCCAATCTCGTTCCCCTGCCGCTGGAGGTCTATCAGGGCCTGCTGAGCTGCTATATGGATCAGAACGCCTGCCCCTTCTACATCGACGTGATGGAAAACGCGGGCCTGCCCGCCGATTCCTGCCGTCTGAGCGCCAACGCCGCCGGCGTGGCCATCCACGACGATTTTCCCCGCATCGGCGCGTGTGTCGTCGAAAACAATATGCCCTGCGATTCCTCCACCATGAACAGCCAGCTCATCGACCGCAGGCTGGGAATCCCGTCCCTGTCCGCCGAGGTGCCCATGCGCTGGGAGGACCGCAGCACCGATAAGTATTCGCTGGTGCAGATGAAGCGCATCATCAAATTCGTGGAGGATAACACCGGCGAAAAGTTCAACGAGGACGCCTTTTGGACGGTGATCAACCGCCACAATCGGGAGGTCGCCAACGAGATGGAGAAGTGGGAGTTCATGAAGACCCCCTATTCGCCCATCGGCAGCACCGTGGGCACCCTGTACCACGCCTTCTACTTCACGTTCTCCGGCGGGCGCAATCCCCAGGTGGTGAAAACCGACAGGAAGATCCTGGAGATCGCGCAGGAGTGCTATCGGCAGAAGCTCAACTGCTTCCCCAAGACCCGCCACCGTGCCATCCTGTGGGGCGGCCCGGCCTGCTACTGGCTGCAGTTTGCCAGCTGGCTGTATAACTGCTGGGGCATTCTGGCGGTGGCCGCCATGGACAGCTTCTCCGGCAACGTGACTATCCCCGCCACCTCCGTGGACGACGCGCTGGTGGGCATCGCCCGCAACCATGAGGCCGGCGTCATGCGCCGCCACCTCACCGGCGGCTGGGAGCATCTGGTGGAGTTCTGGGGAGAGGCCGAAAAATTCAGCTGCGATATGGTCATCCTCAACAACGACATCACCTGCAAGGGGGCGCTGGGCCTCACCGGCGTCATTCTGGATCAGGCCAAGACCAAAAAGCAGCATCTCATGATCGTGTCCAACGATATGTTCGACCACCGCACCATCTCCCGGGCAGATATGCGCAAGGAGGTCAACGATTATATGACCGCCGTGATGCAGGAAAAGCCGCTGGACGCCAGCTTGATGGAGTATGACGATTACGAGGGCTGGTAAAAGCAAATGAAGCTCCGGCCATCTAAAAAAAGGAGAACGCAACATGAAAAAATTTTTGAAAACCCTGCTGATCGTGGGCGCGGGCGGATTTGCCGCCTCGCTGCTGATCTATTGGTTCAATCTGGAAAACAAGCTCATCTTCTACGTCGTGCGTCCCCTGCTGAACAAGCTGTACGACAGTCAGAAGCGCAGCGTGGGGATCTGAACTCTGGTCAGACCTTGACAGGCGCTGATTTTGGCTTAAAATAGACCAAAACACGCGCGGCGCGAGAAACCAAAACGGGATGTGAGAAAAAATGGCATTTCAGGAGATCGTGGCCCCGACCCTGCGGGACCTGTTCGTGCGGCAGATCATTGACATGATCTTTTCCGGCGAACTTAGGGTGGGCGAAAAGCTGCCAACCGAGCGGGACATGGCCAAAAAAATGAATATCAGCCGCTCTATGGTCCACATCGGACTGGAGGATCTCAGCCGCATGGGCTTCGTGCGTATCGAGCCCCGTTCCGGCGCCTATGTGACGGACTATTCCAAGACCGGAAATTTCGAGACGCTGGGCGCCATCGTGCGCTATTCCGGCGGCAAGATGAGCGAGGAGCTGAATATCTCCATGGTGGAGGCCCGCAACGCACTGGAGGGCGGCGCTATGGTACGTCTGTCCCTGACCCATACGGAGGAGGATATCCGCCGTCTGCGGGAGATGGTGGCCGCGCTGGACGCCGCCGCCAGGGACGGCGCGCCGCTGAAGCAGCTGGCCGAGATGATGCGTGATTTCCATGTGGAGCTCACCCGCATGAGCGGCAACATCCTGTTTCCGCTGCTGCTCAACTCCTTCAACGACGTCAGCCTGGGCCTGTGGGAAAACTGCGTGTCCTTCTGGGGCGCGGACACCATCGTGCAGCAGGAGAACCGTCTCATCGACCTTCTCGAAAACGGCAAGGGCCGCGAGGCTGCGCTGTACATCGAGAACATCTTCGAGCACTATCTGGACGCCCACGATATGCACCGATAACGATAAGCGAAACGCGGTCCCGGCCTTTTCGGCCGGGGCCGCGTTTCGCTATGCCGGAATTTCGGCGCAGAACGGCACATCACTGTATCGCTGCCGACCGGGAGGCGGTTACAGATTGAAAAGGTATAGACAAAAATGGAAACCCGGCGTAAAATAAAATAACCATAGCTATAAGTCGATACCGGGGAGGGGACGGCGTGCGCGGTAAATTCATAAAATTTATTTTGGTGCTGACGGCAGTGGTCTTGGCCCTGCCGCTGATCTCCGCCGCGCTGGCGATTTCGCCCACGTCCGCCCAGGGGGCGCGGAGCTTCTCGCTGACCCAGTGTGACCGGATCGCGGCCCACCCAACGCTCACCGCGGCCATGGAACAGCCGGACCCCGGCGGCATCGCCGCGGCGGCCGCCAACCGCGCCGACGAGCTGGAGACCAGTCGGGTATTTTACGTTGTGGCGACCGACGGCATGTGCACCGTCATCGTGCTGTTGGTGGTGGTCTATCTGCTCGTCAACGCCCGTCTGCTCAAGCGGGCGGCACGGTCGTTTCTGGGCATCTGCGGTGCGGCCATTCTGCGCTTCGGCAGCGACGCCGCCGAAAACGCGCTGAACGGGAAGCCTGGGGAGGGGCTGCGCACCCTGCACTGGGCCGCGGGCAGTATTCTGCTGCTCACCTCAGGCCTGATGATCGTCGCGGTGTGCTTTTTTCTGTATCACCTGGTGTCCGAGCGGCGAAAGACCGACCGCGGTATTCTCTGGCTGGGCTATGTCTATGCGGCGGTGTGCGCGGCTACCTGCGTCCTGTCTCTGTTCAACGGCCTGATCTTTTCCATCGACGCGGACAACGTCTATGCCCGGGCCTGGGGAACCGGCGCCCTGTTCGCTTTCGCCTTCCTGTGCCTGGCGGGTATCTGCGCGTGGATGGTCAAACACCGCGCCGCCCTCACCGCAAAGGAGCTGGCCGCGCTGCTGGTGTCGCTGGCCATACCCGCGGCGGGCCTGATCCTGCAGGTCTACCAGCCCAAGATCAGCCCAGCCAACGCTTTCATTACCGTGGGCATCTGCGCGGCCTTTCTCAGTCTCCAGTCTATCCTGTTCAAATCCGAGCGGCTGGACCGTCTGCGCTCTCAGACCGAGCTGCGGGGCATCGCAGAAATTTTCACCGGCGTGTATAGCTGGGACGCCGCCGCGGGCAAAATGCAGGGCAGCGTGGTGGAGCCGGAGTACGCCTGGCTACTCGCCGACGGCGCGCTGGATGTAGAAAAGCTGCTGGCGGAGGCCGTGGCCCCCGCGGATCGGGACCAGGTGCGGGATTTTCTGGCCCCCGCCCGGCTGAACGAGCTTAACGCCGCGCCGGAAAAGCTGATGCGCGAGACCGAATACCGGGAGATCGGCGCCCACGCGGGGGAGTGGCGGCGCATTTCACTGATCCACCTGCCGCCCAAAGCCCCCGGGGACGACGGCCAGCTCTACATGGTGGGCCAGAACATCACTTATGAAAAAATGCTGGCCGAGCATTCCCAGGCCCTGCAGCGGCGCATGGTGGGCGCGGCGGCGGGCCTGTACACCGACATCTGCGAGTGGGATATGGAGGGCGAGAGTGCCCTGCGCATCTGCATCACGCCCAAGGGGATCGAGGAAAAACCGCTGGACGTCAGCTGGCGGGAAAATCTGCTTCGCTACCGTGCCGCCGCGGTGGTGCCGGAGGATTGCGAGCTGTACGACCGTATCCTGCCGGACCGGATCGAAAAGGAACCGACGGGCTCTACGGTCAACGCCTCCTTCCGGATCATCCAGGATGGGGAATACCGCTGGAACGCCGTGAGCGTCCGCATCCTCAGCGGCGAGGACGGCCGACGCACGGCCATGTATCTGCAGCAGGACGTGGAGGACGATGTGCGGGAGCACAACCTCCTGCGGGACCGCAGCGAGCACGACGCCATGACCGACCTTTTCAACCGCGCCAAGCTGGAGGATATGAAAAAGAACGAATACAGCCGGATGGACTCCTGCGGCGTGCTGTTTCTCGACATCAACAACCTCAAGAAGGTCAACGACACCCAGGGACACAAGGCCGGCGACGAGCTGATCCAGCTGTTGGCGGAGAGCGTCCGCTCCGTCACCAACCGCCATGTGCTGGCCTATCGTCTGGGCGGCGACGAGGTGCTGGTGGTGGCGGAGAACTGCAGCCAGGAGGAATTTGAGCGGATACAGGAGATGTGGCGGGTGCGGCTGAACAGCCTCAACGAGAACGCCGCCACGCCCTGTTTCGCCGCCATGGGCCGCGCCTGGGCGGACGGCAGACCCGCGCTGGAGGACCTGACGGCCGCGGCGGACGCCGATATGTACGCCCGCAAAAAGGCCATGAAGCGGGGCCGCGCCGGCTGAGGGACGCAAATCTTTTTTGTTGACGGCCCCGCCGGAAAAAGGTACAATAAATCATTCGGGGGATCAGATTTGGACAATCTCAGCTTCAAAGACGGGAAACAGCTTTCCCATGCCTATATCGTGGCCTCCGCTTCGGCGGAGGACCGCGCCGCCACGGCGCTGCGCCTGGCGCAGGCGCTGGTGTGCTCCGGCGGCGGGGCCGTGCCCTGCGGCGTGTGCCGCGACTGCCGCAAGGCGCGCGACGGCGTCCACCCGGACGTGATTTATATCCGCCGCCAGAGGGACGACAACGGCACCCCCAAAAAGGAGCTGCTGGTGGAGCAGGTGCGCTATATGGTGGGGGACGCCTATGTCCTCCCCAACGAGGCCGCCCGCAAGGTCTATGTGGTGGAGGATGCCGATACCATGAACGCCTCCGCCCAGAACGCGGCTCTGAAGCTGCTGGAAGAGCCGCCCAAGGCGGCGGCCTTCATCCTGTGTGCCGCGAATCCCGCCATGCTGCTGCCCACGGTGCGTTCCCGCTGCGTGGAGCTCCGCCGCAATTCCGACTCCGACGTTCCCGACGAAGCCAGTGGCCGGCTGGCCGGGGAATTTCTCGCCGCAGCCGACACGGGCAGCCGTGCGGAGGTTTTGAAATGGTGCGTGGGCCACGAGGGGCTGGAGCCCGCCGCCGCCCGGGATTTCGTCTCCGCCGTGCTGGCGGAGGTGGACGAAAGACTTTGTTTTCGCGCTCCCGCGGGAAATTTCGACCGCCGGCAGCTGATGCGGCTGTGGGAGCTTTTCACAAAATGCAGGGACTATCTGGGCGCAAATACCGGCGTGAGGCACGTTTTCGGGCTTTTGGCGGTGGACGCCGTTCCTGACGGGAAGGACAATCAATGACGGAAGTTATCAGCGTTAAATTTAAAAATCACGGCAAGAGCTACTATTTCGACCCCAAGGGCGTGACGGTGCAGGCCGGGGACAGGGTGGTCGTGGAGACCGCCAAGGGCCTGGAGCTGGCGGAATGCGCCGGCGCCAACCGCGAGGTGGACGACCAGACCGTGGTGCAGCCCCTGAGACCCGTGATCCGCAGGGCCACGGAGGCCGACCTCCGGGTGGCGGAGATCAACCGCAAGCGGGAGAAGGAAGCTTTCGGCATCTGCGAGCAAAAGATCGCGGAGCACGGGTTGGACATGAAGCTGGTGGAGGTGGAGTGCAACTTCGAGGGCAACAAGACCACCTTTTTCTTTACTTCGGACGGCCGGGTGGATTTCCGGGAGCTGGTGAAGGATCTGGCGGGCATCTTCCGCAACCGTATCGAGCTGCGGCAGATCGGCGTGCGGGACGAGGCCAAAATGCTGGGCGGTCTGGGCATCTGCGGCCGACCCTATTGCTGCAGCCAGTTTATGGACGATTTTCAGCCCGTGTCCACCAAAATGGCCAAGGTGCAGAACCTGTCCCTGAACCCTACTAAAATTTCCGGCAGCTGCGGGCGGCTGATGTGCTGCCTGCGCTATGAGCAGGCCGCGTATGAGGATATCATCAAGAAAATGCCCAAGCTGGGCGCTTTCGTGGAGACCCCCGCGGGTTACGGCATCGTGACCCAGATCAATCTGCTGCGGGAACAGATCAAGGTCAAGCTGGACAGCGACGGGGACAATGTGTTTCACGTGTATGAATCCGACGCTGTGGCCACGGTGCCCGGGGGCCGCCCCAAGGACGGCGAGACCCCGCCCTCCGTGCTGCACTATGTGCCCAAGCCCAAGGAGCCCGACGAGGAGCCCCCGGCGGACGAGTGGGCCGCGCCGCAGATGTTCGCCCAGCCCATGAGCGCCGACACGCCCAAGCCGCCGCTGGTGGTGAGACCCGAACCCGCCGCCGAGGCGGAAAAGAAGCGCAGCCGCAATCACCGGGGCGGCCGGCGCAACCGCCCGGCGGGCGCGGAAAACGCCGCGGCCGCGGCGGAGAGGCCCAAGGCCATCCCGCCCATGCCCGAAAAGCTCGGCGACAGCAAGCCCCGGCAGCCGGGCAAGAATTACTACCGCCGTTCCAGACGGCCCAAGCCCAAGAACGGCGGAGAAGCGCCGAAGGCATGAACCCGTCCCGCTGAGGGCGGAAGGACGAACAAAAAATTATGAGTGACAACAACCGTAAAAAGAAAAGCGGGATGAATCCCCGCACCCGGGCGTTTATCACCGGGGCAGTGTTTGTTTTGGCCATTCTGGTGATCATCCTGTGCATCATGAGCGGGGCCCTGACCTTCAAGGCCGGCACCGCCAAGCCCACCGCCACCCCTGTGCCGGCGGTCACCGCGCCCCCCGCCACCGCGGCACCCGCGGCTACCCAGCCGGTGGAGACCGACAATCCCGGCGAGCCCGTGACCTACAGCGTCACCGTATTCGCTGGCCACGGCGGCTCCGCCGACCCCCAGGGCACCGTCACCGTCCGGGAGGGTGACAATATCACCGTGAACTTCATCCCCGACGACGGCTACGCGGTGAGTACCGTCACCGTCAACGGCGAGCTGGTGGATGCGGCGGACAGCTATACCATTTCCGCCGTGAGCGAGGATATGACCATCGACGTGAGCTTCGATACCGCCGCGGCGGCCACCGAGCCCCCTACGGGCGGTGGTATCCTGCCCATCCCGCTGCCCACGCCGTGACCGCGATTGCCCGCAATGGAAGAAAGCAAGGCCCCGGACTTTTCGTCCGGGGCCTTGCTTTTCGTAGCCCTTATTCGATGAATCCGCCGCCCAGAACGCGGTCGCCGTCGTACAGCACGGCGCTCTGCCCCCGGGCGGGGGCGCGTATGGCGTCCGCGCAGGTGATGACCGCCGCCGTCCCCTCGGCCCGGGCCAGACAGGGCGCGTCCACCTTGGTGTGCCGCACCCGGACGGCGGCGGGGATCTCGCCCGCCGGCGCGCCGCTGATCCAGTTGAAATCCGCCGCGCGGATATGGGTCTTGAACAGCGCCTCGTTTTCGTCGAGGAGCACCTCGTTGGTCTCGGGCCGGATGGCGGCGACATAGAGTTTCCGCCCGTCAAACAGCCCCGGCCACCGCTGCCCCACGGTGCAGCGGTGGATGCCCTGATGCCGGCCCACCGCGGCTCCCCGCCAGATCAGGTCCCCCGGCGGGGGCGTGACGCCACGGCGGGCGATGAAGCCCGCGTAGTCCCTGTCCGGGATGAAGCAGATCTCCATGCTGTCCTTTTTCGCGGCCACAGGGATCCCCAGTTCGGTGGCCATGGCGCGGGTGGCGGTCTTTTCCTGACCGCCCAGCGGAAAGATCGTCCGCCGGAGGATGGCCTCCGTCAGGCGGCAGAGCATATAGCTCTGGTCATTGGCGGGGCGGCCCTTGAAAAGGCAGCCGTCTCTGCTGACGGCATAGTGCCCGGTGGCGACATAGCGCGCCCCCAGCGTGTCCGCCAGACGCAGCAGGGAGGGAAACTTCACCGTGGGGTTGCACAGAATGCAGGGGTTTGGTGTCTCGCCCCGGAGATAGCTTTGCGCGAAGGCGGACTTGACGTTGGCCTCCAGCGCCGGCCCCACGTCCAGAATCTCCAGCTGGATGCCCAGATACTCCGCCGTGGCCACGGCGTCGGCCCGGGCCTTCTCGCCGGTGATATCCATATATGCGCCGTGTACCTCGTACCCGGCCTTCTTCAACAGGGCCGCCGACACGGCGGAGTCCACGCCGCCGGACAGACCCAGAACCACTTTATCCATGATTTCCCTCCAGCCAGACCATCAGTACGCTCACATCCGCCGGGGATACGCCGGAAATGCGGCTGGCCTGGCCGAAATTTTCCGGGCGGATGCGCGCCAGCTTTTCCCGCGCCTCCCGGCGCAGGCCGGTAATGGCACCGTAATCCACGTCCGCCGGGATGGGGCGGGCCTCCATGCGGGAGAATTCCTCCACCTGCCTGAGCTGGCGTTTGATATAGCCCTCATATTTCAAGCCGATCTCCACCTCGTTCACGACGGCGGCGGGCAGCGCGGGCCGTGCGGGGTCGAAGGGGGCGATGTCGGCATAGCTCACCTGCGGACGGCGGACGAGATCAGCCAGCGACACGCCGTTTTCGGCTCCCGCGCTGCCATGGTCGGCCAGCATGGCGGACAGCGCCGCCGACGGCGGGATATGAGCGGCCTCCAGCCGGGCCGTCTCGCCGCGCACCAGCGCGTATTTTTCCTGCACGGCGGCATAGCGGGCCTCACTGAGCAGGCCGATGCGCCGCCCAATGTTCGCCAGACGCGCATCCGCGTTGTCCTGCCGGTTGATGAGCCGGTATTCCGAGCGGGAGGTCATCATGCGATAGGGCTCGTTGGTGCCTTTGGTGACCAGATCGTCGATGAGGGTGCCGATGTAGCCGTCCGACCGGCGGAGGATCAGCGGCTCCCGCCCAAGAAGTTTCAGCGCGGCGTTGACTCCCGCCACAAAGCCCTGGGCGGCGGCCTCCTCATAGCCGGAGGAGCCGTTGAACTGGCCCGCGCCGTACAGCCCGGAAATTTTTTTGCATTCCAGCGTGGGGCAGAGCTCCGTGGGGTCGATACAGTCGTATTCGATGGCGTAGGCGCAGCGCGTCATTTCGGCCCGCTCCAGGCCGGGGATGGTGTGCAGCATCCGCACCTGAATCTCCTCCGGCAGGGAGGAGGAAAAACCCTGAATATAGAGTTCCTCGGTATTGAGGCCCATGGGCTCGATAAAAAGCTGGTGGCGGGTCTTGTCGGGAAAGACCATGATCTTGGTCTCAATGCTGGGGCAGTAGCGGGGGCCCACGCCCTTGATGACCCCGGCATAAATGGGACTGCGGCCGAGATTTTCCCGGATGATGCGGTGGGTCTCCCCGTTGGTGTAGGTGAGATAGCACACCGCCCTGTTTTCGGGCTTATGCTCTGTGGCAAAGGAGAAGGGTTCGGCGTCGTCGTCGCCGGGCTGAAGCTCCATTTTGGAAAAGTCCACCGTCCGGGCGTTGACCCGGGGAGGCGTGCCGGTCTTGAAGCGGCGCATGGAAAGCCCCAGCTCCCGGAAACGACGGCCCAGCGGGATGGCGGCGGCCAGACCGTCCGGCCCGGAATCGCGCAGCACCTCGCCCACAATGGTGCGGCCCGCCAGATAGGTGCCTGTGGCGGCGACGACAGCCTTGCAGCGGTACACCGCGCCGTTGGCCGTGGTCACGGAGACCACGCGCCCGTCCTCCACGCCGACGTCCACCACCTCGGCCTGCTTCACCCGCAGATTCTCCTGCTTTTCCAGGGTGTGCTTCATGACCTCCTGATAGCGGCGGCGGTCGGCCTGCGCCCGCAGGGAATACACCGCCGGGCCCTTGCCCCGGTTGAGCATCCGGTACTGGATGCAGGCCCTGTCCGCCGCGCGGGCCATTTCGCCGCCCATGGCGTCCAGCTCCCGCACCAGATGGCCCTTGCCCGTGCCGCCGATGGCGGGGTTGCAGGGCATGTTGCCCACACTGTCCAGACTCACCGTGAAGCACACGGTGTCCAGCCCCAGCCGCGCCGCGGCCAGCGCGGCCTCGATGCCCGCGTGGCCCGCGCCGATCACGGCGATATCACATTGCCCAGCGTCGTACGGTATGAACATAGTGCTCCTTAAATCTCATAGTATAGAATCAGCGTCCCGTCCGCCACCGTGATCTCGGCGGGGACGCCCGTGAAGGAATTGCTGACCCCCAGCGGAAAGTCGGAGGTCAACACCGCGTTGTCCAGCTTATACTTGAAGCCCCGCTCGGTTACGCCCCGGGCCTCGCCGTCCAGACAGAAAGCGGAAAAATCGCCGCGCTTGCCCGCGGGGAAACGGAGCGCTTCGTTGTGCAGGATGGAATACTGGATCCCGTCGCCGTAGAGGACGCCCCGGGCGCCGTTTTTTACCAGAAACAGCAGGCATTGAAGGTTGGCCAGCGTGTGGTCCGCCCGCTCACCGCCGGTGCCGCCGTAGACGGCGAAATGCATATAGCCGCGCGCAAGGCCGATGCGCATGGCGTGGAGGGTGTCGGTGTCGTCCTTTTCCACGGGCATCTGTACAATATTGGGGAAGTCCGGGGCCGCGCCCAGAGAATCAAAGTCGCCTACCACCAGATCGGGCGTCACGCCCTCCCGCCGGCACACGGCGTAGCCCGCGTCGGCGGCAATGACACAGTCGCCCGGCCCGGGCCTTCGGACGAAGCCGTAAAACGAGCCCGCCCCGATGATATAGCAGATGCCGGTCATGGCGCACCTCCGCATAAAAATTAGTCAAAATAGTATATCACATCGGCGCAGAAAAACAAGGCCGCGCCTTTGCCCGCCATCGGTTTTTACCCGATCGCGCCCGTGCCCGGGGAAGAGGGCAAATCCGACTCACTTGACAGAAAAAATAGATGTGGTATCATCGAACTCGTCCGGCGGGGCAGAGGATTGCGCCGCCGGACGGAGTATTTCCACAACGATTATGAAGGGCGGCGGAGAGAGTGGAGAAGGACAATAAGAAAAAGCAGCTGTCGCAGGCGATGCTGTTCATCCTTCTGTTCGGCGTCGTCAGCCTGTTTTCAGACATGACCCATGAGGGCGCCAGCAGTATCCGGGGCGCGTATCTGGCCCTGCTGGGCGCTTCGGCGGGCACCATCGGTTTCGTGTCGGGTCTGGGCGAGCTCATCGGCTATTCCATGCGCTATGTGTTCGGCAAGCTCACCGACAAGACAAAAAAATACTGGCCCATGACCATCGCGGGCTATGTTATCGACGTGTTGGCTGTGCCGGCGCTGGCGCTGGTGGGAGAGCACGGCTGGATCGCGGCCTGCGGCCTGCTGGTGGTGGAGCGCATGGGCAAGGCCATCAAAAAGCCCGCAAAGGACACCATCATGTCCTTTGCCGCCGCCCAGGAGGGCGTGGGCAAGAGCTTCGGCATCCAGGAGGTGCTGGACCAGATCGGCGCGTTTCTGGGCCCGGTGCTGTTTTATCTGGTGATGCTGTTCAAGACCGACGGCACCACCTTTGACCGCTACTCCATCTGCTTTGCCGTGGCGGCCGTTCCCGGCGTCATTACGCTGGTCCTGCTGCTGGTGACCAAGCTGAAATTTCCCAATCCGGAACATTTTGAGCCGGAGCCCAAGGAATATGTCCCCTTTAAGATGAAAAAAGAGTTCCTTTTCTATATCGCCGGCATCAGCCTGTTCGCCTTTGGCTTTATCGACTATTCCATCGTGGCCATGCACGTGTCGCGCACCTACGAGACGGTGTCCGGCAGCCTCGCCCAGACTACCAGTCTGGTCAGCAGCGGCACGCTGCCGCTGCTGTATGCCGGGGCCATGCTGGTGGACGCCGTAGCCGCGCTGTTCTTTGGCCTGCTGTACGACAAAAAGGGCGTGAAAGCGCTGGTATGGTCTACGCTGATCTCCGCGCCCTTCGCCGTATTCATCTTCGCGGGGCACTCCGTTACCCGGCTGCTCATCGGCGTGGCGCTGTGGGGTGTGGGTATGGGCGCCCAGGAATCCATCCTGAAGGCCGCCGTGACAAGTATGGTGCCCAAGGCCAGCCGCGCCACGGGCTACGGCATCTTCGAGTGCGCCTTCGGCGTGTTCTGGTTTTTGGGCAGCTGGCTGCTGGGCGTGCTGTACGATGCCAGCCTGCCCGCGATGATTGCCGTGTCCGTAGCGGCCCAGCTGGCGGCCATCCCGCTGTATCTCCGTGCCGCCAAAGCCCGCGGCGGGGCGTGAGAGATCAAAAGAGAGAGCCACTCTGGAGGGTGGCTCTCTCTTTTGATACGTCGCAAGGGATTTGCCCCCCAACCTTCTGGCCCGCAGCTGACGCGGAGTCAGAGCAAAATCCTAAAGGTCTGCTTCCGGACTGTCGTTTTCGAGTCTGGACTCGGCGATCGGGTTATCGGAATGCAGTGTCCCGTGATAGACCTTCATGGATGGAGATTGGGTGCCGGCAATGATCGGACGCGCCTTTCCTTTTCCGTGTTTGGCTTTTCCCTGAATTTGGGGAACGGCCGGGACATCATTTCTCGGAAAGTTCGCCTTGTGATTGCTCTCAGTCCCATGCGGCTCTTCCGGATCCGGACGGCGCAACCCTGCTTTCGCCATGTTATCACCTCGTCGGTAGTGTTCCCGGAGCGGCGGAATGGATACCTAAATTATTATAGCCGTACAAAAATGTACGTGTGGATCGCCCTGGCCAGCAGGAGCGCGGGCCAGCACAGCACAAGCCACAGCCCCGCGTAGGTCAGGCAAACCTGCCCCAAAAGATTGAAGCGGTTGCAGGAGTAGTCCCACACGGCCCATCCCAGGGCCAGGTTTACTACGCAGCCAACCAGAAACTCCACGGTCGTTATGATCAGCGCCCCCAACACGCACTGGAAGAGCATGGGCAGCGAGGTGCGCGTGGTCAATACATAGAGCAAGGTAAAGCACAGCCCACCCGCGATGAACATGGTCCAGTGGGTGTATCCGCGCCAGAGGATCTCGATTCCCGCGTAGACCGCCCCGCCCAGTAAAAATGTAAAGTTCAATTCCAAATATTTCATGATCCCTAGTATGGGAGGAAAACGACTTTTCTATAAGCGCGATCAAGGGGAAAAAAGCAGAGAACCAACACCGAAGTGCAGCCGCAAGATGCTGCTGGGGCACTATGAAATGACGTAGACAGCAAAAAATGAGCAAAAAAATAACCGGGGCGTTTTCACCCTGGTTGCCTACGAGCAAATTATCTGTTGCTTGTGGTGCATTCTTCGTCTTGGAAGATCAAATCATCAATGTCTTCGCCGGAATAAATATAAATCATATTACCCCCTTCTTATTTGGTTACTTTTATAATACACCAAACATGGGCTGCAGACAAGTAAATAATGTAAACTTATTAAAAATATTCAGAGGGCAGATAAATAACACTGAGAATCGTGCTTTATAGAACTTCACTCTCTGCGAATACCGGATTTTGCCTTAAGAAAAAAGGGCAAGATCTTTCGAAAAGCCCGTGCTGTACTGATAACGCGAATATATACAAGGCGCTGCCGGGGTAATTCGGCGGCACTCTGAGTATTGAATATACCGGGACAATGTGGCAAAATACAAGAATCTCACAGAACACAGGAGGCAATGGTATGCTGCCGGTTGCAATAATTACGATTACTTGTGCGCTCGTATTCTACACGATCGGTGTATTTAGCGAGAAGAAAGAGGGGTCCTTGAAATCCTGGCACCTGGTCATGTTTTGGATTGGACTCGCTTTTGATACGACGGGAACAACCCTTATGGGCAAAATAGCAAATGAAGTGTTGACTGTAAGTGTGCACAGCATTACAGGAATCGTTGCCATTGTTCTCATGGCGATACATGCAATTTGGGCAACATTTACGTTGATTCGTGGCAATGAAAAAGAAAAGCGCTTTTTTCATAAATTCAGTATTACCGTTTGGGCAATCTGGTTAATCCCGTATTTGACCGGCATGATCTACGGGATGATGAGATAGCTTTTTCGTAGCGCCTGCCTTTTGCGGGCGCTTATGTTATGCTTATAGAGGACTATGCTTATGCCTACAAAGCTTTGCCCCTACCCGGGATGCAGTGGGATCATTCCGGCGAAATGGCACTGTCCAAAACACATGGCCGCTTATCCCAGGCAGCACCGCTTATCGTGCGGGCGTGTGTGCGCTTATCGCGGTAGCGCACGAGACCAAGAAGCAGAATATCCTTGCTCTCGCAAGAGACGCATCAAAAAGGCGGAGGACGGCGCCCAGCGTTTGAAATCTGAGAGAATTCGGATAATAAAAAGTCCTGATACCCTTGAAAATCAAGTGGTTTCAGGACTTTCCGTTCTTGGTACGCCGTAAGGGATTCGAACCCCCGGCCTTCTGGTCCGTAGCCAGACGCTCTATCCAGCTGAGCTAACGGCGCACATTGCGCTTTTACAGCGCTCAAACATAGTAGCATAGCTTTCCCGGAAATGCAAGTCCTTTTTCAAAAAAGATAGTTGACACGGCGGCAAATGCGCTATAAGATAGATCAAGTAAAAGGGAGTAGCCCACGCCCGCCCGGGCGTGATGCGGCGACGTCAGTACGGTCCCGGCCGGGGCCCGTTGCCGTGTTGAAAGAGTGCAAGACTTTTGCTGTGCATCGCACGGCAGAGGTCTTTTTCATTTTGGAGGAATGTTTATGATTGTCGCGCTTGTTATTTTTGCCGTCACCTATGCCCTGCTGCTGGCGCTGCCCCGCCGGCGCGCCTGGATCGCGCTGGCTTCCGGCGCGCTGTTCATCGCGCTGGGCATCCTGCCCGTGGGGGACGTTGCCTCCGCCATCGACTGGAACGTGCTGATGATGATCGCGGGTACCATGGGCATCGTGTCGCTGTTCATCGATTCCGGTATGCCGGCCCTGATGGCGGACGTGCTGCTGGACAGGATGCCCAACGTGAAGTGGACCATCGTCGCCATGGCCATGTTCGCCGGCATTGTGTCCGCTTTTGTGGACAATGTGGCCACCGTGCTGATGATCGCCCCGGTGGCCCTGGCCATCGCCAAGAAATTCAAAATATCCCCGGTGGCCATGGTCATCGCCATCTCCGTGTCCTCCAATCTGCAGGGCGCGGCCACGCTGGTGGGCGACACAACCTCCATTTTGCTTGGCGGCTACGCCCGGATGGACTTCATGGACTTCTTCGTGTTCCGCGGCAAGCCCGGTATGTTCTGGATCGTGGAGTGCGGCGCGCTGCTGACCATGCTGGTGCTGCTGTGGCTGTTCCGCAAGGAGACCCAGCCCACGTCGGCGGCAGAGCACACCAAGGTCACCGATTATCTGCCCACGGTGCTCCTCTGCGGCACCATCGTGCTGCTTATCGCCGCGTCCTTCATCCCGGGCAAGCCCGCCGTGACCAACGGCCTGATCTGCCTGAGCCTGTTCGCCGTCGGACTGGTCGTGAACTGCATCAAAACCCACAGCCTGTCCGAGCTGAAAAAGCCCCTGATGGACATTGACTTCACCACGCTGCTGCTGCTGATGGGCCTGTTCGTGGTCATCGGCGGCATCACCCAGGCCGGCGTGATCGACGCCATCGCCGCCCTGTTCACTAAGATCGGCGGGGGCAGCCTTTTCCTGATCTACACCCTCATCGTGTGGGCCAGTGTGCTGTTCTCCGCTTTTATCGACAACATTCCCTATGTGGCCACCATGCTGCCCGTGGTGCAGGGCATCGCCGCGTCCATGGGCGTAGAGCCGTATCTGCTGTATTTCGGGCTGCTCACCGGTGCTACGCTGGGCGGCAACCTGACCCCCATCGGCGCTTCCGCCAACATCACGGCCATCGGCATCCTGCGCCGGGATGGCTACGAGGTCAAGACTTCCGATTTCATGCGTATCGGCGTGCCCTTCTCCCTGACGGCGGTGGTCTCCGGCTATGTTCTGCTGTGGATTTTCTGGCATTGATGCAGGCGGGGCATACGACTTTCCTGCAGGATATTTCAGTGATTCTCCGCGAAAAAGCCGCCCTTTTCAGGACGGCTTTTTTGCCGTAACTGCTTATTCCGAAAATGAGCTTTCGGAGATGCGGGCCTTGTGGATCAGCAGGATGCCGCCCTTTTCGTTTTTTTTGATATGGTACAGGGCGCTGTCCGCCGCGAAGAGAAAATCCCAGAGCCGGTTTTCTGTGCTGGGCACGGAGTTTCGGATGCCCTGGGAGATGGTGACGTACGGCGCCACGGAGGAGCCCCGATGGGGGATCTTCAGCTCCGCTACGGCCTGCCGCAGCCCTTCGGCCCGGGCGGTAACGGCCTCGTCGTCGAGACCCTCGTACAGTACCACGAACTCGTCCCCGCCGTAACGGGCGCAGAAGGCGCCCTGCTCGGCCAGATGGCGCAGCGCCTGCGCTACTTGCACCAGACAGTCGTCCCCGGCCTGATGGCCGTAGGTGTCGTTAAATTCCTTGAAATGGTCAATGTCCAGAATACATACCGCCAGCGTGCATTGACGCTTGTAGGCCCGTTCAAAGGCGGCCTCGGAAAAGCGGTTGAGGGCGAGGCGATTGGACAGCCCCGTCAGCGGGTCGGTCTGCGCCTGCCGGATCAGGCAGATATTTTCCTCCAGAATGGCCAGCTGTTTTTTGCGCAGCTCCTCCAGCGCGGTCTGCACCGCCACAGAATTCTGGTAGGCGCGGATGCGCTCCGCCTCCATCCGGCGGGACAGGGCACAATACTCCGCCAGCGCCCGGGCCAGCGCCGCCTCCTTGCCGGTGTACTGATAATACTGCACGGTCAGCTCCGACAGGCGGAAGCTGAGATTAAGTACGCCGGAGGCTGCCACGCTGGGGCGGATGCGCTCCAGCAGGCGGCGCAGCAGCTCGGGCCGGTCGATGGTCAGCAGAAAGCTGCCTACCTCACAGATGTCGTCAAAGCTGTCGGTGACCGCAGCGGCCTTGTCCAGCGAATCCAGCAGCTGCCGCAGGCTCTCGTCCCGCCGGGGCAGATCGCCGTCGCTGTGATACAGCTTGGTCTGAAAGCAGTGGAGCGTCAGCAGACTGACGTTGTCCGCCGGGGTCAGCTTGCCGGAGGCCAGAATGCGCTGGATGCGTCCCATGCTTTTCCTGGCCTGCTCGATCCGCCCCAGGCGGAGATAGCACTCGCCCTCGGCACAGTAGGCCATGACGATGTTGTACCAGCAAAAAGCCTCCCGGGGCAGCGAGCGGAGCAGCGGCACGCCCAGCCGCTCATGGCGCAGGGCGGTGCGGTCCTGCCGCAGACGGATATACACCTGCGCGATGTTGGTGTGGATGACGCCCTGCTGATAGCGGTCGCCGCACGCCTCGGCAAAGCTCAGCGCCTTCAGCAGAAAATCCAGCCCCAGATCGGTGCTGCCCTGATTCATGGCGTCGATCGCCAGCATATTATAGGAGCGGGCCAGCAGTGCGCCGTCCCCGGTCTCCTGCTGGCAGCGCATCCCCTTCAGCAGGTTCTTCCGAAACAACTCGTAGCGGTTGAACAAAAAGCAGGCCTCCGCCAGATAATAGTAGGCGAAGCCCAGCAATTTGCTGTCGCCTGCCTGCCGGGCCGCGGTGACCAGCGCCGCGCCGTAACGCAGCCAGGCGGGGTCGCTGACGCTGCGGGCGGCCATCAAGCGATCCGCCAGCGCGCGTATCTCATTGTCGTATTTTGTCAGATCCATAGCCGATCCTTATGTAAAAAATGGGTTACAATAGTTACATAATCTTTCCAAAATTGTATAATATTGATAACATTATAGCCGCCTTTCCAAAAAATACAAGCCCTATTTTTTGCGGATCCGCGCAGCAGTACCCCAGACCGCCCGGAAAGCCCCGGGCGGTCTGGGTTTCGGCTGTCTTACAGGCCCATGGCGGTGGTGACCGTGTCGGCCATGTCGCCCATGGCGCGCAGGGTCTTGCCCACCGTGTTTTTGCCCGTATGCTTTTTGGGCTGCTTGGACATCAGCGCGGTGCCAACGCCGGCTGCCATGCCCACGCACAGTCCAACAACAACAGGTTTGCTGTTCACATCGGATCCCTCCAGTCCGCTGATATTATGTGAGAAAACGGATTGTGCATACCATGTAAATTGTGGTATACTACTTTAAATTATCGGAATTCAAAAAATCGAAAGGACAGAGCATGAGCGTAAAGATTTTGGCCGTGGGCGACGTTTGCGGCGAACTAGGCCTTGAATTTTTGAAAGAACGGCTGAAAGCCTATAAAAAAGAAAACGGCGTGGATTTCTGCGTGGTCAACGGCGAAAACGCCAACGTGGTTGGCATCACGCCCAAGCAGGCCGACCTGCTCCTCCAGTCCGGGGCGGATGTGCTCACCCTGGGCAACCATACCTGGACCCGCACGGAGCTGCGCCCCTATCTGGACGAGCGGCGCAAAATTCTGCGGCCGGCCAATTGCGCGCCCCAGTGCCCGGGGAAGGGCATCAACGTGTACGAGACCCCCTTCGGGGACGTGTGCGTCATGAGCCTGATGGGCCGCTTTACGCTGGACGTGAACACCGACAACCCCTTCGTCGTCGCAGACAGTTACCTCCAGGAGATCAAGGAAAAGATCATCCTGGTGGATTTCCACGCCGAGGGCACCAGCGAAAAGGTGGCCATGGGCTGGCTTTTGAACGGCAAGGTCAGCGCCGTGTGGGGCACCCACACCCATGTGCAGACCTCGGACGCCTGCGTTCTGCCCGGCGGCACCGGCTACATCACCGATCTGGGGATGACCGGGCCCAGCCAGGGAGTCATCGGCATCGACATCGACCAGTCCATCGGCAAATTTTTCGGCGATCCGCCCCAGCGCTACACTTCGGGGAAAGGGCCGGGCAAGCTGGAGGGCTGCCTTTTCACCATCGACCCCGAGACAGGCAGGTGCCTTGCGGCGGAAGGGATACGGCTGACATGAGCGTAATCAGGATATTACACGCGGCGGACCTGCATCTGGATTCTCCCTTCGAGGGGCTGGGACCGGATAAGGCCGCCTGCCGCCGTGCCGAACAGCGGGCCCTGCTGGGCCGTCTGACCGAAGTACAAAAGCGCGAAGGGGCGCAGCTGGTGCTGCTGTCCGGCGATCTGCTGGACACCGGCAGTGCCTATCGGGAGACGGCGGAGGAACTGCTCCGCGCGCTGGGCGCCATGGGTGCGCCGGTGTTCATCGCGCCCGGCAACCACGATTATTATTCCCCGCGTTCTCCCTATGCCCTGCTGCGCTGGCCGGAAAACGTGCACATTTTCACCGCCCCCCGGCTGGAATGCGTACCGGTGCCCGGGCTGTCCGCCCGGGTGTGGGGCGCGGCCTTTACGGACTCCCGCTCCGCGCCGCTGCTGGCGGGATTCGGGGCCGAAAAGACCGCGGGCGTGATCGACCTGCTGTGCCTCCACGGCGAGGTGGGTGCCCGGGAATCGGTGTACGACCCCATCGGTGAGGACGAACTCGCCCGCAGCGGCATGGACTATGCCGCGCTGGGCCACATCCACAGGGAGAGCGGTCTGAAGCGGGCGGGAGACACCTACTATGCCTGGCCCGGGTGTCCGGAGGGACGCGGCTTCGACGAGACAGGGGAGAAATACGTCTACCTCGCGGACGTGGGCGAGGGCAGCTGCAGGCTGACAAAGGAAAAGATCGGTCAGCGGCGCTATGAGATTCTGAAGACGGACAAGACCGCGCCGGAGGCGCTTCTGGCCGCGCTGCCCGCGGGCAGCGAAAACGACATATACCGCATCATTCTCACCGGCGAGACCGACGAGGCCCCGGATCTGGACGCGCTTTCCCGGGCACTGGAGGGGCGCTTCTTCGCCCTGCAGCTGCGGGACGAGACCCGCCTGCGCCGGGACGTGTGGGAAAACGCGGGGGACGATACCCTGCGGGGCATCTTCCTGCGGGCGCTGAAGACGCGGCGGGACGCCGCCGCAGACCCCGCGGAACGGGAGCTTTGCGAGCAGGCCGCCCGCTGGGGGCTGGCCGCACTGGACAACAGGGAGGAGGTGCGCCGCCATGGAGATTCATAAGCTTACCGCCACCTTCGGCAAGCTCTCCCGCCAATCCATGGAATTCACCGACGGGCTGAACGTCGTGCGCGCCCCCAACGAGGCGGGAAAATCCACCTGGTGCGCTTTCATCCGCGCCATGCTCTACGGCGTGGACAGCGCGGAGCGGGCCAGGGCCGGCTATCTGCCGGACAAGGTGCGCTACGCGCCCTGGTCGGGGGAGGCTATGGAGGGGGAGATGACCCTCACCGCCGGGGGCAGAGACATCACCCTGACCCGGCTGACCAAAACCAAGACCGGCCCCATGCGGGAATTTTCCGCCGTCTATGCCGGCACCAATGTGCCGGTCCCCGGACTGGACGGGGGCGGCGCGGGAGAGGTCCTCACCGGCGTTTCCCGGGAGGTCTTTCGCCGCAGCGCCTTTGTGGAGCAGGGGGGACTGACCGTCACCGGCTCACCGGAGCTGGAAAAGCGCATCGCCGCCATCGTCACCACCGGCGAGGAGGGCATGAGCTATTCCGAGGCGGACACGCGGCTGCGCGCGTGGCAGCGCAAGCGCCGCTTCAACAGGCGGGGCGCCATCCCCGAGCTGGAGGAGGCCATTTCCGAAGCGAAGCGCGGAGCGGAAAGTCTGGACGCCGCCGCCGCCCGCCGGGAGGAGCTGCGCGGTCAGCTCACCGCCGCGGACGCCCGCTGCGCCCGGCTGGAGACCGCCGTGGCCGAGGGGCGCAAGCAATGCCGCCGGGAGGCGCTGGACAATCTCACCCGGAGCCGCGGCCAGCTCACCCGTCTCGCCGACGGCTATAACGAGGCGTATACCCGCGCCCGGGCCGACCGGGCCGCGCTGGAGCACTGCGCACTGGGGGACAGGACCCCGGACGAGGCCCGTGCGCAATGCGCCCGGGAGAAGGCGGAAAGCCTGGCTCTGAAGGCCGCCGCCGGGATCAGAATCTCCCACGCCGGGGCCTTCGCTTGCCTGGCCGTCATGCTGTTGGCCGTACTGGCGCTGATAGTGCTGGGACTGGGCAGCGCCGCCGTGCTGGCGGCGTGTCTGGCCGCCGCGCTGGGCGGGGCGGCGGGCACGATCCTCTGCTGGCGGGGCGATCGGCGCAAAAGTACCGCCGCCGCCGAAAAAGCCAGGGCGCGGGGTGCGCTTCTGGCCCGGTATGGCGCCGCGGACGAGGCGGGCATCGACACCGCCCTGGAAGAGTTTCTGGGCCTTTACGCCGCGGCGGAGGCCTCCGCCCAGACCGCCGCTGCCGCCCGGAAAAGGCTGGACGAGGCTCAGGCTGGTCAGTCCGCGCTGGAAACCGCTACCCTGTCCGACCTGGACTTTGCCAACGGCGGCACCGAGGCCGCCCGGCTGGGCCGGGAGCTGGACGAGGCCAGGAGGGACAGGGAACGCCTCGCCGCCGAGTTTGCCCGGCTGGAGGGCGGCCTTCAGGCGCTGGGCGACCCCGTGGTGCAGCGCAGCGGCATCGCCGCCATGGAGGAAGAGCGGGATGAGCTCCAGAAGGAATATGACGCCATCTCCCTGGCCGTGGACACCCTGCGGGAAGCGGACGGCGAGCTGCAGCGCCGCTTCTCTCCCGAGCTGGGCCGCAAGGCCGCGGAATACATGGCCGCCATGACCGGCGGCAGGTACGACGTGCTGCTGCTCAACCGGGACTTCACCGCCCGCGCCGGCACCGCCGGGAACGGCCCCGCCCGGGAGGCGGAATATCTCAGCGCGGGCACGCTGGATCTGCTGTATCTGGCGGTGCGGCTGGCCGTGTGCGCGCTGGCTCTGCCGGAGGGGGAGAAGTGCCCCCTGATTTTGGACGACCCGCTGGTGAACTTCGACCCCCTGCGTGAAAAACAGGCCATGACCCTGCTGGCCAAGCTGGCTGGGGAACGCCAGGTGATACTTTTCACCTGCAAAGGCGCAAATATTTAAAAATTCTATAACCAATTAATGCTTTTTTAATATTGCGGCTGCAATATATTGGCCACGAAAACAGTTATATAAAGAGAGAAATTCGTATCACAGGGGGAGACACCATGAAAAAAGTGAAAAAGTACAGGTTCCTGCTGCTGGCCGCGGTACTGGCCCTGTCGCTGCTGCCTGTCAGCGGCCTGACGCTGGGTGCGTCCGGCGGCGACGCCAGATTGCAGGCCATTGCGCCGGCCGGCGCGACTACGGTGGAGGCGCCCTCCGGCACAACAACCACGGTCACTGAGGCCGATGTGAACGTTCTGGGCCGCGGCGGGGCGGTGGTCCTGGGCGGCAGCGGCGGCACAGCCTATCTGTACGGCAGCTTCGCTTCCTCCACGTCCGCGCCCGCCGTGACCATCGGCCCGGGCTGGACCGTCCTGATCGGCAGCACCGATTCCGTGACCACCGCCATCCGCGCCGTCACCGACAGCGATTCCGAGGTCTGCGGCGTGAAAATCAGCGGCACCAGCACGGTGACCCTGGAGAGCGGCAGCATCACGGCCACCAACATCAACAGGTCCGGCAGCAGCCGGGCCTACGGCGTATATGCCGAAAGCGGCGCCACCGTAAACCTGGGCCAGGCCGCCTCCACGGAGGCCTACGGCACCGGCGCGGCCATCGTCACCTTCGGCGCCTCCGGCAACTATGGCATCACGGCCAACGCCGCCACGGTCAACCTCTACCATGGCGAGGTCCACGCCCAGCAGGAGGGAGCCGCCGCCGTCAGCGTCTACAACGGCAATCTCACCGTCACCGGCGCGGCCATGGGCACGCAGACCAACAACACCCTGTATCTGCATACGGATAACTATGCCAACGATACGGCGCTGGCCGTTGCCGGCACCGGCGGCAACTGGAGCATCACCGGCTCGGGCGCGGTATTCTCCGGCTACACGGCCTTCTCCGCCGCGGTGACGAGCGGCGGCGGCCTCGCGGGGGGCACCTTTATCGGCAACGGCGGCCCCGCCGTCTCCACCGCCGGCGTCATCCAGAGCGAGCTGAAACAGAACTGCTATCTGCGGGACGATTCCGCGGGCAATTACTATGCCTTTTCCAACGGCACCCGGTCCGTCTCCGCCGCGGGACGAACCGCCTACGGCACCCTCACCGTCACCGACGCCGAGGCGGAGCTCTATAACGCCATGAACGGCAGCGCCGTCACGGACTACACCCTGCCCTGCGCGGTCACGCTGCAGAACCATTCCGGCCTGATCGCCGTGGGCGCCAAGACCCTGAACCTCAACGGCAAGAACCTTGAATACGACGGCGGCAGCTATGTGCTGGACGTGCCCTACGGCCAGACCCTCACCCTCGTGGACCGTTCCGCCTGGCAGTATGCCAACAGCGCGGCAAACCCCGTGGGCGTGGTGCGCCGCGCCGCCTCCGGCTGCGCTGTGAAGGTGGAGACCGGCGGCAACCTGATTCTGGGCGCCAGCAAGGCCTTTGGCCCCATGATCACCGCCTGTTCCGCCGACACCACCGCCACCGTCACCGGTGTTTCCAGCACCGGCACCGTGATGATGTATTCCGGCAGCATCTACGGCAGCTGCGTCGGCGCCGAGACCGACACCGGCGTGTTCAGTATCGCCGTGGGCGCCGAGAAACAGGAATTCTCCGTCATCGTGGGTAAGTACCGCTACGGTCTGGCGCAGCACGGCGGCACCCTGAACGTCGCGGGCGGCATCCTCTCGCTGGACGCCGACAGCGACGACGTGAGCAGCACCAGCGCGGCCTATCCCTGGGCGCTGTATATCGACTACGGCTCTAACCGCACGCAGGGCGTTTCCGGCGTCACCGCCATCACCGGCGGCTACTTCTACAGTGTGGCTACCGACGCCACGGTGAACGGGCGCAATCAGCAGCTGGCCGACCTGATGGCCGGCGACCAGAGCTTTGTGGACAATCAGACCGTCAGCCTCGCCACCGGCATCATCACCAAGCCCACCAGCTACAAGCTGGCGTCCCCCACGGTGATGCGCGGCAGCGAAAACGCCACCTCCAAGGGCGAATACGACAATTACATGTACTACGGCTACGCCATCTATAACGGCATGGCCGATTCCACCAGCTATGAATACAACACCGGCACGGGCCTGCATCCCATCTCCACGCGGCAGTTCGCCTCCTGCTTTACCATCGGCGCCAACAAGGATTACGGCAGCACCGGCGTGACCAACCAGAAGATCTGCACCTGCTGCGGCCAGGCCTACACCGGCGCCAGCTGCCCAAACTGCACCAACACGCGCTGCTCGGTGTGCGGCAAGTGCCCCAACCACTGCACCTGCAAAAACACCAACCTGGTCACGGACGACCACTACGCCTATATCTCCGGCTACCCGGACGGCACCTTCCGCCCCACCGGCACCCTGACCCGGGCCGAGGCCGCCGTCATCTTCTATAAGCTGCTGGAGAATAAAAACTACATCAGCTCCAAGTATTTCAGCGACGTGAACCACAACGACTGGTACTATACCTATGTGTCGTGCCTGGCGTCCAAGGGCATCATCTCCGGCTACCCGGACGGCTGCTTCCATCCCGGCTGGAAGGTCACCCGGGCGGAATTCTGCGTCATGGCGGCCAAGTTTTACAGCCTCAAGAGCGGTACGGTACACTATGCCGACGTGCCGGACACCTATTGGGCGTATAAGTACATCGCCTCCGCCGTGGCCTACGGCTGGATCGACGACGGCTACGGCCAATATTATCCCAACAACGCCATGCCCCGGGGCGAGGTGGTGCTGTTCGTCAACCGGATGTCCGGCCGCATCCCGGACGAGTATTTCATCGACAGCGCCGCGGGCAGTCTCACGACCTTCTCCGACGTGCCCCGCGGCAGCGGCTATTATTATCAGGTCATCGAGGCCGCCAACGGCCACACCTTCGTGCAGAAGAACGGCGTGGAGACCTGGAAAAAATTGAGCAATTAAACGAACCGCCCTGAAAAGCGCCCCAGGGGAGGGGCTTGCTCCCTCCCGCGGCCTCCCTTGCAAAGGGAGGCCGAGAGAATGGAATTGACCCCGATTTGAGAGGTGCGAGAAATGAAAAAACTGACCAAAAAAATCCTGTCGCTGGCGCTGGCCATGCTGATGGCGGCCTCGCTGGCGTCTGTTGCGTTCGCGGCGGGCGGCATCCAATTGACCGCGCAGGAGGCCACCGCAGCAGCGGTCGACAACACGAACCACATCATTACCGCCTACTACAGCGAGAGCGGCTGCTATGTGACGCTGACGGCGACGGTTGATGCCGGCTACACAGACACTTATCTGAACTGGGTGCTGCCAGATACGAATAATGCATATTTTCTGGATGGCAACGCGGAGGTCAGAATCAAGGCTACGACATTGTCCGGCGGGTCGGCTTCGGTGACGATGTATCTGAAAGCCGTCACTGCTTCATCGATTAGCCTCCAGCTGGGCGGGGCCAATATTCTGACCGCCGGAGCTGATACGACTTTCAACCTGACTATCCAACAGGATACGGTGAAATCTGTATCTGTCACGCCTGCGGATGCTGTCACTCTGGGTGCCGGCAGTACAAAGTCGCTTACTGCGGCGGTGACTTACGACGAAAACACCAGCGTTACCGGCAACAATGCGACATGGACATCAAGCGATGAAAAAGTTGCCACCGTGTCCAACGGCACGGTTACCGGCGTGGCGCCGGGTACCGCGACCATCACGGCCGCGGCGAGTGGAAAAACCTCCAATGGCGTCGCCGTCACCGTCGTGCCCGGCGTTACCATCGCCGGCGACAGGACCGCCATCGACGAGGGCGGCGCTGCCGCCGTGCTGACGGCGACGGTCAATCCGGCGGACAGCGGCAGCGACTACAGCTACGCGTGGACTGTACCCCCCAGCTCGCCGGTGACGCTTACGCCTGCCGCTGACGGCAAGACGGCCACAGTCGCGGCGGGCACGGTGTCGGCGGCGACCGACGTCGTCGTCACCTGCACCGCGGCCAAGAGCGGTTCCTCCGGCTCGGGCACCTACACCCTCACCGTCTATCCCAAGGCGGCGGCGGTGACCATCGTAGACCCGGACACCAACGCGGCCATCGCCAAGCCCTATACCATGACCACAAACCAGAAGAATCTCAGCTATCAGACGTCGCCCGCCGACGCCAAGGGCCGCGGGACCGTGACCTGGACCAGCAGCGATACTACCGTCGCCACCGTCATCTCCACGGTCGCGGGCTGCACCGTCACCGCCGCGGGCAAGGCCGGCGCCAACGCCGCGACCATCACCTGCTCCTACAAGAATCCCGATACCGGCGGCACGACCGTGAAAGATTCCGTGGTATTCAATATCGCGACGCAGACCGCCGCGGCCTCCGATGTGACGATGCCCGTGACAAACAACAACAATACCAGTATGTCTGCAGCCTACACCGGCATCCGAAACGCCTATTACAACGTTTACAGGGCCTATCCCGCCGATCTCACGGCCACCATCACCTTCAACAGCATCCCCCGCACCTGCGGCACGCTGTATAAGGATTCCTCCAGCACGCTGGCCGCCAACAGCGTCTACACCGGCACGGCCTACAGCTTTTCAAGCCTCTCCTCCATGGTCTATTCCCCCAATACCGTGGGCACCGAGATTATGACCTATACGCTGGCCAACGGCACAAATTATCTCACCGGCAGAATTGTCGTCACCGTCACCGCCGCGGGCAGCACCATCGTGGTGAATCTGGACGGCAGCGACCCCTATACCTTCAGCTACGCCACCGCCAAGGACGGCAAATCCGCCGACGCGGCCATCTACAGCACCATCTATTCCGCCACGGGCAAGCCCTACAGCTACCTGACCTTCACCGATAACGTCAATTCCGCCGCGGGCACGCTGTACGGCAGCATCTCCGGCGTGGCCGTGACGGCCAATACCCCGTATTATTATTCCTCCGCCACAAACCCCGTGTCCAGGCTCTATTTCGTCCCGGCCAGCTCCGGCATCTATTACCGGGCCTTCAAGGCCTATGATGCCTCCAGCACGGTGATCTTTTCCGGCGCGCTGCAGCTGGTGGTGCCCACCAGGCCTGCCGCCGCGGACGTGAGCTATTCCACCCCCGTCAGCTCCGCGCTACTGATGGAGGAGGCGGACTTCACCAGCTGGTATCAGTCCCAGACCAACAGCAACTACTACCTTTCCGCAGTGACCTTTGATTCCGCCAAATACTCCAACACCTCCTATCCGGGATATTTCCAGCATAACGGCAAGACCTTCTCCATCGGCAACGGCGTACATTATTACACCAACGCCTACAGCGGCACCGGGAATTCCGCCGGAAACTATCTCAACAAGGTCACCTATCAGTCGCCCATCGTCACCGGCTGGGTGACGGTGGACTTCACCTGCTACGGCGGGTCCGGCAAAAATTCCGAGTATCTGACCAGAACCGGCACCATGTATATCTGCATCACCCGGAACGCCGTGCCCGATATCCGCTACACCGTGACCAGGGGCACCAACCGGGACCTGGCCGCCTCGGACTTCAACAGCGTGTATCAAAACGCCATGAACGTCAGCACGGTGGGCAGCTACTATGTGAACTTTATCAACGTGCCCGGCATGGGCACCCTCACCGCGGACTATGTCAGCGCCTCCCGCCCGGGCACCACGCTGACCGCGGCCAACGTGGGCAATTACAGCTTCTACGTCAACTATGCGGGCGCGGTCTATTCCATCTCCGACGTCAGCTATGTCCCCGGCAGCTACACCAACAACACCGACACGGTGAAGTACGCCGCCTACAGCGTCACCGGCCAGCTGCTGTATATCGGCGAGATCGACTTCCTCTACGGCTCCGACAGCGGCACGGTGTGCTATTCCGACGGCTATGTCTTCTCCGCGGCGGACTTCTACAAGAGCACCGACGCCGACCCCGTGTATTCCGTCACCTTCACGCAGCCCGCCACCGGCGTGCTGTATCAGAACTACGCCTGCGGCAGCGGCACAGCGGCGGCCAGGACCACCAAATTTTACACTCGCTACAGTGGCTACGGCTCCGTACCCGTGTCCTCGGTGGTGTACATCCCCGTCAAGGGCTACGCGGGCACGGTGAGTATCCCCTATACCGCCACCACCGCCGCGGGCAGGACCCTCACGGGTACCGTGGTGCTGACCGTGCGCAGCAAGTCGGCCTCCAGCGTGTTCTATGACGTCACCCCCGCCAACACCGGCTCCTGGAGCGCCGACTCCGTGGACTTCGCCAACAAATGGGGTCTGGTGTCCGGCACCGGTGCCAGCACCTTCTCTCCCACCACGGCCATGAGCCGCGGGATGCTGGTCGCCGTGCTGTACAGCGCGGCGGGCAGCCCCAACACCTCCGGCGCCCTGCCCTTTACGGATGTAGCGTATTCGGACTATTATTACGACGCCGTGCTGTGGGCCTACCGCAGCGGCATCGTCTCCGGCAAAACGGCCACCACCTTCGCCCCCGGCGCCAACGTCACCCGGGAGCAGTTCGCCGCGATCCTGTACGCCTACGCCGCCCGCGCCGGGCACGATATGACCGCCGGCGGCAGCCTGTACGGCTACAGCGACGTGAACAGCATCAGCGCCTACGCCCGCACCGCCATGCAGTGGGCCGTGTACCAAGGCTACATCTCCGGCACCGGGTACAATAAGCTCAATCCCCAGGGCAGCGCCACCCGCGCCCAGGCGGTGGTCATCCTGCACAGCTATCTCACGAAGTAAGAAAAGCGAAATATCCCCGGCGTCAACAGACGCCGGGGATATTTCGCTGGAGGCTGTCGAAGAACTAAAGGAGGAACGGATTTGGGGGATGATGCGGGGGGAGTGTGAGGGGGGCGGAGCCCCGCCTCAATTTGGATGAATAGCCGCAAAACCCTTGCTGTGCAAGGGTTTTGGGAGCGGAGTGACGTTTTTTGCGAAGACACGGTTTCGCAAAAAATTCGGCGTTTTGAGCGCGCGGACAGGGAACCGTTCCGGATTCACACCACCTGAAAGAGATAAAACTTCAGATAATCCGTCTCCGGCACGTCCCAGGCGATGGGGTGGTCGGGGCCCTGCTGGCGCGCCTCGATCTGCTTCAGCGACACATCCGCGTCCCGGGCCGCGTCGGAGAGCATCCTGCGGAAAAGCTCGTCGGTCATGAAGTGGGAGCAGGAGCAGGTGGCCAGAAAGCCGCCGCGGGGCAGCAGCTTCATGGCCTTGAGGTTGATTTCCTTATAGCCGCGGACGGCGGATTTCAGCGTGGCGCCGCTCTTGGTAAAGGCCGGGGGGTCGAGGATGATAAGGTCGTAGTCCCGGCACTTTTCCGCCGCCAGCCGGGTCAGCAGTTCGAACACGTCCGCCTGCCGGTATTCCACCGAAAGCCCGTTGAGCGCGGCGTTGCGGGCCGCGCATTCCAGCGCGTCGGCGGAGACGTCCACCGAGACCACCTTTTCCGCCCCGGCCAGCGCGCAGTTGAGCCCGAAGGCCCCGGTGTGGGTGAAAAGATCCAGTACCCGGCGCCCCCCGGCCAGCCGCGCCACCGCGGCCCGGTTATATTTCTGGTCCAGGAAGAAGCCGGTTTTTTGCCCGTTGATATAGTCTACGTCGTACCGCACACCGTTTTCCGTGATGCGGACATGGCCGTCCCCCGCACCGTAGGCGAAGCCCTTTTCCTGGGCCAGCCCCTCCTTTTCCCGGGTCGCGACGTCGTTGCGCCGGTAGACGGCGGATATTTCCGCGCCCCGGGCATACAGTGTACGGAGCAGCTCCGCGATGATGAACTCCATCCGCCGCTCCATGCCCAGACACAGGCACTGGGTCACCAGCACGTTTTCAAAGCGGTCCACGGTGAGCCCCGGCAGGCCGTCGGCCTCGCCGAATACCAGCCGGCAGTCGGCAAAATCCCCGCCCATGATCTGGGCGCGGTAATCCGCGGCATAGCGCACCCGGCGGGCGAAAAAGGCGTCGTCATAGCGGTCGTTGGGGTTGCGGGACAGCAGCCGCACCCGGATCTTGGAGTGGTCGTTGATAAAGCCCGCGCCCAGCCATTTGCCGCCCTGGGAGCGCACATCCACGATGTCTCCGTTCTCATACGGCCCGCTCGCCGCAAGAATCTCCTCGCCGTATACCCAGGGGTGGCGATCACGCAGGGAGCGTTCGGCTTTGGCCGTGACGGTGACAAAAGCGAAGGGTCTTTCCATCTTGTTTGCGCCTTTCTGCTTCAGATTTGCCTTATTTTACAGCAAAGGTGAAAATTCTACAAGTACGGCTTGCGCTGGAGAGCCGGACTCAGTATAATAATAGCTACTGAATTTTTAGTCGAGGTGCGGGAATGAAGAAAAAACTGGTTTGGAGAATCCTGGGCGGCATTCTGTTGGGGGCGCTGACGGTGGCCCTGGCGGCCACGGCGGCGCTGCGCATGGGCGTTTCCCCGGCGGAGCAATCGGCTCCCCCCGCGGCGGAGGCCACGCCTGTACCCACACCCTCTCCGACCCCCGCGCCCACCACCTACACGCTGTCCTTCATCGGGGACTGCACCCTGGCCTCCAGCCAGTACAACAACGATTTCGAGAACAGGATGAAGGGGGATACCAGCTATCCCTTTAAGAATACGGTGCAGTACTTCAAGGCCGACGATCTCACGGTGGCCAATCTGGAGTGCAGCTTCTCCAACCGCAGCATGACCTCCGACGGCACCTTCTATTTTCTGGCGCCCACCTCCTTTGCCAAAATTCTGGTGGACGGGGACGTGGATTTCGTCACCACCGCCAACAACCACCGCCACGACTTTGGCGAGGCCGGCATCACCGACACCGAGGCCGCGCTGGACGCCGTGGGCGTGGCCCACGCCGGGGAGAACGAGACCTATCTCTACGACATGGACGGCGTAAAGGTGGGCTTCTACTGCCTGTTCAACGGGCTGGTGCCTACAGCCGATCTGGTCACCAAAGGCGTTGAGAGCCTGAAGCAGCAGGGCGCGGAATATATCGTCTGCGCGCTCCACTGGGGCGTGGAGGGCTCGTATCAGGTCACTGCCGACCAGACCGCCGCGGCCCACGCCGCCATCGACGCCGGGGCGAACATCGTCTACGGCAGCCACCCCCATGTGCTCCAGAAGATCGAGGAGTACGACGGCGGCATCATTCTGTACAGCATGGGCAACTTTTCCTTCGGCGGCAATACCGCCCCCCGGGACCGGGACACCGCCATCGTGCAGGTGAAGGTCACCAAGTCCGCCGACGGCGCCCTCAGCACCGACGGCTACGACATCATCCCCTGCTGCGTCAGCTCCACCGCGGGCGTCAACGACTATTGCCCCAAGCCCTATGAGAAGGACAGCGAGGAATACAAGCGCACCCTCTCCAAGCTGGACGGCACCTGGAAGGGCAAGGATCTGAACGTGGATTATTCCGCGTATCACACATCCGCTGCCAGCGCCGCGCCCACGGAATAAAGTTGAAAATTCAGCCGCCGCGCCCCTTTCGGGCGCGGCGGCTTCGCCATCCTGTCGGGCCCGCCCGCGTTACGCCTCCGGCAGGGGGATCTTCCTGTCCGTCAGCACCCGGCCGAAGCAGAACAGCGTTACCCCGGAGGAGGAGGGGATGTCCACATCCGCGTCCCGGCGCCGGCGGTTGGCGGAAAACAGGTGCACGCTGCCCGCGTAATCCCGGCAATACTGCTTGCACTTCATGTCCCCGTCCACATAGAACAGCCCCACGTCGCCGTCGTGCAGAATCTCGCCCCGGCGGCACAGTGCCACGGAACCGTTCATCAGATACGGCTCCATACTGTCGCCCTCGATGCGCACGGCAAAATCCGCCCGGGAGGAAGCGGGCACGGCGTAGTCGCTGTAATCGTCCCCCAGCGCGGGGGAGGCGTAGCCCGCGGCGGCGGGCGTGGCATACAGCGGGATGATCTTTGTCTCGTCCGCCCGGGCGCCCGCGGCGTCCTCCACCCGGCGCAGCTCGGCGTCCACCACCAGATCGGTCAGGGCCCGGCCCGGCTCGTCCAGCCGGCGATAATGCCGCACCAACCCCCATTCCCGACCGTCCGGCATATTCGGCAGCTCCCCGGCCTCCTCGGAAAAACGCTCCACCGGCACGCTCAGCTCCCGGCAGATGCGCAGCATCAGGTCAAAATCCACCTTCTGACTGTCCCGCTTGACCATGCTGTACAGGGTCTGCGGCGATAGGTCCAGCCGGCGCGCCAGCTCGCTGACGCTGACGTCCTGCTCGACGAGGATGCGCTTGAGTGTGGAACCTCTCATGGCGTCCGCCCCTTTCCTGCTTTTTCATCCACCATAGCATTTGTCGAAAAATATGTCAAGGAATAATTTTCGACAAATAAATTATGCTAATGCGCACAAAATATCCGTTGACAGGAAGAGGAAGTCGCAGTAATATCTGAACAGATGAACATATGTTGAGGTGAACGTTATGAACAAAAATGAAGAGCTCTGCTGCGGGGAGGAAAAGATCCACGAAGCCGCGCTGGCCGAGGCCCGCAGCCATCTGCCGGATGAGATCGCCCTGAGCGATCTGGCCGAATTTTTCCGCATCTTCGGGGACAGCACCCGCATCCGCATCCTGTACGCGCTGTACGAATGCGAGATGTGCGTGTGCGACCTGGCCGCGCTGCTGGGAGCCAGCCAGTCCGCGGTGTCCCATCAGCTGGGTATCCTGCGGGCCAACAAGCTGGTGAAGTACCGGCGGGAGGGCAAGACCATCTTTTACGCGCTGGACGACGACCACATTTTTTCCATCCTGGCCCAGGGCATGGAACACATCGGGGAGGACTGAGCCATGGTACAGGAAGTTGAGACCGAAAAAGCCTGCGCCTCCGGGCACGCCGAGCACGAGGAGCCCGACAGAAACGAAAAATGGTTCGTGCTGGCCGGAGCCGCGCTGTTGGCCGCGGCCTGGCTGCTGCCCACCGAGGGCTGGCTGCGGCTGGCCACGTTTTTGATCCCCTATCTGCTGGTGGGCTTCGGAACGCTGAAGGAGGCCGCGGAAAAGCTGCTGCACGGCGCTGTGCTGGAGGAGGATTTCCTCATGGCCGTGGCCTCCATCGGCGCCTTCGCCGTCGGCGAATATCCCGAGGCCGTGGCGGTGATGCTTTTCTACCGCGTGGGTGAGCTGTTTGAGGATTACGCCGTGGGCTCCTCCCGCCGCTCCATCGCGGCGCTGATGGACATTCGCCCGGACTACGCCAATCTGGAGCGGGACGGCAGGCTGCAAAAGGTGGACCCCGCCGACGTACGACCGGGAGAGGTGATCACCGTGCTGCCCGGGGAGAAGGTGCCGCTGGACGGCGTGCTCATCGAGGGCGAGACCACGCTGGACACCGCCGCCCTCACCGGCGAATCCGTGCCCCGCGCCGCCCAGACCGGGGAGAAGATCGTCTCCGGCTGCATCAACCTTACGGGCCTCATCAAGGTCAGGGTCACCAGTACCTTCGGCGAATCCACCGTGTCCAGGATCATCGAGCTGGCGGAAAATTCCGCCAGACTCAAGAGCCGCAGCGAGGATTTCATCACCCGCTTTGCCCGCGTCTACACTCCTGTTGTGGTGGGCGCTGCGGCGGCGCTGGCGCTGATCCCGTCGCTGATCACCGGCGACTGGAGCGAGTGGGTGCGCCGGGCGCTGATCTTTCTGGTGGTGTCCTGCCCCTGCGCGCTGGTGGTCAGCGTTCCGCTGACTTTCTTCGGCGGCATCGGTGGCGCCTCCCGCAGCGGCATTCTCATCAAGGGCTCCAACTATCTGGAGGCCCTGTCGAAGGCCGACATCGTGGCCTTCGACAAGACCGGCACCGTCACCCAGGGACGCTTCGCAGTCACCGGCGTGTGCCGCGCCGGGACCATGGGCGAGGACGAGATGATCTCGCTGGCCGCCATGGCCGAGTATTATTCCAACCATCCCATCGCGCTGTCGCTGAAGGAGGCCAGCCGCGACCTGCCGGACCCCGCCTCCGTCACCGGGGTGGAGGAGCTCCCGGGCCGGGGCGTGAAGGCCGTCATCGGCGGCCGGGCAGTGCTGGCGGGAAACGCCGCTTTGATGCGGGACAACGGCGTGGAGCCCACCATAGACGAGCATGCGGGCGCCATCGTGCATTTGGCCTGCGACGGGGCTTACTGCGGCCACATTGTGGTGGCGGATAAGCTGAAACCCGGCGCCGGCGCCGCCATGGCCGCCCTGCGGGCGCTGGGTGTGTCCCGCACGGTGATGCTCACCGGCGATCTGAAGGCCGTGGGCGACGCGGTGGGCAGGGAAGTGGGCGTGGACGAGGTGCGCGCCGAACTGATGCCCGCGGGCAAGGTGGAGGCCGTGGAAGCGCTGCTGGCGCAGCGCCGGCCCGGGCGGACGCTGGCCTTCGTGGGCGACGGCGTCAACGACGCGCCGGTGCTGGCCAGGGCCGACGTGGGCGTGGCCATGGGCGCGCTGGGCTCCGACGCCGCCATCGAAGCCGCCGACATCGTGCTGATGGACGACGATATCCGCCGCCTGCCGCTGGCCATCCGCATCGCCCGGCGCACCATGCGCATCGCAAAGGAAAATATCGTGGTTGCATTGGCTGTAAAATTTGTTATACTGATTTTAGGCGCTCTGGGCATCGCGGATATGTGGCTGGCGGTGTTCGGCGATGTGGGCGTGCTGATTCTGGCCGTGCTCAACGCCACCAGAGCTCTGCGAAAGGAGAAAATACAATGACGGCTTTGGAAAATCTCTATACGCGCCGCAGCATCCGAAAATATAAGCCCGAACAGATCACGGACGAGGCGCTGGAACAGGTGCTGAAGGCCGGCACGCTGGCCCCCACCGGCATGAACCGGCAGTCCCCCATCATCGTTGCCGTGCAGAACAGGGACGATATCGCCCTGATGTCCCGGCTCAACGCCCAGGCGTGGGGCAGGGAAATCGACCCGTTTTACGGCGCGCCCACCGTGCTGGTGGTGCTGGCGGAGGCTTCCTCCCGCTTCGCCGTGCAGGACGGCAGTCTGGTGATGGGCAATCTCATGAACGCGGCCCACGCCGCGGGCCTGGGCTCCTGCTGGATCAACCGGGCCAAGGAAGTATTCGACAGCGACGAGGGCAGGGCTCTGCTGAAAAAGTGGGGTGTGGAGGGCGAGTATGTGGGCGTGGGTAACTGCGTTCTCGGTTATGCCGCCGAAGACCCCGCGCCGAAGCCCCGCAAGGAACACTACGTCTATTACGTCAGATGAACGTCTACGATTTCGACCAGACCATTTTTTACCCCGACAGTTCCTACTGCTTTCTGCTGTACTGTCTGAAAAAATATCCCGGGGCCTTCGCACCGGCCATCCCCGGCTTTCTGGCGCGGGGCGCGGGCAAGCTGCTGGGCGTCACCAGCACCAAGCGGCTGAAGGAGAAAATTTTCTCCTTCGTCCGCCGGGTGCCGGATGTGGACGGGGAGCTGGAGGCGTTCTGGCAGTGCCATTGGGATAAGATCCAGCCCTGGTATCTGGCCCGGCGGCGGGAGGATGATCTCATCATCTCCGCCTCTCCGGACTTCATCGTGCGCCCCGCGGCGGAGAGGCTGGACGTGCGGCTCATCGCCACGCCCATGGACAAGCGTACCGGGAAGATCGAGGGGCGCAACTGCCACGACGAGGAGAAAGTCCGCCGCTTCCGGGCGGAATACCCGGGGGCGGAAGTGGAGGAGTTTTTTTCCGATTCCCTGTCCGACACCCCCATGGCGCGTCTGGCAAAGCGGGCGTTTTTGGTGAAGCGCGGCAGGGTGCTGACCCCGTGGCCGTAAACGGAACATTTTTTGGGCGGCCCTTTGGCCGCCCGTTTTTCAATTTTCCCGTGGGTTTCTTATTTTTTTATTAAATTTACAAATATACCGTCCACGTTTTGGGCAATTTGTGCTATGATAACTTGACTTCAATTGACGGAGGAACCCACCTTGGCAAAATCGTTCCTGAAAAAGAAAATCGCCGAGCCGGAGCTGCCCCGGCGCAGGGCAGTCCCAGTGGCGGAGGCCGACCCGGAGAGGGGCCTCACCGCCGCCCAGGTGCGGGAGCGCATGGACGCCGGCTGGGCCAACACCCCTGTGGATCCACCCGGCAAATCCTTCAAGCAGATCGTTCTGGACAACACCTTTACCTATTTCAACCTGATCTTTTTCATCCTGGCCATCTGCATCATTCTGGTGGGCCAGTGGCTGAATCTCACCTTCATGGGCGTTGTCATCTGCAACACCGTCATCGGCATCATCCAGGAGACCCGCTCCAAAAAGAAGCTGGAGCAGCTGAATATTCTGGCCACGCCCAAGGCGGTGGTCATCCGCGACGGGGCCCGTCAGACCACGGACACCGCCTCGCTGGTGCGGGACGATATCGTGGTGTTCGCCGCCGGCAACCAGATCTATGCCGACGCCGTGGTGGTCTCCGGCGAGTGCCACGTCAACGAGGCGCTGATCACCGGCGAATCCGACGAGATCAAAAAAGGCCCCGGCGATCCGCTGATGAGCGGCAGCTTCGTGATCAACGGCATGGCCCGCGCCCGGCTGACCCAGGTGGGCGCGGATTCCTTCGCCGCCAAGCTCACCCTCGAGGCCAAGGTCGCCAACGACCCGCCCCAGTCCGAAATGATGCGCTCGCTGACCAGTCTCATCAAATGGATCGGCTTCATCGTCATCCCGCTGGGCACCATCATGTTCATCAAGGAATACAGCTGGCTGGGCCGGGATATCCCCACCGCGGTGTCCTCCACCGTCGGCTCCATCGTGGGCATGATCCCCGAGGGGCTGTATCTGCTGACCAGTCTCGCGCTGGTGGCGGGCGTTATCCGCCTGGCCAACCGCAAAACGCTGGTGCACGATATGGAGTGCATCGAGACGCTGGCCCGGGTGGATACCCTGTGCGTGGACAAGACCGGCACCGTGACCGAAAACAAGATGATCGTGGAGGATGTGGCGCTGCTCAATGAAAAGCGCTATGTCATTGAGGATATCCGCCTGATTATGGCGGACTATGTCTACGCCATGCAGAGCGACAACGACACCATGGCCGCCCTGAAAAAGTACTTCACCGGCGAGATGAGGCAGAAGGCCGAAAAGACCCTGCCCTTCTCCTCCAGCAAAAAGTACGGCGGCGTGTCCTTCCATGCCGACGAGACCTATGTGCTGGGCGCGCCAGACGTGATCCTGGCAAACTTCGCCGACCGGAAAAAGTACGACGCCGAGATCGAAAAATACTCCGCCAAGGGCTGCCGCGTGCTGCTGCTGGCGCTGTACGACGGTAGCCTGGACGACGGGGCGCTCACGGCGGACCTGCTGCCGCTGGCGCTGATCCTGCTGTCCAACAAGATCCGCCCCGAGGCGCCGGATACCTTCGCCTATTTCGCCGCCCAGGGCGTGGCCGTGAAGGTCATCTCCGGCGATAACGCCATCACCGTGTCCGAGGTGGCCAAGCGGGCCGGAATCAGTGGCGCGGAAAAGTGGGTGGACGCCCGCACCCTCACCACCGACGAGAAAATCTATGCCGCGGCGGAAACCTGCACCGTGTTCGGCCGCGTGACCCCAGACCAGAAAAAGAAGCTCGTCCAGGCCCTCAAGGCCCAGGGCCACACCGTGGCCATGACCGGCGACGGCGTCAACGACGTGCTGGCGCTGAAGGAGGCCGACTGCTCCGTCGCCATGGCTTCCGGCAGCGACGTGGCGTGTCAGGCGTCCCATATCGTGCTGCTGGACTCCAATTTTGCCTCCATGCCCTCCGTAGTGGGCGAGGGCCGGCGCGTCATCAACAACATCGAGCGCAGCGCGTCCCTGTACCTCGTAAAAAATATCTTCACCTTTTTCCTGTCCTTCATTACCCTGATCTTCACGCTGCCCTATCCCTACACCCCGGCGCAGCTCAGCCTGGTGAACGCTTTGACCATCGGCATCCCGTCCTTTGTGCTGGCGATGGAACCCAATGAGAATCTGGTCAGCGGCAAGTTTTTGCGCAATGTCATTTTCCGGGCTCTGCCCACCGCCATGACCGATCTTTTGCTCATCGTGGGCACCATGCTGTTCTATCTGGCCTTCCACCTGGACGATACGCTGCTGAGCACCATCTGCACAGGACTTATGGGCATTGTGGGCCTGATGATGGTCTACAACACCTCCCGGCCTTTCAACACGATCCGCAAGATCATGATGATCGGCGTCAGCGTCACCTTCTTCGCCTGCTATTTCTTCATCCCGACCTTTTTCACCCTGACGCCGCTGGACGCCTCCGGCTTTTTGATCCTGGTGGTGCTGGGTCTGCTGGCCTGGCCGGTGCTGAAGCTGTTCAATACGCTCAACGACAAGCTCAAATCCAATTTCGACGATCTCCGCTATAACCGCGGCCGCCACGCGGCGGCCGGCGGCAAGCATTCCAAACGCGGGGAATGAGACCGGAACGACGAAAAAAACGCATCGGCTTTTGCCGATGCGTTTTTTGCGATTGCCCTCAGACCTCGAACTTCGCGCCCATGAGTTTGGCAAATTCCCGGCAGATGGCGGTGTCGCCGGGCCAGGCGGGCGCGGTGACCAGATTGCGGTCCACCACGGCGTCGGTGACGGGCACGGAGACGTATTCGCCGCCGGCCAGGGTCACATCCGGGCCCACGGCGGGGTAGGCGGTGGCCCTGTAGCCCTTCAGCACGCCCGCCGCGGCCAGCACCTGAGGGCCGTGGCAGATGGCGGCCACGGGCTTGCCCGCCGCGAAGAATTCCCGCACGATCTCCAGCACCCGGGCGTTGAGGCGGATGTACTCCGGGGCGCGGCCGCCGGTGATGAAAAGGCCCGCGTAATCGGCGCTCTTCACCGCGTTAAAATCGGCGGTGAGGGCAAAGTTGTGGCCGCGGAGCTCAGTGTAGGTCTGCTCGCCCAGAAAATCATGGACGGCGGTGGCTACGGTGTCGCCCGCTTTTTTGTCGGGGCAGACGGCATCCACCTGATAGCCCAGCATGCTCAGCGCCTGAAAGGGCACCATGGTCTCATAGTCCTCCGTGAAATCGCCGCACAGCAGCAAAACCTTTTTCGACATAACCGGTACCTCCATAATTTTTTTTAGAAAGCGTCGCCGCTTTTCTTACAGGGTGAAAAACAGGGAATCGTCGTTGACGATCCAATCCTCCACATCCACGGTTTTGATCTGATCCTCGCCCAGGCGGATGACCACCTTGCGGATGCCCGAATTGATAATCATTTTCTTACACATGGCACAGGACATGGCGTCCGGCAGGAGCGTGTGGGTGCGGGCGTCCCGCCCCACCAGATACAGCGTCGCGCCGATCATGTCCCGCCGGGAGGCGGAGATGATGGCGTTGGCCTCCGCATGGACGCTGCGGCACAGCTCGTACCGCTCACCGGAGGGGATGTTCAGCTCCTCCCGGGCGCATTTGCCCATGTCCGAGCAGTTCTTCCGGCCCCGGGGTGCGCCGTTGTAGCCCGTGGAGATGATCTCGTCGTTGAGCACGATGATGGCGCCGTACATCCGGCGCAGGCAGGTGGAGCGCTCCAAAACGGAGTCGGCGATATCCAGATAATAGTTTTCCTTGCTGGTGCGGTTATCCATGGCGTGATCCTCCATCGGCAGCAGTATGGAACCAGTGTAATATTTCCCCCGGTTTTCGTCAAGAGAATTTACTTTTGCCCCGGCGTGTGCTATGATACCAGCACTATGGATATCAATTATCAAAAACAGATGGATAAGATCGTGGCCGCTCTGCGCGGCCGGCAGCCCCGGCTGCTGCTGCAGTCCTGCTGCGGCCCCTGCTCCAGCGCCGTGCTGGAGACACTGACCCGGTATTTCGACGTGGCGCTGTTCTGGTACAACCCCAACATCTACCCGCAGTCTGAGTTCAACAAGCGCTTTGAAAACCAGATCAAGGTCATCGAGGACATGGGCTACGCCGACCGGGTACAGGTGATGGCCGCCCCGTGGAAGCACGAGGAATATCTGGCCCGGGTGAAGGGATTGGAGGATGAGCCCGAGGGGGGCGAGCGGTGCACCGCCTGCTTCCGCCTGCGGCTCAATCAGACCGCCCAGACGGCCGCGAAATACGGTTTCGAGTGGTTTTGCACCACGCTCACCGTTTCGCCCCACAAGGACGCCGCGCGCATCAACGCCATCGGCGAGGAGATCGGTCGGGCCTACGGCGTGAAATTCCTGCCCTCCGACTTCAAAAAGCGGGACGGATACAAGCGCTCCACCGAGCTTTCCCGGCAGTACGGCATCTATCGCCAGAACTACTGCGGCTGCGAATTTTCCATCCCTCAGGCGGAGGAGCCCGCCGACTAACCGTATAATACCGCTGGTGCCATACCCCAGCGGAATAAATCAAAAAAATGGGAGAAATCAAACAATGGACATGGATGCAAAGACCCACAGGATGGCCGCCGCCGCGGTTATCGGCGCGGCATACGCGGTGCTCACAATGGTGCTGGCCCCCATCAGCTACGGGCCGGCGCAGTTTCGGATCTCGGAGGTGCTTTGCATCCTCCCTTATTTTCTGCCCTTTTCCAGTTGGGGTCTGTTCGCGGGCTGCCTCATCGCAAACCTCATTACGGGCAATATTTTTGATATCGTTTTCGGGTCGCTGGCGACACTTTGCGCCGCGCTGTGTACTGCCGCCGTCGGCAGACACGGGGATAAAAGCAAGCTTTGGCGCTGCGCGCTGGCCTGCCTGATGCCGGTGGTGTGGAACGGCGCGGTGGTGGGCGCGGTGCTGGCCTGGGGCTACGACGGGTATAATATTTTCCGGTATCCCGGCGTGTACGCCCTGTACGGCGTTCAGGTCGCGGGAGAGGAGGCCGCCGTGCTTTACATTCTCGGACTGCCCGCCATGAAGCTGCTGCCGGGGCGGAAGTTCTTCGACGACATCGTGGCAAAATATCAATAAAGTCATAACCCCGCTGTGACAGGAGACGCTGAAAAGGCCGCCCCGAAGGGCGGCCTTTTCAGCGTCTGCGGATATTCGAGGAGATATCGCTGAGGGCATTCGCTGCCTCCATATCGCAGCTGCCGTTCTGCGCCAGATCGCCCAGCGCCAGCATCCCCACCACAGCCCCGTCCTGGCACACCGGCAGCCGCCGTACCTGGGACGAGGCCATCAGCCGGGCCGCGGCGGCGATGTCGTCATAGGGCGACACCGTCACCACGCCCCTGGTCATCACATCCCGCACGGTGAGCGTGTCCGGGTCCGCCGCCGGCGCCACGCAGCGCAGGACGATGTCCCGGTCCGTCACGATGCCCTGCAGGCGCCCGTCCTTGCCGCACACCGGCAAGGCGCCGATATTCTGCTGCTTGAGGATGCGGGCCGCCGCCGTTACCGGTTCGTCCGCGCCCACGGAGATCACGTGGTCGCACATAAGATCATATACTTTCATGTCAAAGCCTCCTTTTCGGAAAGTCTTGACAGATTCTGGCCGCTTTATTCGATGAGCTTTGCCAGCGCGGGCCCCGCTGCATCCCCGAACAGCCGTACCCCGGCCAACGCCTCCTGCAGGGTGTTGCCGCTGCTGCCCACCTCCACAAGCAGCGAGCCCGTGGAGAGCTGCTGATTGTAGCGCTGGGGCACCACCTCCACCGGGCGCATCAGGGTGGGATGGGCCGCGGAAACCGCGTTTTGCAGGTACAGCGCCAGCTTCAGGTTTTCCCGCCAGTGGGGGTGCTCCAGCCCGCTCTCGTCGGTGCCGCACAGCAGCATCACCTGGGATGCGCACACGCCAGCCTCCTCCGCCATGGTCTTATACACCACGTCCCCAGCGGCGAGGGCGTCCCGGTGGAGGTCGATGACGACGCGGATGCTGGGATTATCTTTCAGATACTGTTCCACCGCCGCGCCGCTGCGGGCGTAGGAGCCGGAATAGCTTGGATAGTCGTAGATCTCCCGGTCGTGGAGCACGGTGAGCCCGCTCTGCTCCAGAATGTCCGTCAGCTCGTCGCCCACGCGGATGACGCTGTAGCGTTTGTCTTCGGTGCGGTTGGAATCCGCGTTCTCGTATCTGTCCAGTCCGGCGGGGGCGTAGGCCTCGCTGGAGTGGGTGTGGATGATGAGAATCTGTGGCTTGCCGCGTTCCAGCCGGATGGAGGGCCCCGCCTGAAGCAGCTCGGGCACCGAGAGGTCGTAGGCCGTCTCGTTTTTCAGCTTCAGCCCGCCGGAGATGGTGGTGGACACCGCCGTGGCGGCCGCGGAGGCCGTGGCGGCGGGGGAGGCCGCGGCGTCCGTGGCGGCGGGGGAGGGGACGGGCGAGGGCGCGTCGTCGTCCGGCGCTTCCGATACCGCCGCCGGGGCCATGACCGGGCGCAGCTGCGCCTTCGCCGCGTCAAGCCAGCCCGCGGAGGCGGCAAAATGCAGACACAGCACCGCCGCTCCCAGTGCCGCCAACAATTTTGATCCCCTCATCCGCGCTCGCCTCCCCACTCGGAAAAGTATATGCGCGGCACGGGAAAAATAGCGCTGTACCTTTCGACAAGGACGTGCTAAAGTAGTGAAAGTCAAAAGCAGCTTTGCATGAAAAGTTGCAAAAATGGATACGGAGGAATCACATGAAAGTCCGATTCAAACCCAAGGGCGTCTGCTCCCGGCTGATGGAGGTGGAGACCGAAAATGGAAAAATTACAAAAGTGGAGGTCACCGGGGGCTGCAGCGGCAACTTACAGGGCATTTCCAGGCTTGTGGTGGGGATGGATGTCCAGGAGGCCATCGACCGGCTGGAGGGGATCCGATGCGGCAATAAGCCCACTTCCTGCCCCGATCAGCTGTCCAAAGCACTGAGAAAATGCATAGAAAAATGAAAAACAGTTGACATAATTTCCGGCCGGCCGCGGACACAGGGAAAAAACCGTTAACATAATGTAACTAATTTGTGAATTTTTTTCGCTTTCAGGGGTCGGGGCCCGTCGAAGCCTGTCGGTTCGTGAAAACGCACAACACAATATATAGAAATAGTTAACAAATGATAACACAACAATTTGTAAAATAACCGCTTTTGTTGGCGAAAATTGTTAAAAACTTATACGCTCCTTTGTTCAAAATAACGATTGAATTCGACAGGCCCGCTTGAGTATAATCGGAGCATCCCAGATTATTGGGAAGGCCTGATTGCGGGCCGGAAGTACGAACAGGAGCGTTATATGAGTAAAAAGTTCAAAAATACGATTGCTCTCGTATGCGCGGTCTGTCTTGCCTGCACTGTGTTGTGCGGCGCGGTCTCCGCCGAAGACGAGACCCAAAGTCAGACGGCTCCTGCCTCTGCGGATATGCAGATTTATGTCGACGGCCTGCTGGCCTGCCGCGGTTATTTGCAGGACGGCACCACCTACGCCACGATGGAATCCCTGTTCAACGCCCTGGGCTTGGACGCCGACCTTCAGTGGGCTGAGGCGGCGGACGAGACAGACGGCAGCGTGACCAGGACCCTGACCGTATCGGTGGACGGCATCCAGATCGTCTACACGGCCGGCAGCGAATATCTGTGCGCCAACGGCCGATATCTCTATCTGCCCGGCGGGGCGATCGATTACAACGGCGAGACCCTGTTTCCCGTGCGGGTCATCGCCAAAATCTTTTCCCTGGATCTGAGCAAGGACGAGGGAAAGAACATCGTGCGTGTCTCTACGGAGAACATGGCGGTGCTGGAATCCGGCGAGACCTTCTACAATGCGGACGACGTGTCCCTGCTGTCGCATATCATCTATGCCGAGGCCGGCAACCAGCCCATCGCGGGCAAGATCGGCGTGGGCGACGTGGTGATGAACCGCGTGGCCAGCGACCGTTTTCCAGACACGGTCAAGGATGTTATTTACGCCCCCGGCCAGTTTGAGCCGGTCCAGCGGGGCAGCATCGGCATGACCCCCAACGCGGAATCCGTTGTGGCGGCCTATCTGGCGCTGGAGGGCTACAACACCGTGGGAGACAGCGTGTATTTCCACAATCCAGGCTCCTCCACCGGCTATCTGAATATTTCCACCTTTGTGATCCGCATTCAGGATCATGTGTTCTTCTCCGTCTGACCGATTGATTTCGGCGCGGGGGCATGATAAAATGTGGTGCGCTGAAAAGCGCACCACATTTTTTATGTTTAGGGGAACGGCTATGCTGGACGAACTGCTGCGCGAAGGCTTTGCCGCCATGGGCGTCGCTTACGGCGGCGAGATGGCGGAGCGCTTCCGCATCTATTACGAGTATCTGGACCGGCGCAACCGCGTGATGAACCTTACGGCCATCACCGGGGAGGCGGACACGGCCCGGCTGCACTTTCTGGACAGCGGAGCGCTGCTGCGCTATGCGGATTTCGCGGACAAATCCGTGATCGACGTGGGCACCGGGGCCGGATTTCCGGGACTTGTGCTGAAAATTCTGCGCCCGGATATCCGCCTGACGCTGCTGGACAGTCTGGACAAGCGGGTGAATTTCCTCTCCGAAGTCTGTGAAAAGCTGGGCTTTGCGGACGTGCGCTGCGTCCACGCCCGGGCGGAGGAGGCCCCAAAGGAATTCCGGGAGAGCTTCGACATCGTCACCTCCCGGGCGGTGGCGCGGCTGAGCGTGCTGGGCGAGCTGTGCCTGCCGCTGACCAGGCAGGGCGGCGTTTTTCTGGCCATGAAGGGGCCGGACTGCGCCGGAGAGGTAGCGGAGGCCCGGGGCGCCATAAAACTGCTGGGCGGCGCCGTGGCCGGCGTGGAGAACTATACCGTGCCCGGCACGGAGGTGACCCACGCGGTGGTGCTGGTGCGAAAAAACGGTTTAACCAATGGGAAATACCCCCGCCGCTGGGCGCAGATCAAGGCCAAGCCCCTGTGATATTTTTTGCCGCTTCCATGCCGGAAAGCAGATGGGGTGATGCGCCCGGCAGCGCTGCGCGGTAAATGAAATTTGAGAGGCTGCTGCGATTTCGCGGCAGCCTCAGCCTGTCAAAAAACGGCAGGGGGCGGAGAATCAAAGGGTCCTGAGCACATGGATCAGCTTTTTGACGCTGAAGCGGCCCTCCACCAGATCGCGGACGTCGGTGATGAAGGCGGCGTCGGGTACGCGCTCCTTCAGGATGTCCCTGGCGCGGTGCTTAATCATGATCTTGGTGTTGGGATGCAGTTCAATGTAGAAGGTCTCCCGCTCCAGCGCGTCGAACACAAAGGGTCCCACGGGGCCCAGCGGTGTGCCGGTGGTGATGACCTTCTCCGCCACCTTCTGCTCCCGGTAATAGGGCTCGCTGGTGTAATAGGGGTCCTCCGGGGCCCGGTAGCGGGCGGGACGATGCCGCTCGTAATGGTGCAGATCGGTCTGCACGAAGCTGGGGCAGAACACGGACATCTTAATCTTGTCCTTGTGGGTCTGGAGATCGTAATATACGCTCTCGCTGAGGGCCACGGCAAAATGCTTGGTGGCGAAATAGGCGGGCATATTGCCCATGGTCAACAGGCCGGCCAGCGACGCCACGTTGAGGATGTGGCAGGGGGTGCCCTGCCGTTCCATGATGGGGATGACGCGCTTCATGGAGTAGACCTGGCTGAGATCGTTGGTATGGATGATCCATTCCCAGTCCCGGGAGGGCAGCTCGGTGACCTCGCCGCCGATGGCGATGCCGGCGTTGTTGATGAGCAGATCGATGCGGCCGTAGACCCGCAGGGTCTCGTTCACCATCTTCTCCACGTCCTCCTCCAGCGACACGTCCACCACCACGATCTCGGCGGTGCCGCCGTTTTCTCGCACCCAGGCCTGCGTGCGCCTCACGTCCGCCTCATCAATGTCCGCCAGCATCAGCTTCATGCCACGGCGGGTTGCCTCCTTGGCAAATTCCTGACCGAAGCCGTTGCCGGCGCCGGTGATCAACGCGATCTTATCCCGAAATTCCTTCACTGTGCGATACCCTCTTTCCAAAATGTAATTCCGTATCCGGTGTCAGCCGGTGTCAGCTCACATTTTACGGAATGATGTTTATACATGTATATGGCTTCTGTCACACAGCAGAAAAAAATTCCGGCGCCATTGAGCTTCAGCACAGGATCTCGCCGTAGGCGCCCAGATAGCGGAACACCTCGCTGGCGGATTCCAGGTCGCGGAACAGAGCTTCGGTCTCCGGGGCGTAGACGGAGGCTTCGATGTCGAAATAGAACAGGAATTCAAATTCCCGCCCGGGCAGCGGCCGGCTCTCGATCTTGCGCATATTGATGCCCAGAGAGTTGAATTTGGACACCACATTGTACAGCGAACCGGGCCGGTGGGGCAGCACCATCATCAGGGAGATGCGGTCGGCCCCGGGGTAGATCTCCGACTGTTTGGAGATGCAGATGAAGCGGGTGTAGTTGCAGCCGCTGTTCTGGACATTCTGGGCCAGCACGTCCAGCCCGTAGTTTTCCGCGCAGGTCCGGGAAGAGAGCGCCGCCGCGTCCGTTCGCCCGCTCCGGGCCACCAGTCTGGCGGCCGCTGCGGTATTTTCCACCGGGGTGATCTTCACCCCGGCCAGGCCGGCGAGGTAATCGGAACACTGGCTGAGGGCCTGCTCATGGGAATAGATCTCCCGGATCTGCTCCGGCCGGACGCCGCCATTGGCCAGCAGACAGTGGCACACCCGCAGCCGCGCGGAGCGCACGATGGAAAAATGGTGGCGGTTCATGAGATCGTAGATGGCGTTTACCGACCCCGCCGTGCTGTTTTCGATGGGCAGCACGCCGTAGCGGCACAGCCCCGATTCCACCGCGCGGAACACATGGTCGAAGGAATCAAAATACAGGATGGAGGGGAGCTTGAACAGCCCGTCGCACACCTGCTGGGAATAGGCCCCCTCCACGCCCTGGCAGGCCACGGTGGCCCGCTGGGGGAACAGGGGCGGGGTGTTTTTCAGGGCGGTCCGGATGGTCTCCCAGGCGGGAGAGGGCCGCCCGGCCCGCTGGTTTTGCAGCGAGCGGTCGGATACCTGTATGGCCCGGAAAACGGCCTCCGCGCAGTCGGCGAGCGGTTCCCCCGCCCGTGACGCGGCCAGCGCCAGCGTCCGACGCTCCCGCTCCGCCGGGGGGTCGCCGTCTCCGGCCGAGGCCAGCTGCCCCGTCAGGGCCGTACGCTGCCGCAGCAGGTTCACGATGGCCCCGTCGACGGCGTCCAGCCGGGCGTTCAGTTCATTCATCGGTGCATCCATATCGATTTCCTCCAAGATCAAATGTTTCGGGCGCAAAAAAAGAGCCCGCGGTGAAGAGCATCTTCACCGCGGGCCCCGGTCAGCTCCGCTTGTCAAACGGCGGAGGGCACAATCCTGGGCGCAGCAAAAATCGCTCTTGCTTTTTGGAACGTAAAGCCAAAAAAGCAAAAGCCGAAAAAGTTTGCAGTTGCCGCGCGCGGTATTTTCATGCGGGCCTCCGGGTCATTGATGTCCTCGGTTATAACACGCCCCGCCCGGCTTGTCAAGGGCGGATTTCCACGGTGCCGCCTACTTGACAGCCCCCGGCCCGTGCGTTACAATACAGAAGCCTTGGCGGACCCCCACGGCTCGGCCGGGCAGCGCGCGCAAAAAAACGGATACGCCCCCGTAGCTCAGCAGGATAGAGCGTTCGCCTCCTAAGCGAAAGGCCATGCGTTCGAATCGCATCGGGGGTGCCAAAACGAAGCCGGAAGCCTTGATACCGCAAGGCTTCCGGCTTCGCCGTTTCTGCATTTTCCTGATTGCGGTTCCCGGACCGACGGCCGCGGATCTGACGAGCACTATCCCGCTTCAGCCGCGCCGCCGCATTGAATTCGGCGCCACGCCTGCTATAATGGACTTGCCATTCTTGACTGTGGAGGTGCGCCGCCGTGAATATCGAGATCAGACAGCTGAAGCCGGAGGATCTGCCTTACATCCTCAAATGGGCGGACGGCCGCGGGGGCGATTATACCGCCGGCGACCTGCCCGCCGGGCCGGAACAGGCGAAGGCGTGGCTGGCCTCTCTGGCGGGGAGAGCCGACCGCCGCGACTGCATGGTGGAGCTCTACGGCACGGCTATCGGCCTGATCGGGCTCACGGAGATCGGCGCCGCCTCCGCCCGGCTGTACCTGCGTATCGGCGAGGTGGGCTACAACAGCGTCAGAAGCGCCGCCTATGCGGCGCTCCCGATGCTCCGGTACGCGTTTTACCGGCTTGGCCTGCAAACCGTGCAGCTGGACGCGGCCGCCGGAAACGCGGAGGCCGCGGCCGTGTTTTCCAAAATGGGCTTTCTGGCGCGCGGCGGGCCTGGAGCGGAGACGGCGGAGCTGACTCTGACAAGGGCGGATTTTGCCCGGCATGAGTTCCTGTTCTGAATGCGGCGGGAATTTTTTCGCGGAAAGTGAGCCGCCGCCGGCGAAAGCTGCCGTCCGGCACGCCGGCCGCCCCCCGGTTTTTGTTGCGTCCCGCCGCGGTGCGGGGTATAATGGGGCCACTACAACAGACGGGGTGGCAGGATGAGCTATCAGTTGATTTTTGAGACCGGCATGGCCCAGACCAAGTGGTTCGACGTCTTTCTGGGCCTGATTTTTTTCGCGGTCTTTGCCGCGGCCTTCGGCGCGAACCCGAAAAACGGCGGCTACGGCGGGATGTGGAAGGTAAAAAAATTCTGGCTGGGCGCGGGCGTGTGTCTGGCCGTGGAGCTGGCGGCGCTGGGGCTGACCTACCGGGATTACAAGGCCTATGTGGTTCCCTATGAGGCCGGGCAGTACCGCTCCGTGGAGGGCGCGGTGGCGGACTATACCGTCTCCGGCAGCGCGGAGAAAGAGGACAGCTTCACGGTAAACGGCGTGGCGTTCTCCTACAAGACCAACTCAGGGTCCAATTACCGCTACCATCTCAGCGGGGCCGGCGGCGGCGCCGTCAGCGCCGACGGGCAGCAGGTGCGCATCGGCTATGTCACCGGCGGCGACGGCGTGAATTCCATCGTGAAGCTGGAGGTCGCGAAGTAACTGCCTTTGGGGCGGGGGGCTTGACATTCCGGCAGGATGCGCTATAATAGTACCAAAATAGAATACCTTATCGAGAGTGGTGGAGGGAACGGCCCTGTGAAGCCCGACAACCTGCGTTTTTAACGCAAGGTGCCAAATCCGGCGGTAGTGATCGAAAGATGAGGGGCAATTCGTGTTTGCTTTTTTAACTCCGTCGGCGGCGACGGAGTTTTTTTATCCCCGCTTTCGCAACTGAAAGGAGAGACAACCATGAGTTATCTGTTTACATCCGAATCCGTTACCGAGGGGCATCCCGACAAGATCTGCGACCAGATCTCCGACGCCATCCTCGACGAAATCCTTCGCCGGGACCCCGACGCCCGCGTGGCCTGTGAGACCACAGCATCCACCGGCCTGATCCACATCATGGGCGAGATCACCACCAGCTGCTATGTGGACATCGTCAGGACCGCCCGGGAGACCGTGAGGGAGATCGGCTACGACCGCGCCAAGTACGGCTTCGACTGCGACACCTGCGGTGTCATCACCAATATCGACGAGCAGTCCGGCGACATCGCGCTGGGCGTGGACAAGTCGCTGGAGAGCAAGGCCGGCGAGGACGCCGAGCTGCAAAACGGCGCCGGCGACCAGGGCATGATGTTCGGCTACGCCTGCGACGAGACGCCGGAGCTGATGCCCCTGCCCATCTCCCTGGCCCACAAGCTGGCCAAGCGTCTGGCCGAGGTGCGCAAGCTGTGCCTGGTGGACTACCTCCGCCCGGACGGCAAGACCCAGGTTACCGTGGAATACAGCGACTACGGCAGGCCCCTGCGGGTGGACACGGTCGTCATTTCCACCCAGCACGCCCTGTCCGCCACGCTGGATCAGATCCGCGAGGACATGATCCGTCTGGTGGTGCAGCCCACCATCCCACCCGAACTTTTGGATAAAAATACCAAGTATTACATCAACCCCACGGGCCGCTTCGTCATCGGCGGGCCCCAGGGCGATTCCGGCCTCACCGGCCGCAAGATCATCGTGGATACCTACGGCGGCTCCGCCCCCCACGGCGGCGGCGCGTTCTCCGGCAAGGACCCTACCAAGGTGGACCGCTCCGCGGCCTACGCCGCCCGCTGGGTGGCCAAGAACGTGGTGGCCGCCGGTCTCGCCACCCGCTGCCAGGTGCAGCTGGCCTACGCCATCGGCGTGTCCAGGCCCGTGTCCGTGATGGTCTCCACCTTCGGCACCGGCAAGGTCAGCGACGCCAGCCTTGCCGCGGCCGTGAACAAGGTCTTCGACCTGCGCCCCACCGCCATCATCCGTGATCTCGACCTGCGCAAGCCCATCTACAAGCAGCTGGCCGCCTACGGCCACATGGGCCGCGAGGAACTGGGCGTCCGCTGGGAGAATACCGACCGGATGGACGCGCTGCTGGCCGCTTTGAAGTAAGCGAATGCATATTCCGGCCTGCCCGACCCAGGAGCTGGACATCCTGACCTTCGCCGACGCGCTGCGCCCGTGCGGGGGACCGCGGGACTACGACGACACCGCCTGGCTCTATGTACCCGATCACTACGCCGACTACCGGTATATTCTGGGCACGGCGGGGGAGAACCCGCTGATCTGCATCGGGGTCAACCCCTCCACCGCCGCCCCCGGCGCGCTGGACAACACGCTGAAATCCGTCCGGCGCATCGCGGAGTTCAACGGCTACGACAGCTTTATCATGTTCAACGTCTATGCCCAGCGGGCCACCTCCCCGGACGATATGGACAAATGCCTGAACGGGGCGCTCCACGCCGAAAACCTGAAGGCCTTTGAATATGTCCTTGCCCATGTGGGGCAGGGCATAAAGCCCGCGGTGTGGGCGGCGTGGGGCGCCGTCATCGAAAAGCGGGCGTATCTCCCCGGCTGCGTGCGGGATATGGTGGCCCTGGGGGAGCGGTACGGCGCGCAGTGGCTCCGGGCCGGGGCGGTCTCCAAACAGGGCCACCCCCATCACCCCCTGTACCTGCGGAAGGATGAAAAGACCGTCCCCTTCGATGTGGACGGCTATCTGAAAAGTCTGGAGGCCTGAAATGTCCGACAAAAAATTCAAGCTGGCCCTGTGCCAGATCGAGACCCTGCCCGAAAAGACCGCCACGCTGGACAAGGCTGAGCGCATGGTGCGCGAGGCCGCCGAAGCGGGGGCCAACGTGGCGGCTCTGCCGGAGATGTTCGCCTGCCCCTACGCCCGGGGGTATTTTGACGCCTTTGCCGAGCCCGCCGACGGGGACACCGTCCGCCGGATGAGCTGCTGGGCGCGGGAATACGGCGTGTATCTCATCGGCGGCACCATCCCCGAGCGGGACGGGGAGAAGCTATATAACACCTGCTTTGTCTTTGACAGGCAGGGGGCTGTTGTCGCCCGCCACCGCAAGACCCACCTGTTCGACGTGGACATCGCCGGCGGCATCCGCTTCAGGGAGTCGGATTATTTTGCCCCCGGGGACGATATCTGCGTGTTTGACACGGAATACGGCGTCATGGGCGCGGCCGTGTGCTTCGATATGCGCTTCCCCGAACTCATCCGCGCCATGGCCAAGCGCGGGGCGGAGACCATCCTCGTGCCCGCCCAGTTCAACACCACCACCGGCCCCGCCCACTGGGAGCTGATCGTGCGGATGCGGGCCGTGGACAACGAGGTGTTCTTCGCGGCGGTCTCCGCCGCGCGTTCCAAAGATTTCAAGTACCAGTGCTGGGGCCATTCCACCGTGGCAGGGCCCTTCGGGGACGTGCTGGCTACCTGCGACGAGACCGAGCAGACCGTTTTCTGCGACATCGATCTTGCCGAGGTGGACCGGGTGCGCCGCCAGCTGCCCACCTTCCTGCGCTTGCGGGAGGATCTGTACCCCGTGGCAAAATAAGACAAATCGCCGCAGCCCCCGCCGTTTTCAAAACGGCGGGGGTTTTGTGCGTGCTTTCTACGGATCTGTGCAAAAATTTTTCCGTATGGGGTGAAAGTTTATACATAATATTCTTGACAACAGCCCGACAACGGCGCATAATAAGCGCATAAATATTCATAAAAGGAGTATAAACAATGAATAAATCGGATGTTAAAAAAGTCGTTCTCGCCTATTCCGGCGGCCTGGACACCTCCATCATCATCCCCTGGCTGAAGGAGAACTACAACAACTGCGAGGTCATCGCCGTGTCCGGCAACGTGGGCCAGGCGGAGGAGCTGGACGGGCTGGAGGAGAAGGCCCAAAAGACCGGCGCCTCCAAGCTGTACGTTCTCGATCTTACCGACGAATATGTGGACGATTTCGTCATCCCCACCATGAAGGCGGGCGCGATGTACGAGGGCTATCTGCTGGGTACCAGCCACGCCCGCCCCTGCATCGCCAAGGGCCTGGTGGACATCGCGCTGAAGGAGCACGCGGACGCCATCGCCCACGGCTGCACCGGCAAGGGCAACGACCAGGTGCGCTTCGAGCTGGCCATCAAGCATTTCGCCCCCAATATGCCGGTCATCGCCCCCTGGCGGGAGTGGAGCATCAAGTCCCGGGACGAGGAGATCGACTATGCCGAGGCCCACAACGTGCCGCTGAAGATCAACCGCGAGACCAACTATTCCAAGGATAAGAACCTGTGGCATCTGTCCCATGAGGGTCTCGACCTGGAGGACCCGGGCAACGAGCCGCAGTATGAGAAGCCCGGCTTCCTGGAGATGGGCGTATCTCCCGCCGACGCGCCGGACGCCCCCGCCTATGTGGAACTGGAGTTCGACCGGGGTGTGCCCGTGGCCGTGGACGGCGAGAAGCTGAGCGCCAAGGAGATCATCCTCAAGCTCAACAAGCTGGGCGGCGAAAACGGCATCGGCCTGCTGGACATCGTGGAAAACCGGCTGGTGGGCATGAAGTGCCGCGGCGTATACGAGACCCCGGGCGGCACCATCCTCTACAAAGCCCACGAATATCTGGAGACCGTGTGTCTGGATAAGATGACCGCCCACAAAAAGCAGGAGCTGGCCGTCACCTTCGGCGAGCTGGTCTACAACGGCCAGTGGTACACCCCGCTGCGCGAGGCGCTCAGCGCCTTCGTGGACAAGACGCAGGAGACCGTCACCGGCAAGGTGAAGCTGAAGCTCTACAAGGGCAACGTCATCAAGGCCGGCGTGTGGAGCCCGTACAGCCTGTACTCCGAGCAGATCGCCACCTTCGGCGAATCGGATTACAACCAGAAGGACGCCGAGGGCTTCATCAATCTCTACGGCCTGCCCATCAAGGTCAAGGCGCTGGTGGACGGAAAGTAAGTCTGCGATTTCCTGTTGCCGCCCTTGTCAAAGGGAGACGGCAGTCCCTGCGGCGAGGAAGGTCCAAGCGGAAGAAGGGAGAAGATCATGGCGAAAATGTGGGCCGGCAGGACGGCCGGAAATGTGGATCAGACGGCGGACGACTTTAATTCCTCCATCCGCTTCGACAGCCGGATGTACCGGCAGGATATCCTGGGCTCCATGGCCCACGCGGCCATGCTGGGCGCGAAAAACATCATTCCGCCCGCGGCGGCGGCGCACATCATCGACGCGCTGGACGGCATCCTGAAGGACCTGGAAGAGGGGGCGCTCTCCGTCGACCCCGCCTGCGAGGATATCCACATGTTCGTGGAACAGGTGCTGACGCAGCGCATCGGGGACGAGGGCAAGATGCTGCACACCGCGCGCAGCCGCAACGATCAGGTGGCGCTGGACCTGCGGCTCTACCTGCGGGACGAGACCGCCGAAGTCGTCAGCCGGCTCAAGGCGCTGCTGGGGGTGCTGGCGGACAGGGCGGAGGAGAATAAGGCGGTGATCCTGCCGGGCTATACCCATCTGCAGCGGGCCCAGCCCATCACCTTCGGCCACCACCTGATGGCCTACGCCATGATGTTCCTCCGGGACATCGGCCGGCTGGAGGACGCCGCGAAGCGCATGGACGTGTCGCCCATCGGCTGCTGCGCGCTGGCGGGCACCACCTACGATACCGACCGGGTCATGGAGGCGAAGAAGCTGGGCTTCGGCGCCATCGCCCTGAACAGTCTGGACGCCGTGTCCGACCGGGACTTCGCCGTGGAGCTTCTCGCCGCCTTCTCCCTGATTATGACCCACCTAAGCCGCTTTTCGGAGGAGCTGGTCCTCTGGTCCAGCTGGGAATTCAAATTTGTGGAGCTCTCGGACAGCTACACCACCGGCTCCTCCATCATGCCCCAGAAGAAGAATCCCGACATGGCGGAGCTGTGCAGGGGCAAGACCGGCCGTGTCTACGGCGACCTCATGGCGCTGCTGACGGTGCTCAAGGGCCTGCCGCTGGCCTATAACAAGGATATGCAGGAGGACAAGGAGGCCGTGTTCGACGCGCTGGACACCGTGAAGATGTGCCTCGCGGTGTTCACGCCCATGGTGGAGACCATGACCGTCTGCCCGGACAGGATGCGCGCCGCCGCCCGGACCGGCTTCATCAACGCCACCGATCTGGCGGATTATCTCACCAAAAAGGGCGTGCCCTTCCGGGCGGCCTATAAGATATCCGGCGAGCTGGTGGCCAAATGCATCGCCGAAGGGCAGGTGCTGGAGACGCTGCCGCTGGCGGAATACCGGAAGGTCAGCGACGTGTTTGAAAACGACCTCTATGCCGCCATCGACCTGGACAACTGCGTGGCGAAGCGCAGCTCCGCCGGCGGCACCTCCGTCCCCTCGGTGGAGGCGCAGATTCAATTCGTGCGGGAGGCGCTGCAATGAAAACCAGGGTGTTTATCGACGGCTCCTCCGGCACGGCGGGCCTGCGCATCCGCCAGCGCATCGCGGCGCGGGACGATATCGAGCTGCTGGAGGCGCCCTACGAAAAGCGGCGCGACCCTGAGACAAGGAAGGAGGCCATCAACGCCGCGGACGTGGCCATCCTGTGCCTGCCGGACGAGGGCTCCGTCGAGGCCGTGGCACTGGTGGAGAGCCAAACCGTCGCCGTCATCGACACCTCCACCGCCCACCGCACCGCCCCCGGCTGGGACTACGGTTTCCCGGAGCTGGCCGGGAGGCGGGAAAAGATCAGAGCCTCCAAACGCATCGCCAACCCCGGCTGCCACGCCGGCGGGTTTATCGTGCTGGTGGAGCCGCTGGTAGCGGCGGGCATCGTCCCCCCCGAGCTGGGACTGACCTGCTTTTCCCTCACCGGCTATTCCGGCGGCGGGAAGAAAATGATCGCGGAATACGAGAGCGGGGGCAGAGACCCGCTTTTGGATTCGCCCCGGCTGTACGGCCTGGGTCAGACCCATAAGCATCTCCGGGAGATGACCGTCATCCCCGGCCTGCAAACGCCGCCGGTGTTCTGCCCCATCGTGGCGGACTACTGCTGCGGCATGGAAACGGCGGTATCGCTGTTCAAAAAGGACATCCGCGGCACGGCGGAGGATATCCGGGCGCTTTACGCGGCGCTGTACGCGGGCCCCGTGGTGCATTATGAGGCGGACGCCGGCGAAAACGGCCTCATGGCCGCGGGCAAGATGGCCGGGCGCGACGACATGGAGATCGCCGTGTTCGGCAGCGGCGACCGCATCCTGCTGGTGTCGAGATTCGACAATCTGGGCAAGGGCGCGTCCGGCGCGGCGGTACAAAATATGAATCTGGTCATCGGCGCGGACGAGACCGCCGGACTGGTATTGGGAGGCGCGAAATGAGCGTGAAATTTATCGAGGGCGGCGTGTGTGCCGCCAGGGGCTTCAAGGCGGCGGGGATCCACTGCGGCGTGCGCCCAAATAAAAGCAAAAACGACCTGGCGGTGATCGCGTCGGACGCGGAATGCGCGGCGGCTGGCCTCTTCACCACCAACCGGGTCAAGGCCGCCCCGGTGCAGCTGGATATCGAGACCGTCAGGGCCGGCAGTGCCCGGGCCGTCGCCGCCAATTCCGGCAACGCCAACGCCTGCGCCCCGGAGGGCGGGGAGAACGCCCTGCGGATGCGCGCCGCGCTGGCCAAGGCGCTGAAAATCCCGGAGGGAGAGGCGCTGGTGAGCTCCACCGGCGTCATCGGCCAGCGGCTGAACATCGAGGCCATCGAGGCGGGCCTGCCCGCCGCCGTCGCGGCCCTCTCCGCCGACCCCGCCGGGTCGGATGCCGCGGCCTCCGCCATCATGACCACCGACACGAAGAAGAAGGAATTTGCCTGCTCCTTCGAGCTCGCGGGCAGGACCGTGACCCTGGGCGGCATCGCCAAGGGCAGCGGCATGATCCACCCCAATATGGGCACCCTGCTGTGCTACCTCACCACCGACTGCGCCATTTCCCCGGAAATGCTGAAAAAGGCGCTGAAGGCGGCCTGCGCCGTCACCTTCAACCGCATCAGCGTGGACGGCGACACCTCCACTAACGACAGCCTGATCGCGCTGGCGAACGGCCTCGCGGGCAACCCCGCCATCGTCGCCGAGGGCGCGGATTATGAGACTTTTCTGACGGCGCTGACGGCCGTCTGCACCGCGCTTGCCCGGGCCATGGCCGCCGACGGCGAGGGCGCGAAGCATTTGATGACCTGCGCCGTGTCCGGCGCGGCCACCGACGCCCAGGCGGAGATGCTGGCCAAATCGGTGGTGGGCTCCACCCTGACCAAGGCCGCCATCTTCGGCTGCGACGCCAACTGGGGCCGGGTGCTGTGCGCCCTGGGTTATTCCGGGGCTGAGCTAGACCCGGAAAAGGTTGATATAATATTTAAATCCGCCGCGGGCAGCGTGGCGGTGTGCCAGCGAGGCCGGGGCCTGGATTTCGACGAGGCGCTGGCCAAACGGGTGCTGACGGAGCCGGAGGTGGAAATTCTGGTCTCCGTGGGGCAGGGGAGCGGCAGCGCCGTGTGCTGGGGCTGCGACCTCACCTACGACTATGTGCGCATCAACGGGGATTACAGGACATGATGGAACTGGAGCTTTCAAACGCCAGGCGGGCCGAGGTGCTGACCCAGGCCCTGCCGTACATTCAAAAATACAACGGCAGAATCGTCGTGGTGAAATACGGCGGCAACGCCATGATCAGCGACGAGCTGTGCCAGCAGGTCATGGAGGACATCGTGCTGCTGACGCTGGTGGGCGTGAAGGTCGTGCTGGTGCATGGCGGCGGCCCGGAGCTCACCGAGGCGATGGAAAAGTTCGGCAAGACCCCGGAATTCGTGGACGGGCTGCGGGTCACCGACAGGGAGACCGCCGAAATCGCCCTGATGGTGCTGGCGGGCAAGATCAACAAGACGCTGGTCAATCTGCTGCAGGTGAAGGGCGGCCGGGCCATGGGCATCTCCGGGCTGGACGGGCGGCTGATCCAGGCCAGGCAGAAGGACCCCCGGCTGGGCTATGTGGGCGAGATCACCGCGGTGGACCCCCGGCCCATTCTGGACCTGCTGGAGAAGGGCTACATTCCCGTGGTGTCCACCCTGGGCTGCGACGGGGCGGGCGGCGCGTACAACATCAACGGCGACACCGCCGCGGCCCGCATCGCCGGGGCGCTGGGCGCCGAGCGCATGATTATGATGACCGACATCGGCGGCATCCTGGAAAACAGGGACGACCCCGATTCCCTGATCCGGGAGCTGTCGCTGCGGCAGGCGGAGGGACTGGAAAAGCGGGGCGTCATCTCCGGCGGCATGATCCCAAAGGTGCGCTGCTGCATCGACGCTATCAGCCACGGCGTAAAGAAGGTCATTATCCTCGACGGGCGCGTGCCCCACGCCACCATCATGGAGGTGCTCACCGACGAGGGCGCCGGCACCATGGTATACGGGGAAAAATAAGGCGCCAAGGCCCCCTTGCCAAAGGGGAGCTGTCGGCCGGTATTTGAAAGGAAGGGCTATCTATGGATATCAGGGAACTCGACAAGCAATACATCGCCGACACCTACGCCCGCTATCCCGTGACGCTGCTGTGCGGCAAGGGCGCGCTGGCATACGACGACAAGGGGAAAGAGTACATCGACATGGGCGCGGGCATCGGCGTCAACGCCTTCGGCTACGCCGACCCTGTGTGGCTCTCCGCGGTTATCGAACAGGCCTCGACCCTGCAGCACGTCTCCAACCTCTACTATACCGCCCCGGCACCCAAGCTGGCGGAGCTTCTGTGCCAGAAGACCGGCATGAAGAAGGCGTTCTTCTGCAATTCCGGCGCGGAAGCCAACGAATGCCTGCTGAAGGCCGCCCGCAAGTACGCCGCCGGAAAGAAGGGCGCGGAATATTCCACCGTCCTCACCATCAAAAACAGTTTCCACGGCCGCACGCTGACCACGCTGGCCGCCACGGGACAGGAGCACTACCACGAGCTGTACGCGCCGCTGACGCCGGGCTTCGTCTATGCCCAGGCCGGGGACATCCACGGCGTGATGCGGCTGTGCCAGGAAAACAAGGTGGCCGCCGTCTTTTTCGAGTGCATCCAGGGCGAGGGCGGCGTCATCCCGCTGAGCAGGGAATTCGTGCAGGACATGGCGTCCTTCGCGGCCGAAGAGGATATTCTGGTCTGCGTGGACGAGGTGCAGACCGGCAACGGCCGCACGGGGGCGCTCTATTCCTACATGAATTACGGCATTACCCCCGATCTTGTGTCCACGGCCAAGGGACTGGCCGGAGGGCTGCCCATCGGCGCGTGCCTGATGGGCGAGAAGGTCCGGGACGTGTTTGCCCCCGGCGACAACGGCTCCACCTTCGGTGCGAACCCCGTGTGCTGCGCGGCGGCGCTGTCCGTCGTCAGCCGTCTGGACGACGATTTTCTCAAAACGGTGCGGGAAAAGGGCGAACTGCTGAAGGCCGCCTTTGACGGCGCGCCCGGCGTCAAATCGGTCTCCGGCATGGGCCTGATGCTGGGCCTGGAGACGGAAAAACCCGCCGCCGAGGTGGTGAACGCCTGCCTTGAGGGCGGCGTGCTGTGTCTCACGGCGAAAAACAAGGTGCGGCTGCTGCCGCCGCTGAACATCCCCGCCGGCCTGCTGGATAAGGCCGCCGGAATCATCAAAACCGCCTGCGCGGAATAAGGAGAGACGACGATGAATCTACAAGGACGCGATTTTTTAAAGCTGCTGGACTTCAGCCCTGACGAGATCGCGGGTCTGCTGGATACGGCGGCCCTGCTGAAGGCCAAGAAAAAGGCCGGCATCCCCCACAAGCTGCACGAGGGCAGGAATGTCGCCCTGATCTTTGAAAAGACCTCCACCCGCACCCGCTGCGCCTTCGAGGTGGCGGCCCTGGACCTGGGCATGGGCAGCACCTATCTGGGGCCCTCCGGCTCCCAGATCGGCGTGAAGGAATCCATTGCCGACACCGCCCGGGTACTGGCGCGGATGTTCGATGCCATCGAATACCGGGGCTTTGAGCAGTCCCGGGTGGAGGCGCTGGCGGAGTATGCCGACGTGCCCGTGTTCAACGGCCTCACCAACGAATCTCACCCCACGCAGGTCTTGGCGGATTTTCTCACCATACAGGAGCATTTCGGCGGCCTGGCCGGGAAAAAGCTGGTCTATCTGGGGGACGCCCGCTACAACATGGGCAACTCCCTGATGGTGGGCTGCGCCAAGATGGGCATGGACTTCACCGCCGCCGCGCCGGAAGAGTATTTCCCCGACCCCGCGCTGATCGACACCTGCCGCGCCGTCGCCGCGGAGACCGGCGCGAAGCTCAGCTTCCAGACCGACCCGCAGAAGGCGGCGGAGGGCGCGGATGTGCTGTATACGGATATCTGGGTGTCCATGGGCGAGCCGGTGGAGGTATGGGAAGCGCGCATCGCGGCGCTGTCGCCCTACGCCGTCACCCAAAAGCTGATGGATATCGCCGGGCCCCAGTGCCGCTTCATGCACTGCCTGCCCGCCTATCACGACCTGAACACCCGGGTGGGGGCGGAGATTGGCGCGAAGTTCGGCCGGACTTCCATGGAGGTCACCGACGAAGTGTTCGAGGGGCCCCGGTCCATCGTGTTCGACGAGGCTGAAAACCGGATGCATACGATCAAGGCCGTGATGGCCGAAATGATGTAAGATCATGGGCGATGCCGAAAAAGCGTATCTTGTATTGAGCGACGGCTCCGTGTTTTCGGGCCGCCGCTTCGGCGCCGGCGGGGACAGCGTGGGCGAGCTGGTGTTCACCACCGGCATGTGCGGCTATCTCGAGACCCTCACCGACCCCAGCTACGGCGGGCAGATCGTTTTGCAGACCTTCCCGCTCATCGGCAACTACGGCGTCATCCCCGGGGATTTCGAGGGCCGATGCGCCGCCCGGGGCTACGTGGTGCGCGAGGCCTGCGCCGCGCCGTCCAACTTCCGCAGCGAAGGCACACTGGACGGCTTTCTGAAGGAAAACGGCGTGCCCGGCATTTCCGGCGTGGATACCCGGCAGCTGACCCGCGTCATCCGGGAGCACGGCGTGATGAACGCGAAAATCTGCGCCGAAATCCCCGCCGACCTCGCCGACGTGGCGGCCTGCGCCGTGACCGGCGAGGTGGCGCGGCTGAGCTGCAAGGCCCCCTATACCGTGCCCGCGCGGGGCGAAAAGAAATACGCGGTGGCCCTGATGGACTACGGCGCGAAGCGCAGCATCGCGCTGGCGCTTTCAAAGCGCGGCTGCGAGGTGACCGTGCTGCCGCAGAACACCCCGGCGGAGGCCGTACTGGCCCTCGGCCCGGACGGCGTGATGCTGTCCAACGGTCCCGGCGACCCGGCGGAAAATACCTTCTGCATCGCCCAGATCAAAAAGCTGCTGGGCAGGGTCCCCGTCTTCGGCATCTGCCTGGGCCACCAGCTCACGGCGCTGGCCCTGGGCGGAGAGACCTACAAGCTCAAATACGGCCACCGGGGCGTGAACCAGCCCGTGCGCGACCTCGCGGGCACGCGCACCTATATCACCAGCCAAAACCACGGCTACGCCGTGAAAAGCGAAACGCTGGCCGGGGTGGGCCGGGAAATTTTTCAAAATGCCAACGACGGCACCTGCGAGGGCCTTGGATACCCCGGGCTGGACTGCTTCACCGTGCAGTTCCACCCCGAGGCCCGCTCCGGCCCCGCCGACGCCGGCTTCCTGTTCGACCGCTTTATCGCCATGATGGAGGGAAAACGCCATGCCCAGGGATAACAGCATCAAAAAAGTGCTGGTGATCGGCTCCGGACCCATCGTGATCGGGCAGGCGGCGGAGTTTGATTACGCGGGCGCGCAGGCCTGCCGCGTGCTGCGGGAGGCGGGCGTCAACGTGGTGCTGGTCAACTCCAACCCCGCCACCATCATGACCGACAAGCACCTGGCGGACGAGATCTATCTCGAGCCCCTCAACGCCGACACCGTCAAGCGCATCATCGACAAGGAAAAGCCCGACAGCGTGCTGGCGGGTCTGGGCGGGCAGACCGCCCTGACCATCGCCATGCAGCTCTGCCGGGACGGCTGGCTTGAGAGCCGGGGCGTGCGCCTTTTGGGCAGCGGCATCGCCGCCATCGACACCGCCGAGGACCGGGCGCTGTTCCGCGACGCCATGCGGGAGCTGGGCCAGCCCGTGGTGCCCTCGGGGATCGCCACCGATCTGGAGGCGGCGCTCTCCTGCGCCCGGGAGATCGGTTATCCCGTCATCGTGCGGCCCGCCTTCACGCTGGGCGGCAGCGGCGGCGGTATCGCCGGGACGGAGGAGGAGCTGGCCGCCATCGCTCGCTCCGGGCTGGATCAGTCCCCCATCACGCAGATTCTGGTGGAAAAGTGTATCTCCGGGTGGAAGGAGATCGAATTCGAGACCATGCGGGACGCCGCGGGCAACGCCATCGCCGTGTGCTCCATGGAAAATCTGGACCCCGTGGGCATCCACACCGGCGACTCCATCGTGGCCGCCCCGGCGCTGACCCTGTCCGACCGGGAATTTCAGATGCTGCGCACCGCGTCGCTGGACATCATTTCCGCCATCGGCATCGTGGGCGGGTGCAACGTGCAGCTGGCGCTGGACCCGGAGAGCTTCCGCTACGCCGTCATCGAGGTCAACCCCCGGGTGTCCCGCTCGTCGGCGCTGGCCAGCAAGGCCACGGGCTATCCCATCGCCAAGATTACCACCAAAATCGCCCTGGGCTACAACCTGGACGAGATCAAAAACGACATCACGGGCAAGACCTGCGCCTGCTTCGAGCCCACGCTGGACTATGTCGTTGTAAAGCTCCCCAAGTGGCCCTTTGACAAATTCGCGGGCTCCAGCCGTAAGCTGGGCACCCAGATGAAGGCCACCGGCGAGGTCATGGCCATCGCGTCCTGCTTTGAGGCCGCGCTGATGAAGGCCGTGCGCGGGGCGGAAATTTCGCTGGATACCCTCAACGCCCCGCCGCTCAGCGACAAGCCGGTGCGGGAGCGGCTGGCGGAGCCCAACGACCGCCGCCTGTTCACCGTGTTCGAGGCGCTGAAAAAAGGCGTGTCCATCGACGAGATACACGCCGTCACCCTCATCGACGAGTGGTTCCTGGCAAAACTGAAAAATCTGGCCGATTTTGAGGCCGCCATCGCGGAGGGCCTCACCGACAGCGCGTATTTCGAAGGCAAGCGTCTGGGCTATACCGACGCCGCGCTGAGCCGGCTCTCCGGGCGGAAAGACCTGCCGGGGCTGGACTTTTCCTATAAAATGGTGGATACCTGCGGCGCGGAATTCGACGCCGAGACCCCGTATTTCTATTCCTGCACGGACGAGACCTGCGAGGCCCGGGCGTTCCCGCGCTCCGGGAAGCCCGTGGTGCTGGTGCTGGGCTCCGGCCCCATCCGCATCGGTCAGGGCATCGAATTCGATTACTCCTCCGTCCACTGCGTGTGGACGCTCCGGGACATGGGCTACGATGTGGTCATTGTCAACAACAACCCGGAGACCGTTTCCACCGACTATGACACCGCCGACCGCCTGTACTTTGAGCCGCTGTGCCCCGAGGACGTGATGAACATCGTCAGGGTGGAAAAGCCCGTGGGCGTGGTGGTGGCCTTCGGCGGGCAGACCGCCATCAAGCTCACCAAATTCCTGGACGGGCACGGCGTGGCCATCCTGGGGACCTCCGCCGAGAGCATCGATGTGGCCGAGGACCGCGCCAGATTCGACGCGCTGCTGGAAAGGCTGGGCGTCAGCCGCCCCAGGGGCATGGGCGTGAACACGCTGGACGAGGCGGCGGCGGCGGGGCGCGAGCTGGGTTATCCCGTGCTGCTGCGGCCCAGCTACGTCATCGGCGGGCAGAATATGACCATCTCCCGCAGCGAGGCGGACACCGTAAAATACATGGAGGCCATTCTGGCCGGAGGCATCGAAAACCCCGTGCTGGTGGATAAATATATGCCCGGCACCGAGCTGGAGGTGGATGTGATCTCCGACGGCGCCGATGTGCTCATCCCCGGCGTGATGGAGCATATCGAGCGGGCCGGCGTCCACTCCGGCGATTCCATCGCCGTGTATCCGCCCTACAACCTCACGGACAAGGCCCTGCGGCGGGTGTGCGACGTGTCGGAAAAGCTGGCGCTGGCGCTGGGCACCCGGGGGCTGGTGAATATCCAGTACCTCATTTTCGGCGGGGAGCTGTACGTCATCGAATGCAACCCCCGGGCCTCCCGCACCGTGCCCTATATCAGCAAGGTCACCGGCGTGCCCATGGCCGATCTGGCCTCCCGCGTGATGCTGGGGCAGCGGCTAAAGACGCTGGGCTACGGCACCGGACTGTACCGCACGCCGCCTTATACGGCGGTAAAGGTACCGGTATTCTCCTTCGAGAAGCTGGCCGACGCTAATTCCATCCTGGGCCCGGAAATGAAATCCACCGGAGAGGCGCTGGGGCTGGGCCGCACCCGGGCGGAGGCGCTGTACAAGGGCCTCACCGCCGCGGGCTTCACCGTGCCCGCGCCCGGCGGGCGCGGGGAAGCGGGCGTACTTATCAGCGTGGAGGAAAACGATTCGCAGGAGATCCTGTCCCTGTCCCGGCGCTTTGCCGACCTGGGTATGGCGGTATACGCCACCACCGGCACCGCCGAAGCCATCCAAAAAATGGGCGTGCCCGTCCACTCCGTGGGCAATGCCGACGAGAGCGGCGAGATCGTCGGGCTGATGCGGGCGGGGAAGCTGTCCTATATCGTCTATACCGGCGCCGTCAAGGATGGCACCGTGGGGGATTACATCGCCCTGCACCGGCTGGCCATGCAGCTGGGGATTCCCTGCCTGACCAGCATCGACACGGCCAACGCGCTGGCGGAGATGATCGAGAGCCGCTTCGGCCCCTGCAATACGGAGTTGGTTGACATCAATCACCTGCGCGCCGCCCACCGCAGAATCAACTTCGCCAAAATGCAGGGCTGCGGTGACGACTATATCTTCATTGAAAACTTCGACGGGGCGCTCACCGCGCCGGAGGCGCTGTGCGTCAGCCTGTGCGACCGCCACCGGGGCATCGGCGGGGACGGCATCGTGCTTATCGAGCGCTCCGAGGTGGCCGACGCGCGGATGCGCTCCTACAACCGGGACGGCAGCGAGGGCAAAATGGCCGGCAACAACATCCGCTGCGTGGGCAAATATCTCTACGACCGGGGCTATGTCCGCAGCGAGAGCATCGCCATCGAGACCGGCAGCGGCGTGAAGCGGCTGAAGCTGTTTTTGCGGGACGGGGCGGTGAGCTCCGTGTCGGTGGATATGGGCGAGGCGGATTTCCGCGCCGCGTCCGTGCCGGTGACCGCCGCGGCGGCGTCGGTGATCGACGCGCCCATCACCGTGGGCGGGCGGACCTGGCGCGCCACCTGCCTTTCCGTGGGCAATCCCCACTGCGTGGTGTTCTGCGACGAGATCGACGGGCTGGACCTCACGAAGCTGGGTCCGCAGTTTGAATACGCGCCCATTTTCCCCCAGCGGGTCAACACGGAATTCGTGCGGGTTGTGGATCGCTATACGCTGCGGATGCGGGTGTGGGAACGGGGCAACGGCGAGACGCCGGCCTGCGGCACCGGAGCCTGCGCGGCGGTGGCCGCCGCCGTAAAGAAGGGGCTGTGCGCCGAGGGCGCGGACGTCACCGTGAAGCTGGCGGGCGGCGACCTCACCGTGAACTGCGCCGCGGGCCGGGTCACCCTGATGGGCGGCGCGGAGCTGGTGTTCGACGGGACGTTTGAATATTAAACCGTTCACAAACTATTTATATTCTTTTTAAGTTAATTTTAAGTCGGCGCGGTAAAACAGTCTTGTAAGTCAACACAAAGTGACTTTTTCATTTCTCCATTCTCCATTCTCCTGAACAGCAGACAGGCGAAACGGTAATCGGCATACCGTTTCGCCTGTTTGCTTTCCCGCTCCTTTACCGCGGCGCGGCGGCCTGCCGTCAAAAAAAATTGCCCCTCCCCAAGGGGAGAAGCCCACAAAAAAGGAATGACCCTCGACTGCACCGGCCTCACGGAATTCATCGCAGTCAAGGGTCATTCCTCCGAATTCTTAATATCTAGCATCCTTGGTTACCTCGCTTTCTTTCGATTTGGCCGCTGGATTACGGCGCTGCCTGTCAGTGACACACAGGATTGAAGCACGCGTTTGGTTTTCCCTGAAACGATCTCACAGGCGAGATTTGCTTGGTGCTCGGTTTTCCGGAAATACTGACTTCAGCGCCCACCCCGCTGCGATGGGAACCTTTCCGCATCGCGGGGAACTTTACCTGTTCATTGGCATCACCTTTTCTGACTTAACTATAGCAAATGGGCGAAGGGGCCGCAAGAGCAATACTAGCCGATTTTGCGCCATTAGAATTGGGCAAAATACACGAGAAGCAAGAAACTACAAGCAAAAAATATAGTTATTATTGACAAAACATTGCGGACTGGATATAATAATAAAGATGTGTGCCCAAAGATCATGTGGGGGCGGACGGCCATGGCCGGCCGCCCCCACATTTGGCCGCCGGCCTTCTTCTTCGCCCGCCTCGGCCGGCAATCTGGCTGCAGGCGCGGCGCTTCGCGCGGCCCGTCGAAAAGAGCCTGCGTGATATTTGGTTGACAAGATCGTCCGGAACACGGTAAAATAGAGGCGTTTGAGGAAAGGAGCAATATATATGCCCAACGATAAAGCGGAAATAAAGGTAAAAAGTTTGAAAAAGACCATTGACGTGCTGAATTGTTTCACAGAAAAACAGCCGCTTGGCGTGACTGAGATCAGCGAGAAGCTGGGCCTCTATAAGAGCAACGTTTATGACATCCTGACCACTTTGACAGCAATGGACTATCTTTCAAAAAGCGATGAGACAGGAAAGTATTACCTCGGTATCGGCATCGTGCGTCTCGGCCGGGCCGTGGGCGATCGCTACAGTTTTCAGAAGGTCGCGGCAAAGCATATCCAGCAGATCTCAACACAGGTGGGCGAAGTCGTATACCTGACAGTTCCAATTAAGGATCAGGTTTATTATTTGGATGCGGCATTCCCGACAGACAGCAACTCCTATCTGGCGGGGATTATCCGCAGCAGCACGGATGGGCTGTACTGCACCAGCTGCGGGAAATCTATGCTCGCGTATATGCCCGAAGCCTTTGTGGACGAGTATTTGAAGCAGCCGATGCCGGCGCTTACCGAGAATACGATTACAGATCCCGAGAAGATGCGGGATGAGCTGAAGAACATTCGCTTGCGCGGCTATGCCACAGACAACATGGAAAACGCAATCGGCTTAAGCTGTGTTGCCGTGCCGATCCTGGCGGCGCATGGATTGCCTCAGGGAGCCATCAGCATCAGCGGACCCTCCTTGCGCTTTACAGCGGAACGGATCGAGGAGTACACAAAGATCCTCAAGGCGCATGTCCACGAAATCGAACGCAGCATATAATGTTGCACAAAAACCGACGTCAATCTTTGTAAATCACTGCAAGTTGACGTTGGTGGGAGTTCGTGCTAAATTGATAATCAAGCAAAGGTGCGTCTATTTTTTTGCATAGAATGTAAGAACAACGTTCTATAATACAGAACGACAACGGATGAGGACAACCGCCGGGCAGACTGAAGTCTGCTAAATTTAGTTCTGTAATACAGAACGACGTTCTGACGTTCCACGGCGCACCGACCGCGCCGATCGGCGATTCTTCGGCAGAAGGCCTGTGCCGATGACCGCCGATTGGAATAACAGAACAGAAGGAGTATCATATGGGAAAAATCAAACTGGATACCAGCAGGTGCAAAGGCTGCTTCCTGTGCGTAAGCGTGTGCCCTGTTCAGGCGCTTTCGCCTTCCGGCGAGTTGGGGCCGAAGGGTTACGAAACTGTAAAGGCCGATGTTGACAAGTGCATTGGCTGCGGTTCCTGCTTTCGCATGTGCCCTGACTATGTAATTGAAATTACCGAATGAAGGAGGAAGTGATTGAATCATGGCAAAAGTGTTGATGAAAGGCAACGAAGCTTTCGCAGAGGCGTGTCTCCGCGCAGGCTGCCGCTTTTTCAGCGGTTATCCGATTACCCCGCAGACCGAAATCCTGGAATATATGTCCTGGAGGATGGAGGAAGTCGGCGGACAGTTCGTTCAGACGGAATCTGAACTCGCGGGTATCAATATGCTTTTTGGCGCCGCCTGCTGCGGCGCGCGTGCGCTGACCACATCCTCGGGCCCGGGCTTCTCGCTCAAGCAGGAGGGTATTTCCTATCTGTGCGGAAACGATATCCCGGCGGTTATCGCCGATGTCATGAGAATCGGCTCCGGTCTGGGCGACATTTTCCAGGGACAGGGCGACTACTGGCAGCTTACCCGGGGCGGCGGCCACGGCGATTATCGCACCATTGTGCTTGCCCCCGCAAGCGTTCAGGAGAACGCAGATCTGGCAGGTCTGGCTTTCGACCTGGCGGAAAAATATCGCCATCCCGTGCTGATCGGCTCGGATGCGGCTATCGGTCAGATGGTGGAACCGGTGGTCCTGCCGGAAATGAAAGAGCATGACATTAACCAGTATGACTGGGCCATCGCGCCCCGCAAGGCGGGCGAAGCCCAGAAGGTCGTATGGAATACTTATTACACCATTGGCGCCGATGCCTACATGGTCTATCTTCGTGACAAATACGCCCGGATGGAAGCCGAAGAGCAGCGGTGGGAATCCGTGCAGACAGAGGATGCCGAAATTGTCCTGATCGCCTATGGCATCAGTTCCCGTATCTCCAAGGCGGCCGTGAAAAAGGCGAGGGCGCAAGGCATAAAGCTGGGACTCATCCGCCCGATCACGCTCTGGCCGTTCCCGCAGAAGGCGTTCGATGCTCTGGGTGAACAGGTGAAAGGCTTCCTGTGCGTTGAAATGAGCATTCTCGGACAGATGCGCGACGATGTGGTTCTGGCCTGCGGAAATAAGCGTCCCGTGGAGGACTATGGCGAATTCGCCAACGTCCCGTCGGAAGACGTTATCCTCCAGCGCGCTCAAGCGATGCTGAAGAAATACTGAAGGAGGTGCAGAGATGAATTACAGCATTCCCAAAGGAATCAATATGGAAAACCAGGGTGGATGGTGCCCCGGCTGCGGCCATGGCATCATCGTGCGGCTGGTTGCTGAAGCGGCACAGTCCCTCGGTATTGATGATCGCATTATTATGGTGGAAGACGTCGCCTGCGGCGAATTCGCCCAGAACGCCATGACCTATAACAGCATCGGCGCGGCACATGGCCGGCCGATCATCACCGCTGCCGGCGCCAAGCGCGCCCGCCCCGACGCGATTGTCATCGCGCATCCCGGAGACGGCTCGGCGTACAGCATCGGCATGGAAAGCACGATTCACTGCGCCCTGCGCAATGAGAATATTCTTGCTCTGGTAGTGAACAACAGCGTGTTCGGCATGACCGGCGGACAGATGTCCCCCACCTCGCTGCCCAACATGAAAACCACGTCATCTCCGCACGGTCGGGATGTTAAGAAAAACGGGCATCCTTTTGATGTGGCCAAAACCTTGAGCCAATTCGATATCGCCTATCTGGCCAGAGGCTCCGTGGACAGCCCCGCGCAGGTCGTCAAGGCGGGTCAGATGATCAAAAAAGCGTTAAAAAAGCAAATGGATGGAGAAGGCTTTTGTCTGGTCGAGATCCTCAGCCCCTGCCCTACGAACTGGAACAAGCTCCCTGCGGACGCACTGGAGTTTATGAAAAAGGGCCAGGAGGAGTATTATCCTCTGGGTGAATTTATCGACAAGGGAGGCAAGGACTGATGACTGAGATTATTTGTTCGGGCTTCGGCGGCCAGGGCGTGCTGGTTGCGGGGATGATCCTGGCGGACGCCGGCATGGAGGAAGGCAAGAATGTCACCTGGTATCCGTCTTATGGCTCCGAGATGCGCGGCGGTACCGCCAACTGCAATATCAAGATCAGCGACGAGGAGATTCCCAGCCCGTATTGCCATGAGCTGGACATCCTTTACACGCTCAACGACGCGGCGATCGACAAATTCGAGAAGCAGATCCGGCCCGGCGGCGTCCTGCTGGTAAACAGCACGCTGGCCCGCCCCGAGCGTACCTACCGCGCCGATATCAAAGTTGTCAAAGTCCCGGCTACGGAGATCGCGAATGAGTTGGGCAATGCCCGCGGCACAAACATCGTTATGCTGGGCGCGCTGGCCAGCGCCTCCCCGGATTTCGACGTCGCCTATATGCGGAGCGCCATCGACTATTTCTTCGCGAAAAAAGGCAAGACGAATCCCAAAAATGCGCTTTGCTTTGACCACGGCGCCGCGGAGGCTGAAAAACAACGGTAACAGCCCCCCTTGATTTCCAAAAAACTTGAGGGAGGAGAACACATGGGCAACATCAGACCTGTTGATGCGATTATCATTATTGTCTATTTTGCCGTCATGGCGGCGCTTGGCATTGTCGCGTATAAGAGAAATAAAACCAGTGAGGATTATTTTGTCGCGGGAAAATCGTTGGGGACTTTTTCCCTTGCGGCGATGTGGCTGGCCTCTTGGATCGGCGGCTCGTCAATTATCGGCACGTCGACGAACGCCTATAATTTGGGTATCTCAGGAGGCTGGTATGTATTCATTCTCGCGTTTGGATGCGTAATCTTCGGCATGACCTTCTCAAAGATCGCCAAGCGTCTGGGAGAAAAACTCAACAGCATCACCTATCCGGCACTCATCACCAGCAGATATGATCGCAAATCCGGCGATATTGTCATTATTTGCTGCTTTCTGGCAAATCTGGGATTCTTAGCGAGCCAGCTTGTGGCTATGGGCAGTATGTTAATGACCATCACCGGCTGGAGCCAAAGCACATGCTTTATTATCAGCACCGCCGTCACTGTGGCGTACTCCGCTATCGGCGGGCTGATGGCCATCACCTATACTACATGGATTCAGTTTATATTAATCCTTCTCGGCACGGTCGTTTTTGGTATTCCGCTCTCGGCCAAGGCAATTGGCGGCTTCTCAAACATCAATACGCTGCCCGCCGAATGGTTCGATATTGGCCGATACGGATGGCCGACGATTATTGCGCTGGCGGTCAGCTCCGTCTTTTCATTTTTCACCAGCATGGACAGCTATACGCGCTGTTTTGCCGCGAAAAATGACAAAGTCGCCCGCAGCGGTGCCATCTGGGCCGGCGTTGGCGTGCTTTTCATCGCGTTCGGCGCCACCTATGTCGGCATGGCGGCCAAGGTGCTGATTCCGGAGCTTCCGGCGGGCAGCAGCGCTTTCGCGGCCATTGTTGCGCAGTATTTCCCCGCCGGGATTTCCGGAATTGTCCTGGTAGGCGTGTTTGCGGCGATCATGTCGACCGGCGTGGTGTGTATCAATTGCTGCGCAGCCAATGTCAGCGTGGATATCTACAAGGACCGGATCAAACCCAACGCCACCGACGCATCGATCAAGGGGTTAGGCATTGTGAGTTCGCTTGCGGTGGGTATTGTCGGCGCCCTGCTGGCCTGGTGGAAATACAATGTCATCGACCTGCTCTTGCTGGCGTTTACATTCCAGGCATCTTCTCTGTTCTTCCCAACGGTGCTGGGGGTGTTTTGGAGAAAGCCTACCAGCAAAGCCTCTTTTGTCAGCATGGTTGTATCGCTGGGCGTGGTGCTGCTATGGCTGCTGGGCAGCGGCTTGCACTGGGGAAGCCTGTTTTCCGTGGATGCCCTGTGGCCGGGACTTGCATCCTCCGGCATCGTCTTTGTACTGTTTGCGCTGCTTGATAAACCGACCGCGGACGACTTGCGGCGCGCTGAGCTTTTTTGCGGAGTTCCACCCGAAAAAATGAGCAAATCGTAATAGGACTGAATTGATAAAAGGAGAGAAATATGAAAGTTATTTATGCGGAACAGCCCGGCACGGCTGATACGGATCACAGCATTGACAGTTCTTATCTGCCCGCCGGCGCGGAAACCGGATTGGCGGTCTACGACGAGAAGGCCGGCGACAACAGCGCCTTCTATGCGGCGATCAAGGATGCGGACGTCATCATCAACAGCTACGTTTTTTTCGACAAGAAGGCGCTGGACGCGATGGATCACTGCAAGGTGATTTCATTCCAGGCTACCGGCTATAACGAGGTCGATCTGGAATACGCTGCGCAGCGGGGCATCGCGGTTGTCTCCATTCATGATTACTGCACACAGGAGACCGCTGAAAATGCGGTGGCCATGATGATGTGCCTGCAGCGCAACACCCACAGGTACAACAAGGCGATTCAGCAGGATCTGAACTGGAACTGCTATCTGTTCCCCGGCATGAAGCGCATCGAAGGGCAGACCATGGCCATCATCGGCCTTGGCCGTATCGGCCAGCATGTGGCAAGAATCGTCGGCCCCGGCCTCGGCATGAAGGTCATCGCTTACGATCCCTTCCTGCCGCCCGAGATCGCGGAAAAGCTGGGAGTAAAGCTTGTCGATCTGGATACCGCGCTGGCGGAGGGCGACGTCGTCTCGGTGCACATGAACCTTACGAAGGACAACGCCTATATGTTCAACAAAGAGACCTTCGCGAAGATGAAGAAAAAGCCTATCTTTATCAACGAGGGCCGCGGCCAGATGGTGCGGGAAGCGGATCTGGCCTGGGCACTGGACGAAGGCCTTGTACGCGCGGCCGGCGTCGACATGCTGGAGTCCGAGTACCCCGTCCTAGAAAGCTGCCCGCTGGTCGGCCGTGAAAATGTCATTATGAACCCGCACAGCGGTTACTGGTCCGACACCTCCGACTATCTTGTCCGCAAGTATTCCATGGAAAATGCGGTCAATTACTACGAAGGCAGGCTGGATGAAGTCCACGACATCCGCAACGGCGTGGGTGTGAAATAAGGATAGAATACCAAATGAATGCATTGACGGAGTGATGATATGAGCAACGAAAATCTGCCCCTGAAGGGCCTGAAGGTTGTTGAGCTGGCCACTGTGGTTGCCGCGCCGACCACTGCGCGTATGTTGTGCGCCTACGGCGCCGATGTAATCAAGGTGGAGACGCTGTACGGCGATGAAATGCGCCGGACCGGGAAGACTGAGCTCACCCCTTACGAAGATGACAAGAACCCTCTCTTTACCATCCACAACAGCAATAAGCGGCTGGTTTCCATCAACTTTAAGAATGCGGACGGCAAGAAAGCGCTGCTCCAGCTCATCGGGCGGGCCGACGTGTTTATCACCAACGTGAGGCAGCAGTCGTTGTGCCGCAACGGTCTGGATTATGACACGCTCAAAGCGATGTTCCCGCGCCTGATCTACGCGCATTTCTCAGGATTTGGACCGCGCGGCCCTGTAGCCGACAACCCGGGCTTCGACAGTACGGCATTTTGGCTGCGCTCCGGACCCATGGCCGACTGGCAGGTTAAGGGCTCCTTTCCGTTTACTCCGACCTATGCCTTCGGCGATATGGCGACAAGTTCCGTGCTGCTCTCCGGTATCCTGATGGCCCTGCTTGCCCGGGAAAAGAGCGGTGAAGGAACCAAGGTTGAGACGTCGCTCTTTGCCAGCGGGATATGGTGCAACTCGGTTGGCGTTGTGTCCACCCAGTTTGAGCGTCAGCATCTCAATCCCGATCCATTCCATCCCTGCGATCCTTTCGATACTTTCTACGAGTGCGCCGACGGGAAATGGATCGGCATCTATGTCAACGAATATGCCCGCGACAAGGAAAAGTTCGCGCGGGTGCTTGGCATGGAAGATATTCTGAATGATCCCCGCTATGACGACATCGATACGCTTGCGCAGAGCGGGGTTATCGTGGAGGCAGTGGAACGCTGCAATAAAATATTCAAAACGCGTACCAGCGGTGAATGGCGCGACATTCTCAGTAAAAACAGCATTTCCTGCGAAGTCATGCAATGTACCCACGATGTAAGTTCGGACGAGCAGGCCATAGAAAACGGCTATGTGGAGCCGGTGGAGTACGCGGATCATCTGAAGGTGATGATGCCCTGTCCGCCGGTGCACTTCAGCGGCTATGGCAGACGTCCCTACGCGCCGACCGGGGCGATCGGGGCCGACACCGACGCGGTACTTACTGAAATGGGCTACACAAAGGAAGAAATTCAAAAATTGCGGGAAAACGGCGCAATTCATTAACGGCAAATCAATGAGGGATAACTTCAAAAAATGAAAGAGAGGATAATCCTGTGAAACAGACAAAGAAGATTCTCGGAATACTTGCCTGCGCATTTATGTACTCCTCCATGTATCTCCTGCCGTATATCAAATACATCTTTTATGATGCGGTGGAGGAAGTCACCGGCTTTACCAATACCCAGATCGGTTTCTGCCTGAGCGTTTATATCATCGCAAGTATTATTTGCACACTGCCCAGCGGCTGGCTTGCAGATAAATATCCCCCCAAGAAGCTGCTTGTCCTGTCCGGCATCGGCCATACCATACTCAGCTTCCTGGCGCTGCTCTTCATCCGCAACTATGCGATGACCCTGGTACTTTTCTTTGGCATGGGCATTACCAGCGTTCTCGGATTCTGGTCCCCCGTATTCAAGGCTGTCAGCATGTCCGGCAAGCAGGAAGAGCAGGGCAAATACTACGGCTGGTTTGAGGGCCTGAACGGCGTAGGCAGCATGATATTCAACTTCCTGGCGCTGTGGATATTCTCCCGCATCACAAGCGGCTCGGCCGCTGCGCTTGCAGGCGTGTATATCTTCTATACCTGCGCGTCGCTCATTTCCGTCCTGATGGTCGCGTTCATGTACAAGCCCGAACTCGAAGCCGTCCAGGCCGAAGCGAAGCGGGCCGCGGAAGCGGCGCCCCACAAGAAGGCCTCCACCAAAGAGATTCTTGCCGTCCTTAAGATGCCGAAGGTCTGGCTGTTCAGCCTGATGGTTATGGGCATCTATGGGTTTTATGCCGGCAGCAGCTATCTGACACCGTACTTCTCCACAGTTCTTGGCGTCAGCATCGTGTTCTCGGGATCCCTTGCGACGCTGAAAAACTACGGCACCCGTCTTGTCGGCGCTCCCATTGCCGGTCATATCTGCGATAAGATCGGCCGCCTGAAATTCCTGGTCATTGCGGCGGCTGCTACCGTGGTGCTGATGATCATCTTTATGATGATGCCGGCCAACAACAGCGCACTAATCCCCATTATGATCCTGATGTTTGCCATGGCACTTGTCAATGTCAGCATGAAGGGCGTCCAGTTCTCCGCGCTGGATGAGGTTGGCGTGGATCAGAGTATCAACGGCATGGCGATCGCGGTCGCTTCCCTCATCGGCTTCAATCTTCCTGATGTTGCCTTGCATCCTCTGTTCGGCATGTTCCTCGACAAGTACGAAGCCGTTGTCGCATACAAAATGATTTTCGGCTTCCTGCTGGGACTGCTGGTTCTTGGCCTCGTGATGAGCCTTCTGCTGCTCCTGATGCACAAAAAGGATTTGGCTAAGGCTGAAGCGGCAAAAGTCGTGCAGGCCGCTGCAAAATAATTTTGGAAATAACCCCTTCGGGCTCCTCATTGCCGCTTTCCCACTCTTTACTTGTTCTGCTGTCTTGCCTGTTTGCTCCTTCCGAAGGGGTTATTGATACAGCCTGTGCTGTTGGGATTATTTCTCAAACGGCGCATCCGCTGAAAAGAAAACGGCTCGTTATCGAGCATTTGGAGCGGCCCTTTTGGACCGCTCCATTTTGCTGTCTTTGGGTGTTGAGATACCTTGTAAGCATGTAAATGTTTTGGTCGGGCCGACGATGAAGATACCACCGGCGCGGCAAAAGTGTTTGTGTGAAGATAGAAGAAAGGCCTACCCTTACTGCGAGGGGGCTTTCTCGCTTTTCTTGCCCCGCGCTGAGTTGCTGCGGGGGACTATTTGAAATATTTAACTTCTGGACTTGCAAAACGGGGCGTTGAGTTTAATTACTCTCACCCGCGTTTTTGTTACTTAAGTAATTGCAATATGGAAATTATCAGCGCTACACAGGCGATTATTATGCTCCATTTAGCAGCTTTGCTTGCATCTTGCGCACTTTTTGCGGATGCCAATACATATCCGTCATTTCTTTTTGCTGCCTCATATTCTTCAATGGCCGCTTGACCTTTTTCTGTTAATGATATTGGATCATCCGGTTCAAGCCTTATACCGGCATTTATGTAATCATAAGTATGGTATCTAGCATTCGAAAGGATACTGATAAGTGAATCCGTTTCCAGTCCGCTTAAGCCCCTAATATCATTGTATGTAGTCTGCTGCGGGCTACGAGGGATGCACTTTAAAACGTCGTACATATCGTTGCTAAGCATTTAATCAATTCCTCCAATTGTTTATCAATGGTCCATCCGGTCATAAGCGCTTAACACTTTTTCTTAATTTGCAACTTTACTAGAAATCGTAATTCTTCCAGCAATTTAGTGTACCATATATATCCATTTGCGTAAATGATGTAAGTAATGAAAAACGCATAAGTTTAAAGCTCAACACCTTTGAGACGTTCAGCAATAAGGCAAATAGAAATGCGGCCTGTAATAGCCGCTTACTTCCAGTATAGTGTATTTAACTTTGTCCAGGTGGGAATACAAAAATGGGAAGTAGTGAAGGCGGTTGCACTTTTTGTTGCACTTTTCTTGTAATCACAAATGATTACCAAACGTAAAAAAAGCCCGCAAGCCTTGATATCAAAGGCTTTGCGGGTCATTTTCTGTGGAGCTGTTACCCAGATTCGAACTGGGGACCTCATCCTTACCAAGGATGCGCTCTACCGACTGAGCTATAACAGCATATGAATCCCCGCGGGGTTCCCGCGGGGTGGCGACCGAGATGGGACTTGAACCCACGACCTCTAGCGTGACAGGCTAGCGTTCTAACCAACTGAACTACTCGGCCACGGCGCTTTGCTAATATAGCAAAAATTTCGCCGAATGTCAAGTCACAATTCCGTTTTTTCCCTCGTTGCGGAATTTATTTTTTGTGGTACAATAGCACCAGACCCTCAGGAAAGGAGCGGTGCGGATGAAGAAACGCGCGGCTGCCGTTTTGACAGCTTTGTGCCTGCTGGCGGCCCTTTTGCCCGGAGAGACGGCCCACGCCGTGACCGACGTGTGCTTCGTCTCCGTCAACGACCGGCTGCTGGAGCTCTCCAGCAAGGCCGAGAATATCGGCGGCGGGTGGTATGTGCCCTGCACCGCCTTTTCGGAATTCGGCATCAATTATAACTATTTTTCCAGCAGCTCCACCGCCATGCTCTTCACCGCCCAGAAGCAGTTCTTCTTCGAGCTGGGCACCGGCGTCACCTACGACGCTTCCGACAACAGATACAGCGCCAGCGGCGCGCTGGTCAACGGCGTGGCTTATGTGCCGGTGAATTTCATGTGCGCGCAGTTCGGCCTGGCCTGGGCCTATATCGTGGGCAACGGCAGCGGCAGCATCTGCCGCATCAAGGACAGCGCCGCCGTGCTGTCCGACGACCAGTTCCTCTCCGCCGCCGCCAGCCAGATGGCGGAAAAATATGCCGCCTACATGAGCGTGGTCAACCCGGTGACCTCCGCCGCCACGCCGTCGGCGCAGCCCGCAGGCGCCAGGACCGTGTATCTCAGCTTTCAGGGCCTGCCCTCCGCCGGGGTGCTGGACGCGCTGGACACCGGCAGCTTTTCCGCCGCCTTCTTCCTGACCGCGGACGAGATCCGCGCCGATCCCGCCACGGTGCGCCGTCTGGCGGGGGAGGGCCATACCGTCGGCATCCTGTGCCAGGACTACGAGACCTATTCCGCAGCCGCGGCGCTTTTGTACGAGGCGGGCCATGTGATGACGGTGCTGGTCGCCGCGCCCGAGGGCGGCGAGCGGGCCTGCAAGGCCATGGCGGAGAAAAACGGGCTGGTCTACTGCGGCTATACCATCGACGCCGTGCGCGGCGGCAAGGGCCTGGAATATTCCGGACTGGTCACGTCCCAGCTCAAGGCGGGGGAAAATTATGTCCGCATTTTGTGCGGCGACGCCGCCACGAAAAATATCCGGGCGCTGGTCGGCTGGCTTGGCGGCAACAACTGCAGCGTCCTGCCGGAAAACGAGATTCACCACGGATAGAAGACAGGAAAAAACGCGCCCCATAGGGGGCGCGTTTTTGCGCTTCTACAGTAGCAGCCACAGCACCAGCGGGATGGTGGCCGCGGAAAACACCGTGCTCAAAAAGATGGTCTTGGAGGCCAGAGATTCGTCCCGGTCGTATTGCAGGCACAGCACCGTGAGGATCATGGCCGTGGGGCAGGCCGCGATAATGACCAGCGTGCCCAGCATCATGGCATTGTCGGTGAACAGCCGCATCACGGCCCACACCGCCACGGGGCAAAGGATCAGCCGGGCAAAGCTCAGGGCGTAGGCCCGCCAGTCGCCCAGCGCGGCCTTCAGCGGGATGCCGCCCAGCGAGGTGCCGATGATGAGCATGGACAGGGGAATCGTCGCCCCGGCCAGCGTGGAGATGGTGTCCGCCAGAACAGCGGGGAAATGGGGCCGCCAGAAGAACAGGATCACCGCCGCAAAGGTGGCGATCATGGGGGCGTTGAGCATATCCCGCAAGCTGAAATGGGACTCGCTGCCGTCGCTGCGCAGCTGGGCCGCGCCGATGGAATACATCAGAAGATTAAAGGGTATGTTGGACAGCGAGGCATAAAAAACCGCCTCCGCGCCGAACACGACCGCCACGATGGGGAAAGCGACAAAGCCGTTGTTCATGAACAGGATCAGATTTCGGGAGACGCCCCGGTCCGCGCCCCTGATGCGCAGCAGATTGGGGAAAAACCAGGCGATGACGCCCATAACCAGAAATTCCATCAAAATGAGCCCGAAGAAGCCCAGAATCTCCCGGTTGGAGAGGGATGGCTGGATGTTGACCACGGAGTTGAGGATGGTTCCCACAAACAGCACGTTGAGAACGAGCCTGCTCAGATGCCGGTTGGCCTCCGGCCCGGTGACACCCACCTTGGCGCAGAGATAGCCGATGAGCATCAACAGCACCAGCACAGCCATTTTCGTGATGACAGACGAGAGATCCAAAGCCCAACCCCGCTTCCCCAATTCGACAATGGAAGGATTATAGCATACTTTTGGAACGCGGTACATCTTTTTTTCGGGGCTTGCATTCGACGGCCCGAAAAGGTAAACTGGGCGTTGAAATCAACACCGGGAGGACACATCTTAATGAACACAATTCTTGAACGCGATATCGACGCTTTTATCGCCGGAAACCGGGAAAAAATCCTCAGCGACATCGGCGAGCTGGTGGCCGTCCCCAGCGTGGAAGGCGCCCCAGCCGAGGGCGCGCCCTTCGGACCGGGGCCCAGGGCGGCCATGGACAAGGCCCTGGAGATCGCCGGACGGCTGGGCCTTGAGACAGAAAATCTGGGCGACCGCCTGGGCTGCGCAAAAATTTCCGGTCAGAGCGGCGACAAATATATCGCCACCATCACCCATCTGGACGTGGTGCCCGCCGGGGACGGCTGGAGCGACGACCCCTTCGCCATGCGCCGCCGGGACGGCTATATTCTGGGCCGGGGCGTGATGGACGATAAGGGCCCCAGCGTGCTGTGCCTGTACGCGCTGCGCTATTTCAAGGAAAAGGACGTGCCGCTGCGCTATACCCTCAAGGCGCTGCTGGGCACCGCCGAGGAGACGGGCATGGGCGATGTGGCGTGGTTCCTTCAAAACTTCGACGCCCCGCTGTTTGCCATCTCGCCCGACGCCGATTTCCCCGTGGTGAATGGGGAGAAGGGCATTTTGCAGGGAATGCTGCGGGCCGAAACACCCCTTGAGAAGATCGTGGAGTTTTCCGGCGGCTTCGTGCGCAACGCCGTGCCCGACAAGGCCACGGCCCTGCTGAAGGCCGACGCGGCGTCCCTGCCGCAGGCGAAAAGAATCGCCGTCGCGGAGGAAAACGGGCTGGCCCGCGTCACCGCAAAGGGTGTGGCGGGTCACGCCTCCCAGCCTGAGGGTACGGTGAACGCCATCGGCGTGCTGGTGGATTATCTGCTGGAAAACGGTCTCGCCGGGGCGGAGGAGGCGCGGTATCTGCGCCTGACCCAAAAGTTGCTGTCCGTGTCCGACGGCTCTGGGCTGGGCATCGCCGCGTCCGACGACAAATTCACGCCGCTGACCGTCGTCGGCGGCATGGCCGGCATCGAAAACGGCCGCCTGTGGCAGTCCTTCGACTGCCGCTATCCCACCGCCACCGACGGCGAAACCATCGTCGGAACCATCCGGGCTCTGGCGGCGGGCGTGTGCCGGGTGGAGACCGTCTCCGACGCCAAGCCCTTCTATGTGGACGCCCAGGCCCCGGCCATCCGGGCCTGCGTGGACGCCTACAACGACGTCACCGGCGAGGGCAAAAAGCCTTTCACCATCGGCGGCGGCACCTACGCCAGGGACTTCCCCTTCGCGGTGTCCTTCGGACCCGAGCACGACGACCGGTCCTTCCCGGCCTTCGCGGGCGACATCCACAGCGTGGACGAGGCGGCCTGCGTGGACGATTTCATGGAGGCGCTGAAGATCTACATTCTGGCGCTGATCCGGCTGCAGGACATCAACTTCTGAGGATGCCGATAGTCAAGCGCATATACTACAGGCTGCAAAACGCGGAACGAAAATTTTTTCGTTCCGCGTTTTTTTCTTGCACGCGGACGTACAAGCAAAGCGCCGTGGGAGCCTGCGGGTGAGAGGAGTGAGGCCATGAGCAAAAGCGAAAAAGACCCTATCGGGAAGTATCTGGAGGCCCTCATCCGCGCCAGGCCCAACGACGCCGCCAAACTGGCGTTTCTCAGCCCGGAGGAAGCCGACAAGATCGGCAGGCTGGATCTGCAGCTGCTCAGCGAGATCAAGCGCGGCGCCCAGGGCGGCATGGAGATCAAGCTGCTGAACAAGGCGGAGCTCATCCAGAAGCTGGCGGAGCTGCGGCGGGCCCAGGAGGCCGAGACGGCGGAGGGGGCCGATTTCTATCAGGCGCTGGATCGGGCGGCCGCCCAGCTGAATCCGCCCCTGGAGGAGGCGCAGGATGCGCTTTGAGACCTTTTCCCGCACCCAGCTGTCCGCCCTGACCTGGTGGAGCGACTCTTCCCCTTACCGCGGGCTGGACGCCGTGATCTGCGACGGCGCGGTGCGCAGCGGCAAGACGCTGTGCATGGGCCTGTCCTTCGTCTGCTGGGCCACCCGCCGCTTCGAGGGCCAGCGCTTCGCGCTGTGCGGACGCACCATCGGCTCCATCCGGCGCAATCTGCTGTCCGCGCTGCTGCCCGTGCTGGGCGACATCGGCTTTTCCGTGGAGGATCGGGTGTCCAAAAACCAGATCACCATCGGTTACCGGGGCCACAGCAATACCTTTTACCTGTTCGGCGGCAAGGACGAGAGCTCCCAGGCGCTGATCCAGGGCGTGACGCTGGCCGGGGCGCTGCTGGACGAGACGGCGCTGATGCCCCGCTCCTTCGTGGAGCAGACCTGCGCCCGCTGCTCCGTGGCCGGCAGCAAGCTGTGGTTCAACTGCAACCCGGAGAGCCCGTGGCACTGGTTTTATACCGAGTGGATCGCCAAGGCGGAGGAAAAGCGGGCGCTGTACCTGCACTTTGACCTGGACGACAACCCCGCGCTGTCCCGCGCCGTCATCGCCCGCTACCGGGCCATGTTCTCCGGCGTGTTCTACCGACGGTTCATCCTGGGCGAGTGGGTGGCCGCCGAAGGGCGCGTCTACGACTTCTTCGACGAGACCCTGCTGCGGGACGCGCCGGAGGACTGCACGGCCTATGCCATGTCCTGCGATTACGGCACGGCCAATCCCTTCTCGCTGGGCCTGTGGGGGCTGAGGGACGGGGTGTGGTACCGCGTGGCGGAGTATTATTACGATTCCCGCAGGGCGGGGCGGCAAAAGACCGACGCGGAATATGTGCGGGCCGTGGCGCGGCTGGCGGCGGGCCGGCCGCTGCGCTATATCGTGGTGGACCCCTCGGCGGCCAGCTTCATCCAGGCGCTGCGCCGGGCCGGCTATCCCGCCGTGAAGGCGGACAACGACGTGTGCTCCGGCATCCGCACCGCCGCCGACCTGCTGCGCAGCGGCGCGCTGGTCATCTGCCGCGGCTGCGGCGACGCCATCCGGGAATTCGGCCTGTACTGCTGGGACGGCGGCGCCGTGGGCCGGGACGCCCCGGTGAAGCAGAACGACCACGCCATGGACGACATCCGCTACTTCGCCGTCTCCGTGGCCGGGGGGCGGGACGGCTTCGCCGCGGCGTGGGCGGAGCGGTGACAGGGAACGGGAAAACCGAATATCACCAAGAAATGACTGAGGAGGTCGGCAAGTGAGATTATTCGCAAAAAAGAGATCCGGGCTGGGGACGGCGGTGCAGCTGAGGGCCGGACAGCGGCATCCCTTCGGCGTGTTCGACGGCTATGTGCCGCTGGGGGGAGGCGAGGACCGGCTGTACCGAACCATCCGCGAGGCCGTGCCCGTGCTGGACGCCGCCATTTTGAAGATCATCCGGCTGGCCGGGGGCTTCTCCGTCCGCTGCGGCGAACCGGCGGCGGAAACGGCGCTGAACGAATTCCTGCGCACGGTGAACGTGGGCCGGGGTCAGGCGGGCTTCGACGCCTTCCTGGACCAGTACCTGGATTCCATGATCACCTGCGGCCGGGCCGTGGGCGAGATCGTGACCCGGGGCGACGGGGACATCGCCGCCGTGCTGTGCGGCAACGTGGCCGACGTGCAGATCAGGGAGGGGGCCACGCCGCTGGATTTCACCCTGTGCTGCGCGGACGAGCGGGGCACGCTGCGGGCCCTGCCCTATCAGGACCTGCTGCTGTTCACCCCCTTCAACCCCGAGGCGGACGCGCCCTACGGCGTGTCCCTGCTGCGGAGCATGCCCTTCCTCACCGACGTGCTGCTGAAGATCTACGAGACCGTGGGCGTCAACTGGGAACGGGCGGGCAACGTGCGCTTCGCCGTGGTCTATAAGCCCGGGGACGACATCGTGGACAAGGCCCGGGCCCAGGAGCGGGCGGCTGAGATCGCCAAAGAATGGAGCGCCGCCATGCAGAGCGGCAAGAACGGCTGCATCCGCGATTTCGTGGCCGTGGGCGACGTGGACATCCGCGTGATCGGCGCGGACAATCAGATTCTGGACAGCGAGGTGCCGGTGCGGCAGATCCTGGAGCAGCTCATCGCCCGCACGGGCATCCCGCCCTTCCTGCTGGGCCTGAACTGGAGCACGACCGAGCGCATGAGCGCCCAGCAGGCGGACATGATGACCAGCGAGCTCACCGCCATCCGCCGCACGCTGACCCCGGTGATCGAGCGGGTGTGCAGACTGTGGCTGCGGATGCACGGCTTTGCCTGCGCCTTCAGCGTGGAATGGGACCAGATCAACCTGCAGGACGACGTGGAGGAGGCCAAGGCCCGGCTCTACGACGCGCAGGCACAAAAAATCAGCAGGGAGGACAACAGCGATGAAAGTGATTAAAGAGGGCAGCGCCGGTGTGGAGCAGGCCGCGGCGGAGGAGCTGGAGGCGGTGAACGCCTTCGCCAAGACCGCGCTGCGGGCCGGGGACGTGTATATTTTTTCCGTGCTGCTGTGCGACAACGACATCGACCGGGACTTTGAGCGCTTTACCGAGGAAACGCTGTCGGAGCTGGCCGGGCTTTTCGTGGGCAAGACCGGCATCTGCGACCACGAGTGGAAGACCGGCAATCAGGTGGCCCGCATCTACCGGGCGGAGGTGGTGACCGACCCCGGCCGCGCCACCGCCTCCGGCGCGCCCTACCGCTATCTCAAGGCTCACGCCTATATGCTGCGCTGCGACGAGACCGCGCCCCTGATCGCCCAGATCGAGGGCGGCATCAAAAAGGAGACCAGCGTGGGCCTGTCCGTGGCCAAGAGCCTTTGCAGCATCTGCGGGCAGGAACTGGGGAGCGCGGGATGCAGCCACGTGAAAGGCCAGGAATACGGCGGCAAGCTGTGCTGGGCCGAGCTGACAGGCGCGGTGGATGCCTACGAATGGAGCTTCGTGGCGGTGCCCGCCCAGAAAAACGCCGGGGTGATGAAGAGATTCGGCACCCCGGAGACGCCGGAGGCGGGCGAGCTTTCGAAGCTCAGGCGCGCCGCCGCGCTGGGCGAAAAATACCTGAAAGCGCTGCGGGACGAGACGCTGCGGCTGTGCCTGGTGTGCGACGAGGGCTGCTATCCGGCGCTGAAGGCCGCCGTCCCCGCGCTGGACGAGACGGCGCTGCTGGCGCTGAAGGCGGCGCTGGAGGGGAAGTCCCGGAAAATGTTCCCGCCCGTCACCCAGCTGCCGGGGCGGGACGCGGTCACCGCCTTCGACGGCAGCGAATATCAGATCTGAGGACCTAAAATTTTTGATATGGAGGAAACAGCATGAAAGTCAGTTTTGAGGGACTGGGAGAGAAGGTCGCCACCTTCTGGAACGCGCCGGACAACGCCGCCGTGGCCGGAAAAGTCGTGAAGATTCCCGAGGCGTGCACGGTGAAGCTCTGCGCGGACGGCGACAAGGTCGCGGGCGTGTGCGTGGACGCGGATCTCTGCATGGCCACGGTGAAGCTGGACGGTTTCGTCACGGTGCCCTATACCGGCGCCGCGCCCGCCGTGGGCTTCTCCGCGCTTTCCGCCGACGCCGCCGGAGGCGTGAAGGCCAGCGCCGCGGGCCGGGAGTATCTGGTGCTGGAAGTCGATACCGCGGCCAAGACCGTGGGATTCATTCTTTAAGTTGAGGAGGAGAGAGACGATGGCTTACAAGTATAACGAGGTCAGACTGGAGAAGGGGCTCTATTCCGAGGCGGGCAAGAGCTTTGAACAGGCGCTGGAGACACTGGACCCCAACGAGAATTACCGCGGCACGCCCTATGAGAACATGGACGCCTTCCAGCGCCAGCTGAAGCGCTTCGACATCCGCGTGCGCGGCGCGGGCAGCGACGCGGTGGAAAAATTCTTCCGCACCACGGAATCCGCCGTGCTGTTTCCGGAATACGTCTCCCGCAGCGTCCGCGCCGGGATGGAGGAGGGCGACGTGCTGCCCAGCATCACCGCCACGGTGACAAAGTTCGAGGGCATGGATTACCGCAGCGTGTATTCCGCCGCCGGCGACGACGATAAGGCCCTGCGCTTTGTGGGCGAGGGCGCCGCCATCCCCCAGACCGAGATCAAGGCCAGCGACCATCTGGTGGAGCTGAAAAAGCGCGGCAGGATGCTGGTGGCGTCCTATGAGGCCATCCGCTTTCAGCGGCTGGACCTGTTTTCCGTGATGCTGCGCCAGATCGGCAATCAGATCATGCGGATGCACCTGCAGGACGCCATCGACGTGCTGTGCTATGGCGACGGCAACGGCAACGCCGCGGCGGCCTTCGCCGTGGGCGACGGGACCATCGGCGGCACCGCGGGCAAGCTGAGCTACGCGGAAATGCTGAAATTCTGGAACACCTTCGACCCCTACACCATGAACACCCTGCTGGTGTCTCCGGACGTGATGCTGAAGATCCTGCAGTGCGCCGAGTTCCAGAACCCGCTGACGGGCCTGAATTTCCAGGGCACCGGTGAACTGACCAACCCGCTGGGCGCGAAGCTCATCCGCTCCTCCGCCATGGCCGCGGGCAGCATGATCGGTCTGGACAAGGGCTACGCGCTGGAGATGATCAGCGCCGGCGACGTGCAGGTGGAATACGACCGCCTGATCGACCGCCAGCTGGAGCGCGCCGCCATCACCAGCATCTCGGGCTTTGCCAAGCTCTATGACGGAGCCAGCAAGGTCCTGACCGTCTGACACGCCATGGCGGTGAGCGTATCGGACGTTGAAACCAAAGCGCTGGCCCTGCTGGGCGGCGCCGCGGGCGACGGGGAGAAGACCGCCGTGGCCGCCGTGGCCGCCGCGGCCAAGGCGGAGCTGGAGGGGCGGCTGAGGGCCGGCGTGAGCGCGGAGGCGCTGGGCGAGACCTTTGTCACGGCCTGCGGGATGCTGGCGCTGGCGCTGTGTCTGGAGACGGGCACGGGCGGCGACGTGCGCGCCTTTTCGGCGGGCAGCCTGTCCGTGACCATGGGCGGCGGCGAAGGGCTGTCCGCCGCTAGGCTGCGCACCCAGGCCGAAAAGCTGCTGAGCGCGTATCTGGCGGACGGCGGCTTCGCTTTCCTGGGGGTGAGAGGATGACAGGCTGGGCCGATCTGTGCATCCGAAAATTCGGCGCGCCGGTGAAGGTGACCAGCGCCGAGACCCCGGAGGGGCGCGAAGGCTGCGGCATCATCTCGCCCATCACGCCCCGGGATCTGAACGACAAGGCCCTCGTCTCCTCCGCCGGCGTCTACGACAGGGAACGGTATCTGTTCATTGCCCAGTCCTCGCTGATCGCGGCGGAGGAGACGGGCCGGACCGTGACGTGCGGGAACGTGATCTATGAACTGCGCCGGGCGGAGCCGGTGACCGTGGGCGGCGCGCTGTCCCATTGGGAGGGCGTGCTGCGGCTGAAGGAGGGGGCGGGGACATGACCGATACCGTGATCGGGGCCGTTGTGGACCTGCTGACCGCCGCGGGCATCGCCGCCGGGCGGGAATACGCCGGGCAGGCGGGGGAGGCCTTCGGCGCCCCCGCCGTGCGCGTGGGCGTGAAGAAAAGCACGCTGCGCTCCGCCGGCTGCGGGGACTATCTGGGCGTGGACAGCGCCGGCGGCACGGGGACGGAGCTCTACGGCTGCCGGCTGGAGCTGACGCTGGGCTTCGACGTGTTCGCGCCGGACGCCCGCAGCGGGGAGCAATGCTGGGAGGCGGTGTGCGCCGCCCTGCAAAACGCCCCGGCGGGGCTGAAGATCCGCGCCCTCAGTTTGGGCGGGGCCGGGTATGACCCCGCGACCGAGCGCGTGCTGTGCCGGGGCGAGGCCGAGTGCATGGCCTATCTCATCCGCACCGCCCCCGAGGACGGCGGCGCGTTCACCGATTTTATTTTGAGAGGAGTTTTGACAAAATGAGCGTTAACGAGAGACCGGGCGTGTATACGTCCTACCAGGTCTCCTCCGCCGTCTCCGGCCGCAGCGGCGGCGGGGTGGCGGGCCTGGCCGCCGCCGCCCTGAGCGGGACGGCGGGCGCGGTCACCCTGGTGACCAGCTACGCCCAGGCCGTGTCCGCCTATGGCGCGGGCAGCAGCATGGTCCGGCTGATCCGGCTGCTGCTGGAAAACGGCGCGGCCCGCGTGGCCGCCGTTCCCGTGACCGTGGACGGCAGCGCGGGCACCGCGGAGGCCTACGCCGCCGCCTTTGCGGCGCTGATGGGCGAGAGCGCCGTGGGCTATATGACCTGCGATTCGCGCCTGCCCGCCGTCCACGCCGCGCTGAAAGCCGCCATCGAAGGCGGCGGCGAGAACAGCAAATACCGCATCGGCGTGGTGGAGGCGGAGGGCGCCGCCGTGACCCTGGCCGCCGCGGCCGCCGCGCTGAACTGCGAGCGGCTGGTGCTGGCCGGCAACACCGAGACCGGCGGCGTGCCCGGCTCGGTGGCCTCCGCCCTGACGGGCTGCATCGCGGCCCAGTCCGACCCCGCCCTGCCGCTGAACGGCGCGGTGCTGACGGGCCTTGGCGCGCTGACCGGCGCCTTCAGCGAGGGCGATGTGACCCTGCTGATCCAGAGCGGCGTCACCCCCGTCGAGGATGTGTCCGGCCAGATCAGCGTGGTGCGCGGCGTGACTACCCGCACCACCACTGCCGGCGCGCCCGACGCCACCTGGCGGGAGCTGACCACCGTGCTGATCGTGGACGATGTGATCCCCGCCGTGCGCGCCGCCCTGCGGGCCAAGTTCGCCCGCACCAAAAACACCGCGCAGACCCGGGGCGCCATCCGCACCCAGGTGCTTATCGAGCTGGAGAGCAAGCTGCGCGCCCAGATCATCGACAGCTACGGCGCGGTGACCGTCACGGCGGAGGAGAGCGACCCCACGGTGTGCCTGGTGAGCTTTGACTTCACCGTGGCGCACGGGCTCAACGCCGTGAATCTCACGGCGTATATCACGGTTTAAGGAGGGAGCGGCATGATCGGATTTCCTACCAGCAGCGACATCTATCTGGAGGCCGACGGCAAAAAGGTGGCTGTGGTACAGAGCTACCGCGCCGTGGCCAAAAAATCGGAAAAGACCGTGGAGGCCTTCGGCGAGGCCGAGCCCGTGGCCACCATCGCCGCGCAGTTGAGCTATCGTCTGGAGCTGACGCGGCTGTACGCCACCGACGAGGCCGTGTCCGACGGCATCAACTTCCATACGCTGTCCGATTTCTCGCTGGTCATCGTCAAGCCGGACCGGCGCGTCGTGTACACCGGCTGCCAGTGGAGCGAGATCGCCGAAAACGGCGAGCTTTCCGAAATGGTGGCTGAGAAGATCACCGTCATCGCCCGCAGCAGGGTGGAGATGGAGGCATGACGGCGGCCCGGCTGATCGCGGCGGCCCCGGGCGGGCCCATGGAACGGCTGCGCTTTCGGGTGCTGCGGGAGTTTTGCGTGCTGCCGGGCTCCCGCGCGGCGCGGAAAATGACCGACCGGCAGTGCCTGCGCATCGCGGCGATGCTGGCCGCGGAGCGGCTGGGCGGCACCGCCCTGCCGGAGGAGGCGGAGGAGGAGAACGCCGCCTTCGACGAGGCGATGTTTTTGAAACTGGGAGGCGGCCATGGATGACTTCGACCTTTTGGTGGGCGGCCTGACCCCGGCGCAGCTCGGCGAGAGCGCGGCGGCGCTGCTGCGTATTCTGGAGGGGACGCCGCCCCTGGAGAGCCCGGGGGACGCCCTGGCCCGGGCGATCCTGCGCGCCGTCCCGCCCGCCCCGGCGGACGGGGAAAGCGCGGGGGAAAAATCGGTTTTGGCGGCGCAGGCGGCGGCCCGGACCCTGCTGACCCGGGTTTTCCCGGGGAATGCGCCCGCCGCCCCAAAGTCAGAATCAGGCGGTGAGAACGCGGCGCCCGGCTCGGCCGCGGCCGCCGCGAGAGACGAGGAGACGCGCGGGGCGGCGGCGGAGAGGTCCCTGCGGCGCGATGAGCGCGCCGTGGGGGCGCGGGGTCTGGAGATGAGCCGGGTATCGGACTATTTCCGCCGGGACAGCCGCCGCTATGATTCCGGGTTTGAAAAATACTGAGGAGGGATCTCATGCGCCTTACACCCATGCGGTACAAAACCTTTGTCTGGCCCTACAACCCGCGCGTCTACGAGATCGACTACAAGCGGAACGTGGCCGTACATAAGGTACCCTTCGGTTATTACGCCCTGCAGGACATGGGCCGCACCTGCCGGGTGATGAAGGGAGAGGGCGAGTTTTGCGGGGCCGGCGCCTACGCCCTGTTCGGCCGGCTGGCCTGCCTGTTCTATGAGGGGACACCCGGCGTGCTGGTGCATCCCCTGTGGCAGACCGCCAGCGCCTATCTGGTGGAGCTGTCCCTGCGGCAGGAGCCCACGGAAAACTACGTGGCCTATTCCTTTGAATTCTGGGAGGATTTTACCGGTTATGAGACGGGCGCGAAGCTGGTCTCCTCCGCCAAAACGGCTTCCGCTTCCGCGGAGGCCGTCTCCGCGGCTGCGCCGGACGGCGGGAAGAAATGGCACACCGTGGTCTACGGCGACACCCTGTGGGCCGTCGCCCGGGCCAACGGTCTGACGCTGGCCGCGCTCATCGCCCTGAATCCCCAGATCAAAAACCCCAATCTCATCTATCCGGGCGACGCCGTCCGTATTGCGTGAGGCGGCGGTATGAAGGGATATCTGACAGATTCCGCGGGGGCGGTGTGGGCGCTGCCCACGCTGCTGAGCTGGGACGTGAAGCACGGGCTGGGCGAACCCTGCGACGCCTTTGAGGTGAGCTTCGCCTACGCAAAGGAGCTGCTGCCGCTGCTGTACGGCGCGGTGCGCTTCCGTGGCGAGTACGGCGGCGAGACCGTGTTTCGCGGCGTGGTGGATGAATACGAGGTCACGGCGGACGGGACGGGCCTGACCGCCGCGGTGCGGGGCAGGGGCCTTGCGGCCCTGCTGCTGGACAATCAGTGCGAGGCCGCGCAGTACGCCGGCGTGGGACTGGATTACATCGTGCGGCACCATGTGACGCCCTGGGGCGTTCACGACGTAAAGACCGGGGCCATGGCCGCGCTGGGGGATTTCACCGTGACCTCCGGGGACAGCCAGTGGTCGGTGCTGAAACGCTTCTGCCGCTTTGCGGGCGGCGTAAGGCCCCGGTTTGCGCCCGACGGCGTGCTGCTGCTGAACGGGCAGGACGGCGCCGCCCGGGCCATCGGCCCCGGTACCGCCGTGACGGCGGCGGTGATCCGGGACAGCCGCTACGGCGTGATCTCCGAGGTGCTGGTAAAAAACAAGGCCAGAGGCAGCGCCGAGACGGTGAAAAACGCCGCCTATCTCGCCCGCGGCGCCCGCTGCCGCCGGGTGCTGGCCGTGCCCCGCAGGATCGGGGGTGACGCCATGCGCTATACCGCGCAGTACCAGATTGAGGAATCGGAGAGGGGCAAGCGCACGGTGGAGCTCACGCTGCCCGCGCAGTTCGCGGCCTTCGCCGGAGACCGGGTATCGCTGACGGCCCCGGCGGTGGGACTGAGCGGCGATTACCGGGTATACGAATCCCGCTGCTGGGCGGACGAAAACGGCGCGGGCACCGCGCTGACGCTGGAGGAGAGGGGGACAGACCATGTGGCTGAGTGAAAAGACCGCCCTGGCGGGCGTGGAACGGCAGGGACAGGCCGACTGCGGCCGGGTCACCATCGGCGGACGCGAGCCCGCCGTGGAGACCGACGGGGAGCACCGGAGCCCCGTCATCCTGGCCCCGGGCGGGGTGTGCTGGCTGCCCGCGGCGGGACAGGAGGCCGTGCTGCTGCGCTGCGAGGACGGCACCGAGGTGCTGCTGGGCACGGCCCAGGGCGAGGCCCCGGCGGAGCTGCTGAGCGGCGAGGTCTGTATCCGCGCCGGCACGGCGTCCATCCGGGTGGGACTGGACGGACAGATCCGCATCCAGGGCGCGGTGAACATCATCGGCGGTCTCACCGTAAACGGAAAACCGCTGTAGGGAGGGCACAATATGGAAATCAAACTCGACGGCGGGGAATACGCCGCCGGAAAATATTCGGGACTGGCCCGGGTGACCGGGGACGAGGAGACCGCCCAGCGCATCGCCATGAAGCTGACGGCCCGGCGCGGGGGCTTCGCGCCCCTGCCGGATTACGGCAGCCGCCTGTACGCGCTGGGCGCGGTGAAGGCCGGCCAGCGGGAGGCCGCCGCCCGGCAGTATATCGCCGAGGCGCTGTCCGGCGAGACGGGCGTCGCGCTGACCGAGCTGGCCATGGACGAGCTGGACGGCGCGCTGACGCTGAAGCTGACCTTCGCCGCGGGGGACGGGTCGGTGGAGGTGGAGACTGTATTTGACGAGGTGAACGGATGAAAACGATCGAGGAAATCTATGAGGATATGCGCGCGGCCTACGCGGAAAAGACGGGCCTGGCCGTGGGCGACGGGGGCGACATGGCCCTGCGGCTGTACGCCGTGGCCAGCCAGCTGTATTGCCTGTGGGTGCAGACGGACTATCTCACCCGCCAGACCTTTCCCCAGACGGCGGAGGGCGAGTATCTGGACCGCCACGCGGCTCTGCGGGGACTGACCCGGGGGGAGGCGGCCAAGGCGGCCGGTACGCTGCGCTTCTGCCTGAAGGAGGCGGCGGCCGCCGCCGTGACCGTGCCCGCCGCCACGGCGTGCATGACCGCGGCCAGCGTGGAGTTCGTCACCACGGCGGATATCGCCATCCCGGCGGGGGCGCTGTATGCGGACGCAGCCGCCTCGGCGGTGACGGCGGGCTCGGCGGGCAACGTACCCGCAGAGAGCGTGCTTTATATGGAGCGCGCCCCCAGCGGCGTGGCCGAGGTCTACAATCCCGCCGCCTTCTCCGGCGGCGCGGACGCGGAGGAGGACGGCGCCCTGCGCGCCCGGGTGCTGGCCAGCTACCGCAAGCTGCCCAACGGCGCCAACGCCGCTTATTATGAGGCCAGGGCGCTGGACACCGACGGCGTGGCCGCCGTGTCCGTGTTGCCCAAGCGGAGGGGTCTGGGCACGGTGGACGTGATCGTGGCGGACGCGGCCGGCCCGGCCGGCCCGGCGCTGCTGGCCGCCGTGCAGGAAAAGCTCCGGAGCGAGCGGGAGATCTGCGTGGACATTCAGGTGCTGGCCCCCGCGGTTCAGGCCGTGGCGGTGAGCGCCGCCGTCACCGCGGAGAGCGGTGCGGACCCCGCGGCGGTGAAGAGCGCCGTGGAGGCGGTCCTGACGGATTATTTCACCGGCAGACTGCTGGGGCAGGACGTGTTGCGGGCCAGGCTGGGCAGCCTGATCTTTGCCGTGGAGGGCGTGAAAAATTACGCGCTCGCCGCGCCCGCGGCGGACGTGGCGGTGGCGGCGGACTCGCTGCCCATGCTGTCGTCGCTGACCGTGACGGTCACGGAGGCGTGAGATGGGCTATACCGACTATCTGAAAAACAGCCTGCGCCCGCTGCGGCTGTACGCGCTGGACGCGGGCTATGGCGCGGCGGAGCTGGCGGCGGAGGGAGAGGCGCTGGACGCCCTGTCCGCCGCGCTGGACGACGCCGAGCGGGAGGCCTCGCCGCTGACGGCGACAGGGGAGGGCCTGACCGCCCTGGAGGCGCTGCTGCCCTACCGCCCCGCCGCTTCGACGCTGGCCGACCGGCGGCAGGCCCTGGCCGCGCTGCTGCGGGTGGACGATTGCAGCTTTACCCCGGAGGCGCTGAACGCCACCCTCTCCGGCTGCGGCATCGCCGCCGCGGCGGAGGAGACCGGTACCCCCCGGCAGGTGCGGGTGCGCTTCCCCGGCGTGCGGGGCACGCCGCCGTCCTTCGCCGCGCTGCAGCTGCGGATCGAGGCGCTGCTGCCCTGCCATCTCGGCGTGGAATACGCGCTGGTGTTTCCCACCTGGAGCGAACTGGAGCGCTGGTTTCCCACCTGGAGCGCCTTTGAGACAGCCAAACTCAGCTGGGCGGGATTGGAGGCGTACGGCGGATGACGGAATGGACCGTAGTGACCGTGATCGTGGTGCTCACCGGGCTGATCGGCGCGATCCTGAAGCCTATTATCAACCTCAACGGCAGCATCACCCGGCTCAATGAGAGCGTGAGCTCGCTGGAAAAAAATATCGCCGCGCTCAACGACCGCAACAGCGAATCCCACGACAAACTGTGGCGGCGCTGCGGCGAGCACGACGAAAAACTGAACCAGCACGAGACGCGCCTGCAGATTTTGGAACGCGAAAAATGAACTGGCCCGCGGACAGTTCGCGGGCCAGTTTACGCATCCGCATAAAAAATGCGGAGATAGAATTGACAAATTATGAATTTGCGTATATTATCAGAAATGTAGTACGCAAATGAATAAAGAAAAAAAGGAGAATTATGCAAAACTCCGGAAACGGGCGGCAGCTGCGCTGCGGAGAGTGCGGCGCGGTATTCGAGCCCTGGGACGAGCTGTACAGCTGGGATTTCGGCGGGGGAGCGGAGCTGGTCTGCGAGGACTGCTTCGACGCGCTGTTCGGCCAACTGGACCGCCACGAGCGGGCAGGGCTCATCGGCGCTAGGGTGATCACGGCGGAGGAGCTGCTTGCCCGGCGGTGACAGTTTTCAAAGCGTGATCCAGTAGCGCTGGAGATCCACATTTTCATCGGGCTCGTGGACGGTGCCGTCGTACACGCCCCCGTTTTTCAGAATGGTGCGGCGGCTGCCCTCGTTGCCCACAAGGCAGGTAACGAGTACCTTGCCCAGCCCGATCTCGCGGCAGAAGGGCAGGCAGTCGCGCAGCATCTGTCCGGCATAGCCCCTGCGGCGCTCGCTGGGGCGGACGGAGTAGCCGATGTTGCCGCCGAATTGGGCCAGGTAGTCGTTGAAGCGGTGGCGGACCTGGATCATGCCCACGATGCGGTCATCGGACGCGCGTACATACAGAAACTGCGTGGCCTGCACCAGCCCCTCCGGCACGGCGGCGGGGTCTTCAAAGGCTTCGCAGGCGGCCAGCCACTCCGCGGGGTCGGGCATCCGGCGCAGCTGCCCGGTGCCGTCCATCGAGCTGCCGGCATCCAGAAACTCCTGCCGGTAGGCGGCGATGACGTCGGCATAGGCCGCGGTCGGGCGGATGAGACGCAGTTCTTCCATGGGGCGCACCTCGCTTTCGTTTTCGGACAGTATGACATGGGCGGGGGGAAAAGGGAAGCCCCGCGTCCAAAGCAGAAGGGGGTCTTCAAGGGGGAAACACGCCGTTTTCCCCTTGAGATCGCGCCGGCGAAGCCGGTAATCACGCCGCCGGAGCGGCGTGCGCGATCGAGGCGCCTTTCGAATCCGCCTTCCCCACCTTTTTTGCGCGCGGCGCAAAAAAACAGCCGGGACGCATTCGCGTCCCGGCTTGGTGGGGGAAGGTGGATTCGAACCACCGAAGGCATTGCCAGCAGATTTACAGTCTGTCCCCTTTGGCCACTCGGGAATTCCCCCATGTTTGATTTGAAAAAGAAAGCACGGATACGCAGTTTTCCGCGTCAGCAGGAAACGGAGTGCAGCGACTTTCTTCTGACGCTGTGGAGCTGGTGGACGGATTCGAACCCCCGACCTGCTGATTACAAATCAGCTGCTCTACCGGCTGAGCTACACCAGCACAAATACCGGCGACGACTATAATAACAAACCGGGCGTGTTTTGTCAACAGATTTATTCGCCTCGTTTATCATTTGTTTTCGTCGCCGCAAATCACTAAAGTGTGGAAGGAGAAACGGCGATGACCCTTGAGGAGATGGGTGAGGACTACCGCGCCCGGGCCCGCATTTTTTACGCCAGGATCACGGAGCTGCGGGGCGAAGCGCGGGACCCGGCCCTGTCGGAGACGGAGCGCATCCTGCTGCGGCGCAGGATCTGTGTTCTGGAGACCATGGAGCGGGAATTGCGGAGCACGGGGCTCTATCTGAAAAATTATTACGGGAGGAATGACCATGACACAGCCGGAATGCAGGGGAGAGGCGCGGCGGCAGGAGTACCTGGCCCTGCGGCAGTTCCTGAAGCTGGCGGAGGCCAGCGATGAGCGCAGCATGGCGGGAAGGATGGGCGCGCTCCTCGACCAGTCCATGACGCCCCGGCAGCGGCAGCTGGTGAGGCTGTATTACATCGACCAGGTGCCCATGCAGGAGATCGCCGACAGCCTGGGGCTTGGCGTCAGCAGCGTCAGCCGCACCATCAAGCGCGGACGCGTCCGGCTGCGCCGGGCGCTGGACTACGGTGGGCGGGCGCTGGCCGAGTCCCTGCGGGGGTGATTGCAAAGCGTGTCGGGATGTGGTATCATAAACGAACTATGAAAAGAACGACTGCATCGAAAATCATCGCGCTTTTATTGGCGCTGCTGCTGGGCCTCTCGGCCTGCGGCGACCCTCACAAGGGCATGGTCGAGGTCAACGACGGCACCGGCCAGGTGTGGATCACCCCCGAGGCGGGCGTGCCGGTCAGCACCTTTTCCCAGAAAGACTTTTCCGTGGACGAGGACGGCAGGCCCGTGTATAAGGGGGACGCTTTTACCGTGATGAAGGGCGTCGACGTATCCTTCTATCAGGGCGAGATCGACTGGGACGCCGCGGCAGCCGACGGTATCCAGTTCGCCTTTATCCGCTGCGGCTACCGGGGCTATACCGAGGGCGTGCTCAAGCCGGACGAGCAGTTTGAGGCCAACATCGCCGGGGCGCTGAAGGCCGGCCTGAAGGTGGGCGTTTATTTCTTCTCCCAGGCCGTCACGCCCGCCGAGGCCGCCGAGGAGGCCGCCTACGCGCTGAAGCTCATCGCCCCTTATCAGGTGACGCTGCCCGTGGTGTTCGACTGGGAGCGAATCGACGGGCAGGAGACCGCCCGCACCAATAATCTGGACTCCGCCACGCTCACCGACTGCGCCGTGGCCTTCTGCCAGGCCGTGAAGGCGGCGGGCTATACCCCGGGGGTCTATTTTTACCGCAACACCGGCTATTACGGCTTTGACCTGACCAAGCTGACGGACTACGTGTTCTGGCTGGGCACGCCGGGCGGCTACCCCGATTTTTACTACGCCCACACCATCTGGCAGTACAGCTTTGAGGGCGCAGTGGACGGCATCGCCGGCAGCGCCGATCTGGATCTGCTGTTCACCCCGGTCCAGAAATCCTAGCGCGGACAGAGAAGAGAGCAAGAGGGCCGCTGCATTTGCAGCGGCCCTTTTGTCAAACTGTATTATTCTTCGCCGGTGACGCAGGTGGCGCACTCGCCCATCTTGAACTTGTCGCGGTCGTAGTCGATGCCGTTCTTCTCGTAATAGTCCTTGACGGCGGCCTTGACGGCCTCTTCCGCCAGCACGGAGCAATGCAGCTTGTGGGTGGGCAGCCCGTCCAGCGCCTCCACCACGGCCTTGTTGGAAAGCTCAAGAGCCTCGGAAATCGGCTTGCCCTTGATCATCTCCGTGGCCATGGAGCTGGAGGCGATAGCGCTGCCGCAGCCGAAGGTGTTGAACTTCACGTCCGAAATGGTCTGGCTGTCCTTGTCCACCTTGATATACATCCGCATGATGTCGCCGCACTTGGCGTTGCCGACTTCGCCGACGCCGTCGGCGTCCTCCATCTTGCCCAGGTTGCGCGGATGCTCGAAATGGTCCATAACCTTATCGCTATAGAGTGCCATAATTGTGTCCTCCTTTATTACAATCGTGTCGGATTTTCAGATCAGATGCTTGCGCTGGCCGTTTTCCAGCTCGTCCCACACCGGGGAGATGTTGCGGAGATAGTCCACCACCCGGGGCACGACCTCGATAATGTGGTCGATCTGGGCCATGTCGTTGTACTCGCCGATGGACAGGCGCAGGGAACCGTGGGCCACCTCGTGGGGCAGGCCGATGGCCAGCAGCACATGGCTGGGATCCAGCGACCCGCTGGTGCAGGCGCTGCCGGAGGAGGCGCAGATGCCCTCCTCGTCCAGCTTCAGCAGAAGGGATTCGCCCTCGATGCCCTCAAAGCACATATTCACCGTGCCTGGGACGTGGTGCTCCAGACTGCCGTTGATCTTGGAGTGGGGTATTTTAGACAGCTCCGCGAAGAGTTTGTCCCGCATGGGGATGATTTTGGCGGCGTTGGCCGCCATATTGTCCACGGATTCCCGCAGCGCCGCGGCCATGGCCACGATGCCGGGAACGTTTTCCGTGCCGGCGCGCTTGCCGCGCTCCTGGGCGCCGCCCTCGATGATGTTCACCAGGGGCAGGCCCTTTTTGGCGTACAGCACGCCCACGCCCTTGGGCGCGTGGAACTTGTGGCCGGACAGGGAAAGCATATCGATGTTCATTTCCTTCACGTTCACGGGAATGTGCCCCATGGCCTGCACCGCGTCGGTGTGGAAGGGAATGCCGCGCTCCCGGCACAGCGCGCCGATCTCCCGGATAGGTTGGATGGTGCCGATCTCGTTGTTGGCGAACATGACGGTCACCAGCGCCGTGTCGGGCCGGATAGCCGCCGCCACATCCTCCAGACGGATCACGCCGTCCTCATGGACGTCCAGCAGCGTGACCTCAAAGCCCTCTTTGCGGAGCTTGTCCAGCGTGTGCAGCACCGCGTGGTGCTCAAACTTGGTGGAGATCAGGTGCTTTTTGCCCTTTCTGGCCCCGAAGTAGGCCGCCGAGCGGATGGCCTGATTGTCGGCCTCGGAACCGCCGGAGGTAAAATAGATCTCGCTGGGATCGTCCGCGCCCAAAATGTCCGCAATGGTTTTGCGGGCGCCCTCCAGGCCGGTCTTTGCGTCCTGCGCGAAGGCGTACAGGCTGGAAGGATTGCCGTAGTGCTCCGTGAGATAGGGGAGCATCGCGTCCAGCGCCGTCTTGCTCACCGCCGTGGTGGCGGCATTGTCTGCATAAACGAACATAGTATCAGAGCCTCCTTAAATCCTATTTGTTTACTAGGAATATACCATACATCGCGGCGTCCGTCAAGAGGCGGAGGCGCCGTTTTTTACATTTTTCCACCGCTGGCCGGTGAGCAGATCGGCCAGGGTCACGGAATCGAAATAGCTGTTGGTCAGCTCATCCACCTCCCGCCACATGGGCAGAGTCAGGCAGGCGCCGGCCCGCTCACAGGTGGATACGCCGTCCTTGATGCAGACCACCGGGGCGAGATTGTCCTCAATGGAACGCAGCACCTCCCCCACGGTATAATCCTCTGGACTGCGGCACAGGCGGTAGCCGCCCTCCTTGCCGCGGGAGCTTTCCACCAGTCCGGCCTTCTTCAGGCGGGCGACGATCATCTCCAGATACTTCACGCTCAGCTCCTGCCGCTGCGATATGGCGGAGAGGGAGACGCAGCGCTCGTCGGCATGGGCCGCAAGATCGGTCATGACCCGCAGCGCGTAGCGCCCTTTTGTGGTGATGTTCATGTCATCGCCTCCTTATGGCTGTAATATACCACAAATTTAGTAGGATATATGTTGCATACGCCACAGAATAATTACTGTGCAAATATTGCACAGTAATTCCCCGGGAAAAGGCTTGCTTTATCACGCTAATGTGTTATTCTAATAGCGTAATAAATGAAACGCCAATCCTATTTACCGGAGGAAAAGACAATGAAAAAGATATTGAGCATCGTTCTGGCGCTGACCATGGTTCTGGCCCTGTGCGCCTGCGGCAAAAAGACCACCCCGGCCACCGCCACCGACGCCGGCACCGCCGCCGCGTCCGGCACGAACGTAGGCGCCACCTATGTCATGCTGAAGGACCCCATCTCCACCGAGCAGTACGGCATCGCCTTCAAAAAGGGCAGCACCGCGCTGGCCAATACCGTGAAGGAACAGCTGGACGCCATGTGGGCGGACGGCACCTTCCAGAAGATCGCGGACAACTGGGGCCAGGGCCTGCCCGATATGCTGTGCTATGATGAGGCGAAGGTCGCGACGCCCGCCGGCAGCAAGGAGATCGCCGCCGACAGCAGCCGCAAGACTCTGACGCTGGGCTTCGACGCCAATTACGCCCCTTACGGCTATAAGGACGACAGCGGCAATTACGTCGGCTTCGACATTGACCTTGCCAAGGAGGTCTGCAGCCGTCTCGGCTGGGAGCTGAAGCTGCAGCCAATCGACTGGACTTATAAGGATATGGAGCTCAATTCCGGCAATATCGACGTCATCTGGAACGGTATGACCATGACCGGCCGCGAGAACGACTACACCTGGATCGGCCCCTATGTTGACAACTCCATCGTCATTGTGGTAAAGTCGGATTCCGGCATCACCTCCCTGTCCGACCTCGCCGGCAAGAACGTCATCACGCAGACCAGCTCTTCCGCCTACACCGCCCTCACCGACAACCCGAGCGACGGCAGCAACGCCGCGAACCTGAAGCTTGCGGCTTCCTTCAAGACCCTTGACCAGACCGCGGACTACAACACCGCCTTCATGGACCTTGAATCCGGCGTGGACGACGCCGTGGCGGTGGACATCGGCGTGGCCAACTATCAGATCGCCGCCCGCAACGGCTGATCGCAGTCAATCACCGCTTTCAGGAACGCGGGGAACTTTCCTCCCCGCGTTCCTTTTGAGCGTTTACAGGAGCCAATATGAGTTTTATGAACCTTGTGTCCCAGCTGATGGCGGGCTTCGGCAACACGCTGCTGATCTTTTTCATGACGCTGCTGTTCTCCCTGCCGCTGGGCCTGCTGGTGTGTCTGGGGCGGAGGAGCCGCTTTCTGCCGCTGAGCTGGCTGATGCGCATCTTCATCTCCATCCTGCGGGGCACGCCGCTGATCCTGCAGATCATCGTGGTGTTCTACGGACCCTATTATCTGTTCCATGTCTCCCTGGCCGCCGGCTACCGGGTGGCGGCGGTGATCATCGCGTTCTCCGTCAACTACGCCGCCTATTTCGCGGAGATCTTCCGCGCGGGCATCGAATCCATCCCCATGGGTCAGCGGGAGGCCGCCGAGGTGCTGGGCTATACCAGAAACCAAACCTTCCTGAAGATCATCCTGCCGCAGATGGTCAAGCGCGTGGTGCCGCCCGTGACCAACGAGGTTATCACGCTGGTCAAGGATACGTCCCTGGCCTTCGCCATTACCTTTACGGAGATGTTCACCGTGGCGCAGCAGATTTCGGCTGCCCAGACCACCGTCATGCCGCTGTTCGTGGCGGGACTGTTCTACTTTGTTTTCAACGCCGTGGTGGCGTGGGCGATGGCCCGGCTGGAAAAGGCCCTCGCCTATTATAATTGAAGGGGGCGCCGCCATGATTCTCGAAATGACCAACATCGAAAAATCCTTCGGGGAGCTGAACGTCCTCAAGGACATCAGCCTGACCGTGGACAAGGGCGAGGTGGTGTCCGTCATCGGCCCCTCCGGCTCCGGCAAGTCCACGCTGCTGCGCTGCGCCACCTTTCTGGAGACGATCGATTCCGGCGGGATCAGGTATCAGGACAAGGCTGCCGCGTGGACGGAGGACGGCCGCGCCCGGTATCTGCCCGCGCCCGAACTGCGAAAGGTCAAGAGCTGCTGCGGACTGGTGTTTCAGCAGTTTAACCTGTTTCCCCACTACACCGTGCTGAAGAACATTATGGACGCGCCGCTGTCGGTGCAGAAGCGGACCAGAGCCGAGGCCGAAGCTGAGGCGCGCGCCCTGCTGGACAAGATGGGGCTGGCCGACAAGGCGGACGCCTATCCCTGCCAGCTCTCCGGCGGACAGCAGCAGCGGGTGGCCATCGCCCGGGCGCTGGCCATGAATCCCGCCATCCTCTTTTTCGACGAGCCCACCAGCGCGCTGGACCCCGAGCTCACCGGCGAGGTGCTGAAGGTCATCCGCAGGCTGGCGGAGGAGAAAATGACCATGGTCATCGTCACTCACGAAATGGCCTTTGCCCGGGCGGTGTCCGACAGGGTCCTCTTTATGGACGGCGGCGTGATCGTGGAACAGGGCGACCCGGAAAAGGTGCTGGGAGACCCCGCGGAGGAGCGCACGAAGCAGTTCCTGCGCAATTACCGATCATGATGACGCTGGATTACATCAAGACCGACCCCACAAAAAATATCACCGCGCTGGTGACCACGCCCGTCCCGCCCGAACGGCAGGCGGCGGCGGCGGAGGCGCTGATGGCCCGGCTGCCCGACTGCGAGCAGGTGGGCTTCGTCGGCGAGAGCGCCGGCTGCGACGCCGCGCTGCGCATGATGGGCGGTGAGTTCTGCGGCAACGCCAGTCTGTCGCTGGGCGCGGTGCTGGCCCAGCGGCAGGGCCGGGAAGGCACGTTCACCCTGCGGGTGTCCGGCGCCGACGGGCCGGTGACGGTTGACATAACAAAGGAGCACGACGGCTGGCGTGGCAGGGTATCCATGCCGCTGCCCACAGAGATCCGCCGGGTGGAATTCGGCCGCTGCGCGGCGGATGTGGTGTTTTTCCCAGGCATCGCCCATGCCTTTCCCACCGTGCCGCTGCCGGTGCCGCTGGCAGAGATGCTCATCCGGGAGTGGGCGGCGGCGCTGGGCGCGGAGGCGCTGGGCGTGATGCTGATGGACGGCCGCGCCGGCACGCTGACGCCGGTGGTGTATGTCCGTTCCACGGACACGGTGGTGCGGGAGAGCTCCTGCGCCAGCGGCACGGCCGCGGCGGCCGCGCTGGCCGCGCTGAAAAACGGCCGCGCCTCGCTGACGCTGAAGGAGCCGGGGGGCGCGCTGTCCGCCGAAGCCGAGGCCCGGGAGGGCCGGATCACGGCGCTGAGCCTGACGGGCTCGGTGCGCATCCTGGGCCGGGGCAGCGTGACGCCGGCGGAAAATTCATAGATTTGACTTGATTGAACGACCGGTTTCCTGTATGATAATGAGCGCGCCCGTGGAAAACGGGCGCGCTCATTCTGTATCTGGAGGCTGCCATGGGCAGTTTGAAAAGAGTTTTTGTTCCGGCGCTGCTGGTTGTCTGCCTGCTGCTGGGCCTGTGCGGCTGCGGCGCTTCGGGAAAATACAAGATCGTCAAGACGCTGGAAAAGCAGTCGTATTCCATCGGCTTCCGCTCCGGCGACTCCGTGGCCTATTATGTCACCGGCGCGCTGGAGGAACTGCAGGCGGACGGCACCGTGACGGCGCTGTCCCGACAGTGGTTCGGCGACGACCGTGCCGCCTTCGCCGCCAATGCCGACGCTTTGAAGAGCGCGGGGGACATCCCCCAGCGCTCGCTGCTCGTCGGTGTGGATGAGAACGCCTACCCCGTCAGCTACAAGGAAAACGGCGAATACGCCGGGTTCGATGTGGAGCTGGCGAAGAAGGTCTGTGAAAAGCTGGGCTGGGAGGCGCGGTTTTTGCCCATACAGGCCAAGGACGCTTATGTGGAGCTGTCCTCCGGCAATGTGGACGTGGCCTGGGGCGGTCTGGCGCTGGATACGGCGGCCAAGAATTACACCGTGTTCGGCCCGTATATGACCAATGAGCTGGTGATCGCGGCCCTGTCCGGCACCGGAAGCGGCGTCGGCGGAAAGACGCTGGTGATGAGCGTCTCCCAGGACGCCATGGACGCGCTGGACGCCGACCCCGCGCTGAAAAGCAAGTTCGGAAAGATCACCAGGCTCACCGGGGATACCGCCGCGTGTTTTGCCGCGCTGGACAGCGGCGAGGGCGATATGATCGTGACCGACAGCACCGCGGTGGAATACGAAAACACCCATTAAAAAATCGCCTCCCGGGAGTTCCGGGAGGCGATTTTTTCCTTTTACTTCGCGGCGGCTTCCACGCCGTAGCCTGCCAGCACGGAGGTCACCTTGGTCTGGTCGTTGGACACGATGTAGAACACGTAATCCCCGGCCTGCTGGATGATGGCGGTGTTGATCTTGGCCACCTCGGTGGGGACGTAGTTCTGGTAGGAGGTCACCTGACTGGCCTGCCGGGCCTTGCAGGCGGAGAGGACGCGGGCGGCGGCGTCGGCATTGGCGGCCTTGAAAACGGCGCATTCCTCGGCGGTGGCCATGGAGGAGAAGTACACGCAGTAATCGGACACGTCGGCGGCGTCGATCTTGTACTGGCTCAGCGCCATGGAGGGATCGGCGGGGAGGCTCATATCGTCGGTATAGGCGCCGGAGGCAATCACTGCCGCGGCCGCGGCCTTCACGTCCAGATCTGTCGGTCCCGATTGCTTGGAACAGCCGGCGGCGAACAGCAGCAGGACGATACACAGCGGGACGGATACGGCGGTGAGCTTTTTCATGAATATTCTCCTTTAGTTCTCAGCATAATGGGTGCGGATCACGTCCATCCACTTGGCGTAGTAGGACGGTTTGAAATGAATGCCGTCGGAGGTGGCGGAATCGGGCAGATAGCCGTCCCCGTCGGCGAGGGGGGTAAAACAGTCCATATACCAGCAGCTTTTGTCTGCACACAGCTGATGGAGGGTGGTGTTGAAGGCCTGGACGTTTTCTTTGGTGAAATAACCGCCGTCGGCGGATTTTTTGGCGCTGACGGGGGTGAGGGACAGCACGTAGATCTGGGCGTCGGGCTGGAGGGCGCGCACCGAGTCGATAAACGCGCCGTAGGCCTTGGTGAAGTCGGCCACGGACATGCCGATCTCGTTGATGCCCAGCTCCAGATAGACCCTGCCGTACTGCTTGGCGGACAGCCCCTGAGTGACGGTGCATTCCCCGCCGACCTTGTCGGAAATGGTCTGCTTGGCCACATTATAGAGACTTACGCCGGTGCCGGACAGCCACCGGCAGCCGGTGAGGCCGCCGTAGAGATATAACCCGTCCACCAGGGAGTTGCCCACAAAGACCGTGTCGGAAAAAGAATCGTCAGCCGCGGCGGCTTTTTCCGTGAGATCGGGGTAGACCGGCGGCGTGGCCGAGGGAGTAGGGACGGGCGTGGCCTCCACCGCGGGCTGCGTGACGGCGGCCTGCGCGGTCTGGGTCGGCGGGGCGGTTTTTCCGCCCTTTCCCACTCCCGAAAGCGCTGCCGCGGCTACCACAAGAACGAGACAGAGGAGAATTAATATGATGTAACCGGAACGGCGTTTTTCCATGTCTGCACCCCGGGAAACAATAAGAAATCGGTCTGACCATCGAGGGTACCGACCGCTGTAAACTGATTATATGTTTTCACCCCGCGATATGCAAGCGGAAATTGCTTAAAAATAATTAAAATGCGACAAAATTTGTTGTGCATTCCCACTACCGAAAAACAGGTGCGGACGCATTGACCCGGCGTGGGTTTGGTGATAAAATATCCTGTCTACTTATAAGCAGCGCAACGCGGGAAAGGTGGGTACTGACCCATGTGGAAATCGGACAAATGGCGTGATTTCGAGCTGATCGACTGCTCAAAGGGCGAAAAGCTGGAGCGGTGGGGCGACTATGTGCTGGTGCGCCCGGACCCCCAGGCCATCTGGGATACGCCCCGCAGCGATCCCCGCTGGAAATACCGCAACGCCCGCTACAGCCGCTCCGCCACCGGCGGCGGCAGCTGGGACAAGGGCGACCTGCCCGCCAGCTGGACCGTGCGCTACGGCGAGCTGACCTTTAACGTCAAGCCCATGAATTTCAAGCACACCGGGCTGTTCCCCGAACAGGCCGCCAACTGGGACTGGGCCATGGACAAGATCGCAAAGGCGGGTCGGCCTGTCAGCGTGCTGAACCTGTTCGCCTACACCGGGGCCGCCACCGTGGCCTGCGCCAAAGCCGGCGCCAGCGTGTGCCATGTGGACGCCGCCAAGGGCATGGCCGCCTGGGCCAGGGAGAACGCCGCGTCCTCGGGTCTGGCCGACGCCCCCATCCGCTGGATCGTGGACGACTGCGCCAAATTCGTGGAGCGGGAAATCCGCCGGGGCCGCAGATACGACGCCTTGATTATGGACCCGCCCAGCTATGGCCGGGGCCCCTCCGGTGAGATCTGGAAGCTGGAGGAAAATCTTTGGCCCTTCGTCAGGCTCTGCGCGGACGCGCTGTCGGATGATCCGCTGTTCGTCCTCATCAATTCCTACACCACGGGGCTGGCTCCGTCGGTGCTGACCTATATGACCGAGAGCATTTTTGCCAGGCGCTTCGGCGGACATTCCGCCAGCGACGAGCTGGGCCTGCCCGTTACGGACAGCGGCCTGGCGCTGCCGTGCGGGGCGTCCTGCCGCTGGAGTACGATATGAGTTCTATCATCGAGATCGAAAATCTGCATTATACCTATGCCGGGGACGAGGCCGAGACCCTCCGTGGCATCGACCTGTCCATCCGGCGGGGCAGCTTCGTGGCCGTGCTGGGGCACAACGGCTCCGGCAAGTCCACGCTGGCCAAGCACCTCAACGCCATCCTGCTGCCCACCGAGGGCCGGGTGCTGGTGGACGGCGTCGACACCGCCGACGAGGCCCGCGTTCTGGATATCCGGCGCACCGTGGGCATGGTGTTTCAAAATCCGGACAACCAGATCGTGGCCAACGTGGTGGAGGACGACGTCGCCTTCGCACCGGAGAATCTGGGCGTGCCGCCGGAGGAAATCCGCCGCCGGGTGGATCAGGCGCTGAAGCAGGTGGGGATGTACGAATACCGCACCCACGCGCCGCATCTGCTGTCCGGCGGACAAAAGCAGCGCGTGGCCATCGCGGGCGTCATTGCCATGGCACCGGAGGTGATCGTGCTGGACGAACCCACCGCCATGCTGGACCCCCAGGGCCGCGGCGAGGTCATCGCCACTGTCACGGCGCTGTGCCGGGAGAGGGGCATCACCGTGGTGCTCATCACCCACCACATGTCCGAATGCGTGGGGGCCGACCGGCTCATCGTCATGTCCAACGGCCTTGTGGCGGCGGACGGTTCCCCCGCGGAGGTCTTTGCCGACGTGGCCCTGATGAAGCGGGAGGGGCTGGCCGTGCCCGCCACCACCGAGGTGGAATACCAACTGAATCAAAACGGCTTTTCACTGCCGCTTTCGGCTCTGACCGTAGAGCAATGCGCCGACACCATAGCCGCGGCGCTGAAAAAACTGTAAGGAACAACATTATGTCTGAAATTAAGGTGGAGGATCTCCGTCACGTATACAGCGAGGGTACGCCCTTTGAGAAGGTAGCCATCGACCACATCAACCTCACCATCTCCCACGGGCAGATGGTGGGGATCATCGGCCATACCGGCTCGGGCAAATCCACGTTCATCCAGCACCTCAACGGCCTGCTGAAGCCCTCCTCCGGGCGGGTGCTGTGCGACGGGCAGGACATCAACGAGACCAAAAAGATCACCCACGACGTGCGCTTCAAGGTCGGACTGGTGTTCCAGTACCCGGAATATCAGCTGTTTGAGGAGACGGTCTACAAGGACATCGCCTTCGGCCCCGGAAATATGTGCCTGAGCGAGGCCGAGCTTGACGAGCACGTCCGCCAGGCGGCCAACTTTGTGGGCGTGGACGAGGCGCTGTTCGAGCGCTCGCCGCTGGAGCTCTCCGGCGGGCAGAAGCGCCGCATCGCCATCGCGGGCGTCATCGCCATGCGCCCCGGCGTGCTGATCCTGGACGAGCCCACCGCGGGGCTCGATCCCGAGGGCTGCCGTCAGATCCTGGAGAATATCTGCGATTACCGGGCCAGGACCGGCTCCACCGTCATCCTGGTGAGCCACAGCATGGACGACGTGGCCCGCATCGCCGACCGTTTGATCGTGTTCAACCGGGGCGAGGTCTATATGGACGGCGCGCCGGACGAGGTCTTTTCCCGGCCGGACGAGCTCACCGACATCGGGCTCGCCGTGCCGGAACCCACCGCCATCGCCATGGCCCTGCGGGAGCGGGGCGTGGTGCTGCCCGAGGCCATCTACACCACCGACCGGCTGGTGTCGGCCCTCAGGACCCTGGGAAGGGAGGCGGGACTATGCTGAAGGACGTCACGCTGGGCCAATTCTTCCCCGGCGACACCATAGTGCACCGGCTGGACCCCCGCACCAAGCTCCTCTGGGTCATCCTGTATATCGTGGCGCTGTTCAACGCTTACGACTGGACCTCCTACGCGCTGGTGCTCGCCGTCACGGCGGCGTGCATCGCCGCGTCAAAGATCAGGCCGGCCACCATCCTCCGGGGCCTCAAGCCGCTGATTCTGGTCATCGCGCTCACCGCGGTGCTGAACATTTTCTATACCGACGGCACCCCCGTGCTGCCGGGCTGGATCATCACCTGGGAGGGGATCAAAAAGGCCTTCCTGCTGGTGCTGCGCATCATGATGCTCATCTCGGGCACGTTTTTGCTGACCTACACCACCAGCCCCATCGCCCTCACCGACGGCATGGAGCTGCTGTTCGGCCCCCTGAAGAAGCTGAAAGTACCGGTGCATGAGATGGCCATGATGATGTCCATGGCGCTGCGCTTCATCCCCACCCTGACGGAGGAGACGGATAAGATCATGTCCGCCCAGAAGGCCAGAGGCGCGGATTTTGAGACCGGCAGCCTGCTGCAGCGGGCCAAGGCGCTGCTGCCCATTCTGGTGCCGCTGTTCGTGTCGGCCTTCCGCCGGGCGGACGAGTTGGCCGTGGCCATGGAGAGCCGCTGCTATCACGGCGGTGAGGGCCGCACCCGCATGAAGACCCTGCGCATGGCCTCCCGCGACTGGGTCGCGCTGGCGCTGGGCGCCGCTTTTGTGGCGGCGGTGATCGTGCTGAAGAAGTTGGAATTATGAGAAATATCGCCCTACGATTGAAATACGACGGCTCGGCCTACCACGGCTGGCAGGTGCAGAGGGGGGACGTCACCGTGGCTCAGACGCTGGAGAGGGCGCTGTCCGTCACCTGCGGCCATCGCGTGAAGGCCGTGGGCTGCGGGCGCACGGACGCCGGCGTCCACGCCCTGCGCTACTGCGCCAATTTCCGCACCGACTGCCGCATCCCGGTGGAAAAATTCCCGCTGGCCGTGAATTCCCGGCTGCCGGACGACATCGCGGTGGCCGACGCCGCGGAGGCGCCGGAGGATTTCAACGCCATCGGCTCGTGCCTGAAAAAAGAGTATCTCTACAAAATTCTGAATTCCCGCATTCCCGATCCCTTTTTACGCGACCGGGCCTGCTTCTGCCCCCAGAGCCTGGATCTCGGCCTGATGCGCGCCGCCGCCGCGGCCTTCGAGGGCACCCACGATTTCCGCGCGGTGCGCAGCGTCGGCACCGAAACCAGGACCACCGTGCGCACGGTGTACTGGTGCCGCTGCGAAAAAGAGGGGGAGCTTATCACCGTGAGCGTCTGCGCCGACGGTTTTTTGTACAATATGTGCCGGGCCATCGTGGGTACGCTGATGTACGCCTCCTGCGGCAAGCTTTCGCCGGAGGATATCCCGGCGCTGCTGGAGAAGGGCAACCGGCGGCTCACCGGCCCCACAATGCCGCCCCAGGGGCTTTATCTCAACCGCGTGTGGTACGACGGCGCGGTGGGGACCATGATGGAAAAAGACTGATATATTTGTTCATAATTTTGTGCTAAAATAACAATTCAAGCCTGAGGACGGGAGGGACGCCGCGTGGCCCGAAAGAAAGCCAAACTGAACAGCGGGGCCAGAAAGATCATTCTGCTGGCGCTGCTCCTGCTGATCGCGGCGGCGGCGGTTTTCGTCTTTATGAACAGAGCCGCTATTTCCGCCCGCTTCGCCTCCGCCGGCGGTACCGACTCCGTGTCCCAGAGCGAACCGTACACCTTCGAATCCGGCTCCCAGCAGGTGGCCGCCGCCGTGGGCAGCGGGCTGGCGCTGGCCTCCACCAACAGTCTGCAGCTGCTGGACGGCAGCGGCAGGGCCGCGGCCAGACAGGTGTATTCCATGAAGACCCCGGCCCTCACCGCCGCCGACAAGAGCGCCGCCGCCTTCGATGTGGGCGGCACCGCGGTGTGCGTGGCCCGGCTGGACGGCACGTCCGCCGTGGTGGAGAATACCGACACGGTCATCACCGCCGCGCTGAACGCGGACGGGTGGCTGGCGCTGTGCACGGAGGCTTCCGGCTACAAGGGCCGGGTGACCGTGTATAACAGCGACCTGAAGGCCGTATACCAGTGGAACTCCGGCGAAGGGTATCTGCTGAGCGCCCGCGTCTCGCCGGACGATAAGTATCTGGCCGCGCTGTGCGCCGGGAGCGGGGGCTGCGTGGTGCATCTGTTCGCCCTGAGCAGCACGAAGGAGCAGGCCAGCTACACCGCCGCCGGCACGCTGTTCATCGATATGGACTGGCTGGAAACCGGCCGCCTGTTCCTGCTGGGGCAGACGGGCTGCGCGGTGATCGACCGCGCCGGCGCGCTGAAGGGCAGCTATGATTTCGGCGGGCAATACCTGACGAACTACGCCTTCGGCGGCGACGGCTACGCCGTGCTCATGCTGGGCAAGTACCGCACCGGCGGCACCGGCAGTCTCACCGCCATTGATTCGGACTGTAAGCTCACCGGCCAGGCGGCCGTCGAATCGGAGCTGGTGAGCCTTTCCTGCCGGGGCAGGACCGTGGCCGCGCTGTGTCAGGACGGGCTGAAGCTGTTTACCCAGTCCCTGACCGCCGCCGGCAGCGATACCGGCGTGCAGGGTGTGAAGGATGCGCTAGTGCGTGAAAAGGGTGACGTGCTGCTGGTGTCCGCCTATTCCGCCGAGGTGCGGAGCTACTGAGTGCTTGGGGAGAAAGAGAGAAAGATATGAGAATCATCATCGATATTCTTTTGCTGCTGATCCTGGCCTACTGCACCTGGATGGGGTATAAAAAAGGCTTTATCAACACCTGCGTGAGCATTCTGGCCATTGTGGTGGCGCTGTACGCGGGCAGTCTGCTGTCCTCCGCCTTTTCCAGCAAGATCATCCCGGCATTTCAGCCCTTCGCCGGCGGTATAATAGAATCGAAGGAGGACAAAGCGCTGGCCGGTCTGGGCTACGACGGCGTTTCCATCGAGGATATCGTCGCGCAGAATCCCGCAGCCCGCACCGAATACTGCATGGCCGTGCTGGAGCAGACCGGCATCCACTACCGCCGGGCGGACAACATGACCGCCCAGGCCGAGAAATTGGCCGACACGCAGAAGATCACCATCAACGAGGCGCTGGAGCAGGTGTTCTGCAAGGACATCCTCTATGTGGCGGGTACGGTGCTGGGCGCGGTGCTGATCCTGATCCTGTTCGCCGTTATCGCAAGCCTCGCCAATCTCACTTTCCATATCCCCAATGCGCCCAAGCTGGAGGTGGCGGGCGGCGTGGCCGCCGGTTTCTTCAAGGGCTTTTTCTACTGCGTGCTGCTGTGCTGGCTTCTCAGCTTCTGCGGTCTCATCATCGGGAAACAGGTCCTCACCCAATCCCTGCTTACGAGATTTTTCCTGCTGTTTGAATTCCTGACGGCGGGCATACTGTAACAGATTATAAAATCAAACTAAAATAGTATCCATAGGAGTAACACAATTATGCAGCCTACACTTTGCTCCCGCTGCGGCAAAAACGTGGCGGTGATCTTTATCACCAAGATCGAAAACGGAGAACAGAAGCAGGAGGGCCTGTGTCTGAAATGCGCCCGGGAGCTTCACATCAAGCCCGTGGACGATGTGATCAACAAAATGGGCCTGTCGGACGAGGATATCGAAAACCTCTCAGGCGATATGATGAGCGCCCTGAGCGGCATGGACAATCTTACCGAGATCGACCCCGACGACCCGGATTCCGAGGACCCGGACGACGAGGGCAAGACCGCGACCTTCCCCTTCCTCAACCGGCTGTTCGGCACACAGAACGAGGGCGACACCGGCGACCAGCCCCAGCCCAACCCGGCGCAGCCCAGTCCGCCCCAGCCCAACCCGGCGCAGCCCGGCGGGCGGCCCGGCAAAAAGAAGTATCTGGACAATTATTGCATCAATCTCAACCAGCGCGCCCGGGACGGCAAGCTGGACGCCATGATCGGCAGGGAAGAAGAGCTGGAGCGGGTCATTCAGATCCTGAACCGCCGCCAGAAAAACAACCCTTGTCTCATCGGCGAGCCCGGCGTGGGCAAGACCGCCATCGCCGAGGGATTGGCGCAGCGCATCGTGCGCGGACAGGTGCCCTATAAGCTGCGGGAGAAGGAGGTCTATCTTCTGGATCTCACCGCGCTGGTGGCGGGCACCCAGTTCCGCGGCCAGTTCGAGAGCCGCATGAAGGGCCTTATCGAGGAGATCCGCAAGCAGGGCAACGTCATTCTGGTCATCGACGAGGTCCATAATATCGTGGGCGCGGGGGACGCCGAGGGCAGCATGAACGCCGCCAACATCCTCAAGCCCGCCCTCTCCCGGGGCGAGATCCAGGTCATCGGCGCCACCACCTTCAACGAATACCGCAAGCATATCGAAAAGGACACCGCCCTGGAGCGGCGCTTCCAGCCCGTGACCGTGAACGAGCCCTCCATCGAGGATTCCGTGAAGATCATCGAGGGCATCAAGCACTACTACGAGGACTACCATCAGGTGTCCATCTCCGACGAGATGTGCCGCAGCGCCGTGGTGCTGTCGGAGCGCTATATCACCGACCGCTATCTGCCCGACAAGGCCATCGACCTCATCGACGAGGCCTGCTCGGATGTGAACCTGAAAAACAAGTCCCTGGCCCGCCGGGAGGAGGACGAAAAGGAGATCGCCGACTACGCCAAGGAGCAGGAGCTTTTGATGCAGGACACGGAAAACGAGCATTACGAGCGCCTGGCCGAGATCCGCTCCCGCACCATCCAGCTCAACGGCGAGCTGGATGTCCTGAAGGCGGAGGGCCGTCCCGCGCTGACCGCCGAGAATCTGGCCCGCATCATCGAGCTGTGGACGAAAATCCCCGCCTCCAGCATCCGGGCCGACGAATTTGAGCGGCTGGCCACCCTGGGCGACCGCCTGCGCGAGCATATTGTGGGCCAGGACCAGGCCATCGACGCCATCTGCGCCGCCATCCGCCGCAGCCGCATCGGCCTGAAGGCCAAGCGCAAGCCCGTGAGCTTCATCTTCGTGGGCGGCACCGGCGTGGGCAAGACCGAGCTGGTGAAGCGGCTGGCCGCCGACCTGTTCGATTCCCCGGAGAACCTGATCCGGCTCGATATGTCGGAATTTATGGAGAAATTCTCCGTGTCCCGCATCATCGGCTCACCTCCCGGCTACGTCGGCTATGACGAGGCCGGCCAGCTCACCGAAAAGATCCGCCGCAAGCCCTACTCCGTCGTGCTGTTCGACGAGATCGAAAAGGCCCATCCGGACGTGCTGAACATTCTTCTGCAGATCCTGGACGACGGCCGGATCACCGACGCCCAGGGCCGAACCGTGAATTTTGAGAACACCGTCATCGTCATGACCACCAACGCCGGCAGCAATACCAACAACGGCGCGGTCGGCTTCGGCGGCACGGTGAACGATATGGGCAAAGAGCGGGCCATGAAGGCCCTCAACGACTTCCTGCGCCCGGAATTCATCAACCGCGTGGACGAGATCGTCTACTTCAACAAGCTCACCGAGGAGAATTTCCGCGGCATCGCGGGGCTCATGCTCACCGAGGTGCGGGACGTGATGGCCGAGCGGAATCTCAAGCTGAGCTGGGACGGCACAGTCATCGACTATCTCGTGAAAAAGGGCTATTCCGTCATCTACGGCGCCCGCAATCTGCGCCGCGCCATCCAGAAGGACGTGGAGGACGCCATTGCCGCCGAGATCGTGGATCGCCGGGGCGAGAAGCTCACGGAAATCACTCTGTCGTCCGACGGGGAGAAAATACAGATCGGGGCGAAGTAAATGATCCGCTTTGAATGCGATTATCTGGAGGGCGCGCTGCCCGAGATACTGCGGCGCCTTCAGGAGACCAACGACGAACAAACCCCCGGATACGGGGAGGATGCCTACTGCGACGCCGCGCGGGCCAAAATCAAAGCGGCCTGCGCGGCCCCGGACGCGGATGTCCACTTCCTCGTGGGCGGGACACAGACGAATACCACGGTGATCGCCGCCTGCCTGCGGCCGCATCAGGGCGTCGTCGCCGCCGTCACGGGGCATATCGGCGTCCATGAAACCGGTGCCATCGAGGCCACGGGCCACAAGGTGCTGGCTCTGCCGTCCGGCGACGGGAAGATCACCGCCGCCCAGATCGAAAAGCTCGTTTCCGACCATTGGGGCGACGCCACCCATGAGCATCAGGTGCAGCCCGCCATGGTGTATATTTCCCAGCCCACGGAAAACGGCACCGTGTATTCCCTGCCGGAGCTGGAGGCCATCAGCCGGGTATGCCGGGAAAAAGGGCTGATCCTGTACGCGGACGGCGCGCGTCTGGGCACGGCGCTGGTCTGCGGAGGCGATATGCCGCTGCTCCCCGACCTCGCCCGTCTGTGCGATGTTTTTTACATAGGCGGCACGAAGCTCGGCGCACTGTTCGGCGAAGCCGTGGTCATCACGGACGGCAGCATCAAAAAGGACTTCCGCTATATTATCAAGCAGCGGGGCGGCATGTTCGCCAAGGGAAGGCTTCTGGGGCTTCAGTTCGACACCCTGTTCACCGGCGGACTTTATGAAAAAACGGCCCGGCGGGAGGTGGAGCTCGCCCTGAGAATCCGCAGAGCGTTTGAGGACAAGGGCTTCGCGCTGTACTACGACTCGCCCACGAACCAGCAGTTTCCCATCCTGCCGGCGGCGGCGATGGAAAAGCTGTCTGAAAACTACACGTTTTCCGTCTGGGCGCATCTCGGCGGCGGACGGACGGCCGTGCGCTTCTGCACGAGCTGGGCCACCCGGGCGGAGGATGTGGACGCGCTCATCGCGGACATCCGGGACCTGTGACCCCGGTTCCCGCGGAGAATCGAAGAGCATCAGGAGGAGATACTATGGGGAAAATTGAGATTGTTCAGGGCGACATCACCCGTTCTCATGTGGACGCCATCGTCAACGCGGCCAACTGCTCGCTTTTGGGCGGCGGCGGGGTGGATGGCGCCATCCACCGCGGCGCGGGCCCAGAGCTTTTGAAGGAATGCCGCACGCTGGGCGGCTGTGAGACCGGCAAGGCCAAGATCACCGGCGGCTACGAGCTGCCAGCGAAATACGTCATCCACACCCCCGGCCCCGTGTGGCACGGCGGCGGCCGGAACGAGGAAGCGCTGCTGGAGAGCTGCTACCGCTCCTGCCTGGCGCTGGCCGCCGAAAACGGCTGCAGGACCGTGGACTTTCCATCCATCTCCACCGGCGTGTACGGCTTCCCGCTGGACAAGGCCTCCGTCATCGCCGTCAGGACGATCGCCGACTGCCTCGCCGCCTATCCGGGCATCGAGCGGGTGCGCATGGTCTGCTTCGATAACCACACCAAGCGCTTCTATGACGAGGCGCTGGCCGCGCTGGATTCATGAAAAGGCTCGTAAGACTGCAATACAATTCCCCGGTGGTGCTGACCTTCGCGCTGGTGGCGCTGGGCGCGCTGCTGTTGGGCAAGGTCACGGATGGATGGACCACCAGCCATCTTTTCTCCGTCTACCGCTCGTCGCTGGCCGACCCGCTGACCTATCCCCGCTTTTTCCTGCATGTACTGGGTCACGCCAACTACAGTCACTACATCAATAACATGATGATGATCCTGGTGGTGGGCCCGCCGCTGGAGGAAAAATACGGTTCCCGCAGTCTGCTGTACGCCATCCTCATCACGGCCTTCGTGTCCGGGCTGGTGCAGTGGACCTTCTTCCCGGGCACCGCGCTGCTGGGCGCGTCCGGCATCGTATTCATGATGATCGTCATGGCGTCCCTTTCCGGTATGCGGGACGGATACATTCCCATCACCCTCATTCTGGTCCTGGTACTGTATCTGGGCGGCGAGGTCATCAACGGCATTACCCTGAGCGACAATGTCTCCCAGCTGACCCATATCATCGGCGGACTGTGCGGCGCGTTTCTGGGCATGAGCATGGCCCGCTCACGGAGGTAACCATGGAGAGCGTCCTGATCAGCGCCTGCCTGCTGGGCGTGAACTGCAAGTATAACGGCGGGGCCAACCCCGTGTCCGAAGCGCGCCTTGCGGCGCTGAAGGAAAAATACACTCTGGTGCCCGTCTGCCCGGAATCCTACGGCGGACTGGCTACCCCACGGCCCCCGTCGGAGCGGGTGGGGGAGCGGGTGCTGGCCAGGGACGGCACCGACGTCACCGCCCAGTATGAAAAGGGCGCGCAGGCCGCGCTGCGGCTGGCGGAGCTGTTCGGGTGCAAAAAGGCCATCCTCAAGGAGCGCAGCCCCTCCTGCGGCCACGGCATGATCTATGACGGTACCTTTTCCGGCGCGCTGACCCCCGGGGACGGGGTGACGGCCGCGCTGCTGGCGGCCCATGGCGTCGCCGTGTACGGCGAGGGCGATATTCCCCGGCTGCTGGAAGAAGAATAAGGAAGAAACATAAGGAACGGGCGAACTGTGTTCGCCCGTTCCTTAGTTCAGAGCAGAAGATCATGTAAACTTCATCACCGCCGCCTCCACCGCCGCGTTGTCGCACTCCCGGCCCACATAGCTCAGCACCGGGCGATAGATCAGCCCCCGGGGCAGGGCGTCGGCACCGTCCTGAAACGCGCCGGGATCGGCCACCACGCCGCAGCTGGTCTCCCCGGCGTAGACGGCGCAGCAGCGGGCCACGCCGGGGGCCGAGGAGATGAGAATGTCACACAGCATGGCTTTGTCACCCGACGCCGGATGCAGCGACCACAGAGGCCGGGTCTCCATCGCCGGCGGCGAAGACGGCCCCCGGGCGATCTCGTCCACCGCGGCGCAGCTCACGATGCCGATGCGCTCCAGCTCCGCTCGGGAAAAGGTGCCGGGCACCTCCCGCCCGTCCACCGATACGCGGTAACTCAGGCTCAGATTGGCGCAGATGAACTGCGCCGCCGCGAACAGAAACAACAGAATTCTTCGTACCATAACGCTCACCTCAACGGTTAACATAATGCAAAGCGCGGCGGCGGTCAAGGCCTTCGGCAAAGCTTGTCAGAAGCTGCTTTTTTTCGCGCCGCATAGGCTTGGACACGCCCGCATAGGATGTACAAAGCTGAAATCATGAGGTGAGAATATGGCGCACGAAACCGAAGCGAAGCTCCCGGCCAAGCCCCACGTGCTGACGCTGGAGGGCCGCAATCTTCTGAGCGTGACCGGGGTGGACGATGTGGAGAGCTTCGACGAGAATCAGATCGTGATGAATACGTCTCAGGGCAACCTGATCGTCCGGGGCAGCGGGCTGCGCATTGGCAAGATCAGTCTGGACGTGGGGGAGCTGAAGGTGGCGGGCCTTATCAGCGACCTGAGCTATGAGGAGCCGGCCCCGGCCGGCGGCTTCTGGTCCAGGCTGTTCGGCTGAGTGCTGACCAATCCGCTGAGCGCCCAGCTGACGCTGCTGGCGCTGTCGCTGGCGCTGGGCGCCGCCATCGGGGCGCTGTACGACGTGTTTCGCGCCCTGCGCCGGCGTGCCCGGCCAGGCGCTGGCGCGGTGCTGGACGTGCTGTTCATTTCGCTGGCGGCGCTGGGCCTGTTCACCTTCGGCATGGGCCCGGGGGACGGCGTGGTGCAGCTGTTTCCCGCGCTGTTCGCGCTGCTGGGCTTCGCGCTGTACCTGGCCTTTCTCAGCCCGCCGGTACTGAAAGGCCTGCTTTTCCTTCTGGATGCGGCTCTTCTTGGGGCCCGGAAGGCCTCCGCGCCGCTGCGAAGGCTTGAAATTACTGGAAAAGCTAAAAAAATTTCCAAAAACATCTTCACAAATGCCCGCAAATGGTTTACAATAACGAAAAACAGGCGCAGCGTTATGTCAATTCGCCGTGTACAGACAGAGACAGGGGGTAAGCCGGGTGAAGGTCAAGAAAGCCAGCGCCATTACGAAGATCGTTATTGTGGCCCTGATCGTCTATGCCATTGTCAGCCTGATCTCCGTCAAGAGCAAGACGGCGGAGGCTATCCGGGAGAAGGCCCAGCTGCAGCAGCAGGTCAATCAGGTGGCGGAGGCCAACGCCGAGCTGCAATACGGCATCGACCACAGCACCGACGATCAGACCATCGAGGATATCGCCCGTGAAAAGCTGGGGCTGGTGAAACCCGGCGAGATCATCTTTTACGACACCGGCGACTGAAAACCGCAAATTTTTCCGGGAGAGGCTTGTGCCTCTCCCGGTTTGCTTTTATAATGGGAGCATCTGAAAAAGCGGGGGAGAGCCATGAAATACGATTTTGACCAGATCATCGACCGCGCGGGCAACCACGCGGCGAAATATGACGAACGGCTGAAGAAGTTCGGCACGGAGGATGTGATCCCCCTGTGGATCGCGGACATGGACTTCCGCACGGCTCAGCCCGTCATCGACGCGCTGACCGCCCGGGCGGGGGAGGGCATCTGGGGCTACACGGCCAGGCCGGACAGCTATTTTGCCGCCGTGTGCGCCTGGCAGAAGCGCCGTCACGGCTGGGACATCGACCCAAGCCTGATGAGCTGGAGCCTGGGCGTGGTGCAGACCATCAGCGCCATGGTGAAGCTGTTCACCCCGGAGGGGGGCGGCGTACTGATCCAGACGCCGGTCTATTCCGAGTTTTACGACATGGCCGAGGCCTGGAACCGTCGGGTCGTCGAAAACCCCATGATCGAGGAAAACGGCCGCTGGCGGGTGGACTGGGCGGATTTCGAGGAGAAGCTCCGGACCGCCGACCTTTTTCTGCTGTGCAGCCCCCACAACCCGCTGGGCATCGTGTGGACGCCGGAGGAGCTGAAGCGGATGGCGGAGCTGTGCATGAAATATCATGTGCCCCTGCTGTGCGACGAGATTCATTCCGACCTGGTGTTCCACGGCAGGACCCATACGCCGCTGCCCACCGTCTCCCCGGAGATCGCGGCCTATGCCGTCACGGCCATTTCCGGGACCAAGACCTTCAACCTGGCCGGCCTGCAGGCCAGCGCCGTGGTGTTCCCCAACGCCCATATGAAGTCGGTCTACGATCACTGGTGGCGGCGCATGGACATCCACCGCAACAACGCCTTTTCCCTCACCGCCATGGAGGCCGCCTTCAACGGGGGCGACGAGTGGCTGGATCAGCTGCTGCCCTATCTCTCCGACAACTTTGATTTCGTGGCGGACTACTGCGAAAAGCATATCCCGAAGATCAGGACCTACGCGCCGGACGCCACCTATCTCATGTGGCTGGACTGCCGGGATCTGGGCCTCTCCAACGCCGCGCTTCATGATTTTATGATCCAAAAGGCGAAGCTTGGGCTGAGCGACGGGGTTTCCTTCGGCCGGAGCCTCAGCGGTTACATGCGCCTGAACGCCGCCTGCCCCCGCAGCGTGCTGGAAAAGGCCATGCGGCAGCTGGAAGCGGCGGTCGACGCGCTGTAAGGGGCAAAAACGGGAATGGAGACGGATGCCGAAAAGCCGGCCCAGCCGAGGGCCCATCTTTATTATTTCGATTATCTGCGGGTATTCGGCGTGCTGTGCGTCATTTTTATGCACACGGCGGGAGGCCCGCTTCGGAGCGCCGTGGGTACGCCCGGCTGGCAGATGACCGATCTGTGCACCAGCCTCGCCTTTACGGCGGTGCCGCTGTTTTTGATGATGTCCGGGTACCTTGCCATGACCAGCCCTAAAACGGGCGATTACGGATATGTCCTGAAGAGGCGGCTGCCCCGGCTGGTGTGCACGCTGACCGTGTGGACGATCCTTGCCGCCGTATGGCTGGGGTACAGAGACGGTCCCGCCGCCGTCGGCGCGCTGCTGCTGTCCGCGCTGCAGGAGCCGGTGATGGTGCATTTCTGGTATATGTATACGCTTATCGCGCTGACCATGATCTCGCCGTTCCTGTATTACGGCCTGAATAACCTTGACAGCAGAGGGGTTGCCGTCGTCGCCGCCGTGGTGGCGCTGGTCCCCATCCAGACCAATATCTCCGCTGTTTTGGGGAAGGAATGGCAGGTGGACATTCTGGTACAGCTGCGGCTGTTCGGCGGGTCGCTGTCGGCCTATGTGCTGGGCTGGCTGCTGGGACGGCTGAAAAGGAGACTGCCCAACGCCGCGCTGATTGCGGCGGCGGCCGCGGATCTGGCGCTCATTGCCTTTGCCACGGCCAGATACAGCGCCGCGGCGGGCCGGTATAACGCCATGTTTCAATCCCAGTCCGGCGGACTGACCGTGCTGCTGGCGGCCTGCGTCTTCCTGCTGTTCAAGCAGAACTGCAACGGGGACGGCGCGCTGCGGCGGGCGCTGGCGCCGCTGGCGGAGCTGTCGCTGGGCGTGTACCTGTGCCACAACATTCTGCTGAGCATACTGGACCATTCCGGCGTCGTGGGGACGCGCTTTCTGTTCACCTGCGGGAAGGCCGCCGCCGTGGCGGTGTGCGCGGCAGTGCTGATGAAAACGCTGGCCAGCGTGAGGCCGCTGTGCTATTGCTGCACCGGCCTCCGCTTCGACGAGGCCTGCCGTACCTGCAACTGGCAGCACACCTTCCGCCGAGCCGTGAGACGGTCCCATGAACCCGCCGCTTGAATTCCTCCGCAGGGTATTGTATATTGTAATTGAAAATATTTCCGTTAGGAGAAAAAGAAAGATGGAATACAGCGAAATTTACAAATCCAAGCTCCTGTCTGCCGCCGATGTGGCGGCCCAGGTGCGCTCCGGCTGGGTGCTGGGCATGGATGCCGCCCCCACCCAGACTTCCGCCGTCATGGCCGCCGTGGCGGAGAAGGTCCGGAATTCCGACGTGACGGGCGTGAAGGTCCACTTCATGCTGGACGGCTATCCCCACGCTTTCCTGGCCGACAATTCGCTGGACGGCAAGATGAACGGCGTGTCCTGGTTTTCCTCAGCCGGGGCGCGCAAGGCCGTGAACGGCGGCTATTGCGATCTCATCCCCGCCTATTACCGCGACATGCCCGCCCGTATCCGGGAAAAGTACGAGTATGACGCCTACTGCGTGGCCGTGTCCCCCATGGACAGCCACGGCTACTTCAGCCTGGCCACCACCAGCTCTTATTCCGAGGGCATGATCGACAAGGCCAAACGCATCTTCGTGGAGGTCAACAAGTACCAGCCCCGCTGCCTGTGCGGCACCCAGCTGCATGTGTCCCGGCTGGCCGGCATCGTGGAGAACGACCATCCCATGCCCACCCTGACGCCCGCCGCGCCGGACGCGGTCAGCACCGCCATCGGCAACCTTATCGCCGAGCGCATTCCCGACGGGGCCTGCATCCAGCTGGGCATCGGCGCCATCCCCGACGCCACCGGCCTGGCGCTGATGTCCAAGCACGACCTGGGCATCCACACCGAGATGTTCACCGATTCCATGGTGGACCTTCTCGCCTGCGGCGCGGTGAACAACTCCAAAAAGCAGATCCACCGCAACAAGAGCGTGGCCACCTTCGCCTTCGGCTCCCAGAAGATTTACGACTTCATCAACGACAACCCCGCCATCGAGATCCTGCCGGTGGATTATGTCAATGACCCCGCCGTCATCTGCCGCAACGACAACATGATGTCCATCAACGCGGCCATCGAGGTCGATCTCTTCGGTCAGGTGTGCGCGGAGTCCATCGGCACCAAACACATGAGCGGCACCGGCGGTCAGGCGGACTATGTCCGCGGCGCCTGCCAGTCCAGGGGCGGCAAGAGCTTCATCGCCTTCTCGTCCACCACCAAGGGCCTGAGCAAGATTCGCTCCACCCTTACCGAGGGCGCCATCGTCACCACCAGCAAGAACGACGTGGATTATATCGTCACCGAGTACGGTGTGGCCCATCTCCGGGGCGAGCCGCTTTCTTCCCGCGCCCGCCAGCTCATCGCCATCGCGCACCCCGATTTCCGGGACGAGTTGACCTTTGAGGCCAAAAAGCGCGGCATAATGGTGTGAGGCCTTTTTAACCGCTTCCGGGCGGGAAGCGATATCCGGCTTGCCGCCCGGCAACGGCGTGCGGAAAAACACGGCAGAGAGAAAAATTTCTCTCTGCCGTTATTCTTTATTTCATTTTCTTAGTTTCTACATCTTTTCAAGACAGGCCAGCACCAGGCGGGAAAATTTGTCCCGGCAGGCCTCGCCGGCGTCCAGCACCTCCCGCTCGGTGAGGGGCTGGTCCAGAATGCCCGCCGCCATGTTGGTCAGCAGCGTGAAGCCCAGCACCCGCAGTCCGCAGTGGCCCGCGGTGATGACCTCCGGCGCGGTGGACATCCCCACGGCGTCCGCCCCCAGAATGCGGGCGGCGCGCACCTCCGCCGGGGTCTCGTACTGCGGCCCGGGGAAGTACATATACACGCCCTCCCGCAGCGCGATGCCCAGCTCGCCGGCCGTCCGGCGGGCCAGCGCGCGCAGCTCCGGGGTATAGAGCCTGGAAGCGTCCGGGAAGCGGACGCCGAATTCCGGCAGGTTTTCGCCCCTGAGCGGGGATTCCATGAAAAATTTGATCTGATCGGTGATAAGCATCAGATCGCCGGCGGCCCAGCCGGTGTTGACGCAGCCCGCCGCGTTGGTGACGATGAGGTCTTCCGCGCCCAGCAGCCGGAGCACCCGCACGGCGTAGGCCACCTCCTCGTAGGAATAGCCCTCGTAGTGGTGCATTCTTCCCTGCATCACGGCCACAGGCTTGCCCCGAAGGAAGCCGAACACCAGCCGCCCCTTATGCCCGGGGGCGGTGGAGGCCCTGAAATGGGGGATCTCCCTGTAGGGCACCGCCGCGGCGCGCTCCACCTCTTCCCCGAGGTAGCCCAGGCCGGAACCCAGGATCATGGCGGTTTTCGGCTTGAAATCGCCGATCTGAGCGCGGATATAATCCGCGCTCTCCTGATATTGTGCAAAAGTATAGGCCATAGAGCGAGCCCTCGTTTCATCCCAAATTGTGCGATAAGTATAGCACAAAGCGCCGCGATCCGCCAACATAAAAAAAGGGCAGTCCGCGGTAGTGTCAAGATTAATGCGCAAATTAGTTTGCAGTCTCAGATGGAATAAAGTTAACCGGCAATGGAAGCGTCCTCAGCAGCCGCCTCCAGATGCTTCATGTTCATGTACTTTTTGTTGCCCCACTGGGTACCGGCGACATGCCGCAAGCGGGCGCAGACGAGCATGAGTGCCGAGTTTCCGTCAGGGAAGCAGCCCACCACGCGGGTGCGCCTGCGAATCTCGCGATTCAGCCGTTCTATCACGTTGTTGGTGCGGATGCGAGTCCAATGCTCAGACGGAAAATCCGCATAGGTGAGCGTTTCTTCAATGCCGTCTTCAACCTTTTTGGCGGCTTCTTTCAGTTTCAGGTCTTGGAGCTGCGCCACTACCGCCTTAGCCTTCTCTCTGGCCGCTTTCTTGCTCTCCTGGGCATGGATGGCTTTGAGCATCTTTGCCACCAGCTTGATTTTGGATTTTGGCACCACAGAGAACACGTTGCGGTAAAAGTGCACCACGCAGCGCTGGTACTTCGCCTCCGGGAACACTTCTCCCACAGCTTCCAGCATACCCTGGCACTTGTCCCCGACAATGAGCTTCACGCCATCCAGGCCGCGGCCTCTGAGCCATTGGAAGAAGCTGACCCAACTGGCCTTGTCTTCTTTCATCCCCTCAGCAGCACCCAAAACCTCCCGGTAGCCGTCCTCGTTGACTGCGATTGCCACCAGAATGGCTACGTTTTCGTACTCCCCGCCCCAATTTCGGCGCAAGTAGATACCGTCCACGTAGACATACGGATAATGCCCGCCCTGTAACGGCCGGTTGCGCCAGTCCTCGATATGGACGTAGGCTTTCTTGTTCAGCTCGCTGATGGTGGAGGGGGATACCTTACTGCCCCACAGAGCCTCTGTGATGTCCTCCACACGGCGCACGGAGACGCCGGCCAGATACATCTCAATGAGTGCTTCTTCAACGCTGCTTTCCCTGCGGCGATACCGCTCAATGATGGCGGTCTCGAAAGAAATTCCCTTGAGACGGGGTACGTTGAGCGTGACATCGCCGGAAGTCGTGGTAAGGTTTCGGCTGTAATGACCGCTGCGGTAGCCCTGACGCTCCTCACTGCGCTCGTATTTAGCTGCCTGCGTCAGTTTCGCCGCTTCGGCCTCCAGAAGGCCGTTGAGCGTTTCCTCCACGCTGCCCCGAACCAGTTCTTTGATCTGGCCCTTGATTACTTCCTCATTAAGCTGTACAATTTTTTCGGACATGGTTTGCTGTCTCCTTTCAGAATGGTGTGTCGTGACTTCATTCTAACAGAGAGCTGCAAACCGTGCCCATTTTTATGGCTTCTTCAATTTGCGCAACTTATTCTACCTTATCACGCTTTTATGGTAGTGACAAGAGGATAAGGGATAAGGTAGAATAAGGGTAGTGTCAAGAGTTATGCGCATAAAAAAGCAGGGAACGCAAAATAACGGCGTTCCCTGCTTGCTATGCGTGATTTGTTCGCGAAAAGTTCGTTGACAGTAGGATATATAGGTGGTTAACCTATTGTCAATGGCAAAACCGCGTGTAAATGCTTACTTAAAATACCTGTTCAGCAGTCCTGCGAAGGCCTTGCCGTGTCGGGCTTCGTCCCGGGCCATCTCATGGACGGTGTCGTGAATGGCGTCCAGATTGTACCGCTTAGCCAGCTTTGCCAGCTCGAACTTGCCGTTGCAGGCGCCGTTCTCGGCCTCCACGCGCATCTCGAGGTTCTTTTTGGAGGAGTCGGTGACGACCTCGCCCAGCAGCTCCGCGAACCTGGAGGCATGATCGGCTTCCTCGAGGCCGGCCTTGTGCCAGTAATCGCCGATCTCGGGATAACCCTCGCGATAAGCCGCGCGGGACATGGCCAGATACATGCCGACCTCAGTGCACTCGCCGGTGAAATTGGCGCGCAGGCCGTCAACGATCTCCTGCTGCACCTCGGCGGGAACGTCCGCGCCAAAAACCTTGCCCACGCCGATCACGTGCTCGGCGGCCCAGGTCATCCCTGCCTTCTGCTCGGTGAATCTGGAGCCGGAAGCGCCGCACTGCGGGCACTTCTCGGGGGGATTCTCGCCTTCATAAACATAACCGCAAACCGGGCAAACCCATTTTTTCATTGGAATTTCCTCCTATTAAATTATTTCTATTTTCAAGCTTTAATCTCACTCCTGAGTACGGTTCAACAATACCATGAAAATGATAGGAATTCTGTTGCGTACGCTACAGAAATGAGAATTATTCCTTATTTCTTGAAGTGGTCGATGAGCGCCTGGAAGAAGTCCGCGATGGAGGTGACGATCTGCTGCACCTTGGCGATGAAGCCCACCGCCTTGGTCTTGGCTTCGGCCAGCTTCCGCACGGTCTCCTTGACCTCGTTCACGCGCTGCATCAGCTCGTCGCCGTCCATCTTCTCCAGGGAGCGGGTCAGACTGACCAGCTGATCGGTCTGCTTGTCGGTGAGGGTGGCCTTGTAGTCCTTGGCGATCTCACCGATCTTTTCCCGCAGCTCGTCGTCGGTCATGTCCTTGGTCTCGGAGAGGATGCCCTTGAGCTCGTTGACGATGGAGGTGGAATCGTAGGAGCCGATCTCCGTGGCCAGATCCGAGGTGACGGCCAGCTCCTGGGTGCCGGCCAGCTTGGCGTTCTCGTCCAGCTTCTTGCCGGTGATGTCCTCGTAGGCCTTGAACACGCCCGTGAGGGCGGCGGTGCCGGACACGCCGAAGGGGGCGGCCACGATGACCTTGGCGTCGGTGATGCCGGCGGTGGCCAGGGCGTTGACGTACATCTCCGGCGCGCACCAGGTAATGTTGTTGGTGGTCACATCCAGACCCTTGCCGGAATCCAGTACTTCGATATACACGCAGGAGATGGACTTGGTGCCGATGAGGCTGTCGTCCACATAGCCCTTCAGATACTCGCGCTCGTCGGCGTTGGTGGTGGTCATTTCCTTCACGTCGCCCCGCTTGACGCCGAACACGCCGTAGACGGCGGACACCTGCTCCGCCGTCAGGTCGGCGCCGATGACGGCGCGGCTCTCGTGGGTACCGGCGGCAAAAGCGGCGGCGAGAGACGCCAGCATGGTTACTGCCAGCAGGGAAGTGATAATTCGCTTCAGTTTCATTTCCATGCTCCTTTCAGGGATAATTTCAACCAATTATATAATATACTATAACATGGATTCAAAGAATTCATGTTATAATCCGTCATCGACGCCGGTTGCCCCATTCGGGGAGAGGCGGCGGACGATTTAAATGCGCCATCGCGCGCCGCGCGATGATGCGCGTGTTATAATAACCGCTTTGCGGTTATTATAACATACTTCTTAAACGAGAAATGCGACATTCTGTGAACGCGGCCCTGATTTTCCCCAAAAAATCAGAAAAAGTCCTTGCAATGCGGACACATGTGCGCTATACTGGCACAGTAATCAAATACTGGCCGGTTGATTTTCGCAGGAAAGTGGGCTTCGCGCCCTGCCGAAGGAGTAACACTCTCAGGAAAAACGGACTGCGGGAGGACGGAATTCTGGAGAAACCCGCTTCACTGCGGGTGCCGAAGGGGCAAGACGCGACAGCGTTCAATCTCTCAGGCGAAAGGACAGAAACGGGATTGACGCGGGCAGCCGCGTCGGGCCTTGTCTTTTTCGCGGGAGCGCGCCTTTTTTGGCGCGCTCCCGTTTCTTCGGCGGCGGTAAAGCAAAAAGAGGAGAGAGAAAACAATGAAAGCGATTCTGGACTTTTTCACGGGCCCGCTGAACAACATCGCGTGGCTGTACATTTTCCTGCCCTGCGTGGCGGTGGGCGGACTGCTGCTGACGATCCGCACCGGCGCGGTGCAATTCCGGCATTTCCACTATGCCATGAAGAACACCGTGGGCAGGATGTTCCGCAAGTCCGAGGCGGGGCAGGGCGCCGTGACGCCGCTGCAGGCCGTCACCACCGCGCTGGCCGCCACCGTGGGCACCGGCAACATCGTGGGCACGTCCCAGGCCATTGCCCTGGGCGGCTACGGCGCGCTGTTCTGGATGTGGATCGCGGCCCTGCTGGGCATGGTCATCAAGTATTCCGAAGTCACGCTGTCCATCCGCTATCGCCAGCGGGATGAAAAGGGCGACTGGGTGGGCGGCCCCATGTACTATATCACCAACGGCATGGGCCCCAAGTGGAAATGGCTGGCCGTGGTGTTCGCGATATTCGCCACGCTGGCCTCCTTTGGCATCGGCAACATGGCGCAGGTCAACAGCATCACCGGTTCCATCGTGGACGCCGCCGGCACCTTCTTCGTCCTGTCCGACACCGGCGCCCGCGCCATCGCCTGGGGCTGCGGCCTCGTCATGGCGGTGCTGGTGGTGATCATCCTCATCGGCGGCATCAAGCGCATCGGCAGCGTCACGGAAAAGCTGGTGCCCTTTATGAGCATCCTTTACATTGTATTTACGCTGATCGTGGTCTTCGCCCACGCCGGCAACATCGGCCACGCCTTTGCGCAGGTGTTTGCCGCGGCTTTCGCGCCCAGAGCCGTCATGGGCGCGGCTTCCGGCATTGCCCTGCGGGAAGCGGTGGTCTGGGGACTGCGCCGCAGCGCGTTTTCCAACGAGGCGGGCCTGGGCTCCGCCGCCATCGCCCACGCCGCCGCCGATACGCCCTCCCCGGTGCATCAGGGCCTGTACGGTATTTTCGAGGTGTTTGTGGATACCATTGTGATCTGCTCCATGACGGGCCTGGCCATCATCTGCTCGGGCGTGCCCGTGGAATGGGGCGTCAAGCCCGGCTCCACCCTGATTATGACCGCCTTCTCCACGGTGTTCGGGGCCAAGCTGTCTTCCCTGTTTGTCGCCATTTCCCTGGCGCTGTTTGCCTTCTCCACCGTGCTGGGCTGGGCGCTGTACGGCACGCGCTGCATGCAGTACCTGTTCGGCACCAAGGTCATTTTGGGCTATCAGCTGCTGTTCGCCGCCGTGATCGTGGTGGGCTGCGTTTCTCCTATCGACGCGGTGTGGGACATCGCCGACACCTTCAACGGCCTCATGGCCATTCCCAACTTTGTGGCGCTGTTTGCCCTGTCCGGCGTGGTTGCCAAGCTGACGAAGGACCATTTTGCCGATCCGGCCAACACCATCAAGGCCTCAAACTGATATTCCCGGATTTGTTGTCTACTCCATACGTTTCTCCGGCAGAAAAGCTCCCCGCCTTAAGAAGTCTTAAGCGGGGGACTTTTTTGTTGAATTTGGCCGGTGGTTTGTGTTATAGTAACAACCTGTATAAGAGTCAACATTTCGGAACTTTGGAGCTGAGAAAATGTATCAGGGCAAGCACGTTCAGAAAAAAGCAGATACCGCGGCCCCCGCGCCGGAGATGGAGGAGAGCCTCCCCGCGCCGGAGAGACGGCGGCGGCAGGAAGAGGCGCCGGCAGCGGTGCGCTCTTCAAGGCCGCACAAAAGGAAAAAAACCAAAAAGCAGCGCTGGCGCAAGGCGCTGATTATCCTGCTGGCGGTGCTGGCCGTCCTGGGCAGCCTGTACGGCGTGTTCGTCTTTTCCAATATCCCTGTGATCAAAAAGTGGCGCACGATCTATATCGAGACGGCCATGACCACGATGACCCACCAGTGGCTTGCGACCGCTTTTATCCCAAAGAGCGTCATCGACCCCGTGTTGGAGCAGATGGCGGAGGATAAGACGAGCCAGCAGAATCTTGTGAGCAGATGGTGGGGTTCCACCGACGATGACGACAAGACCTTCTCCGACGCAAAGGAGGCCTTTTACAGCGAATTCTGGGAGCTGGATCGGGACAAATTCGAAGCCTGGCTGGCCAAGCACCCGGATGTGGCCAAGGAGGGCTATGATAACCTGGTGATCGACAATCTGGATTGCTCGGATAAGACGCTGACCACCTCCTTCGGCGAGATCATCCGGGCGCTGAACGTGCCGGACAATATCATCATCGTCCAGGTCACCGGCGACGATTTCGTCGGCTCTCTGGCCTGCGTGAAGAACTCCGAACAGCTGTCGCTGGCCAAGGCCAAGGCCTACGGCTCCTACGGCGAACTGATCGAGGACTACTGCAAGGGAAAGGTGCTGGCCGTCAACGCCAGCGGTTTCCAGGACAACAACGGGGTGGGCAACGGCGGCGACATCGTGGGCAGCTTCGTGCTGAACGGTAAGGAATGCGGCAAGCCCGCTAATGGATATATGTTCTTCGGCTTCAAGCAGGACAACCGGATGTATATCAGCGCCATGGCGTCCGACGTGTCGGAATACAAATGGGCCATGCAGTTTTCCCCGGCGCTGATCGTCAACGGCAAATCCAAGGTGCAGGGCTCCTACGGCTGGGGGATGCAGCCCCGGTCCGCGCTGGGCCAGACCAAGGATGGTGAAGTGCTGCTGCTGGTGGTGGACGGGCGTCAGATGGGCTACAGCCTTGGCTGCACCGTATCCGACTGTGCCGACATCCTGCTGCGCCACAAGGCGTATCAGGCCAACAATCTGGACGGCGGCTCCTCCGCCATCATGGCCTACCAGGGCAAGATCATCACCAAGAATTCCAGCGCCTCCTCCGCGGGACGCTACCTGCCCAATGCCTTCGTGATCTCCAAGCCCTCGAGATAACGCAAACCGGCCTCCCCAAGGGGAGGCCGGTTTTTTTGCTGTGCTCAGTCGGTGCCGAACAGCTTTTTGGACAGCGCGATGAGGTCGCGCAGGTATTTATCCGGGTGGCTGTTGTTATACATGGCGATGCCCAGCACCCGCTCTTCCCGGGGCTCCAGCGGGATAATAGCCACATCGGCGTCGTAACCCTCGATCATCAGCCTGGACAGAATACTCACGCCCAGCCCGCAGGATACCATGGCCAGAATGGCCGGGTCGTCCACGGGCATGGCCATGGTCTTGACCCGCATACCGCGGGAGGTCAGGTCTTTTTCAAAGTCGAAGTCCGTGCCGAAGGAGGACAGAATAAAGGTCTCGTCGTGCAGCTCGTCAATAGTCATGGTGGTGTTGCGGGCCTTGGGGTTGCTGGTGGGCAGCACCGCGAAATATTGGTCGTGCAAAATGGGCACGAAGCTGAATTTCGCCCCGGGCACCCGGCTGCAGATGGCGGCGTCCACCTTTTCCGTGGAGAGCCACTCCAGCATATCCTCCTTGCCGCCCACCTGCAGCTGGAACGCCGTGTCCGGGTGGAGGGCGGTGTATTCCTTGATCAACTGGGGTACCATGTTGCGGGAGGTGCTGGAAAAAATACCTAGACGGAGCAGCCGCTTCTTCTGCTGGCGCAGCAGCTCCAGCTCGCTGTCCAGACGCTCCTCGTCCTGCACGATCTTTTCAAACACAGGCATCAGACGCTTGCACTCCTCCGTAGGGGAGATGCCGGAGGGGGAGCGGTCCAGCAGCGTCACTTGCAGCTCCCGCTCCAGCGAATTCATCATGTGGGTCAGCCCGGAGGAGGTGTAGCCCAGCGCTTCCGACGCCCGCATGAGGCTGCCCGCGCCGATGGCTGCCATCAGGGCCTTGATCTTGTTCGTTTCCATAGTCGTTGGACCTTTCCATTATCCGTTTTTCTGCGTTTCAGTATAGCATGCCTGCGGGGGAAGGGAAAGGTCTATTCGTACATTTTGTATGAGCCATCGCAATTTGCGTCGCTTCACAATGCGCCCTATATGTGTTAAAGTCTTCACAGAACGAGGGAGGACCTCGAAAACAAAAAAATCATCGGCGGACAGAACCGCCTGCCGAATGTAAAAAATTATGGAGGTAGCTACTATGAAAATCGAAGCCGTCATTTCTTTCATCCTCAACATTGCCCTGGGCGCGCTGGTGTTTACCTGGGCCTGCGCCAATATGCCGGTCGCCGCGGCTACCGCCATCGGCGTCGCCGTCCTGGTGGTTGGTCTGGTGTTCTCCATCAGCTTCCCCAAGCTTGTGAACGGCGAAAAGTAAGCGCCGCCCCAAATCCGATATCCTTCTTTCATACATTTTTCCTAAGCAGCAGCCCTCACCGATTCCGGTGAGGGCTGTTGTGATTTCAGGCAAAATCCTGTATACTGTCGGCGGAGGCGATAAAATGGAAAAGAGAGAGCTGAATCCGGACGCCTACCCCAGGCGGGAACATTTCGATTACTTCCGCGCCATGCGCAATCCCTATGTGGGCGTCACCGCGGATGTGGACGTGACGGCGCTGGCCGGTAAGATCAAAAAAGAAGGGCGGCCCTTTTTCCTGACCGTGCTGTACTGCGCGGCCCGGGCGGCCAACGCCGTGCCGGAGCTGCGCCGCCGCATCGAGGGGAACGGCATCGTGGAATACGACCGCTGTCCGGTATCCTACACGGTCGGCTTGCCCGACGGGACCTATTGCTATTGCCAGATGGAGGCGGACGGGCCCTACGAGGGGTTTTTGACCGCCGCCGCCGCCGCGCAGGAGGAGGCCATATCCCAGCCCAGCATCGACGACGGGAGCGACCCGCTGCCGCTGCTGTTCATCTCCACGGTACCCTGGCTGCACTACAGCGCCCTGCTGCAGCCCACGCCGGAGCCGCCGGACTCCAACCCCCGCATCACCTGGGGCAGATACGAGGAGCGGGACGGCAGGGTGCTGCTGCCCGTGACCGTGCTGTGCAACCACGCGCTGGTGGACGGGGCGCAGATCGCGGCGTTTTATGAAAAACTGGACGGGGAAATATCCGCGCTGACAAGAGAATGAAAAAAGGGCGGCCGAAAGGCCGCCCTTTCTGCGATTTACCCGAGCTGGGGCAGGGAATCGAAGCCCTTTTGAAGCTCGGCGTCCGTGGGGATGTAGTCGCCCATGGTGCCGTCATTGAACTGCTGGTAGGCGGTAAGGTCGAAATAGCCGGTGCCGGTGAGACCGAACACGATGGTCTTTTCTTCGCCGGTCTCGCGGCATTTGACGGCCTCGTCCATGGCCACCTTGATGGCGTGACTGGATTCGGGGGCGGGCAGGATGCCCTCCACCCGGGCAAACTCCTCCGCCGCCGCGAACACGCTGGTCTGCTCCACGGCCCGGGCCTCCATCAGGCCCTCGTGGTACAGCTCGCTGAGAATGGGACTCATGCCGTGATAGCGCAGGCCTCCGGCGTGGTTGGGGGCGGGCATGAAGCCGCTGCCCAGCGTATACATTTTGGCCAGCGGGCACACCTTGCCGGTGTCGCAGAAGTCGTAGGCAAACTTGCCCCGGGTGAAGCTGGGGCAGGAGGCGGGCTCCACGGCGATGAAGCGATAATCCTTTTCGCCCCGCAGCTTCTCGCCCATGAACGGGGAAATCAGACCGCCCAGATTGCTGCCGCCGCCGGCACAGCCGATGATGATGTCCGGCGTGACGCCGTATTTATCCAGCGCGATCTTCGTTTCCAGGCCGATGATACTCTGGTGCAGCAGCACCTGATTGAGTACGCTGCCCAGCACATAGCGGTAGCCGGGGGTGGAGGTGGCGACCTCCACGGCCTCGGAGATGGCGCAGCCCAGAGAGCCGCCGGTGCCGGGGTTGGCGGCCAGAATGGCGCGGCCCACGGCGGTGGTGTCGGAGGGGGAGGGGGTCACGGACGCGCCGTAGGTGCGCATGACCTCGCGGCGGAAGGGCTTTTGCTCGTAGCTGACCTTGACCATGAACACCTTGCAGTCCAGCCCGAAATAGGCGCAGGCCATGGACAGCGCGGTGCCCCACTGGCCGGCGCCGGTCTCGGTGGTGACGCCCTTCAGCCCCTGCCGCTTGGCGTAGTAGGCCTGGGCGATGGCCGAGTTGAGCTTGTGGCTGCCGGAGGTGTTGTTGCCCTCAAATTTGTAGTAGATTTTGGCCGGGGTCCGGAGTTTCTTCTCCAGACAGTAGGCCCGCACCAGCGGGGACGGGCGGTACGTCTTGTAATAGCTTCGGATTTCTTCGGGGATTTCGATATAGCGGTCGTCATTGTCCAGCTCCTGGGCGATGAGATCGTCGCAGAACACGGGGCGCAGGTCGTCGGAGGTCATGGGCGCGCCGGTGCCCGGGTTGAGCAGGGGAGCGGGCTTGGTTTGCATATCCGCCCGGACGTTGTACCATGCGGTGGGCATTTCGGATTCGCTGAGATAGATTTTGCAGGGAATGTTGCTGTCGGCCATGATGAGCCATCCTTTCCGCCCGTTTCGGGCTTGCGGGACGAAAAAAACTCCTGTCCCGCAGTAAAAATTACTGCTGGGACAGGAGCGTGATCGATCTCCTGCGGTGCCACCCGGCTTGACGCTTTCGCGTCCTCTTAGCGTATGCTTCCACATACCGGCAGTTGTTAACGGAGCGCCCAGCTCCGGCCCACCTCCGCATCCGCATCGGCTGCCCTCCGAGGTCCATTCGGTCTGAGATCGCCGTACCGGCTTCCACCAAACGCCGGCTCTCTGGAACGGTTGGATCTGAGCTTACTTGCTCCTCATCAACGGTTTAACGCATCGTAGCACTCCGTCAGGCATTTGTCAAGCTGCCTAAAGGGAATTATTTCTTTTTGTGCAGATTTGCGATTATATCTCGGGAATAAAGCGGATGGTATGGCATTTTTGCCGGGGATCGGGCAAAATACAAAAGCTTCCGTACGCCGCGGGCGGCACGGCGAGATCGGAAAAGTCGTCGTCCGTGGCCCGCACCCGGCGCCATACACCGTCAAACCCGCCCAGGCGGGTCATAAAATCCTCGTCCATGGTAAACCCCTCCGCTTCAGTGTATGCGCACTCTTGCAAACGGGTCATAATTATGAGATAATCCGACTATCAAAAATGTTTGGGAGTGACAGTCCATGCCGAGATTTTTCATGCTGGGCACCAACCTGGCGGGCGGCACCGCCTATGTCAGGGGCCGGGACGCCGAGCATATCCGCGTGCTGCGTCTGCGTCCGGGGGAGGACGTGATTATCTGCGACGGGCAGGGTACGGATTATAAATGCCGCCTGGTGCGGTCGGAGAAAGAGGAGGCCGAGCTGGAGGTGCTGGAGGTCACGCCCTGCGTGACGGAGCCCTCCGTGGCGGTGACCGTGCTTTGCGGGCTGCCCAAGGGCGGCGACCGCACGGATTACATTCTCCAGAAATCCGTGGAGGCCGGCGCGGCGGAGATCGCCTTTTTCAACTGCGCCCGGTGCGTGGCCAAGCCGGACGAGCCCGACAAAAAGCTGGAGCGCTGGCAGCGCATCGCCGAGGAAGCCGCCAAACAGACCGGCCGGGGCGTCATCCCGAAGGTCGGCTGGGTCGGGTCGCTGGTGGGCGCGCTGGACGCGGCCGTGAAAAAGGACGTGGGTCTTTTCATGTACGAGACCGGCGATCGGGAGAGCCTTTCCGATGTGCTGGATGCCTGCCGGGATATCAAATCCGCCGCCATCCTCACAGGCCCGGAGGGCGGCTTTGAAAAGTACGAGGCAGATTTGGCCAGGGGAGCGGGACTGCACGTGTGCTCCATGGGGGAGCGCATTCTGCGCTGCGAGACCGCGCCCATCGTGGCGCTCACGGCAGTGATGTACGCCACCGGCAATCTGGACTGAGCGTGGGTCGACAAAAAAGCAGACACCTTTTGGCGTCTGCTTTTTTGCTGCAAAATTTACTTTGTGCCGAAGATACGGTCGCCGGCGTCGCCCAGACCGGGGACGATGTAGCCGTCCTTGTTCAGGTGGTCGTCCAGCGCGGCGATAAAGATATCCACGTCGGGGTGATCCTTCTGCATCCGGGCCACGCCCTCCGGCGCGCCGATGATGCTCATGAGCTTGATGTGCTTCACGCCGGTGTTCTTGATGAAGGAGATGGCGGCGGAGGCGGAGCCGCCGGTGGCCAGCATGGGGTCCACCACAATAACGTCACGCTCGGAGATGTCGGGGGGCATCTTGAAGTAATACTTTACCGGCTCCAGAGTTTCGGGGTCGCGATACAGGCCGATGTGGCCGACCTTCACGTTGGGCATCATGTTGACCATGCCGTCCACCATGCCCAGACCGGCGCGGAGGATGGGCACCACGGCCAGCTTCTTGCCGGCGATACGGTGGACCTTCGCCTTGGCGATGGGGGTCTCGATCTCCACTTCCTCCAGGGGCAGATCGCGGGTGGCCTCGTAGCACATCAGCATGGCGATCTCGGAAATGAGCTCGCGGAACTCCTTGACACTGGTGTTCTTGTCGCGGAGAATAGACAGCTTGTGCTGGATCAGCGGGTGGTCGAATACGCACACCTTACTCATGAATTTGTCTCCTTCTATTTTTGATTTATTTGTTCTCGTTTATCCGGGCCTGGCGCTCGCGCTCGGCCTGGGAAAGCCGCAGATATACCGGCAAAAGCTCGTCCGGCGAGACGGGTGTCAGCCCGGCGGCGGCCATGGCCACGCCCCAGGCGCTCTGCCAGCGCAGATTTTCCGGCGCCAGCGCGCAGGGGACGCCGTGCGCCGTGAAGTAGTCATAGCAAAGCTGCGCGCCGTCGCCGGTGAGAAAGGCGGTGGCGTTCAGTCCCAGCAGATCGGCGGCCAGTTCGTCCAGCCCCAGAGCCCGGTCGGGGCGCAGACGGACGGGGGCGCCGTTTTGAATTTCAAAGAGCGCGTTGTAGACCTGACTGCGCCGCGCGTCCATCACGGGACAGATCAGGCCGCCCGCGGCGGCGCCGTTCCAGGCCAGCGCCTCCAGCGTGGACACCCCCACGCAGTTTTTCTCCGCCGCCCAGGCCAGACCCTTGACCGTGGACACGCCGATGCGCACCCCGGTAAAGGAGCCGGGGCCCCGGGCCACGGCAAAAATGTCAATATCCGAGAGAGCGAGATTCACGTTTTTCAGCACATCCTCCGCCATGGGCAGCAGGGTGCGGCTGTGTGTCAGGCCGCTGATCTGGGTATATTGGGATACCAGCACCCCGTCGCACAGCAGCGCCACGGACGCGGGCTTCGCGGTGGATTCAAAGGCCAGTAGGTTGATCATTCGCCCGCCTCCCGGATGGTGATGCGGCGCTCATCGGCGCCTAGCTTGTCGATGGTGACGCGGATTTCGTCCCCAAAAAAGGCGTCGGAGACGTTCTCACTCCACTCCACGGCGCACACGGCGCCCCGGGCGAGATAATCCTCCCATCCGATATCGAACAGCTCGTCCGAGCTTTTCAGGCGGTACATGTCGAAGTGAATCAGCTCGCGATCGCCCAGATATTCGTTGACGATGGTGAAGGTGGGACTGGACACCCGGCAGGAAAGCCCCATGCCCCGGGCCATGCCCCGGACAAAGGCGGTTTTTCCCGCGCCCAGATCGCCGTACATGGCGACCACCGTGCCGCCGGGCAGTTCCCGGGCAAAATTCTCCCCGGCTGTCTCTGTCTCGGCTTCGCTTGTTGTGATGATTTCCTGCATAGTTTACCTCGACCGCATGGTTCCTTAAATTTTTTCCGTAGGTATTATAACACCGCAAATAGCGTTGCGTAAAGGGAAAGAATGTGATAAAATGCAAAACACGCTGTAAATGGGATCGCAGCAAATCGACGGAAAGGACGGTGGACGCCGTGAAAAAGATCTGGCCCGCGGTAAAGGACTTCTGTAAACGCGCGGATATGCTGCTGCTGGCGCTGTGCATCATCTGCTCGGTTTTCGGCATCATCGTCATCCGCTCGGCGACGCTGACCTACACCAATCCCAACAAATATATTTTTGTTCAGACCTTGTCCATGTTTATCGGCATCGCGGCTTTCGTGGTACTCACCGTGGTGGATACGGAGCTCATTGCCGACAAATGGCTGTATCTTTGCATTTTCGACGTGCTGTTTCTGCTCATCCTCATCCCCTTCGGCTACGACGGCGGCACGGGCAACCGCAGCTGGCTGCGTTTCTTTGGCATCGGCGTCCAGCCGTCGGAGGTGGTCAAGGTCGTCTTCATCGTCATCATGGCCAAGCAGCTGACGTATCTGAAAGACTATAAGGATCTCAACGCGCCGCTCTCTGTAGCGCAGCTGGCGGTCCATTTTGCCTTGCTGTTCGGGCTCATCGTGGGCATTTCCTCCGACCTGGGCAGCGCGCTGATTATTCTGTTTGTATTCATTACCATGGTCTTTGTGGCGGGCATCAAATGGTACTGGATCGGCGCGGGCGTGGCGGCCACGGCGGCGGTGATCCCCTTCGCCTGGACGCATCTGCTGCACGATTACCAAAAACAGCGCATCCTCGCGCCCTACGACTCCAGCATAGACCCCAGAGGCGACAGTATTGCCTGGCAGGCCAACCAGTCCAAAATGGCGCTGGCCTCCGGCAAGCTTACCGGCCTGGGCCTGGGCAAGGGCACCCAGACGCAGTCCAGCGCCCTCACCGGCAAGCATACGGACTTCATCTTTGCCGTTATCGGAGAGGAGCTGGGCCTCATCGCCTGCGCCATCGTTATCCTGCTGCTGACGGCCATCATTATCCGCTGCTGTGTCATCGGCATCCGCTCCGGCGGCACCTTCAATATGCTTATCTGCTTCGGCGTGGCCGCGGCCATCGCCTTTCAGACCTTCATCAACATTGGCATGTGCATGGGCATCTCCCCGGTTATTGGCATCACCCTGCCGTTCTTCAGCTACGGCGGCTCGTCCATGGTCACGCTTTTTGGGGCCATGGGATTGGTATCCGGGGTCCGATTCCGACCGAAACCAAAACGATTTTCCGTGCGATACTAAAAGAGGGACCGTCTCACAAAACGGGCCCTCTTTTTTGATTATTTGGTTGCGCCGCCCTCCATGGGAGGCTCCTCCGGCTGGGCATAGCCCAGATTGGCGCGGAGTGTGTCGTAATAGACGGCGTAGGTCAGCTGCGTATAGGGTGTGACCCAGACGGTCACAAACGGCACCATGGCCAGAATGTACCAGCCCAGAAAGCTGAGATCCAGCACGAACAGCTCACCCTTGTGTCCCGCCATCATCCGCTTGCTCTCACCGATGCACTGATTGGGCGACCACTCCGGGTGATCCAGCAGCAGATACAGTGCCATGCGGTAGCGGTAGGCCGCTATAATGCCCGGTACCACCAGCAGCAGCGTCCACAGGAAAATGTAGATACCCATGAGTACCATCAGCCACAGCACCCGGAAAAAAATGCCGAAGCCGTCGAACAGGTTGCCGAAGCCGGCGGAATAGTGGCGCACCACATTGAGCGAGTACAGCGCAAAGCCCGCCGAGAGGATCAGCAGCATGATCCGGATGGCCAGGTCCAGCGCCTCGGCGCCAGCCCCGGGGTGGTAGGAGGCCAGCAGGTTCTGAAAATAGGCATAGTCGCCGGTGGACAGGGCGTTGTAATAATCGTCCGGATTGACCTGCACGCCCACGAGCCGGGTGGACAGGTAGTTGAGCACATAGGCGATGAGCGCAAAGGCCAGACCTACCAGAATGGGGCTGGGGCTGGCGTGGCCGATCAGTTGTTTTGCCTCGCCTTTCATGGCGGCGCGGTTCAGTTCCATAAAGCATTCCTCCGTTGGAGCGGTTAACCCACGATTCCTCCGAATCAGACATAGGACCCGTCACCGCGGCCGGCCGCCCCGCGCGGTGAGAGGCGGCGGACGATTGAAATGCGCCGTCGTGCGGCGCGCGATGATGCGCGGTATAAAAACCGCTTGCGGTTATTATACCATTGCGCCATGGAAAAGAACAGAAAAAATTCCGCCTGGAATGAGATTTTCGGCTTGACAAGATTGGGCCTGAATGCTATTATAACAAAGCATTCAAAATCCAATATGCGCGAGTGGTGGAATTGGCAGACTCGCTAGATTCAGGTTCTAGTGTCCACTTCGGACGTGCGGGTTCAACTCCCGCCTCGCGCACCAAAAAGTGCTCATAATTGCTCAAAACGGGTGATTTTGAGCACTTTTTTATTATGTTTTGTACAAGATAGATGGGAATAGTTTGTGAACTTCTAAGGAGCTTCTAATGAATGCTTATAAGTTGCTGCTGATATCAAAGATATTACCCATGTTTTCAGCTATTTCGCCTTTTTGTTCAATTATATTGATGCATCACCGCACGGGGAGGCGTGCCCACAAATTGAGTCTGGACAGCGAGAGATGGAAGATTTCCAAGACTTTCTTCAGACTATGCGTGTGAGACGGATTTGGTTTAATCCAAAAGGCGGCGGGATCGATGTGCCCGGCTATGATTTGTACTTCTTCGATGAAGATGCGAGGCCAGTGGTTGAAATGTATATTACGCATACAAGCTATCTATACTGCAAACCCTGGGTTTACCGTATCAGTGCGCCCAGTACTGAAGATGTGTGGGCGAAACTTGGTAGTTAATATGAAAGTGCTGTTTTACTTCAAAATTGAGGGGGCTCCCATAAGGATGAGGGGAATGTACAATGCTGACTTATAATTTTGAGTCTCCGATTATTGACGGTGAGGCTTTCTCTCGACTATTAGATTTATGCTTTCGACAAAGTGAATACTTTTCTTTTTCGGATCATGGTATACCAAATACGGATAACACTCTTCAAAATAGGCTGAGCGGCTATATATATAAGGATATTAGCACATCCCACTGGTTCAACTATATCACATTGCCGGAAAATCCGTTCAATATCATTGTCTATCATGCGAATAGTGCGACCCACGCTATACTCAAAGAATATTGCCATAGACTTTTACTCTTTGATAGCCAGTGTTCATCATCTAGCTGGAATCAGACTTTTGAAGACTTATGCTTTTTCACTAACGATAATCTTATTCTTGGGACAGTGTCCCATGAACATATGTGTGAAGTGTTTCCACCTGACGATGCCTTCAAGAACGAATTGTATGATATTTACCCCCATTGGAAAGAAGCAAGTGACTCTACAGAGCAAATCAAACTCAGCGATTATTTAACAGAACATAGCTAATCATGAACTTAATCCGTGGACTTATATTCACGTTAACTATTGGCTCTTGGTAAGCAGGACAAGTGTATATATCTGTCCTTATAAAAAAGACGGGATATTTGAAATCGAAATTTCTTTCAGGGATGAAATTACTATCCTCCGAAAGCCAATCATCATGCCATGCGAATTCTAGGGCGCACACCTGGTAGGAATTGATAAAGCGAAAGATTTGCAATTTAGCAATAATGGGAAACTCATAAAAACCCCATATCCAATATAGAAAATTAAGCGTGGATTCCGCCGTATTTTACTTCTACTCAAATATGGATGGTTATTCTGACATTGTAAAGTTGTTTGGACAGTACAACTATCATAGCAATTTGATGTCACTATTCAAATCGACTGGTATTGATTATAAAAACAGTGGTGTAGATTACAGTTTCGAGATATACATTGATTACCCCGATGTCTCTAGCAATGGGTGGAAACGGTAAGGTTCTTCTAAACGGCCATCTATATAATATGAGATTTTGGGGGAATAAATATCAGATTGAATTTGCGGAGCAATTAAGAGATATTTTGGAAAATAATCAGCAGGCTAACCAAACAAAAAAGCATAATCTTCAGTTCGACAAATCTTGACTTGCAGAGATGATTATGAAATATGTTTGAGCTTCGCAGTATGTTTATAATACGCATAAATAGGCAGGGGATCAACGAGAACCCCTGCCTACTATAAGCGGGTATTTAATTATTCATGGGAAAATAGAGTTTATTAATTTAACCATCTCCCACTAATCCTCTAACTAAACAGCTCGAATCATAATAGGGTCAAAGATAGATCGATTCAACTCAATCATCTCCTGATTTTAAACTAAATATCTGCTGGGCACTTTCGTACCCAAACATTATTATGGTCTTTCTTTTAAATAATATGTTTGTTATCTGCCGTAAAAAAACGGAAATTTTATCCCTATAAGGTGGAGATTTTTCCTGGCTTTGAATTGCCCATTACATTTATTAGATAGGAGGAATATAAAATGAGAACAGACCGGACTACACCGGCCACGATTGAAAAACTGTATCACGAATATGAGCAAGAGGTCAGCGAGGCTAAACGAAAAGGTTATTTGAAAGAGAACACTGTAAAAACGTACTTACTCCATTCTGGAAATTCTGTCAAATGGTGCAAAGGCGAGTTTGAACCTGGCTCACGGAATAAGTAATCTGGCTTCGCAGTTTGTTTATGAAGGACATTACAATCAAAAAATGCTGGTCATCTGACAATTGGATAAAGGATTTGATACAATCATGAAAATCACAGTCATAAACGGAACGCCTCAGAAGGGCATTACATATCACATGAAGGAAATGTTCCTCAATCATATACGGGACGGTAATGAAATTACAGAGTTTTATCCTGTGGACATGCCACCTTTCTGTGTCGGGTGTAAAACCTGTTTTCTTCAGGGAGAGCAGCTTTGCCCACATGCGGCAAAGACGATGCCCATCTGGGAAGCAATGCTGGAATCCGATCTTATAGTGTTTGCCTATCCCGTATACGCACTGAGGGTACCGGCGTCAATCAAGTCGCTGCTTGACCATTTCTGTGTCCATTGGATGGTGCACAGGCCGGACGAACGAATGTTTTCCAAGACGGTGGTGATCCTTACGAACAGCGTGGGTGCTCCCAACGCCTCAGCACAGAAAGACGTCAAAACGAGCCTGTCGTGGATGGGTGTTTCTGCAGTTTACACTTGTGGAGCTGGCATGATGGGTGATATTCTTTGGGACAAGATCTCGAACGAACACGCTAAAATGCTCAGGCACAAGGCAGACAAGCTATACAAGAAGGTTTGTAACTTGAAGCCTCATCAACACATGAAGCTGCGAGAGTGGGCTGAGTTTTTTATCTGCAAGAGACTTCATCAGATGGTGCTGAGAAGTGAGAAAACGCCAAGTCTCGACAATCAGCATTATCTTACGCACGGATGGATCAAGCCATAGCACAAAACCTTCATATGGTTGGTCAAATGAGCTGCGTATTTTGTTTATTATCTTCCAAAATCTTCGATTTTGATAAAACTCCAATTTTAATCTATCGCGAGGACGAATTAAGCGGGCGCAGGTGCTACTCAACTTGCTGCCCGCTCGTCTTATATGTGGTTGTGTGAGTATCGCATTCGTAGTGTTCGTTTCGTGATGTTTAAATGCGGGGACGTGAGGCAGGCGGAAGTTAACACATGGTATATTCTCATGGTGACAACGTTGAAACGTTTCATTCAGACTGTGCCTAGTTTATTTTTAAATCAGACTTGTAAAGCCGGGCAAAAATGTCGCATTATGGTAAAATAATATTCCGTCAAGAATTTCGCTCATTTTATATGATCATAACTGTTTTTGCCGGTTAATAATCAAAATGATAGCTGGAGGTGCTTGAATGGGTGCTGATAAATGCCCAATCTGCGGGAAAAGCGACTGCTTGCTCCGTGACGATCCGAATAATTACAAATACATTTCATGTAAGACATTTGAATATCAGTTTTCTGTCGATCAAGATATTTTTGAAGCGCCAGTCAGGGACAGAAATAAACTGTTAAATCAAATATTTGAATTTTTATGTAATACACCGTTTTGCTTACAAGGTAGTACAAAATATAAATGGTTTTTCTTTGATGATTCATCTTGTCAGAAACGTGATTCCCCAAACTATATTAATATCCAGGAAATCCCGCTGAATTACCCTGCAAACTTTACTGAGAAAATGAACCGTATCTTGCTAAACCTTTATCATAGATGGCCTGATATGGATAACTCTATTTACATTGATGACACCTGTGGACGCCTTATGTTTTGTGAATCGGAGAATACAGAACAGGAGGCGAAAAGATTGATGGCACATATAATATCGCTTGGTTTCGTTGAGGGCGATGTAGTTCTTGGATATTTTCAGTTTACTGTGCAGGGATGGAAGAAAATAGAAGAAATGCTCAGGCAACCAAAGATCAGCGTGCTGGAGGACAAGATAGAAGCCCCAATTAATACTCTTGTTGAAGAGATACCAGAATTACAAAAACATTTGGTTTCAAAAGACTCATCATTTATGCCAGGGATAAAAACTATTTACAGTGATGCCCAGTTTGTAGACTGGAAAAGTAGAGTTCAGTATCAATTGCAACAAATGACTTCAAGTAAGTATATTACTGAAATACTGGAGCTGCTCGATGGATTTAACGGCTGGCATGATGAGAAAGACTTTATAGAATTATCTTCAAAATTAAAGACACTATCAGTTGAAATTGATAAAGGTATATATACACGTTCTGGAGGTGCTCTTATGTACAGAGATAAAATCTTTATCGTGCATGGTCATAATACCGATACCCGCAATAATGTCGAGCTGTTTTTATGTCGTATAGGGTTATCTCCCATTATTCTTTCAAATGAAGCTAATTTGGGACGAACAGTGATTGAAAAATTTAAAGATTTTTCTGATGTTTCTTATGCGATTATCCTCTATACTGCCTGTGACGAAGGCAAAGCAAAAGGCGCTACTGAGCTAAAGGACCGTGCCCGCCAGAATGTGCTATTTGAACACGGATACTTCTGTTCGAAGTTGGGAAGAGATCACGTAGCTGCGCTAGTTGAACATGGTGTGGAAATACCCAGCGACTTAAACGGCATTATCTTCATTTCGCTTGACGAACCAGACTGGAAAGATAAGGTGAAACGCGAATTGAAGGCTACAGGTATTGAAGCAGATTGGACGAGAGACTAATAATGCCGTGAAGTTCCTCCAATTCAGTGATCACCCTTAATTTCTTTGTATGGTTTTTGAGTAAAGTGGCAAAAAGTTGAAATCAATAATTCAAAATAATCCTGGAATATCTTAAGGGGTGACGCCATGTCTAGAGCAGCCAAGAATGCAGGAACAATCAGACATAGACCTGATGGATGTTGGGAAGCTCGCATAAATCTGGGGAGAGATCGAGTCTATGGAGCAAATAATTTTGATAACACTGCAATCTATTACGATGGAAGCATTTCTGCTTTTTCGCCGTGAAGCCCTGTCAAAAAAATCCATCAAAGCGACGGCTTCCTTTGGGGGAGAATCAGGAATTGAAATACGAAAATACGGCCGATGAAAGAGCCGCAATCGCATCAGCTGCGGCGTCGTCGCTAGCGGGGTCGTTGCAGATGGCGCAGATGATATAATCCCCGCCCGGACTGAAAACAATGCCCACATCGCCGCAGGACAGACCGGATAGATCTCCGGTCTTGTGCGCGATTACTGTGCTCAGTGGAATCTCCGCCGGAATACGGTTATTCACCATCTGCGCCTTAAGCAGCGACAGCATCTCCGCGGAATATTCCTCAGAGACGCATTTGCCCTCATAAATTTGGCGCAATATTTTGGCACAGTCCGATCCGGTGGTGTAGTTCTGTAGGCCGTTATTCTCCAGCATGAGCCGGTTTTGCTGACTATCCGGGCAGCCGATGGCGGCTGCGAAAGCGTTTACGGCGGCAAGCCCTGCGGTCTTGTCGCCGTTGCCTAGCAGAAGCACCAACTTGTTGGCGGAATTGTTGTCGCTGATGGTAATCATCTTTTCCAGCGCGTCCCGCACATCTCTCTGCACCAGCGCTCCAGCGTTCACCCGCTCGTAGACCGCACCCATGATGAAAAGCTTGATATCGAAATCGGCGCCCTGCGCGGAGACGATGTCTCCGGTGCGGAAACCTATTGCGACGTGGCGTTTGCCGGACTTCAGGCCATCCGTTTGTATATGGCGGATTACGGCGGAAAGGAGTTCCGTATGAAACGGCTCCACTCCGCCATGCGGGTGGATAACGCCTTCAACGGTTCGTTTTACAAATACCGCGCGAAGAACGGACGGGACGTCTCTTTCCATGTGTATTACCAGAGCCAGCAGAAAAAGCTGGCGGAGGCGCTGAATATGTCCAAGCCATCGGAGGAATACGCCATGCTGTCCATAAAGAAGGACCGCAGGGAGCTTGCCGAGGTTGTGGGCGAGTACAACGCGGAGGCGCTGGAGGAGTTGTCCTTTGATTGCGGCGCCTGCGGGTGCATGATCCGAAGCAGGGAGGAATGGGAGGCTACCGAGGTCGGGAAAGCGGTGAAGGATATGCCGCTGATCCGCTTGGAGAGAGAGGGAAAAAGCACAGCCGTCCCGCGCTGGGGAAAGCCCAATTCCCGCGGACCGTTGTCCGGCGTAAAGGTGCTGGATCTGACCCATATTATCGCGGGTCCGGCCTGCTCCCGCGTTCTTGCGGAGTACGGCGCGGATGTGCTGCTGATCCGCCGCGGCGGATATATGGAGCAGGAACAGGCCATGCTGGAGTTTGACGGCTGGGCGGGGAAGCAGTCCATCCAGCTGGACTTCAATATTCCGGAGCAGCTTGAAAAAGCAAAGGAACTGATAAAGCAGGCGGATGTGATTACCTATTCCTACCAAAACGGCGCGTTGGATCACTTCGGCTTATCCGAAGAGGACATCCGCAAGCTCAACCCCAAGATAATCTACGCCAATCTCATGTGCTTTTCGGATACCGTGTGGAAGCAGCGCCCCGGCTGGGCCCCCTGCGCGGAGGATATCACCGGCCTATCCGTGAGAAACGGCAGTTTGGAGAAGCCTGTGAACCTGAACGGTGTGCCGCTGGACTATTTTCCGGGCTTTGTTTTGGCGCTCGGCACACTGCTGGCAATCGCAGGAAAGCTCAAAGAAGGCGGCGGGTATAAGGTCACAACCTCGCTGACAAGAGGCGCACAGTATCTTCACGAATGCACCGATCTGTGCGGGGCGGCCACGCCCGCGGGGGATACGAGCTGTGTTCTGACGAAGAGCGACGAGCCCGTGTGGGACCGCGTCCTTCACTATGTTGGGGGCTGCGCCACCGGCGGCAAAGCCGGCTTCCCGGGCCCCGCCGCCGTGAATACGGTGTATCCGCCGAATGCGCGGAACCTGCGGTTTACCGACGGAAATACGGGCTGGAATCAAAAATAGTATCACAGACACATAGAAAAAATGCCTTGGATGTTTTGCGTTGAAAACTTCCAGGGCATTTGTGACTCATATGTGTACTTTCGTTTTAATCGCGTCCCTCGGGACGCATATCCTGATGCTGTCGTCAAAAAGACTTTCCACCGAAACGCTGACGTTATACAGCTTTTCAACGAGCTCCTGCGTTACGACCTCATTCGGCGGGCCATAGGCACAGACCGTACCGTCCATAATTGCAAGCACCTCGTCGGCGAACAGAAACGCCTGATCCGGATTGTGCGTCGACTGTACGACGGTGTAGCCGTCTCCGGATAGCTGCCGTATTTGCTCCAACACGCGAATCTGGTTGCCGTAATCCAGATTCGATGTGGGCTCGTCCATGAACAGAATCCTTGCCTGCTGCGCCAGCGCGCGGGCAATCAGCGCAAGCTGCCGTTCTCCACCGGAGAGCTGCTGAAACATCCGATGGCGCAGCGCGGCGATACCGAGCCTGTCGAGAGACTCCTCCGCCAGCGCAAGCTCCCTTTTCCCCGGCGAGGAAAGGCCGTCTGTCAGCGCGGTGGTGCCCATCAGCACAACGTCGCTGACAGAATAGTTGAACACATACTGGGAGGTCTGAGGGATATAGGCGATCCGGCGGGAGAGCTGCTTCGGCGGCAGGGCGACAATGTCCTGACCGTCAATTTTTATTGCGCCGTCGTACCCCCTGAGAAGTCCGAGCATGCATTTGAAAAGCGTGCTTTTGCCCACGCCGTTCGGCCCGAGCAGACACACAAAATGCCCGTTTTCAATTTCAAAGCTGATATTGCTTAAAACAGGAGGCCCTTTCGGGTAGGAGAAGGAGATACCACTTACAGAGATCCCCATGTCAGTCGTCCCTCCTTGCCAGAAGATAGATGAAGAACGGCGCGCCGATGAACGCCGTCAGTACCCCGAGAGGAATTTCCGTTGTACTGACGGAACGGGACAGATCGTCCACAAGAATGAGAAAGATCCCGCCCACCAATGCCGAGGTAGGCACCAGAATGCGGCAGTCGCTGCCCACCATGCGGCGGGCCATGTGCGGAATGACCAGCCCGACCCAGCCGATCATGCCGCTGACGGATACGCTGGAGGCGGTGAGGAGCGTGGCGCAGATAATGACGACGGTGCGGATGACGCGCGTATTCACGCCCATGGTCCGAGCCTCGTCGTCGTCCAGCGTGAGGAGATTCATCTTCCACCGCAGGCAAAAAATGGGCACGGCGGCGATCAGCATGGGAATCCAGACATAGGAAAGCTTGTCCACATTTACCCCGTTGAGGGAGCCCATCATCCAGTAGGTGATGGCGGGCAGCTTGTTGTTCGGGTCTGCTATGAGCTTCAGATACGAGGTTGACGCGGAGAACAGCGACCCGATGATAATACCGGACAGTACAAGATTTAGAACCGGATTTCCCCTGCACAGCCGGCTGCACAGGATTACAAGCCCGACGCAGACGATACTGGCAAAGAATGCCCAGACGGTGATGTCGGTTGAACTGCGGTTCAGCAGTATCGCGAGCGCCGCGCCGAAGGCCGCGCCCGTGGACGCGCCGAGAATGTCCGGCGCCGCCATGGGGTTGCGGAAGATGCACTGGTAGGAGGTGCCGGCGATGGAAAGCGACATGCCGACAAGAGCGGCAACTAACACCCGGGGCAGACGCACGAGGTTTACCATGTTTGCCTGCACCTGATTCCAGGATGGTGAAATATTAAAGAGATGAGAGGCCAGAATGCCGAGGCATTGGCTGATGGATATATCAAAACGACCCAAAAGAATCGAGCCGACGGATACACAAAAGAGAAGGACAAGAAGCCCTGTCAGAAGGACTGCATGACTGCTTTTTTTCGCGGTGTTTTTTTCATTACTTCACATCCAAAAAATAAATCCGGAGGCGTCTTTTTGCACGCCTCCGGAAAAGGTTCAGGCGATGCCCATCAGTTCGTTGTACAGAGCGTCTGTCAGCGTGCAGTGATAGAACATATCGTAGTACTTGTAGACCTCGTCCTTGAGATTCCAGTCAAAGTCTTTGGGGTACAGAATGGTTGCAAGCCAGATGATGCCCATGTAGCGGTTGACGGACGGGGTGAAGCAGAAGTCCACAGGGTATTTTGGAATCGTATAGCAGTGCCCTTCCTTGACGGCCTTCAGCCCGCTCCAGGCGGCGTCGGTGGTTGCGGTCTTGTAGGCATCATCGGAATAGAAGAACATATAATCGGGATTCCATGTTTGCAGCTGCTCCAGACTTATGGTGGAGAACGAGTACATCTGCGCGTCGCTTACGGTGGCCACGTTGCTGCCCATATAGCTCCAGATCTCGTCAAAATAGGTCCCCTTGGCGATGCAGCCGAGGCCGTCGGTGCTGTTGACGAAAGCAAGAGATTTCTTGTCGATCTTGGAGAATACATCCTTCGTCTTGCTCATAATGCCATCAACATAGGTCGCGATTTTTTCCGCTTGATCCTTCTCATTCAGCAGATCACCCAGCATCCTGTAGGCGTCGGCGGTGTTGGAGAAGGAACCTTCAATAAATATGCAGGGAATGCCAAGCAGCTTCTGAAGGTTATCAAGGTCCTGAACGATGGTGTCCTTCGGCTCACCGAAGTCGATAATAATCTGGGGATTGAGTTTTGCCACTTCCTCCACGTTCAGCTTGCTTCCGGTTTTATAGAGGTTTCCGGTGACGGGCAAATCGCGGTATTTATCGCCGAGGTATTTAAGCTGCTCGTCCGTAAATTTGTCGCCCACGGAAACCAGCTTATCCGCGGCCAGCGGCCACACAAAGGTCTGCGCCATAGAACCCGATGGAATGATGCGCTCAATGTCGGTGGGGACCTCCACCGAGCGGCCCGCGGAATCCACAAAGGTGCGGGTGCCGCCTGCGGTCTGGGTGGGACTGGCGGATGGCTGCGTTTCGGCCGCTTTTCCGCCGCATGCGGAGAGCAGCCCCAGCAGCATCACAGCTGCGAGAAGGATTGATAAGAACTTTTTCATAGTTTCCTCCCAATATTTTTTTTGAAAAGCTCCGTCTGTACGCGGAGCGATTTTCACAGCGCGGGAGTGGCTTTGAAGCTGACCTTTTCTCCCGTGGAGAACAGGGAACGGTTTTCCGCAGCGCGGATGATGCGCATGGCGGCGTCTGCCTCTTCGTGCCGCACCACAAATCCGGCAAGATCGTTTGCCCCATAGCCGAACAGAACAGGGGAGAGAGGAATGGACGGGCCGCAGATAATAACGACGGCGTTCCGGCACAGCTCCAGCAGGCGGGGAAGCTGTTTTGTCGCGGCTGAAACGCAGGGGAGAAAGACAAAATCCTGCTCCGGCAGCAGATACTCACAGGCGTCGAGGGGATAGCCGCCGGGTTCCGTATCGCCCAAAACGGTGAGGTGACAGATCCCGCCCATCATGACCCTCAGCGTATGGGAGGGGCCTACTCCGGCAACCTTTTTTCCTTTGACGGCGTTTTGATAGAAAATGTAGGGATCGTTCATCCGGTCATCCTTGTGAGAATTACTCAGCAATGGTACACCGGATTTTTTTGCGGCTGATGGTGTATTGTAATAGGAATTGATCGCGGCAAGGCCGAGGGACGCCTCCACCATATTCCAGGACTTTACCCGTTCGGCGACCTCTCGGACCGGTCGGCCTATCATACTGCCCCGGTCGGAAAAGGGATGAAAAAACCGTCTCGCGCCGGCGGATACGCCGACGCCGAGCTCGCTTTGCACACCGACCCAGAAATAGCCTGCCGCCGCGTCCAGCACCATAAGATCAGATGGAATCCCATCGATCAGTTCGTCATAGAGCTCCCACATTTTATTGTGCCTCCCGTTTTCCCATGCCCAACTGTTCACCGTTTCGGAGCCGGTTCCGAAGCGCTGTAAGCCGTTCGTCCATGCGGCGTATTTCTGGCAGCAATGCGGCCTCCTCTGCGCTCGGCGTCAAGACGGCGCTAATCGCGCCATTTTTCATAACCGCTCTGCGAGAGGCGCTCAGGGCCAGAAGCGGGTCATGGGTCGAGATGAGCACGGCCTTTTTCTCATCAATAAGCATGGAAACGGCCTTTTCCCGGTCGATTCCGGCGTTCTCGATCTCGTCGATGAGAATGATGGGAGCGTCGCTGATGAGTGCGGCGTCCGCGATCATCAACGCCCGTGACTGCCCGCCGGAAAGCTGGGCAAGCCTTGTGTTGGCACCGAAAGCCTCCCCTGACAGGCCGTTGGCGTATGTCACGCAGGCCGCTGCCAGCGCGTCGGGCTCCGCACGGCCCCGACTCTCGGCGTGCAGACGCAGAAAAGCCGCCGCCGTAAGATCGACGACAAAATTCATATTTTGGGATAAAAGCGCGATGAGACTGCAGCTGAGTGCCATGCGCTCCTCTTCACCCGGGAAACGGCCGTCCAGCATGATTCTCCGCTTCGAGGGTGTGTCGCCTTGGGAGAGACACTCGATATCACCGAGAAGACGGCTTTTCCCGGAACCCGTAGGCCCCACAAGACTGACGACTTCGCCGGGGTGCAGGACAAGCACCGCCTGCTCCGGCCGTCCGTCCTTGTCTGCTCCCGGACAGATCATCAATTCCCCCAGTTCCGCCGGACTTCCCCTGCTCACAGGGAGCATGGCGATATATTCCGCAAGCTCGCAGATGCAGTCCGCCGGCGTAAGGTCAAATTCCTCCAGAATCAGAGGGTCAATCTTTTTCAGACCGTCGATCAGGGGGAGGGAGCGGTCAATGTCGTCGAGCCGATTATTGCGAAGAAAATTGTCCGCAGCGGGATAGGTTTCAAAAACTTTGCTCAGCGGCTGATTGTCAATGAGCTCGTATAATTCGTCTAGTTCCATCAGTCGTCAAACTCCATTGCCTTTTGCATGCCGAGCCTGTGCTGCTCGCCGATCTGCGTATCTCCGGTACAGTAAGAACAGATGGACGACGGGGTGGTGAAGCGCAGCCTTCTGCCCGTCAGCGTCAGCGTATCCGGGGCGCGGTCAATGCAGCTTTTCAGCAAATGGGCGCCCTGCCCGGTAACCTCAATATCGTCGGGGATCTTGCTTATCAGCGCGTCATACAACTCCCACATAGAGGAACCCTCCCTGAAAAAAGCACAAAAGGCATACGGCCCGGGTGCCCCGGGCTGTATACCTTCTGGTATAGTTTTTAATTTTATTTGATAACATAAAAATAACCCTGTTTTTTTATCGAAACAAGCCGGGTGGGGGGATAAAATTCGTCACAAAATTGCCTTATTATTTGCCTGATACTGTAATATGCCGGATTGTTTATCTATACTGCTAACTGCAAATGCACCGAGCCTCCGTTTTGATCCCCCATAGGGTTGTAAATGATACGGTATGATGTCATTTTTCGAGCAAGGCTACTTTTCAATAATATTCTATTCGCAATAAGGAATTATGAAGTAAGTGTGCCTGAAGGCAGATCCCCCTAAGAGTAGGGGAATATGCCCTTTTGTCCCAATACTGCAGAAAAATTTCGCGAACAAAAGCAAAAAAGTATTGACATGTTATACACTACTAAATATAATCTAGTAGTGTATAACAAAACAATACGGGAGAAGGAGGGAACATGTGAATACGCAATACAAGAAAGGTGTGTTAGAGCTTTGCGTTTTAGCGCTGCTGAAAAAGCGCGACTGCTACGGATATGAGATTTCCGAGTATCTGTCAAATCACATCGATATCGCGGACGGTACGGTGTATCCAATTTTGCGAAAACTTAAAAGTGACGGGGTGCTTGCGACCTATCTGCAGGAGGAGAGCGGCGGCCCGCCCCGCAAGTATTATTCCCTGACTGAGCTGGGGAAAAAGACTTATCAAAATGACCGGGCGGAGTATCTGGATTTTGCAAAGTCGATCAGAGACTTGTTGGAGGACGATAACGATGACTAAAAACGAATTTCTCGACAAACTGGAAAGCGAACTGAAAAAGAACGGAATTGAAGATGCCGCAGATATTCTCGGCGAATATGAGGAACATTTCGCGTTCAAGCTGGCCGACGGCTTTACGGAGGAAGAAATTGCCTCAAAACTTGGCAAGCCTGCGGAGCTTGCCGCTCAGTTTGAAAATGAGAAGCCCGGCGAAAAGCGCGGAGGGCGTAAGTTCACGACCGTGATCGGGCTTATTATCACCGACTTTTTCGCCTTGATCTGCTTTGTGCTGCTGTGGGCGTGGGAGGTCATCATGGCGGCGGCTACTGTTGGTTTCGGGGCGCTCGCGGCGTGTTTGATCTGCGGGCTCAATTACCGTTCGCTGATCCCGCCCATGCCGTATTGGTGTGGCGCAATTTTCGGACTGAGCTTTATTGCGCTTACAATTCTTGCGGCGGTCGGCTGCATTTACTTTGCGGCCTATCTGCGGCAGCTCATGCGTTCCTTTGCCCGCTTCAACCACAACGCGATGGCCTCCGCTTCAGGCAGGCCGGTTCTCCCACCGGTTCCCACCTACCCGCAACTCCCCGCAAAGATGAGACGCACGCTCCGGCAGTTCGCACTGGTATCGCTGGCTGCCTTTGCCGTCTGTTTTGTGCTCGGCATGATCGTATCCATGCTTTCCGCACACGCGCTGGGTTTCTGGCATGCCTGGGGCTGGTTCGGCTATACGGGCTTGAATTGAGGTGATGCTGCCATGTATGGCCTGAACGCAGTGGCGTTTGTTTTCTTCTGCGGCATAAACCTGCTGGCCTACCGGCTGTCGAAAGCTCCCGAAGACGTCCGGAGCAAGACAATGCTGGGCATCTGCCTTGCGCTGCTGCTGGGCAATGCACTGCGGTATACGCTGGCCTATCCGCTGGTATTCCATGAGTTCCGGATCCCGGTGGAGTTTTCCACCGTCGCGTATTTCGCAGTGCCGGCGATTCTGCTGACAGGACGCGCCAAGGCCCGAAGCTGGGCGGCGTATTCGGGCCTGATGGCCGGATTCTTCTACTACATTGGCATGATGATAGCCGGCGGGCCGATATACAATTCCTATGCGCCTTACGATATTTACATCGCGATGTTCTGCCACGGCGCCCTGTATGTGTGCGGACTTGTGACCGTCAGCACGCGGGAATGCGCCGCTGCGGATCGCGGGCAGCTGGCGGCGGGAGTCGGTTTCGTAGGACTCCGTGCCGCGCTGCTCCGGCCGCTTGTCAGCGGCTCCGGGCAGATGCTGATTTACATTCTTCTGGACGGCACATACGTCAGAAAATATGTTGCAGCCGAGTATCCCAAAACCTACAGCCCCAACTATGAGGCGCTGCTGAGCGAGCGCTTTGAAGCGCTGCTCAGAAACCCGGATTCCAGGGTCGCACCCTTCATTGACCGGCGGAAGGCGGAGCAATTTTTCTCATCCCCGAAGGATTACGGAAAGCCGTGGTTCGGTCAGTTGATGGCGGCGCCGCAAATGCTCGCATATCTTTTGCAGATTGAATACTGGATGGAAAAATTTGACCTCGCAATCGTTTAAAAATGCCGGATCACAGATAAATAAGCGGCTTCGGCAGTTTGTGTGGGTGGCTCAGCGGCCCGGCAGCATCGGTTAGGCGCAGGAACAAGACACAGGGCCATAGCGATCATATCCACAGAGAAAGACCCGTAAAACCCTTGATTTCTGGGCTTTGCGGGCTTTTTGTTGTTCGTTTTTCGGTATTGCAGATACGACAAATTACTAAAAACTCCGGTAGTGTCACATGAATTTCCTTACTTTTCCGGCAGGCCGCCGGTCGCGGGGTTGTCGATCAGCGCGCCGTTTTCGGCAAACCGGGAGCCGTGGCAAGGGCAATCCCAGGAGCGCTCCTGTTGGTTCCATTTGAGCGCGCAGCCAAGATGGGGGCAGCGCTTTTGGGAGGGCGTCAGGAGATTTACCGCTGCCTCGAAAGCGTTGACGGCAAGCTGCGGACGCAGAATGGTCCTGGAGGGCGAGAAGACCTTGGCATTGGGATTTTCCCTGCCCATAATCCTGTCGGTCAAGAGCCTGGCTGCCACCATGGAGGAAGTCATGCCCCATTTGTTGAAACCGGTTGCCACATAAAAATTGGGGGTACGGCTGGAGTATTGCCCGATATACGGAACGCCGTCCAGCGTCATACAGTCCTGTGTCGCCCAGCGGTATTTTTCCTCGGCGTCAGGATAGTGACGCGCCGCGAAATCAGAAAGCTCCCGCCAGTTTCCGCCCCGCTTGCCGGTGCGGTGATCGCCGCCGCCGATGAGCAGAAGATTTTGGTAGTTGCGAAAGGACATCCCCGTCTGCGCCTCATCCACATACATGCCCTGTACGTTGGGCGCGTCTTCCAGCGCAAGGACATAGGAACGGTGCTGGTACAGCTTCAAAAAATAGCTGCCATGCTTGTTGATAAACGGAAAATGCGTGGCAACGATGATCTTTTTCGCCGTGATCGTTCCATGATCGGTGACAGCGCCGCGATCCGTCAGCTCACGGACCCTGGTATGCTCGAAGATGTTCAGCCCTGATGCGATTGCCGCCGCGAATTTCAAGGGATTAAACTGCGCCTGACGGGGGAATTTTACAGCGCCGGCGACCGGGAACGGAAGCGGAAGCGTCTCCGCGAACTCTGCCGGATACCCAAGCTTCTCAAGAGCGCTCAGTTCTTTCTCGATCTTCTCACGGTCGTTGAGAGCGTAGACAAAGGCATCCTTTTCCTCGAAATCGCAGGCGATATCTGCGCACAGATCGCGGTAGGTGTCAAGAGCGTCTTCGTTGGCGCGCAGATACATCTGGGCTCCCTCCACGCCAAACCTGCGGATCAGCTGACCGTAGATCAGCCCATGCTGGGAGGTGATTTTCGCGGTTGTGTTTTTGGTAATGCCGCTGCACAGGGTATCCGCTTCCACCAGCGTATAGGAGACGCCGGCCTGCTGCAATTGATACGCGCAGAGGACTCCGGCCATGCCCCCGCCGATTATGAGCACATCCGTTTGCATATCCTGGCTCATTGATCTCTTCTTCGGAATACTTACGGTATCCGACCATACGGAATTTATCATTCGATCACCCCTCTTTATTGTGTTTTATTTTTTTGAAATTATTTGCGCTGCGTGCAATAATCCCCGCGCGAAACGTCCATAATAAAACGGAGGTGATTATTAATGCAGCTATCCCAAAAGGAAACCGATTTGCTGAAGGACCTGGAAGGGCAGGAGAAGCTTTGTGTCGACAAATACGCCAAGCATGCCTCCTGCGCGGTTGACCCGCAGCTCAAAAATCTGTTTTCCAAGATCGCGCAGGAAGAACAGCAGCACCTGAAAACAATTACCCAGATAGAAGGCGGTACTGTACCTGCCATGGGCGGCGCTTCGCAGAGCCAGACGACTTTCTCGGCAACCTATGGCGCCACGAACACACAGGACAAGCAAAACGACAGTTATCTCTGCACCGATGTCCTCGCGACGGAAAAGCATGTCTCCCAGCTCTACGATACCTGCATCTTTGAATTCAAAGATGTAAACGTCCGAAATGTTCTGAATCACATTCAAAAAGAAGAACAGGATCATGGCAAAATGGTTTATGACTATATGGCGGCAAACGTCATGTACTCATAAGGAAAAACGAGCAGGGCTGCCGCGTTGGCGCTCTGCTCGTTTTCTTATTCTTATCCGCGCCGATAGGGCGGCTCGTTTGCGGGGGGCCGGCAGGCGCGGCCGGCACAGACATAATAAGTGGTGCGCCCGCCCAGAAGAGCGTAACCCGCCGACGGCTGCTTCAGCACCGTCACAAGAGTATCCAGAGGTAGATTCTGCATGACGGCGGATGCGTTCTCTCCTTCTGCGAGAACCACCGTCACATGATCCGGGGGCGTGAGACGGCAGGAGAGCGCCAGCAGATAAAACGCGTGCCCCATGGGGAGGCGGCTTGCCGATTTGGAGAGAAATTTGAGCTGCCGCTCGGCGCAATCCTGCCAGCGCGGGTTCGACGTGATTTGGGACAGCCGCACCAGATCGTAGGCCATGACGGAATTGCCGCTGGGGATTGCGCCGTCGTAGGTTTCCTTGGGCTTCATAATCAGCTGCTCGTTTTCTTTGCCGGACAAAGAAAACCCTCCGTGTTCCGCATCCCCAAAGTCATCCATTGCCCGGCCGCACAGCTGCTGCGCCTGTTCCAGGTATTCCGGCTCCTGCATGAGCTGATAAAGCTCAAGGAACGCAAAAACGGTGAAAGCGTAATCATCCAGATAGCCGAGGCCGCCGCACACCCCCTCGCGGCAGCTGACGCGCAGCCGATCGCCCTCCTGCAGATGACTGCGGAGGAACTGCGCGCCGCGTATTGCGGCGGCCCGGTGTTCCGGGTTCCCCGACAAGCGGGCGAGCTGAGAAAGCGCGGCGATCATGAGCGCGTTCCATGAGGTCAGAATTTTGTCGTCCAGACGGAGCCCGCTGCGCTGCCTGCGGTATGCCCGCAGTTTGGGCAGGCAATCCGCAAATCCACGGGCATCCTCGACACTTCCGACCAGATGGGGGATGCTGCGGCCCGCAAAATTCCCCTGCTCGGTGATGCCGTAGCAGCGGTTGAACGCGGCCGCCATCTTCTCTGAGAGGATCTGGGAGATCTCGGACGGAACAAACGCATAGTATCCGCCTTCGACCCCCTCGCTGTCCGCATCCTGCGCGCTGTAAAACCCGCCCTCCGGGGCGGTCATCTCGCGCAGGACGTAGTCCGCCGTCTGCTCCGCGGCCTCAAGATAAAATCTGTTCCCGGTCACGTCATAAGCTCTGGTATAAGCCATCATCAGCAGGGCGTTGTCATAGAGCATTTTCTCAAAATGAGGTATTTGAAATGCCCGGTCTGTGGAGTAGCGGGAAAAGCCGAAGCCGATGTGGTCGAACAGGCCCCCGCGATACATCTGCCGCAGGGTGACTTCCGCCATCCGCAGCGCATCCGCATCGGCGGTTTTGCAATATTGATCCAGCAAAAACAAAAGATTGTGGGGCGTGGGGAATTTGGGAGCGTCTCCAAAACCGCCGTAATTTTCGTCAAAGCTCGCGCGAAACTGCTGTACGGCTTTCTCCAGAAGGGCGGCATCTGCGCTGCCGTCTTTCGCATCCGCCTCAGACGACAGCGCGTCCGTCACCTTGTCGGCAGATCGCAGCAGTTCACTTTTTTCATGGGCCCATTTCCGGGAAATGACGCGCAGCAGCTCCCGAAAGCCGATCATGCCACGCTGACTGTCCTTTGGGAAATAAGTCCCGGCAAAAAACGGCTTTTTCTCGGGCGTCAGGAAAATACTCATGGGCCAGCCGCCGCTTCCGGTCATGGCTTGACAAGCGGCCATATAAACACTGTCCAGATCCGGCCGCTCTTCCCGGTCCACTTTGATGGACACAAAACCCGCCCGAAGAAGCTCCGCAATTTCCGTGTCGTCGAAGCTTTCGTGCGCCATCACGTGACACCAGTGACAGGTGGAATACCCAATGCTGAGGAATACCGGCTTATCCTCCCGCCGTGCTTTCGCAAAAGCCTCTTCCCCCCAGGGGTACCAATCTACCGGCTGATGGGCATGCTGAAGAAGATAGGGGCTGCTTTCGTGGATTAATCGATTCTCAGGCAAACAGATGACAACTCCTTCTATAGCTGTAAACGTTCCTGCTTCTCAGTGTTTACACGGAATATAATTTCTATACTAGCACAAGCAGATCACCCGAATATGATTTGGATCCATTCAGCGCCGCTTGTCCAAACGCGAACCCGGCGTCCGGACGGCTTCCTTCGGAAGCTGCATTCCCTGCGCAGAGACGTGCATAGCGACAGCGCACTTTTGGCGGGAGCTATGTTAAAAAATTATCTGAAAACGGCGTTTTTTTGGTAAAAACACGCTTCCTGCGGCCTGGATAAACCAGATTGCGGGGTGCTTCCCAGCAAATTGTACTAAAATTCTTCGTCTTTTTGTAATTGCATCCCACAAGTTTTTCTGCTATACTACTGACAAAGTTATGTGAGCGGCGGTTGGCCGGCACACGGTTCCGGTCTTCCCGGCATCGGCAGGCTTGTTATTCTGTGAATGCGGATGATGTACGCGATTGCGGGAAACAACGACATCACCGTAAAATTATGAAAGATGAGGAAGGAAGTATTACATGGACGAGAAGTATAGTGCATTGTTTACTCCGTGGAAAATTGGCGATGTGGAGATTCCGAACCGCATCGTACAGTGCTCCATGGGCGGCACCTCCCTGTTTGGCTGGCTGGAGCCCTGCCATTTTGACAAAGAGGCGTCCTATTTCCTGCTGAACAGAGCCAAGGACGGCGTCGGCCTTGTTCTTCCCGGTATGCAGTGCGTACGCGATACCATGGGTATACCCGGCAGAAAGTGGCTGTACCAGAACGATAAGATGTTCAAAGATCTGGCCGAGTATATGCCTGAGTACCACAGGACCGGCGGCAAGCTGTTCATTCAGTTGGCTGCAGGCTTCGGCCGCTCCATGGCTGTCAACGGATGGATGACCAAACTGGCCAAGAACGACATCCTCAACAAGCTGGCAAGCCCCGTGATCGACGTCCAGTACAGCTGCGCTTCCGCTTCCGCCACCCCCAACCGCTGGGCCGAGGATCTGACCTCCCGCCCCATGACCGTCGAGGAAATCCAGGAGCAGGTCGATGCCTTCGGCAGGACCGCGAAGAAACTGAGAGACGCCGGCGTCGACGGCGTGGAGATTCACGCTGTTCACGAAGGCTATCTGCTGGATCAGTTCACGATGAAGAACTGGAACTCCCGCACCGACCAGTACGGCGGCTCCTTCGAGAACCGCTATCGCTTCCCCGTGGAGATCGTCCAGTCCATCAAGGCGCAGGCCGGCAGCGACTTCCCCGTGTCCCTGCGCTACTCCGTCGTCTCCAAGACCAAGGCTTGGGGCAAGGGCGCGATGCCTTACGAGACCGACTTTGTCGAGTTCGGCCGCGATATGGAAGAGTCCGAGAAGGCCGTCAAGTATCTGGGCGACGCCGGCTATGATATGTTCAACAGCGACAACGGTACTTACGACGCCTGGTATTGGGCACATCCGCCTCAATACATGCCGGATAACTGCAACCTCGAGTACATCGAGCACATCAAGGCGTTCACGGACAAGCCCGTAGTCTGCGCCGGCCGTATGGATCCCGTCAAGGCCGCCGAGGAGATCGCCGCGGGGCGTCTGGACGGCGTGGCCATCGCCCGTCAGAACCTGGTTGATCCCGAGTGGGTCACCAAGATCAAGGAAGGCCGTCAGGACGATATCAAGCCCTGCATCCGCTGCCACAACGGCTGCTTCAACTTTGCCAAGTTCAAGGGCACGCCCAACATCCAGAACACCAACGACTCTCTGCATCTGGCCCGCTGCGCCCTGAACCCCACCACCATGCAGCACAACAAGTACAAAGTCGTTCCCGCCAAGAACCCCAAGAAGGTCGCCATCATCGGCGGCGGCGTCGGCGGCATGGAATGCGCCCTGATGCTCAAGAAGCGCGGCCACAAGGCCGTGATCTTCGAGAAGACCGACAAGCTGGGCGGATTGTTCATCACCGCCTCCGCCATGTCCTTCAAGGAGAACGACCGCGCCCTCATCGAGTGGTATCGCAGAGAGATCGCGAAGCAGGGCATCGAAGTCCGCTTCAACACCGAGATCAACGATCCCAACACCCTGCGCGGCTTTGACGACGTCATCGTGGCCACCGGTTCCGTGCCCCGCACCATGCCTATCCCCGGCTTTAACAAGACCCTCAGCTTTACCCAGCTGATGGTGGAGAAGGTGCCCGTGGGCGACAAGGTGCTGTTCCTGGGCGGCGGCCAGTCCTCCTGCGAGGCGGCCTACGACCTGGTGCTGCACGGCCATCACCCCATCATCGTGGAGTACGCCGGCGACCTGGTGGCGGCTCAGGCGACTTGCCTTGCCAACACCTCCTTCCTGCGCGACGCCATGGAGTACCACAAGGTCCCCGTGTATCTGCACTCCACCCTCACCGATATCCGCGACAAGGGTGTCACCGTCCGCGGAGCAGACGGCAAGACCTTCGATCTGGAGTGCGACGCCGTTGTCAACGGCATCGGCTTCGTTCCCCAGCCTGTCGGTCCGGAGAGCAAGCGCGTCCACAGAGTCGGCGACTGCGTGGCCATCGGCAACCTGCGCACCGTTATCTGGCGCGCATGGGATGTCTGCATGAAGATCTGACCTCTGAATTCAATTATAGGGGACATCGCCGCTTCTTTGGAAGCGGCGATGTTTTTTGAAATTTATGGACAGAATAGAAAAAACGCTCTTGACAAATACCCCACTGGGGTATATTTTTGGACTGAAAGATACCCAGTGGGGGTATCATGAAGGGGGGAAAATCCCATGGCGGAATGTGAACACTGCCGGATGAAGGCCGTGCCCAGGGACGAGGCGCTGAAGAAGCGGCTGGAGAGCCGGATGAACCGTATCGTCGGCCAGATGAACGGCATGATGACCATGATCGGGGAGGACCGCTACTGCGGGGATGTGCTCATCCAGCTGGCGGCCGTTGAAAAAGCCCTGCAGAGCGTGGGGTATCTCATACTCAGCGACCACATGAATTCCTGCGTCGCCCAGCAGGTGCGCGACGGCGAACCGCAGGCCATGGACGAGCTGCTGGATCTGGTGAAAAAGCTGAAATGACGGGACAGGTAGGGATCAACGGATGAAAACGGAAAAATTCGATATAGCCGGCATGACCTGCGCTTCCTGTCAGGCCAACGTCACCCGCTGCGTCCAGAAGCAGCCGGGCGTGCGGGAGGTCAATGTCAGCCTGCTGGCCAACCAGATGACCGTCACCTACGACGAGGCCGCCTCCGGTGAGAGCGATCTCATCCGCGCGGTGGAGAACATCGGCTACGGCGCGGCCCCCGCGGGGCAGACGACCAGGCAGGAAGGGGGCTTCCGCCAGGAGTGGCGGCAGCGCACCCAGCGGGCCGAGGACGAGCGGGAAAGCATGAAAAAGCGGCTGACCGCGTCCATCGTGCTGCTGGTGCCGCTGATGTATCTGGCCATGGGCGGAATGTGGGGCTGGCCTCTGCCGGGCTTTCTCACCGGCATGGCAAACACGCTGTCCTTCGCGCTGACCCAGCTGATCATAGCCGTTCCCATCGTGTTCATCAACCGACGCTTTTTTGAGAGCGGCTTCAAAGCGCTGATCAAACGCGCGCCCAATATGGATTCGCTGGTCGCCGTGGGCGCGGGCGCGTCGCTGGCCTACGGTATTTTCGCGCTGTACCGCATGAGCGCCGGGCTGGGCGCGGGCGACATGGAGCTGGTACACCGCTATGCCCACTCGCTGTATTTTGAATCCGGCGCCATGGTGCTCACACTGGTCACGGTGGGCAAGTATCTGGAGGCCCGCTCCAAATCCCGCACCTCCGGCGCGCTGGATAAGCTGGTGTCGCTGGCCCCCAAGACCGCCACGGTGGTGCGCGGCGGGGCCGAGACCAGAATCCCGTCGGAGCAGGTGGTTTCCGGCGATATCGTGGTCATTCGCCCGGGCGAGAGCATCCCCGTGGACGGCGTGGTCACGCAGGGCGGCGGCTTTGTGGATCAGTCCGCCATCACCGGCGAGAGTATCCCCGTTGAAAAGAAGGTCGGGGACGAGGTCATTTCCGCCACCCTCAACCGCAACGGCTCCTTCCGGTTCCGGGCATCCCGGGTGGGGGAGGACACCACGCTGGCCCAGATCATCCGGCTGGTGGACGACGCGGGAAACTCCAAAGCGCCCATCGCGAGACTGGCCGACAGGGTCAGCGGCGTGTTCGTGCCCGCCGTCATCGGAATCGCGCTGATCACGCTGGCGGCGTGGCTGCTGGCGGCGCAGGACTTCGAATTCGCCCTCAACTGCGCCGTGTCCGTACTGGTGATCTCCTGCCCCTGCGCGCTGGGCCTGGCCACGCCCGTGGCCATCATGGTGGGCACCGGCAAGGCCGCCGAATACGGCATCCTCGTCAAATCCGCGCAGAGCCTTGAAAACCTGCATACCATCGACACGGTGGCCCTGGACAAGACCGGCACCATCACCTCCGGCCGCCCGGCGGTGACGGATATCGAACCGCTGGCGGGGGACCTTACCCCGGACGAGCTGCTGCGCAGCGCCGCCGCGGTGGAGACGGGCAGCGAACACCCGCTGGCCGAGGCGGTGGTGGAGCGGGCGAAGGCGAAGTCGCTGTCAATCCCCCCGGCGGAGGATTTCACCGCCGAGGCCGGACGCGGTGTGCGCGCGACGATTGAAGGCGCGCCGTGGCTTGCAGGCAACGAAGCCTATCTTACCGAAAGCGGGGTGGACGCCGCCCCGGCCTCCGCCGCGCTGGAGCGTTTTGCCCGGGAGGGCAAAACCCCGCTGCTGTTTGCCCGGGAGGGTAAAGCCGTGGGCGTCATCGCCGTGGCGGACACCGTGCGCCCCGACAGCGCCCGGGCCATCCGCGCGCTGGACGAGATGGGGATCCGCACGGTGATGCTCACCGGCGACAATCCGGTCACCGCCGAGGCCATCCGCGCCCAGGTGGGCATCAGCCGGGCCGTCTCCGGGGTACTGCCCGCCGATAAGGAGGCCTGCGTCCGCTCCCTCCAGCGGGAGGGACACCGGGTGGCCATGGTGGGCGACGGCATCAACGACGCGCCGGCGCTCACCCGGGCGGATATCGGCGTGGCCATCGGCGCGGGCACGGATATCGCCATTGATTCGGCGGACGTGGTGCTGATGAAAAGCTCGCTGATGGACGTGGTCACCGCCATCCGGCTCAGCCGGGCCGTGATCAAAAACATCCATCAGGACCTGTTCTGGGCCTTTTTCTACAATGTTCTGGGCATCCCAATCGCGGCGGGCGTGCTGTATCCCGCGCTGGGCCTGCTGCTCAGCCCCATGATCGGCTCCGCCGCCATGAGCCTGAGTTCCGTATGCGTGGTCACCAACGCCCTGCGGCTGCGGTCTTTCAAGCAGGCTCAGCCCGGGTTCGTACAGCTTGCTGAACAAACGGAAGAACAAATAAAGGAGGATATAACCATGAAAAAAACGCTGGAAGTCGAGGGCATGATGTGTGCCCATTGTCAGGCCCATGTCCAAAAAGCCCTGGAGGCGGTGGACGGCGTCGCAAGCGCCTCGGTGGATCTGGAAACAAAGACGGCTACCGTGACACTGAAAAAGGAAGTGCCGGACGAGGCCCTGACGGAGGCCGTGACGGCGGCGGGCTATACGCCGGTGGGCATTCGCCAAAAGTGAGCAGAGGGCGGGCTTGCGCCCGCCCAGGGAACGATTGACACAGCAAAACGACCGGACGCCTTGTGCGTCCGGTCGTTTTAATATCCCAGCTCGCCGGAGCCGGTGTTCAGATGGAAATGACTGCGGGAGCATTCCAGAAGGCCGTCCTTCCGCATCTTGCTCAGCTCCGCGGACATGGCGCTGCGGTCTACGCTGAGATAGTCCGCCAGCTGCTGCCGGTTGAAGGGAATATCGAAATAGTTCCCGCCGCTGCGCACGGCCTGATAGGAGAGATAGGACAGCAGCCGTCCCCGGATGGTCTTGGCCGAGGTGTGGAAGATGCGGCGGGACAACTGAGATTTTTTTGCGCGGAGACGACCAGCAGATTGCGGATGAGGGTCACATGGTGGGCACAGGCCTGGGGACAGGTGCGCAGGAGCCTGGCCGCGTCCATCAGCAGCAGCGCGCTCTTTTCCACGGCCACCGCGCTGACCTGCAGCGGCTCGTCCGGCACGCAGGCATAGGTCTCCGCGAATACCTCGCCGGGGCCGATGCTGTCCAGAACGCTCTTGTTGCCCCACACGTCGTCGTTTTCAATCTGCACGCTTCCCGAAAGCACCATGGCCATGTATTTTGCGGGACTTCCGGCGCGGAACAGCACCTCGCCCTTGGCGGCGGTTTTTTCCACCGCGCCCAGACAGCCCAGCATGGATTTGATCTCCTCCGGGGACGCGCCATGAAACAGCACGGTATCGGCTAAAAAATTGTAGTCCATTAAAAAAATCCCCGCTTTTGTTGGAATAACAACATACTATCAAGGCTCACTGTAGTATACTCGGGCCAGAAAGTCAAGAAATAACAAACTATGGAATAAAAAGCGGAGGTGCCGATCATGATAAGAAAGATCATCCACATTGACCAGAACAAATGCAACGGCTGCGGTCTGTGCGCCAAGGCCTGTCACGAGGGCGCCATCGACATGGTCGACGGCAAGGCCAGGCTCATGCGCGAGCACTACTGCGACGGTCTGGGCGACTGCCTGCCGGCCTGCCCCGCGGGAGCCATCACCTTTGAGGAGCGGGAAGCGCCCGCATACGACCGGGAGGCCGTGCGGAAAAGTAAGGCCCAAAAGGCCGCGGCCGAGCCGCTGCCCTGCGGCTGCCCCGGCACGCAGGCCAGACAGCTCCGCCGGGAGGAAGCGCCCGCCGCGGCCTGCGTGTCCGGCCCCGCCCCGTCCCTGCTCAGCCAGTGGCCCGTGCAGATCAAGCTGGCGCCGGTGAGCGCCCCGTACTTCGACGGCGCGAACCTGCTCATCGCCGCGGACTGCACCGCCTACGCCTACGGCAGCTTCCATCAGGATTTCATCCGCGGGAAAATCACGCTCATCGGCTGCCCCAAGCTGGACGAGGGCGACTACACCGAAAAGCTCACCGCCATCCTCAGCGGCAACAATATCAAGAGCCTGACCATCGTGCGCATGGAGGTGCCCTGCTGCGGCGGCATCCAGCGTGCCGCGGAAAACGCGCTGAAGGCCAGCGGCAAGTTTATCCCCTGGAATGTGGCGACCATTTCGACCGACGGAAAAATTTTGGACTGAGCCCCTACGGGCCCGAAAGGAGCACGCTATGAAATTCCATGTCAACGATTCCTGCATCGGCTGCGGCCTGTGCAACGCCACCTGCCCCGAAGTGTTCGAGCTGAACGGCGCCAGGGCCGAGGCCATGAAGAGCGAGGTGCCCGAAAACCTGTTGGATGCGGCCAGAGAAGCCCAGGCGGGCTGTCCCGTGTCCGCCATTGAGAGCGACTGAACGGGAGGTACATAAGATGGACAACCAGATGTTTTGCTTCCAGTGCGAACAGACTGCCGGCGGCACCGGCTGCACCGGCCGGGCGGGCGTGTGCGGCAAAGCCGCCGCCGTGGCCAACGCCGAGGACGATCTGACCCGGGCCTTGATCGGCCTTGCGCTGGACAATGCCGGCAAGACCCCCACGCCGGATATGACAAAGCTCATGACCGAGGGCCTTTTCACCACCATCACCAACGTCTGCTTCGACGAAGCCGCGGTGGTCGCGCTGATCGGGCGCATCAGCGCCCTGCGCACCGGCAAGGACGACGGCTGTGCCAGGTCCGGTCAGCCGCTGAAGCTGTGGAGCGCCGACGAAGACATCCGCTCCCTGAAATCTCTGATCCTGTTCGGTATCCGCGGCATGGCCGCCTATGCCTACCACGCCGCCGTGCTGGGCCGCCACGATCCCGAGGTGGACGGTTTCTTCTTCAAGGCTCTGCGCGCCGTCGGCAATAAGGACGCCGGCATGGACGCGCTGCTGCCCATGGTGATGGAAGTGGGCAAGGTCAACCTCGCCTGCATGGCGCTGCTGGACAGTGCCAACACCGGGGCCTACGGCTCCCCCGCGCCCACCGAGGTGCCGCTGAAGGTGGAAAAGGGCCCCTTCATCGTGGTCACCGGCCACGACCTGTGCGACCTGAAAAAGCTCCTGGAGCAGACGGCCGGGAAAGGCGTCAACGTCTATACTCACGGCGAGATGCTGCCCGCCCACGCCTATCCGGAGCTGAAGAAGTATCCCCAGCTCAAGGGGAATTTCGGTACCGCCTGGCAGAACCAGCAGAAGGAGTTCGACGGCATTCCCGCGCCCATCCTGTATACCACCAACTGCCTCATGCCCCCCAGAGCCGGCTACGCCGACCGCGTGTTCACCACCGAGGTGGTGTCCTTCCCCGGCTGCGCCCACATCGGCGAGGACAAGGACTTTAGCCCTGTCATCGAGAAGGCCCTCGCGCTGGGCGGGTACGCCCAGGACACCGATTTTACAGGCATCAACGGCGGCAGGACCGTCACCACCGGCTTCGGTCACGACGCGGTGCTGGGCGTGGCGGACAAGGTCATTGACGCGGTAAAATCCGGCGTGCTGAAGCACATTTTTCTGGTCGGCGGCTGCGACGGAGCCCGCCCCGGCCGGAACTATTACACCGAGTTCGTGATGCAGACCCCGCCGGATTCCTTGGTGCTGACCCTGGCCTGCGGCAAGTACCGCTTCAACGATCTCGATCTGGGTACGGTCGGCGGGCTGCCCCGACTGATGGACATGGGCCAGTGCAACGACGCGTACAGCGCCATCAAGGTGGCCGTGGCCCTGTCCGAGGCCTTCGGCTGCGGGGTCAACGATCTGCCGCTGTCCATGGTGCTGTCGTGGTACGAGCAAAAGGCCGTGTGCATCCTGCTGACCCTGCTGTACCTGGGCATCAGGAACATCCGCCTCGGCCCCACGCTGCCGGCGTTCATCTCTCCCAACGTGCTGCAGTATCTGGCGGATAACTTCAACATCGCGCCCATCACCACCCCGGAGGAGGACCTGAAGGCCATCCTGGGATAAAAAACGCAAAAGTCCTCCGGCTGTATGCCGGAGGACTTTTGCGTTTACTCCACGGATTTCAGCGATTCCGCCATGTCGATCCTGTCCAGGCGGAAGTACATCACGAAATCCACCAATATGGCGAACAGCACTGTCAGCGCCACCGCGATAGCGAAGCTGGGCCACAGGATGCGCACGGCGTAGGATACCATGTCGATACGGATGTTGCCCATCACATAGCGGTGCAGCCAGATGCCCAGCGGGATGCCCAAGGCCGTGCCCATCAGCGTCAGCACCATGTTTTCCCGGTAGACGTAGGCGGCGGTCTCCCATTGTCGGAACCCCAGCACCTTGATGGTGGCGATCTCGCGGATTCGCTCCGTGATGTTGATGTTGGTGAGGTTGTAAAGCACAATAAAGGCCAGCGCCCCGGCGCAGAAGGAGACCAGCCCCACGATGTAGGTCATGCTCTCCAGCGAGCGGCTTACCAGACCCTGCGTCTCTTTGCACACGGTCACCGCCATCACATAGTCCGAAGCGCCGACCGCGGCGGCGGATTTGTACACGTCGCTGCCGCTGAAGTCCAGATAGGCGCAGTTCACGTCGCTGCCGAAGCCCTCCGCCGAGCGGAGGGTATTCATGGTGACATAGGCGTAGTTATAGAGCACGTTGTAGAACACGCCGCTGACGGTGAGGGTGAGGGTGTGCATATCGGAGCCCTGCAGCGTGATGGTATCGCCCGCGCCCACCTTGAGGATGCGGGCCAGATTGTCGTTGATCAGCACCTGCCCGTCGCCGGGATAGGCCTGCGTCTGCCCGTTCAGCGTGAAATGCATGAAGGGGCTCATGTCCGGCTCGTCCGTACCCACCAGATACACGTTTTTTGGCGTGCCGCCCACATCCGCGCTGACGGAGGACATGGAAAGAAAGGCGCAACTGGACACATTGCCGCCGCAGCTGTCCAGAAAAGCCTGCTGATCGGCCTTGCTCATGGGCGCGCGGAAGCTGACCTGCGCGTCGTAGACGGAAATTTCGGAGAACTGCGTGTCGGCCAGACCCGTGATGGAATCGTTCAGGCCGAAGGCGGTGAGCAGCAGGGCGGTACAGCCGGCGATGCCCACGATCATCATAAACATCCGTTTTTTATAACGGAAAATATTGCGGGCGGAAACCTTGCGCAGAAAGCTGAAGCGGTTCCAAAGGAAGGGGATCTTCTCCAGAAGGATACGTTTTCCGGCTCGGGGCGTTCTGGGGCGGATCAGCTCCGCCGGCACCTGCCGCAGCTCACTGCGGCAGGACAGCCAGGTCACCCCCAGTGAGCAGACCAGAAACGCGCCGCACACGACGGCGGCAAAACCCCAGTCCACGCCGATGGCGATGCCCGTAAAGCCGTACATGATGTTGTAGCCCATCCAGATGATCTTTGGGAACACCACCCCGCCCACGGCCACGCCCAGAATGCTGCCCAGCCCGGAGGCGAGGCCGGTATACGCAAGATAACCCCGCATGATCTCCCAGGAGGTGTAGCCCAGAGACTTGAGTGTGCCGATCTGGGTGCGCTGCTCGTCTACCATGCGGTTCATGGTGGTGACGCACACCAGCGCGGATACCAGGAAGAAGAACAGCGGGAACACCCGGGCCACGCCCTCCACAATGCCCGCGTCGTTCTTGAAGCTGGCGTAGCCGGTGTTGGTGCTGCGGTCGAGAACATACACGGTGGGTTCCTCGATGCCGTTGAGCTTCACCTTGGCGTTGACCAGACTGGCCTGCCCGCTGGAAAGCTGCATCTGCGCGTTCGAAAACTGCGTGTCGGCCTTGGTCTTTGCGGCGGCATATTGCGCGCGCCCCTCCCTGATCTGTTCCACGGCGGCGGCATACCGGGCCTCGCCCTGCTCCAGCTCGGCCCGTTTGGCGTCGATCTGGGCCTGGGCGTCGGAGAACTGCCTGTCCGCCGCGGCCAGCTCCGCCGCCCCGGCGTCGTATTGGGCCTGCGCGGCATCCAGCTGGGTCTTGGTGGCGTCCAACTGTGCCTTCTGCACCAAAAAGAGGAGCTCGCCGTACTGCGCCACGTTTTTGTTATACTGCGCCAACGCCTGATTGTAGGCGGCCCACTGGGTGTCCAGCTGGGCCTTTGCGGATTCCAGCTGGGCGCGGGAATCGGCGGTCTGGGTCTGGTAAGCGGCCCACTTCTGGTTCAGCTCGCCCTGCCCGTCGTTGAGCTGGGCCCAGCCGCCGTCCAACTGCGCCCGGGCGGCGGGCAGCGCGGCCTCCGCCGCGTCCAGCTGGGCCAGAGACTCCGCCAGTTGCTTCTCCGCCGCGGCCTTTTGGGCCTGATAGTCGGCCACGCCGCTGCTGTATTTGCTGACGGCGCTGTTATACTGGCCGTTGGCATTGGCCAGCACCTGCTGATAGCGCAGCTCGGCCCGGGCCTTGGCCTCGGTCTCCATGGTGTCCCGGAACGCGTTGATGGCGGCGGCGTATTCATCGGTGTAGACCCCGCCGGTTTTTTCCAGCCGGACATAGGCCTCCGTGTAGTAATCCACATCAAAGGCCGCCGGGAGGACGTAGACGAAGCCCTTCACGGTGCCGTTGCCCAGGGTGGTGGTGCCACGGGAAAAGTTAATGTAGAGAGGGCTGTTCACCAGACCGACCACACGGTAGGTCTTATAGGTGAACATCCCCAGAGTGTCGGCCTCGTTGTTGTCGGTCATTGTGATGGTCTTGCCCAGCACATTGTCGGCCGCAAACAGCGCGTCCACCACGCACTCGTTATCCGCCTGCGGCATGCGGCCCTCCCGGAGCTTGAGCACGTTGATGCGCTGGGGGATGGAGTGCACCTTCACGACGCGGGCTTCGCCGTCGGTCATGTTGAAGATCGCGTCGGTAGAGACGGTACCCTCCGCCGCTTCCACGCCGTCCATGGCGGCGAAATCCGCCACGTCGTCGGCCGTGAGGCCCAGCGTGGACACAATCTTGTAATCGAAAAACTTGTTTTCGTCGGCGTACTGGTCCAGCGTCCGGATCATGTCGCCCTCGGTGACCCGCAGACCGTAGAGGAAGCCCGCGCCCAGCAAAACAATGCACAGAATGGACAGGAACCGTCCAAAGCTGCGCCTGATTTCCCGGTATGTGATTTTGCGGAGGGAGCGTTTCATCAATTTATTACCATTCGATGTCCTCCACCGGAGTGGGGGAGGCGTTTTGCGATACGGCGCCGATGGTGCCGTTTTTGATGGTCACAACGCGATCCGCCATGGCGGTGAGCGCGCTGTTATGGGTGATGATGATGACGGTGACGCCGCTTTTGCGGGCGGTATCCTGCAGCAGCGCCAGGATCTGCTTGCCGGTGTTGTAGTCCAGTGCGCCGGTGGGTTCGTCGCACAGAAGCAGCTTGGGCCGCTTGGCCAGCGCCCGGGCGATAGCCACCCGCTGCTGCTCGCCGCCGGAGAGCTGCCCGGGGAAGTTCATCATCCGCTCTCCCAGCCCCACTTCGGTCAGGACCTCCCGGGCGTCCAGCGGATCTGCGGAGATCTGGTTGGCCAGTTCCACGTTTTCCAGAGCCGTGAGGTTCTGCACCAGGTTATAAAACTGAAAAACGAAGCCCACGTCGGCCCGGCGGTAATTGGTGAGCTGCCGCTTGGAGAAAGCGGAGACCTCCACGCCGTCCAGCGTGACGGCGCCGGAGGAGAGCGTATCCATGCCGCCGAGAATGTTCAGCAGTGTGGTCTTGCCCGCGCCGGAGGGGCCCACGATGACGCAGATCTCGCCCTTTTCCACGCCGAAGGTGACATCGTGCAGGGCCTCGATCTGCACCTCGCCCATGGTGTAGACCTTGCGCACGTCCTGAAATTGAATAAAACTCATTCCGGTACCCTCTTTTCAGAGCATTGCAACTATAATAAAGTAGCAAAGAATCAAAATCAAGCAATATTCTTTGAATATTCAGGCATTTTGCCCCGGATGGCTGGCCGGGGGCGGGAACAGGGGCCTTTTTTCGCCCTCCCGTGATAAAATCTATTGCGGCATGCGAAACGGAATGCTATTATGTAACCATGTCTGCGTTTTAGTTTACTGGCTTCAGAGGTAGGTATGCGGTACAACATTGATTTTGTAATATGTTCCCTGGTGATCACCACTGTGACCATGGGCTATTACTTCTTCAGCCCGCGGCTGAACGATCTTCAGGGGAAGATGTTCGCCGCGCTGGGGCTTGTCCTGTTCGCCGCCTCCGCGCTGGATATCGCCGCCGTTTTACTGGACGGACTGCTTTCCGACGCGGCGCTGTATATGGTCAATATGGCTTTCCTTCTGTGCCTCAACGGACTGCCCTGCCTGCTGCTGATCTATATTCTGGTGATCGTCGGCAAGCGCGGGGATTTGCGCTGGCGCCACTATGTTCTCATCCTGCTGCCTTTCGCGGCAGAGTTTCTGCTGCTGATCACCTCGCCGGTCACCGGTCAGGGTTTTTATATCTCCAACCGGCACTACAGCCAGGGACCGCTGGCCTTCACGGCCTACGCCGCAGCGGCAGTTTACATTCTGGCCAGCCTGATCGTGGTGCTCTGCTCCCGCAAGCACATGACAGGCCGCCGGCTGTGGGCGATTCTGGCCTTCATGGCCATCCAGCTGCCCGCCGCGGCGATGCAGTATTTCAACCACTCTCTCCTGCTGACGGAGTTCGCGGCGTCCATTTCTCTGCTGATCATGTACATATCCATGCAGCCCTCCGCGGAGATCGCCGACCCCATCACCAACGCCTACAACATCTCAGCCATGACGGCGCTGGTCTCCCACAGCTATAGTCACCGGGAACATTTCCTCGTTTTCGGTTACTCGGTGGAGGGGCTGCGGCGCATCAATGATCTCTACGGCGAGAACATGGCCAACGACTTTCTGAAATTCATCGTCAAATCCCTGGGCGAGGTGTACGGCGGCAAGACCGCCCGGGTTTACGGCGGGGAATTCTGCGTGCTGACCACACGGTTCCATACGCCGGAGGAGGCGGCCGCGGCCGCGGAAAAGCTGCCGGCGGAGTGGCCGACGGAGAAATATACCGTTACCTTTGAATCCACCAAGGTGGTGATGGACAGCGAGACCTTCCAGACCCCCGGCGAGATGCAGGAGCTGCTGGATTTCGCGCTGCGCTACGCCAAGAAGGCGTCCGGCGGGGCCGTGCTGGTGGTAGACAGCACACTGCGGGCCAAATATTACCGGCGCCAGCTGGTGCGCCGCGCCGTTACCGACGCGATCCGAGAGGACCGGGTGAACGTGTTTTTCCAGCCCATCGTCACCGCCGGGGAAGGCGAGGTCGCCGCCGCCGAGGCGCTGGCCCGCATCACGGATATGCAGCTGGGGCCCATCCCGCCCGCGGAATTCATTCCCATTGCCGAGCAGAGCGGCCTGATTCTGGATCTGGGCAGGTGCGTGCGTAAAAAGGTCTGGCAGCTCATCGGTGACTACGACATCCGCGCCGCCGGCGTGGATCATATCAGCGTCAACCTCTCCGCCGTGGAGTGTACCCAGAAGTCCGTGATGGAAACCATTCTCGCCGAGCAGGAGCGGACCGGCGCCGGAACCGGTCTGGTCCACTTTGAGATCACCGAGACCGCTGCCGTGGCCTCCGAGGAGGCGCTGGAGGACAATATGGCGCTGATGCTGCACAACGGCTTCGCTTTCCAGCTGGACGATTACGGTACCGGCTATTCCAGCATGAGCAACCTCATTTCGCTGCCATTCGACGTGGTCAAGATCGACCGCTCCATCGTCACCATGGCGGAGGATGAACGCCGGGGCAAGCTGGTGCGGCGGATGATTGCCCCATTCCACGGCTACGGCATCAAGGTGGTATGCGAGGGCATCGAGACCATGGAACAGGCCCAGATGGTGCGCAGCTGGGGCACGGATTACATCCAGGGTTATCTGTTCTCCCGGCCGCTGCCGCCGGAGGCCTTTATCAAATTTGCCGGCCTGAAAAAGAGAAATCATAAATAAAATGAAAAAGGAAAGCCGACAGGCTTTCCTTTTTCGTTATTGAAAGATCTCTGCGCCGACAAATTGCCTTCCCCGGCGGGACAGACCGCCCAGCTCGGTGATCTCGCCTTTGCCCATACCCCGCAGAGAGATCACGTCCCCCACTTTGACACCTGCGTCGGTGCGCAACGTCTCCACGTAGTTCAGGCTGACCCGCCCCTCGGCGATGAGCTTGGCCGCTTCGGTGCGGGACAGACTGAACATCCCTGCCGTCACGGCGTCCAGCCGCAGGGACATGACGGAAAAGCTCACCTTCAGCACCTTCTTTTCTGGAGGCGGAACATCGGCGAGGGCGATGGACGCGGCCTTGACGCCGAAGCGGCCCACCTTATCCAGATTATTCAGCAGAAAACCTTCCACCGAGGGCATGCAGAACAGGTATGCGGTGGATTCCATCACCCAGATGTCGCCCATCCACTCGCGCCTGATGCCCAGACCCAGCACCGCGCCCATATAGTCCCGGTGGCCGGGCATACCGTAGCCCGCCGTGACCTTCACGGCGCGGATATAGTCGGCCGCTGAAAAATCGTCCTCCGCCTGATAGCAGGGCAGGAAGAACGCGGCCTTGCGCTCGCATTCGGGCCGGCCGCCCTCATACAGGATTTTGCACGGCGGCGGGAAACGCTGGGCCCAGCTGTAAACGCCGTATTGCTCGGCGGGGGAGAGGAAGCCGGAGAGCGTCACGGCGTTGGTCTTGTCGCAGCGCCGGGCCAGATCCTCCGCCCGGTGGATGATATCATTGTTGTTTTCCATTGAAATTCACCTTGTCTCCGATTTTTTCTCCGCGCATGGAACCGTCCAACTGCCCCAGAGCCTCGTCAATGCGCGCCAGCACCCAGGCCACCTCGTTTTCAAATTCCCGGGCTCCGGTGCGCAGAATGCCGCTGCGGAAGGCGGAGAGCTGCACCAGAGCGTCCGACGTCACCGCCCGGACGGCGTAGTTTTTGCCGATATCATCCGCCAGCTTTTCGATATAGGCGTCGCCGGTCTCGCCCATTTTGGTATAGGCCACATGGATGCCGTGGTAATCTTCCCGGCTCCCCTCGCCGCCGGGGACGCGGTAGGCGTCAAACACCAGTACCAGCTCACACTTGGTATAGCCCCGGTAGTTGGCCAGAATATCCGCCAGCTGCCGCCGGGCCAGATCCAGATTGTCCTGCGCGATGATGGAAAGCGACGGCCAGGCGAAGATCACGTTGTAGCCGTCCACCAGCAGGTATTCTTTTTTCGCCGGCGCCTGCCGCTCCGCGCTCTCCGCGGCGGCGTTGTATTGCCGGGCGGAATACATGGGCCGCCGGATGGGTCCGAACTCCCGGTCCATGATGGCCTCCAGCTCTTTTTCGTCAATGTCCAGCGAGCGGGCGCGCAGCAGCGGCGGCTCCGCAGCCGTCCTATCCCTATCGAGGCCCGTGTCCAGATGCATGTATTCCCGAACCCTGTCCCATTTCACGGGAAAGCCCGCGCCATGGGCACAGAACACGGAATCAGGCGTGTTTTCCAGATCGGCTTCGGGGGCGTAGTTCGCGGCCCCGACGACGGCAGCGGCGTCGGCGCAGACCTCATAGCCGTCCGGGCGGCAGAAAAATTTGCCCCGCCCGTGGGTGTAGGCCGCCACGGCAGCGGCATAGTCCCGCAGGGCCGCCACGGGGGCGCGGCCCGACAGGGCCGTCAGTTCGCCCGCGTCCTCCGGGGAGGAAAAGGTGCCGTTCATAGCGCGGATGTCGCTGATGGCGCGGCCCAGCTCCGCGGGCGGCACCTCCAGCCGAAAGGCGTACCAGGGCTCCAGCAGTAAACTCTCCGCCCGCATCAGTCCCTGCCGCACGGCCCGACAGGCGGCCTCCCGGAAATCGCCGCCCTCCGTGTGCTTGGGGTGGGCCCTGCCCGCGATGAGTGTGATCCTGACATCCGTAAGCGGCGCGCCGGTGAGCACGCCCCGGTGCTGCTTCTCCGCCAGATGAGTCAGGATCAGCCGCTGCCAGCTTCGGTCCAGCACGCCCTCCGGGCAGTCGGCGGCCAGCTGGACGCCGCTGCCCCCGGGCAGCGGTGTCAGCAGCAGATGCACCTCGGCATAGTGGCGCAGCGGCTCAAAATGGCCCACGCCCTCCACCGGGGCGGCGATGGTCTCCCGGTACAAAATGCGCCCGGCGTCCACCGTCACGTCCAGATCAAAGCGCTCCTTCACCAGCCGCCGCAGGATCTCGGTCTGCACCGTGCCCATGAGCTGCACGCCGATCTCCCGCGACCGGGCGTCCCACACGATGCGCAGCAGGGGATCTTCCTCCTCCAGCTGCCGCAGTTTGGGCAGCAGGGTGAGGGGGTCGCAGTCCGCGGGCGGCAGTATCCGATAGCGCAGCACCGGCTCCAGTACGGGGATCACGTCCCCAGCCTCCGCGCCAAGTCCCTGTCCGGGAAAGGTCGCGGTCAGCCCCGCCGCGGCGCAGACCGCGCCCGCGGAGACGGTCTCCGCCGCGGTATATTTCGCGCCGGAATACAGCCGCAGCTGGCTGATCTTTTCCTCCGCTTCCACGCCGTCCCTGCCGATGCAGCGCAGCGTGTCCCGCACCCGCAAAACGCCGCCGGTGATTTTCAGAAAGGTCAGCCGACCGCCCTTTTCATCCCGCGCGATCTTAAAAACCCGGGCGGCAAACGCCGCCGGATAGTCCGGCTGTACCGTGTAGCGGTCGACGCCGTCGATCAGCGCGTCCACGCCGTCCAGCTTCAGACCTGAACCGAAAAAGCAGGGGAACAGGGCCCGCTGGGCCGTCAGTCGGGCGATGGTGCCGTCGGTAACGGCTCCCGCGGCGGAGTATTCCTCCAGCGCCTCGTCCCCGCACAGGGCAAGCTCCTCCCAGTCGGACCCGGTGAAGTCCACGCACTGTCCGCCGAAGCGGGAGCGCAGCTCATCCATGAGCCCGTCTTTGTCCCGGCTGCTCACGTCCATTTTGGTCACAAAAATAAATGCGGGCACGTTATAGCGCCCCAAAAGCCGCCACAGCGTCTCCGTGTGGGCCTGGATGCCGTCAGTGCCGCTGATTACCATGACGGCGTAATCGAGCACCTGCACCGCCCGTTCCGCCTCGGCGGAAAAATCCGCGTGACCCGGGGTGTCCAGCAGTGTGACGGAGCAGCTCTCCGTCTCGAAAAGCGCCTGCTTGGAAAATATGGTGATACCGCGTTCCCGCTCCAGCTCATGGGTATCCAGGAAAGCGTTTCGGTGGTCCACCCTGCCCAGCTTTTTAATCTGCCCGGTGAGATAGAGCATTCCTTCCGACAGCGTGGTTTTTCCCGCGTCCACATGGGCGAGTATTCCAATGACGAGCTTCTTCATATAATTCCACAGTCTCTTTCGCGGCGTTCGATTTCTAATCTATATTACTCTAACCATCGCAGCGGGAAATGTCAACCGCTTTGAGCGGCGATTGAATTTCCCAAGCAGATAAACAAATCCCATAAATTGTTACGACATCTTTTAAAAAATATTTTGACATTGACGGGGGATGCCGTTATAATAATTTACGGGATGCGCTAATAATTTAACAAGCGTTGGCGGACTTCAACGCTCGGCGCGATCTGAAATACAAAAAGCAGCCGGATGTCAGAAAATGTGCGGGCAAGTGTATAGATTCAATAAAAGATTAACAATAATTCAGCAAAAAAATAACGATTCTTTACAATTTCCGCATGGAGTGGTTTACTTGTCTTATGAGTATTATTCAAACCTGCATGAACAAAAAGCGCAAGTTACAAAGTTATGAGGAGGGTACAGATGAAGACTGATTTCAAACTCATCGATTCCATTCTGGAACGGCATGGCTGCGACAAGACCCAGGTCATAGGCATTATGCAGGACGTTCAGAAGGAATACCGCTATCTGCCGGAGGATGCGCTGCTGCATATCGCCGACAGGGTCGGCATCAGCAAAGCGAAGATCTACGGCGTGGCGACATTCTATGAGAACTTTTCGCTTAACGCGAAAGGCAAGTATGTTATTAAGTGCTGCAACGGAACCGCCTGCCACGTCAGAAAGTCCGACGACGTGCAGAAAGCCCTGTGGGAGTCCACGGGCATGACCCCGGACCAGCACATTTCCGATGACGGCCTGTTCACCATCGAGCGTGTCTCCTGTCTCGGCGCCTGCGGTCTGGCACCTGTCTGTACCGTGGACGACGTCGTACATCCGTCCATGACCCCGGAAAAAATGCGCGCTCTCATTGCTGAGATCAAGGAGGCTGAGAAAGCATGAAAATAACGTCAAGAGAAATGCTTGATACGTGCCGCCGGCAATACAGCGAAGCGCTTGGCTGCCAGAAAAAGCAGATATTGATATGCGGCGGTTCCGGCTGCGTGGCCGGCGGCTCCAGGGAGGTTCTGGCCCGCATGAAGGAAATCATGGAAGAGCGCGGACTCAACGTGGATGTCGTGCTTCAGCATGAAAGCCATGAGGAATCCATCGGCCTGAAGCATTCCGGCTGCCACGGTTTCTGCGCGCAGGGCCCCCTGATGCGCATAGAGCCCATGGGCCTGCTGTACACGAAGGTCACAGTGGACGACTGCGACGAGATCGTGGAAAAGACCATTGTCGGCGATGAAATTATTGACCGGCTCGTCTATCACGACAACGGTGTGGCCTATCCTCGTCAGGCCGACATCCCCTTTTACAAAAAGCAGTACCGCGTCGCGCTGGAGCACTGCGGACATATAAACGCCGAATCCGTGGAGGAATGCATCGCGGTGGGCGGATATCAGTCCCTTGCGAAGGCACTCTTTGAAATGACGCCTGACGAGATCGTTCAGACAATTTCCGATTCGAACCTGCGCGGCCGCGGCGGCGCGGGCTTCCCAACCGGCAAGAAGTGGGAGCAGGTGGCTGCCCTGCCCGCCGATCCTGTCAAATACATAGTCTGCAACGGCGACGAGGGCGACCCCGGCGCGTTCATGGACCGCTCCGTCATGGAAGGCGATCCACACAGAATGATCGAGGGCATGATTATCGCGGCCATCGCCGTGGGGGCAACCCAGGGCTATATTTACGTCCGCGCCGAATATCCGCTGGCTGTGGAGCGCCTCCAGAAGGCCATCGACGACGATATGGAGTACGGCATCCTGGGCGACAGCATTCTCGGCTCCGGCAAGAGCTTTTACCTGCATATTTCCAAGGGCGCCGGCGCGTTTGTCTGCGGCGAGGGCTCCGCACTGGCAAACTCCGTCGAGGGCAAACGCGGCACGCCGCGTCCGAAGCCGCCCAGGCTGGTGGAAAAGGGCGTGTTTGACAAGCCGACGGTCCTCAATAATGTTGAGACCTTTGCCAATGTCCCCGTGATTATCGACAAAGGCGCGGACTGGTTCAAGAGCATCGGCACAGAGGGAAATTCCGGCACCAAAGCTTTTGCCCTCACCGGCAACATCAAGCACACCGGCCTTATTGAGGTCCCCATGGGCACGACGCTGCGCGAGATCGTTTTCGACATCGGCGGCGGCGTGGAGCACGGAGAGTTCAAGGCCGTTCAGATCGGCGGCCCCTCCGGCGGCTGCCTGACGGAACAGCATCTCGATCTTCCGCTGGATTTTGATTCCGCCAAAAAGGCGGGCGCCATCATCGGCTCCGGCGGTCTTGTGGTCATGGGCTCCGACACCTGCATGGTGGAGATTGCCCGCTTCTTCATGAATTTCACCAAGAAAGAATCCTGCGGCAAGTGCACCACCTGCCGTGAGGGTGTTCCCCGCATTCAGGCGATACTGGAGCGCATTACCAGGGGTCAGGGCAAGATGGAAGACCTGGATATGATGCAGGAGCTGGCGGATACCATCAAGACCTGCTCGCTGTGCGGCCTCGGCAAGACTGCCCCGAACCCGGTCCTGTCCACCATGCGGTATTTCAAGGACGAGTATATCGCCCATGTACAGGAGAAGAGATGCCCCGCCGGTGTGTGCAAGGACCTGTGCATCTTCCGCATTAATCCCAACAAGTGCATCGGCTGCACGAAATGCGCCCGCAACTGCCCGGTGGACGCCATCACCGGCACACTCAAGCAGCCGCACCATATCGACGTTGACAAGTGCATCAAATGCGGCACCTGCAAGGCCGGATGCCCTGTTCACGCCATAGAGGAGGTCTGAGACAATGAAACATATGATCATTGACGGCATAAGCTGTGAATTTGAAAACGCCCGCAACATCCTTGAAGTGGCGCAGCGCAACGGTATCGAGATCCCAAATCTGTGCTATTGCGAGAACCTCAGCATTTACGGCGGCTGCCGCATGTGCGTTGTGGAAAACGAGAAGGGCGCTGTGGAAGCGGCCTGCACCATGATTCCAAGGGACGGCATGGTGATCAGGACCAATACCGCGAAGCTCCGCAAGCACAGGAGACTGATCCTGGAGCTCCTGCTTGCCAGCCACCGCGTGGAATGCACCACCTGTGATCAGTCCGGCAGCTGCAAGCTGCAGGAATACGCCAACCGCTACGGCGTACACGAGGTGCGCTTTGCCAACGATTACTGCAAGGTGCCTATCGACGAGTCCTCCCCCTCCATTGTCCGCGACCCGTCCAAGTGCATCCTCTGCGGCAAATGTGTCCGCATGTGCGCTGAGGTTCAGAACATCAGTGCCATCGACCTGTGCCACCGCGGCAGGGACAGCTATATTTCCTGCGGCTTCGGTCGGAATCTTGCCGACAGCAACTGCGTCGGCTGCGGCCAGTGCGCAGCGGTCTGCCCCACCGGTGCCCTCACCGTGAAAAACGAAGTGAGCAAGCTTTGGGACATGATTTACGACCCCAACAAGAAGGTCGCTGTCCAGATCGCCCCTGCGGTCCGCGTCGGCGTCGGTGAGGAGTTTGGTATCCCCGCCAGCACCCCTGTTATCGGTAAGATTGTCACCGCGCTCAAGATGATGGGAGTCGACTATGTGTTTGATACCTCCCTTACCGCCGACCTCACCATCATGGAGGAGTCCGCCGAATTCTTTGAGAAGCTCAAGAACGGGGATAAGCTGCCGATGTTCACCTCCTGCTGCCCCGGCTGGATCAAGCATATTGAAAAAACCTATCCGCAGATCATGCCTCAGGTGTCCACCTGCGGCTCCCCGATGGAGATGTTCGGCGCGCTGATTCGCCAGCAGTATAAGGGTGAACCTCTGTATTCCGTGGCGGCCATGCCATGCTCCGCGAAAAAGATGGAGGCTGCCCGCCCCGAGCTTGAGAAGGACGGGGAGCGCCTGATCGACCTTGTGATCACGAGCCAGGAGATTGTCCGGATGATCAGGGAGGTCGGCATTGACTTTGCGAAGCTGCCCGATACCGCTCCGGATGAACCTTTTGCCCCCTACACCGGCGGCGGCGTCATTTTCGGTGTTACCGGCGGCGTGACCGAGGCCGTCATCCGCAAGGTCCTGGGCGATACCTCCGACGCCACCATGGCCTCCGTCGCGGAGTGCGGCGTCCGCGGGCTCGACGGCATCAAGGCCTTCGAGGTCACGGCGGGCGATACCACGCTGCGCATAGCCGTGGCGAACGGGCTTGGAAACGCGGATAAGCTCATTGAAAAGGTGGAGTCCGGCGAGGAAGCCTTCGACTTTATCGAAGTCATGGCCTGCCCGGACGGCTGCATCGGCGGCGGCGGACAGCCTCCCGCGTGCAATGCCCGCAAGGAGGAGCGCTATCAGGGCATCTTTGAGGCCGATAAGGAATGCGCCCTCAGGAGTTCCGAACAGAACCCGGCGCTGGATGGCATATACAAGCTGCTTAACGGCCGTGCGCACGAGCTGCTGCACATCCACTATCCAGATCACAACAGATAAACCAGAGTTTTTCTACAGCGCCCGGATGAGATCCGGGCGCTGTTTTTTCTGTGGAAAAATCGACTTACCCACTGTATAATATAAAAAAAGTAACAGGGGGAGGAACAGCTATGGCCGATGTACAGGAATTGACGGTCTGGAGTATGATGCTGCGGCTGCTTCTGGCGGTGGCCGCCGGCGGACTGATCGGACTGGAACGCGAGACAAAACACCGCGCGGCGGGCTTTCGCACCTATATGCTGGTGGCGCTGGGCGCCACGGTGACCATGCTGCTGGCCCAATATCTCAGCTGGATGGTGGAAGGTCCCTGGCTGCATCTGGTAAAAAACGTCGTGCCCACAGATGTGTCCCGGCTGGGGGCGCAGGTGATCAACGGCGTGGGCTTTCTGGGCGCGGGCACCATCATCGTCACCCACCGGCAGGAGATCCAGGGGCTGACCACGGCGGCGGGTCTGTGGGCCTCGGCCTGCATGGGCCTGGCCATCGGCGTGGGGTTTTATACCTGCCTGATCACGGGCGTGGTGCTGATCCTGCTGTGCATGGTGCTGTTTTCCCCCATGGAAAACGCCATCCATGCCACCTCCCGCAGCATGAATATCTATGTGGAGCTGACGGGCATCGGCGATCTCGGCGCGCTGACCCACGGCATCAAGGCTCAGGGCTGTACGATCTATGATTTGGAACTGAACAAGAGCGGCGAAGGCGGCGCCCGCCGCCTGTCCGCCATCTACACCGTGAGCCTGCAGAAAAAGCAGGAGCACGCGGAACTCCTGGCCCGCCTCTCCGCGGTGGACGGCGTGGTCAGCATTGAAGAAAACTGAAAGGGGGAGAAGAACTTGCTGCACGTATTCGACTTTATGCGGGAGATGACCACGCTCTCCGTGGTACTGCGGATGTTGCTGGCCTTCCTGTGCGGCGGCGTCATCGGCCTCGAGCGCGAATATAAGCACCGCCCGGCGGGCTTCCGCACCCATATCCTCATCTGCCTGGGTGCGGCCATGACCACCCTCACCAGCCAGTATCTCTACCTCACCATGCAGATGTACACCGATGTGGCCCGCCTGGGCGCGCAGGTTATCGCGGGTATCGGCTTCATCGGCGCGGGCACCATCGTCGTCACCCGCCAGCGGAGAGTGAAGGGCCTGACCACGGCGGCGGGGATGTGGACCTCGGCGATCATCGGGCTGGCCTGCGGCGCGGGCTATGTGGAGTGCGCCATTTTTGCCACGCTGCTGGTGATGGCGGCGGAAATGCTGCTGATCCGGCTGGAATACCGGGTGGCCTCCGGGGCGCGGGAAATGAACATCTATGTGGAATATACCGAGGCCGACCGGATGACGGAGATCCTGCAGGGCCTCCGGGCGGAGAAGGTGCGGATCACCAATCTGGAAATTTCCCGCCGGGTGGAGGGCGACCGGCGCTACAGCGCGGTCGTGTCCCTCGGCAATCTTCGGGGCATCCCCGCGGAGCGGCTTCTCAGCCGCTTGGAAGCCATGGACGATGTGCTGCTGGTGGAGGAAATGTAAGACTCAAAAAAATTCCGGCGCGAGCGTTTCGCGCCGGAATTTTTGGTAACTATGTACTAGAGCAGGTATTTCACCAGCAGCAGCAGGACCACCCCGGGCACGCCCAGAATGCCGGCCACCAGGGCGTTGATCCAGTTTACCCCCAGCGATACGCCCACAAAGCCGCCCAGCCAGTTCACCACGAACAGGATCACAAAGCCCATGAGCCCGTTGAGCAGCAGCTTCACCGCGATCTTCAGCGGGGTTTTCAGCAGCTTGAAAAGCAGCAGCAGAGCGCCCAGCGCGACCACGACGATGAGGATGGTGTAAAGATTATCCATCGGTATTTCCCTCCTGCGGATAGAGCGCCTTCAAGTCCTTCACGGCGCAGTTGTAGCGCGACTGAAGAGCGCTGATTTCATAGATGGCGGCGTCCATCACGGCGTGATCCGTGATGTTGTCAAAGGCCGACCAGGCGCAGTCAAGCTTGTCCCGGATGTCGCCGATCTCGCTGCGGACCCGGGCCCGCTCGGCCTTCAGCATTTTTTTTTCTTTGCGTTTTTCAGACATGGAAAAGCCTCCCGAAAGTACTTTTCCATTAGTCTATACAGTATGCGGGAAAATTAAACGAAATGCCGGGTTTTTCCATGCGTAGCCGCGCAAGGGCAGCATATACTATTCTCGGACAAAGCAAACGGTGTCCGGCAGGGTTTTTATCAAACGAAGCTCAAAGCCGGTGCGTGTTCTCAAAGGACATTGCGAATGGCTGTGTTTCCGCCATTGCGGCGGACACTACCGGGCGGAGCGACAGGCCGTATCGCGTGGATACGGATTCCTCCTTCAGCCGTGCCTTGTCAAGCGCCGGAATTTCTTCCGGTACGGGCGGGATTGTCGAAAGACGATCCCGCTTTGCTTTTGGCTTGAAATTTTGCCGCGGGTACGGTATACTATATAAGTTAAAATATGCGATGAAATATCCACAATATCTTGTATTTGCGAGGAAGAGAACCATGACGAAAGCAAACCCCGAATATGGCAACGACAGTATCTCCCAGCTCAAGGGCGCGGACCGCGTCCGCCGCCGGCCGGGCGTTATCTTCGGCTCCGATGGGCTGGAGGGCTGCGAACACGCTGTTTTCGAGATCCTTTCCAACTCCATCGACGAAGCCCGCGAGGGACACGGTGACATTATAACACTCACTCGCTTCGCCGACAAGTCCGTCGAAGTGGAGGATTTCGGCCGGGGCTGCCCTATGGATTGGAACCCGGTGGAAAAACGCTACAACTGGGAGCTGGTGTACTGCGAGCTGTATGCCGGGGGCAAGTATAAAAACGACGAGGGCGAGAGCTACGAATACTCGCTGGGCCTCAACGGCCTCGGCTCCTGCGCCACGCAGTATGCCTCGGAATTTATGGACGTCACCGTCTGGCGGGACGGCAATAAATACGAGATACACTTCAAAAAGGGCAAGCCCTGCGGGAAAAAGGGGGAGGAACTGATCGTTACGCCCGCCGACCGAAAAAAGACCGGCACCACCACCCGCTGGCGGCCCGATATCGACGTCTTTACCGACATCGACATCCCGGTGGAGTATTTTGAGGACATCCTCCGGCGGCAGGCCGTGGTCAACGCGGGTGTCACCTTCCGCTTCCGCAGCGAGGTCAACGGCAGATTCGAGACGAAGGACTACCGCTACGAGCACGGCATATTGGATTATGTAAACGAAGTCGCCGGAGAGGGCGCGCTCACCGCGCCGGAGTTCATCGAATGTGAGCGCAGGGGCCGCGACCGGCCGGACAAGCCGGACTACAAGGTCAAAATCTCCGCGGCCTTCTGCTTTTCCAACAAGGTCAATCTCACGGAATATTACCACAACTCCTCCTGGCTGGAGCACGGCGGCAGCCCGGAGAAGGCCACCCGCAACGGCTTCGTCTACGCCATCGACGCCTATCTCAAAAAGCTGGGCAAATACCAGAAAAATGAATCCAAGATCACCTTCCAGGACGTGCAGGACTGTCTGGCGCTGGTGACCAACTGCTTCTCCACCCAGACCTCCTACGAAAACCAGACCAAAAAGGCCATTACGAATAAGTTCATTCAGGACGCCATGACGGATTTCTTCAAGGAGCAGCTGGAGATCTATTTCATCGAGAACAAGCCCGAGGCCGACCGCATCGCCGAGCAGGTGCTGATTAACAAGCGCTCCCGGGAGACGGCGGAGAAGGCCCGGCAGGGCATGAAGAAAAAGCTTACCGGCTCCATCGACATCGCCAACCGCGTGCAGAAATTTGTGGACTGCCGCAGCAGGGACACCGGCGTGCGGGAAATCTACATCGTGGAGGGCGATTCCGCCCTGGGCGCCTGCAAGCAGTCGAGAAACGCGGAATTTCAGGGCCTGATGCCGGTGCGCGGCAAAATACTCAACTGTCTCAAGGCGGACTTCGTGCGCATTTTCAAAAGCGAGATCATCACCGACCTGCTGAAGGTGCTGGGCTGCGGCGTGGAGGTGCGGGACAAGCACACCAAGGACCTGGCCGATTTCGACGTGAACAACCTCCGCTGGAACAAGGTCATCATCTGCACCGACGCCGATGTGGACGGCTACCAGATCCGCACGCTGATTCTCACCATGCTGTACCGTCTGGTGCCCACGCTCATCCGGGAGGGTTACGTTTACATCGCGGAATCTCCGCTCTATGAGATCGAATGCAGGGGCAAAACCTGGTTTGCCTATACCGACCGGGAAAAGACCGACATCGTGGAAAGCTTCGGCGGCGCGAAATGCACCATCAACCGCTCCAAGGGCCTCGGCGAGAACGACCCGGAGATGATGTGGCTGACCACCATGAACCCCGACACCCGTCGGCTCATCCGGGTCATGCCCGAGGACGCCGAGCGCATGGACGAGGTGTTCGATCTGCTGCTGGGCGACAATCTGGACGGCCGCAAGGAGCACATTGCCGAGCAGGGCTACCTGTATCTCGACATGGCCGATATTTCGTAAGGAGGCGCGGCAATGAAATATTTTACCGCCGTAAAGCTCACCAAGGGCCTGGCCATCGCCTCCGCCGTGCTGTGCGTGGGCGGACTGATGTTCACCGGCAATCTCTCCGCGCTGCGCGCCGTGCTCACCGCGGCGGCGCTGCTGTGTCTGGTTTCGGCCCTCATCGTCACGCTGACCTTCTGCAAATGCCCCAACTGCGGCAAGCACATCTTTTTCGGCGCGGCCAAGGTGGTGTACTGCCCCAACTGCCGCCGCAGTCTGGAGACCGGAAAAAAGGTCAGCAAGAAGAGAGCCAACAGCACATTCAAAAAATAATTACGGGAAGGATCGCCGCCCATGCCAAAGAAAAAGAAACCCGACGAGGAGATCAAACACGCCGCCGATCCCAATGTGATGGGCCTGCGGGCCGAGACTGTGGAGCAGCCCATCACGGAGACACTGGAGACCAACTATATGCCCTACGCCATGTCGGTCATCGTCTCCCGCGCCATTCCGGAGATCGACGGCTTCAAGCCCTCCCATCGGAAGCTGCTGTATACCATGTATAAAATGGGCCTGCTCACCGGGGGCCGGACGAAGTCCGCCAACATCGTGGGCCAGACCATGAAATTGAACCCCCACGGCGACGCCGCTATCTACGACACCATGGTGCGTCTGTCCCGGGGCTATGAGGCGCTGCTGACGCCCTTTGTGGATTCCAAGGGCAACTTCGGCAAAATGTTCTCCCGGGATATGTCCTGGGCGGCGCCGCGCTATACGGAAGCCAAGCTCTCCGCCATCTGCGCCGAGCTTTTCCGGGACATCGACAAGGACACCGTGGAATTTTGCGACAACTACGACGGCAGCATGAAGGAACCGACCCTGCTGCCCACCACCTTCCCCAACGTGCTGGTGTCCGCCAATCTGGGCATCGCCGTGGGCATGGCCAGCCAGATCTGCGGGTTCAATCTGGGGGAGGTGTGCGAGACCGCCATCGCCCTTTTGCAGGACCCGGAGCATGACGTGCTCTCCACGCTGCCCGCGCCGGACTTCCCCGGAGGGGGCGAAATCCTCTACGACCGGACGGAGATGGAGCGCATCTACCAGACCGGCCGGGGCGGCTTCAAGGTGCGGGCCCGCTGGCGCTTTGTGCCCGCGGAAAACCTCATCGAGATCTATGAGATCCCCTATACCACCACCGCCGAGGCCATCATGGACAAGGTGGCGGAGCTGATCAAGGCCGGCAAGGTACGGGAGATCAACGATATGCGCGACGAGACCGATCTGGGCGGCCTGAAGCTGGCCATCGACCTCAAGCGCGGCACCGACCCGGAAAAGCTGATGCAAAAGCTGTTCCGCATGACGCCGCTGATGGATTCCTTCCCCTGCAATTTTAACATTCTCATTGAGGGGACGCCCCGCGTCATGGGCGTGGGCGAGATTCTTTCCGAGTGGACGGCCTGGCGCATGGAATGCGTCCGCCGCCGGGTCTACTTCGAGCTGGCCAAAAAGAAAGACAAGCTGCACCTGCTGAAGGGCCTGGAAAAGATCCTGCTGGACATCGACAAGGCCATCGCCGTCATCCGCAATACCCAGCATGAGGAGGATGTGGTCCCCAACCTGATGACCCAGTTCGGCATAGACGAGACCCAGGCCGAGTTTGTGGCGGAGATCAAGCTGCGCAACATCAACCGCGAGTACATCCTCAAACGCGTGGCGGAGACCGACGAGCTGGAAAAAGAAATCGCCGATCTGGAGGATGTGGTCTCCAGCAGGCGCCGCATCAGGGCCATCATTATCGCCGAGCTGAAGGATGTGATCAAAAAGTACCCCTCGCCCCGCCGCACCGGGCTGGTATACGACGCCGCGCCGGGCGAAGCCGCGGCGGAGGACGAGACCGAGGATTACCATGTGACCCTGTTCGTCTCCCGGGAGGGCTATTTCAAAAAGATCACCGACGCGTCCCTGCGGATGTCCTCCGAGCAGAGATATAAGGAGGGCGACGGGCTTTTAACGTCCTTTGAGGCCTCCAACCGCGCGGAACTGCTGGTGTTCACCGACCGGGCGCAGGTTTATAAGACCCGCTGCGCCGATTTTGAGGACACCAAGGCCTCCGCGCTGGGCACCTTCCTGCCTACCAGGCTGGAGATGGACGACGGCGAGCGGGTGGTCGCGGTGGCGGATCCCGGCGATTACCGCGGCCAGCTCCTGCTGCTGTTTGAAAATGGCAAGGCGGCCCGCTTCGGCATGGACGTTTACGAGACCAAGACCAACCGCAAGAAGCTGGTCAACGCCTTTTCCGACAAATCGCCCCTGCGCGGTATCCTGTTCTTCCGGGAGGAACTGGATGTGGCCGCCTTCGCGGACGACGGGCGCGCGCTGGTGTTCAACACCGCGCTTTTGCAGCCCAAGACCAGCCGCACCACTCAGGGCGTGGGCTGTATGAGCCTGAAGGCCCGGCGGAAGCTTCAGCGGGCCGAGCCGCTGGAGGGGGCCGGGATCAAGAATGTCGCCCGCTACCGCGTGCGTACCCTGCCGGCCGCCGGCGCGGTGCTGCGCGAGGAGGACAGGGGAGAGGAGCAGCTTTCGCTGATCGGGGATTGAGATGAAACAAAAGACCGTCCTTGCCGCTCTCAGCAAGTACTTTCTCATCACACTTGGCGCGCTGATCTATGCCGCGGGCTTCGATTTTCTGCTTTACCCCAACGACGTCGTCTCCGGCGGCGTCACCGGCATCGCCATGATCCTCAACAAGCTGGCCGGACTGCCTATCGGCGTCATGACCATCGTGATAAACGTGCCGCTTTTCGCGGTGGCATGGAAAAAGTTCGGTCTGAAATTTATTATCGACTCCCTGCTGGGGATGGTGCTGTCCTCCATATTCGTGGACCTGCTGGCGATGCCGGGCATCGTCCTTACCCATGAGCCGCTGCTGGCATGCCTTATCGGCGGCGTCATCAAGGGCTTCGGCTTCGGCATTATTTACTGGGAGGGCGCCACCACCGGCGGCAGCGATATTCTGGCCAAGATGGTGCGCAGCCGTTATCCTTACATCAATTTCGGCACCATCATCCTGGTGATGGACGCCGTTATCATTCTGGCCTTCGCCGTCATCTTCAGCAACTTTGAAGCCGCCATGTACGGCGTCATCGCCATGTTCGTCACGACCAAGGTGGTGGATCTGGTGCTGTACGGCATCAACACCTATAACGTCTGCTATATTGTCAGCAGCCGCAGCGGGGAGGTGTCGGGCGAAATCACCGGCACCATGCACCGGGGCGTCACCATCCTCCACGGCGAGGGCGCTTATACCGGCGAGGAAAAACAGGTGCTAATGTGCGTGGTGAAGCGCTCGGAAAGCGTAAAGCTCCGCGCCATCGTCAAATCCGCGGACCCGGAAGCGTTCTTGATCGTCACCGACGCGAAAAATGTGTTCGGCCACGGTTTCGGCGACATCGCCGACGCCGGCTGAAAGGAGCAGCTATGACCAGACGCCTGACAAGTTTCATTCTGTGCGCCGCACTGCTGTTGATGCTGTGCGGCTGCGGCAGCCTGTTCGATAAGGACTATTCCAGGGAGACCGACTATGTCAGCTCCGGGGATGCAGGCAGCGACGGAAAAAGTCAGGTGAAAAACTATTACGGGCTGAAGCAGGCCATCCTGCAGCTGGTGGAGACCCATGCCGCCAGCGGCGTCATCACTTTCGGCGAGTACGACGGCGACATCAGCACCGACCTCTCCAACGTCTGCTGGGAGCTGCGCACCCAGAACGCCCTGTGCGTCTACTGCGTGGACAGCATCGGCTACGAACTCAACCATATCGTATCCTACGAGGAGGCCACCATTTCCATCCGATACAGCCGCACCCAGCAGGAGACGGAACAGATTGTCTCCGTGGCCTACTCCACCGGCATCCGCGACCATCTGCTTGCCGCGGTGGAAAATCTCAGCGGCAAGGTGGTGCTGCTGGTGAAAAACAGCGCGCTGGATGAGGAAGGCGTCAAAAAACTGGTGACCGATATTTATATGGACGACCCCACCTGCGCCGTCAAGGCCCCAAAGGCCACCGTCTATATGTACAGCGGCACGGGGTTGGAGCGGCTTTTCGACGTGACGCTCAGTTATGGCGGTACGGCCTCGTCGCTGAAGTATCAGAAGACCCGGCTGGATGCCGCTGTAAGCGCCGCCGTGGACGCCTCCAAGGGCGATACCGAGATCCATACGGCGCTGAAAATCTGCGCCTACCTGGTGGGGCACAGCAAATATACCGCCGATTCCGGCGCCTCCTCCGCCTATGACGCGCTGGTGAGCTGCAATGCGGACAGCTGCGGTCTGGCACTGGCCTACAAGGCGCTGTGCAACCAGCTGGGCCTCCAGTGCGAGGTGGTGACGGGACTGAAGGAATCCGCCGACCACAACTGGAACATCATCAAGCTGGGGGACGATTATTATCATGTGGATGTGTCCACCTGCCGGACGGACGGATACGAGGCGGGCTTCCTGCGCAGCGACCAGGACATCTGGGGCGTGTACAAATGGGACGCCGCGGCTTACACGGAATGCCACGGCCCGCTGACTTACGCGGACGCGGCGGGCTGAGTTTTGGAAAATTCGGGCTTGACAAGGCGCTGTTTTGTGGTACAATCAAACACGTTCTGATTGCGGCCATAGCTCATCTGGTAGAGCGCCACCTTGCCAAGGTGGAGGTAGCGAGTTCGAGCCTCGTTGGCCGCTCCATTCAAAAAAACGACTTGCCATGGCAAGTCGTTTTTTGGTGTGCTATCTGTAGAAGTACTGGCCATTCGGAAAAGGAGCAAACTATGACGACAGACGTTGTAATCATCGGCGCGGGCCCCGCAGGCATCTTTACGGCGCTTGAGATGATCCGCAAAGGCAGCAAAAAGAAGATCGTGCTGGTGGAAAAAGGCAAATCGGTGGAGGACCGCCGCTGCCCCAAGGCCATCACGGGCAAGTGCATGAACTGCAAGCCTTACTGCCACATTACCACCGGTTTTTCCGGCGCCGGCGCTTTTTCGGACGGCAAGCTCTCCCTCAGCCACGAGGTTGGCGGCGACCTGCCCACGCTCATCGGCGAGGGGAAGGCGCAGGAGACCATCGACTATGTGGACGATATCTATCTGGAATTTGGCGCGGACATGCATATCGAGGGCGTCGGCGATGCGGAAAAGACCAAGGCCATCCGCCGCCGGGCCATTGCGGCCGGGCTGAAGCTGGTGGATTGCCCCATCCGCCACATGGGCACCGAAAAGGCCCACGACATCTATTTGGGCATAGAGCACTATCTCATGGAGCGCGGCGTGGAGATCCTTTTCGGCAGGGAGTGCCGCAACCTCATCATTGAAAACGGCTTGTGCAGGGGCGTACTGCTGGCCGACGGCGACAGAGAGACCGAGCTCCTGGCCGGAAACACCGTGGTGGCCACCGGCCGCCGGGGCGCGGACTGGCTGGAGAGCCTGTGCACCGAGCACGGCATCGAGCATCAGGCCAGCACTGTCGATATCGGCGTGCGGGTGGAAGTGCGCAACGAGGTCATGGAGGAGATCAACGACGTCCTCTACGAATCCAAGCTCATCGGCTACCCGGCCCCCTTCAAAAATAAGGTCCGCACCTTCTGCCAGAACCCGGGCGGCTATGTGGCCCAGGAGAACTACGACAACGACCTGGCCGTGGTCAACGGCCACTCCTTCAAGGATAAGAAGTCGGAGAACACCAACGTGGCCATCCTCTGCTCCCACAACTTCTCCATCCCCTTCAACCAGCCCATCGCCTACGCCCAAAAGGTGGGAGAGCTGACCAATATGCTGGGCGACGGGCACATCATGGTGCAGCGCTTCGGCGACATTCTGGACGGCAAGCGCACCTGGCAGAAGGAATTGAATTTCTCCAACGTCCGCCCCACGCTGCCGGACGCCATTGCCGGCGATATCACCGCCGCCATGCCCTACCGCGCCATGATCAACATTATCAACTTTATTCAGGCCGTGGATCAGGTTGTGCCGGGCTTCGCCGCCTATGAGACCCTGCTCTACTCCCCGGAGCTGAAGTTCTATTCCAACAAGATCAAAATGGACACGGATTTTAATACCAACGTCAGGGGCCTGCACTGCCTGGGCGATTCCTCCGGCTGGACGCGGGGCCTGATGATGGCCTCCGCCATGGGTACGCTCATGGGCCGAAAATTGGCCGCGGAAAGATAGACACAGCAGATCGGACGGCTTTTGCCGTCCGATCATTTTTTGCCGCCGGCCGTCCCCTTCGACCGCGTTCCCCGTTGACAGGAAACGGGATTCCCCTGTATAATATGTATCTAAGTGTAGTCAACAGGCCCGTATGCCCGAAAGAGTGAATGCTATGGATAATAATCCCAATACCCCAAAACGAAATACCCCCAGCATTGAAAGCAAGCTGCGGCACAACATCGTCCGTTTGCCGGTGGAGATCCGCAAGGCCAGCGGCATCGTCATCTGGGGCCGCCGCATCAAATCGCTGGTTTTTACCACCGATATCGCCATCATCCGCAACTGCGATGCCGACGCCGTGCTGGCGGTCTACCCCTTCACGCCCCAGCAGGCCATCAGCAGCTGCATCATCCAAAGCGCCTATATCCCCGTGTTCTGCGGGGTGGGCGGCAGTCTCACCAAGGGCATCCGCTCCATCTCCATGGCCAAAGATGCCGAAGCCATGGGCGCGATGGGCGTGGTGGTGAACGCCGCCGTGTCCAACGTCAATCTGGCGGCCATCGCGGCCACGGTGGACATCCCCGTGGTGGTGACGGTGGTCACCCCGGACACGGATATCGCCGCCCGCATCGCGGCGGGCGCCTCCATCCTCAACGTCTCCGCCGCGGATAAGACGCCGGGGCTGGTGCGCAAGATCCGGGAGAGCCATCCCGAATTTCCAATCATCGCCACCGGCGGGCCCACGCCGGAATCCGTGGCCGAAACGGTGGAGGCCGGGGCCAACGCCATCAGCATCACGCCTCCCAGCACCAAGGCGCTGTTTTCCGCCATCATGAAAAACTACCGCGAGCCCGAGGGCAGCCGGGATTTCATGGAACCGTAAAACCGCCGCAAGATCGGCACGATCGAATAGGCCCTTCAGCAGGCGGCGGACCCGTATTTTTCGCGGCGTCTGCCGCTTATTCAGTTGAATAATCACCCAGAAACTGGTATCCTGATATTATCATTAAAAAAGGGATGGCCTGGGAAATGAAAAACGCCGCCTCCAGACTCCTGTGCCTGCTGCTGACTCTGCTGCTGCTCACCCCCGCGCTGCCTGTGCGGGCGGAGGGGCTCTATGGGGACGCGTCGGGCCACTGGGCGGAGGCGGCGCTTTTGCGCGCCGTGGGAGAGGGCCTGCTCGTAGGCTCCGGCGATAAACTGGCCCCGGACGGAGCCGTATCCAGAGCCCAGGCGGCGGTGATCCTCAACCGGGTACTGGGGGCGGAGGAGGCTGCCGACCTCACCGGAAAGACCGACGTGCCCGTTACGGCGTGGTATTACGACGCCATGGCCAAGGCCGTCTCGCTGGGGTATCTCACCGTGCCCAGGGCGGCGGTGATGGAACGGGCCATGACCCGGCAGGAGATGTTCGCCGTGCTGGCCGCCGCGTTCTCGCTGAACCTGGCGGAGACGGACGAGACGGCGCTGGCTGCTTTCAGCGATGGAAGCGGGCTGACCGGCGCATTCCGCCGCGCGGCGGCGTCGCTGTGCGGGCAGGGCCTGCTGGCAGGCTCCGGCGGCAGGCTGCGGCCCGGCGACAAGGCTACCCGGGCGGAATTTGTGACGCTGCTCTACAGGATCACGGACACCTTCGCCGTGGCCGGCTGCGGGGAGACCGCGCCTGCGCTGAAAGCGGGGGAGAGCGCCGTGCTGCGCTGCGATGATTTGACTTCGCTCACCGCCGACGGGGCGCAGGCCACGGTGGTCTTTGCCCAGCGCGCGGGCGACGCGTATTTGAGCCAGCCGGCCTCGCAGGTCATCGTGGGTCCCGGCGGGGGAACCGTGACCGTGGCGGGCAGCGTGAAGCGGCTGGACGTGACCGGCGCGGGCCGGACAGTGGCGATAACAGGTTTTGTGGAAAAGCTGATCGTCGGCGCCGACGCGCAGGTGACCGTCACCGGCGCGGTGGGGCAATTGATTGCCGCCGCCGACTGCACCGTCACCGGCACTGGCCGGGTGAACAGCGCGGAAGTGCGCGTGCCCACCGCCGCGCTGGCGGTCTGCCCCGGGGGCTATGCCCGGCTGGGCGGCGTCGAGGCCGCCCTTGACGCGCCGCAGACGCTGGCGGCGGGGGAGAAGCTGACAGTCACCGCCGCGCTGAAAAACGCGCCTGCCGGCGCTGTGTGCGGCTATACATGGTTTGTGGGCGGCACCGCCGCCGAGAGCGGCGTCGTGCCGGACGACGGCAAATTGACTTATACGCCCACCGTGGCCTATTCCGCCCACATGGCCGACACCATGGCGCTGGGCCTGCTGCTGACGGTCCGGACCGACGGCGCGCTGGAGAGCCGGTATTTCACCGCCTCCGTCCAGCTCCAGAATTACCCGGCCAGCCACTATTACGGGGCCGACGCGGCCCGGGTGCTGGATCTGGTGACCACCTACCAGTACCCCACCGCCGTGCTGTACGACGGCTGGCTGTATGCGGACAGCGCGCTGCGTACCCGCACCCGCTATGTGCCGGCGGGCACGGAGGCCGTGTGCGTTTCCAGCGAGGGCTCCTCGGCTGCGCAGCTCCGCCTGACCGACGGCGCTGTGGGCTGGATCTCGCCGGGCAGCATCCGCTGCGCCGCCGGCAATTGCACCCGGAGCGAGGATTACGCCGCCGCCGACAAGGAAATCTGGGTTAACGCGAAGGACTATACCAGCGCTACCGATTCTCTTGTCTGGGTCAGTCTCAGCTGCCAGAAGGTGAACGTATTCACCCGCGGTACCGGCGGCTGGGAGCTGTGCAGGACCTTTTCCTGCGCCTCCGGGGCCAATGCCAGCCCCACGCCTACGGGCAGCTATGCCATCAGCTATCACCAGACCCGCTGGGATTACGGCAGCTACTGGTGCGGTCCCATCACGGGGTTTTACGGCGGCTATGCGTTCCATTCCTGGCTCAACCGGCCCGACGGCAGCGCCTACAACCACGCGCTGGGACAGCCCGTTTCCCACGGCTGTATCCGCATGGAGGACGCCGGGGCCCAGTATCTGTACACGCTGCCCATGAACACCCGGGTGGTGGTGTTTTAAAACCGGGATGCTTCGGAGAAAGCTCCGAAGCATCCCGGTCATTCCTGATAGCTGTTGGCCGCGAAAACGTGTCTGGCCAGCCCCTCCGAAACATAGTCGAACATTACGCAGCCGTAATCCTTCCCGCTCAGAAGCTCATGCTGAATGAACCAGCCGTTCATTACCTGAGCGTATTTCAGCGGCATGCCGCAGGCGCCGGTGCCCTTGGTGCTGAGATAATTGAGTAGCAGCGTGCCTTTCTCCGCCTGCGAGTGGTCGATACAATAGGCCACGGCGCTCCATTTGTCCTGGGTGCCGTATGCGTAGTGATCCTGCACGCACAGCGCGAGATCGTCGCTCACCGTCTGGGTGACGCAGGGGATCCCGGCCACGCCGGAGCCGCCCTGGTCGGCCCAGCAGAAGTTCAGGCCGGAAAGCCCCTCCTCTCCCGCGCCGTAGCGCCGGGCCAGCACGATCTTGCCCCTTACCTCGTCCAGCGCGGGGTCGCGGTTCTCGGTGTAGAGCCCGCCGCCGTCGCCGAAGCTGGCCAGCAGCGCGTCCTCCACCTGCCGGGCGTCGGCGTCGCCGTGCTCGTGCTTGACCAGCATCAGGATCGTCTCCGTGGGATGCGCGGCGAGAAAGGCCCGGCAGTCGGCCACAACGGCGTCAAAGCTCAGGGCGTCCGCCGTGAGGCTTGCGGAGGCTTTGCAGTCCAGAATACTGTGGGAGAGGGTCAGCGAGACGGTCCCGTCGCCGTTGCCGTGGGTGTTCAGCCGGATATCCAGCACCCGCACGCCCATGTCCAGCTGCTGGGCGATGGACGAATCCTGACACCGGCCGATCAGCGGCAGCGTGACATATTCCGTGGCGCTGTCATGGGTGCCGGGCATGCTGATCTCACTGAGAGTCAGGTCTCCGTCCACTTTGGCCATCCAGTCGGCGGCGGAAACGGATTCCCAGACGCCCTCGTCGGCGTCGTCGCTGTAATCCCGCTTGGCCGGAGTGCCAGTGGGGCGATACAGCAGCAGTGCCGTTCCTGCCAGCGCAATCAGTATGGCCAACAGGATCGGCAGGATTATTCTGGATTTATGCGTTTTTACTTTCATCGTCGATATCCTTTCCGGGACAATAGCAATCGAACCAGGCCTCCAGATGGCGATGATAGCCCGGCGTATCCACAAGATAGCTCAGGCCGTGATCCGCGCCGGGCACGGTGAACAGCTCCTTGGGCGCGGCGCAGGCCTCGTAATTTTCCCGGGAAAACCGGGTGGGGACGAATTCGTCCGCCTCGCCGTGAATAAACAGCACCGGGATCCTGTCGTTTTTCATTGAGGGCAGCGTGCTGCACTGGTACAGGTCGAAGCCCGCCAGCAGCCGGCACCAGAGATTCAACCCCCACAAAATAGGCCGGGGCTTCAGGTGGAAGGCCCGCTGGGCCACGCTGCCCAGCTCGTCGCGCAGGGAACTGTAGCCGCAGTCCGCCACGGCGGCCTTCACGGCGTCCGGCAGCCCCGTATCCAGCGCCATCAGTACGGCGGACGAACCCAGCGAAATACCCGCCGCGACGATGGGCAGCCCGGCATAGCGCGCCGCGGCGTAGTCGCACCACATCTTGACGTCTTTCTTTTCCCTGGCGCCGAAGGTGATATAGCGGCCCTCGCTGTCGCCGCAGGCCCGCTGGTTGGGCAGCAGCAGGGTGAAGCCCAGGTCGTGGTAGTATTGTGCCGAGGCGCCCAGATCCCGCAGGGGTGTGGAGCGGTAGCCGTGCATGGACAGGAGGACACCCCGGGGCTGGTCGGCCTCCAGCAGCATGGCCCGCAGCTTCAGCCCGTCGAAGGAGCGCAGTTCCACGGTCTCATAGGGCTGGGCGCGGAACCAGTCGGCACCGGCGCGGATCACGCCGGCATATTTTTTCCAGGTCCGGCCGGTGGACTCGTCGGTATAGCCGGCCTTGGTCTTCGTGCGGCGAAAGCCTATCAGGAACATCGCCAGCGTAGAGATCAGATACAGTGCCGTCAGGATCAGCACAGCGAGCAGCGCAATTCTCAACCCGAATCGCCTCTTTCTCCCGGATTGTAACCCAAAACCTGTGCGCTGACAATCCCGGCATCCCACGATTTAACAAATTATTGATAACTTTGCGGGCTATTGTGATACAATACCATGCATACCAAAATGCGGTGCGATCCGCGTTTCCGATATTCTGATTTCAGGAGCAGACCATGAGAGAAAAAATGGCCAGATTCATGGCGGGCCGCTACGGCGGCGATCAACTGAACAGATTCGTGGCGGTGAGCGGCTGCGTATTGATCCTCGTCGGCTTCTTTGTCGGCGGCGTGGTCTCGCTGCTGTTATACTTCGTGTCTCTGGCGGGACTGGTATGGTCGTACTACCGGATGTTCTCCCGCAATTTTGACAAGCGCCGTCAGGAAAACGCCCGCTACCTCCGCTTCAAGCAGCGGATGAATTCCGACGTCCGTCTGAATAAAGAGCGCTGGAGCCAGCGCCGGGACTATAAATTCTTCACCTGTCCCGCCTGCCACACCACGCTGCGGGTTCCCAAGGGCAAGGGCAAGATCAACATCGTCTGCCGCAAGTGCGGCAACTCCTTCCAGGGGAAGACCTGAACCATGTTCGGCTATGTGATCGCCAATCCTCAGGGGCTGGACGAGCAGCGCTTCGCCCGCTACAAAAGCTTCTACTGCGGCCTGTGCCGCACGCTCAAGGCCCGCTACAGCGGCTGGATGCGCCTCACCCTCACCTACGACATGACCTTCCTCGCGCTGCTGGAAAACGCGCTGTACGAGCCGGAGGAGACCTCCGGCATGGAGAGATGCGCCGTCCACCCGGTGAAGACCCATGCCTGGATCCACAGTGAGTTTACGGACTACGCCGCCGACCTCTCCGTGCTGCTGACCTACCTCAAATGCATGGACGATTGGGACGACGACTGCGACCCCGTCAGGAAGGCGGAGGCTTCTGTGCTGCGCCCCGCCTATGAAGCGGTGTGCCGGCGGTACCCCCGCCAAAGCGGCGTCATCCGCGACTGCATGGCCGCCATCAGCGGGATCGAGCGCCGCCGCGACCCCAATCCGGACGCCGCCGCCAACTGCTTCGGCATACTGATGGGTGAGCTTTTTGTCTGCCGGGAGGATCGCTGGAGCGACACGCTGCGCGCCATGGGCGCCGCGCTGGGCCGGTTCATCTACCTTGTGGACGCCGCGGTGGATCAGGAAAAAGATCAAAAGCGTTTTCGCTATAATCCGCTGGAGGCCCTGCCCGACACCGCGGGCGACCATTATCGCGCCGCCCTTGAAATGCTTCTGGGACGCTGCGTATTTGAATTTGACAAGCTGCCCATCGTGAAGGACGCCGATATTCTGCGCAACATTCTGTGCAGCGGCGTGTGGACGGTCTATCTCAATAAATTTGATCCTCCTCAGAAAGGAGCTCCGGATGATACAGGATCCCTATAAAGTCCTCGGCGTGTCGCCGGATGCCACCGACGAGGAGATCAAGACGGCCTACCGCAATCTGGCCAAGAAGTACCACCCCGACCGCAATCCCGGCAACAAAGCCGCCGCGGAAAAAATGAACCAGATCAACGCCGCTTATGACCAGATCAAAAACGGCACCGGCGGGGGTGCCTATCAGCCCGGCGGCGCACAGGGCGCCTACACGGGCTGGGACCCGTTCGCCGGCGGATATCAGCAGTATCAGCAGCAGACCGACCGCCCGGAATGCCAGGCCGCGGCCAGCTTCATTTCCAACGGCCGCTATCAGGAGGCGCTCAACGCCCTCTCCGGCGTGCCGGAGGCGGAGCGGGACGGACGATGGTATTACCTTTCGTCCATCGCCAATATGTATCTGGGCAACAGCGTGGCCGCGCTGGAGCACGCCCGCAGGGCCGTCCAGATGGACCCGGACAACGGCGAATATCGCCGGCTGCTGGAGACGCTCCAGTCCGGCGGAGGGTATTACCAGAACTACAGCGCCAATTACGGCGCGTCCTCCTCACCTGTGAATAAGATCTGCACCGCGCTGTGCATCGCCAACCTGCTGCTGTCCCTTTGCGGCTACGGTTACGGTTATGGCGGCATTCTCTGCTGCTGACGTACTTCTCTTCTGCAAAAAGTGCGCAAAAAATTTTATAACCGCTTCCGGGCACGGCAATCCTCTGCCGCGTGCCGTCCGGTGGCGGAGCGCGGCGGGAGATGAGACCCCCAGGGAGCTGCCGGGGATGCTGCCGGTCCCTTGCTTCCTTTGCTAAAGGGAGGCGGCGCGTAACGCCGGAGAGATTCACCAAAATATAGCATTTGAGCCTCCCTGTGCGCAGGGAGGCTCATTTTTGCCGCCGCACTTGTATAGCGCCCGATGCGCTTGGCCACGAAAACCATGGCCGCCGGCGCTGTGTGCGGATCCGGGGGAAAACTCCATCAGTCCGTTACCGCGATGTGGTTAACATAATCCTTCATTTCCTGCTTGGAGCCGATGTTGTGGGCCCCGCTGATCAGAGATTCCCGCCGCTGGGGCGTCAGCTCGAAAAACCGGGTGTAGGCGGTGGGATTCTGCATCAGCGCCATGCCGAAGCCCAGCGGAATGCCGTCGTCGGATAGAAGATTCATTTTGATCACCTCGTCTCTAGTTTTTGCCGGCGGGGCACAAAAAATGCGCGGCATTGCCGCGCATTTTCAAAAGACACTTTCAGATCCAACGCCGGGACCCGGCCTGAATAACCCGGGTAATGCCGGAAGCGAGAATCATATTGACGCCGAGCTCGATGAGAAAATTCACGCCGGTGAGGGTTACAATGATGTAATACAGCATCGCTGTACCGTTTGCAAAACTCTGGAGCGTGGAGAAGAAGAACAGCACCATACCCAGAATAAAAAGGCCGGTGTTTACAACGGGGCAAACGATGCCCGCGGTGATGACGGCTGCAAGCCTGCTCTTCTTTTGAATGGCCTCGTAGACAAGCCCGGCAAGCCAACCGGCCACCGTGGTTTTTACAAGGCAGATGAGGATGGCAGCGAAGGCGTTCTGCGCCATGAGCAGCTGAACAAAGCCGCCGTCCAGTCCGAACAGGCCGAAAATAAACACCACAAGTCCTAAAACAAAGCCTAAAATTGCGCCGGAGCCGCTGCCGTACAGCGCGGCACCAATGATGATGGGAGCAAGCGCGAGGGTGATTGTGACGGGACCGAACTTTACGAAGTTGCTGACAAGCTGCAGCACCACAATGATGGCCGAAAAGATCGCCAGACCGGTCATGCGGCGGGTTTTTGCCAGAGAATCCTCCCTGGCCTTTTTGGGCTTTTGTTCATCCATATTCTATTCCTCCTGCTGTCGCTCCGCTGAAAATGCGGATGCGGCGCTGATTTGGCTTTCGCCATATGCGGTATAATACCGCATTATACCCGAATACACAAGGATATTTTGGCGTATTTGTCCTCCAACAGTGAAAAATCAGTAAAAAATCCGGCCAAAGTGTAGGCCATGAATTGACAAACATCACGCAACAAGGTAAAATATGCCCACGGTAAGCCCGAAACAGCGGGCTAATTGAAAAAAGGAGTACTGAATAATGAACAAGACTGAACTCGTAGAAGCAATGGCCAAAGAGGCCAATCTGTCCAAAAAGGATGCAGAGGCTGCTCTGAGTGCGTTCACCAAGACTGTTGAGATGACCCTGAAGAAGGGCGATAAGGTCACGCTGGTCGGCTTCGGTACCTTTGAGGTTCGCAAGAGAGCTGCCCGCACCGGCCGCAACCCCCAGACCGGCAAGGAGATCAAGATCGCCGCTTCCAAGACCCCCGCTTTCAAGGCTGGCAAGGGTTTCAAGGACGCCATGTAATCCGTACCCCGATAGTCGCAAATTAACGGCAGACCTGCGTGCACAGGTCTGCCGCTTTTTCATCTTGTACGCAAGCCGGGAGACGCGGTTGCATTTTCAATAGGAGCAGCCCGAAAACGAACGGATTTTCGCCGGCCGGAAGCGGCATCAATGGAGCGTCGGGAGCAGGCTTGCAGCTGTAATGATTGCAAACACCTGATACACAAGGCTTTTCACAACGAAAAAAGTACCTTATAGGCAATACGCATTGTATCTCCTATGAGGTACTTTTTATGGTGTGGGTGTTCATAACGACAAACCCGGGAACCCGCATAAAATAAAGGCCTTCGGCTTTAGGCAAACGAATATTACACTGTTGTATATGCATCACACAGAGAAATTAAAATATGACTGCTTCGAATTTTACTCATTGTAGGAATTCCATTGCGGTCTGACAGAATGCTTCGGGATAAATCAAGACAAATTCTCCATGCTCCATTTTGGGGATCATTTTAGCAGCCATGTCTGGAAAATATGCTTTTGCCCATTTCAGATCACGAGCACGGCTGTGGGCTTCGTCTTCTCCATACCAAAAAACCATTTTTGTTGAAACGATCGAGGCAGGTTCCGGCATAACGTAATTATTTGCAGACCAGAAAACGTTCCATATGATTTTATTTGAATATGTTTTCAAATACTTCATAAGCTCACCATATTCCTTGATAGGGTCATGTCCTTTTTGAGTAAATCTTTCTGGGGGAAACGCCGCCTCCATTATTTTTCTGTTGCTATACGCCAGCTTTACCATCAAAAAATCTTTTACGCAGATCAGCTTGCAAATCCATTTTGGATATAAGTACGGTGCCGTACCGCCGTCAACAATAGCCTTATCTACTCGGATCTTTCTCTCTGCGATAAGGCACATGGCGCATCCACCGCCCATACTCAATCCATATACGGCGTCAAGACAGTTAACTCTTTTCTCCTTTAGCCAGGCTGTCACATCAGCTACAGTCTTTTCGATTGAAACAAAATCGGATTTCTCTTCCGAATCATGTCCGTCCGGTGCAACCTGAAACACATGATAATTTTGAGCCAGCAATTCCACGCTTTCCTTAAATGCCCACCATGGTTGCCGGTAGATTGAAAAAACAAAAGTTTTCTAGAATTATTATTACCATATTCTCGTATAATCATTGATTTCCTCTTTGTTTTAAAGGTTTATAGCACAGACAAAATTATAGCAAATCAAGATGCAAAAGGAAATACGTGAAAACAAAAACAGGCTAACATATCGTCAGCCTGTTTTTGCCGTTATGACCACTCGATGGTCCTTCGTAGTGGTGCGGGTAACAGGATTTGAACCTGCACGGTTTCCCACGGGAACCTAAATCCCGCATGTCTGCCAATTCCATCATACCCGCCGATGTGAAAAATATCTTAGCACAGCTCGCGGGGCCTTGTCAATCTTGGCGGAATGTAATAATTGACTTTTGCGGTGCAAAAACGTAACATTGGAACTGGTATTTACTGAACGGGGTGGGGTGCTGCAATGGGAAAAAGAAAATATTCGGCGGCGGTGGTGGCGGCGGGCTGCCTGTGGGGCTTCATGGGCCTGTTCCGGCGCTGCATGGGCGCGGCTGGCGTGCCGACGGCGGGGATCATTTTCCTGCGATGCGGCGTGGCGGCCCTGCTGTTCGCCCTGGTGCTGCTGCTGCGCGATCCCAGACAACTGAAGATCCGCTGGAAGGACCTGTGGTGCTTTCTGGGGACGGGCCTGCTGTCCCTGCTGTTCTTCTCGTTTTGCTATTATAACGCCATGACGCTGATGAGCCTCTCCGCCGCGGCCATCCTGCTGTATACAGCCCCCGGCTTTGTGGTCATTTTATCCGCGTTCGTGTTCCGGGAAAAGCTCACGGCGCGAAAGATCGCGGCGCTGCTGCTGGCCTTCGCCGGCTGCTGTCTGGTATGCGGGCTGGGCTCGTCGGATACCTATCTCACGGCGGCTGGCATCCTGTACGGTCTTGGCTCCGGCATCGGCTATGCGCTGTACAGCATTTTCGGCAAGCTGGCCATGGATCGCGGCTATTCCAGCGGCACGGTGAACTTTTACACCACGCTGTTTGCCGCGCTGGGCGCCATGCTGATCTGGGGCGCGAAGGAGCCGGTGGCGGTAATGTTTGCCTCCTGGCAGAATTTCGGCCTGTGCGCTGCGGCGGGGCTCATCACGTGCTTTTTGCCCTATACGCTTTATACCTACGGCCTGTCGGGGCTGGAGGCCGGCAAGGCGTCCATCATGGCCTCTGTGGAGCCCGTGGTGGCCACCTTCGTGGGCATTCTGTTCTTTCAGGAGTCTCTCACCCCCCTGAGCGCCGTGGGCGTGGCGCTGGTGCTGGCCGCCGTGGTACTGCTGAATCTCAGGCCCGCAAAGCGGGAAGAAGGAGACGTTAATGTTCAAAACCATACTGCTTGATTTCGACGGCACGGTCTTCGCCACCGGCGAGGGAATTGTCAATAGCGTCCGGTATGCGCTGGCAAAGCTCGGCATCCAGGCGGAGCTGTCCGACCTTTATTGCTTCTGCGGCCCGCCGCTGGCGGATATGTTTATGGGAAAATACGGCATGGACCGGGACACGGCCCTGAAGGCCGTGGCATACTACAGAGAGCGCTATTCCGTTTCCGGGTGGAAGGAATGCGAAGTATACCCCGGCATCCGTGAGATGACGAGGCGGCTGCGGGCGCAGGGGAGAAAGGTGGCTGTCGCCACCTCCAAGCCTACGTCCTACGCGCTGAAGATCATGGCCCAGCTGGATATGGACCGGGACTTTGATCTGGTCATGGGCGCGGAGTTCGACGGCACCCGCAGCGAAAAGTGGGAGGTCATCGCCGCCGCCATGGACGCGCTGGGCGCGGATAAGGATACAACCGTGATGGTGGGCGACCGCAAGTACGACGTCATCGGCGCGCACCGCTGCGGCGTCCCCTGCATCGGCGTGCGCTACGGCTACGCCGAGCCGGGGGAGTTCGAGTCGGCCGGGGCGGACTTCGTTGTGGACGGGGTCGAAGAATTATGTAAACTTATCGAATCCAAGTGCTGACAACTGTCCACGCAGAGAGGACACATAAGCACAACTCCGTCAAAATGTCCTTTTACTGAGGACGATTTTGGCAAATCTGCTTCTTGACGGAGGCACCGGGCTTCTGCTATTTTGTAGGCAGGAAGAAATTGCCGCAGGGGAGGAATATACTATGCTGTCCATGGAAATGATCGGGGACGCGCGGAATGTCCTTGACGGCGTGGCCCGGGTGACCCCGCTGTTCAATGCCCCGGCTGTCGGGAAGAACATCTATATCAAGGCCGAGAACCTGCAAATGACCGGCGCGTTCAAGCTGCGCGGCGCGTACTATAAGATCAGCTGCCTGACGGAGGAGGAGCGGGCCAGGGGCGTCATCGCCTGCTCTGCGGGAAACCACGCTCAGGGCATCGCCTATTCCGCCACGAAAAACGGCGTGCGCTCCATCATCTGTATGCCGGCCAGCGCGCCGCTCTCCAAGATCGAGGCCACCAAGAACTACGGCGCCGAGGTTGTCCTGGTGGACGGCGTGTACGACGACGCCTACAACAGGGCCGTGGCGCTGGCACAGGAGTACGGCTATACCTTCGCGCACCCCTTCAATGACGAGCGCGTCATCGCGGGGCAGGGCACCATCGCGCTGGAGATTCTGGAGCAGCTGCCCGATGCGGAGCAGATCATTGTCCCCATCGGCGGCGGCGGACTGATCTCCGGCGTGGCCTACGCCGTCAAGCATCTCAAGCCGGAATGCCGGGTCATCGGCGTGCAGGCCGCGGGCGCGCCCAGTATGGCGGATTCCATCCGCCAGGGCCGGATCATCGAGCTGCCCTCCGTTTCCACCATTGCGGACGGCATCGCCGTGAAGAAACCCGGCGACCTGACCTTCGCGCTGTGCCGTCAATATGTGGACGAGATCGTCACCGTCACGGAAAGCGAGATCGCCTCCGCGATTCTGACGCTGATGGAGACCCAAAAGACCGTGGCCGAGGGCGCCGGCGCCACCAGTGTGGCCGCCGCCATGTTCGGCAAGGTGGACACGGAGAAAAAGACCGTGTGCCTGGTCTCCGGCGGCAATATCGACGTCTCCATACTCTCCCGGGTCATTACCAAGGGCCTTACCAAGACCGGCCGCATCACGGAGATCACCACCAAGGTCACCGACAAGCCCGGCCAGCTTACCACGCTGCTGCAGCGGGTGGCCCGGACCGGCGCCAACATTATCAGCATCTCCCACAACCGGGAGGATGAGAAGTCCGAGATCAACTCCTGCGTGGTCTCCATGGTGCTGGAGACCCGCAACATTGACCATGTGCATGAGATCCACAATTCGCTTGCGCAGGCAGGCTATGAACTTTTGAATCGCTGAAAGGGAGGAATCATCATGTTCCAGTACACCAACACAGACAAGGCCCCCGCCGCCATCGGCCCCTATTCTCAGGCCATTTCCGCCAATGGCATGCTTTTCGCCTCCGGCCAGGTCCCCATCGACCCCGACACCGGCAATCTCAAGGGCGACACGGTCACCGGGCAGGCCGAGCAGGTCTGCAAAAATGTGGGTGAGCTGCTCAAGGTCAACGGTCTGAGCTTTGACGATGTGATCAAGACCACCTGTTTCCTCGCCGACATTAAGGATTTTGCCGATTTCAACGCCGTCTATGCCAAGTACTTCACCTCCAAGCCGGCCCGCTCCTGCGTGGCCGTGAAGGACATTCCCAAGGGCGCGCTGTGCGAGATCGAGGTTATCGCCATCGTCAGGTAAGCAAAAAAAGTTCCCCGCCGCAAAAAAGCTCCCCGCCGTCGGACGGGGAGCTTTTTTGCGGATGAATGTTGCCTTGACGGAGGGGAACCTGCCCCCTGCGCACCATTCTTCAGATCTTGCTGTTGATCCAGTTCAGCACGTCCTGATAGACCTCGGCCTTGTTGGTCTCATTGAGCATCTCATGCCGTCCGCCCGGGTACAGCCGCATAAAAACATCCTCCATACCGGCCTTGAGGAACGCCTTGTAGGCGCGCTCCACGCCCTTGCCCTTCTCGCCCACGGGGTCTTCCGCCCCGGAGAAGAAGTACACGGGCACTTTTTTGTTCATCTTATCAATGTTCCGCGGATCGGTGATAAATTTCATGCCGCCGATCATATCCCGGAACACGCTGCAGGTAGCGGTGAAGCCGCACAGGGGGTCGGCGTCGTATTTCACCACGTTGTCGTGGTTGGCGGACAGCCACGCGGTCTCGCCGGGGGCGGCGCCGAGGCCCTTGTTGTAGCCGCCCATGCTGATGTTGTTGAGCTTCTGGCTGACATAGCGGGGACCGTGCTTTTTGATCTCCTGCTTGCTGAGAAACAGGCCCGCGGTGACCATCAGCTTGGACTGGTGGCCGGTGCCGCTGATTATGGCGGCGTCGAAATCATCGGGATGCCGGATGAGATAGGTGCGGGCCAGAAAGCTGCCCATGCTGTGCCCCAGCAGGATGGCGGGCGCGTCGGGGTAGTCGCGCTTCAGCGTCTTGTGCAGGCTCTCCATATCCGCGATCACAAGATCCCAGCCGTTGGAATCGGCGAAAAAGCCCTGGTTTTCGGGGGAACCCATGCTCTTGCCGTGGCCGAGATGGTCGTTGCCGGCTGCAACAAAGCCGTTGGAGGCGAGAAACTGGGCAAAATCGTCATAGCGGTTGATGTATTCCGCGATGCCGTGGGCAAGCTGGACGGTGCCCCGCACCTCGCCGTCGGGCAGCCACATCCTGGCATAGATCTGGTTCTTTCCGTCGGAGGAGGGGAAATAAAATTCTTTCATAGCAGGCATAGAAAAACACCTCCATATATGATAAACTATTTTAATATCTATACCGTCAGAAGTCAACCGGAAAGGTCGGAGAAGCATGAACGGCTGCATTCTCGCCCTGGATCAGGGCACCACAAGCTCCCGCGCGATCATTTTTGACGACGCCGGCGCGCCGGTGTCGGTGGCGCAGTACCCTTTCAGCCAGATCTATCCCAAGCCCGGCTGGGTGGAGCATGACCCGATGGCAATTCTCGATTCCCAGTTCCGCGCCGCGTCGGATGCGTTCCGCCTCAGCGGGCTGAAAAAGAGCGACATCGCGGGCATCGGCATTACCAATCAGCGGGAGACCACCATTGTGTGGGACAGAGCGACCGGCGAGCCGGCGTACAACGCCATCGTGTGGCAGTGCCGCCGCACGGCCCCCATCTGCGACGAGCTGTCGGAGGCGGGAATGGCCTCCTATGTGCGGGACAAGACGGGCCTGCTGCTGGACGCCTATTTTTCCGGCACCAAGATCAAATGGATCCTGGATAACGTCCCCGGCGCCCGGGCCCGGGCGGAGCGGGGCGAACTGCTGTTCGGCAATGTGGACAGCTGGCTGATCTGGAACCTCACCGGCGGGCGGGTCCATGTGTCGGACTATTCCAACTGCTCCCGCACCATGCTGTTTGATATCGACGAGCTCCGCTGGGACGAGGACCTTTGCAGGGAGCTTGCCATTCCGCTGTCCATGCTGCCCCAGCCGGTGCCCTCGTCCATGATCTACGGCGCGGTCGCGCCGGGCGTCAGGGGGCTGGAAGCGCTGGCGGGCGTGCCCGTGTGCGGCTCCGCCGGGGATCAGGCCGCGGCGCTGTTCGGGCAGGGCTGCATCGCCCCGGGCATGGCCAAGAATACCTACGGCACCGGCTGCTTTACCCTGCTCAACACCGGCGACCGCTCTCCCCGCAGCGTCAGCGGGCTCATCACCAGCGTGGCCTGGAGCCTGAACGGCAGGACCACCTACGCGCTGGAGGGCAGCGTGTTCAATGCGGGCAGCTCCATCCAGTGGCTGCGGGACGAGCTGGGGCTGATCTCCAGGGCCAGCGAATGCGACGAGCTGGCCGCCGGCGTGCCGGACAACGGCGGCGTTTATCTGGTTTCGGCTTTCACGGGCCTGGGCGCGCCCCGCTGGGATATGTATGCCAGGGGCGCCATCGTGGGGCTCACTCGGGGCAGCACCCGGGCCCACATCGCCCGCGCCGCGCTGGAGGGGATCGCCTATCAGGTCAAGGACTTGCTGGGCGCCATGGAGCGGGACGCCGGCCATCCGCTGTCCGTGCTCCGGGTGGACGGCGGCGCCTCCGTGAGCGACTTTATGATGCAGTTTCAGGCGGACATTCTGCGCACGCCCATCGACCGCCCCAAGATGGTGGAGACCACCGCTTTCGGCGCGGCGTTTCTGGCGGGCCTGGCCTCGGGCGTGTGGAGCGCGCCGGAGGAGATCGCCGACATCCGCAAACCCGACCGCATCTTCGACCCGCTGATGGACTCGGGCAGGGCCGCGGAATATTACAAACAATGGCTGCGGGCCGTGGCGCGCAGCGAAAAATGGGAGACCGACGATGAAGAAGATCTTCAACCCTGCTGATATTCTAATCCCGCGGAACGCGGATATGACCGCCTGGAGCGTGGTGGCCTGCGACCAGTTCACCTCCGAGCCGGAATACTGGGCCAGGGCCGAGGCGCTGGTGGGGGACAAGCCCAGCACCCTGCGCCTGATGCTGCCGGAGGCCTATCTGGGCAAGCCCCAGGCCGAAGACAGCACGGCGCGCATCAACGCCGCCATGCGCCGGTATCTGGACGGCGGCCTGTTCTGGACCCTTGAAAACAGTTATGTCTATGTGGAGCGCACCATTTCCGACGGCCGCGTCCGCCGGGGGCTGGTGGGCGCACTGGATCTGGAGGAATATGACTGGAGCCCCGCCTCCGCCTCGCACATCCGCGCCACCGAGGGCACCGTGGAGGATCGCCTTCCGCCGCGGGTAAAGGTCCGGCAGGACGCCCCGCTGGAGATGCCCCACATCATGGTGTTCATCGACGACGCGGACAACGCCGTCATGGACGCCGCCCAGGGCGGCGAAAAACTCTATGACTTCGATCTGATGCTGGGCGGCGGCCACCTCGCGGGTTACCGCGTTCCGGACAACGCCCGGGTGGATGCCGCGGTGGACGCGCTGTCCGACCCGGCCGCGCTTGCCGCGAAATATGGCCTTGCCGGCAAGGCCCCGGCCATCTTCGCCATGGGCGACGGCAATCACAGCCTGGCCACCGCGAAAAAGTGCTGGGAGGCCCTCAAGCCCGCGCTGACCCCGGCCCGGCGGGAGACCCACCCCGCCCGCTTCGCGCTGGTGGAGCTGGTGAACATCCACGATCCCGCCATCAGCTTCGAGCCTATCCACAAGGTGCTGTTCGACACGGACAACCGGGACTTCATCGCCGCGGCCAAGCTGTATTTCCACGGCGCGGAAGGGGAGGGGCACGTCATCCGCCTCCTCGCCGGGGGCGCGGAGGCGACGCTCTCTCTGGCGGGCTTTTCCATCGGGGAGTTAATCGGGGAATGCGAACGCTTCTGCCAGCGGTATCTGAAGATCAACGGCGGGCGCATCGACTACGTCCATGGGGACGGCGAGGCCGCGTCGCTGGCTTCGGGACTGGGCTGCGCCGGAATTTTGCTGCCGCGTATGGAAAAATCGGAGCTGTTCCCTTCGGTCATTCAAACCGGCCCCTTCCCGAAAAAGAGCTTTTCCATCGGCCTCGGCCCGGATAAGCGCTACTACCTGGAGTGCCGGAAGATCCGGTGAATCATGCCGCCTATATTGCAAAAAGAATCCTCCGCCGGGCAGGCGGAGGATTCTTTTCACTTTGGCAGACAGTTTAGGCGGTGAGATACTTGTGCAGCATCACGGCCACCTGCGCGCGGTTGGCGTTGCCCTTGGGATTGATGGTGGTGGAGGTGGTGCCGGAGATGATCCCGCTGCCCACGGCCCACTGCAGGGCGGCTACGGCGTAGCTGCTGACGCTGCCGCGGTCGGAATAACCGTTGAGGCTGGCGGAGGCTGTCACGGGGGTGCCGCTGTACTGCGCGTACTTGTAGAGGATGGCGGCGATCTGCTCACGGGTCACCGGACCGCCGGGGCTGAAGGTCTTGGCGCTGGTGCCGGTGACGATGCCGTTGGTGTTGGCCCAGATTACCGCATAGTAGTAATACTGGCTGGAAGAGACGTCCTTGAAGGGATTGGCGCCGTACACGGAGGGGCTGCCGGCGGCCTTGTACAGCACGGCCACCAGCATGGCCCGGTTCATGGTGGTGGTGGGGGAGAAGGTGCTGGTGCCGGTGCCGCCGACCAGACCCCAGGAGGCGCAGTAGTCGATGGCGTTGGCGGCCCAGGTGCCGGTGTTGCCGGGGGTCACGTCGGTGAAGTAGAGGGAAGCGTTTTTACCCACGACGTTCATGGTAATGGTGCCGGTGAGAGTCTTGCCCAGCGAGGTGGTGGCGGTGTAGGCGATGGTGGCCCTGCCGGTGAAGCCCGCGGCGGGAATGTAGGTGAGCTTGGTGATGGCGATCTCGCCGGAGCGGACGTTCTTGGTGTAGAAGCGCATGGTGCTGGCCACGGCCACGCCGTTGCCGTTGGCGTAATTATAATACAGGGCGCCGGAGGAGGGCACGCCGAACTTCAGGGAGACGATGGGGTCGCCGCTGGCGGCGCTGTAGAAGTCGCTGCTTTTGAAGGTGTAACCCTCGGAATACGTGGAGAACGCGGTGCTGCCGGAGCTGAATACCACCTTGCCGCAGTACAGCAGCGTGCCGCTGGAATTGTATACGGCGTAGTCCACCGTGTCGCTGCCGAAGATGGTGGCGGGCACATAGGTGAGCCTGTCGATGGTCTGGCCGGCGGAACTGCTGTTGGCGTACAGCTGAAAACTGCTGCAGTTGGCGGCGGTCAGCAGTGTGCCGGTGCCGACGGAGGAGGTATAGGCGTAATAGAGATTGCCGTTGGCGGGCAGATCCAGGATCTGCACGCGGAAGGCGGTGGTGGCGGTGGTGTTGGTGGCGGATTTGTACACGCTGGTGAAGTTGGCGCTGTCAAGGGACTGCACCGCGCCGTCCTCCACGGAATACTTGATGTCGGACACCGTGCCGGGGGTGACGCAGATGGCCAGCGTGCCGGCACGGACGGTGGTGACGGCGCCGGAGGTGACGCCGCCGTAGCAGGTGAAATTCACATAGTTGCAATAGCTGGAGTTGGCGGATTTATACCTCACACTGCCGATGTAGCTGGGGCTGGTGGGCTTGGTGCCGGTATAGCCGGTGGAGTAGAACTTCACGCCTGAACCCGGAGCAAAGGTCGTGCTGTCGCGGCTGAAGGTGCCGTTGCTGCTGCTGGCGCCGTCGATGGTGACATAGGCCAGATAGTCGGCGCCGGACTGAGTGGTGAACCAGTTCTCAAACAGGCTCTGGTCAAAAGAGAGCGTGGTGTTGGGCTTCATGTTGTAGTAGGCGCTGATGGCGCTGTCGGGCACGATGATGCGCAGCTCACACTCGCCCAGCGTGTTACCGCTGGTATCATAGGCGGTGAAGGCGCGCACATAGGTGCCGGAGGCGGAGGGGACGAAATACAGGCTGGAGACCAGCTTGCTGCTGCCGGTGTAATAGAAAGTGCGGCTGGAGCTGAGGCTGGAGATGGCGGTCCTGGAGGAATCGGCGTACAGCACGCCCACGCCGGAAGTGGCGCTGGTGGCCAGCAGGATGCTGCCGCAGGTCTTGGCGTACTTGGCGTAGACCACATTGGCGATCAGCGCGGCGGCGGAGACGCCGTCGGCATTCACGGTGGAACCGAACTGGTAGGGGTTGTTGGAGCTCAGAGACACGGTGACGACCTGGTTTCCGGTGCCCACGGTGATGGTGATGCTGCCGGTCATGGTGTAGCCGGTGCCGCTGTCCTTGATGGTGTAGGGCAGAACATAGTCGCCCGTGGCGCTGGGCACAAAGGTCATGGAGGACAGCGCGCTGAATTTATAATCGGTCTTGGCCGCGGCCAGGTTCCAGAAATAAGCGGAGCTGGAGGTGTACAGCGTGCCGTAGGTTGAACTGCCCAGCGAGGAGAAGGTGATGGTGGCGGAGGCGGACGGAGTCGCGCCGTAAATACGGCCAAACTTGGCCGACAGCATATCGGAAATGTTGGACAGGGACATGTTGGTGCCGTTGACCGCGGTGTCGGTGACGTTGGTGCTGCCCAGGTCGGTGACGGTGACCAGCGAGGACGCGGTATACACCCTGCTGCCGTCGGTATTGGTGGCGGTCACGGTGACGGTGGCGGTGCCCTCGGCACGGCCATAGAGGGTGGCGGAGAGGGTGGAGCCGGACACGGTGGCGACATAGGGGTTGGAAGAGGTCCAGCTGATGCTCTTATAGCTGGGGTTGGTGGGCTTGGAAAATGCCGTGAGGATGCCGTAGCTGCCCAGCCCCAGATAGGTGCGGGAATCCAGTGCGATGGAGGTGATGTCTCCGCCGTTCACGGTGACGGCATAGGCGGCGGTGACGGTCTGACTGACCTTGTTCGCATCCTGATAAGTGTATTTTGCGGTGATGGTGGCGCTGCCGCCGGCCACACCGCTGACGGTCGCCTTGCTTTTATCAGTCAGCAGCGCAGTGACGGAAGCAACATTTGCGTCGCTGGTGGACCAGGTGATACTATTGGCAGTTAAAGCATAGCCATTATTTGTGGATTCAGCAGTCAGCGTAAGCGTATCTTTGACGTTGATTGAGGATTTTTCACCGGTGATTCTGATGGAAGGTGTGGAGGTGACGGTGACCGTGACATTGGCTGATTTGGCCTTGTCGGCACTTGTCGCCGTGATTGTCGCCGTGCCGGTTCCGATGGCATGGATTTCATTATCGGTGCCGATATTTACAACAGAACTATTGCTGGTAGTCAATGTGGCTGTATCATAATCGACTGTGGAGCTTGCTGCCGTGCTGCTTGCATAGGTGGTGATGGTATAGAGATTCATTGAGGTATTGGGATAGAGATTGAGGGCGCTAACTTGCTTTGTAGCATCTCTATCAGCCGTGGTGATTACTAGGCCTGTCGCATAATCCTTGTTGACTGTAATGTTGAAGGTGGATACGTAGTTTCCTGCCGTTGCGGTGACAACGGCGTTTCCCACGGCCGTGCCCTTGATGTCGATGGAAGCTTTGCCGCTTCCGTCGACCGGCATGTAACTCTCAATGTTAATATTATTTCCGCCACTGGTCACAGCCCAAACAACCGTGTCGGAATAGTTGGCCGGAGTAACGATTACAGTCAGTGTCGCTGTTTTGTTGACAAAAACGGATACGTTCTGGTTTGCGGGGGCAATTCCGGTGGCATAGACCGAATTCGCAGCAAAGGCCGTGGGCATCAGGCACGCGACCAGCGCCAGGGTCAGGATCAGCGCAAGGGACTGTTTCAGTTTTCCTTTCATGGATGCACCTCTCATTCATTTTCTCCGCCGCACCGCGGCATCAGCGCGATCGGCCGCGCTGGAATTTGCAATACTAATCATACCGCACATCCGGCGGTATGGAAATAGGACTTTCCATATTTTTCAGGACGAATTCCCCGTGGAAAAGGTTCCTTATTTTTTCAGCGGCAGGATCACCTCGGCCATAAATTTGCCGTCGTCGGCCATGGTGACGAACTCGCCGCCCATGCCCTTCATCAGCTTTTCGCAGGTTTTCAGGCCCACCTTGGTGCTCTCCACCCGGTTGGGCACCTGGGGTACGCCGTTGGTCACGGTGACGTGCAGCCGCCCGTCGTTCTCCGTCTGGGTCAGGAACACCACGGGCTTGGCCTTGTCGCCGTGCTTGCGCACATTGGCGAATATATTGTCAAACACCCGCTTCAGAAACATCACGTCCGCCCGGACCACGCAGGGCTGCTTCAGCTTGTTTACGATGACGTGCCAGCCGCCGTCGCTCAGTTCGGCGGAATACTCGCCCAGTATCTGTCCCAGCAGGATCTCGCCGTCGAATTCCTCCATGGTTACGGGCAGCTCGGCGCTGTCATAGACCAGAAAATAACTGAAAAGCTCGTCGGTGAGTTCCTTCAGCCGCATGGCTTTTTCATGGGCGGCGTCGGTATACTGTTCCCGCTGGGGCTCCCCGGTGTAAGCCTTGTCCTGCAGCAGCTCCAGATATCCGATGAGCGTGGTGAGAGGCGTGCGGATATCGTGGGAGATGGCGGCAATGAGGTCCACATTGGCCTGCCGGGCCTGGGATTCGCTGCTGATGCGCTGGTTCACCGCCGTGCGCATATTGTCCATATAGACGGCCAGGCGGCCGATCTCGTCGTGCCCGGACACGGTGACGACGTGCTCCAGGTCCCCCTGCTCGATCTGCCGGGCGGAAGCGGAGAGCTTTTTTACCCGGGTGGTCACCCGCCCGGTATAAAGCACCACGGCGACCACCATGACCACGGCGGCCAGAATGATGGACAGGACCTCCGCCAGCGTGTAATAACGCAGGTAGGAGTAGTCGTCCAGCGCCACCTGAAAGATGCCGTCCGAGAAGCTGACGGGGGAGAAGGTGTAGGAATTGGCGGAATCCTCGTACAGCTTGGCGTTTTCACTGTCGGTGAGGTTTTCGTAGCCCCAGCTGCCCGCCTCAAATTTCGGGTGGCCGTTCTGAAACACCAGGATGTTCACATAGCCGTTCTTCATGGTCCAGCCGGCGATTTGGGAGAAATCCGTGGAGGTGAGATTGTTGAGCTTGACGTAGCTCTGGAACTCGCCAAGGGTCTGGGAGACGCGCTGCGCGGTGGCCTCATCTGAGAGATACACCCGGTTGACGACGCCGTAGCCTGCCTTCTGCGCGAGGAAGAACACGCCCACGGCCGCGCCCAGAGCCAGCAGAATCAGGCTGGTCATTTTTATCTTCAGGGAACAATATCGGCTTATTTTCGTCTCACTCGTCAATCTGATAGCCCTTTCCCCATACGGTGCGGATGATTTTTGGGTTTGCGGCGTCGTCCTCGATCTTCTTGCGCAGATTCAGGATGTGCACCATCACGGTGTTGGTGGAGGAGGAGAGAAATTTTTCGTCCCAGACATTTTCGTAAAGCTCCCGCACGGATACGGCGCAGCCCCGCTTCTTCAGCAGGTAATCGAGGATGTTGACCTCCAGATCGGTGAGCTCTACGGTCTCGCCGCCCTTCATCACGGTGCGGTTCTTCCGATCCAGCGCCAGTCCGCCCTCCAGCGGGGCCTTGCCCTTATAGACCATGTATCTCCGCAGCAGAGACTGCACCTTGGCCAGCAGCTCCGCCTGAGAGAAGGGCTTGCCCAGAAAATCGTCGCCCCCGTTGCCATAGGCGGCCAGCTTATCCTGCTCCTGAGTTTTGGCTGTGAGGAACAGCACCGGGGCGTTGGTCAGCGCCCGCAGCGAGGCGCAGGCATCCACCCCGGACATCCCCGGCATCATGATGTCGAGAAGAATCAGATCGGGCTGGGCGCCCCCGGAGAGAAGCTCGAGGGCTTCGTAGCCGCTGGCGGCTTCGGTCACGGAATAACCCCGGGCCTCCAGCAGCAGGCGGACCACGGTGCGGATACCGGGGTCGTCGTCCACTATTATAATGTTTGCGTCATTCATTTTATTTGCCTTCCCTTTGCACTGCTGAACGCATTCTAGCATAAAACGGGCATTTTCAATACTTAAAACCGCTGATTTAAGAATTGTTAAGAGATGGTAAGGCTAAACCCGTGGTAGAATATGCCCGCAGTACGGAAACGCGATCCCGGCGGCGGGCCGGGACGTTTCCACCGATGGAGGTAAAAATGAAAAAGTCCAAAAAAATCCTGACCACCGCGCTGGCGGCGGTGATGCTGCTTTCCGGCACGGTTGTTCTGACCGGCTGCGGCAGCGGCGGCAGCAAGACCCAGGCGGACGAATACGTCTACGTCCCCGAATATGTAAAGATTACCGGCGCGGACGGGCTGGGCATCGGCACCGTCCGCTACGCCAATAAGCAGTTCTACTTCTCCACCTACGGCAACAGCGGCGGAAGCGGCGGCGGGGTCATAATGTATGACAACGGTGCCACGCAAAAGATCGCCGCGTCCGCAACCTCGGTTGCCACGCCTGCGGACGAAGCCGCGGACAGCGGAGCCGCGATCTACGTTCTGGGACTTGACGGCGCAGCCAAGAAGCTGGATTGCTACAAGCCCTCCGCCATCCCCGACGGCAAAGAAGGCAGCGTCAACCTGTCGGCTTACGATGTGGACGCCTCCGGCAACCTCTATGTGGTGGAGGAAGCCTACATATACCACTTCGAGCTGCCCGCCGGCTTCAGCGGCACCGAGGACGACAAATATCAGTATCAGGTGCAGGACGGCGACACGTTCACCCTGTACAAGTACAGCGCCGACGGCACCGCGGTCTATCACACCAACCTCACCGACCTGGTGGGGAAGGATAACGGCGCCTACATCAACAGCCTGAAGTGCGACAATGCCGGCGATGTCTATTTTATCAACAACCAGACCGCCTACGCGCTGGATCCCACCGGCAAGCTGCTGTACAAGTGCGATTCCGAAGGCTGGTTTGATCAGCTCTTCGCCCTGCCCGACGGCCGCATCGCCGTCACCGAGACCACCAGCAGTTCCACCACTGACGGCAACTATTCCAGCGACGCCAACCTCATGGTGATGGACAATACCAGCAAGTCCGCCACCGTGCTGTGCAAGATGACGAATTCCTCCTACGGTCTGGTGTCGGGCAACACCACCTACGGCGCCATCTACAGCAGCGGCGCGTACCTTTACGGCGTGGATACCGCCGCCGGCACGGCCACTCCCATCCTGAACTGGATCAACTGCAATATCGACAGCGACACCATCAGCGGCGTGGCCTGCCTGGACGACGGGCGCATCGCGTGCGTGTCCAACAATTATAACGACAAAACCGGGGAATCGACCCCGGAGCTGGCGCTGCTGACCAAGACCAAGGCCACGGAGGCCAGCAAGAAGAAAGTCCTCACCCTGGCGGCGCAGTACATTGACTCCAATCTCAAGACCGAGGTCCTCAGCTTCAACAAGACCAATCCCGACTACCGCATCGAGGTCACCGACTATTCCCAGTATAACACCGAGTCCGATTATGACGCCGGCCTCAAGAAGATGACCACCGATATTCTCGCCGGCAGCGTGCCCGATATCCTCTATACCCAGGGAATCAACGTGGAGCAGTTTGTCACCAAGGGGGTCATCACCGACCTTGACCAGTTCCTGGCCAAGGACAAGACCGTCACCAAGGACTCCATCATGGATAATGTCCTCGCCGCCATGGAGATCGACGGCAAGCTTTATGAGGCGTCCCCCAGCTTCACGCTCTTTACGGTTATGGGCAGCCCCTCCGTGGTGGGCACCAAGATGGGCTGGACCGTGGACGATCTGAATGCGGCCTTTAAGAAGATGCCCGAGGGCTCCACCATTTTTGATGAAACCATGACAAGGCCGGATATCCTCAATACATGTCTTTCCATGGACCTGGACGACTATGTGAACTGGACCACCGGCGAGTGCAGCTTCGACAAGGGCGGCTTCCAGAAGCTCCTTGAATTCGCGAACAGCTTCCCTTCCGATTTCGACTGGAAGAATTACGACTGGGAGGACTATAAAGATCCCTCCATCCGCATAGCGGCCGGCAAGCAGATGCTGATGCAGGCCTACATCGGCCAGCTCTCCAATTATTCCATGTACAAGGCCGAATTCGGCGGCAAGCTGACCTGCGTGGGCTTCCCCACGGCGACCGGAGTCGGCAACATGATCTCCTTAAACGGCGGCTACGCCATTTCCGCCAAGTGCTCCAATCCGGACGGCGCCTGGCAGTTCGTGCGCACCTTCCTCACTAAGGATTTCCAGGAGGGCGGCGACAACTACGGCCTGCCGACCAACAAGGATGCGTTCAACGACGCCATGAAGACCGCCATGACGCCGAACTATCAGATGGATGAGAATGGCAAGCCGGTTCTGGACGCCAACGGCAACAAGATCAAGCAGCCCCTCGGCAGCATCGGCATCAGCGCCGACAAGAGCATCGACTACTACGAGCTGACCCAGGCCGACTCAGACGAGTTGATGGCCGTCATCAACTCCGCCACCAAGGTCCTCCGCCAGGACCAGAACATCACCGATATCATCACCGACGAGTGCACCGCGTATTTCAAAGGCGAAAAATCCGCCGAGGAGACCGCCAAGCTGGTGCAGAGCCGCGTCAGTATCTACGTCAACGAGCAGTCCTGATGAAAACGGATACCGGCGGAGGGTGAACGCCCTCCGCCGGTATGGAGCGAGAAAATGAAAAAAATAGAGCTGAAACTGAGCCGTAAACTGCATAAGCCCGCCCGGCCGCCCCGGCTGAAGGAACAGTCGCCCAAGACGAAGGACTTCATCCGCAGCATGTGCTTTTTGTCGCCCAGCCTGCTGGGCGTCATCCTGTTTTTTGTGCTGCCGTTCTGCGTGGTGGTGTACTATTCCGTCACCGGCGGTTTCATGAGCGGCAAGTTCGTCTTTCTGAAGAACTTTATCAACCTGTTCCACAACAAGGCCTTTCTCATCGCGTCCAAAAACACGCTGAAATTTTCCTTTACGGCGGTGCCGCTGGCCGTTATACTGGCCTTGGGGCTGGCGCTGATGCTGGAGGCCCGCATCCCGCTGAAGTCTCAATTCCGCACCTTTTTCCTCAGCCCCATGATGGTGCCCGTGGCTTCCGTGGTGCTGATCTGGCAGGTCATTTTCAGTTATGGCGGCACCATGAACCAGTTTCTCGCTATTTTCGGCGCGGATAAGATTGACTGGCTGAAATCCGATTACTGTCTCACGGTGATCACCATCCTGTTTTTGTGGAAAAATTTGGGCTACAACATGATTCTGTTCATGTCGGGCCTTGCCAATATCCCCAAGGAGCTGCTGGAGGTGGCTTCGGTGGAGGGGGCGAAGCCGGCGTACTGCCTGTTCGCCATCAAGCTGCGCTATCTCTCGCCCACGATCCTGTTCGTCACCATCCTCTCCATGATAAACTCCTTCAAGGTCTTCCGCGAGGTCTATCTGCTTACCGGCGATTACCCTTACGACGGCCTGTATATGCTGCAGCATTTCATGAACAACACCTTCAACAGCCTGGACTACCAGAAGCTGTCCGCGGCGGCGGTAGTGATGGCGCTCTTTATGGTGGCGCTGATCGCCGTGATGTTCTATGCCGAGGACAAATTCGGAAAGGATGTGGAAGGATGAGAAAGAAACGCTATTTCGGCCGCTTTGTCATGTTTCTGCTGTGCGCGGCGTTTGCCGTTGCCTTTCTGCTGCCGACGGTGCTGACCATCACCAACTCCTTCATGACCGAATCCGAGATCAAGGCCAACTACGGCCCCGTGTTCGACAAGGACAGTACCTCCGGCTACCGCAGCGGCACTGTCACGTTGAAATTCATCCCCGACAAGGTCACCTTTTCCCAATACATCAACGGTCTGGTGCGTTCGCCGGACTACCTGCTGAAATTCTGGAACAGCGTCGTCCTCGTGGTGCCCATCGTGATCTTCCAGGTGGCTATCGCCTCGGTGGCGGCCTACGGCTTCACCCGATGGCGGGGGAAGGTGCGGGCTTTTATCTTCTTCTTTTACGTGATCCTGATGCTTATGCCGTATCAGGTGACGCTGGTGCCCAACTTCCTGGTCAGCAAGTGGCTGGGCATCCTCAACACCCGCTGGGCCATCGTGCTGCCCGGCGTTTTCGCGCCGTTCTCCGTGTTTTTGCTGACAAAATATATGCGGCGCATCCCGTATTCCCTCATCGAAGCGGCGAAGATGGAGGGCGCGGGGGAGTGGTACATCTTCACCCGCATCTGCATGCCGCAGTGCCGCGCGGCCACCTATTCCATCGCGATCCTGGTGTTCATCGACTACTGGAACATGGTGGAGCAGCCGCTGATCCTGCTGAACAACACGGATAAGCAGCCGCTGTCCATTTTCCTTTCGCAGATCAACACCGGGGAGATCGGCCTTGCCTTTGCAATGGCCACAGTCTATATGATACCGTCACTGCTGCTGTTCCTGCACGGCGAGGAATACCTTGTCGAGGGCATAGCCAATTCCGGTAGCGTTAAGGGGTAACGAGATATGGATGAAATCAAAGTCAAAAAAAGAGATTGGGTCAAAAACGCCGCCATCATCTTTCTGGCGGTGATGCTGGCGCTGACCTTCTTTTCCAACACCATCATGAACCGCTCCCTGCCGGAGGTGGCCACCCAGGCCGTCACCAGCGGGCAGATCACCTCCAAGGTGCGCGGCACTGGCACGGTGACGGCCAATGGAAACTATACCGTCACGCTGGACCAGACCCGGGAGATTGCGTCCGTCAAGGTCAAGGTCGGCGACACGGTCAAGGCCGGGCAGGTGCTGTTCACGCTGTCCGCTTCGGACAGCGACGAGCTTATCAGCGCTCGGGAGGCGGTGGACTCCGCCGGCGACGCCTACCAGAAGCAGCTCATCGAGGCCGCCAAGAATTCCGGCGACGTCACCGTCACCCGCGCAAGGGAAGCACTGGAGGACGCCAAGACCAACTTCGCCGCCTGCGTCTATGTCACGGCGGCTCAGGTGGCCGCGGCCAAGCAGGATTACAATACCAGGATCGCCGTCACCAATTCGCTGGAGGCGGAGTACAATAAGGCCAAAGCGGCATTGGACAACGCCGGCGGCTGGACCGAGCCCTCCGGCAGCGGGGATTATTCCACCGTGGAATCCGCCGCGGCGGCCCTGTCCGACGCCCAGACCACGCTGAGCGCGGCGAAGATCCAGTACAACGACAAGTATACGGTGCTTGAAAATATTGCAAAGGCGCGCGCCGCGTCCAACAACTACGGGCTGGCCGCCAACATGAAGGCCGCGTACGAGGAGTACAGCGCGTATCTTGACAGCGATGGGGAGCCGCTTGCGACGGGCGACAAAGTGCCCGACAAGGCCCCGGATAAAGATGTCTCTAATCCCAGCGATTATAAAATGGGTGAAATGGCGCAGGCCTATGCCGCCATCACCACCGCCCAGAGCAAGGTGAACAGTGCCCAGAACGCCTATAACAGTGCCCAGAACGCCTATTCCAATTCCGTGTCCAGCTCCACCAGCGGGAACTATTCCCTCAAGGTGGCCTCCGACAAGGCCAACATAGCCTATCAGGCCGCCAAGGTGGATTCCGATACGGCCAAGGGCATCCTGGACAATCTTACTTCCAACAAGACCGATTACGACACCGCCAAGCAGGCCGTCTACGACAAAGAGGACGCCCTGACCACGGCGCTGGCCGGCGTCCAGACCTCGTCCCTTGACCTGAACACCGCCAAGCGCGCGCTGGCCCGGGCGCAGGAAAAGCTGGCCGACGTCGCCAAGGGCGCCGCCGCCGCCGATATCAAGGCCCAGGTGGACGGCGTGATGAAGACCGTGGACGCCGTGGCCGGCAAGAAATACGACGCCGCCGCCACGCTGGCCACCATCGAGCTGCCCGAGCAGGGCTATACGGTCAGCTTCTCCGTCACCAACGATCAGGCCCGCAAGGTCCACTCCGGCGACGAGGCCGAAATCACGAACTATGGCTCCGACAGCGTGCAGGCCACGCTGCAGTCCATCAAGCCCGACCCCCAGAACGCCCAGACCAACAAGCTGCTGGTGTTCAACATCACCGGCGATGTGGAGCCGGGCGCCACGCTGACCATCTCCGTGGGCGAAAAGAGCGCCCAGTACGACGCCATCGTGCCCAACTCCTCCATCCGCAGCGACGCCAACGGCGATTTTGTGCTGGTGGTGATGTCCAAGAGCAGCCCGCTGGGCAACCGCTATATCGCCACTCGCGTGGACATCGAAAAGGTCGCCTCCGACGAGACCAACACCGCCGTCTCCGGCGGACTGAACTACGGCGACTATGTGATCACCACCAGCAGTAAACCCATCAACGATAAGGACTACGTTAAACTGGCCGATTCATGAAAAAGCTGAACATAAAACTGAAAAAGCCGGATTTCAAGGGCCTTTGGCGGCACTGGATGACGGTGAAGAAGGTCTGGCGCGTGCTTACTGCGGTGTGCCTGTGCCTGTGCCTGGCCGCCGTCTGCTGCGCGGCCGCCTTTAAGGCCGCGGGCGGCACGCTGAAAAGCCAGCAGGCGGCCCTGCGGTGGGCGGGGGACAGCGGCGCCAGGTACGCCCAGGTCTCGCTGTTCCTGCCGGACGGGTCCGGTCTGGATAAGACCAAGATTCAGTCGTTCCGTCTGAAGGTGGCCGACTCGGTGAAGGACACTACGCCCGACACCGTGAAAAACCTCATGACCGACGCCTGGAGCACCACCGGCAAGGTCAGCATCGCGGGCGGCCACGGAAAGTCCGACGCCGCCGTGCTGGCCGTGGGCGGGAACTATTTCTACTTTCACCCGCTGGATCTGGCCTCCGGCAGCTACTTTTCCGACGACGATCTGATGAAAGACCGCGTCCTGCTGGACGAGGAGCTGGCGTGGAAGCTCTACGGCGGCAGCGACCTCGCCGGCCTCACAGTGCTCATTAACGGCACGCCTTTTGTCGTGTCCGGCGTGGTGAAGCATGAGGACGACTTTGCCGACAAGGCCGCCTATACCGACGGCGCGGCCCTGTATATGTCCTTTGACGCCTACAACAAGCTGCTGGCCGCGAGCGCCGCGCCGTCCGCGTCCGACACAACCGGAACCGACACGACCGGAACCGGCACGGGCGGCCAGGCGGGTACGGCGGCGACCGGCGGCACCGCTGCCAATACCACGACGCCCACGACCGCCGCGGCGGCGGCCAAGGCCGGCATCACCTGCTATGAGGCGGTGCTGCCCAACCCGGTGTCGGGCTTCGCGTCCGATCTGGTCACCGCTGAGCTCAACGCGGATAAAGCCGGTGCGGTGGTTGAAAACAGTGCCCGCTACACCGCGGGCAATATCTGGAAGGTGCTGAAGAACTACGGCCAGCGTACCATGCATGCCGACACGGTGGAATACCCCTACTGGGAGAATGCGGCGCGGCTGGTGGAAAACCGCTGTGCGCTTTTCCTGCTGCTGGAGCTGCTGTTCTGGCTGTTCCCGGCGGTATTTGCCTGCGTGCTGCTTGTCAGGCTGTATCGGTATCTCAGGAAGAAGCTGCGGGATCGGTATCTGGTGCTGAAGGACCGGTACGAAAACAGGACCCTGTTTCACGGCATGAAAGGATCGGACGACGATGGCGGAACTGACGCTTAAAAATTTGACCAAGGTCTACGACAATCAGGTGAAGGCCGTGGACGATTTCAATCTGGAGATCGCGGACAAGGAATTCATTGTGCTGGTTGGCCCCTCGGGCTGCGGCAAATCCACCGTGCTGCGCATGGTGGCCGGACTGGAGGAGATCACCGCCGGTGAGCTCCTCATCGACGGGGCGCGCATGAACGAGGTGGAGCCCAAGGACAGGGACCTGTCCATGGTGTTCCAGAACTACGCCCTGTTCCCCCACATGACGGTGTATGAGAACATCGCCTTCGGCCTGCGGCGGCGCAAGGTGCCCAAGCATGAGATCGACCGCATCGTGCAGGAGACCGCGGAGATCCTGGAGATCACGGAGCTGCTGAAGCGCAAGCCCAAGCAGCTGTCCGGCGGCCAGCGCCAGCGCGTGGCCATCGGCCGCGCCATCGTGCGCCATCCCAAGGCCTTCCTCATGGACGAGCCTCTTTCCAATCTGGACGCCAAGCTGCGCAACCAGATGCGCGCCGAGATCGTCAAGCTGCGCAGGCGCGTGAATACCACCTTTATCTATGTCACCCACGACCAGATCGAGGCCATGACACTGGGCGACCGCATCGTGGTCATGAACCAGGGCGTCATCCAGCAGGTGGGCACGCCCCAGGAGGTTTTCGATCACCCGTCCAATATGTTCGTGGCGGGCTTCATCGGCACCCCGCAGATGAATTTCATTGACTGTGTTCTGACCATCCGGGACGGCGCGGTCTGGGCGAAGGCCGGGGACAATTTTGTCGCGCTGCCCCATTTTGCCGCCTTCGACGGCGGCGCGGAGGAGGGCAGGCGGGTCGTTCTGGGCATCCGCCCGGAATACGTGACGGTCGGCGGAAAAGAGGGCCTCCCCGCCGTGGTGACCCTGAAGGAGCTCACCGGCAGCTCCGTCCAGCTGCATCTGAAGCTGGGGGAGGGGGAGATCATCGTGGTGGTGCCCGTCACCATGGCCGCCGGCATTCCCGAGGCGGACGACGGGGACGACGAGGCCTCCCGGGTGTTTGTGACCCCCGATCGGGAGCATATCCAGCTGTTCGACCCGGAGACCCAGCAGACGATTCGGTAGGGGAAACGGCGGCAGCTGAAAAACAGCCCGGAGACGCAAGTCTCCGGGCTGTTTTGATTTGATTTATGGCTGGACGAGAGGGGAAGAATCAGACGATGTTGTACTTTTTCAGCAGCTCGGCCACCACGTTGTTGGTCAGCAGTTCCTTGCCGAGGCTCAGGAACGGAGAGATGGTGGGCATGATGAACTCCAGCGGCTTCTTGCCGTCCAGCAGCTTGCTGGTGGCGTAAAGCAGGTCGCGCACATCGTACACGCTGGCCCAGACCTCGGGCACGCCGCGGTCGACGTTGCACAGGGTGTAGACGGCCTCCATGCCGGTGCGGATGGAGTACTCGGTAGTGAACACGGTGTCGCGCGGGGTATCGGAGAACTGGCCGACAAAGGCGATGTTGACGCTGCCGTCGGGAACCACTTTGGGACGGTCGCCGGTGGCGCGGGGCTCAAAGAAGGTGGTGACATAGGGCATCATGCAGGGCGTGGTGTTGCACTCCCCGGTGGCCAGAGCCATGATCTCGTTCTCGGGGATGCCGATATGATACAGCCACTCGGCGCACAGCTCAATGCCGTTGCAGTCGCACATATTCTTCTTAATGAAGTCGCCCTTGTCGTTCCAGCAATTCAGGCCGTAGACCCAGATCAGGCAGTGATCCGTGGGCTGCTCCAGGAACTGGCCCTGACGGTTGATGGTCCAGCTGACCAGCCAGCTGGAGTCCTTGCAGGTCACGATGCCGCCGGAAACGACCTTGCCGGACAGAGGATCGCGATGGCAGATCTTCTCAACGGCGGCCAGAATCTTTTTGTTGGCGGTGTCCACGGTCCAGGATTCCCAGCTGGTCTCCTTGATGTCCTTGAAGAACTTGTCGGGATGGCCGAAGGACGGATCCTGCGCGGCGATGTTGCGCCACATCCTGCAGCTGGGGGTCTCGCCGTTGTTCATGTCGACCACGGGGGCGTGCGTCTGGTCGCCGTAGGCGGAGTTGTCGCCCTGGCAGCCGTTGGTGATGATGACCAGATCGTTCTCGGTGAGATTGATGGTCTTGGCCACGCCGGTCTGGGTGTACTCGATCTTTTTGGCGACCTTCCTGTCGGGGGTGCAGTCGCACACGACGTTGGTGACAGTGGTGTCGAATTCGATCTTCCCGCCGTGGTCGGTGATGTACTTGCACATCGGCATGATCATGGACTCATACTGGTTGTAGCGGGTGAAACGCAGCGCGGACAGATCGGGCAGGCCGTCGATATGGTGGATGAAGCGCTGCAGATACAGCTTCATCTCAAGGGCGGAATGCCATTTCTCAAAGGCAAACATGGTCTGCCAGTAGATCCAGAAGTTGGTGGCGTAGAACTCATCGTCGAACACGTCGTCAATGGTGGCGTCCTCCAAATCGGCGTTGGGGGTCATGAACAGCTTCAGCAGCTGCATGCCGGCGCCGGGGGTCAGGGCATATTTTCTGTCGGTATGGGCGTCCTGGCCCTGCTTCTCCGTGACGCGGCACAGGGAGAAGTTGGGGTCTTCCTTGTTCAGGGCGTAATACTCGGAGAAGATGGTCTCGCCGGGATTGACGATGGAGGGGATGGAACGGAAAAGCTCCCACATGCACTCGAAATGGTTGTCCATTTCGCGGCCGCCGCGCATGATGAAGCCCTTGGTGGCGTCATAGATGCCGTCGCAGGAGCCGCCGGCCAGGGGGAGATGCTCGAAAAGGGTGATGTGGTCGCCGGGCATCTGCGCGTCGCGGATCAGGAAGCACGCGGCGGCAAGGCCTGCCAGGCCGGTGCCCACGATATACGCGGACTTCTGCTCAATGCCTTCCGGCTTTTTCGGGGTTGCAAAGGCTTCATAGTTACCACTGCTGTAATACATTTGTTCTACCTCCCAAAAATTTTGATCTCTCTCATGAAGAAGTGCGGCGCCCCGCACAGAATCACGGATTCAGGGGCAGGTCAGGGACTGCAGTCCGGCGCGGTCCAAAATGGTGATCTTCCCGCGGCCCGCCGCGATCAGGCCCAGCTCGTGGAAGCCCTCGATCTCGCGGCTCACCACCTCGCGGGTGGTGCCGATGTGGTTGGCCAGCTGCTCGTGGGTGACCTTCACGGTGTCCCCGCCCGCCGGGCAGTTTTCCAGGATCAGCCTGGCCACGCTGCTTTTCAGCGTACCGAAGAAGCTATGCTCGATGTTTTCCAGCACACTCTGCAGATTTCCGCTCATGCACGCCAGATAATAGTCCGACACGGCGGGCAGATAGGCGAGGATCTGCAAAATGATGGCGGCGGTGATATGTACCACGGCGGTCGGACCGTCTGCGACGATATTGGGCATTCCGGCCCCGTCTATCGGGAGAATGCTGCACATCCCGCCCGCGGGGACCTTGTACAGTGTGAATTCCCGTCCGCCCTCGGAAGAAATATATACGCGCAGCGCGCCTTTCAGAACAAGCAGGAAACCGGTGCGCTCGGCGAGGGGCAACAGGATCTTCTCGCCGTCGGAGAAAGCGCCGACGGGCCGGTTGGACAGCGCGGCCTTCTGCGCGCCGGCCAGTTCATCCCAGAAGGGAAGGAAGGCGGACAGATCAAATTGTTCGGCGGCCGATCTCCTTTTTTCCATACGTCTGCCCCCTGTTGAGCAAAATGATATTATAAATAACATGTGTTAGCAATAACAGAATTTGTTATATGGACTAACAGCACTTTGCAAAAAAAGAAGGGCGCCACCTTGCCAAACTCTTGTCAATGATTTTAGCAGATGTCCGCCCTTTTTCCGTGCTTTTTGCTACACAAAACAGAAATGTTCAGACAAAAAAACAGAAATTGTTTATATACACAAAATCACTTTGTGCTTTTTATGTAATTCGCGATAAGGTCCCCGGTGAATTTGATGATGTCCACAGGCAACACGCCGAAGGACACATTTTCATAAATGCTGGTGCCGGTATAGGCGTTGAGGAGGCACTGATAGACGGTATAGATATTCACGTCCGGACGGATGGAACCGTCCTCTACGCCCTCCTTCAGGGCCTTGAGGGCGGGCACCGGGATTTCCCTGTCGTAGTACTGCCAAAAGACATTTTTAATTTCCTTGCCGCTGCTCTCGTTGGAGGGGGCGTAAGAAAACATCTCCTGTGTGTAGTTGAACCAGCGTGGGAACTCCTTGTAGATCTCGAAATAGATTTCCATGGCCACCACGAATTTTTCATACCCGGTGGCGCACTTGACGGCGGCGGCCTCGTAGCGCTCCATATATTGATGGAAGAAGGTGTCCAGCGCGTCCTGCCAGACGGTGTACACCAGCGTGTCCTTGTTTTTGAAATAGCGGTAGATGGACATGGGGGAGAGGTCGGCTTCCTGGGCGATGCGGTTGATGGAGGTGGCATAGACCCCCTCGGAAATGAAAAGGTCCTGGGCGGCCTTGATGACGCGGCTGATATTGTATTCCCGTTCCTCGCTCTGTTTCATACGGTGACCTCCTCGTCCTTGCGTACGATGGCTCTGCGGGGGCAGGCGAGGGCGCAGCGTCCGCAGCGGATACAGCGCTTATCGTCGATGCGCAGCGGGTGGCCGGTGCCGCCGATGCATTTCTCCGGGCAGACGGAGCGGCAGCCGCCGCAGCCGACGCAGCGTTCGCCGATGAAATAACGCACAGCCATTCGCCATCGCCCCTTTGCGGATCTGTCGATACATATTTTATATTTTATATGATATGACAGAGAATTGTCAATAAGTACGATGAAGAATAAGACGAAATATGCCCCCTGCCCGAGGGCAGGAGGCATATTTTCTTGGTAAAGAGAGGAGATGTAGGAGAAAAAAGTGTGTGATGTGTTTGACTTCTTAGTACGAGTATAAGATACAATATCTTTATGACGATATTATGAAGCAAATAAAAATAAACTGTGAATTGTAAATCCCGTCCAATTCAGCCCATGATGCCCAGCCCCGAAATGGTTTCAAACTCGTCGCGGATGACGCTGCGGACCTCCTCCCGGGACTCGGTCTCGCCGTGCTCCACCCAGGTCACCAGCACGCCCACCATCACCCCCACGATCATGGACACAAAGTAGTCGTAGCGGGCGGGGTCCGCGGCGAGGAACCGCAGGCTCTCCAGTCCCAGCGCGGTCTTTCGGAAGCTGTTGAGAAAGATGTCCGTTCGATGGATGCGCACCAGCTCCACCAGGATGCGGCTGTGCTCGAACCAGTAGCTGAACACCTTCTCCTTCAGCGGCATCTCCCGCGCCGGGGCGTAGCTGCCGCTGAAAATCTCCTCGAAGCCCTGATCGCACAGCAGCGACAGCACGTCCGGCAGGGTGTCGAAGCTGCGGTAGAAGGTGGAGCGGCTCACCGAGGACGCCCGCTGGATGTCCGAAACGGTGATCTCGTCGAAATTTTTCTCCTCCAGACAGGCCATCAGCCCCAGGCAGATCAGCTCCGCCGACTTCCGGGCCCGCCTGTCGTTTTTGATATGATACATTTTCCCCTCCGCTGTTTTATATTCTGTGGGACTATTGTATCATAAAATAGCTTGTGATACAATAACGCCATCATAAATTGTTTTGAAGGGAGCCGATCCTATGAGTAAAAACGTGATATTCTGCTATTCCGGCACGGGAAACTGCCTGGATATGGCCAAAAACATCGCCAAAAGGCTGGGAGACACGGACATCGTGATGATGCGCCGGCAGCCCGCCGTCACCGATGTGACCGGGGCGGAGCGCGTGGGCTTTATCTTCCCGTGCTACGGCGGCGGCCTGCCCGGGGACGTGGAATTCTTTGCCCGGCAGGTGAAGATTTCACCCAACGCCTACACCTTCGGCGTGGTCCAGTTCGCGGGCTATCCCGGCAACGGCCTGCGGATGATCGACGACATCGTGGGGCTGGATTACTGGACGGCCATGTCCCATCAGTGCGGCTATATCGTGCTGTTCCCGCACCAGATGATGCTGCCGCCCATGTCTCCCGCCATGGCCCAGAAGCGCAGTGAGAGGACCGCGGAAAAGATCGCTGAAAACGTTCTGGCCGGCAGGGAGAGCGGGGGGCGCCCGCCGCTGTACAGGCTCAACCGGCTGGAGTACAGGGGCTGGCCCGCGATCGTTGCGCTGAAGGCCAAAAACTTTCTGGTGGACCCGGCCAGGTGCGTGGGCTGCGGCCAATGCGCCGAGATCTGCCCCACGGGCAACATCCGCATGACCCCCGCGGGCACCCCGGCCTGGGGGCGCAACTGCTATCAGTGCGTCAGCTGCCTGCAGTACTGCCCGCAGCAGGCCATCTCGCTGGGCGGCCCCACGGAGAAGCGCGAGCGCTACCACAATCCCAACGTCTCCGCCGCCGAGCTCAACCGGGACGTTATCCATATCGGCTGAAAAAAATACCCGCCTTTCAGAAGGCGGGTATTTTTCTGCTCATTTTGCTTTCCCGGCGAAGGAATTGTCCACCAGCTTTGTGAAGTCCACCCACTGGCTGTGCTCCAGCACGCCGGCGGTCTCCATCACGGTCTCCAGCCGCTCCAGCGAGGACTGCAGCATCACGGGCGTCGCGTTCCACGCGTCGATGTCCTTATAGCGCTGCACCACGTTCGTCAGCACGGCCACATCCGTATCCGGGAACTGGGGCGCGATGGCCTCGGCCACCTCGGCAGCGGAGTGCGCCTGTACCCAGGCCTGCCCTTTGGCCACGGCGTTGTCGAAGCTCTGGATCACGTCGGGATTGGCGCGGATGTAGCTCTGGGAGGCGAAATAGGCGGTGTAGGGGATTTCGCCGCTCTCCTGCCCGATGGAGGTCAGAATATAGCCCTTGCCCGCCTGCGCGGTCTGGGTGGCGGTGGGCTCGAACAGCGTCACATAGTCGCCGCTTCCGCCGGTAAAGGCACCGGCCATCATGTTGAACTGCACGGTGGTGTCCACGGTCACATCCTTGCCTGGGGTCAGACCGTTCTTGCGCAGCACGTATTCCAGCGTCATTTCCGGCACGCCCCCGGCCCGGCCGCCGATGACGGTCTTTCCCCGGAGATTCTCCCAGGAGAAGGCTTCGTTGCTGCGGCCTACCAGGAAGGAGCCGTCCCGCTTGGTGAGCTGGCCGAACACCACGGGATAGTCCGCTTTTTCCTGATTGAGCACATAGATGCAGGCCTCCGGCCCGGCCAGTCCCACGTCGGACTGCCCGGTGAGTACGGCGGTCATGACCTTGTCGGCGCCGCCGCCGTTGGTCAGTTCAACGGCGAGACCCTCGTCGGCGAAGAAACCCTTCTCGATGGCCAGGTACTGAGGGGCATAGAACACCGAGTGGGTCACCTCGTTAAGGCGCACCGTCACGGTGCCTTTTTCGGCCGTTTTGCCGCAGGCGCACAGCGTGAACACGCACGCCGCCGCTAAAAGTAAGGCAAGAATCTTTTTCATTCAACCACTCCTAAACGATTTTTCAGAATTTTTTCCACTCCGACAACGCCCTGATACATGAGCACGGCGGCCGCGGCCAGCAGCAGCACCGTGGCCATCACCAGGTCCATATTGAATACCTGCGAGCCGTAAACGATGAGATAGCCCAGGCCCGCCTTGGACACCAGGAATTCCCCCATGATCACGCCCACCCAGGACAGGCCCACGTTGACCCGCAGGGTGTTGAACAGCGTGGCGTAGTTGGCGGGGAACACCAGCATACGCAGGATCTGTCCTTTCCTTGCGCCCATCGAGCGCATCAGCCGTATCTTCTCCCCGTCGGTGCCGACGAAGCCCACGTGCATATTGAGGATGGTCACCACGATGGAGATGGCCAGCGTCATGGTGATGATGGACCCGGTGCCCGCGCCCATCCATACGATGAAGATGGGACCCAGCGCGGTTTTGGGCAGGGCGTTGAGCACCACCAGATAGGGGTCGAAAATTTTTGCCGCGGCGGGGCTCCACCACAGGCCCACGGCGACGAGAGTGCCCAGCACGGTGCCCAGGCCGAAGCCCACCGCCGTTTCAAGGCACGACACGCCCACGTGCCGCCACAGATCGCCGCTGCGCCACAGCGCACCCAGCGTCGCCCACACGCGGCTGGGGCAGCTCACGATAAAAGCGTCCGTCCAGCCCAGCCGGGCGGTCAGCTCCCACTGGGCAAAAAAGAAGACCAGCAGCAGAAGCTGGGCGGATAAAATCAGTTTTTTCCGGCGCCGTCCGGCGCGCAGATAGTCGGCCCGCTCGGGAGAAAGCGACTCAGGCATTCACGTCCAGCTCCTTCCAGATCTGATTGAAGATTGCGCTGAAGCCGGGGGTGTTCCGCCGCTGGATAGGGGACAGGCCCCGGTATTCTTCCAGCGTGTGGACGGCCCGCACCACGGCGGGGCGGTGACTGAGCACCATCACCCGGTCGGACATGCTGATGGCCTCGGAGATGTCGTGGGTCACCAGCAGCGCCGTCTTGTGTTCCTGCCGGATGATACGGAAGATATCGTCGGACACGGCCAGCCGCGTCTGGTAATCCAGCGCGGAAAACGGTTCGTCCAGCAGCAGGATGTCGGGCCTCGCGGCCAGCGTGCGGATCAGGGCGCAGCGCTGACGCATCCCGCCGGAAAGCTGGCCGGGCAGCTTTTCCGCAAAACCCTCCAGCTCATAGCGCCGCAGCAGCTCTTCCACCCGCGCCCTGGCTTCGGCCATGTTCTCGCCCCGGATCTCCGGGCCCAGCAGGGCGTTGGAAAGAATGGTGCGCCAGGGGAACAGCTGGTCGCGCTGCGGCATCAGCCCCACCCTGACCGAGGGCTTGGTCACGGCCTCGCCGTCGATCTCGATGACCCCGGCGCTGGGACGCTCCAGTCCCGCGATCAGCGACAGCAGCGTGGACTTGCCGCAGCCGGAGGGACCCACGATGCTCAAGAATTCACCCTGATCCATGGAAAAGCTCACGTCCCGCAGCGCTTCCACCTCGCCGTCCGGCGACTGGTATTTCAGCGCGGCGTGCCGCACATCGATCATCATTTCAGGTTTCTCCTTCAAACAACGTTGGATATGTCATTGTATGTGGCCGGCGGCGAAAGTGTTAGCGCGTTTCCCGGGGAAAGTATTTTACAAGCGTCCCCACGGGTGCTATAATAACCCCTGCGCGTTTATTATTTCTGCACCGCGTTTGCTTTTGGAGGCGTTTTCATGAAGAAAAATCCGACCGTCGGATATGTTTATATCGCGCTGTGCACCCTGATTTTCAGCACCATGGAGGTGATGCTGAAAATGCCGGCGGTGAGCGGCGTGTTCAAGCCCATGCAGATCACGGTGGATCGTTTTGTCATCGGCGGACTGTGCCTGCTCCCCATCGCGGCCTCGGCCCTGAAAAAGCGGGGCGTGCGCCTCAACGGGCACGACCTGGCCTCGCTCGCGCTGACGGGCTTCCTGTGCGTGCCGGTGAGCATGGTGCTCTACCAGCTGGCCATCTCCTGCGGCAGGGCGGGCATGGTGGCGGTGCTGTTCTCCGGCAACCCGCTGTTCGTCACGCTGCTGGCTTTCCTGCTGCTGGGCGAAGCCATCCGCTGGAATAACATCGCCGCGCTGGCGCTGGAGGTCTGCGGCATCGTCGCCATCATCAACCCCTTTTCCGCGGGGGCGGGCATCAGCCTGCCCAGCGTGGTCATGGCCATTCTCAGCGCGCTGGTGTTCGCGCTGTACAGCGTGCTGGGCAAAAAGCTCACGGCGCGCTGCGGCGGCATCGTGGTCACCTGCGGCAGCTTCCTGTTCGGCGGCGGCGAGTTGCTGCTGTTGCTGCTGCTGGGCTATACCGCCCCGGGGCGGGACGTCTACGGCGCGCTGGGGCTGACCATGTTCTGCGAGGTGCCGCTGCTGGCGGGCATCAGTCCCGCCACGCTGCCGTATTTCCTGTTCATCTGCGTCGTCAACAGCGCGGCGGGGTATGTGTTTCATATGCTGGCCATGGAAAAGACCAGCGCCGCCACCACCAGTCTCGTGTTTTTTTTCAAGCCCGTCCTTGCCCCGCTGATCGCGCTGGCGGTGCTGGGCGAAGCCATCACCGCGCCCATGGCCGTGGGCATCGCCTTCTTCCTGGCGGGTTCGCTGTGCGGCATCGTACCGAAGCTGCTGGCGGAACGCCGCCCCGCCGGCATCGCGGAGGAGACGGTTTTGAAAGAAGACCTCCCCGAGGAATAAAAAATTCCCGCCCTTTCGGACGGGGATTTTTCGAGCCTGTCAAAGAACTAAAAGAGGAACGGATTTGGGGGATGATGCGGGGGGGAGTATGAGGGGGGCGGAGCCCCGCCTCAATTTGGATGAATAGCCGCAAAACCCTTGCTGTGCAAGGGTTTGGGGAGCGGAGCGACGTTTTTTGCGAAGACACGGTTTCGCAAAAAATTCGGCGTTTTGAGGCTGTCAAAAAGGCTTTTTTGACAGCCTCAAATGCAGTTTTCACACCGCGATGTCCCGCAGCATTTTTTCCACCTCGGCCGCCAGACCCTTCAGCGCGCCGGGGGCGAAGGGGGAGGGGAAGCCCGCCTCGCGCAGCAGATCGGTCCAGACCTGCTCGCCGCCCTGCCTTGAGAAGGCCATATAGCGGGAAAAGGCGTCGCTGTAGTCGGTGCGGGAGGCCAGCAGGAAGCGGAACGCCGCCGTCTGGGCCAGACAGTAGTCGATATAGTAGAACGGCGTTTCGTAGATGTGCATCTGGTACTGCCAGCGGGTGCCCCTGTCCAGATAGGGCATCCCCTCCATGGTGAGATAGGGGCGGTACTGCGCCTCCAGCTCCAGCCACAGCGCGTCGCGCCCCGCGGGGGTGAGGTCGGGATTTTCGTAGACCCTGTGCTGAAAATCGTCCACCATGGTGCCGTAGGGGATAAAGGAGAAAGCGTCCAGCGCGTGCATATAGCGGTACTTGTCGGCGTTCTCGCCGAAGAACCGGGCCATGTATGGCCAGGCGAAAAACTCCATGCTCATGGAGTGGGTCTCGGCGGTCTCCATGCCGCCGCAGTTGAGCTCCAGCGCGAAGCGGTTGCCGGAAATAAGATAGGAATTCAGCGCGTGCCCGGCCTCGTGGGTCACCACGTCCACATCCCCGGCGGTGCCGTTGAAATTGGCCAGAATGAAGGGCTGCCTGTATTTGGGGAACTCGGTGCAGTAGCCGCCGCCCCACTTGTTCTTGCGGGAATCCACGTCGAAGGCGTCGTTTCGCAGCATCATGTCGATGAACGCGCCGGTCTCCGGCCCCATGGCGTGATACATCTCCCGCGCCGCGGCAAAGATGCCCGCCTTGCCGCAGGGCGCGGGGTCGCCCCCGGGGATGACGACGTCGTTGTCGTAGAGATGGAAATCGGTCACGCCCAGCCGCCTGGCGTTTTCGGTGCGCAGCCGGGCCACCACGGGCACCACGTCGGCCTTCACGTTCCGCCGGAACTGCGCCACCATGGCCTGATCGTAGCAGAGCCTGCCCATGCGGTAGTAGCCCAGCTCCACGAAATTCCGGTAGCCCATCTTTTTGGCCATCCGGTCGCGGACGTGGACGAGACTGTCATAGATGCGGTCCAGCTCCGCCGCGTGCGCGCCCAGCGTCCCGCCCAGCACGGCGTAGCATTCCCGCCGGGTGTCCCTGTCGTCGGACTTGGCGTATTTCATCAGCAGGGGCCGCGGCAGCTTCTCGCCCCGGAACTCGAATTCCATCCCGGCCATGAGCTGGGAATATTCGCTGACCAGCTTGTTTTCCTCCACCATGTCCGGCACGATCTCCGGAGCCATGGACTTGCGCTGGACCTCCAGCGATTTGAACAGCACCGGGGACAGGGCCTTCTCAAGCTCACACCGCAGCGGGGAGTCCAGCAGGGCGCCGGCATAGGACAGCGAGGCGTTTTGGGCGATGGGGCCGGCCTCGTCGTAATAGTTCTTCTCCGTCAGATAGAAGGGGTCCGCCGTGTTGATGCTGTAGCGCATATAGGACAGGGCGGAGGCCGTGGTGTAGTCGCACAGCGCCGCGAGATAGCCCTCCCGGGCCGCCAGCACGTCGGCCGCCGACCCGGCGGCCTTGACCCTGCCGGCGGCGGCGTTGGCCGCGTCGGAAAATTCTTCCGCCGTCACCCGGCGGTATTCCAGTTCGGATACTTTCATTTCTTCATTCCTTTCAGAAAATGATTCGCACAGCTATTATACTACCCGGGCACAAAAAAACAAACACGCTCTTGTTAGATTGGGGTTCTTGTCATATAATAATTAATATTTAAAAAATCAAAACTATTGTAAGAGGCACGCCTATGATCCTTCTGTGGAGCTTCCTTTTAATTGGCGCGGCGTCGGCCGCCGTATCCGCCGCCGTGTGGCATTTCGGCGTACCAGCGGCGGCGCTGGCCGCCGTAGGGGGCTTTTTGGCCGCTTTCCTTGTTTTCTACGTTGCTCAGCTTTTGATCTCGCTGTTTCTCAGCCATAAAAAGTCCGCCGAAAAGCCCTCCCCCTACTGCGTCTGGGCCATGGAGCAGACCGCGGCGTTCATTAACTTCTTCTGCGGATTGCGCGTCCACATCACCGGCGAGGAGCTGCTGCCGGCGGACACCCGCTACCTTTTCGTCTCCAACCACCGCTCGAATATGGACCCCATCATCATTATGGACAGGCTGAGCGCCCGGCACATCGCCTTCGTCTCCAAACCGGAAAACCTGAAAATCCCCATGATCGGCCCGTTTATCCGCCAGTGCTGCTTCCTGCCCATCGACCGGGAGAATGCCCGCAACGCCGTGGCCACCATCAACGCCGCCGCGGATTATCTCAAAAACGACGTGGTGTCCATCGGCATCTACCCCGAGGGCACCCGCTCCAAGTCCGTCCGCATGGGCGAATTCCACGCGGGCTCCTTCAAGATCGCCCAGAAGGCCGGCGTCCCCCTTGTGGTCGCCACCGTCAGCGGGACGGAGAAAGTCTCCAAGCGCGTCCTCAAGGGCACTCAGGTCTATGTGGACATCATCGCGGTCATCCCGCCGGAGGAAGTGTGCGCGGAAAAGACCGTGGAGCTGGCCGGGCGGGTAAAGGCCATGATGGCCGAACACCTGAAGACAAGAGACGGCTGACACAGTCAGGAGACTTTTTGTAAAATATACTTGACAAAATATTGGATATGTGTTATCCTCCGTTCAGAACTTGAACGGAGGTATTCAAATCATGCCGAGAGATTATATCTGGACATTTCTTCTTGGACTGCTGTTTGCGGTCGCGCTTTTTGTTATCGTCTCCGTGATGGAGAAGAAACAGAAGCAGGAGCGGAGATATGACGAGCGCCAGCTGCAGGCCCGCGGCCGGGCTTATCAGGCCGCGTTTCTCTCGCTGCTGGGCTACTGCGTCGTGGTAGGTATGCTGAGTCTCTGCCTGGAGCGTGAGCTCTGCCCGGTGTATACGGCAATGTTTATCGGCGTGTTTTTCTCCGCGGGCGTTTTCGCGGTGAAGTGCATCTTCTCGGAGGCCTATTTTGCCGTGGGCGAGAGACCCGGCTACTGGCTGGCGCTGTCCGCGTTGGTAGTGGCCATAAACATGGTGGTAATTCTTAAAAATTTGCATGACGGCAAAGCCATTATCGAAAACGGCGTACTGACCGAGTACAGCATCAATGTGGCCTGCGGCATCCTGTTTGTGGCGATCTTCGCGGCCACGCTTATCAAGACCCTGAAGGACCGCGCGTCGGACGCTTCGGAGCGGTGACATGAAAAATTTGAAACTGAAATCCGCCCGGGCGGCGCTGGACTGGTCCCAGCAGCAGCTGGCGGACGCGGTGGGCGTGTCCCGGCAGACCGTCAACGCCATCGAAAAGGGCGACTATAACCCCACCATCAAGCTGTGCCTGGCCATCTGCCGGGCGCTGGGCAAAACCCTGGATGAACTGTTTTGGGAGGAAGAACCATGAAAAAAGTGGCGCTGGTCACCGGCTCGTCGAGAGGCATCGGCCGGGCGGAGGCGTACCGCCTGGCCCACGACGGCTACGCCGTGTGCGTCAATTATATCCGGCGGAAGGACAAGGCCGACGAGCTGGTGTCTCTGCTGGCAAGCGAGGGGCTGGAGGCCATGGCCTTTGGCGCCGACGTGGCCGACCGCGATGCCGTCGACGCCATGGTGCGCGCTGCGGAGGACACCTTCGGCCCCGTCACACTGTTGGTGAACAACGCGGGGATCGCCAGGCAGTTTCAGTTTCAGGACATCACGCCGGAATACTGGAAGCGCATCTTCGATGTCAATCTGGGGGGCGCCTACAACACCATCCAGGCCGTGCTGCCCCGGATGCTCCACGAGCACGCGGGGGTCATCGTCAATACCGCCTCCATCTGGGGCCTCCACGGGGCCAGCTGCGAGGCCGCCTATTCCGCCACCAAGCACGCCGTCGTGGGCCTGACCAAGTCACTGGCGGCGGAGCTGGCGCCAACCCATATCCGGGTCAACGCCGTGGCTCCCGGCATCATCGACACCGACATGGTGCGGCCGCTGGGGGAGGAGACCCTTGCGGAGCTGGTGAAGCGCACCCCCCTGGACCGCCTTGGCAGGCCGGAGGATATCGCCGCGGCGGTGAGCTTTCTCGCGTCGGAGCAGGCCTCTTTCATCACCGGCCAGATCCTCACCTGCGACGGCGGCTTTGTCAGTTTATGAACACTTTCGACCCTTGCCGCATAATCTGACAAAGGAGACGGAAAAACTTCCGCCGCCCAGATTTCATGCGGAGATCAATGGATGTCGGAGCCTCTGCGGCCGCCGGACGGCGAGAGCCGGTCCTGCCCCACAGCGGCTTGCCGGGGCGAAGAAAGAAACCGTTGAACAAACGCGTGCCCGGAAGCCGAAAGGCTTCCGGGCATTTTGTTTTCAGGTTCTTTTCAGCAGAAAGCTCTCGCCGTAGGGCATGGGTGAGCCGGCGGAGACGCTGTTCCAACGCAGGAAATCGTCTGGCCGGGTCAGCGCCAGCCCGGAAAGGCGGTCGACGCCCAGCGCCAGCAGGGCGGGGCACAGCGGCACCGTGGGCCCCAGCAGCACCACCTGCGCGTTTTCGGCCAGCTCCAGCAAGCGCACGATGGTGTGGTTGATGAGTGTGGCGCCGGTGAGCACCACCAGATCGCATTCCGGGATCAGCCGCTCCTCCTCGCTGGCGGGCAGATCGCCGGGCCGGGGGTCGAGTTCAAAGATCCACAGGCGCGCCGCGCCCTCCAGCGCCCGCGCGGTGCGGCTCATGTGGCCCACCATGCCCACGGTCCTGCCGGCGAGGCCGATGCCGTCGGTGCAGATTGTTTCACGGGAAACATTGGCGCCCAGCGCCGAAATACGCTCGGCGGTGTTATAAAAGGCGTTAATCACCGCCAATCCGGCGCCGGCGGTCTCCTGATCGGCGGCCAGCGCGGCCAGCGCCGCCTGACGCGCGGGCAGCCCCGCCAGCGCGGAGAAATCGCAGCTGCCGCTGAAGCGGGCCGCCGCGCCCACGCCGCCGTCGGACAGCCGCGCCGCCGTCCAGGACCGGCCGCCGCAGACCTCGCGCACGGTCAGATCCGCCGGAAGGCCGGCGATCAGCGCGTCATACAATTCGCTTTTCATCGTTATCACTCCATTGAAGGCCCCAGAGGAGCCAGATCACCGGCAGCACCAGACACAGGCCGATCCCAAAAAAGCTCTGGACCCAGTAGCCCGCCAGCCCGCAGCCCAGGGCGGCGGAACGGCGTTTGCGACCCTTGATCCAGCGGATCAGCGTCAGCGCGAGCAGTGTCAGATACGCGCCCAGGCCCAGCGCGCCCTCGTCCATCAGATAGCCCAGATACTCGTTGTGCGCATTATCCACCCGGGTCCTGAGGGTCTTTCCGGTCTCCTTCACATAGCGGGAATACTGGATGTCGACGCGGTCGGATACGGTGCCCGGGCCGCCGCCCAGGACGGGCCGCTGGGGATAGACCTCCAGCAGCTGCCGCCAGATGCCCACCCGGCCGGAGCCGTAGCTGTCCTCCAGATGGCCGTGGAGGATCTGGTTCAGCTCGTACAGCGTGCCGGAATCGGCGGTCTCCGACTGGCTTCCGGTCTCGGCGGGCGCGGCGCCCAGGACCACGCCGCTCTGCGTGAAATGCACGTTCATGGCCAGCGCCGCGGTCGCGGCCACCACGATGGCGGCGATCCCCAGCCGCTTCAGCCGCTTTTTTTGCAGCAGCACCAGCGCGCCCAGCAAAAAACCCGCGGCCAGCCCCGCCTTGGCGGAGGCCACGCCGCTTTCCACGGCGATGAACAGCCCGAAGGCGGCGGGCAGCAGCAGCCAGCGGTCCCGCTTTTCGCCGGAGCACACATAATCACCCAACAGGAAGGGTACCGCCGCGGTGAGCAGCGTGGCAAAGACGTCCACGTTGCCGATGTTGCCCAGAAATTCGGCGGAATACTTGATGCCGTGGTCAAAATAGTCCATATCCCCGGGGAAAAGATTCAGCGGGTCATGACCCAGAAGCTGCAGCAGGGATACCGCGCAGCACACCGTCAGGGAGAAAGCCAGCGCCCAGACATAGGCCGGCCGGTGCCTGCCGTAGGCCGACACGCCCAGAAAAATGAAACAGTACAGCAGCAGGGACACCAGCCCGTCATACCGGCCCGCGCCCAGCAGCACGTCCGCCCCGTAGGGGGAGAAGGCGGCGGAGACGAAGGCCGCGGCGGCCAGCGCCAGCACGGCCCAGCTTCCGCCCCGGACGGCGGGGCGCTCCCCGCTTACCGCCGCGCCGATCACCACCAGCAGCATCCACACGCCGGTGGCGGCGACGAAAAACAGAAATTTGGAGAAGGTGATGTTGGCATAGCCCTGAAAGCCCGTCCATAGCGGAAAGACGGCCAGCATGAGGAGGATGAACTTGTCCGTGACCCAGCCTGGGGATAACAGCGTCTTTTTCATACCCCGCATTATAACAGCGCCGGAAAAAAGTGTAAAGCGGTTGCGGCTTTTTTCCCGAGGGCGTATAATAGAGGCAATGCAGAAAACGGAGGACAGCCATGTATTTCGACACCCATGCCCATTATGACAGCGACGCTTTCGACGCCGACCGCGGCGCAGTCCTGTCCGCGCTGGCGGAGGGCGGGGTGGAGCTGGTGCTGGATCCCGGCTGCGACAGGGCCGGCAGCGAAGCCGCCGTGGCGCTCAGCCGGGAGTATCCTTTCGTCTACGCCGCCGTGGGCATCCACCCGGAGGAGCTGGGCAAAATGGCCGGGGGCGACCTCGCCCGCATCCGCGAGCTGGCGGGCGGGGAAAAGACCGTGGCCATCGGCGAGATCGGGCTGGACTACTACTGGGACAAGGGGCGCGGGGAGGAACAGAAGGCCCTGTTCGCCCGGCAGCTGGAGCTGGCGCTGGCGCTGGACAAGCCCGTGATCGTCCACGACCGGGACGCCCACGGCGACAGCCTGGCGCTGGTGAAGCGCTATCCCGGCCTGCGGGGCGTGTTCCACTGCTTCAGCGGCAGCCCGGAGATGGCGGCGGAGCTGCTGAAGGGCGGCTGGTATCTGGGCTTCGACGGCCCGGTGACCTATAAGAACGCGAAAAAGCAGCTGGAGATCCTGGCCCTGTGCCCGCTGGAACGCATTCTGATCGAGACGGACAGCCCCTATATGGCCCCGGTGCCCCATCGGGGGGAGCGGAACGATTCCCGCAACCTGTGCTATATCGCGGAAAAGGTGGCCGAGATCAAGGGCGTGACGCCGGAGGAAGCGGCGCGGAGGACCTGCGAAAACGGGAAAAGACTGTTTGGCATAGGAGAAAACGCATGAGCTACGCACCGGAAAAAATACTGGAGGGCGCGCCCAATGCCCGGGACCTGGGCGGGCTGCGCACGGCGGAGGGCGGCGTGCTCCGCCCGGGGCGGCTCATCCGCAGCGGCCCCATTAACGCGGTCACGGAGAGGGACATCGCGGCCCTGTCCGGCGTCGGGCTGAACACCGTGGTGGATTTCCGGGCCGATCAGGAGAAGGGCGGCAGGGAGGACGTGATGCTGCCCGGCGTGCGCTATGTGGACTGCCCCATCATCGACAGGCGGGCTATCGGTATTACCCACGAGCTGCCCCGGGACGCGGACGGGCTGGCGGAATATTATGTTAGCGCGGCGGCGGAGATCAATCAGCGGGGCGGCGGCGCGGCCATGATGCGCCGGATGTACGCGGCTTTCGCGGAGAAGGATTTTGCCGTGGCGCATTACGGGCAGCTTTTCGAGATCCTGCTGGAAAACCCGCGGGGCGCGGTGCTGTATCACTGCACCATGGGCAAGGACCGTGTGGGTGCCGGCACCGCGCTGATCCTCACGGCCCTGGGGGTGCCCCGGGACGACATCATGGAGGATTATCTCTATACCAAAATCCGGCTGGACGGGCTATCAAGGGAGCTTATCGCCCGCTGCCGGAAATTTACCGGCGACGAGGCCGTTCTGGAGACCATCTACGCCATGGACACCGTGGACGAGAGCTATCTGGGCGCGGTGTTCGAGGCCATGGAGGCCATCTCCGGCAGCGGGGAGCGCTTTCTGTCGGAGCGGCTGGGGCTGACGGACGAGGACCGGGAGCGGCTGAAAACGCTGTATCTGGAATAGATCAGAATAAAAAGCAGACGCGGCGCGTCTGCTTTTTATTCTGATCTATTCGTCATACTCATAGGCGTAGCAGTCCGGCGACAGCCACGGGGACAGCTGGGTGAGCAGCAGGTCCATGCCCTTGGCGGCATAGGCGGCCTCGGCGGCGCGGAAACGCTCGGCGGGGAGGAGCTCTTTGGAGACGGAGGCGCGCACCGACGCGCCGCAGCCCGCGCGGCTCTCCAGGATCAGCGCGCCGCCGTGCTTTTCCGCCACGCCCCGGGCGATGGTCAGCCCCAGGCCCGCGCCCTCGGCCATGTCGCTGAGGCTGAGAGACTGGCTGTAACGGGAGAAAACGGATTTCATGATCTCGGGGTCGATGCCGCCGCCCGTGTCGGTGACGGCGATCATCACGCCGCCGGGGTAGTCGGAAACGCTGAGCTTTACCACGCCGCCCGCGGGGGTGTGGGAAAAACTGTTGGCGAGCAGGTTGAGCACCAGAAGCTCGATGAGCTCGCTGTCCGCCGCGGCGATAAGCTCGCCGGAGCGATCAAAGCGCAGCTCCACGCCGCTTCGCGCCGCGAAGGGCGCGGCGGCGGAAGCCAGATCGCCGCACAGCTCGCCCAGGTCGCAGGCGGCGGGGGAGAAGGGCAGCTCGCCGCCCATGAGCCCTTCCAGCACGGAGATGTTCTGCACCAGCCGCTTCAGCTCGTAATAACTGTGGGCCAGCACCGCGCTGTACTGGGTATATTTTTCGTCACCGCTGCCGGCGGCCATGGCCACGATGCGGTCCGACGCCAGCTTGAGATTCAGCAGCTCCTGCCGCAGCTTGGGCAGCGCCGCATGCAGCCCCGGCACGGACGGGGCCGCGTCGGGCGTGAAGAAATAGACCCGCACGTCCTCCACCGTGTCCGCGCGGATGGCGCAGCGCTGTCCCGCCACCGCGCCGCCGGTGACGAAAGAGGCGGCCTGGCAGTTGACCACATGGGCGGGCAGCAGCGCTTCCGCCGGAAACTCGGCCTTTTCGCGGCCCGTGAGCTTCATGGCGGGCGGATTGAGATAGACGATCCTGCCGTATGCCGCCAGCGCGGCCGGTTCGCAGATCAAAGCCAGCGCGGCGGCCAGATAATCGATAGTTGATTTCATGGGGGCTCCTTTCGGAAACGGGAATGATGGATCCTGACGGCTCCATATTAGCAAAAAAAGACAAAATACACAAGAGCGGCAATAAAAATCCGGGATTTTCCGCCGCTTTTTTGGCGATTCTTGCGGGCATGGAAAGGTTGCTTTTTGCTAATATTATATGTTACAATCGACTTGCGTGGGCTGAGATGTTTTTCCAGCGCCGCCCTCACCTGTCAGTAACAAAATTCAATATACGGAGGAAATCAAATGAGCATTCGAATTGGCATCAATGGCTTCGGCCGTATCGGCCGTCTGGTATTCAGAGCCGCCGCCGCTGCCGACGACATCGATGTCGTTGCGATCAACGCGCCGGATAAGGCCCCCGACCTTATAGCCTACACTATCAAGTACGATACAGTCCACGGCCGTTTCAACGGCACTGTGGAGTCCGACGACTCCTCCGTTACCGTCAACGGCAGGAAGATCCCCGTGCTGAACTCCCGCGACCCCGCGCAGCTGCCCTGGGGCGAGCTGGGCGCGGATTACGTGCTGGAGTGCACCGGTAAGTTCCTCACCACCGAGGCCGCCCAGGCCCATCTGGACGCCGGTGCCAAGGTCGTGGTGCTGTCCGGCCCCTCCAAGGACGATACCCCGATGTTCGTCTGCGGCGTCAATCTGGACAAGTACACCCCCGACATCAAGGTCGTGTCCAACGCCTCCTGCACCACCAACTGCCTGGCCCCGCTGGCCAAGATCATCAACGACAACTTCGGCATCGTCGAGGGCCTGATGACCACCGTCCATGCCGACACCGCCACCCAGGCCACCGTGGATAACTTCTCCAAAAAGAACTGGCGCCTGGGCCGCTCCATCCTGGGCAACATCATTCCCACCAGCACCGGCGCCGCCAAGGCCGTGGGCAAGGTCATCCCCGAACTCAAGGGCAAGCTCACCGGCACCTCCATGCGGATCCCCTCCGCAGACGTATCCATCGTGGACCTGACCTGCCGGCTGGAGAAGGCCGCCACCTACGAGGAAATCTGCGCCGCCGTCAAGGCCGCCGCCGAGGGCTCCATGAGGGGCATTGTCGAGTATGTGGACGACGAGGTCGTCTCCTCCGACTTCATCCATGACCCCCACACCTCCATCTTCGACGTGCGCGCCGGTCTCGCCCTCAACGACCACTTTGTCAAGCTCATGGCCTGGTACGACAACGAATGGGGCTTCTCCAGCAAGATGCTGGATCTCACCCGCCACATCGATTCCGTGCGCAACGCCTGAGTTAAAAAAGCGTCAAAAAAAGATTGAGAAATCAGGAGAATGGCTTCTATCCTTCTCCTGATTTTCTTGTTGATTTCTTCATATTTTTAGTGTATAGTAACGCCCGTTGGACAAGTCGGATGGAGAATCCGCATATACTAGAGCAGCTATTCGTTTAGGGGGGGTCGGTTTTGGAGCAGCCGAAAGAACAAAACTATCTCCATGGTGCGGCCATTCTAACGGCGGGCGTCGTCATCATGAAAATCCTCGGCGCGATCTACAAGATCCCGCTGGGCAATATACTGGGGGACGACGGATACGCCTATTTCTATTCCACCTATTCCGTCTACAACCTGTTCCTGACACTGGCCACCGCCGGCCTGCCCGTAGCGCTGTCGCGCATGATCGCCGAGGCCAATACGCAGGGGCGGCCCATGCAGATCCGGCGTACCTTCTCCGTGGCCTGGTGGACCTTCACCGCGGTAGGCGTCGTCTGCGCGGCCGTCATGTTCGAATTTCCGCAGGAGCTGGCCAATCTGCTCAGCCGCCCCGAGGCGGCGCAGGGCATCTACGCCATCTCCCCGGCCATCCTGTTTGTCTGCGTGGTCAGCGCCTATCGCGGCTATTGCCAGGGCATGAAGAATATGACCCCCACCACCGTCGGGCAGGTGCTGGAGGTGCTAGTCAAGGTCATCGTGGGGCTGGGGCTGGCGATCCTCTTCGGCAGAAAAGGCAACGGCCCGGAGACCTCCTCCGCCGGCGCGGTTCTGGGTGTTTCGGCGGGCGGCCTGGCCGCACTGATTTTTATGGTGACCTATAAAAAGCGCCGCTATCCGGACAAGCCCGCGGCCGACCCCGACGCGCCGGACAGCCGGGGCAGCATCTTCAAAAATTTGCTGCGCATCGGTATTCCCATCACCATCGGCGCTTCGGGCCTGAGCCTGATGGGCTTGATCGACACGGCCATCATCAACGGCCGGCTGCAGAATGCGGCCGGACTCGCGGAGCAGTCCGCCGCGCTGTTCGGCGTTTTCGGCAAGGCCCAGACCATCTACAACCTGCCGCCGGCCTTTGTCATGCCGCTGGTCATCTCCACCGTGCCCTCCATCGCGGCGTGCATGACGCGCAGAGATACCAAAGGCGCGGGAAAGATCGCGGAGGACGCGCTGCGCATCACGCTTGTCGTGGGCTTGCCCATGGGCATCGGCCTGGCCGTTCTGGCCCACCCCGTGATGAAGGTGCTGTATCCCGGCAGCAACGCGGCCGGCCCCCTGCTGCTCACCATGATGGGCGCGGCGTCCGTCTTTGTGTGTTTCTCGCTGGTGCAGAACGCCGTTTTGCAGGCACACGGCGACGAAAAGCTCACCATCATCTCCATCTTTGCCGGCGGCATCATCAAGGTGCTCACCGACTGGTTCCTGGTGGGCATCCCCGAACTCAACATCTACGGCGCGCCCATCGGCACTTTCCTTTGCTACCTTGTGATGTGCGCCGTCAACCAGGCCTTTATCAACGGCCGCTATGAGAAGGACTCCCGCCCCCGGCTGAGCAACATCGTACCCAAGCCCCTTTTCAGCAGCCTCGTCATGGGCGCGGCGGCGTGGCTGGCCTATGAGGGCCTGGCCAAAGTGCTGGGCGGAGCCGATATGGGCAGACTGAAAATGGCGCTGGCCATGCTGGCCGCCATCGCCGTCGGCGTGGTGGTCTACATCATTGCCGCCGTGGCCACCGGAGCCGTCACCTATGAGGATATGGCGCTGATTCCCAAGGGTGACAGGATCGCAAGAGCGCTGCATATCCGCCCCGCGCCGAAGCATCAGCGCTGAAAGGGGACGGACATGACGGATTTCGACTGTGAACGCTACCACGACATCAACGATTATATCAGGCTCATTGCCATCCTGCGCGCGCCGGACGGCTGCCCCTGGGACCGGGCGCAGACCCACCGGAGCATCCGCAGGAACTGCCTTGAGGAGGCCTACGAGGTCTGCGAGGCCATTGACGAGGACGACCCCGACCATCTCAAGGAGGAGCTGGGGGACCTGCTGATGCAGATCATCTTCCATGCGGGCATCGAGGCCGACGCAGGCCGCTTTGATTTCAACGACATCTGCGACGCCTCCTGCCGCAAGCTGATCAACCGCCACCCCCATGTGTTCGGCGACCGCGAGGCCAACCGCGGCGCGGAAGCCGCCGAGGTGTGGGAGAAGGCCAAGCGGGCCGAGCACGGACAGGCCAGCACCGCCGACGCCATCGACGGCGTGGCGCGTACGCTGCCCAGTTTGTGGCGGGCCCAGAAAATGCTGAAAAAAGCCGCCGCCGCGGAGACTGTCCCGGCCGACGACCTGGCCCAATGCGCCTCCGCCTTCGCGGACGCGCAGGCGGAGGACGCGGAGCGGTTATTTGGAAAGCTCATTTTATCCGCCGCGGCGGCCGCCGCCAAGAAGGGCATCGACGCGGAGACCGCCGCTCAGCGGGGCTGCGACGCTTTCGCCGCCGACTATCGCGAAACGGAAGAAAAAAATCCAAATTTGGAGGATATGCGACATGAATAAAGCAGAACTCATCGCCGCCGTGGCGCAAAAGACCGGGCTGTCCCGCAAAAACAGCGAAAAAGCCGTGTGCGCCGTGTTCGACACCATCACGGAGAATCTGGAGCGCGGCGAGAAGGTACAGATCGTGGGTTTCGGCGCCTTCGAGGTGAAGCAGCGGGCCGCGCACATTGGCCGCAACCCCCGCACCAAGGAGGAAGTCCGTGTTCCCGAAAGCCGGGTGCCCGGCTTCAAGGCGGGCAAAGGGCTGAAGGAAGTCGTCGCAAAATGAGACTGGACAAGTATCTCAAGGTTTCCCGGCTGATCAAGCGGCGCGCCGTGGCCAACGACGCCTGCGACGGGGCCAGGGTCAGCGCCAACGGCCGCCCCGTGAAGGCCAGTTATCAGGTCAAGGTGGGCGACGTTCTGGAGATCGCCTTCGGCCAGCGGACGCTGAAGGTGGAGGTCACCGCCGTGAACGAGACGGCGGCCAAGGCCGACGCCCCCGCCATGTATCGGGAAATTGTCTGAAAAAACCCGGAGCTTTTTAAAAAGCTCCGGGTTTTAAACTTATACGATAAATTTCTTTAACTCTTCTCCGGCGGCGGCGGGATCCTTGGAAATGCTGATCACGACCTCCAGCCCCTCGCTGGTGCAGAAGCCGTCCAGCCACTTGACGAATTCCGCCAGCCGGTCATCCGCATCGTCGTTGACGATCTTGTAGAAGTTGTCGATAAAGAAATGGGTTATGTCATAGTTGCCTGAGTGGATACCGCACAGGAAACCTCTGAAAAGATCATAGGAATTGATGCCGTAATCGCTGGTATCGATCAGGCGGGCCTGATAGGGAACGTCGTAAGTGAGCTTCTTGTCCTTTTCGATGCAGATCACGTCGCCGCTCTCTTTGGCGACGGCCTCGCGCACCATGTCCACAAGCCGCTTCGTTTTTCCGGAACCCTTCACGCCCATAATTAACTTAACCAAGTTGACCACACTCCTTTACAGTTGTTGGTGGGGTTTGTATTTATAGATTATCATTTTTGACGGAGCTTCGCAATAGAGGTTTTATAAACAAATTGTGAAATAAAAGCAGGGCGGATTCCGTGAAAACCGGCGTTTTCACGGAACCCGCTGCCGTCTTAACCCGCTCCCGGCTTGCCCAGGAGCCGAAACATATTCTTTTTGTAGGCCTCCACCCCGGGCTGATTGAAGGGGTTGACGCCGGACATATAGCCCGAAATGGCGCAGGCGAATTCAAAAAAGCACACCAGCGCGGCAAAACCGGCCTCGTCCCGGGCGGGGACCTCCACGCCGATGTTGGGCACGCCCCCGGCGATATGGGCCGCCTTCACGGCCTCCGCCGCGGTGCGGCACACGCTGCCGTAATCCCGGCCGGCCAGATAGTTCAGCCCGTCGGGGTCGCCCATCTCAAAGGGGATCAAAAATTCGCCGCGGCACTTGGCAAAGCTCACCACGGTCTCCATCAGGGTGCGGGGGCCGTCCTGAATGTACTGGCCCATGGAATGGAGGTCGGCGGTGAATTCCACCGAGGCGGGGAACACGCCGATGCCGTTTTTGCCTTCGGACTCGCCGTAGAGCTGCTTCCACCATTCGGCCATGAAACGGAAGCTGGGCTCGTAGCACGCCAGGATCTCCACGGAGCGGCCCAGCCGGTACAGGTGCTGCCGGGCGGCGGCGTACTGCCAGGCGGGATTGTCCGGCGAGCGCAGTCCCAGCGCGGAAAATTCGTCGATGGCGGCGTTGATGACGGTTTTCACGTCGATGCCCGCCACGGCCATGGGCAGCAGGCCCACGGCGGACAGCACGCTGTAGCGGCCGCCCACGTCGTCCGGCACGACGAAGGTCTCCCAGCCCTCCTCGTCGGCCATGGTCTTCAGCGCGCCCCTGCGCTCGTCGGTGGTGGCGAAGATGTGCCGCCGGGCGGAGGCACCGTATTTTTCCTTCAGCATTCCGCGAAAAATCCGGAAGGCCAGCGCCGGCTCCAGCGTGGTGCCGGATTTGGAAATGACGTCGACGTCGAAATCATCGTCCCCCAGCCGGCGTATGGTGTCCGTCATGGCGTCGGGCGACAGACCGTTGCCCACAAAGAACACCCGTGGATCCTCCGCCCCGGGGATGGGCCGCAGCAGCTCGATGGCGCCCCGGGCACCCAGATACGATCCGCCGATGCCGATCACCACCAGCGCCCTGGAGCGGGCGCGGATGCGCGCGGCGGCGGCGAGAACGGCTTTCAGCTCGCCGTCTTTTATTTTCTGAGGAAGCTCTATCCAGCCGGTAAATTCAGCGCCGGCCCCGCTCCTGTCCACAAGGGTACGGTGTGCCTCGGCGGCGGCGGCAAAATCCGGGCCGGCGGCGTCGAAAAACGACTTCGCGCCCGACAGATCGACCTTGATCATAACTTCTCCTTTGTGCTTTGCAGCAGCGCCTGAAATCAATGTATTATTATACACCAACGCCGAAAAAAAGCAATATGCGCAGATTGTGGGGAAAGTGGATCAAAATTCCTCAAAATCTGCCGGCCGGGTGGGGATCACCCGGCGGCGCACAGCAGTTTCAGCAGGCGCAGGAATATGCCGCCCGCGGACAGCCGCGGCACCGCGTCTCCGGCCACGATGGGGGCCTCGCCCAGCACCGCGCCGTCCAGCGTGGCGGTGAGCGTGCCCAGCGCGTCTCCCGCCGCCACGGGGGCGGTGAGGGCGGCGGGCAGTGTCAGCGTATATTCCACCCGGGCCGCGCCCTGCTTGGGGATGACCACGGCCTCCGGCCCGGTATACACCGGCTGCACGGCGTCCGCCGTCCCCAGCGCCACGGGGATGGGCGCCAGCGGCGCGCTCTGCCGCAGGGGGCACAGCGCATAATTGGCGAAGGCGTAATTGAGAAGGGTTTTCGCGTCCTCGTTCCGCTTAGCCGATGTTTCGCCGTGCATGATGACGGCGATGTATTCGACGCCGTCCCTCTCGGCCGTCGCGGAGAGACAGTACATGGCGGTATTCGTAAAGCCGGTTTTCAGCCCGGTGCAGCCGTCGTAGTAATAGACCAGCTTGTTGGTGCTGCTCAGTCCGAAGGCGCCGTTGCGGATGCTGTCCATCCAGATGGTGGTATACTGCTTGATGAGATCGTGGCGGATGAGCTCCCGGGACATCACAGCGATGTCATAGGCCGAGGTGTAATGCTCCGGGTCCTCGAAAAGTCCCGTGCAGTTTTTGAAGAGGGTGTCCTTCAGCCCCAGCGCTTCGGCCCGCTGGTTCATTTTATCCACAAAGGCCTGCTCCGTGCCGCAGAGGTATTCCGCCATGGCCACGGCACAGTCGTTGGCGGACACCACGGCGATACATTTGAGCATGTCGCTGACGGAGAGTTTCTCCCCCTCCTTGAGATAGACGCAGCTGCCGCCGAAGGACGCGGCCCGGGCGCTGGCCGTCACCATGTCGTCAAGGCTGATGTCGCCGTTTTCGATGGCTTCCACGATCAGCAGCATCGTCATGACCTTGGTGACGCTGGCCGGGGACAGGCGCTCATGGGCGTTCTTTTCATAAAGCACCTCGCCGCTGGTCTTTTCCATGAGCACGGCGGACGGGGCCGAAATGGCGATGTCGCCGTCGGTCAGCGGCGCGACGGCCAGCGCGGGCGCGGTAAGCAGCAGCAGGGTCAGCAGGGCGCAAATGAGCTTTTTCACGATTCTTCCCTCCAAATTCGTCTTGTAGGATTGTATGGCGGAAGGAGACAAGATATGCGGCATAGCCGGTTGCGGTTTTTATGTATATTTGCCCCGGGCCGTGAATAGAGTGTCTAAATCGGGAAGCCCCGTTTTAAGGGTTTCTCCACACTTTCCACAGCTTTTCCCACATTTTTATGGTAACCTGCGGACGGGAAATATTCAAAAATAGTTTACATAACGGCAAAACGCGGCCGAAGCCGCCACTTTTCGGCAGAAAACCCGCCGGATAGCCGCAAAAATGCTGTTGACGGGGGAGCGGGGGAATAGTAGAATTATTTTGCAAAGCCGGTGAAGAAATCATTTACCGCTCGGGAGAGCAGAAGGAATGGAGAATGAAGCGATTCAAGTGGGATAAGAAATATCTCTACTGGGGCATTACGGCCTTTTGCGTGGTAGCCGCGGCCATCGTTTTTTATATGCTGCTGCATTACGTCGGCGATCTGATCGACGCGCTGGATTCGCTGGTGAACATCCTCAGCCCCTTTATCTGGGGTCTGGTGATCGCCTACCTGCTCAAGCCCCTGATGGGCTTTTATCAGCGCAAGCTGTTCGACCCGCTCTGCCGCTGGATCGCGCGAAAGCGCGGCAAACCGGATCCGGGCACCTACAGAGGCTCCCGGGGTCTGTCCGTGGCGCTGGCGGAGATCACCATGATCACGGTGATCGGCGCATTGATTTATCTTATTTTGCCCCAGGTCTATAAGAGCATCGAGATGATTGTGCTCAACAGCCCGGTCTACATTGAGAAGGGCGTCAACTGGGTGGAAAAGTTGCTGTCCAATTATCCGCAGGTTGAAGACTATCTCACCAAGGCCATCGACAACATCGGCAGCACATTCAACAGCTGGGTGAACAACAAGGTCCTGCCGGGGCTTGGCGGCGTGCTGCAAAACGTCACCACCGGCGTGATCTATATCCTCAAGGGCTTTTACAATGTGAGCATCGGCATTATCGTCTCCGTCTACATCCTGCACAATCAGGAGCAGTTCGGCGCCCACAGCAAGAAAGTGCTGTACGCCGTGTTCCCCGTGGGCCCGGCCGAGCGTATCCGCAAGGGTCTGGATTTCACGGACAAGGTCTTTATCGGGTTCATCACCGGCAAGCTGCTGGATTCCGCCATCATCGGCGTGATGTGCTATATCTTCTGCGTCATCGCGGGGATGCCCTATGCGCTGCTCATCAGCGTCATCGTGGGCGTGACCAATATCATCCCGTTTTTCGGCCCCTTCATCGGCGCGGTGCCCTCGGCCCTGCTGGTGCTGCTGGTCAGCCCCATGAAGTGCCTGATCTTCGTGATCTTTATCATCCTGCTCCAGCAGTTCGACGGGAATATTCTGGGCCCGAAAATTCTGGGCAGTTCCATCGGCATCAACGGCTTCTGGGTCATGTTCGCCATCATTCTGGGCGCGGGCCTGTTCGGCTTCTGGGGGATGCTGCTGGGCGTGCCGGTGTGGATGGTCCTCTATACCTGGCTCAATCACCGGGTGGACAGAAAGCTGAAAAGACGCGATCTGCCCAACAATTCCGCGCTGTATGAGAATATGGACTATATCGACCCGGACACAATGGAATTTATCTATCGGCCCGAGAACGGCGCAAAAAAGAAGGAGCCACCCGACGGAGAGTGGCCCCAGAGCGACAACGAGGAAAATGTTGACAAGAAGGAACACCCCGCCGCCAGCGACGAGCATCACGAATGAGCCAGCGTGTCCCGCGCCGCTTTGAGCGCGGCGCAGAAGGCGAACAGCTCTTCTTCCGTGGTATAACGGGACAGACTGACCCGTAGCGCGCCGTCGATGATCCTCGGCGCCAGTCCCATGGCTTCCAGCACATGGCTCCGCCCGCCCTTTTTGCAGGCGGAGCTTTTTGATACGTAAATGCCCTCCCCCTCCAGAAAATTCATCAGCACCTCGCTGCGATATCCCGGCAGGGAGACGCTGAGGATGTGGGGCGCGCCCCCGCCGATGAACACGGCCTCCGGGATTTCCCGGGAAATGCGCTCCGCCGCCAGCGCCCGCAGGGCGGCCATCCGGCCGCAGTTTTCCCGCATCCCGTCAAAGGCCAGCTCCGCCGCCGTTCCGAAGGCCGCGATCTGGGGCAGCGCCTCGGTGCCGGCGCGAAGGCCGCGCTCCTGCCCGCCGCCCAGGATATAGGGCCGCAGGCGGACGCCTTTTTTGATGTACAGCGCGCCCACGCCCTTGGGGGCGTGAATTTTATGCCCGCTGACGGTGATGAGATCCGCGCCCAGCGTTCTGGCCGAGAAGGGGACCTTCAGAAAGCCCTGGACCGCGTCGGTATGCAGCAGGGCGGGGCAGCCGGAGGCGCGGATGGCCGCCGCCACGGCGGGAATATCCGTGACCGCGCCGGTTTCGTTGTTGACCATCATCAGGGAAACGAGTATAGTGTCGGGGCGGAGCGCTTCCCGCACGGCCTCCGCCGGGACGGCGCCGGCGGCGTCGGGCGTCAGGCGGGTGATCTCAAAGCCCCGGCGTTCCAGCTCCTCCATGGACTTGCGCACGGCGTCGTGTTCCGCCGTGGAGCTGATGACGTGCCTGCCCCTGTACTTCCCGGCCTCCGCGCCGCTAAGGATGGCCCAGTTGTCGCCCTCCGAGCCGCAGGAGGTGAAATAGACCTCCTCCGGCGCGCAGCCCAGCGCCCGGGCGACCAGCGCCCTGGCATTTTTCAGCGCCGCCGCGGCCTCCCGCCCCTTGGCGTGGGTGGAACTGGGGTTGCCGTAGGTCTCGGTCATCGCTTTCAGCGCGGCCTGCGCCGCCTCGGGGCATACCCGGGTGGTGGCCGCGTTATCCAGATAGATTTCAGTCATTTTGTGCCTTTCGGAGAATAATTTTATGAGATACATTATAGCCACCTTGGGCTGCAAGGTCAACCAATATGAGACGCAGGCCATGGAAAACGCCCTGCGGAGCCACGGCCATCTCCCCGCCGCCGAGGGCGAGCGGGCCGATGCCGTCATCGTGAATACCTGCGCCGTGACGGCGGAGAGCGGGCGCAAGTCCCGCCAGACCGTCCGCCGCCTGCGGGAGGAGCACCCCGGGGCCGTGGTGGCCGTGTGCGGCTGCTACAGCCAGCTGGAGCCGGACGCCGTCGCCAGGCTGGGGGCCGACGTGATCTACGGCAGCGGAGACCGGATGAAGCTGGTGGCGGATATCGAAGCCGCCGCGGCCTCCGGCGCCCCCGTCCGGAATGTGGACGAGCCGTTCCGCCGCCGCGAATTCGAGGAGCTGCCCGCGGGCAACTTTTCCGGGCGCACCCGGGCCATGCTGAAAATTCAGGACGGCTGCGCCAATTTCTGTACCTACTGCATCATCCCCTACACCCGGGGCCGCCTGCGGAGCCTGCCGCCGGCGGACGCGGGCCGTCAGGCCGCCGCGCTGGATGCCCAGGGCTACCGGGAGCTGGTGCTCACCGGCATCGAGATCGCCTCCTATGGCGCGGACCTGCCCGGCCGTCCCGGTCTGGCGGACGTGATCGTGACGATCGCGGACGCCGCGCCGGGGCTGCGCGTCCGGCTGGGCTCGCTGGAGCCCACGGTGATCACGGAGGACTTCTGCCGCCGGCTGGCGGACACCGGGCGGGTGTGCCGCCACTTTCATCTGTCGCTGCAATCCGGCTGCGACGCCGTGCTCAGGGCCATGAACCGCAAGTACGACACCGCCGTCTTTCTGGAAAAGACGGCGCTGCTGCGCCGGTATTTCCCCGGCTGCGCGCTCACGGCCGACCTTATTACGGGCTTCCCCGGCGAGACGGAGGAGATGCACGCGGACACGCTGGCGTTCCTCGCGGAAGTCGGGTTCTCCCAGGTCCATGTCTTCCCCTATTCCCGCCGCCCCGGCACCCCCGCGGACAAGATGGGCGGACAGCTGGACCGCGCCGTGAAAGCCCGCCGGGCAAAGGAGGCCGCCGCCGCCGCGGAGCGCACCCGCCAGGCGTTTCTGGAGGGCAGCGTGGGGCAGACCCTGCCCGTGCTGTTCGAGACCGCGGAGGACGGCTGGTGGTATGGCCACAGCGACACCTATATCCTGACGCGGGCGCGGGGCGAAAACCTGCGCGGCTTCGTCAAAAACGTCAAAATCACGGGGCTTTCCGGGGAAAACCTTGTGGGAGAAATAGTTTGACGGATACTATATACGGCGTTATAATTCATCAAGAGCGGGGCGCAAGCTTCGCCCTTGATTTTTATAGTTTCGGAGGTGACCCTTATGACACGCGGCGAAGTCTGCAATTTTGCGGCCGGGCCGTCCGTGATGCCCGAAAGCGCGCTGGTCCGCGCCCGGGACGAGTTGCTGGATTACGGCGGCAGCGGGATGTCGGTCATGGAGATGAGTCACCGAAGTAAGACCTTCGGCGCGATCTTCGATTCGGCGCAGGAGAAGCTGCGCCGGGTGCTGAACGTACCGGAAAGCCACGATATTCTGTTTTTGCAGGGCGGCGCGACGCTGCAGTTCGCGGCCATCCCCATGAACCTTATGGGCTTAAACGGCACCGCCGACTATGCCGTCACCGGCAACTTCTCCGGCATCGCGGCCAGGGAGGCCGAAAAATACGGCACGGTGTGTCTGGCGGCCAGCTCCGCCGACCGGGATCACAGCTATATCCCGGCGCAGGACGCGCTGCGCTTCACCCCCGGCGCAAGCTATTTCTATTACTGCGCCAACAACACCGTCTACGGCACGGAGTGGCAGTATGTGCCCGATACGGGCGGGACCCCGCTGGTGTGCGATATGTCCTCCGACATCCTCACCCGGCCCGTGGACTTCTCCAAATACGCGCTGGTGTACGCCGGCGCCCAGAAAAACATGGCTCCGGCCGGTCTCACCGTGGTGATCGTGGACAAGGCTGTTCTGGGCCGCGCGCTGCCCGTCACGCCCAAGGTGATGGATTACGCGGCGCTGTCGGAGAAGGGCTCCATGCTCAACACGCCGCCCTGCTGGTGCATCTATATGCTGGGACTGACGCTGGACTGGGTTGTGGAGCAGGGCGGCATCCCCGCCATGGAGGCGCTGAAACGGGAGCGGGCCGGGCTGCTGTACGATTTCCTCGACGGCAGCCGCGTATTCCGCGCCCATGCCGTCCCCGGCTCCCGCAGCTATATGAACGTGACCTTCCGCACGGAAAGCGACGCGCTGGACGCCGAATTCGTCCAGGGCGCGGCCAGGGAGGGCCTGGTGAATCTCAAGGGCCACCGGCTCACCGGCGGGATGCGGGCCTCCCTCTATAACGCCATGCCCGTGGAGGGCGTGCGCAGGCTCGTGGATTATATGAAGAGATTTGAGGCGGAAAACCGATGAAAAAGATCAGGACCATCAACAACATTTCCCCGCTGGGGACCCAGATTCTCATTGAACGGGGTCTGGCCGTGGGACCGGACATCACCGACCCGGACGGTATTCTGGTGCGTTCCGCGGATCTCAACGACATGGAATTCGGCGCCGGCCTCCTGTGCATCGGCCGCTGCGGCGCGGGATACAACAACATCCCCGTGGCCCGCTGCACGGAGGCCGGCATCGTGGTGTTCAACAGTCCCGGCGCAAACGCCGAGGCCGTGAAGGAGCTGGTGCTGTGCGAGCTGGTCATGGCCTCCCGGGACGTGCTGGGCAGCATCGAGTGGGTGCGCTCCATCGCCGACAGGGGCGAGGAGATCCCTGCGCTGGTGGAGAAGGGCAAGTCCTCCTTTTCCGGACCGGAGCTGAAGGGCAAGTCGCTGGGCGTGGTGGGGCTGGGCGCCACCGGCGCGCTGGTGGCCAACGTGGCGCTGGAGCTGGGCATGAAGGTCTTCGGCTATGACCCCTATCTCTCCGTGGACGCCGCGTGGCGGCTGTCCCGGGAGGTGCAGCACGCGGACGAGCTGGGCGAGCTGCTGCCGCGGTGCGACTATATCAGCATCAACGTGCCCTATACCACCGACACCCGCCACATGTTCAACGCCCAGACCTTTGCAAGGATGAAGCAGGGCGTGCGCATCACCAACGAATCCCGGGCCGAGGTGGTGGACGACGACGCCATGATCGACGCCATCGACTGCGGCAGAGTAGCCCGCTACGTCACCGACTTCCCCAATGAGAAGCTCATCGGCATCCCCAACGTCATCTGCCTGCCGCATCTGGGGGCCTGTACCCCGGAGAGCGAGGAGAAATGCGCCATCATGGCGGCGGAGGAGCTGTACGATTACATCAGGAACGGCAATATCCGCAACTCCGTGAATATGCCCAACGCCCGCATGGACCGCACCGGCGTGTGCCGGCTGTGCATCCTGCACCGCAACGTGCCCAGGATGCTGACCAACTTCCTCAACCTCATCGGCGGCATGGAGATCAACGTGGACAACATGATCAACAAGTCCCGCGGCGAATACGCCTACACCATCCTCGACCTGGGCACGGTCATCGGCCCGGAGGAGGCCGCGCAGATCGCCGGCATGGACAGCGTCCTGCGCGTGCGGGTGCTGTGAGCGGAGCTTTTTGAGTATCCCGGACCGCGGTTCGGGATACTTTTTTGCTGCCCTTGCTTTTCCCTGAAAATACGGATATAATAAAAAAACTGAGCTTTGTTCACAGGAGGACATATTGCCGTGAAATCAAAGACTGATGACAGGCTGCGCACCCGCAGAGCGCCGACCGCCGGAGACAAAAGACTGCTGAATGCGCTGCTGGTCATTTTGGTATTGCTCCAGCCTTTCCTGGATAACTATTATCTCTATACCGACAAGGTCGCCGCCTATACCCACGGCATCACCGTGCCGCCCCTGCTGGTGCTGCTGACGGTGGCCGTGCTGTCGGCGTATTATTTCTTCAAATACCGCGGCGGTCAGACCGGCAGGCTGCTGTTCTGGTATTTTGTGATCTGCGCGGCCTATTTCGTGCTGCACCACATCAGCTGCTCCAGCTTCGTCTCCTATGTGCCGGGCAACTTCAACTACAGCCTCAGCCACGAGGCCTATTATGTGGCCCGCCTGCTGACGCCCATGCTGCTGATCTATCTCACCTTTGAGACCGGGCTGGATTCCGGCGCCTTTACCCGGGCCTCCTGCGTGATGGGGGCCGTGTGCAGCGCGGTGCTGATCGTCACCAACCTCACAGGCACCGCCCTGTGCGCCTACACCAACGAGCCCATCTGCGGCAGCATCCTCCGGTGGAGCACCATTCTGACCAAGGAAGACCTGCTGCCCAAATTCTTCGCCTCCAAGGCCTTCTTCAGCTATGCCAACCAGATCTCCGTGGTGCTGGACGGCCTGTTCCCGCTGCTTTGCTACCAGATGGCCAAAAACCCCAGGTGGTACAACGGGCTCAATCTGGTGGCCATGATCGTTGCCATGCTGATGCTGGGCACCATGACCGCCGCCATCGGCGTGGTTCTGGAGCTGGGCGTGCTGGCCGCCGTGGGCCTGGTTTGGCTGATTTTCCGCCGCAAGACCCTGCGTGTCTATAAAAAACGCCTCGTCGCCTGCACCATCGCGGCGGCGCTGATGATCGGCATTCTGGCCGGCCTGCTGCCGGCCTGCCCCGCCGTGCGCAACATGTCCCTCAGCCAGAAAAACAATCTGGGCAACAAGATGGAACGCTTCGACCTCGATCTCGCCGTGGGCGAGATGACCAGCGACCAGTATAAGGAGTACTGCACGTTCGTGCTGTACAATTACGCGGCCTCCGGCATCGCCTGGCGCTACGTTTATGTCTACTATCCCTACGAGCGCGATCCCGCCTTCTGGGTGGCCATGATCCGCAATTACACCGTGGGCGACAACCAGAACTACCGCAGCCTGGAGACCCGCGTCATCCAGCGCATTGTGGATGTGGACGGCAGCAAATGGGACAAGTGGTTCGGCATTTCCGCCACCCGCGAGACCAACATCGTGAAGATCGAGCGCGATATTCTGGCCCAGTATTATTCCATGGGCATTTTCGGCGTGGTTCTGTTCTTCGGCGCGTATTTTCTGCTGATGCTGCTGGGCATCGCCGTGATTTTGCGCAGTATGCTGCGCCGCCGGCAGCTGCCGCTGTTCCAGACCCTGCTCACCATGTCCTTCTGCGTGATGATGGTGATGGGCTACTACTGCGGCAACAGTCTGGATATGACCTTCCTGTCCACCTACCTCGGCGTCTCCGCCGGAATGCTGCTGTCCGTCTCGCTGGGCCGGGAGCAGGCCGAGGCCGGGAAGCTGGCCAAGGGGTTCTACTATTTCAATACCCTGGGCGTGAAAAAGACCGCTGCGCTGGTGAAGGAAAACCGCGCCGACGGCCGCCATGCCCGGTCCCGCCGGGAGGAGGCGCTGCGCCTCTACGACGGCCAGAAAGCCGCCGTGAAGGCCTCGCTGGACGGCAAGACCGTGTTTGTCTATACCCCCACGGTGGAGTGGCACTATCTCTATCAGCGCTGCCAGCAGATGGCCAGCTGCGCCGCCGCCCGGGAGGGCTGCACCGTGCTGTTCCTCTCCACCCAGCGCCATTATGACGACGAAGCCGGCATGACCGAGCTCAAGCCCGGGCTGTGGCTGGTGAACGCCGCCCTCGCCGACAGGCTGGACGAGCTGTGCGCGGGGGCAAAGACCGTGGTGAGCTGCGTCTATAACATCACTTCCGGGCTGGACTGCCTGAGCGCTTATCACAGCGATAAGCTGGTGTACGAATATGTGGACGATCTGCGCTTTATCGTCTCCGATGTCAGCGACTTTGCCGCCTATCGGAAGCTGCATACCGAGCTGACCGCCCGGGCCGACCTGACGGTGGCCACGGCGGAGAAGCTCTACGACGAGATCGCCCCCACCGCGAAGCAGGCCGTGCTGCTGCCCAACGCCGGGGACTACGACTTCTTCGCCGCCCCCGCCTCCCCCGTGCCCGAGCTTGCGGAAAAGCTGAAGGGTTACGCCTGCGTGCTGGAATACTACGGGGCGCTGGCCTCCTGGTTCGACTATGAGACCGTCCGCGTCTCCGCCAAAAAGCACCCGGACTGGTGCTGGCTGCTCGTCGGCAGGGAGATCGGCGGCGACCTGAAAAAAAGCGGCGTCGGCGGGTGCAAAAACGTGGTGCACGTCCCCGCCGTGCCCTACGCCGAGCTGCCCCGCTATGTGGCGCTGGCCGACATTCTCACCATCCCCTTCGTCATCAACCAGACCACCATGGCGACCTCACCGGTGAAGCTGTTTGAATACATGGCGGCGGGCAAGCCGATTTTGACCTCCGACCTGCCGGAATGCCGGGGCTACGAATCCGTCCGCCGCTATGAGACCGCGGAGGATCTGGATACGCTGGTGCCCAGGCTGATGAAGCTGCGCAGGGACCCCGAGTATTTGGAGCTGTGCGACAGGGAGGCCCGGGAGAACACCTGGAACGCCCGTATGGACGAGGTTTTCCGCCGGCTGGGACTGTGAGGCTGCCATGACGGAGATTGGGATCGGGGAGCTCCAGGGACTGGAACTGGATATTCTCAAACATTTTCATGACTATTGCCGGGAAAACGGCATCCGCTATTATCTCTATGCGGGCACGCTGCTGGGCGCGGTGCGCCACAGCGGCTTCATCCCCTGGGACGACGATATCGACCTGTGCCTGCCCAGGCCCGACTATGAAAAGCTGTGGACGCTGACTAGGACCCGGCCTGTGGCGCCCCATCTGGAGCTGCGCTCCGCGAGGGTGCGGGACGGCTACAACGCGCCGTTTTTCAAGCTGGTGGACACCCGCACGGACGGCCACGAGGACTATCTGCGGGACGAGATCCGCAGCGGCGTGTGGGTGGACCTGTTTCCCATGGACGGCCTGCCGGAGAACGCGGAAGAGCGGGCGGCCCATCTGGCTGCCCTGAAAAAGACCCAGAGGACCATGGAAAAGGTCGTGCGGACCTATCGTCTGTGCGCAAACCCGCTGCGTCTGGCCAAACGCGCGGCGCTTTGGTGCGTCTATGCCGGGCGGGACTACCGGGCGCTGGCAAACGGGCAGGATGCGCTGGCCCGGAAGTACCCCTGCGACCTGAGCGGCGACGTGGCCGTGGCCGTGTTCGACGGCTGGAAACGCGTTTTCCGCCGCGACTGGTTTTCCCGGACCGTTCTGCTGCCCTTTGAGCAGTATGAATTCTGCGCCCCCGCCGAGTACGACAAGGTTCTGGAATATCTGTACGGCGACTATATGACGCCCCCGCCGCCGGAGCAGCGCGTACCCCACCACAGCTACACCGCCTGGTGGGTGGACGAGTCCAAACGGGACGGGACTGAAGAGGGCTGATGCCGTGAGCAGAGCCAGCAGATTCATCAAATCCTCAGCAATCTATTTTGTCGGCAATATTCTGACCAAACTCATATCCTTTTTCCTGCTGCCGCTGTATACGGCGAAGATCAGCACGGCAGATATGGGCTATTACAATACCTCCGTCAACTACCTGAACATTCTCATCCCCGTGGTGTGCCTGGAGATCTGGTCGGCCATCATGCGGTATATGTACGACTATACCGAGACGGAGAGCCGCTACAACTCCGTGTACAACGGTCTCGCCATCTTCGGCGGGTCGCTGGTTGTGTATACCGCCATCTTCGTGTGCCTGCAGGCGTTTGCCAGCATCCAGTGCCTGTGGCTGATCTATCTGTACGGCCTGTTCACCATGCTGCAGAACGTCTATACCTATTCCACCCGGGGTCTGGGCCACAACACCACCTTCGCGGTATCCGGGCTGGTGGGCAGTCTGGTGAACTGCCTGTCCAACATTTTTATGATCCTGGTGCTGCACATGACGCTGACGTCGCTGTACATCGCCATGATCCTGGGCCTGTTCACCCAGTGCGCCATCATGGAGTCCAAGGTAAAGCTCATCGGCCATGCCAAGGGCTTTCATGTGGACGGCGGCAAGGTAAAGAGCATGATGAAATTTGCTCTGCCGCTGGCGCTGAACTCCGCCTGCTTCTGGTTTTTGTCCGGCTACAATACCGTGGCCGTGACCAATACGCTGGGGCTGGAGGCCAACGGCATCTACGCCGTGGCCGGGAAATTCACCACCGCGCTGAGCCTGGTGTCCACCTGCTTCACGCTGGCCTGGCAGGAGCTGGTGTTCTCCATGGGCAACGAGAAGGAGGACAAATCCGCCTTCTATACCAAGGCGTCCAATTATTACATCAAGTTCCTCTACGCGGGGCTGCTGGCGCTGGTGCCTTTTGTGAAGCTGATCTTTCCCTTTATGATCGGCAAAGCCTACGCCGCCTCCTTCCCGCTGGTGCCGCTGTACCTGTTTGCCACGGTGGCCAGCATCTACAGCAATTTCCTGGGCAATATCTTCTCCGCGGAAAAGCACACGCGCATCGTGTTCTACTCCACGCTGGCCGCCGCCGCGGTCAACGTGGCGCTGTTCCACCTGCTCATCCACCGGATAGGCACGCAGGCGGCCAACATCGCGCTGCTGGCGGGCTTTTTGGTGAATATCGTCATGCGCATCGTCATCCTGCGCAAATCCGTCGCCGTCAAGCTGGACTACACGGTTATCATCGGCGGCACCGTGCTGTTCGCGGCGGCCTTCTATGTGTACTCCACCATGGGCATGGCGGCCAACGCCGTGTGCCTGGCCGCGGTGTGCGCGCTGTCCCTGTACGTTCTGCGCGATCTGCTGAAAAAACTCGGCGCCGCCGTCCATCGCAGGACGGCGTGACATCATACGATAAGGAGCGACTGTAAAATGAGACGGGTCATTACTTACGGCACCTTCGATCTGCTGCACTACGGCCACATCAACCTGCTGAAGCGGGCAAAGCAGCAGGGCGATTATCTCATCGTGGCGCTGTCCACGGATGAATTCAACTGGAACAGCAAGCATAAAAAGAGCTATTTTTCCTACGCCACCCGCAAGGAGATGCTGGAGGCCATCCGCTATGTGGACATGGTCATCCCCGAGGAGAACTGGGAACAAAAGTCCACGGACATCGACAAGTACGATGTGGACGTGTTCGTCATGGGCGACGACTGGGAGGGCAAATTCGACTTTCTCAGGGACAAGTGCGAGGTGGTCTATCTGCCCCGGACACCGGAAATCTCCACCACCAAAATCAAAGACGATCTCAACGGCAGCCGGGTTTAACACACTCGGCTGTTTTTTGAAAGGAGGGGCCCAAACATGACAGACAAGCTCTATTATCAGGACAGCCACCTGGCCGAATTTCAGGCCGCGGTCCTGTCCTGCGCGCCGTCGGGGGAGGGGTGCTGGGCCGTCACCCTGGACCGCACCGCCTTTTTCCCGGAGGGCGGCGGCCAGAGCGCCGACACAGGTTTCATCGGGGGTACCGCCGTGACGGATGTGCGGGAAAAGGACGGGGAGATCGTCCACTATGCCGCCGGGCCGCTGACAAAGGGGGAGACCTGCCCCTGCCGCATCGACTGGCCGCAGCGCTTTTCCCGGATGCAGAACCATTCCGGGGAGCATATCGTGTCCGGTCTCGTACATAAACTGTACGGTTACGACAACGTGGGCTTTCACATGGGGGAGGCGTGCGTTACCATCGACTTCAGCGGCGAGCTGAGCGTGGACGGGCTGGAGCGGGTGGAAAAGCTGGCGAACGAGGCGGTGACCCGGGACCTGCCCGTGTCCGCCGCGTTTCCCGCGCCGGAGGAGCTGGAGCGGCTGGACTATCGCAGCAAAAAAGAGCTGAGCGGCGACGTGCGCATTGTGGCCATCCCGGGGGTGGACGTGTGCGCCTGCTGCGCGCCCCATGTGGCCCGCACCGGCGAGATCGGGGCGGTCAAGCTGCTGAGCGCCGTGCGCCACAGGGGCGGCATGCGCATCGACATGGTCTGCGGCGGGATGGCATACGAGGTCTTCCGCCGGGAGCACGACAGCGTGGCCGCCGTCTCCGCCGCGCTCTCCGCCAGACAGGCGGAGGTCGCACCGGCGGTGGAACGGATCCTGAGCGAAAACGAGACGCTGAAAGCCAAAAACGGAGAGCTGGCCCGCGCGCTGGTGGCGGCGCGGCTGGCCGCCCTGCCAAAGCAGTGCGATAACCTCTGCCTGTTTGACGATGTACTGCCCGAGCCCGCCCTGCGGGACTGGGTGAACGGCGCGGCGGAAAGATGCGCAGGACTGGCCGCCGCTTTCTCCGGCGGCAGCGGCGGCTGGCGGTATATTATCGGCAGCGGACACGTCGATCTGATGGCCGCGGCGGCGGAAATCAACGCCGGCATCGGCGGCCGCGGCGGCGGCAGTTCCCGGATGATTCAGGGCAGCGCGACAAAATCCAAAGAGGAAATACAAAAATTTTTAAGCAGCTTATATATTTAGACAAATCGGCAAAATTGTATAGTGAAAAAACTCACAAATTTTGCATTTTTCACAAAAAACGCCCGCGCATGAATTGACAATTATCTGACGTTTTGGTAGAATTGAAAAAGTTAACGAGCAAATACTGTGTATAACATATCAATTTCATGTGTTTTGCACAAAAAAAGATTTGGGGGGTTATTCGTGAAAGATCTCAAGCACCTGATCTACTTCGAGAATCTGCTTCAGGATGCCAACAATGAGTTGGTACAGAAGGCGAAGGCCGATGGCAAGTATGCTTTGGGCTATACCTGCTATTTCATGCCCGAAGTGCTTCTCGACCTGCCGGGCTGCTTTTCGGTTCGCCTGAGAGCACCGAACTGCACGTCGCCCGACATCGCAACCTACTACATGACCGCGCGCACCTGCCATTACGGCCGCAGCCTGTTTGAGCGCGCCCTTGAGGGCGGCTACAACTTCCTCGACGCCCAGATGGCCACCGAGACCTGCACCGTCACCTGCCGCTTTCAGGAGCATCTGCAGATGATGAATATTATTCAGAACCCGAAGTTTTTCTGTGAATTTACCGACATCCCCTTCAAACGCAACGAGAACGGCTATGAGCACTATCGCACCCAACTGCAGGTTCATGTTCTCGACAAGCTGCATGAGAATTTCGGCATCGACACCTCCGACGAGGCCCTGATGAAGGCCATCGAGGAGCACAACGAGGTCTGCCGTCTGATCACCGAGATTGGCGCCTACCGCAAGCTCGCCAATCCCACCATCACCGGCTACGAGTTCCAGTGCATCCAGCTGGTATCGCTGGTTTGCCCCAAGTATCTGATCCTGCCGTATCTGCGGGAGACCGCCAAGGAAATGAAGACCCGCAAGCCGGATTCCAAGCCGACCTGGCGCTGCAAGGTCGTGCTGTATGGTTCCGAGAACGATGACCCCGAGTTCACCAAGCTCATCGAGAGCTGCGGCGCTCTCGTGGTGGCCGACCGCCACTGCTACGGCTCTCTGCCCGGGAGGGAAGAGATTGTGGTGGCCGATGGCCAGTCCCCGCTGGACGCCATCACCCGTCACTACCTCGACACCAGCATGTGCCCCCGGTTCATGCCTCAGGATGAGATGCGCAACAGAAAGCAGCAGCTTGCCGACATCGCCAAAGAATACAAGGCCGACGGTATCATCATCGAGCAGAACAAGTTCTGCGAGTACTGGAGCTACGAGCGCACCATCGATACCATCATCATGCCCCGCGATTTCGGTATCCCCGTGTGCTCCATCGAGAAGGAATACATTAATGGCGCTTCCGGACAGCTGCGTACCCGGTTCCAGGCCTTCATCGAGAGCGTCGAGATCAAGAAGATCCAGGAGGGTAAGTGATGGAAATGCCTAAATTCAAGATGCCTGACCTCTCCAAAGTCAAAGACATCGACTTCAAAAATCTGGACTACATAAAGCTTGCCAAGGATTTCTGGTACGGCAAGCCCCACGGCGAGCGCCGCATCGGCGACCTCTATGAGGAAAAGACCGGCCTCTACAAGCACCGCGAGTGGCGCGGCGTGAAGGATACCTTCTATTACTTCAACATGATCTGGCTGTACAACTACATACATATGGTATCCGATATCATGAGGTTCAACGGCCTGGGCGTGTTCGCCAAGGGCCTGTGGCGCTACCGCTGGGTGGGTCAGACCTATCTGCCGGTGCTGCACTGGTTCGACCGCGGCATGGAAGGTATGCGCGGCGAGGCTCTGAGGGCCTCCGCCTGGCACTATCGCGCCATGGTCTGCGAGACCATCCGCCAGTTCCAGCGGATGTTCGCTGCCGACACCAAGCTCAACGGCGGCAAGCGCAACGAGCTTTGGTACAAGACCATCGCCCACGACGAGACCGTCGCCGGCGCTATTTTCTATCCCTGGCGCGACGAACTGGACGACGTGCCCCTGCAGATGATCCCCTATTTTGTCACCTGCCACGTGAACAGCCACACCGTGCTCAACTACATTGACGCCATGCAGTCCATCGGCCTGCCCGGCGATCCGTGCCCGATGTGCCAGGCCGAGTCCGGCATCTTCGTGCTGGATGATTACCCCGACTACAGCCCCGTGCTGGTGACCAGCAACGAAGCCTGCGACGGTTCTGTCGGCACTTCCATCATCACCGACTGGTTCTGGGATAAGCCGCTGTTCGCCATGCCGCAGCCCATGCAGTTTGACGATCCTCTGGTGCAGAAGCATTGCCGCAACGAGATCGAGCAGTGCTGGAAGTTCATCGAGGAGCAGCTGGGCGTACCCTACAGCGAGGAGCAGCTGATCAAGTACCAGGAGAGCTTCAACAAGCTCACCGAGTTCGAGCAGGAGAAGTGGGAAGTCGCTGCCAAGACCGACTTCTACCCCATCAACGGCGTCGCCCAGGCGCTGTACCGCATCTACTACTCTCAGGATGGCGACCGTCCCATCTGGCATGAGGTCGATGCCCATGTCCGCAAGATCCTCACCAAATGCGTGGAGAACAAGATCAATCCGTTCCCCGAGACCCGCCACAGAGTCATCGCCTGGTCCTGCGCGCCGCTGTATTATTCCAACTGGTGCACCTGGGCCTACAACTGCTGGGGCCTGAACTGCATCATCAACATGGACTCCCTGATGTTCGACATCGTCGTGCGCACCGATACCCACGAGCACATGATGGAGGACTTCACCATCTACAACGAGTGGGCACCCATGCGCCGTATGGCCGTCGGCGGCTACAAGCACATCTTCGAGCTGTGGGAAAACAAAGAGCGCTTCAACTGCGACATGGTCATGATGTACGACCAGGTGCAGTGCAAGGGCATGGACGGCGTCCACGGTATGTTTGAGGACGAGTTCCGCAACAGAAACATCCACGCCATCTGGATGCCTCACGCGCTGCCTGACAAGCGCACGGTTTCCCGCGAAGAGATTCGCCGTCTGATCAACGACTATATGACCACCGTCATGCACGAAGAACCTCTGGATCCGTCGCTGCTGGACTTCGACGATTCCATGAGCTGGTAATAGGGAGGAAACTGATATGTGCAAATTCGGCAAGTTTTTGAAGAAATTCCTTCATCTTGCAGTGGGCCTCTACGCACTGCTGTTCGCCGTCTTCTATTTTGATCTTGACGGCAAGCTCCTGTTCTACGTGGTGGAGCCCTTCCTCTGCAAGCACTACGACGATATGCCCCGCAAGGATGTGCTGAAGACCGAGTACAGCATGGATAAGTTCCCCAAGTACGAGTACGGCAAATAATTCTTTACCTTAGCTAAAATATTAGGAGGATAATCACAAATGAAGTACTTTGGCGGCTGCGACGTAGGATCCACCTACACCAAGGCAGTAATTCTGGATGAGGCCGGCAAGATTGTTGCCGATACCACCATCCGTTCCAAGATCAATTCCGAGCTGAGCGCGGTTGCGGCGATGGAAGAGGTCTGCACCAAGGCGGGTCTGAAGAGCAGCAAGGATCTGGCATACCTGATCGGCACGGGCTACGGCCGCAACAAGGTTCCGTTCGCGGATGAGAACATCTCCGAGATCAGCTGCCATGCCATGGGCGTGCACGTGACGGATCCCAGTGTCCGCGCGATTATCGACATCGGCGGGCAGGACGTGAAGGGCATCAGCGTTGATACCGACGGTACCGTGAAGAACTTTGCCATGAACGACAAGTGCTCCGCGGGCACCGGCCGTTTCTTCGAGGCTATGGCCAACGCCTTCGAGCTGAGCCTGCCCGAGTTCTCAAATCTGAGCCTGACGGCGAAGAACGTCATCCCCATCACGGCGCAGTGCACCGTGTTCGCGGAGTCGGAAGTCATCACCCTGGTGGGCGAGGGCAAGCCGACGGACGAGATCGCGGCGGGCATCGAGATGGCGGTTGCGAAGCGCTGCTTCGTCATGGCCAAGAAGGCCGGCGCCACGGACAGCATCACGCTGACGGGCGGCTGCGCGAAGAACGAGGGCTTGAAGAAGGCCATTGAGCATGTGCTGAAGCTGAAAGTCATCAACCTGAAGACCGACCCGCAGCTGATGGGCGCGCTGGGCGCCGCCGAGTATGCCCGCCAGAAGGGCATGGCGAAGAAGTAATTCGCAGATAACGGAATCCAAAAAGAGGCCGCCCTTTGGGCGGTCTCTTTTTATGCTGTTTGCGAAGAAATGCAGGCAGATTATTCCGCCATGATCTTGGCTTTTTTCATGCCCTTGTTCAGCAGATTGATCAGCGGCTTGGCCAAGAGCCTGCCGCCAAAAGCGATCGGCAGGAAGATGGGGATATACAGCAGCAGCGTCAGCAGGCAGTTGCGGTAGGTGTGGTCGTACATACCGCCGATGACCTCGCGCAGCGCGTTCATGCCGTATTTGAAAGGCATATAGCGATACAGGTCCTGAAAGATCTGAGGCAGTACCTCCACGGGGTAGGTGCCGCCGGAGCCGCCCACCTGAATACACATCATGATGACGGATATGGCCAGACCGGCCGCGCCGAAGGCATAGACCAGGCAATAGTTGATGAAGGTGATGCAGAAGTCCGCGACGAACAGCGCCAGCAGATACAGCAGGGGATGGTAACACTGCACCCCCAGGTAGTAGAGGTTGCCCAGACCGGTGACCATGGCGGTGAGCTGGCCGATGGCGAAGATCAGAAAATAGCGGCCCCAGAAGCCCTCCCACTTGGTGAGTACCGGGAGATCCCGGGACGGCTTGATCTCCGTTTTCATAATGACCACGTTGAACAGACCGCCGACCCACAGGGTCAGGATGGTGTAGAACGGGGATGCGGCGGAGCCGTAGTCCTTGATGGCGAACAGCTGCACCGTTTCCAGGTTGACGGGGGAGGAGAGATATTTCACCAGCGCGCCGCTGTCCAGCTTCAGCGCGTTCATCAGCATTTCATAGTTGGGGCTGTTGCGGAAATCGTTGATGGCGTTGCTGAGGTTATTCGCAATGGTCAGCAGATCGTTGAGATTCTCCCGGGTGCCGTACATGCTGCCGATGGTCTGGCCCAGCGCGTTGGAATAGGAGCTGAGCACGCCCTGCATCCCGGTCAGGTTGCCGTCGGCCATGCCGGTCAGGGCCTGGAGATTGGTGACGGTGTCCTGCAGATCGGAAATGGCGCTGACCAGATTGGTGCCGATCTGGGAATTCTGAATGAGCTTGTCGTAGTTACCGACGCTGCTGATGATCTGCAGGCGTGTATCGCGGTAGAGCGCGTTGAGCGCGTCGTATTCCTGCTGAGTCAGGGTGTTGGTGGGCGTGGTGCCGTTGACCGCGCTGATGGCGTTGTTGAGATTGTTCACCGTCTGTGTGGGATTGGTGATGCCCAGCGCCGAATTGATGGAATTCAGATCGTAGAAGGTGGTGCCCACGGTGCTGTCCAGCTGATCCAGATTTTTTTTCAGCTGGGCCTCGCCGTTCTTGATGGCGTCGTCCATGTAGACGACATCCTCTTTTCCGGTCTTGAGCCGATCCTGCGTGTTGGACAGGGAGGTCTGCGCGGAATCCAGCATATTGCTGACCTTGGGCAGCGCGGAGTTGGTGGCGTTAAGCATGGACTGGGCGGACTGCGACACGGAGATCAGCGAATCGGTGATGGCGATGGCGGAGCGGAGATTGGATTCGATATTGTCCAGCCCGCCGGTGAAATTGTCCAGCACATCGTCCACCGTGACGCCGGAATTGCTGATAACGCTGCCGATGTTGGCCAGCTTCTCCGCCAGCGTGGTGATGAAGGTGGAGTTTACGGTCTCCTGCACGGCGGTCTTGGCCTTTCCGGTGATTTTGGGCGCGATGATATTTTTCTTGTCGTTTTCGTAATAGATGATGGCGGGCTTGCTGTATTCCCCGTGCATGAAACCCATCAGGTCCTCGGTAAAGTTCTCCGGCACCACCAGCGCGGCGTAGTATTTTCCGCTGTAGACGCCTTCCAGCGCGGTATCCTTATCCGCCGGGAACTGCCAGCCGATGGTGGTGTTGGAATGCAGGCCTTCCACCACGGAATCGCCTATGTTGAGGTTCAGACCCAGCATATTCACGCCGACATCCTCGGTGACCACGGCGATCTTGATATTGCTGGTGGATGCGGAGCCGTAGGGGTCCCAGTTGGAGATGATGTTGAACCAGGAATACAGACAGGGAAGCAGCGCCAGACCCATGATAAAGATGAATCCGACGACGCTGCGCCCGATCCGCTTCGAGTCGGAGCGGATCACAGCGCCGATATTGTACATTGTCTTGCGAATTCGTCTCATGCTTTCCAGCCTGTTTTCCCGGGGGGATCAAAGCTCCCCGTCCTTATAAGTGTCGTCTGAGAGGTCGCCCAGCGTGTCTGGGCCTTCGGCGCCGCCGTCATAATCGCCCAGATCGGAAAAATCTGCCTCATAATCGGCGTCTTGTTCACTTTTGTGGAATTCAGAAAGAATATCGTCCACCGTGATGCCGGCGGGCAGAGTGTCGTCATTGCCGTCCGGCAGCGCGCTGTCGTCCTCCGAGGAAAGGGAGAGAGAGGAGTAATCGTCATCCCAGGAGAAAAGGACTGCCTGGCCGTCGGCGCCGCCGTCCAGTTCCGGATCGGACTGCAGATGGGGTGCTTGGACGGGGGCGGCGGGTACGGGAGCAGGTACCGCGACGGGTTCCGATTCCGGCGGAAACGCCGCTTCGTCGTCCTCCAGGTCCGCCGGCGGTTCCGGCAGACGGTTTGCAGCGCCCGCGGCGGGTTCCGCTGCCGTCAGAACGGTGTCCTCATCCCATACCAGCGTGTCGATGCCGTCGACGCCGTCGTCCAGCACGGCGATGGGCATCTCATCCTTCGCGGGCGTGGAAACGCCGAATTCCGCGTCAAAGTCCTCCATGGTGTAGGAATCCGCGCCGGGGAGGAAGTCCTCGTCCTCCGAAAGACCCGAAACCGGGGCGTAATCATATTCCTCGTCGTCGTGGCCGAGGGCATCCTCGTCGCCGAAGGCCTCGATATCCGCGTTATCCGTGTATAGCGGCAGCACATCCTCGTGATACTCGGACTCGTCGCCGGCCGTTTTTGCTTCAAAGCCGAAGCGGAACGGGAGACGGCTCTCCTCGCGCATCAGCAGGTCGTGCATGGCGTTGCGGTTGGATTCGATGCTCTCCAGCACCAGACTGGTGGCCTCCTCGCCCTCGCGGTCGGTGGCCTTGTTGATGCGGCCCTGCAGTTGATAGTCGGAATATTCGATGCGCACCAGATAGAAGGAAATGATGAACATGGAGACGATCCAGAGAATGAGGAAAATCGTCTTGGAGCTGCCGGTGAAGAAAAGGAGAATGAGGAAGATGGTCGGGACGATCAGCAGACTGCGGAATCCGACGCGCAGCTTTACCAGATTGTCCTTGTGCATCAATTCCATTTCCTGGATCAGATTGCGGTACAGCTCTTCATAGTGGAGCTGATTGTTGCTTTCGGCGTGTTCGTCCAAGCCGCCTCACCTCCTTTCGTCGTTTCAAAAATGATTATTTGAGGAGCTCGGTATCTTCCATTTTGTCCTCAATGTACTTTGTAAGGCCAACAAAGGGCTTGCGGATGACAAGGCCGATAAACAGGCCCGCGGCCACAAAGATCATCAGATCCAGACAGTATTTCAGAAGATCAAGGCGGTACAGGCCGGCGATGCATTCGCGCATGGCGTTGATGGCGTAGGGGAAGGGGAAGAACACATAGGCCTTCTGGAAAAATTCCGGCAGCAGCTCGATGGGGAAGGAGCCGCTGGAGCCGGCGATCTGCAGGATCATGACCACCAAGGCGATGGCCTTGCCCACGTCGCCGAAGGAGACGGTGAGGGCGTAGATCAGAAGGGAGAAGGAAAACGCGGTAACGGAGCCTGCCATCAGAAACAGCCATGGGTGCAGACATTGACAGCCCAGAATGAACAGGTCGCCCAAAACGATGACGACGGCCTGCAGCTGGCCGAAAAAGAAGAAAGTGAGATACCGTCCGAAAAACAGCTGCCACATCTTGGGGTCGGCCAGTACGGTGGCGTCCGCCTCGGCGCGGAGAATGGCGCCCAGAATAACGGAGCCGACCCAGATGGCCAGGGTGGAATAGAACGGCGTCATGCCGGAGCCGTAGTTCGCCACGGGATAGACGGTTTCGGTGACGGTATCCACCGGCTGCGCCAGGAAGGAACCGATGGCGTCCGGGTCCAGACCGAAGAAGTCCAGCAGGGTCTGGACCGCCTCGTCGTTTTTCAGATCGTCGATTTTTTGCAGCACGTCGGTAATCTGCTTGGAGAGGTTATTGAGAACGTTTTGCAGCTGATAAAAAGCCCCGTTGAGGGTCTGGACGGTATTGGAAAGGGAACTGAGCACCGACTTGCCGCCCTCCAGCGCGTCGGCGGTGTTCATCAGCACCGAGGACATATCGCCCAGCGAGGACTGCATATTGCTCAGCGCGCTGTCCAGCGCGGGGTACACGTCCTGCGTCATCGTTTCGCGCACTACGTCCACCGCCAGTTTGTTGCCCTCCAGCAGGGTCCTGATGTCGACGGTGGGCAGGGTGAGGGAGCCGACGGTGGGCAGCGAATTGGCCAGGTCGGTGAGCTGGCTGGCGGCGGTATCGGTGGCGGCGGCCAGCTGGGCGTCGTCAAAGCCGGGGACGCTCTCGCCCAGCTGCGTATAGGTGGCGCCCAGGGTGTGCAGCTCGCCTGCGGCGTCGGCAGCGTCGGAGCGGGCGCTGTCAACGGCCTGCGCCGCGACGGCGGGGTCGGTGGCGGCGGAGGCGGTGCTCAGATCGGCCTGAATTGAATCCAGCTTGGCCGCGGCGTCGTCCGCCATGAAATGGGACATGCTCTGCAGCGTCGCCAGGGAAGAGGTATTCTCCTGCAAGACGGAATCGGCGCTGGAATCGACGTACTCTTTATACAGTCCGGGGACCACGACGTTGTTGAAGTCAGACTGGATCTGCTTCATGGCGTCGGTCTGCTCAAGCATATTGAGGTAGGCCTTATCGTCGGAGAAGGAGGAATCCAATCCCAGCGACTTGCGCAAAGCCTCCATCTGTGCCACGCTGTTGTTCAGCGCGCTGAGCACATCGGCGGTGGCGGGGTCGTTTTCGCCGCCCCGGGTCTCCAGATAGGTGATAAGCTCGTTGTATTGCTTTTCCAACTGCTCCATGGTGGCGGCGGGAGTCGTGGTGGCGGTGATGTCCTTGCCGGAAAGCTGGTCGATGGCGTTTTGCAGCAGGCTGCTGATGTTGCTCAGCGAGGAATCCACCTCCTGGTTTACGGCGGCCAGCTCCTGCTTGGCGGAATCCAGATCCCCTACCCGGCTGGAGATATGGTCGCGGCTCTGGTTGATGGTATAGATGGCGTAATCCGTAGTCTTGCTCATACTGGCCAGCTCGTTGGTCAACTGATTTCCCGCCCGGGTAAACGCGCCCAGCGCGCTGCTGTAGCTCTTGATATTGTTGTTGACGTTGACCAGCACATCCTCCAGCGCGGAGACAGGGTCCTCGGACTCAATATTGGCGTACAGGCCGTTGACCTTTTTAAACAGTGTCTCGATGATGACCTTCAGGTAGTTTTCGTTGACGGAGGCTTTCACCGTACTGGCGGCGGTATCTGTAATTTTGGTAGCGATAGGGTTGGTCTTGCTGTTCACGTAATAGCGGATGGTGGGCTGGGTCATGTCGGTGGTGAGAAAATTATACATATTGTAGGTAAAATCCTTGTCGATGATGATAGCCGCGTAATAGGAGCCGTCATAAACGCCGTCCAGCGCGGCGACCTCGTCGTCCATGAACTGCCAGCCGATGGAGGTCGTGGCTTTGAGGCTTTTGATCACGTCATTGCCCACGTTGTGCACCACGCCGTCCTCGGTGGAGACGTAGTCCTGGTCGTTGGAGACCACGGCGATCTTCACGCCGCCGGTGTTGCCGTAAGGGTCCCAGTTGGCGTAGATATTGACCCAGGCGTACATGGCGGGCAGCAGCATACACGCGGCAAGAATGACCATTGCCCAGAAACTTCTGGACAATCGCCGCAAGTCGCTTCTAAATATGGCGAGAATATTCCGCATCTTGCTTCTCCCGTCGGTATGCTGTGATCTGCAAAAGAATACAGGCTAATAATTAGCGATTCATTAAATGCACAAGGGTTAACATAAGATAACCTTTCGGGACTCAGGATAAACTAAAGTATTATATCATTATTTGCGTTATTTGCAAATAAAAACGGGGCTGCCGTCGAAATAGCGCGGAAAACAGGGAAGGCGTTCCTCCCCTGTTTTTCAATGCGCAAAGAGTCTATTTTGTGACATTCGTGCGAATATAATGGTACCAGGCGTCCAGACCCAGCGCGGTGAGATGCACACCGTCATCCGCGATGCAGGCGCTGTTCCAGACGCTGTTGGTGTCCAACAGCTTGATATTGTCGCTGCCGTCGGCATTCATGGCGCTAACGGCCTCACGCACCAGCCCGTTGACCCGCTCGGTCTCTACCGCGCCGGTGGGGCTGTTGGGCACGGTCTGCAGATAGATCGTGGCGTCGGGGTTATACCGCAGGATCAGGTCGATGGCGTCCAGATACTGGTTGCGGGTGACATAGCCGCTGTTGTTGGAGCCCAGCAGGAAGAAAACGGTGTCGTATTTGCCCTTGTTCACGGCCAGCGCGTCGCCAAAGCTCAGATCCTGAAATTCCGTATTGCAGGCCACGCCGTAGCGGTTGTCCTCGGAGGGTGTCAGCACCCAGTAACTGGAAAGAAAATATTTCGCGGTGGTGCAGGGGGCGGCCATATAGGAGGCCCCGCCGATAAACTTGTTGGGCAGCAGATAATTTTCGATAAACTGATAGGTCAGCGAATCGCCGATAAACAGCGTGGATTCGCTGAAAGTACCCAGGGAGGCATAGGTCACGTTCCGGGTGGGAACGGCCACATGCCGCTTGGACGTGTCGAACAGACTGATAATCAGCGCCGCGGCCTCGGCCCGGGTGAGCTTGCAGCTGCCGTCGAATTCCAGATCGTCGTAGCCGCAGAGGATGCCCTTGGCGTAGAGCTCCGCCACGGGCAGCAGGTACTGGGTATCCAGCGCGATATAGCCGGGGATGTTGGCGGCGGGGTCGTGGGTGGGGACGGTCTCCTCGCCCAGCATATTCACCATGGCGTTATAGATCACCAGCGCGGCTTCCTGCCGGGTGATGGCGGCGCACAGGCTGGTACGCAGGTCGGTAACGCGGGAGTTGTCGAAAACGTTATACTGATCCAGATACTGCCAGTAGATAAAGGACCAGTGGCGGGCCTCGAACTTTTTCGGGTCGGCGCCGTTGGCCTTGGCCAGCATGGTGACGAATTCGCCCGCGGTGATATAATTCGCGGGGCGGAAGGTGCCGTCCTCATAGCCCAGGGCGATTCCGGACGAGCGGGCTTCCTCCACATACGCGGCATACCAGGCGTCGGCGTCCACGTCGGAAAAGCTCTCCGGCGCTTTGGGCTTGCCGCAGGCGCAAAAACCCAGCGCCATGGCCGCGGCCAGCAAGACAGCCGTTATTCTTTTATTATTCATAGTCATCACATCCGCAATTAGAATACACGGTGCTGATTAAGGAAAGATTCATTCATCGTTAGCGATTATAACATAACAGCTAGTCGGATGTCACCATAAAAATACTGGAATCGCGCTGCAGGAAGGTTCCGCAGGGGGGTGAAAATATGGGGCCTGAAGAAACCGGGTAAAACCAAGGGCTTGCGGGTGGTCAGCCGAAAACACCGGACCTGTAATAATAGCCGATGCTCCTGCCGCGATAAATCGCCTTGCGGCAAAAGAAGCGATCGGCGCCGCTGATTATTGGGCAGCAACCTACAGCAGGCTGCTTTACCCCGATTTATTACTTATCAACGTGCAAAAAGGCTCGCCAGATGATTGCGGCGCGGCAGCCATATGCCTGGTAAAGGCTAAGAGGCCGGCATCTTGACAGTACAAGTTAAGATGCCGGCCTCCTGTTCGATAAACCCATCGTGTCCTCAAGAAAAATTACGGACTTACCGGTAAAATACCGCCGCCGTTTTCGAATTCAAGGAAAAAATACGGGGGAGCTTCTTCTGCGCCTCTGCCACTCAATTGAATGATATAGTACTTTTCAACACCATTTTCATCCACAAAAGATATACCGTATGCCGGCATTGCGCCGGGTATAAGCAAGTCTACTACAAACGGTTTTTCAGGTGACAATTCATCAACCAAGAACAATGTATCTCCGGCGAAGTAAGAAAGTTTGCCTGCCAAATCCTCTTGCCTGATGGAAATGGAAATAAAGGCAAAGTCTTTTGCTTCCGTATCAGGCCAGATAATGAGCCTCGCGCCACCTTCGTCATTGATGTATTCATGAAACGAATCATATTTTTTCAAAAGTTCATCTGTCGCAAGGGAAATATGAAAATCACCTAAAGCTGACTCCGTATACGCGGATGGCGCGGGGGTAGACGGTGTTCCTGATTGAGTGGGGGATGGCCGCTCCGTATTATCGCATCCTCCGGTCCCGAGCATTATGACGAAGGCAATAAATAGTACACAACAGTTCTTCTTCATACGCCAGCTCCTTTCGATTGAATAAAAAACGGAGTGCCCTTGAAGGATGCTCAGATCCTATAAGGACACTCCGCATGGTCGGAGTGGGGAGACTCGAACTCCCGGCCTCTTGGTCCCGAACCAAGCGCGCTACCAACTGCGCTACACCCCGATAAAGCTTTTTCATTATAAATATCCGGCCAGCGCTTGTCAAGCAGAATTATTCCCGCCCGGTGATATGCCCGTCTGGCCGGGAATAGGATACAGGAGGGGGTGCGTGCCATGAGAAAATTCCGTATCTATGCCGCGGCCGGACTGTTTCTTGCGCTGACGGCCGTAAAGCTGATCTCTCCGACGGCGACGCTGACCCTGCGGGCGCAGGTGGTGCAGGCCGTGTCCGGCAGCGACGATTACCGCAAGGCGGTGCAGACGCTGGGAGAGAAGCTGGGGTTGGGGAAAGAGGACGATACCGTGAGCGTATCGGACACGGCGGAGAGTTATTCTCCCCCGACGATCGCCCAGCTGCGGCAGGAGCAGACATCCATTCTGCCTGAAAAGACCGCGGCGCCTCAGCCCACGGCCTCGCCCGCGCCGACAGAGGACGACGCCGCCGTGCAGTCGGAGACCCGGGAGGCCGTGCCGCCGGCGGTGCAGGCCTTTCTTGACAGTCAGGCGGCCTACGCCGACTATGCCGTGCCGGCCGATGTGAGCTATACCGTACCCGTGCTGCCCTTTGCCTTCGCCTCGCCCGTACGTGGGACCACCTCCTCGGGCTTCGGCTATCGGATGCACCCCATCCTGAACCAAATCAAATTTCATTACGGTACGGATTTCGCCGCCCAATCCGGCACCGATGTGCTGGCCTTTGCCGACGGGACGGTGGAGACGGCGGCGGAAAATGACAGCTTCGGCAAATATCTGGTCATCAGCCATGCCGGGGGCTACAAGACGCTGTACGCCCACTGCAGCGCGCTGTGCGTCGCGGCGGGGGACGCGGTGAAGCTGGGCCAGAAGATCGCGCTGGTGGGGCAGACGGGCAGCGCCACCGGGCCGCATCTGCATTTCGAGCTCAGCTGCGGCGGCGTCTATTATAATCCGGAGTTTTATATATGAGGAAGCCGAGGCTCCGGGTAGGGGCGGGGGCGATTCTGTGTGCCTCGGCGCTGTATCTGCTGCTGGATTATGAGACGCTGGCGGCATTGCTGCTGGCTGTCGCCGTCCACGAGCTGGGTCATGTGCTGGCGCTGCGGCTGCTGGGGGGGCGGGTGCGGGAACTGCGGGTGGGCCTGACGGGCCTGTGCATCACCTATACGGGCCGGACAGGCTACGCCGGGCAGTTTTTTGCCGCGCTGGCGGGGCCCGCCGCGGGGCTGGCCTTCGCATTTTTCGCGGCCCGGCTGGGCCGCGAATGGGAGAGCGGCTTTTGCTGCCTCAGCGCGGGGATCAGCGCGCTGCTTTCGGCGTTCAATCTGCTGCCCGCGCTGCCGCTGGACGGCGGGCGGATGCTGGAAGCCGTGCTGTGCGCGGCGCTGCCGCTGGAGCGGGCGGAGCGGGCCTGCGCCCGGGTGGGTACCGCGACGGGGGCCGTGCTGCTGGCGGCGGGGCTGACGCTGTTGTGGATGGGCCGGGGCGCGGCGCTGGCCATCGCGGCGGTGTGGCTGCTGTTCAGCCTGCCCGACAGCGGACAGTCCCTTGCCAAACGCGCCGGGGTGATGTAAAATAGACGCACTTTCGATTTTGGAGCGCAGAACGATGGATAAGAGACTGAAACGCATCCTGCCCCGGGTGCAGAAACCGGCCCGCTATACCGGCGGGGAATACAATCAGATCATCAAGGATAAGGCCGCCGTGGATCTGCGGGTGGCCTTTTGCTTTCCCGATACCTACGAGATCGGGATGTCCAATCAGGGCATGAGCATCCTGTACCATACCATGAACAGCCTGGATTCTGTGTGGTGCGAGCGGGTGTTTGCCCCCTGGGGCGATATGTATGACGAGATGAAGAAGGCGGGCCTTCCGCTGTACGCGCTGGAAAGCGGCGATCCCGTGTCCGATTTCGACGCCGTGGCCTTTTCCATCGGCTACGAGATGGCCTATACCACCGTGCTGGACATGCTGGACATGGCCGGCATCCCGCTGCGGGCCGCGGATCGGCCCGGCCTGACACCGCTGGTCTTCGCCGGGGGCAGCGCCTGCGTCAACGGCGAGCCTATTGCCGATTTCCTGGATCTCATGATAATCGGCGAGGGAGAGGAGGTTGACAACGAGCTGCTGGCCCTGCTGCGTACCGCCAAGGCCGGGGGCTGGACAAAACAGCGCTTCCTGCTGGAAGCGGCGAAGATCGGCGGCGTGTATGTGCCATCGCTCTACGCCCCGGAGTATAACGGCGACGGTACCGTGCGCCGGATCAGGAGACTTCCGGGCGCGCCGGAGGTCGTGACCAAGCGCATCGTCGAGGACCTGGATTCGGCGCCCTATCCCCTCAACCCCGTGGTGCCCAGCACGGAGGTGGTGCAGGACCGGGCCAGCATCGAGCTTTTTCGGGGCTGCATCCGCGGCTGCCGCTTCTGCCAGGCGGGACATATTTACCGCCCCGTCCGGGCCAAAAAGCCGGAGACCCTTGTCGCCCAGGGCAAGGCCCTGCTGGAAAACACAGGCTATCAGGACTGCACGCTGCTTTCCCTCAGCTCCAGCGACTACAGGGCGCTGGAACCGCTGATGGACGGGCTGTTGGAATACTGCGAGCCGAGAAGCATCGGATTGTCGCTGCCCTCGCTGCGGGCGGACAACTTTTCCATGGACATCATGGAGCGCATCCAGAAGGTGCGCAAAAGCGGGCTGACCTTCGCCGTGGAGGGCGGCAGTCAGCGCCTGCGGGACGCCATCAACAAAAACGTCACGGAGGAGGATCTCCTCCACACCTGCCGCATCGCCTTTGAGGGCGGCTGGAACGGCGTAAAGCTCTATTATATGCTTGGCCTGCCCACCGAGACGGACGACGATATCCGCGGCATCGCCCAGATGGCAAACGAGGTGCTGCACTGCTGGCGGGAATATGCGAAGTACAAAAGCCGCGGCGTGCGCATCACCATCTCTACCTCCTGCTTTATTCCCAAACCCTTTTCCCCCTTCCAGTGGGAGCCGCAGATTCCGATGGACGAATACCGCCGGCGGGTGAAGCTGCTGCGGGACAGTCTCACGGCACGGAACGTGACCTACAAGTGGCACGACGCGGATACCAGTCTGGTGGAGGCCGTGCTGTCCCGCGGCGACAGACGGCTGGGCGGCGTGCTGGAGGCCGTGTTCCGCGCCGGCGGCAGGCTGGACGCCTGGGACGACTATTTCTCCTTTCCCCGCTGGATGGAGGCCATGGCGGACGCGGGACTGGACCCCGCGTTCTACGCGAACCGCCGGCGGGAAAAGGACGAGGTGCTGCCCTGGAGCATGATCGACGTGGGCGTGCGCGCCGACCATTTCTGGCGGGAACGGGAGCGCTGCTATGAATCCGTGCTTTCCCCCGACTGCCGGAAACAGTGCTCCGCCTGCGGCGCGGCAGGGCTTCTGAAGGGAGGCAAGTGCGATGGATAAGCTGAGACTTCGCTTTTCAAAGACCGGCCGGGCCGTGTATATCTCCCACCTCGACCTCATGCGCACCCTGCAGCGCTCCTTTCTGCGCGCGGGTTATCGGCTGAAGTATTCCGAGGGCTTTAATCCCCATGCGCAGATTTCCATCGCGCTGCCGCTGTCCGTGGGCACGGGGAGCCTGTGCGAGCTGATGGATTTTCGGCTGGAGGGGGAGCCGGACCTCGGCGGGCTGCCGGAACGGCTCTCGGCGAAGATGCCGGAGGGGCTTGAGGCGCTGGAGGTCTACGAGGCGGAGCGGAAGCCCGCGCAGATCAAATGGCTGCGGGCGGAGGGCGTTTTTGAATACGACGGCAGAGCGCCGGAGGCGATGGCGGAGGGACTGAGCGAATTTTACGCGCAGGACGCCATCGTCATCACCAGAAAGACCAAGCGCGGGGAAGGGGACAGCGATATCCGACCCGCCGTCCGGGAGATCGGTTTTGTCCCGCAGGACGGCGGCGTGCGCGCCGAGATGCTGATCTCCGCCCAGGAGCCGACCCTGAATCCTGAGCTCATCGCCGACGCCCTGCGCCAGAAAGCGCCCCGGCTGGCCCCAGACTTCGCCAGCTTCACCCGGATCGAGGTCTATGACGAAAATCTGCGGGTATTCCGGTAAAAAAAGCTTGAAATTCCAAGAAAACTATGGTACCATACTCTGGCTTGCGCGGAGTATATCTCCCCGCGCCTACTAAGACGGTCCGCTGCCGCGGCTTTGCCCTCCGGTATGAACGCCTATATTAAGGAAGGTTTATCATGGATCTGGTAAAAACTCTGTCCGACCGCTACATGAAGGCGGAGCTTCCCGCGATGAATGTCGGCGATACCGTGCGTATCACCGTCCGCGTCAAGGAAGGCAGCCGCGAACGCACCCAGGCGTTTGAAGGCACCATTATCGCCAAAAAGCACGGCGGCATCAACGAGACCATCACGGTCCGCCGCATTTCCTACGGCGTCGGCTGCGAGAAGGTCTTTCCCGTGCATTCTCCCTCCATCGTTTCCGTGGAGACTGTCCGCAGGGGCAAGGTCCGCAGGGCCAAGCTCTACTTCCTGCGCGACCGCGTGGGCAAGGCGGCAAAAGTTAAGGCTAAGGTTTGATCAAGCTGCAAAAAAGAGACCCGGGAGGGTCTCTTTTTTTGTGTCCCCGCGGGTTGTTTTTGAGTTGCCAAGACCGGGGAAAACGTGTATAATAAACTATTATATATCCTTTCGGGAAAGGTCGCCGACTATGACTGAAAAAATTAAGGAGAAACCCACCGCCCGTTCCGAGGTCTATGACTGGCTGCAGTGCATCGTGACGGCGCTGGTGTTTTGCGTGCTGCTGTTCGTGTTCGTGGTGCGCCTGGTGGACGTGGTGGGCACCTCCATGGTGCCGACCCTGCAGAACAGCGACAAGATGATCGTCTCCAACATCCTCTACACGCCCAGGCAGGGGGACATCATCGTCTTCAAGAAGGTTCAGTTCAAGGATGAGGCTTTGGTCAAGCGCGTCATCGCCACCGCGGGGCAGACCGTGGATATCGACTTCAACCGCGGCATCGTGTATGTGGACGGCGCGGCTCTGGACGAGCCCTATATCGCGGAGCTTACCGCCTACCAGAGCGACTTCAACGGCCCCAAGACCGTGCCGAAGGGCTGCATTTTCGTTATGGGCGACAACCGCAACGCCTCCACCGACAGCCGGGACAGCCGCATCGGCATGGTGGATACCCGGCTGGTCATCGGCAAGGTCTACGCCATCGTCTTCCCCTTCAACAATTTTGGGAGTGTGTATCACTGATGCCTGAACCGACGCCGGAAAAATTGAATATCCAATGGTTTCCGGGGCACATGACCAAGGCCCGGCGCATGATCGAAGATAATCTCAAGCTGGTGGACGCCGTGTGCGAGCTTCTGGACGCCCGCATCCCCGGCGCCAGCCGCAATCCCGACATCGACCGGCTGGTGGGGGAAAAGCCCCGGCTGGTCATCCTCAACCGCACCGATCTGGCCGACCCGGCCCTGACCCGGCGCTGGGCGGACTATTACAAAAGCAAAGGGCTGGCCGTGCTGGAGACGGACGCCAGATCGGGAAAGGGCGTCAGCGGGTTCGTTCCCGCCGTGCGCGCGCTTTTGAAGGATAAAATCGCCGCGAACGAGGCCAAAGGCATGGGCGGGAAGCCGCTGCGGATCATGATCTTAGGCATCCCCAACGTGGGGAAATCCACCTTTATCAACAAGGTCGCCCGCCGCAGGGCCGCCGCGGCCGGGGACAGGCCCGGCCTTACCCGGGGCCGCCAGTGGATCGGCATCGACAGCTCGCTGGATCTGCTGGATACGCCGGGTGTTCTGTGGCCCAGGTTCGATTCCCAGGAGGTGGGCGAGCTGCTGGCCCTGACCAACGCCATCAAGGCGGACGTGCTGGACAGGGAGACGCTGGGCGCGAACTTCATGCTGCGCCTGCGCGCGCTGTACCCCCAGGCCGTCGAGCAGCGCTATAAATTCACCCCCGACCCCGCCATGAACGGCTTTGAGCTGCTGGAGACCGCCGCGCGGAAACGCGGCTTTCTCGTCTCCGGGGGCGAATGCGACACCGAGCGCATGGCCAATGTGCTGCTCAACGAGTATCACGAGGGCAAGCTGGGCCGCATCACACTGGAGGAGCCCCATGATTGACCTGTGGGAAGCCGAATTGGCGCTGTGCGGGGACGCCGGTCCCGTCTGCGGCGTGGACGAGGCCGGCCGCGGCCCGCTGGCGGGCCCGGTGTGCGCCGCCGCCGTGATCCTGCCCCGGGGGCTGGTCATCCCCGGCCTGAACGATTCCAAAAAGCTCTCGGAAAAGCAGCGGGAGGCTTTGGTTCCTGTCATCACCCGCGAGGCCGTGAGCTTTGGCGTGGCCTTTGCCACGGTGGAGGAGATCGGGGAATTCAACATCCTCGGCGCGACCTTCCTGGCCATGAACCGGGCCATTGAAAAGCTTGATCCGGCCCCGGCGCTGGCCCTGATCGACGGCAACCGCGATACCGGCATTCTCGCGCCCAGCCGCCCCGTGGTGGGCGGAGATGGGAAGTGCGCCTCCATCGCGGCGGCCTCCGTGCTGGCCAAGGTTACCCGGGACCGCTATATGCTTGAGCTTGATTTAAAGTACCCGCAGTATTCTTTTGCGAAACACAAGGGCTACGGCACCGCCGCCCACTACGCGGCCATCCGCGAATACGGCCCCTGCGAGGCCCACCGGCCCGGCTTTTTGAGGAAGATGCACTGATGAATACCGTCTACACGGGCCGCTGGGGCGAGCAGAAGGCCGCCGAGTATCTGAACCGGCACGGCTACAAGACCGTGGGCATGAACTATAAATGCCGCATGGGCGAGATCGATGTGATCGCCGAAAACAAGACTACCGTGGTTTTTTGCGAGGTGAAGCTCCGCCGTTCCGCCGCCTTCGCCCAGGCCAGGGAATTCGTCACCCCGGCCAAGCAGGAGCGGCTGAGAACCACCGCCGCCGTCTGGCTCAGCCAGAACGAGACCTCCAAGCAGCCGCGATTCGACGTCGTGGAGATCTACGCCCCCAACGGACCGGACGAGTCGAATTATCAAATCAACCACATCGAAAACGCTTTTGAGTGAGGTGCGATCATGGAATATTTCAGCACGAGAGACAGAAACCGCGTCGTCACGGTTTCCGGCGCCATCGCCGGCGGGCTGGCCCCCGACGGCGGACTATACGTGCCGTCGGAGCTGCCGGAGCTCACCCTTGGGGAAATCAAGTCTCTCTGCGCCCTGGATTACCGGGCCAGAGCCGCGCATATTCTCGCGAAGTTCATGCCCGAGTACTCCGCCGCGGAGATCGAGGGTTTTACCGCCGCGGCCTACGGCGGCAATTTTGACGATCCCGCCGTGGCCCCGCTGCGCTTCACGGACGATGAGACCGCCTTCCTGGAGCTGTGGCACGGCCCCACCTGCGCCTTCAAGGACATGGCGCTGCAGATCCTGCCCCGCTTTCTCACGGCCTCGCTGAAAAAATGCGGCGAGACGCGCAAGGTGTGCATTCTCGTGGCCACCAGCGGCGACACCGGCAAGGCCGCGCTGGAGGGCTTTGCCGACGTGCCGGGCACCGGCATCGTGGTGTTCTACCCCAACGACGGCGTGTCCGACGTGCAGAAGCTGCAAATGACTACCCAGACCGGCGCCAACGTGTTCGTCTCCGCCGTCTACGGCAATTTCGACGATGCCCAGGCCGGCGTGAAAAAAATCTTTTCCGACAGGGACTACGCGGCGGAGCTGTCCGGGCGGGGCTATTTCCTGTCCTCGGCCAACTCCATCAACTGGGGCCGCCTGCTGCCGCAGATCGTTTACTATGTTTCCGCCTACTGCGACTATGTGAATTCCGGACGCATCGCGCTGGGCGACACCGTGGATTTCGCCGTGCCCACCGGCAACTTCGGCGATATTCTTGCGGGCTGGTACGCCAAGAAGATGGGCCTGCCCGCCGGGCGGCTGCTGTGCGCCTCCAACGCCAACAATGTGCTGACGGATTTCCTCCGCACCGGTACCTATGACCGCAACCGCCCCTTCCATACCACTCTCTCGCCCTCCATGGACATTCTCGTGTCCTCCAATCTGGAGCGGCTGCTGTACGCGCTGTGCGGCAGCGACACGCAGGTGGCGGGCTATATGAAGGAGCTGGCCGCCACGGGGAAGTACACCGTGGATAACGCCGTCAAGGCCGCGCTGGCCGCGGATTTTGCCGCCGGCTTCTGCGGCGATGCCGACACCAAGGCCGCCATCGGCGCCATGTATCGGGGAAAAGGCTATCTCATGGACCCCCACACCGCCGTGGCCTGCCGGGTGCTGGAGGAATACCGCAGCCTGACGATCCGCCGCGCCCCCACCGTGGTGGTGTCCACGGCCAGCCCCTTCAAGTTCTGCGACAGCGTGCTGTCCGCCCTGGGGCAGGAGTCCGACGCCCCCGGCACGGAGCTCATCGGCAGGCTGGCCGACTATACCGGCCTGCCCGCGCCCCAGCCGCTGGCCGGCCTCGCGGGACGGCCCGTGCGTTTCTCCGGCAGCGTGGAAAAGGCCGGCATGATCGGCGTTGTGGATGATTTTCTGAAATAAAAACAAGGGGATTCATGAAAAATCCCCTTGTTTTCCTCAGCAGCTGCCTCGCTGACAGAAGGTCTCGCAGAAGGTCTCGCCTTTGGTGACGGCCTTCTCGTTCTTGACCTTGATGCTGCCGGCGGTGCATTTGCAGTCGGTGGTGTTGTACTTGCAGTTGTTGACGTCGCACCGGACGCCCTGGGTGTCGTAGCCGCGCTTGTTCATGTCGGTCATGTCAAATACCTCCAGATCGTTTTGCCGTTTCCGGCGTGATTAGTATTTGAATCCTGCCCGCAGTCTATACGGAGGATGGAAATGTCGCTTTTCGCCATAGGAGACCTGCATCTGTCTTTGGGCGCGGAAAAACCCATGGACGTTTTCGGCGGCAGATGGCAGGATTACACCGAAAAAATCAAAAAAGGCTTCGCCGCCGTGGTCGGGCCGGAGGATGTCACCGTGATCTGCGGGGACGTGAGCTGGGGCATGGACTTCGACTCCGCCCGGGAGGATTTCCTGTATATCGACGCGCTGCCTGGGAAAAAGCTGATTCTCAAGGGCAACCACGACTACTGGTGGTCCACCGCGGCCAAGGCCCGAAATTTTTTCGCGGAAAACGGCATCGGGAGCATCGACATTCTGCACAACAACTTTTTCGATTACCGGGGCGTGGGCCTGTGCGGCACCCGCGGCTGGTTTTATGAGGAGGAGAAGGGAACCGAGCACGACAAAAAGATCCTGGCCCGGGAGTGCCTGCGCCTGGAGGCCTCGCTGCGGGCGGCCGGAGACCGGAAAAAATACGTGTTTCTCCATTACCCGCCCAAATATCAGGGCTACGAGTGCCCGGAGCTGCTGGCGCTGCTGGAGAAATACGGCGTGAAGCAGTGCTGCTACGGCCATATCCACTCCAAAGGCTGCGCCTCCGCCTTCAACGGCGAGTATGGCGGCACGCTGTTCCGGCTGGTGTCCGCCGACTATCTGGATTTCGTTCCGGCAAAAATTCTGTAAAAACGGCTGTGTGAAAAGATTTTCATTGATTTTAAAGTAAGAATCTGCTAATATACTATGGCGCGTGTCCGTGACAACAATTAGGAGGATTTTTCCATGATCGTCAAAAACGTCGATAAAAGCGAATCGAACAAGGCCAAATTCCAGGTGGAAGTGGATTCTGCCGCTTTTGAGCAGGCCGTTAACAAGACCTACCAGAAGAAAAAGGGAGAAATATATATCGCAGGCTTCCGCAAGGGCAAAGCCCCCCGTGCCGTCATCGAAGGGATGTACGGCGCCAACGTGTTCTATCAGGACGCCATTGACGACCTGGGTTCCGAGGCTTTCGGCTTCGGCGTGCAGGATGCCGGGCTGAACTGCGTGGGCTCTCCCGCGCTGTCGGATGTCAATCTCAGCGACGACAAGGTTCTGACCTTTACCTTCAGCGTGGAGCTTTACCCGGAGGTCACGCTGGGCCAGTATAAAGAGCTCGAGCTTGAAAAAGGGAAGCCCGAGGTCACCGAGGAGCAGCTGCAGGCCGCGCTGGACGATGTGAAAAAGCGCAACGCCCGCATGATGTCCGTGGAGCGCGAGGCCCAGATGGGCGACACCGCCAACATCGACTTCGACGGCTACCTCAACGGCGAGCGCTTTGACGGCGGCAAGGCCGAGGGCTACAGTCTGGAACTGGGCTCCAACTCTTTCGTGCCCGGCTTCGAGGAGCAGATCGTGGGCATGACCGTCGGTGAGGAGAAGGAACTGAACGTCACCTTCCCCGAGAATTATGTGGAAAATCTGGCCGGCAAGGACGTGGTCTTCAAAGTGAAGCTCAACGGCCTCACCGTGGCCGAGTATCCCGAGCTGGACGACGAGTTCGCCAAGGATGTGTCCGAGTTTGACACCATAGACGAGTATAAGGCCGACATGAGCAGGAAGATGCTGGAAGCCGCCGAGAAGGAAAGCGGCGACCGCTACCGTTCCGATCTGATGAAGCTGGCTGCCGACAACATGACGGTGGACGTGCCCGAGGTAATGATCGAGGACAAGGTCACCGAGTTCATCCGCAACTACGCCGCCAACCTCGGCGTGAAGACCAACGACATCCCCCGTGAGAAGCTGGTGGAGATGCTGGGCATCGACGACGCCGCCATGAGCCAGTCCATCCGTCCCGCCGCCGAGCAACAGGTCAAGGTCGATCTGCTGCTGGAAGCCGTGGTCAAGGCTGAAAATATGGAGATCAGCGACGAGGATGCCGACGCCTATATCGCAAAAGTCGCCGCCGACTATAACGCCAAGCCCGAAGATCTGCTTCGGTATTTCGGCCGGGACTTCCTCCTTGAGGAGTACAAAAAGGAGAAAGCCGCCGATCTCATTGCCGATACCGCCAAGGACGTGAAGGGCAAGAAGCTGCCCGAGACCAAGGCCGCCGCTGACGGCGGCGAGGAACAGTCCGCCAGGAAGTCGGCAGCCAAAGATACCGCCGAAAAGACAGAGGGCGGGGAAGAAAAACCCGCCGCCAGGAAGACCGCCAGGAAGGCCGAAGAATCCGACGAGGAAAAGCCCGCGAAGAAGCCGTCTGTGAAGAAGGCTCCGGCTAAAGCTGAGGACAACGCGGAATAATTTTCCTTTGAGAAGGATATGCTTTCCTGGATAACCGAAGGACCGAAAGGAGAGTTTTTGCAATGAGCTTAGTACCTTACGTAGTGGAGCAGACCAGCCGCGGTGAGCGCTCCTATGATATTTTTTCCCGCCTTCTCAACGACCGCATCGTGATGCTGTCCGAGGAGGTCAACGACACCACCGCCAGCCTCATCGTGGCGCAGATGCTGTATCTGGAGGCCCAGGACCCCGATAAGGACATCCAGTTTTATATCAATTCCCCCGGCGGCAGCGTCACCAGCGGCATGGCCATCTACGACACCATGCAGTATATCAAGCCGGACGTTTCCACCATCTGCATCGGTATGGCGGCTTCCATGGGTGCGTTCCTGCTGTCCTCCGGCGCAAAGGGCAAGCGCATCGCGCTGCCCAATTCCGAGATCATGATCCACCAGCCCTCCGGCGGCAGCCAGGGTCAGTGCACAGATATTCAAATTCAAGCGGATCAGATTCTTAAGATCAAACAGCGCCTGAATAAGATCCTGTCCGAAAACACCGGCAGGCCCATCGAAGAGGTGGAGCGCGACTGCGAGCGTGACCATTTTATGGACGCCGAGGAGGCCAAGGAATACGGCCTGATCGACAAGGTCATTTTCAAGCGGTGACCTGTTATGGGGGAACCGCGGTTCCCCCATCTTTAGTAATGGAGAATGGAACACGAGGTTAACTATGACCAAAACTGACGACAGGAAAAGCATCAAATGCTCCTTCTGCGGAAAGCCGCAGTCGCTGGTAAACCGGCTCATCGCGGGCAACGGTTCGTACATCTGCGACGAATGCGTCCGCCTGTGCATGAGCATTATCGAGGAGGGCTACGAGCCCACTATCGAGGGTGTCAACGGCGAAACGCTGAGCTTCGACGAGCTGCCCAGGCCCGCCGACATCCGAAAAAATCTGGATGAATATATCATCGGGCAGGACCGGGCCAAGGTGGTTCTGGCCGTGGCCGTTTACAACCACTATAAGCGCATTCTCCACGGCCAGGACGGCGGCGTGGAGCTTCAGAAATCCAACATCCTGCTGATCGGCCCCACGGGCAGCGGCAAAACGCTGTTCGCCCAGACCATGGCCAAGATGCTGGACGTCCCCTTCGCCATCGCGGACGCCACCACCCTCACCGAGGCCGGCTACGTGGGCGAGGATGTGGAAAATATCCTGCTGAAGCTGCTGCAGGCCGCGGATTTCGACGTGGAGCGCGCCCAGCGGGGCATCATCTACATTGATGAGATCGACAAAATCGCCCGCAAGAGCGAAAACACCTCCATCACCCGGGATGTGTCGGGCGAGGGCGTGCAGCAGGCGCTGCTGAAGCTGCTGGAAGGCACCGTGGCCAACGTCCCGCCCCAGGGCGGCCGCAAGCACCCCCATCAGGAGTTCATCCAGGTGGACACCACCAACATTCTGTTCATCTGCGGCGGCGCTTTCGACGGGCTGGATAAGATCATCGAAAAGCGCATGGACAAAAAATCCATGGGCTTCGAGGCCGATATCCAGACCAGCGCGGAGCGCGACGTGGGGGAGCTTTTCTCTCATGTGCAGCAGCACGACCTGCTGAAGTTCGGCATCATTCCAGAGCTCATCGGCCGTCTGCCGGTGGTGGCGTCTCTCAACTCCCTCACCCGGGACGATCTGGTGCGCATCCTCACCGAGCCGAAGAACGCCATGAGCAAGCAGTACAAGGTCCTCATGAGCTACGACGGCGTGGAACTGGAATTCGAGTCTGGCGCGCTGGAGGCCATCGCGGATACCGCCATCGAGAAAAAGATCGGCGCCCGCGGCCTGCGCAGCGTCATGGAGAACGTCATGACCGACGTGATGTTCAGCGTCCCCTCCGATAAGTCCATCGAAAAGGTAGTCATCACGGCGGACGCGGTAAAAAACGGTACGCCGCCCCTTGTGGTGCGCAAGAAAAAGGACGAGGAAAGCGTTTCCTGAACATAGGCCGCGGCAGTTCCTTGCCGCGGCTTTTTTTTCAGGCTCGACAAACCTGTAGTATGTTCTACAGGATTTGCTGGAAGCCGATGTTATAATGACGTCAATCCAAGAGAGGCATCTCTCCGGAAAGGAGATTTTATCATGTCTGAAAATAAGGAAAAAGCACTTACACGCGGCCTGCCCATGCTGGCGCTCCGGGGCCTGACGGCCTTTCCCGGTATGCTGCTGACCTTTGATATCGAGCGGCCCATGTCCATGGCGGCGCTGAATTTTGCCATGGGCGCCGACCAGAATATCTTTCTGGTCACCCAGAAGGATGTGGTCAAGGACATCCCCGCGGCGGAGGACCTTTTTTCCGTGGGCACCGTCTGCCGCATCCGCCAGCAGCTCAAGCAGCCCAACGGCACCTCCGCCCGCATCATGGTGGAGGGTGTCTATCGCGGCCGGGTGCGGGAGATCGTCACCGACTCGCCCAGCTTCTATGCCGAGGTGGAGCGGGTACCCGACGCGGCCGAGCGGGTGAGCGAGGCCCGCAGGGAGGCGCTGATCCGCAGCTGCGTGACGCTGTTTGAGGAATATGTCCGTCTCAGCGAGAACGCCGCGCCCGAGATCGTGCTGAACATCCTGTCCAACAACGACGCGGGCTATGTGGCGGATTTTGTGGCCAACACCGCGCGCTTCAAATATCAGGACAAGCAGCTGCTGCTGGAGGAGACCCATCCCACCCGGCGGCTGGCCATGCTGTGCCGGATGCTGAACAACGAACTCAACGTCATGACCATCGAGCAGGAGCTCAGCAATTCCACCGCCGAGCAGATGAACAAAAACCAGCGGGAGTATTATCTCCGCGAGGAGCTGAAGATCATCCAGAAGGAGCTGGGCGACGGCGAGGATGCCGGCGACGACGCCGGCGAATACAAAAACAGGATCCTGGCGCTGAATCTGGCCGATAAAGAGACCGAGGAAAAACTCCTGAAGGAAGCGCGGAACCTGGCCAAGCAGCCCTTCGGCTCCGCCGAGGGCGCGGTCATCCGCAGTTATCTGGACACCTGTCTCAGCCTGCCCTGGAACACCCGTACCGAGGAGACGCTGGATGTGGCCGGAGCCCGCAAAATGCTGGATGAGGATCACTACGGCCTGGATAAGGTCAAGAAACGCATTTTGGAATACCTGGCCGTCCGCCAGCTCACCCCGGATGTCAAGGGCGGCCTGCTGTGTCTGGTAGGCCCTCCGGGCACGGGAAAGACCAGCATCGCCCTGTCCGTCGCCCGGGCCACCAACCGCAAGCTGGTGCGGATTTCCCTGGGCGGCGTCCATGACGAGGCCGAGATCCGCGGCCACCGCAAGACCTATATCGGCGCCATGCCGGGCCGCATTATGGCCGGCGTGATCCAGGCCAAAAGCGCCAACCCCCTGATGGTGCTGGACGAGATCGACAAGCTGGGCTCCGATTACCGGGGCGACCCCTCCGCCGCGCTGCTGGAGGCGCTGGACGGGGAGCAGAACACCAATTTCCGTGACCACTATCTGGAGATCCCCTGGGACCTCTCCAGCGTGTTTTTCATCACCACCGCCAACACCACGGAGACCATTCCCAGGGCCCTGCTGGACCGCATGGAGGTCATCGAGCTGTCCAGCTATACCGACGAGGAAAAGCTGCAGATCGCCAGGCAGCACCTCATCCCCAAGCAGCGGAAAAAGCACGGTCTGAAGGCCTCGCAGCTGAAAATCTCGGACGACGGCGTGCGCGCCATCGTATCGCTGTACACCCGGGAATCCGGCGTGCGCGTGCTGGAGCGGAGCATCGCCTCCATCTGCCGACGGGCCGCCACCAGGATCGCCGAGGGTTCGGCAAAATCCGTGGTTGTGGGGGCCAGGAACCTGCCCGACTATCTGGGCGTACCCAAATTTAAGCCCGAACCCCCGCGGGAGGCCAACGAATGCGGCCTCGTCCGGGGCCTCGCCTGGACCCAGGTTGGCGGGGAGGTGCTGGATGTGGAGGTGGCCGTGGTCCCCGGCAGCGGCAAGCTGGAGCTCACCGGCAATCTGGGCGACGTGATGAAGGAATCCGCTCACGCGGCGGTCACCTACATCCGCAGCCGGGCCCAGCTGCTGGGCATCGCCCCCGATTTCTACAAGGAAAAAGATATTCATATCCACTTTCCGGAAGGCGCCGTACCCAAGGACGGCCCCTCCGCCGGTATTACCATCTGCGTGGCGCTGATCTCCGCGCTCACGGGCATTCCCGCCCGCCGGGACGTGGCCATGACCGGCGAGATTACCCTGCGGGGCCGCATCCTGCCCATCGGCGGCCTGCGGGAAAAGACCATGGCCGCGCTGCGCAACGGCGTGAACACCGTTATCATCCCCGCGGACAACGAGGCCGACCTCAAGGAAATCGACCCGCTGGTGCGCAAGGCGCTTAATTTTATCACCACCGACCATGTGGACAAGATTCTGGATGAGGCGCTGGTGAAGGCGCCCGGCGGCCGCGACGAGCCGGCCCCCGTCATCCCCAAGGCCAAGGGCGGTTCCCGCCCGGGACTGAGGCAATAAAATGACGGGGCTGAACATCAACAACGCGGAATTCATCAAATCCGCCGCCGCGCCCGAGGGCTTTCTCCGCGATTCGCTCCCGTCCATCGTATTCGCCGGGAAATCCAATGTCGGCAAGTCCTCGGTGATCAACCGGCTGCTGAACCGCAGGAACTTCGCCCGGGTAGGCGAGGCTCCGGGCAAGACCATCCATGTGAATTATTTTCTCATTGACCGCAGGGTCCATTTTGTGGACCTGCCGGGCTACGGCTACGCCAAAGTCTCGCAGGAGGAGCGCCAGCGCTGGTCCCAGCTGATGGAGGACTTCTTCTCCGACCCCGCGCGGATCACGCTGGGGGTGATGCTGGTGGATGCCCGCCACAGGCCCACGGCGGACGATGTCACCATGGCGGAGTGGTTTAAGGCCTCGGGTATGCCGCTGACTGTCGTGGCCAACAAATGCGACAAGCTGAAAAAAAGCGAGATCGGACCCAATCTGGCCCTGATCCGTGAAACGCTGGCCCTGCCGGAGAGCGTATCGCTGATCCCGTTTTCCGCCCAGAACGGCGCGGGGCGGGATACCCTGATGAACGAGATTCTTCATCGTGTCTGATTAATGGAGCCATTCAATTTGAATGGCTCCGCTCTTGTATTTGATTAAGAATATTGGTATAATCTTAAAATACCGTGAAAAAGGGAGGCGATGCGCGTGGGTACCGTGAAAACAATCTGGGACGGGCTGAACTGGTCCTATCTGGTCACCGTCGCCACCGCCATTATCCCGGCGCTGCTGTGCATCACCCTGCACGAGCTCAGCCACGGCTACGTCGCCTATCTTCTGGGCGACAACACGGCCAAAAACGCGGGACGGCTCACCCTCAATCCGCTGAAGCACATCGACATCATGGGTCTGGTGATGATGGTGGTGTTCAAGGTCGGCTGGGCAAAGCCGGTGCCGGTGAATATGTACAATTTCAAAAACCCCAAGCGGGGCATGGCTGTCACGGCGCTGGCCGGGCCCATTTCCAATCTGCTCATCGGCGTGGTTTTCCTGTTCTTGTACGGACTGCTGTACAGCGCCCTGGCGGACGGCAGCAGCTTTCAGAAGGAAATTCTGGATATGGTGGAGGTCACGGCCTATCTCAGCGTGGGTCTGGCGGTGTTCAATATCATCCCCATTCCGCCGCTGGACGGGTCAAAGGTATTATTTTCCGCCCTTTCGGACGATACTTACTATAAGCTGATGCGCTACGAGCAGTTCGGTATGATCGCCCTGCTGGCGCTGGTGGCCACCGGCGTGCTGGGCAAGCCGCTGAACACGGCCATTTCCTATGTCTTCAACAAGATGTTTTTCATCGCCCAGTTCGGCTATGATATCGTAGCGAGGTAGTTTATACATGGAAGATCCCACCTATCATCTGGAGGGCGTGGTCCGGAACCGGGAGGAGATGCAGGACTTTGAAGGTCCGCTGAGCCTGATTTTGATGCTGCTTTCCAAAAATAAGATCGCCATCCGCGACATCAAAATTTCGGAGATTCTGGATCAGTATCTGACCTACCTCGCCCAGATGGAGCGCATGGATCTGGAAATCGCCAGCGAGTTCGTGCAGATGGCGTCCTATCTGCTGTATATCAAGACCCGCACGCTGCTGGCCGCCGAAGACGAGACCACGGAGCTGGAAGCGCTGATGCAGTCGCTGGAGCAACTGAAAGCCAGGGACGTGTTTTCCGCCGTGCAGCAGGTGACCCCTGCGCTGAAGGAAGCGGCCGAGCGGGGGATGCTGTATTACGATAAGCTGCCGGAGCCGGTCAGGACCGGGCAGCGCCCCTACGAATACCGCCATGAGAAGGCGGATCTGCTGAAGGCCCTGATGGATGTCTATTCCCGGGGCGGCAGGACCCCGGATCTGCGGGAGCTGGCCGTCGCGGCCCCGGCCCGCATCCCCTACGGCGTGCGGGAAAAGAGCCGGGAGCTTATCGGGCGTCTGCGCTCGGGCAAGCCCGCATCGCTGGCGGGCCTCTATGCCCAATGCCGCAGCCGGTCGGAGGTGGTGGCCACCTTTGTGTCCATTCTGGAGCTGTGCAGTATGGGCAGCCTGGCGGTCGAGACCGACGGCGACGATTACACCGTCGCCTATACCGGCGGCGACGCCGAGGAAATTCTTGACAGGATCATTGAGTGAAAATGGATAAGAAAAAGCTCAAAAGTACGATAGAAGCCATCCTGTTCGCCGCGGGCGAACCCGTGCCGGAGGCGCGGATCTCGCTGGTGCTGGGCGTGCCGGAGGAGGACGTGGCCGACTGCGGCCGTGCCCTTTCCGGGGAGTATGAGCGCGGGGAGCGCGGAATGCGCGTCCTCCGGCTGGACGGCAAGCTCCAGATGTGCTCCGCCCCGGACTACGCCCAGGACATTATCAAGACCATGGAGCGGCGCAAGCCGCCCATGCTGTCCCAGCCCGCGCTGGAGGCGCTGGCCATCACGGCGTATTTTCAGCCCGTCACCCGCGCCTACATCGATCAGGTGCGCGGCGTGGACAGCAGCTATACCGTGTCGGCGCTGCTGGAGCGGGGCCTGATCGAGCGCTGCGGCCGGCTGGACGCGCCGGGCCGCCCCTCGCTCTACCGCACCACGGACGTATTTCTGCGCACGATGGGTATCGGCAGCCTCAGGGAACTGCCCGAACTGCCGGACTGCAGCTCAGCGGACGGCCTTGAAAAGCTGCAGCTGGCCATTGACGCATATTCCAAGGCCGACGACGGCCAGATCTCGCTGGAAGAAATGGCGGCCAATCCCGCCGGGGGAGTGATGTGATTGCTTGCTCTGAAGATTATCGGCGGAATCATCCTGCTGATCGTCCTCATTAATCTGGTGCGCGTGGGGGCGGACGTGGGCTATGCCGACGGGGAGGTCAGGGCCTCCGCCAAGGTGTGCGGTAAACTCATTCTGCTGTACCCCAAGCCCCCGGAGGGTGAAAAGAAGCCGAAAAAAGAGAAAAAGCCCAAAAAGAAAAAGGACAAGCCCGCGGAGGAGGAGACGGAGAAGAAGGGTGGGAAGCTCAAAGCGGGCCTTGCCGGCGAGTTTTCCAGGGAAGAACTCCTGTCGCTGGCCAAGGTCGGCCTGCGCGCCGCCGGCAGCTTCCGGCGAAAGCTGTGCATCGACCGGTTCAAGCTGTGGTTCGTATCCTCCGATCCCGATCCCTACCTGACCGTCATGATCTATAACTATGTCAACGACGCGCTGTGCGCGCTGGGCCCGCTGGCGGACAACGCTTTCCGCGTAAAGCACAGTGATATCCGCATCGCCACGGATTTTGCGGTGGGCACACCTTTTATCGAAGCCGGCGCGGCCCTGTCCATCCGAATCGGGCAGGTTGTGCGCGTCGCGCTGGCCGCGGGCTTTGCCGCGCTGAAGATTTTACTGCGCCATAAAAAACAACAGAAAAAAATGCTCAAAGAGCAGCTTGCCGCCTGAATTGCGGGGCGCGAGAAGGAAAGGATGGATAAAGATGGAAAATTCCAATCTTGGCAATCTCATGGAGACCGCCATGCAGAATCTCAAGAGCATGGTCGATACGAACACGATCGTCGGCGAACCGATCTACACGCCGGACGGCATCACGCTGGTGCCCGTCTCCCGGGTCAGCATGGGCTTCGGCGGCGCCGGCGCGGAATTCGCGCAGAACAAGGGCTACGGCGGCGGAACCGGCTGCGGCGTGAAGGTGGAGCCTATCGGCTTCCTCATCGTCAAGGACGGCAGCGTGCGCATGATGAACGTCATCCCGCCCGCCAACAACACCGTTGACCGCATCATCGACCTGGTGCCCACGGTCATCGACCGGGTGGATTTGATGGTGGACAAGATCAAGGACAACAAAGAAGAAAAATAAACCGGCATAGCGTTCGCCGATTTTGCCCATAATAAGCACTGCCCAATTTTACCGGGGTGGTGCTTATACTATGAAAAAAATCGTTTCCATACTGCTCTCGCTGCTGGCGCTTTCCGCCGCGGCGGTCCCGGCCTCCGCCGCGGCCTCCGCCCCGCCGGACATCGACGCCCGGAGCTGCATCCTCATTCACGCGGGAGACGGGACGGTGCTGTACCAGCGCAACGCGGACACGCGGATGCGCATTGCCAGCACCACCAAGATCATGACCGCCATCGTGGTGCTGGAAAACTGCGCCCTGACCGATCCCGTGGCCATCAAGGCCGAATACTGCGGTGTCGAGGGGTCGTCCATGTACCTTAGGGCGGGGGAGAGCTACACCGTGGAGGAACTGCTCTACGGCATGATGCTGGTGTCCGGCAACGACGCCGCCGTGGCGTTGGCCTGCCACACCGCGGGCAGCGTAGCGGCCTTTGCCAAGCTGATGAACGACAAGGCAGCCGCGTTGGGCATGACCGATTCCGCTTTTAAAAACCCCAACGGACTGGACGAGGACGGACACTATTCCACCGCCCGGGATATGGCGAAGCTGGCGGATTATTGCATGCAGAACGCCGACTTCCGCGCGCTGGTGTCCTGTAAAAGCCGCACCATGGGCGGCAGGGATTATGTAAACCACAACAAGCTTCTCTGGCAGCTGAAGGGCTGTCTGGGTGTCAAGACCGGCTATACGCTCTCTTCGGGGAGAAGTCTGGTCTCCTGCTGCCAGCGTGGCGGGACGCGCTATCTCTGCGTCACGCTGGGCGATCCCGACGACTGGGCCGATCATGCGGCGCTGTATGAATGGGCCTTCCAAAACTGGTCGGACCGCGCGGTGATCGACGGCAGGTTTGCCCTGTCGCTGCCGGTGGTGTCCGGGAAGGAGACCGCCGTAGGCATCGCCCCGGAATGCTCCGTGTGCCGCTTCCTGAGCGCGGAGGATACGGTGACCTACCGCATCGAGCTGCCGCGATTTGTCTTTGCCCCCGTACAGGCGGGGGAGGATGCCGGGCGCATCACCGCGCTGGTGAACGGGGTGCCCGCCGCCTCGGCGCGCCTGCTGTACACGGGTTCGGTGGCGGTGTCCCCGGGCGCCGCGGTCGGCGCCTGGGCCCGGTTTTCCGCGCTCGGCGGATCGAATTATCAATATGCTTGATAGGAGAGACCATGAAAGAACGAATCCAGAAGCTCCTGTCCGCCCGGGGCGTGGCGTCCCGGCGGACGGCGGAGAAGATGATCGAGGCCGGCCGCGTCACGGTGAACGGCGTGCCCGCCGTTCTAGGCGAGAGCGCCGACCCGGATACGGACGATATCCGCGCGGATGGCGCACCGCTGCCTGCCGCGCCGCCAAAGACCTACATAATGCTCAACAAGCCCAAGGGCTACGTCACTACCCTGTCCGATGAGAAGGGCCGGAAGGACGTGTCCCAGCTGGTGGCGGAAGTGGGGGAGCGGCTGTACCCCGTGGGGCGGCTGGATCTGAATTCCGAGGGCCTGCTGCTGATGACCAACGACGGCGACATGGCCAACCGGCTGATGCACCCCTCCCATAACATCCGCAAGACCTATCACACCTGGGTGCGGGGCGGCGAACTGGACGAGGCCGTGCGTATGCTCCAGGGTCCCATGGTGCTGGACGGGGAGGCAGTGCGGGGCGCGTCCGTCACCGTGCTGTCCCGGGAGGACGGCGGCGCGCTGCTGGCCGTCACCATCGGCGAGGGGAAAAACCGGCAGGTGCGCAGGATGTGCGAGCAGGCGGGGCTCACTGTCACCCGGCTCAAACGGGTGAAGGAGGGCCCCATCGAGCTGGGGACGCTCCCCCCCGGAAAATGGCGCCGTCTCAGCGGCGAGGAGCTGCAAAAATTGCTCAAATCCTGCGGCATCGAGTAAAAATTGCAAATCAGCTGATAAATCCTGCTGAAAATGCAGGATTTATTGCGCTGATTGCAATTCGCTCTTGCCTTTGCACCCAAATGCAAGTAAAATGGCTTCATTACGCCAAGGGAGGTTTCGCCATGGAAAGAGATATTCTGTCCGTGCTTTCCCGGGAAAACGTCAGGTTTTCCAAAAGCCAGCGGCAGATCGCCAAATATATCACCGATAACTACGACAAAGCCGCGTTTATGACCGCCGGCCGCCTGGGCGGCGTGGTGGGCGTCAGCGAATCCACCGTGGTGCGCTTCGCGGCGGAGCTGGGGTACGACGGCTACCCCGAGATGCGCAAGGCCATGCAGGAGATGATCCGCAACCGGCTGACGTCGGTGCAGCGCATCGAAGTCGCCCGGCGGATGATCGATGAGAAGGACATCATGAAGTCCGTGCTCAGCGCGGATATGGACAAGCTCCAGACCACGCTGGAGGAGCTGGATCAGCAGAGCTTCGACAGGGTGGTGGAGGACATTATGCGCGCCCGGCATATTTACATTATCGGTATGCGCACCTCCACGTCGCTGTCCGCGTTTTTAGGGCTGTATCTGAATCTGCTGCGGGAGAACGTGCTGGTGGTGCGGGACACCGCCGCCAGCGAGGTCTACGAGCAGCTTATCCGCATCGGCGAGGGCGATCTCCTGATCGGCATCAGCTTTCCCCGCTATTCCAAGCACACGGTGGAGGCCATGCAGTTCGCCAAGAACCGCGGGGCCATGACCGTGGGCATCACGGACGGGCCCAACTCGCCTCTCGGCGGCAGTTCGGACGTGAGCCTTTTTGCCAAGAGCGACATGGTGTCGTTCCTGGATTCCCTGGTGGCGCCGCTGAGCCTGATTAACGCCATCATCGTGGCCGTCGGCGCCAAAGCCTCCAGCGAGGAGGTGTCCAACACCTTTAAGCAGCTGGAAAAAATCTGGACGGAGCATGAAGTTTATGAACCTGCGCAAGGCTGACGCCGTGATTGTCGGCGGCGGCGCCGCCGGGCTGATGTGCGCGCTGACCGCGGCGGAGCGGGGTCTGGACGTGATCCTGCTGGAGCCCAACAAAAAGCTGGGCCGAAAGCTGCGCATCACGGGCAAGGGGCGCTGCAACGTGACCAACGACTGTGAGATCAAGACGGTGCTGGAGAGCATCCCCAACGGGGGAAAATTCCTCTACAGCGCCCTCAGCGCCTTCCCGCCCCGGAAGGTCATGGAAAAGTTCAAGGCTCTGGGTGTGCCGCTGAAAACCGAGCGCGGCGGTCGGGTGTTCCCGGTATCCGACAACGCCAACGACGTGGCCGACGCGCTGGCCGGCGCCGCGCGCCGGGCAGGCGTGCGGGTCGAAGGCGAAAGATGCCGCCGTATCCTCACGGAAAACGGCGCGGTATCCGGCGTGGAGACCGACTCCGGGACCATTCGATGCGCCGCCGCCGTGCTGTGTACCGGCGGGATGTCCTATCCGCTCACCGGCTCCACGGGGGACGGCTACCGTTTCGCCCGGGAGCTGGGCCATACCATCGCGCCGCCCATGGCGTCGCTGGTGCCGCTGGAGAGCGATGACGACTGGTGCGCCGAGATGCAGGGCTTCGCGCTGAAAAACGTCACCCTGTCGGCCTACGAGGATGACCGGCTCATCTACCGGGAGCTGGGGGAGATGCTGTTCACCCACTTCGGCGTGTCCGGCCCGCTGGTGCTCTCCGCCAGCGCCCACATGCGCCGCTTCGGCCGGTGCGCCTACCGGCTGGAGATCGACCTGAAGCCGGGGCTGGACGAGAAAAAGCTGGATGCCCGCATCCTGCGGGATTTTGACGAATACAAAAACCGGGACTTCAAAAACGCCCTGTGCGACCTGGCCGGGCGCTCCATGATCCCGGTGCTGGTGCGCCTTTCCGGCATCCCGGGGGACACCATGGTCAATTCCATTACCCATGAGCAGCGGCAGGCGCTGCTGCGGCTGTTCAAGGCCTTCCCGGTGTCGGTGTCCGGCAAGCGCCCCATCGACGAGGCCATCGTCACCTCCGGCGGCGTGGCCACCGGGGAGGTCAATCCCCGCACCATGGAATCCAAGCTTGTGCCCGGGCTCTACTTCGCCGGGGAAGTGCTGGACCTGGACGCCTATACCGGCGGCTTTAATTTGCAGATCGCATGGTCTACGGCCTGTAAGGCCGGAAATTCCATTGACAGAAGGACGGACAAGCAATGAACGGATATACCGCAATCGCCATCGACGGCCCCTCCGGCGCCGGGAAGAGCACCATCGCCAGAGCGGCGGCAAAAAAATTCGGATACCTTTATGTGGACACCGGCGCCATTTACCGCACCGTGGGGCTGGCTGCCAACCGGGCCGGCGTGGATCGGAAGGACGGGGACGCCGTATGTGCGCTGCTGCCGGGGCTGAAGATCGAAATGCGCTATAATGCGGCGGGGGAGCAGCGGATGTTCCTCAACGGGGAGGACGTGTCCGAGCGCATCCGCCTGCCGGAGATCTCCATCGCCGCGTCGGACGTGTCGGCCCTGCCGGGGGTGCGCGCTTTCCTGCTGGATATGCAGCGGGCCATGGCGCTGCGGCACGACGTGATCATGGACGGCCGGGACATCGGCACCGTGGTGCTGCCGGAGGCGGAGCTGAAAATTTTTCTCACCGCTTCGCTGGAGGACCGGGCCTACCGCCGCTATCAGGAACTCCTCGAAAAAGGCGTCAGCACCTGTTATGAGAGCGTCATTTCCGAGATGGAGAAGCGGGACGAGCAGGATTCTGCCCGGGCCGCGGCGCCGCTGAAACCCGCGGCGGACGCCGTGCTGCTGGACACCACCGGCAACACGCTGGAGCGGAGCACCGCGCTGGTATGTGCGCTGATCGAAAAACGGAGCACGAAGCGATGAAACGGTTTATCGTCGCGGACAGCGCCGGTTTTTGCTTCGGCGTCAGCCGCTCTGTAAAGCTGGCGGAGGAGCTGCTTTCCCGGGAAAAGACCGTCTGGTGTCTGGGCCAGCTCATCCACAACGACGATGTGGTGCGCAGGCTGGAGGCGCAGGGGATGCGCATGGCGGACACCCCGGAGCAGATCCCGGAAGGGGCCAAGGTGATTATCCGCTCCCACGGCGTGCCCAAGGCGATCTACACCCGACTCGCGGCGAGGAATGCCGCCGTCACGGACGCCACCTGCCCCAAGGTCATGCGCATACACAAGCTGGTGGAGCAGGCCGCGGAGAGCGGGCGCTTCGTGGTGATCGTGGGTATGCGCGGCCATCCGGAGGTGGAGGGCATCGAGGGCTGGTGCGGCGCGCACCTGGTGGTCGAGAGCGCCGCGGAGCTGGAGGAGGCGTTAAAGTCCCTGCCTTTGGATAAACCGCTCACGATGGTAGTACAAACAACACAGACCCATGGCAATTTTTCCGAATGTGCAAATATCTTAAAAAAAGGATGTACAAATTCGGAAACATTTGATACAATATGTGACGCTACGTCCACACGGCAGCAGGAAGCGACCCGTTTGGCGTCCGAATGCGGCGCGATGATCGTCATTGGCGGCAGGCACAGCGCGAACAGCGGAAATCTGGCGGAAATCTGCCGGAAATTCTGCGAAAACGTACAGTTCGTCGAAAACGCGGACGAGCTGGATCTGCCGGCACTGGCAAACGCGGAGACAGTCGGCGTTACGGCGGGGGCGTCCGCTCCGGCGTGGATAATTAAGGAGGTAAGTAATAAGATGAGTGACGAGATCAAAATTGAGACTGCCGAGGCAGAGCCTGAGAAGGAGATGTCCTTCGACGAAATGCTGGAGGAGTCCCTTAAATCTATATATAATGGAGATACGGTCACCGGTACGGTAGTAGCCATCACGCCGACGGAAATCAACGTCGACCTGGGCTGCAAGTATTCAGGCTTCATTCCCACCACCGAATTTACCGACGACGGCATCAAGGTCGAAGAGGCCGTTAAGGTCGGCGATCCCATTCAGGCCGTCGTGGTGCGCGTCAACGATGTGGAGGGTACCGCCCAGCTGTCCAAGAAGCGTCTGGATGCCGCCAAGGGCTGGACCGACATTGAGGATGCCGCCGAATCCGGCACCGTGATGGAAGGCACTGTCACCGAAGAGAACAAGGGCGGCATCGTGGTCAACGTTAAGGGTGCCCGCGTGTTTGTGCCCGCTTCCCAGTCCGGTCTGCCCCGCGAGGCCGATCTGGGCACCCTGCTCAAGCAGAAGGTGCGTCTGGTGATCACCGAGGTCAACCGCAGCCGCAAGCGCGTGGTGGGCTCCATCCGCCGCGTCACGCAGGCCGAGCGCCGCGCCGCTTCCGAAGCCATCTGGAACGATATCGAGGTGGGCAAGATGTATCACGGCACCGTCAAGTCCATGACCAGCTACGGCGCGTTTGTGGACATCGGCGGCATCGACGGTATGGTTCATGTCTCCGAGCTGAGCTGGAGCCGTATCAAGCAGCCCTCCGACGTCCTTTCCGTGGGCGACGAGGTGGACGTTTATGTCATCAGCTTCGACCAGGAGAAGCACAAGATCTCTCTGGGCTATAAGGATCCAGACGCCAACCCCTGGAAGGTCTTTATCGGGAAGTACAGCGTGGGCGACGTGGCCGCCGTTAAGATCGTCAAGCTCATGCCTTTCGGCGCTTTTGCCGAGGTCGTGCCCGGCGTGGACGGCCTGATCCATATCTCCCAGATCGCCAACCGCCGCATCGGCAAGCCCGATGAGGCCCTCACCGTAGGCGATGAGGTCGAGGCCAAGATCACGGCCATCGACAACGACAAGCAGAAGATTTCCCTGTCCATCCGCGCCCTGTCCGAGCCGGAACCGGCGCCCAAGGCGGGGGATGACGAGCATCCTGCGCACCATGACAAGCCTCGGGACGACGCGCTGGTCTATGAGGTCTCCGCCGACGGCACCGCCATCGGCAACGCCCCGGTGGGCGACGAGAAGAACGACTGATAACAAAATGTAATAACCCGCCGGGCTTTTCCGGCGGGTCATTTTTGCCTCTTGATTAAAAACTATCCAAAGTGTATACTATATCTGTAAAGATGTAAGAACTCTGCGGTGAAAGGGAGGCATAAAGTGTACAGCATCGGCCAGACCGTGGTCCACCCGCTGCATGGCGCGGGCACCATCGGCGACATTCTCAGAAAAACAGAAAACGGCTGTGATAAGTATTACTACGTTTTGCGCTTCGGTTCCGGCGATATTTCCGTCACCCTGCCGGATGACAAGTGCGGCGAAGTAGGTCTGCGGCCTGTGATCTGCCGGAAGGAGGCCGAGCGTATCCTCCGTGCCATACCCGGGCTTGTCATTCCTGAGGGGGATGGCAACTGGAACCGGCGCTATCGGGAGAATATGGAGAATATCAAAAGTGGCGACCCGCTGAAGGTGGCCTGCGTGATCAAGGGCCTGATGCAGCGGGACACCCGCAGGGGCCTATCCACCGGAGAGCGGCGTATGCTGCACTATGCCAAGGACATCCTGATTTCCGAGATGACGGCCTCGCTGGAGCTCAGCTGCGACGAGGTGGAAGACAAGCTGGCTCTTGCAGTCGGTTGATAAATGTGATTAAATAGCTGCAGTGTGGCTATTTTTTCATTTATGCCGATTAGCGAGGTGAATTGAATGTCTGTTTTGAGAAAATTTGTCAAGCCCACGCCCATCCCAAAATGTGCCGCGGTGCTGGTTGCGGCCGGCGCTTCCGCCCGCATGGGAACGGACAAGATTCTAGCGGAGGTGGGCGGTATGCCTGTCATCGCCCGCACGGTCTCGGTCTTTGAAAAAGCGGAGGGCATTAATGAGATCGTCATTGTCGCCCGGCAGGAGAGCCTGGTGACCGTGGCGGACATTTGCAGGCAATATGGGTTTCAGAAGGTCAGTAAGGTTATCTGCGGCGGAGCCACCCGGGCGGAATCCGCGCTGGCCGGCGTCAGCGAGGTGCGGGAAAAGACCAAGCTCATCGCCATCCACGACGGCGCGCGCCCCTTGGTGACGGAGGAGCTCATCGCCCGCTGCATTGCCGCCGCCGCTGCCAATATCGCCGCCGCCCCCGGTCTCGCGCCTACGGACACCGTGAAGCTGGTGGACGGGAAGGGCACCGTTGTGGAAACGCCCGACCGGTCTGCGCTGATGCTGGTGCAGACCCCGCAGGTCTTTAACGCCAGCATTATCAAGGGCGCGCTGACCCGCGCGGTGGAGACCAAGCTCACCGTGACGGACGACTGCTCCGCCGTTGAGGCGCTGGGCGTGGCGGTGACCGTCGTCCCCGGCGAGGCGGACAATATCAAGCTCACGTCGCCCCGGGACCTTCTTTTGGCGGAGCTGATCCTGAAGGAGCGGGGTGAGCTGGCGTGAGGATCGGACACGGGTATGACGTGCACCGGCTGGCGGAGGGGCGAAAGCTGATTCTGGGCGGCGTGGAAGTCCCCTTTGAAAAGGGGCTGGACGGCCATTCCGACGCCGACGTATTGACCCACGCCGTCATGGACGCGCTGCTGGGCGCCTGCGCCAAGGGCGACATCGGCAAGCTCTTTCCCGATACCGACGGCGCTTATCTGGGCGCGGACAGCCTTGCGCTGCTGCGCGAAGTGTGCCGCCTGCTGTATGACGACGGCTACTCCGTGGAGAACATCGACTGCACCGTAGTCGCCCAGCGGCCGAAGATCGCCCCCTACACCGGGGAGATGCGCGCCAGGCTGGCCGCCGCCATGGGCGTGGAGATCGGCAGGGTCAGCGTGAAGGCCACCACCGAGGAGCATCTGGGTTTCACCGGCGAGGGGCTGGGCATCGCGGCCCACTGTGTGGCGCTGCTGTACGATGCCCATTAAAAATAAACAATTCAGGACCTCCCGCATAGAATGTCGTATGACCATGCGGGAGGAATTTTATGCTGCATTATCTTATCATGACCCGGTCGCTGACCTATGCCCAGCGCGCCGCCAGACTGCTGGAGCGCGCGGGCATCACGGCGGCCGTAATCAAGGCGCCCCAGAGCGTGTCGGTCAACGGCTGCGCCTACTGTGTGAGCGTCTCATATAAGCACGGACCCCGGGCGGTAAAGCTGCTGGATGAGGCCGACCTCCGGTCAGGCCGGATTTTTTTGCAGGAAGCGGACGGCACTTTGCGGGAGGCTAAACTATGATCTATCTTGATTCCGCCGCCACCAGTCTGCTCAAGCCGGCCGCCGTGCCCCGGGCGGTGTCCCGGGCCATTCGCACGCTGGCCAGCCCCGGCCGGGGCGGCCACGCCCCGGCCATGGAGGCCGCCAAGGCCGTCTACGATTGCCGCTGCGCGGCGGCTGAGCTGTTCGATGTCCCTGAGCCGGAGCGGGTGGTCTTTACCATGAACGCCACGCACGGGCTCAATATTGCCATCCGCTCTCTTGTGCGCCCGGGGGATCGGGTGGTGATCTCCGGCTATGAGCACAATTCGGTCACCCGTGCCCTGAAGGCCGTCGGGGCCGATATCCGGATCGCGCGTTCGCCGCTGTTCAACGGGCCGGCCACCGTGGCCGCCTTTCGGGAAAGACTGGCCGGGGCCAGCGCGGCGGTATGTACCCATGTCTCCAACGTGTTCGGCTTTGTGCTGCCGATCTATGAGATTGCCGCGCTGTGCCGGGCCTACGGCGTACCGCTGATCGTGGACGCATCCCAGTCCGCGGGCTGTGCGGACGTGGACTTCCGGGCGCTGGACCCCGCCTTTATCGCCATGCCCGGCCACAAGGGCCTGCTGGGCCCCCAGGGCACCGGGCTGCTGCTGTGCGGCCAGGCGGGAGTGCCGCTGCTGTGCGGCGGCACGGGTTCGGACAGCAAGAGGCAGGAGATGCCCGATTTCCTGCCCGACCGGCTGGAGGCAGGCACCCACAATGTCGCGGGCATCGCGGGATTGAGCGAGGGCATCCGATACGTCCTGGACCGGACGCCGCAGCGTATCGGCGCCCATGAGCGGGATCTGACGGCGCTGGCCGCCGGTGAGCTGGAGGATGTGCCGGGACTGGAAATTTTCAACGGCCCGGAACAGGCCGGAGTGCTGTCCGTGCGCCATACCGCGCTGGACTGCGAGACCCTCTGCGCCCGGCTGGGGGAGCGGGGCGTCGCCGTCCGGGGCGGGCTGCACTGCGCACCCACGGCCCATGAGACGGTCGGCACGCTGGATACAGGCACCGTGCGCCTCAGTTTTTCCCCTTTTTCCACCCGGGCCGAGACGGTGAAAGCCTGCCGCATCCTGCGGCGGGCGGCGGGCGGCGACTTTTCTTAGGCTTTTTCGTGAGAAACGTTTGCCATTTGCACGGCATTGCATTATAATATACTGACTATAAGTATGCGGATATCCGGCCAATCCCGGATGTCCGCCAATAAAAGCGCATTGGGGACAAGCTCATGGATACGATCCGCAGCATATTGACAGGCTCGCTGAATTATCTCAAGACCATCGGCTTTGCCGACGCGGTGGATATTCTCATCGTCGCCTATCTTATCTACAAGGCCATAGAACTGATCAGAAAAACGAATTCCTTCAAACTGGCGAAGGGCATCATCGTTTTACTGCTGGTGCTGTGGCTTTCGGGCGTGTTCAAGCTGACCATGATCAACTACATCCTGCGCAAGGCGGTGGAGCTGGGGCTCATCGCCATCGTCATCATTTTTCAGCCCGAGCTGCGGAAGCTGCTGGAGAAGATGGGCAGCGGCGAGCTGTACAAACACTTTACGCTGGGCAGCCAGCAGGCGTCGGCTATCGAGACCGCCATCACCCAGACCGTGCTGGCCTGCACCGCCATGTCCGCCTCCCGCACCGGCGCGCTGATCGTGTTCGAGCGGGCCAACAATCTCAGCGAATATATGCGCTCGGGCACCGTTATAGATTCCAATGTCAATTCCGAGCTTCTGAAAAATCTGTTTTACGACAAGGCCCCGCTGCACGACGGCGCCGTCATCGTGCGGGAGGGCCGCATCGAGGCCGCGGGCTGCGTGCTGCCCCTGTCCAAGAGCAATAACCTCAGCAAGGATCTGGGGATGCGCCACCGCGCCGGCATTGGCATGAGCGAGACGGCGGATGCCGTGGTGGTCATCGTTTCGGAGGAAACGGGTTCCATCTCCGTGGCTCAGAACGGCATGCTGAAGCGGCACCTCACCCCAGCTACCTTTGAGACCCTGCTGCGGACGGAGCTTTTGCCCGCCGCCGGGGAGTCGGAGCAGAAGAAGGGACTTGCGGCCGGCCTTCAGAGGCTGTTTAAGGGGAAAAAGGCATGAAGCATAGTCGAATGAGCAAAATATATAACAGCAAGATCTTCTGGATGATTCTGTCGCTGCTGGCTTCGCTGGTGTTGTGGGCCTACATTTCCAATCAGGATACCACCAGCATTTCCAAACAGCTCACCGGCATACAGGTGCAGTTTTCCGGGGAAGACCTGCTGCGGGAGGAGCGGAATCTCGCCATCTCCGACGTGGACACCACCTCCGTCAACGTATGGATCCGCGGCAGCCGCCGCGCCATCGGCGCGCTGGACGGGTCGCAGGTAGTGGCCGTGATCGACGTGAGCAAGATCACCCAGGCGGGCGATATGTCCTGGTCCTACACCATCAAATATCCCGCCGGCACCGATACCGGCTCCATCACCACCATCAGCCGCTCGCCGGAGATCATCGGCTTCACGGTGTCGGCGCTCTCCTCCAAATCCGTGGAGGTCGCCGGCTCTTTCGCCGGCAGCCTGGCGGAGGGCTATTCCGCGGAGGACCCCACCTTTGAACCCTCTACTGTCACCGTCACCGGCTCCGAAGCCGCCCTGACCAAGATCGCGGGGGCCAAGGTGGTGTTCGGCAAGGACAAGACCGACGTGAAGGAGAGCTTCTCCGTGGACACCGGCTACACGCTGGTGGATGCGGACGGCAACCCTGTCTCCACCACGGGGCTGACCTTCTCCACCGAGTTAATCAAGGCCACGCTGCCCATCATGGAGGTCAAGGAACTTCCGCTGTCCGTCACGCTGATCGACGGGGGCGGCGCCACGGCGAACAACTGTACCGTGTCCATCGAACCGCAGACCATCAAGGTCGCCGGCGATTCCAAGGTGCTGGACGCCATGAACAAGCTGGTCATCGGCACGGTGGATCTGTCCGATTTCTCCGCCTCCTATGAGGACACCTTCCCCATCATGCTGGACGATGATCTGCAAAATGTCACCGGCGAGGTCTCCGCTCTGGTAAAGATCGTGATCGTGGGCCTGACCACCAAGACCTTCGACGTGACCAACATCTCCTGCGCCAACGTGGCCGCGGGCTGCAGCGCCGCGGTGGAGACCGAGACCATTTCGGTGACCATGCGCGGCACGGAGGCCGCGCTGGACGCCCTCACGGCGGGCAATATCCGCGCCGTGGCGGATCTGTCCAATTACAGCGACACCACCGGCACCGTGATGCCCACCGCCAAGATCGCCGTGGACGGCGTTTCCGGCGTGGGCGCCATCGGCAGCTATAAAGTAACCGTGACATTATCGAAAGGATAGCATTATGACTCAAAACGCTGTTGTTACCAAAATTCTGCCCGACGGCATGGCCGAGGTCTCCGTCATCCGCGGCACCGCCTGCGGCGGGAACTGCGGCAGCTGCGAAAGCTGCATGTACGATAACGAGATCCGCACCCCCGCGGCGAACAAGGTCTCCGCCCTGCCCGGCCAGAAGGTGGTCATCGAGACCGAATCCTCCCGCATCTACGGGGCGCTGTTCCTGGTTTACATCCTGCCCTTCGTCCTGTTTTTCGTGGGCTACGCCATCGCCTCCGCCATCGGCCTGGGCGAGACCGGCTGTATGCTGGTCAGCTTTGGCTTTTTTGCGCTGGGCGCGGTGATCATCGTGCTGTCCCAGCGGCTGAAGAAGAAAAAGGAAGGCATTACCTACGAGATCATCCGTGTGATCGAATGAGAATCTGAAGAAGGAAGTATCATCCATGATAAAAAGCATGACCGGTTACGGCTCTGCCCGGGGCCAGATCGACGGTCTCTCGGTCCTTGTGGAGCTGAAGAGCGTCAACAACCGCTACCTGGACGTGTCCGTGCGTATGCCCCGCATCTTTATTTTTGCGGAGGACGCGCTGAAATCCGCGGTGCAGAACCATATTACCCGCGGCAAGGTGGACGTGTTCGTGACGGTGGATTCCTCCCAGGCGGACGATGTGGCCGTCAAGGTCAACGAGCCGCTGCTGCGCGGCTATGTGGACGCTGTGCGCCACATTGCCGAGGAATACGACCTCGCCTTCGACCTCACGGCCGCCTCCGCCAGCCATTTTCCAGACGTGTTGACGGCGGAAAAGAAGGACCTGGATGCCGACGCCGTCGCCCAGGCGCTGCTGGCCATCGCGGAGGAAGCGCTGCGGGACTTTGATTCCATGCGGGAGCGGGAGGGCGCCAAACTCCGGGAGGATGTGACGGCCAGACTGGGCGAGATCGAAGCGTTCGTTTCCGCTGTGGAGACCGCCGCGCCCCAGACCGTGACCGCCTACCGCGAGCGGCTCCGCCAGAAGATGGAGGAGGTCCTCCAGGGCGCGGGGGTGGACGAAAACCGCCTGCTGCAGGAGGCCGCCATCTATGCCGACCATATCGCCGTGGATGAGGAGACCGTGCGCCTGCGCAGCCACATCGCCCAGCTGAAAAAGATGCTGGACACCGGCTCGCCCATCGGCCGCAAGATCGACTTTCTGATCCAGGAGTTTAACCGCGAGGCCAACACCATCGGTTCCAAGTGTCAGAGCACGGAAGTGGCCCACGTGGTAGTAGATCTCAAATCCGACATCGAAAAGATCCGCGAGCAGATCCAGAACATCGAATAGGCGGCGCGGCATGAAGCTGATCAACATTGGATTCGGCAATCTGGTGGCCGCGGGCCGGGTCATTGCCGTGATAAGTCCCGATTCGGCGCCCATCAAGCGCGCTGTTCAGGACACCCGGGAGCGGGGCCTCCTCATCGATGCCTCGTTTGGCCGCAGCACGAAATCCGTCATCGTCATGGACAGCGGGAACCTGATCCTTTCCGCCCTGTCCACAGATATAATATCGAGCCGGCTCGCCGGCTCCGGCGTACAGGAGGACATTGGTACCGATGAATGAGAAGGGAAAACTGTTTGTAATCTCGGGCCCGTCGGGCGCGGGGAAGAGCACGGTGGTGCTCAAGGCCACCGACGGGAGGAAGGACACCTGCTTTTCCGTGTCCGTCACCACCCGCAAGCCCCGGGAGGGCGAGATCAACGGAAAGGAGTATTTCTTCGTCCAGCCGGACGAATTCAAGGAAATGGTCGCCAACGGCGAGCTTCTGGAGCACGCCGAGTATGTCGCCAATTCCTACGGCACGCCGAAGAAATATGTGGAGGAAAAGCTGGCGCAGGGTCTGAATGTGGTGCTGGACATTGAGGTCCAGGGCGCCGGGCAGGTCAAAGAAAAAATGCCGGACGCCGTGATGATCTTCATCACTCCGCCCAGCCTGGAGGAACTGGAAAACCGGCTGCGCGGCCGGCACACCGACAGCGAGCGCAAGATTGAAGCCCGGCTGTTCCGCGCCCGGGAGGAGTACCGCGAGGCGGTCAATTACGATTACATCATCATCAACGGCGACGCCGACGTCGCCGCGGGCGAATTCGGGTCGATCCTCACCTCGGAACGCTGCAGATCGGCCGAGAGAAAAAAATTTTTAACGGAGGCGTTTTAATTATGATGCTTTATCCACCCATGGCCGAACTGGTCGAAAAGGTTGGCAGCCGTTATCTGCTGGTCAATCTTGTGTCTTCCCGCGCACGGGATCTTTCCGCCATCGCCGAGGAGGAGGGCGTGATCCCGGAGAAAAAGCCGGTATCCGCCGCCATCGACGAGGTCTATACCGGCAAGCTCACCATAGAAAAATAATGCCGGGCGGGGCCTCGGCCCCGCCCGGTCTTTTTCTTGATTTCGGAGAGGGGAGAGGGTCGTATGGCCGTCGCAAAAATCGCCGTGTCCGCGGCGACATATTGGCTGGACAAGCCCTACGATTATCTGATCCCCCAGCCGCTGGCGGGGCAGGTGGTGCCCGGGATGCGGGTCACCGTGCCCTTCGGCCGGGGCAACCGCCGCAGCGAGGGCGTAGTGCTGGCCGTGGAGCCGGACAGCGGGCTTGACGAGCTCAAATGCGTGGAATCGGCCTGCGATGCCGCCCCGGTGCTCACGCCCGACCAGCTGAAACTGGCGCTGTGGATGCGGGACCGGTTTTTCTGCACCGTCTACGAAGCCGTCAAGACTATGCTGCCCGCAGGGATGTGGTTCACCGCCGACGGCCGGCAGAAGGTCGGCGACAAGCTGGTGCCCTTCGCGTCCCTGACCATTGGGGCGGAGGACGCGCTGGCCATCGCGGAGCAAAAGCGCCGCAAAGCGCCGCAGCAGGCCGAGCTTCTGCGCACGCTGGCCGCCGTGGGCGCCGTCTCCACCCGAGAGCTGCTGCACTTCACCGGCGCGTCCCGGCAGTCCTTCAACGCCCTGCTCCGCGCGGAGCTGGCGGAGGAAAATCCCGTGGAGGTCTTTCGCCGCCCCGCCCGGTACGAGGGTGTGCCGCTGCCCCTGCCGGAGCTCAACGACAGCCAGCGCGCCGCGCTGGACGGGCTGCTGGCGCTGACCAGGGAGGGCGAGGCCCGGGCGGCGCTGCTGTTCGGCGTCACCGGCAGCGGAAAGACCGCCGTGTATATTCATCTCATCGACAGTATGCTGAAACGGGGCCGGACATCCATCCTGCTGGTGCCGGAGATCGCCCTGACGCCCCAGATGCTGCAAACCTTCTGCGCCCACTTTGGGGATGAAATTGCCGTGCTGCACTCCAGCCTGTCCGTGGGCGAGCGGTACGACGAATGGAAGCGCGTCAAAAGCGGGGAAGCCCGGGTGGTCATCGGCACCCGCAGCGCCGTCTTTGCCCCGGCGGAGGATCCCGGTCTCATCATTATCGACGAGGAGCAGGAGGACACCTATAAGTCCGAAAACGCCCCCCGCTACCACGCCCGGGACGTGGCAAAATATCTTGCCGCCCGCGCAAAGGGCCTGCTGCTGCTGGGCTCCGCTACTCCGGACATTGAAAGCCGCTACGCCGCCGAGACAGGGCGCTACAAGTACTTCGCCCTGCCGGAGCGGTTCAACAACCGCGACCTGCCCGGTGTGAAGATCGTGGACATGAAGCGGGAGCTCCGCCGCGGCAACGGCGGGGATGTCAGCTCCGTGTTGCGCGACGAGATCGCCAAAAATCTGGAGCGGGGCGAACAGAGCATCCTGTTCCTCAACCGCCGCGGCGCCAACAAGCTCATCACCTGCGGCGAATGCGGCTATACCTACAAATGCCCCCGGTGCAGCGTGTCGCTGACCTATCACAGCGCGAACCGGCGGCTGATGTGCCACTACTGCGGCTATTCCCGCACGGTGGACGCCGCCTGTCCCGATTGCGGCGGCATCCTCAATTATGTGGGCTCCGGCACCCAAAAGGTGGAACAGGAGCTGCGCGACCTCTTTCCCGGTACGGAGATTCTGCGCATGGATACGGACACCGTGTCCAGGGCTGGCAGCCACGAAGTGCTGCTGACCCGCTTCCGGGAGGAGAAGATCCCCATCATGGTGGGCACCCAGATGGTCACCAAGGGGCTGAATTTTGAAAACGTTACGCTGGTGGGCGTCATCTCCGCCGACCAGAGCCTATACGCCGGGGACTACCGGGCCGGGGAGCGCACCTTTTCCCTGATTACCCAGGTGGTGGGCCGGTCGGGCCGGGGCGCGCGCCCGGGCCGGGCCGTCATCCAGACCTTTACCCCCGGCAACGAGACCATCCTTCAGGCCGCGGCCCAGGATTACGAAAGCTTCTATGCGTCGGAGATCCAGCTGCGCAGGCTGCAGAACACCCCGCCCTTTGCCGACCTCTACGCCGTCACGGCCTCCGGGCAGGACGAGGCCGCCGTGCTGCGCTGCTGTGCCGCCGCGCGGGATATGCTGGCGGACGGACTTTCCGCCCGCGCGGACGCCGTGATCCTGGGGCCCGCGCCCCTGCCGGTGGTGAAGGTCAACAACCGCTACCGCTACCGGGTAAACGTCAGCTGCCGGGCGGACGCCGCCGTGCGCAGCCTGATCTCGGCGGTGGTCATCCGGTGCGGCACGCAGAAAGAGTTTCGCGGCGTATCCGTGTATGCCGATAATAATCCCACAGATTAAGGAGAAAAACGATGGCGCTGAGAAGAATTTTGACAAAGGAAGACCCCATGCTCTACAAGAAATGCCGCCCCGTGACGGAATTCAATCCCCGGCTGCACCTGCTGCTGGACGATCTGAAGGACACGCTGGCGCAGGCCGACGGCGTGGGCCTGGCCGCGCCCCAACTGGGGATCCTGCGCCGGGCGGTCGTCGTCATCGAGACCAACGTGCCTGAGGGCGAGGAGGAGCGGTTTATCGAGCTGGTGAACCCCGAGATCGTGTCCGCCGAAGGGGAGCAGACCGGGCCGGAGGGCTGCCTGAGCGCTCCGGGGGAGTACGGTATCGTGGAGCGCCCCATGGACGTCACCGTCCGGGCGCAGGACCGCAACGGGAATTGGTTCACCCTCAGCGGTACGGGCCTTACGGCGCGATGCTTCTGCCACGAGCTGGATCATCTGGACGGGCACATGTTCCTTGAAAAGTGCCAGCGGATGCTGACGGACGAGGGGCAGTCCGGCGGAGAGGACAAGGAATAATGCGGGTCGTTTTCATGGGTACCCCGGATTTCGCGGCGGCGTCGCTGCAGGCGCTGTACGCGGCGGGCTTCGATGTGGCCGGGGTGTTTACCCAGCCGGACAAGCCGCGGGGGCGGGGCATGGAGCTTTCCAGCAGCCCCGTAAAGACGCTGGCGCTGGCCCGCGGCACCCCGGTATATCAGCCGGAAAAGCTGCGGGACGGCGCGGCACTGGAGACCATCCGCGCCCTTGCCCCGGACATCCTGGCAGTGGTGGCCTACGGACGCCTTCTGCCGGACGAACTTCTGGCCGTACCGAAATTCGGCGCGGTGAACGTCCACGCCTCGCTGCTGCCCAAATACCGGGGCAGCGCGCCCATCCAATGGGCCGTGCTGAACGGTGACGGCGAGACCGGCGTCACCACCATGTACCTCGCCAGTGAAATGGACACCGGCGATCTCATCTACACCGAAAAAACGGCCATCGGCGAATACGAGACCTCCGGGGAGCTTTTCGACCGGCTGATGGCGCTGGGCGCACAGCTGCTGGTGAAGACCCTGCGGGATATCGAGCGCGGCACGGCCCCCAGAACGCCCCAGAGCGCCGAGGGCGTCAGCTATGTCAGGCCGCTGGACAAGTCCTTAAGCCCCATCGACTTTCGCCGCAGTCCCCGGGAGGTCGTGAAATGGGTCTGCGGGCTGCAGCCCTGGCCCGTGGCCACTATGGAGATCAACGGCGCGCCCCACCGGGTGTTCGCCGCGCGCGTCGGCGAAGAAAAGACCGGCAGGGCCCCGGGCACCCTGCTGGCCGCCGACAGGGGCGGCCTGCTGGTGGCCTGTGGGGACGGCGGAACCGTGCGCATCACGGAAATCCAGGCGCCCGGCAGGAAACGGGTCTCCGTGGGAGACTATCTGCTGGGCCATAAGATCGAAATCGGAGAATGAGCATGGCGGATAAAGCCAGAGAAGCGGCGCTGGCCGCGCTGGGCCGCTGCCGCAGGGACGGCGCCTACAGCGCCGCCGCCATCGACGGCGCGGTGAAGAAATACGCGCTGGAGAGCCGGGACGCGGCCTTCCTGACCCGGCTGGTGCTGGGCGTGGAGGAGAACGCCGCCCTGTGCGATTATTATATCGGGCTGTACTCCACCGAGCCCGCGGCCCGGCTGGAGCCCAAGGTGCTGGACATTCTGCGTCTGGGGGTCTGCCAGCTGCTGTTTTTGGACAAAGTGCCGCCCAGCGCAGCGGTGAATACCGGGGTGGAGCTGTGCAGGGCCGCCGGGGTCGGCAGAGCGTCGGGTCTGGTCAACGCGGTGCTGCGCCGGGTGGCCGAAAACCGCGGCCGGCTGCCGGACGTCCCCGGTCGGGGCACGGCACGGTATCTGGCCGTGAAATACAGCCATCCGCTGTGGCTGGCGGAGAAGCTGACGGCCGACCACGGCTATGCTTTTACCGAGGCGTTTTTTGCCGCCGACAACCGGCCCTCACCGCTGGACGTGCAGGTCAACACCTTGAAGACCACCGCCGCGGCGCTGGCCGCGCGGTTCGCGGAAGCGGGGGTGACGTGCGCGCCCCATCCCCTGCTGCCCGACTGCCTGCGCCTGGCCGCCTCCGGCGCCGTGACGGCGCTGCCGGGCTTTGACGAGGGACTCTTTTATGTGCAGAGCGCCGCCGCCCGATGGTGCGTGTCCGCGGCGGAGCTTCGGCCCGGCATGACCGTACTGGACGCCTGCGCCGCCCCCGGCGGCAAGAGTTTTGCCGCCGCCATGGATATGAAGGACCGGGGCGTCGTCGTCGCCCGGGACATTAAAGAAAAGAAGATCCGCCTCATCGAATCGGGCGCGGCCAGACTGGGTATTTCCATTATCCGCGCCGCCGCGATGGACGCCCGGGAAAAGACGGCGGAGGTCTACGACGCCGTGCTGGCGGACGTGCCCTGTTCAGGCCTGGGCGTCATCGGCGGCAAGCCGGAGATCCGCAACCGCGCGCCGGAGGATATCGCGGGCCTGCCGGCCATCCAGCTGGCCATCCTGCGGGCGCTGGCGGATAAGGTGAGATGCGGCGGGGTGCTGCTGTATTCCACCTGCACGGTGCTGAAAGAGGAAAACGAGGATGTGATCGCGGCTTTCCTGGCGGATAGACCCGATTATCAGGCGGAACTGACCCGCGGCTTCTGGCCGCAGACAGACGAAACGGACGGATTTTTTGTATGCAGACTGCGGAAACGGAATTAAAAGATATCCGCTCCCTGCTGCCGGAGGAGCTGGAAACGGCGCTGACCGCGCTGGGGGAGCCCAAATATCGGGCAAAACAGGTCTTCCGCTGGCTCAACCGCGGCGCGGGCTCCTTTGAGGAGATGAGCGACCTGCCCGGGGCCCTGCGGGAAAAACTGGCCGGGGAATTCTTCGTCTACCGGCCCGGAGTGCTGCGCAGGCAGGTGTCCAGGCTGGACGGCACCGTGAAATACCTGTGGGAGCTGCGGGACGGCAACGCCGTGGAGACCGTGGTCATGCGCTACGAGCACGGCAACACCGTGTGCGTGTCCTCGCAGGTGGGCTGCCGCCAGGGCTGTGCCTTCTGCGCGTCCACCATCGGCGGGCTGGTGCGCAATCTGGCCCCGTCGGAGATCCTCTCCGAGGTGCTGTATTCCCAGCTGGATTCCGGGATGCCCATTTCCAACATCGTGCTCATGGGCATCGGCGAGCCGCTGGACAATTTCGACAACGTGGTGCAGTTCCTGCGTCTGGTCAATCACCCCGACGGTATGGACATCGGGATGCGGCACATCTCACTTTCCACCTGCGGCATCACCGAAATGTTTGACAAACTGGCCGATCTTAATTTACAATTGACCTTATCGGTCTCGCTCCACGCGCCGGACGACGAGACCCGTTCCCGCATCATGCCCGTCAACCGCGGCCGCGGCGTGGACGAACTCATTTCCCAATGCCGCCGCTACTACGAGCGCACGGGCCGGCGCATTTCCTTTGAATACGCCATGATCGACGGCGTCAACGACACGGAATATCACGCGCATCTGCTGGCCCAGCGGGCCAGAGCGGTTCACGCCCATGTAAACCTCATCCCGCTTAACCACGTGGAGGAGCGGGAATTCCGGCCCTCCACTCAGGGCCACATGAAAGCGTTTATCAGCATTCTCGAGAAAGAGGGCGTGAACGTCACGGTCCGGCGCCGGCTGGGCAGCGATGTGGACGCCTCCTGCGGGCAGCTCCGCCGGAAGTTTGAGGCAAAGTCTTAGTCGGAGGATACAATGGACTATTTTGGGATCACAGACAGGGGAAAAGTGCGCAGGGACAATCAGGACTGCTTCCTTATGGAGCCCCAGCGGGAGGGGGAGCGGTTGGTGGTCGCCCTGTGCGACGGCATGGGCGGCACCCGGGCCGGCGGCATTGCCAGCGATGTGGCGGCCAAGTCCTTCGTGGCCTTCGTGGGCGAGCGGCTAAGTGAAGGGGGCGACAGACCCGCGCCCTACGGTGCCATCCTCAAGGGCGCCTGTTCCGAGGCCAACGGCGTGGTCTATCAATACTCCTGCTATGACGCCGGCTACAGCGGCATGGGCACCACGCTGGTGGGCGGCATCATCGTGCCGGACAGCGCGGTGGTGACCAATGTGGGCGACAGCCGCTGTTATCACATCACCGGCGGCGGCATCACCCAGGTCACGCGGGATCACTCGCTGGTGGAGGAAATGGTTCGCCGGGGCGAGATCACCCGGGAGGCGGCCCGCCGCCATCCCCGGAAGAATATCATCACCAACGCGCTGGGCCTGGAGCAGGGCGTCACCGCCGACGTGTTCGAGATCGCGCTGGCGCGGGGAGACTGGCTGCTGTTCTGCTCCGACGGGCTGTCCAACGAGCTGGAGGACGCGGAGCTGCTGTCCGCCGCGCAAAACAGCGCGTCGCCGAAGGCGCTTTGCCGCGCGCTGCTGGACCTCGCGCTTGCCCGCGCGTGTCCCGATAACGTCACCGCCGTCGCGGTGCGGGCCTGATGGGAGGTCGCCATGGATAATCTGCCTGAAAACGATAAATACATCGGCCGCATCCTGGACGGCCGCTATGAAATACTGGAACGCATCGGCTCCGGCGGGATGTCGGTGGTCTACAAGGCCCTGTGCCACCGGCTGAACCGCTATGACGCCATCAAGATCCTGCGGGACGATCTGTCCGCCGACGGGGAATCCCGGGAGCGGTTCCAGGCCGAATCCCAGGCCATCGCCATGCTGTCCCACCCCAACATCGTCTCCGTGTACGATGTCGGCCATCTGGATGATATGGAATATATCGTCATGGAGCTGGTGGACGGCATCACCCTGAAGCAATATATGCAGAAAAAGGGCGCGCTGAGCTGGAAGGAGACCCTGCATTTCTCCATTCAGATCGCCAAGGCGCTGGCCCACGCCCATGAGAAGGGCATCATCCACCGGGATATCAAGCCCCAGAACATCATGCTGCTGAAGGACGGTACCATTAAGGTGGCCGACTTCGGCATCGCGGAGCTGCAAAGCAGCCTCTCCGGCTCCTCCGACCAGGCGGTCGGCTCGGTGCACTATATGGCCCCCGAGCAGGCCAAGGGCGCGGTAGCCGACGCCAGAAGCGATATCTATTCGCTGGGCGTGGTGATGTACGAGATGCTCACCGGCGCGCTGCCCTATACCGGCGACACGCCGGAGGAGATCGCCATCAAGCATATCAACGGCAATCCCGTGTCGCCCCATGAGCTGGCGGAGGATGTCCCGGTGAAGCTGGAGGAAATCACCCTCAGGGCCATGTCCTCCGATCTGCAGAGCCGCTATCAGTCCGCGGACGAGATGCTGGCCGATCTGGAGGAGTTCCGCAAGGATCAGGCCGCGGCGGAGGCCCGGCTGACCATCGCACCGGACGTGGCCCCCATCCGGGAGCGCGGCGGTATGCCCAGGGAGCAGTATAAGCAGCGGAAGAAGCGCTCGCGGAAGGTCACCATCCTCTCCGGCGTGTTCGGCGTGCTGCTGCTCATCATCGGGCTGTTCGCCTTTTTATGGAGCTTCTGGCTGAAGGGACTGTTTACCGAGGGGGAGCAGATCAAGGTCCCCAGCTTCGTGGGCCAGAACTGCGAGGATGTGATGAACGACCAGCAGTACAAGGGCATCTATAACTTCACCGTGAAGATTCAGATCGACCAGGACCATGAGCAGAACACCATCCTGGGCCAATCCCCCGAGGCGGGCAAGGAAATGTCGCTGGTGGATGAGGGCATCAATGTGGAGCTGACCATCAGCTCCGGCTATACCTCCGTGCAGATCCCGGACATCCCCTCCGGCCGGTATACCGAGGCCGAGGCCACGGCGATCCTGGAGGAATCGGGCTTTAAGGTCGCAGAGGAACAGATCGCCTCCGACACTATTAAGGAGGGCTATGTGGTCAGCACCAGCCCCGCCTCCGGCGAGACGCTGGATGTGGGCAGCACGGTGTATCTCATGGTCAGCAGCGGCCCGGAGGTTAAGAAGATCGCCATGCCCAACCTGATCGGCCGCACCGAGGCCGATGCCAGGGCCAAGCTCACGCTGAGCAATCTGCATCTGGGCAATGTGTCCTATGTGGAGAAGGATTACGACGACGACAGCATGTACGGCGTCGTCATCTGGCAGAGCGTGGACGCCGACATCCAGGTGGACGAGGGCACGGAGATCTATATCCAGATCTCCGCCAAACCCGCCGCGACCCCGACCAGCGCCGGATGATGGAGGACGGGATCATCGTCAAGGCCCTCAGCGGCTTTTACTATGTGAAAACGGCGGACGGCGTGGTGGCCTGCAAGGCCCGCGGCCGTTTCCGTCTGGACGGCACCTCGCCTCTGGTGGGTGACCGGGTGTCCGTCAGCCTGGACCCCGACGGTACCGGCCGGGTGGACGGTATCCATGAGCGGCGCAATTTTTTCATCCGCCCCGCCGTGGCCAACACCGACTGTCTGGTGTTCGTTGCCGCCGCCGTCAATCCGGTGACCGACCCCTTCCTCATCGACCGGGTGGCCGTCATCGCCGAGGCCGCGGACTGCGGGGTACTGGTGTGCGTCAATAAATGCGACCTCGACCCGGGAGATGGGCTGGCCGCGGCCTATGCCAAAACCGGCTATCCCGTGGTGCGCACCAGCGCCGCCACCGGCCAGGGTCTGGCGGCGCTGCGGCAGGCCCTCGCGGGCCGGGTCTGCGCCTTTACGGGCAACTCCGGCGTGGGTAAATCCAGCTTGCTCAACGCCCTTTGCCCCGCCCTTTCACTGCAGACCGGCGAGGTCAGCGAGCGCCTGGGCCGGGGCAGGCACACCACCCGCCATGTGGAGCTGTTCGACCTCGGGGGGGAGACCTATGCGGCCGACACCCCGGGTTTCGCCTCTTTTGACGTGGAGATGGTCAACGCCGTGGAAAAGGACGAGCTGCAATTCTGTTTCCCGGAATTTCAGCCTTATATAGGCCGCTGCCGGTTCGACGACTGCGCCCATCTCAGGGAACCCGGCTGTGCCGTCACCGCGGCGGTGGCCGCGGGCGACGTGGCCCAAAGCCGCTATGACAGCTATGTCCGGCTCTACGATCTCAGCGCCCGGCACAAGTCCTGGGAGGATAAAAAGTGAAGCACACTTCCGCCGCCCCGCGCGTATAATGCTGTGATCAGTTTTTCGTGTGGGAAGGTGTTTTTATGCGCGGATGCGGAGGCAGGCATAGCTGGAACTGGGGCTGGATTGCCATCGCGGCGGGCGTCGTCATTATCCTCGCTCTCGTCCTGCCCCCGGCATTCTGGTGGTTCATGCTGGCCCTGGCGCTGATCGTTGCCGGAATCTGGTATATGCGCCATTGCTGAAGGAGACAGTTATGCGGATCTATGTCATCAGGCTCCCAAAATTCATCGCCCGGCTTTTTTGGTGTCGTCGGTAGGACCGTTCTAATCCATCCGTTCTTTTCATAGGCTGTACAAAAAGCCTGTAAGGAGAGATACGGATGGATTTTTCTTTGAAACAGAACAGTCTGAGCTGTTATCAGAAGCTTGCGGTGCTGTCCGGCGCGGTGGACTGCACGGCGGAATCGGTGGTGCCAGACACACAGGAGGACATCCTCCGCATCCTCGGAACCGCAGGCTTTGCCGCGGTGCGCACCAAGAACGCGGCGGACGGCGTGGTATCCGTCACCGGCGAGGTGATGGCGTCGGTGCTGTATGTGCCGGAATCGGGGGAGGGGGCCGCGGCGCTGTCCGTGAACGTGCCCTTCTCCTCTGAGCAGCGCTGCTGCGCGGAGGGGGAGGTCTTTCCCGTGGCGTCGGTGCGGCTCATGGCGCTGGAAGCGCGGCTGCTGAACCCGCGCAAGGTGCTGGTCAGGGCCACGGTCTGCGTTGAAACGGTGCTGTACGCCTCCAGCCGTCTGCTGTGGTACAGTCCGGACGAGGGCGGCGCGGGGGCGTGCTTGCGGGTAAAAACTGCCGTGGCCAGCGTCAGCGTCGTCACGGCGGTGACGGAAAAGACTTTCCTGGTATCCGACGTACTGCCGCTGCCTGCCGGAAAGCCGGCGCCGGCAAAAATTCTCGGCACCGCCTCCGTCCTGCGGGTCACGGACGCGCAGAGCGTGGGCGGAAAGCTCATCGTCAAGGGTACGGTGCGGACGGTGGTACATTACCTGTCCGCTGAGGGCGGACTGGAGTGTGTCTCCGCGGAGACGGCCTTTTCTCAGCTGGTGGAGACCGGGGGCGGCACGGATTTCACGGTGACGCCCCTGCTGACGGACGCGTTTGTGGAGCGGTTGTCCGCTGTGGACGGGTCGAGCCCGCTGTCGCTGGAGGTCCACGGCGTTTTGCAGGTCGCCGTCCGGGAGAAACGGGAGATCGAATATATAACCGACGCCTACTGTGTGGGCAGACCGCTGACGGCGGAGCGCGCGGTGCTGACCGCCGAGACGGACCCCGCCTGCGCCGTGACCCGCGCCGCGGCCCGGGGCCAGTTCGAGCTGCAGCGCCCCTGCACGGGAGTGGTGAGCGTGAACGTGCTGGCGGGCGCGGCAGCGGCGCAGGACGGCACGGCGTCCGTGCCCCTGACGGCGGAGCTGCTCTATCTGGCAGACGGCGGCGGCCTTTACGGCGAGCGCTTCTCCCTGACGGCGGCGGCGGACTGCGACGGCGGCGCTGTCGCCGTGGCGGGGGCGGAGGCAGTGGCCGTACCGGCGGGCATGAGCGTGGAGCTGCGGGCGCAGGCGGACTTCACCGTGACCACGGCGGGCAGCGTACAGCTGGCGGTGGTATCCGCGCTGTCGTCGCCGGACGACGTGCCGCCGCGGACCCGGCCCTCGGTCACAGTGATTCGGACCGGTGAGACCGACCTCTGGACGCTGGCCAAAGCCTTCGGCGCGGACGAGGATGAGATCCTGCGCTGCAACGGACTGGAGGAGCGGGAAATCCCCCGGGGCGTCATCCTGCTGATCCCATAAAGCCATGCCGAAAGGACAAATCCCGTCCTTTCGGCATTTTTTAGTTGCAGGGGCTGACGGAATGTGCTACAATATCAGCCGAGAATCAGTCTTTACTAAGGAGTTGTTAAAATGTCAGGACATTCCAAGTGGCACAACATTCAGAAAACGAAAGGTGCTGCTGACGCCAAGCGCGCACAGGCCTTCACAAAGATTGCCCGCGAGATGATCGTGGCCGTCAAGGAAGGCGGGGGCGGCAATCCCGACAGCAATTCCAAGCTGGCCGCCGTCATCACCAAGGCGAAGGCCGCGAATATGCCCAACGACAACATCAAGCGCACCATCGAAAAGGCGCTGGGTTCCGGCAACGCGGACAACTACGAGCACATCGTTTACGAGGGCTACGGCCCCAGCGGCGTGGCCGTTATCGTGGACGCCATGACCGATAACCGCAACCGCACCGCCAGCGAGGTCCGCCACGGCTTTGATAAGTACAACGGCAACATGGGCGCGGCCGGCTGCGTATCCTGGTCCTTCGCCAAGCGCGGCGTCATCGTCATCGACAATGAGGACGAGGAGCTGCGGGAGGATACGGTGATGGAGGCCGCCATCGACGCGGGCGCCGAGGACTTTGAGACCGACGAGGGCGCGTTTACGGTCTATACCGGCCCGGACGACGTGACCGCCGTGGCGGACGCGCTGACGGCCAAGGGCTACACCCTGCTCTCCGCCCAGGTGGAGATGATTCCGCAGAACGGCTATATCAAGCTCACCTCGGAGAGCGACATCAAAAACATGGAAAAGATGCTGGAAATCTTTGAGGACAACGACGACGTGCAGAACGTCTGGCACAACTGGGAAACCGAAGATTGACTTAAAATGCAAAGACGCCCTTCCGGTGCTGCCGGAAGGGCGCCATGTTTTTTGTGAGCTGGTCTGTAAGCCGGGTTCTGTCTTAAACAGCCATCTATCTGTGGCGTACCGTTGCCGATACGCTCAAGCCACCTCCACGGGACGGCCGGGCAGGCCATGTGTCCCTCCACGGTGTTGCTCCGGATAGAGTTTACAGCACCGACATGTCTCCATGCGATGGGTGAGCTCTTACCTCGCCTTTCCACCCTTACGTCGCCGCGCGCTGCGCCCGGCTCGGCTCCACCGCAGGCGGTGGGGCCTCGCCGCTTCGCGGCGGCTCCTTCTCCAATCGAAGCATGCTTCGATTGGATAGAGAGAGACGGCGATCCGCGGTATATCTCTGTTGCACTTGTCCGAGGGTTGCCCCTGGCGGATGTTATCCGTTATCCTTGCCCTATGGAGCCCGGACTTTCCTCACGCGCCGGCTTTCGCCTGGCGCCCGCGGCTGTTCGGCCTGCTCACGTGGGCTATTTTAACCACTTTCCGCCGTTTCGTCAACGATTTTCTTGTATTTGTCCGCCGCCGGCATTATAATATTTCGGATTGAGAGGCGAATAATTTGACTTTCGATGGATATATCGACGATCTGAAAACCAAATCCGTGGCCGTGCTGGGCATCGGCGTAAGCAATCTGCCGCTGGTCGAGACGCTGCTGGCGCGCGGCTGCCGCGTGACGGCCTGCGACCGGCGCAGCATGGAAGAGATGGGCGAGGACGGGGAGAAGCTGGCCCTGATGGGGGCCGAGCTCCGCCTGGGCGAGGATTATCTCGAAAACCTGGATTTTGACGTGATCTTTCGCACGCCGGGTCTGCTGCCCTTTGAAAAACATCTGGCCGGGGCAGAGGCGCGGGGCAGCGTGATCACCTCTGAAATGGAGGCCTTCTTTGCGGTGTGCCCCTGCAAAATCATCGCCGTCACCGGCTCCGACGGAAAGACCACCACGACCACCATCATTTCCGAACTGCTGAAGGCGGCGGGCTATACCGTCCATCTGGGCGGCAATATCGGCCGCCCGCTGTTTTCCGAGGTGCCCTCCATGGGGGAAGCCGACTACGCCGTGCTGGAGCTCAGCTCCTTCCAGCTGCACAGCATGAAATGCCGCCCCAACGTGGCCGTCATCACCAACGTGTCCCCCAACCACCTCGACAAGCACCTCGACTATCAGGATTATGTAAACGCGAAAAGCGCCATTTTCACCGGCCAGACCCCGGACGACCTTTTGGTGCTGAACCGGGGCGACAAGCAGACCGGGGACTACGCCCTGAACGCGCCCGCCCGGCTTTCGCTGTTCAGCCGGGGCATGGCCGTGCTCAACGGCGTTTTTTCCGATGGCGCCTGTGTCTATTACGCCAGAAACGGAAAAACCGAGAAGATCATGGAGGTTTCCGAGATCAAGCTGCCCGGCGACCACAATCTGGAAAATTATATGGCGGCCTTCGCCGCCACGGACGGGCTGGTTTCCGGCGGCATCTGCCGCCAGATCGCCAGGACCTTTGCGGGGGTGGAGCACCGGCTGGAGTTCGTCCGCGAGCTGCGGGGCGTGACCTATATCAACGACTCCATCGGCACCAGCCCCACCCGCACCGCGGCGGGTCTGCACGCCATGAAGACAAAGCCAATCCTCATCGCCGGGGGCTACGATAAGCACATCCCCTTCGACGGCCTGGGCGACGAGATCTGCCGATACTGCAAGTCCGTCTTCATCACCGGGGCCACGGCGGCGCTGATCCATAAGGCGGTCACCGGGTCGAAATATTACGACCCCGAAAAGCTGCCCGTCACGGTGACGGACGATTTTGACCGGGCAGTGCGGGCGGCGGCGGCCTCCGCTGAAGCGGGGGACATTGTGCTGCTGTCGCCGGCCTGTGCCGCCTTCGATCAATTCAAGAACTTTGCCGAGCGGGGCAAGGTGTTTAAGGCGCTGGTCATGTCGCTGGAGTAATTTTTCCCGCTCCCCGCGCATATACTGCCGGGGGGTGGCAGCATGCTTTTCCGGCACAGACCCAAATATGTCCATGAAAACGGCCTTCCCGGGGAAAAACGACCCCGGCGGGCCCGTCCCCTGGTGGCGCTGCTGTGCTTTGCCGCGGCGGGGGCGCTGTTGAGCGGCTTTTGGTTTTTGCGGGATCTGTCCACACAGATCGCCGTGTCCGACGCGGAAGATATCGTCACCATGTCGGTGAACAGCGCGGTCAACCAGTTGCTGTCGGCAAATGATTACGGCGCCGACTATTTCGTCGCCGTGACCCAAAACAACGCGGGCGAGGTCACGGCGGTGAGCTGTGACATGGTCCATATCAACTCGTTTTCCGCCGCGCTGCTGGATAAGGTCATCCACTCCACGGAGAGCGGCGCCCTCATCGTAAACGTCCCCGCGGGCAACCTCACGGGCTCCAGCCTGCTGATGGGCCGTGGGCCCGAGGTGCCCATCCGCATTATCTACCTCACGTCCTCCGCGGTGCAATTCAAAAACGACATCGTCTCCGCCGGCATCAACCAGACCAAGCTGCAGCTCAGCCTGGAGGTCACGGTGAACGTGGACGTTCTCATCCCCTGGAACACCCGCTCCTCCCAGATCGTCACCGACGTTTTGATCGCCGATACGGTGGTGGTGGGCAAGGTGCCGGATACCTATGTAAAAATGGAGTAGCGCTATGGACGAAAGACAGAGGATCGACGAGCTCACAGGGCGGCTGAACGCGGCCTCCGAGGCCTATTACGGCGGGCGCGAGGAGCTGATGACGAATTTCGAATGGGACGCCCTGTTCGACGAGCTCGCCGCGCTGGAAAAGGAGACGGGCTACATCCGCCCGGACAGCCCCACTCAGACCACCAGCCACGCGGGGAGCGAGCCGGAGGAGACCGGCGCGGGTGAAAAGGAGCCCCACGAGTACCCCGCGCTGTCGCTGGCCAAGACCAAAAAGGTGGCGGAGCTTCAGGCTTGGGCCGGGGAGCGGGAGATCTGGCTGAGCTGGAAGCTGGACGGGCTGACGCTGGTGCTGACCTACGATGGGGGAGCGCTGACAAAGATTCTCACCAGGGGCAACGGTGCCGTCGGCACGAATATCACTTACATGAAAGACGTCCTGAGGGGCTTCCCGCTGAAGATCGCGGAAAGGGGCCATCTCGTCGTGCGCGGCGAGGCCGCCATTTCCTACGCCGATTTTGAAGCCATCAACGACACCCTGGACGACGCGGACGACAAATTTGCCAATCCCAGAAATCTTGCCTCCGGGACGCTGGCGCTGGACAAGACCAATCTGGACAAGGTGCGGGAGAGAAACGTCACCTTCCACGCGTTTACGCTGGTGTATACGGAGAAAAGCATCCGCTCCTGGGGAGCGCGGATGGACTATCTGGAGAAGCTGGGCTTTACCGCGGTGGAGCGGGAGCGCACCGACGCCGCAGGCCTGCCGGAGGCTGTCCGCCGCTGGACGGCGCGCGTGGACAGCGGAAAAATGGACATCCCAGTGGACGGGCTTGTGATCACCTACGACGATACGGACTTTGCAGCCACGGGCAGCGTCACCGGCCATCACGCCACCCGGGCGGGTCTGGCCTACAAGTGGCAGGACGTGTCCGCCGTGTCCACGCTGGATCATATCGAATGGTCCTGCGCCGCCTCCATCATCACGCCGGTGGCGGTGTTCGCCCCCGTGGTGCTGGAGGGCACCACCGTGTCCCGCGCCTCGCTGTGCAACATCAGCGAGCTGGAGCGGCTGGGTATCGGCGCAAACGGAAAAACCGAGCTTCAGATTATCAAGGCCAACAAGATCATCCCCAAGTGCACGGCTGTCCTTCGCGCGGAGGGACATTTTGAGATTCCGGAGAGCTGCCCGGTGTGCGCCGCGGCCACGGAGGTGCGCGTCAGCGGGAACAGCGGCACGAAAACGCTGCGCTGCACCAACCCCGACTGCCCCGCCAAGCATCTCAAGCGCTTCGCCCGTTTCGTCAGCAAGACCGGCATGGATATCGACGGCCTCTCCATCCAGACGCTGCTGGCCTTTGTAAACGCGGGCTTCCTCCACGAATATGACGACCTCTACCATCTGGACGGGCACGCCGACGAGATCCGCCGGATGGAGGGCATGGGAGACAAGTCCTGCGCCAATCTGCTGGCCGCCGTGGAAAAAAGCCGGCGGGTCAGCCCCGTCAATTTTATCTTTGCGCTGTGCATCCCCACCATCGGCCTTGACGCCGGGAAAAGGATCATCGCCGCGCTGGGTACCAGGGGCTTCCTTGCGCGCGTGGATGCGGGAGAGGGCTTTGAAACGATCGAGGGCATCGGCCCCGAACGCTCCGGCGCCATTCTGAGCTGGTTTGCCGACGGGCGCAATCAGCGCGTCTACCGCCGCCTCCTGGAGGAGCTCGAGATCGGGGACGTGGCCCCAAGGGAGACGGACGCCGGGCGGTTTGCCGGGCTGACCTTCGTCCTCACGGGCACCCTGGCCGGCTATACCCGGGACGAGGCCGCGGCCTTGATCGAGAGCCGGGGAGGGAAGACGGCCGCCTCCGTCTCCAAAAAGACCAGCTATGTGCTGGCGGGGGAGAACGCGGGCAGCAAGCTGACCAGGGCGCGGGAGCTGGGCGTAAAGATCCTCACCGAGCAGGAATTTCAGGAAATGATGAAATAAGAGGGAACAGGGATAGAGAGATGGGCAACACAGACAATCACGCCGTCGAAAAAGCGCTGCTGTTCGACGTGTATTACAGCGATGATCGGCGCCCGTGGGAGGCGCTGGCCGGGGAAAAAGAGCTGCGGGAAATGCTGCTCAACTGGTTTTGCCCCAGGGTTTTGGGCGACAGGCAGCTGCTTCCCGAGATCCCGGCCGACCGCGCGGACGCGCTTTGCCGTACCTATGGCCTGGGTGCCGCGCTGGCGGCCCACACCAACCCCGCCCGCTCCACGGAGATCACCGCCCAGGCCGTAGCGGCCATCGTGCCGCTGTTCGATACCACCACCGTGGGCGGCCGGGACTTCGCCGTCCGCCGGACGGACGCCGTGCGGGCGTATCTGCAGACACTGCTGGATTCCGCCGAGGGTGTGGAGGACAAGGTTTCCGCCATGGAACTGGCCTATATGTTCCTGTGCGATATCCCCAGGGACGCTGCCCATGCCCGGCGGCTCACGGAGACCTGCTATCAGTGGATGTACTGGTATTCCAAGCTCAGCATTGATCGTGTCGCCGCCGAAAAAGCGGATATCGAAGCCCGCCCCGCCTCTATGTATTGACGGGAACCAAGAAAAAGGACGCTGCTTTTCAGCAGCGTCCTTTTTCGCGTTCGGTTTACTTGTCCCGCTTGAATTCGGGGATGAGAGCAGCCTTGTCCGCGCCCATTTCGCCCAGCCGGGCCTTCATCTGGCCGGTCTTGCTGTTGTACATGGCGGTTCGCAGCTCGTCGTCCGGCACGAAGCGGTAATAGGTGGAGCAGAAATCATTGAAGTTGGATTTCGTGTCCGGGCCGTAGTGCCTGATATAGATCAGCGCGCCCAATACCCCGCCCGCTGCGAAGCTGATCTTCAGATACAGCGCGGCGAAATGCAGCACCAGCGCGGCAGTGCCGCCGCACACAAGCAGCCACACAATGACGGAGACGGCGAGATAGCGCCCGGCGCTGGGCGCGATCAACTCGTCCCCGGCCTTTTGAAAGCGCCTGAGCATGGGCAGCGCAGTGGCAAAATTAAAGATCAGCTGCCGCAGGAAGAGATAAAACCACAACCAGCCGCCCAGACACACCAGCGCGGCCCACATCACTTTCAGATCCATAGATCGGCCTCCGAAAAGAAGTATAATTTGACACAATAATAACACCCGGGCAGGGGAATAGCAAGAATATTCGCGCCGCGCCGCCCATAGATTGTCCACAGAGGAAGTGATGGGATGGACAACCATAGCCCCGCAATCTGGCTGCTGCCGCCGGACCTGCGGCAATATGCGGAGGCCTTTTCCGGCGCGGAGGAGATCCGCCTGCGGCAGGGCCGCCCGCCCGGCGTGCTGCTGGGGGGACAGGAGCGGCCCGTGCCCGGCTGCCGCGCCGTGACGGGCTACGATCTGGACGGCGTACTGGAACGGGCCACGGGCGCGTCGGTGCACACTGCCCGGGACAGCGTGCGCAGCGGCTTCGTGTCTGTAAAGGGAGGTATCCGGCTGGGCCTGTGCGGCTCGGTGATCACCCGGCTGGACAGGCCCGACGGCATCCGCCGCCTGTCCTCCGTCGCCATCCGTATCCCGCGGGAGGCGCGCGGCTGCTGCGACGGCGTCTTTCCCGCGCTGTTTCGGGAGGGCTTTGCCAACACGCTGATCCTCTCCCCGCCGGGCGGCGGTAAGACCACCTGCCTGCGGGAGCTGACCCGGCTGCTGTCGGAGAGCGGGGTCCGGGTGTCGCTGTGCGACGACCGGGGCGAGGTGGCCGGTATCTGGAACGGGGAGTCTCAGTTCGATCTGGGGCCGCACACGGACGTGATGTCCGACGCGCCCAAGGCGGAGACGGCGCTGATGCTGCTGCGGTGCATGAATCCCCAGGTGCTGGCCATGGACGAGATCACCGCGCCCGGGGATGTGCAGGCGGCGGAGGAGGCCGTGGGCTGCGGGGTGCGCCTGCTGGCCACGGCCCACGCGGAGAACGTGGCGGAATTCCGCACCCGGCCGCTGTACCGCCGGCTGCTGCGCGACGGTGTGTTCAAAAATGCCGTGGTGGTGGAAAATCACGCCGGCGCGCGCAGCTATCGGCTGGAGGCGCTGCCGTGAAGCTGTTGGGCGGGCTTCTGGTATTTCTGGCCTGCGCGGGCAGCGGCGTGTGGCGGGCGGCGCTGATCCGCCGGCGGGTGCGGACGCTGGGGACGCTGGACGCCGCGCTGGCGCTGCTGCGGGGCGAGATCTGCGATCGGCTGACGCCGCTGCCGGAGGCCGTCGCGGCGGCAGGGGGCGCAGCGGGAGAAACCGGCGCTTTCTTCTCGGCGCTTTCCGCCGTCTCCGCCCAGATCGGGGACGAGCCCTTCTCCACCCTCTGGCAAACGGCGGCGGAGAAAAATCTGTGCTCCCTGCGGACGGAGGAACTGGCCGCGGCGGCTGCGCTGGGCGGCGTACTGGGCCGTTACGACGCAGAGAGCCAGAGAAAAGCCATCGACGCCTGCAGGGACAAGCTGACCGCGGCCTACGCGCTGGCAGCCCCGGACGCGAGGAGCGCCATGCGCGCCGCCGCTGGAGCGGGAGCCGCCGTGGGGCTGATTTTGACCATTACATTACTTTAGAAACGCGGGGAGAAACATGGACATTGACCTGATCTTCAAGATTGCCGCCGTGGGCATTCTGGTGGCGGTACTGAACATATTGCTGACCCGCTCCGGGCGGGAGGAACAGGCGCTGATGACCACCATCGCGGCGCTGGTGGTGGTGCTGATGGTGGTGGTACAGCGCATCAGCGTACTGTTTGACCTGATCCGCTCGCTGTTTTCGCTGTAATGGAGACGGCGCTGCGGGCAGTGGCGGTGGGCGTCACGGCGGCCGTGGCCGCGCTGCTGATAAAAAAATCCAATCCTGAGCTGGCGCTGCTGCTGGCATTGACCGTGGTGGCCTGCATCGGGACGGCGGCGGTGAAACTGGCGGGCGCGGTGGGCGGCGCCATCGGTGAGGCGGAGCGGCTCTCCGGGCTGTCCGGAGCCATCTTTTCGCCGGTGCTGAAATGCGTGGGCATCGGCGTGGTGGCCAAGCTGGGGGGCGATCTTTGCCGGGACGCGGGTCAGTCCGCCGTGGCCTCGGCCGTGGAACTGACGGGCACGGTGGGCGCGGTGGTAGCCGCGCTGCCGCTGCTGAGCACACTGATGACAATGGTGGGGGAGATGCTGTGAAAAAACTGCTGCTGATCCTGCTGCTGGCGCTGCTGCTGGCCGTGCCCTGCCGGGCTGATCTGGAGACGGACGGGGCCGCGCTGCTGGACACGGACAAGCTGGAGAATGCCGTGCCCGGTGCTGCGGGCGAACTGCTGTCCGGCGCGTCGGTGGGCGGCGACACGGACAGCGCGCTGGGCGCGGTGCTGCGGGGCTTTCGGGACGATTTGCTCTCCGCGCTGCGTTCCGGCGGGAAAAACGCGGCCGCCGTGCTGCTCATTGCGCTGCTGTGCGCCGCGGTGTCCGCACTGTTCGAGTACGGACAGACGCCGGAGATCTGTACGCTGGCGGGCTGCCTGGGGATCTCGGCGGTGGCGGTGAGCGGCGTGCGCTCCCTGATCGGCTTGGGCACGGAGGCGCTGACGGCGCTGTCGGACTTCTCGGCGGTGCTGCTGCCCACACTGTGCTCCGCCGCCGTCACCAGCGGGGCGGTGACCTCGGCCCCTGCAAAATACGCGGCCACCGCGCTGTTTATGAATGTGCTGCTTACCGGGGCCAAGAACTTCATCGTGCCGCTGATCTACGGATATCTGGTCACGGTGATCGCCGGGGCCGCATTGGGCGGGACGGCGCTGAAATCCGCCTCCAAGCTGCTGAAATGGCTGTGCGTGATCGCGATGACGGTGCTGACGCTGGCTTTTACCGCCTATCTGAGCATCACCGGCGCGGTATCGGGCAGCGCGGACGCGGCGGCGGTAAAATTCACCAAGACCGCCATCTCCGCGACCCTGCCGGTGGTGGGCGGGATTGTGTCGGACGCGGCGTCCTCGGTGGTGGCCGGGGCGGGCATCCTGCGGGCGGCGGTGGGAGCCTTCGGCGCGGTGGCGGTATGCGCGGTATGCGCCGGACCTGTGGCGGCGCTGGGCGCGCAATACCTGCTGTACAAAGCGGCGGCGGCTGCCGCCGGGGCGCTGCCGGCCGGGCGGCTGGCGGGGCTGATTGACGGCGTAGGCGACGCCTGCGGCATGATGCTCGGGCTGACCGGCTGCGGCGCGGTGATGCTGTTTATTTCCATAATTTCCAGCGCGAGGGCGGTGACGGGACTGTGACGGAATTTTTGAAAAACTGGCTCTTGGCGCTGGCGGGGGCGGCGGTGGTGTGCTCGCTGGCCGTGACCCTGACGCCGGAGGGACGTTTTCGCCGCATTACCTCGCTGGTATGCGGCGCGGCCATGATCGCGGCGCTGATCTCGCCGCTGTGCCGTTTCGACACGGCGGCCTACGCCAGCGGCCTGGCGCAGTACCGCGCCGCCGCCGCGCAGGCGGCGGGAGACGGGGAGAAAATCAGCGAAGCGCTGAACCGAACATACATACAGGAGCGATGTGAGGCATATATTTTGGACAAAGCGGAAAAGTTGGGCGCGAATGTGGATGTGCGGATCACCGCCCGCTGGGACACCGGCGGCTGGTGGTATCCCTATTCGGCGCAGATCACCGGCGACGCCGGCGGCGGGAAAAGCGCGCTGACCGAGGCGATGGAAGCGGAGCTGGGCATCCCCGCGCAGCGGCAGGATTGGAGCGGAGCTGATGGATGACGGGGCAAAGAGGATCCTGTCCAAGGTGGGCAAATTCAAATATCCGCTGATCGTGCTGGCAGTGGGTCTGGCGCTGCTGCTGTGGCCCGGCGGCGGGACAAAGACCGCGGCCGCGTCCGACAGCGGCGCGTCGGACGCGGAGGCGCGGCTGGAATACGTCCTGTCCCGGGCGGAGGGCGTCGGAACCGTACAGGCGCTGCTGTCGGACGACGGGGCCGTGGTGGTCTGCGCCGGGGCGGACGATGCCCGGGTGCGGCTGGAAATCACAGACGCCGTATGCGCCTATACCGGACTTACCAGCGACCGGGTGACCGTATTGAAGATTGAAGAAAACAATGGGGAGGCAAATCCATGAAAAGCGCGAAGAAAAACATCTTGATGATCACGGTGCTGCTGTTCGTATGCGCGGCGGTGTACTTGAACTGGTCGTATAACAACCGCTGGGGCGGGGCGGATTCCTCCATGGTGGCCGCGGAGGACGCGGCCATGGCCGCGGCGGACAAGGATTATACCGCCGCCATGAGCGAGAAGGAACAGACCGCGTCCGACTATTTCGCCAAGGCCAGGCTCACACGGCAAACCTCCCGGGACGAGGCGCTGAATCTGCTGAAAACGGCGGCGTCCTCTTCCGGCGCCTCGCAGGAGACCATCGACGGGGCCATGAAGGCCATTTCCGCCATGGCGACGGAATCCATGCGGGAGACCCAGATTGAAAACGAACTGCTGGCCAAGGGCTTTACCGACTGCGTGGTGTACATCGCGGACGGGTCGGTGAGCGTGTCGGTGCCCGCCCCGGCGGCGGGGCTGACGGCCGAGCAGGTGGCCCAGATCACCGATGTAGTGACCAAGGATTCGGACTTTACCGCGGCTCAGCTCCATGTGGTAGAGGTCAAATAGCCGCATAAGCGCGCAAAAGGGACGGAGAACGCTCCGTCCCTTTTTGCGCGCTTTTTTCAGCCCGCGCTTTATTCAGCGTGTTTTCCCTTGCCATTTCGACCGGAAAATGATAAAATAAAACGCTTTGTACAATGAAAGGAGATCGTCTCCATGAGCCATGTTAAAGATCTTGCTCTCGCCCCTTCCGGCGAGATGAAAATAAAGTGGGTGGAAAAGAATATGCCCGTGCTGCGGCAGATCTCCGCCGACTTTGAAAAGACCCGGCCCTTCTCCGGCCTGAAGATCGCGCTCTCCGTCCATCTGGAGGCCAAGACCGCCTATCTGTGCCGCACCCTGGAAAAGGGCGGCGCCCAGATGCTCGTCACCGGCTCCAACCCGCTGTCCACGCAGGATGACGTGGCCTGCGCGCTGTCCGCGGGCGGGATGGAGGTCTTCGCCGTCCACGGCTGCTCCATGGACGAATACGAGCAGTCCCTGTGCGACGTGCTGGCCCCCGGCCCCAACATCATTATCGACGACGGCGGCGACCTGGTGCAGCTGATGCACACCAGATTTGCCGATCTTATCCCAGAGGTCATCGGCGGGTGCGAGGAGACCACCACCGGTATCCACCGGCTGAAGGCCATGGACCGCGCGGGGACGCTGCGATTTCCCATGATGCTGGTCAACGACGCCGACTGCAAGCATCTTTTCGATAACCGGTACGGCACGGGCCAGAGCGTGTGGGACGGCATCAACCGCACCACCAATCTCATCGTGGCGGGCAAATACGTGGTCGTCTCCGGCTACAGCTGGTGCGGCAAGGGCGTGGCGCTGCGGGCCAAGGGGCTGGGCGCCAAGGTCGTGGTCACCGAGACCGACCCCATTCGCGCGCTGGAGGCCATTATGGACGGCTACGAGGTCATGCCCATGGCGGCCGCCGCGGCCATCGGCGATCTGTTCGTCACGGTCACCGGCTGCGCCGGCGTCATCACCGGCGAGCACTTCCAGTCCATGAAGGACGGAGCCATCCTCACCAACGCCGGGCATTTCGATGTGGAGGTGGATATGGCCGGCCTGCGGAAGATGGCGGTGGATTCCTACGAGGCCCGTCACAACATCACGGCCTATGTGCTGCCCAACGGGCGCACGGTAAACGTCATCGCCGAAGGGCGGCTGGTGAACATCGCCGCGGGCGACGGGCACCCGGCGGAGATCATGGACATGAGCTTTGCCATCCAGGCCCTGTCCGCGGAATATCTGGTGCAAAACAGGGGCAAGCTGGCCCCCGGCGTGGTTTCCGTGCCACGGGAGCTGGACGACCGGGTCGCCCGGCGGAAGCTGCAGTCGCTGGGCGTGACCATCGACACGCTGTCCGACGAGCAGCGGGACTATCTGGGCGAATAACCGCGGATGCACAAAACAAAGGGGTGAGCGTGTGGAGAACGAAGAAGAAAAGACCGGGGAGACCGGCGAGGCCGGCTTCGATTCCCAGCGCGAAAAACAGTTTGAGGAGCTCAACATCCTTTTGGAGAACCGCAGTATGCGCGCTCTCCAGCTGAAGCTGGAGGATATGAACGAGTTCGACGTGGCCGAGTTTCTCTCGGAGATCGACGAAAAAAAGCGCCCCATGGTGTTCCGTATGCTCGCCAAGGAGACGGCGGCGGAGGTCTTTGCCAACTTCGACGTGGACGATCAGGAGCAGATCATCAACTCCATCACCGATTCGGAGCTTGCCGCCATCTTGGAGGAGCTGTACGTCGACGACGCTGTGGACATGATGGAGGAGCTGCCCGCCAACGTGGTCAAGCGCGTCATGCGCGCCGCCACGCCGGACACCAGGCGGCTCATCAACCAATATCTGCATTTCCCGGAAAATTCCGCCGCCAGCATGATGACCGCGGAATTCATCGACCTGAAGAAATATATGAACGTGCGGGAATCCATCGCCCGCATCCGCCGCATCGGCGAGGACAAGGAGACCATCTATACCTGCTTCGTCACCTCGGCGGACCGCCGGCTGGAGGGCGTGGTCTCCGTCAAGGATCTGCTGCTGCACGACGACGAGACCGTCATCGAGGACATCATGGACCGCAACGTGGTCTATGCCGTCACCACCGACGACCGGGAGGAGGTCTCCGGGAAGATCTCGGACTACGACCTGCTGGCCATCCCGGTGGTGGACAGGGAAGGCCGGCTGGTTGGCATCGTCACGGTCGACGACGTCATCGACGTCATGGAAGCCGAGACCACGGAGGACTTTGAAAAGATGGCCGCCATGACGCCGTCGGACAAGCCCTACTCCAGAACCGCCGTGAAGGATATGTGGAAAAACCGCATTCCCTGGCTGATGTTTCTGATGCTCTCCGCCACCTTCACCAGCATGATCATCACCGATTTTGAGGATTCTCTGGCGGCGCAGGCCGTGCTGGTGGGCTTTATCCCCATGCTCATGGGCACCGGCGGCAACTCCGGCGCGCAGGCCTCCACCGCCGTCATCCGCAGCATCTCGCTGGGCGATACCGAACCCGGCGACGCGCCGAAGGTCGCGTGGAAGGAGTGGCGGGTGGCCGTGCTGTGCGGGCTCTCCCTGGCCCTGATCAACTTCGTCAAAATGCTGCTGGTGGATCGGCTGCTGCTGGGCAACGGCGCCGTCACCGTGCTGGTGGCGGCCACGGTCAGCTGCTCCATCGTGTTTATCGTGATGTTCGCCAAGGTGGTGGGCAGTATGCTGCCCCTTCTGGCGGAAAAGATCGGCGTTGACCCTGCAGTCATGGCAAACCCGCTGATTTCCACCATCACGGACGCCGTTTCGCTGCTCATCTATTTTGAGATGGCCCGGCTGGTACTGCACTTGCGCTAGCGGCGCCGGCCGCGGGCCCCGGCTCTGATAATAACAAGGCGGCCGCTTCAGCGGCCGCGACAGGAGGTATATCGCCATGGCGGAAGTCGTACTCAAAAATCTGGAAAAGATCTACCCCGCACAGGATACCAAGAAAAAGAAGGGCAGGAACGCGCCGGCGGAAAAATCGACGAACCTTCAGATTACCGATGCGGGCGTCGTCGCCGTCCAGCAGCTCAATATCGACATCAAGGACCGGGAATTTGTCGTTCTGGTGGGCCCCTCCGGCTGCGGTAAATCCACCACCCTGCGCATGATCGCGGGGCTGGAGGACATCACCGCGGGCGAGCTGTACATCGACGGCAAGCTGATGAACGACGCGGCGCCCAAGGATCGGGACATCGCCATGGTGTTCCAGAGCTATGCGCTGTATCCCCACATGACCGTGTACGACAACATGGCCTTCTCCCTGCGGATGCGTAAGGTGCCGGACGAGAAGGACCCCGGCAAGACCCGCAAGCTCTCCGAGGAGGAGATCCGGGCCAAGGTCACCCAGGCCGCCGAGATTCTGGGCATCACCGAATATCTGGACCGCAAGCCAAAGGCGCTTTCCGGCGGCCAGCGCCAGCGTGTGGCCATCGGCCGCGCCATCGTCCGTTCCCCCAAGGTATTTTTGATGGACGAGCCTCTGTCCAACCTGGACGCCAAGCTCCGCAACCAGATGCGCGCCGAGCTCATCAAGCTGCGGGAGCGGGTGGACGGCACCTTCGTCTACGTCACCCACGACCAGACCGAGGCCATGACGCTGGGCGACCGCATCGTTATCATGAAGGACGGCTTTATCCAGCAGATCGGCACCCCGCAGGAGGTGTTCGATCACCCCGCCAACCTGTTCGTGGCCAGCTTCATCGGCGTGCCCCAGATGAATTTCTTCGACGCCGGGCTGAAAGCCGCTGAGAACGGCTATACCGTGTCTGTCGCGGGCGCGGAGATCGCCGTCTCGCCCGCGCTGAACGAGAAGCTCCGCGCCGCGTCGGCCCCCGCGGGTCCCGTCACCCTGGGCATCCGCCCGGAGCATATCGCCCTGTGCTACGCCGGCACGCCCAACGCCATCACCGGTCGGGTGGACGTGTCCGAGATGATGGGCTCCTCCGTCCATGTCCACGCCACGGTGGACGGCACGGACGTGGTCATGGTGCTCCAGACCATGGACATTGCCGAGGAGTTCCACGGCAGCTTCAAGTCCGGCATGGACATCACGTTCAACTTCAATTCCGCCTCCATCCACCTGTTCAGCAAGGAGACCGGGGACAACCTTATCTGAAATAGGACTTGACATACATCGAGACGCTATGTATACTATACATAGCGTCTCGATGTATTATAGGGAGGTGCCCCATGGATAAAAACAATATCGAGCATACCAATCTGCTGGCGCTGAAGCTGCTGTCCGGGGAGGATATGTACGGCTATCAGATGATCACCGAGCTGGAGCGCCGCTCGGAGCAGATCTTCCGCATGAAGGAGGGGACGCTGTACCCCATCCTGAAGCGGCTGGAGAACGCCGGGGCGGTGAAGTCCTACATGGCGGAGATGAGCGGCCGCACCCGCAAATATTACCACATTACCTCTTCGGGCCTCTCCCTGCTGAAGACCGAGGAGGCCCGGTGGGCGGAGTACGCCCGGGGCGTAGACGCGGTGCTGGGCGGCGCGCAGAATCTGGCCTGAGGACGGGGAGAATGGAGAAGGCAGATTTTTTGTCCGCGCTGGCGGTGCCGATGGAAAACGCCTCGCCAAGGGAACTGGCGGAGGTGCAGACGGAGCTTGGCGATCACATCGCCGATCACGCCGCCGACCTTGAGGCCGCGGGCTGGAGCGAGGCGGACGCCGAAGCCGCCGCCGTGGCCGCCATGGGCGACCCCGCAGAGGTGGGGGAGGCGCTGAACAGGGAGTTTTCCCGCTTCTGGGGGGCCGTTTCCCGCTGGGCCGCCGTCGCGCTGATCCTGCTGATCGTCGCGGCGTTCATCCCGGTATGCTATTCGTGCATCTACGCGGCGCAGAGCCTCGCCTGGCGCATCGACCCGCAAAAGCCCATGGCCCGGTATTTCAAGGGGCTGGACGCCGTTCCGTTGGACATCCGCATGGACGGCGCGGACGGGGACGTGGTGCGCTTCGCCATGGAGGCCATGACCACGGAGACCCTGCCGGATGAAAACGGCGCGGAGCAGGAATGGGACGTGGCCGTCATCGGCGTGTGCATCTACGACAGGAACCCGTTTCGCTATGTCGCCGATTCTTATACTGCGGCGCAGCCTTCGTTTTTGACCGACGTGCCGCATACGCACGGCGTACGGTACAGCGGCGGCGGTGTGGCCGTTCCCGCCGCCGCCATTCGGATCTACCACGTACCTGTCCACCGCGGGCAGGCGACCGTCACAGCGCAATACGATCTCTTCGGCACATATTTCACGGTGGAAGTGCCGCTGTACTGGGGGGATGGACATGAAGCATAAAAAATACGGTTCCACCCGGAGAGCCACGGCGCTGAAGCTGCTGGCCGGAATTGCGCTGCTGCTGGCGTTCGTCTCCATGACGAACATGCTGGGGCTGCTGCCCGTGAACGCGCTGCGCCAGCTGGAGCAGACCACCGGCACCGGCCATACCCGGGTGGTCTGCGGGTACCACGATCGGGAGGCGGGCGTCTGGATCCATCTGGGTGAAAACGATCGGGCGCTGCTGCTGTCCGCGGCCGGTCTCAACGTGACCGGCTGGGGCTATATCGGCGGCTGTCCCCAGGCGCTGTCGGGCGGCACGGCGGCGAATTATTACATAATCCACAACTCAAAGAACTCGTTTCTGACCTATTATGTTTTCGGCAAGGTCCCGGGCGGCTGCGCCGGCGTGGAGGCCGTTCTGCGCAACGCGGCCGAAGCGTTCCCCGATCTCGCCATGGAGACGCTGGCGCTCAGGACCGTCGGCGGGGACGGTTATTTCCTCTGCCGGGCGGCGGTGGCTTATGACGGAAACATGGAGAACTATCCGCACTATAACCCCACGGTCAAGGCGCTGGACGCCGCGGGCAAGGTCGCGCTGGACGAGACGCTGGGCGACCCGGCCGTATTTACGTCGACGGGTTAAAAATATCCCCGGACTTGATGAAGTCCGGGGATATTTCAGTCGTTTGGTTCCACGGGATTGACGTGGACGGTGCAATGCTTCACATCGGGGAATTCCTCTTCCAGCTTGTGGTGGGCGTCCTCGGCGATGGCGTGGGCCTCGACGAGCTTCTGCTCGCCGTCGGCCCGGATTTCCACATCCACATAGGTGCGGCTGCCGAACAGGCGGGTCTTGATATCGTCTACGCCCAGAATGCCGGGTACGGTCTTCAGCGCCTCTACCATCTTGTCGGTCTCCACCTCGTCGCAGGAGTGGTCTACCAGCCGGTCGATGCTCTCCTTGAAGATGGAAAACGCCACTTTAAGAATGAAAAGAGAAATGACGATGGCGGCGATGGGATCGAGGATGGGATAACCCAGCCGCGCGCCCAGCACGCCGGCGAAGCTGCCGATGGAGCTCAGCGCGTCGGAGCGGTGATGCCAGGCCTCGGCCTTCAGGGACACGGAGTTGATCTTTCTCGCGCCGATGATGGTATACCAGTAGAGCGCTTCCTTCACCACGATGGACACGGCGGCGGCGACGAGGGCCAGCGATCCGGGTACCTTGATTGCCGTGCCGCTGATGATCTTCTCAATGCCGCTGTAGCCGATGGCGATGCCCACCAGCAGCAGAATATTGCCCAGCAGGATGGAGGCGATGCACTCCATTTTTTCATGCCCGTAGGGGTGGGCTTCATCCGGGGCCTTGTGGGAAAAGACCGCGCCGATCATCACGATGAGGGAGCCCAGCACGTCGGACGCCGAGTGTACGGCGTCGGCGATCAGGGCGGCGGAATTGGCCACGAAGCCGGCGATGAGCTTGAACGCCGTCAAAAGCATGTTGCAGACGATACTGACGGCGGAGATCTTCATGGTTAGTTTTTTGGCGTTATTTTCAGACACGGTAGATACCTCCAAAAGAGTAAAAAATATCCGCGGGACGGATACCTATGTCCCGCAGATACTTATCGAATCGTTCTGCTGCGTCGCGCGCCCGGTTATTATAACCTGTTCATCGAGGGGCAGTCTACCATTTCGCCCCCCTGTTAGTCAACGCTAAATTTTGTTAGTCGCTGCTCTCATCCGCACCCTCCAGCTCGGACAGGTGCACATACTCGTCGTAGGTGCACAGCCGGTCGACGACGCCGTCGTCCGTGAGCTCAAGGATGCGGTTGGCCACGGTTTGGGTCAGCTGGTGGTCGTGACAGGAGAAGATGATATTCTGCGTGAAGGAGGACATGCCGTTGTTCAGCGCGGCGATGCTCTCCAGATCCAGGTGGTTGGTGGGCTGGTCGAACAGCATGAAGTTGGCGCCGGTGAGCATCATCCTGGAGATCATGCACCGCACCTTTTCGCCGCCGGAGAGGACCTTCACGGGCTTGTAGACATCGTCCCCGGAGAAGAGCATACGCCCCAGGAACGTGCGCAGATAACTCTCCCGCTTATCCTCGGAAAACTGGCGCATCCAATCCATGAGATCGTACCCGCAGCCGTCGAAGTAGGCGGAGTTGTCCTTGGGGAAGTAGCTCCACTCGATGGAGGCGCCCCATTTCACCGTGCCGGAATCGGGCTCTTCCTCGCCGGCGAGAATTTTGTACAGCATGGTCACGGCCAGTTCGTTTTTGCCCAGCAGGGCGATCTTGTCGTCCCGCCCCACGATGAAGGAGACGTTTTTCAGCAGGGGCACGCCGTCGACGGTCTTGCACAGGTCGGTCACGAACAGGCGATCCTTGCCCGGCTCGCGGTTGGCCCTGAAGCCCACCCACGGATAGCGGCGGGAGGAGGCCGGAAGCTCCTCCACTGTGAGCTTATCCAGCAGCTTCCGGCGGGAGGTGGCCTGCCGGGACTTGGACTTGTTGGCGGAGAAACGGCGGATAAAGGTCTGCAGCTCTTCGATCTTCTGCTCGGCCTTCTTGTTCTGGTCCTTGGTCAGCCGCTGAATCAGCTGGCTGGACTCGTACCAAAAATCGTAATTGCCCACGTACATCCTGATCTTGCCGTAGTCGATGTCCACGATGTGGGTGCAGATGTTGTTGAGAAAATACCGGTCGTGGCTGACGACCAGCACGGTGCCCTCGTAGTCCAGCAGAAAATTCTCAAGCCATACTACGCTGGCCAGGTCCAGATTGTTCGTGGGCTCATCCAGCAGGATGATGTCGGGGCTGCCGAACAGCGCCTGCGCCAGCAGCACCTTGAATTTCAGCCGGGGGTCCATGTCGCGCATCATCGTCTGGTGCTTCTCCGGGACGATGCCCAGCCCCTGCAGCAGGCGGGAGGCGTCGGATTCGGCTTCCCAGCCGCCCAGCTCGGCAAATTCCTCCTCCAGCTCGGCGGCGCGCAGACCGTCCTCGTCGGTCATTTCCTCTTTTTCATAAATAGCGTCTTTTTCTCTGCCGCAGTCGTACAGCCGCTGGTTGCCCATGATGACGGTGTCCATCACGGAATAGGCGTCGTACAGAAACTGGTTTTGCTTCAGCACCGACATCCGTGCCTTGGCGTCGATATAGATATGGCCCTCTGTGGGCTCCAGCTCGCCGGAGAGAATCCTGATGAAGGTGGACTTTCCCGCGCCGTTGGCGCCGATGATGCCGTAGCAGTTGCCGGGGTTGAATTGCAGGTCTACCCGGGAAAACAGGGTGGACCCCGCGAATTGCATGGTTAGATTTTCAACTGTTATCATAGAAACGACTCCCATAGTCTTTTTTAATGCATTGTACCACAAAAGCGCGCCTTATGATATACTGAATGTGAATTTTTGAAAGGCGGGGAAACGATGCCGGTGCCGGCCCTCAATTCCATAGCCCATCTGCTGGTAGACGGGGCCTGCGCGGCAGCGCTGTACGCCTGCTGCGGCGATGCGGCGGCGCTGGCGCTGCTGTATAACACACTGGCCTTTTCCACCCAGTGTCTCGTGGGTCTGGGGATGGACGCCGCCCGTCCGCGGCCCCGGTTTCTGACCGCGGCGGCCTGCCTCGCCGTGGCGCTGTTCGCCCTGCTGCCGCTGCCGGCGGTGTGGAAGATTGTCGGCATCGGACTGGGCAACAGCCTGTTCCATGTCGGCGGCGGCATGGAGACGCTGGAATACAGCGGCGGGCGCGCCGCGCCGCTGGGCGTGTTCGTGGCCCCCGGAGCCGTGGGTCTCGCGCTGGGCACGCTCTATCCGACCCTGCGGATGCTCTTTGCCGTTTTGCTGATCCTGACCGCTATCGGGATGCTGCTGCTGTCCCGCCGCGCTGTAACGCCTGCCGCGCCATCCGCCGCGCCTGGCGGCGTATCCTGGTGGGTGCCGCTGCTGCTTCTGCTGGCCGTGGCGGTTCGGGCTGTGGGCGGCGCAGCCGCGGCTTTTCCCTGGAAAACCGGCGCGGGACTGACACTGCTGCTGGCGGGATTCGTCTTTTCGGGCAAGATGCTGGGCGGCTTTGTCTGCGACAGACTGGGCGCAAAAACCGCCGCGCTGCTCTCCATCCCGCCGGCCGCGGTACTCACCGCCTTTTGCGCGTCCGTGCCCGCGGCGGCCCTGCTGGGCCAACTGCTGCTGAACCTCACCATGCCGGTGACCCTGTGGCTGCTGTACCGGGCGCTGCCCGACTCTCCGGGCCTCGCCTTCGGCCTCGCGGCCTCGGCGCTGTGGCCGGGGGCGCTGCTGGGCGGCATGATCCGCCTGAGCGGCCCGTGGGTGTGGCTGTGGGTGGTCGTCACTTTCGCGTTCAGCCTGCCGGCCATTCTCATCGTCAATAAGAAATTGTGCGGAAAAGGAGAACTGAAATGAAAAAACTCTGGGAGACCCTGCTGTTTGCCGCGGTGTTCGCCTCGCTGCTGATGACCTTCGCCTTTGCGGATCTTGTCCAGCCCGGCCCGGTGGAAGTGCTGACCTCCTTCGGTCTCCCGCTGCTCATTATCGCCGCGGCGGTGATCGCGCTGGCGCTGATCATTAAGGCTGTGAACAGAAAGCGGGTGCAGAAAAAGGACGAAGACAAAGACAAGCATGACGATCTATGAAGCATGCGGCCTTACCGTTATTGTCGAGACGGCGTTTTTCGCGCTGATCGGCTGCCGGGACAAGGTTTTCCTCACGGCCTGCGCCGCGGTGAACGTGGGCACCAACCTCAGCCTCAACCTGGTGGTATCTTTCTTCGGCCTGTACGGCTCGCCGCTGATCTATGCGCTGGAGGTGGCGGTGGTGGGGATCGAATACGGCGTCTACGCCGCCGTCCGGGGCCGCTCATGGAGGCTGCTGGCGCTGACGGCGGCGGCCAACGCGCTGTCCTTCGGCGTGGGGCTGCTGTTGCAATAGGATTGCCACGGCGCGCAAAAGGGAGTACAATAGCGCCATTGATCGAAGGGAAGCGCATCCATGAAAAGAAAAATATTATCCATACTGCTGGCCGCGGCGCTGACCGCCGCCCTTACCGTGCCGGCCTTCGCCTGGAGCGGGGACGAGATGGCCGCGGCGGACGAGCTCTATTCGCTGGGGCTTTTCAAAGGCACCGGCGAGGGCTACGCGCTGGACCGCGCCGCCACCCGGCAGGAGGCCGCCGTCATGCTGGTGAAGCTGCTGGGCAGGCAGAACGCGGCCCTGACCGGGCACTATAGCCATCCTTTTTCCGATGTGGACGCCTGGGCGGACGATTATGTGGGCTACTGTTATCAGAAAAAGCTGGTGAGCGGCTATGACAAGACCCATTTCGGCGGCGGCGACAGTCTCACCGCCGCCCAATACCTGACCTATATCCTGCGCGTGCTGGGCTACGGCGCGGACAGCGACTTCAACTGGTCGTCGCCCTGGGCGCTGGCGGAGAAGCTGGGGCTCATCGACGCCGCCTTCACCCGCAGCGCCTCCGCGCCCTGCACCCGGGGGATGCTGGCTCAGATCACCGACAGCGCCCTGAAGGCGCGCTTCAAGGGGACCTCCGATACGCTGGGAGAGTATCTTCAAGCGGCGTCCAAAACCTCGGAGACGCCGCTGACCGGCGCGGAGATCGCCCGCAAATGCTCCGGCGCGGTGTTTTACATGACGACCTATGTGGACACGGACTGCAAGACCCAGTACGGCTCCGCCAGCGGCTTTTTCATCAGCGCCGACGGCGTGGCCGTGACCAATTACCACGCCATCCGCGACCATTACGGCGCGAAGGCCACGCTGGTATCCGGCGAGACCTATCCGGTGCTGGGCGTTATCAGCGCCGACCCCGCCCGCGATCTGGCGGTGATCAGGATCGGCAGAACGGCCGAAAGCGGCGGCACCATCGCAAAATTCCCGTATCTGACGCTGGGCCGCAGCGCGCTGGTGGAGGAGGGCGACACCGTGTACGCCATCGGCTCGCCTTTGGCGCAGTCCAACACTATGACCTCCGGCATCGTCAGCAATGCCTGGCGCGTGGTGGATTCCGACCCGCCCTACATCCAGACCTCGGCGGCCACCGCCGTGGGCAGCAGCGGCGGCGCGCTGCTGAACGATCAGGGCCAGGTGGTGGGCGTATGCACCGCCATCCTTTCCAACGGCGACGATATGACCCTGGCCGTCCCCATCGACGCGCTGTCGGCGCTTTCAAAGACCGGCACGGTCTATTCGCTGTATGACTATTCCTACAAGCAGAGCCAGGTGGTGCGGGATACCCTCTGCTCCATCACAGCCGGCAGCGCCGAGATCACCGTGCCTTATCACCAGTCCGGGGCCGTGGTGATCACCACCGACTGCGTCAGCGACTTTTACATGGGCATTGAAAGCGCCGACCCCACCGTGGCCATCGCCCAGTGGGGCACTCAGATCGACAAATACAGCTGTACGCTGCTGATTACGGGCCTCGCCAAAGGTACCACCACCGTCACCGTGAAATTCCTCTCCGGCTATGGCAATCCCGATGCCGCGGCCGTGATCACCGTCCATGTCGTATAAAGGAGGCTGCCATGAAATTACCCCGACTGAAACCCTATCAGATCGCGCTGGAGGCCGTCTGTTTTCTGCTGCTGCTGGCCGGCCTTGTGTTTGTCGTTATCAAATATCCCGGCCTGCCCGCCAAAATTCCCAATCATTTCGACGGTGCCGGCAACGTCACCGACTATTCCGGCAAGGGGTCGCTGTGGCTGCTGGAGGGCATCAACATCGGCATGTACGCGATGATGACGGTGTTCATTTTCATTCCTGCCGTGGTGTACAACCCCAACGTGACCTGGCAGGTCAACCCCGCGTCCAGGGGCGCGCTGGCGTCGGAGACCATCTCGCTGCTGGGTGAGTGCAAGCTGGAGTGCATAGCGCTGTTTGACTATATGCTCATCCTCATTGTCCGCGGCGTCTCCATGGGAATCTGGCCGGTGTGGCTCATTCTGGGCATTATGACCGCCGGCATCATCCTGCGGCTCATCCGCATGAAAAAGGTCAGCGCGATGCCCAAGCAGCCCTGGGGGTGACATGATGGAAAACAAATTGGGCGCAAGAAAATGGGCCACGCTGCTGCTGGTGGGTCTGTTCGGCCAGTTCGCGTGGACCATCGAAAATATGTACTTCAATGTGTACCTCTATAACACCATTTCCACCGACCCGGGCTACATCGCCTCCATGGTGGCCTGGTCGGCCGGCGCGGCCACGGTGACCACGCTGCTGATGGGCGCGCTGTCCGACCGCGTGGGCAGACGGAAGGTCTTTATCTGCTGCGGCTATATCCTGTGGGGCCTGTCCACGGCGGCTTTCGGCTACATCACGGTGGATAACGCCGCAAAGCTCTTTCCCGCGGCCAATGCCGCCGCTGCCGCCGCCACGCTGGTGGTGGTGATGGACTGCGTCATGACCTTTTTCGGCTCCACTGCCAACGACGGCGCCTTCAACGCCTTTGTCACCGATGGAACCAACAACAATAACCGCGCCCGGGTGGAGAGCGTACTGGCCGTTCTGCCGCTGATCTCCATGCTGATTATCTTCGGCGCGTTTGACGGGCTGACCCGGGCGGGGGAGTGGCGGAAGTTCTTCAACATCTTCGGTCTGGCCGTCACCGCCGTGGGCATCGTGTCCATCTTTCTGGTGCGGGACGAGCCCGGTCTGAAACCCCGGCGGGACAGCTATTTCAAAAACCTGCTCTACGGGCTCAGCCCCAAAGTGATGGCCGCCAACCCCGACCTCTATCTGTCCTTCGCGGGCTTCTGCGTGTTCTCCATCGCGGTGCAGGTGTTTTTCCCGTACCTGATTATCTATCTGCAAAACTACCTCAGGATCGAAAATTACGCCGTCGTGCTGGGCATTGTGCTGATCTTCGCTTCCGTGGTCAGCGTGGTGTCCGGCAGGTTCATCGACCGGGTAGGCAAGATGAATTTCGTCCTGCCCGCCATGCTGGTGATGTTCTGCGGCCTCGCGGCCATGTATTTCGTGCGCTCCGCCGTGGGTGTGATCCTTGCGGGCAGCGTGATGATGAGCGGCTATATGCTGATGACGGCCGTACTGGGCGCCAACATCCGGGACTGGACGCCCGTGGACAAGGCCGGGCATTTTCAGGGCATCCGTATGATCTTTGCGGTGCTGCTGCCCATGATTATCGGACCGTGGATCGGGGCCGCTATCATCCGGGGCGGCGAGGGTACGTATGTGGAGCTGGGTCAGATCAAAAGCGTACCCACCCCCGGCATCTATCTGGCGGCCGCCGCCGTGCTGCTGCTGGTGCTGATCCCGGTATTCGCGCTGCGCAGGCGCGCGAAAACGTTGGGGAAAGATTGAAAAAGCTCACCGTTTTTCAACGGTGAGCTTTTTTATTTTCCGACGGATCAGGGAATAAAGACCTTGTCGGGCGTGATGTCGGCCAGGGAGCGTGCGCCGCACATGGTCATGGTGTCGCGCAGCTCGGCGGTGAGCCGGTCCATGTAGACCCTGAAGCCCTCCTCGCCCTCGGCATAGATGAAGGGCACCACGGGCCGGCCGATCAGCACGGCGTCCGCGCCCAGGGCCAGCGCCTTGAACACGTCCACGCCGGATCGGATGCCGCCGTCCACGAAGATTTTGACCTTGCCCCCGACGGCCTTGACGATGCCGGGCAGCACCTCCGCGGTGGCGGGGCAGCAGCCCTGCACGCGCCCGCCGTGGTTGGACACCACGATGGCGGCGGCGCCGGCCTCCACAGCCTTCTCCGCCCCGGCCGGGGTCATGATGCCCTTGATGATAAAGGGCATTTTGGCGTAGGATATGATTTCCTTCATCTCCTCCACGGACTTGCTGCCCGCGTTGGAATTGTACTTTTTCAGGAAGGGAAGTCCCGCGCCGTCCACGTCCATGGCGGCGGCGAAAATGTTGTTCTGGTTGAGCACGTCCAGCTTTTCAAAGATGAATTCCCTGTTCCAGGGCTTGATGGTGGGGATGCCCAGACCGCCCACCTTGACCATGTCCTTCACGGCGCTGACCATCACGTCCGGGTCCATGCCGTCGCCGGTGAGGGCGGCGATGCCGTAGTGGACCGCGGCGGGGACGAGAATGCTGTTGTAGCTCTGGTCGGAGTGCTTGTCGCCGTAGTGCAGCTTCAGTCCCCCCAGCGGAGCGATGAACACGGGATAATCGAATTCCCGGCCAAACAGCTCAAGGGAAGTGTCGATGGGGCCGTTGGGGCACAGGGTGTCCATGTTCACAAAAATTTCCTGCCACTTGGCGTAGTTGCGGGCGGCGGTGTTGGCGGGCCATTTGCTGCCGGGGCCGGGGATGGCGTTGCCGCAGGCCAGGCCGTTGCAGACAGGGCAGGCCTTGCAGATGGGTCCGACGCAGCTTCTGCCCTCGGCGAGAATTTCGTTATAATCCATGGTGACCTCCAAATAATTATTCTGTCTTCATTTTATCGGGAAAGAGAAGATTGTCAAGACATTTACACCCCGGTGCCGTCGAAGGCGGGGATGAATTCGCCGGTGGCGGAATCCGGCTCCTGCCAGAAGCCGTTTGTGATGCCGCAGTCCGCCATATAGTTTTTCAGCGTCTCGTTTTCCCGCCGGGAGACTCGTTTTTGCAGCGCGGGAAAGCGCTCCGTCCCCGGCATGGGCGTGAACTGGCTCATCAGGGAAAACAGCACACCGTTTTCCGGGAAGGCGCGGGCCACCCAGTCGATGACGGCCTTGGTATTGTCGGGAGCACCGGGCAGAATAAGGTGGCGGATGAGCACGCCGCTGTGCAGAATGCCTTCCCCGTCGAAGACGAAGGGCCCCGTCTGGCGGTACATTTCGAGGATGGCATCCGCCGCCCGTTCCGGATAGTCCGGGGCCATGGAATAGGCCCTGGCGAGCCGGGGGTCGGAATACTTGCAGTCCGGCAGATAGACCTGGACCTTGCCCTCCAGCATTTTCAGCGTGGCGACGTTTTCGTAGCCGGAGCTGTTCCACACCACGGGAATCCCCAGCTCCAGCCCGTCCAGCGCCTGACCGACCGCCCGGGCATAGTGGGTGGCCGTGACCAGATTGATGTTATGCACGCCCTGATCCCGCAGCCGCAGCAGGATATCCCGCAGCCGCTCCACCGTGACGGGCTCGCCGCCGCCGCCGCGGCTGATCTCGCGATTCTGGCAGAACACGCAGCGCAGATTGCAGCCGGTGAAGAACACCGCGCCGGAGCCGCGCGTGCCGCTGATGCAGGGCTCCTCGCCGAAATGGGGCGCGGCCCTGGCCACCCGGGGCAGGGCGGGAGAGGCGCAAAATCCCGCGGGAAGCGTGTCGCCCCGGCGCGCGCCGCAGCGGCGGGGACAGTCGATGCAGACGTATTCCATTTGTCAAAAACCCTTCTGTGCAAAATGCTTATATTCTCTGAAAAAACTCCGCCCATTATAAGACGGAATTGTGAAATATGCAAGAATTCACAATAAGACGCAAAATGTACATGTTTTTCTGTAAAAAAGGTCTATAATACGAACCGAAAGCAGGAAAAAATCCCATAAATATAATAATTTTCCGCTGTTGGAGAAGTGCTGTATGCTGGATATCGTCCTGGTAGAACCCGAAATTCCCAATAACACCGGCGCCATCGCCCGCACCTGCGCCGCCACCGGGGCCAGACTGCATCTGGTCAAGCCGCTGGGCTTTGACATTTCGGACAAGGCCGTGAAGCGCGCGGGGCTGGATTACTGGTGGCTGGTGGACATTTCCGTGTACGAGAGCATCGACGCGTATTTTGATAAAAACGGCGACGCCGATCTCTGGCTGACCACCACCAAAGCGCCCCGCAGCTATGAGGAAGCCGACCTCTCCACGCCCCACGTGACCTTGATGTTCGGCAAGGAGACCGCCGGTCTGCCCCAGTGGCTGCGGGAAAAATACCGCGACCGCTGCATCCGCATTCCCATGATCGCCGAGGCGCGCAGTCTGAACCTTTCCAACGCCATGGCCGTTGTCGCCTACGAGACGCTGCGCCAGCAGGGCTTCCCGGGCCTGAAGGAAACCGGGAGCATGAAACCGGAAACTTAAAATCATTATATAGGAGGACTTGGCATGAACTACAACAAGAAAACGGTCCGCGACGCTGACCTGCAGGGGAAAAAGGTGCTGCTCCGCTGCGATTTCAACGTCCCACAGGACAAGGAGACCGGCGAGATCACCAGTGACAAACGCATCGTTGCCGCCATCCCCACCATCCGGTACCTGCTGGAGCACGGTGCCGCCGTCATCGCCTGCTCCCATCTGGGCAAGCCCAAGGGGGAGTGGAAGCCCGGCCTGTCCCTGGCCCCCGTGGCCAAGCGCCTGAGCGAGCTTCTGGGCATGGAAGTGATCTTTGCCGCGGACATCATCGGCCCCGACGCCAAGGCCAAAGCCGCCGCGCTGAAGCCGGGGCAGCTGCTGCTGCTTGAAAACCTCCGCTTCGACATCCGCGAGGAGAAAAACGGCGCGGACTTTGCCAGGGAGCTGGCCGGCATGGCGGATCTGTTCGTATCCGACGCCTTCGGCACCGTCCACCGCGCCCACGCCTCCACAGCGGGCGTGGCCGCTTATCTGCCGGCATACGCCGGATTGCTGGTGGAAAAGGAGCTGTCCGTCATGGGCAAGGCGCTGGACGATCCTAAGCGCCCCTTCGTGGCCGTGCTGGGCGGCGCCAAGGTCTCCGACAAGATCAACGTCATCAACAACCTGCTGGAAAAAGCCGACACCGTCGTTATCGGCGGCGGCATGGCCTATACCTTTATCAAGGCTCAGGGCTGCGCCATCGGTACCAGCCTGCTGGAAGAGGACAAGCTGGACTATGCCCGGGAAATGATTGCCAAGGCGGCGGAGAAAAACGTGAAGCTGCTGCTGCCCGTTGACACCGCCGTCGGCGACGAGTTCAAGGCCGACTGCCGGAAGAAGATCGTGGACATCAGGGCCATGCCGGAAGGCTGGATGGGCATGGACATCGGCCCCGAGACCGTGAAGCTGTTTTCCGGCGCCGTGAAGGGCGCGGGCACCGTGGTATGGAACGGCCCCATGGGCGTGTTTGAATTCCCTGCCTTCGCCGTGGGCACCGAGGCCATGGCCAGAGCGCTGGCCGACTCCGGCGCCGTCACCATCGTGGGCGGCGGCGATTCCGCGGCCGCCGTGGAAAAGCTGGGCTACGCCGACAAGATGACCCATATCTCCACCGGCGGCGGCGCCAGTCTGGAATTCCTTGAGGGCAAGGAACTGCCGGGCGTGGCGTGCCTGCTGGATAAGTAATCCCGGCCCGGGCAGTTCCGCGACCGAGCGAAGGCGACGGGAGCCGCGCCTGTGGCGCGTGTTTTAATCGAAGCCGCTGCGGCGGCTGCCGGGCGTGGCGTGCTTTGCTGGACAAGGAAATAAAATAATATAATCAGGTGAAAGAATGAACAGAAAATACAGAAAAACCATCATCGCGGGCAACTGGAAAATGAACAATGTCGCCAGCGACGTGAAGCCGTTTCTTGACGAGCTCAAGACGGCCATGCCCAAGACCCGGGGGTGCGACACGGTGCTGTGCGTACCAGCCCCGCTGATCCCCGCCATGCTTAAGGTCGTTCGGGACGCCCGCATCGCCGTGGGCGGACAGGACGTGTCCAGGTTCGAGAAGGGCGCCTACACCGGCGAGATCTCCGCGGATATGCTGGCCGACCTTGGCGCGAAATACTGCATCGTCGGCCATTCGGAGCGCCGCCAGTACCATCACGAGGACGATATGCTCATCAACGCCAAGGTCAGTGCCCTGCTGGCCAAGGGCGTCAGCCCCATCCTGTGCGTGGGCGAGAGCCTTGAGCAGCGGGAGATGGAGCTGACCATGGAGCATATCGCCTACCAGGTCAAGGCCGGACTTTTCGGCGTGGACGCCGCGCTGCTGCGCAAGTGCGTTATCGCCTACGAGCCCATCTGGGCCATCGGCACCGGAAAGACCGCCACCGCGGAGGAGGCGCAGGAGGTCTGCGAGGGCATCCGCGCTCAGATCCGCAGGCTGTACGGCGCCCGCCCCGCCCGGGCCATCAGCATCCTCTACGGCGGCAGCATGAACGCCAAGAACGCGGCCGAGCTGCTGGCCATGCCGGATATCGACGGCGGCCTTATCGGCGGCGCGTCCCTGAAGCCTCTGGATTTCGCGGCCATCGTCGCCGCGGCGGCGGAGTGAGCCATGGGGAAAAAATCCGTACTTCTCATACTGGACGGCTACGGTCTGGCTCCCGCGGGGCCGGGCAACGCCGTGACGCTGGCCGACACCCCCAATCTTGACGGGCTGTTCGCCCGGTATCCCACCACCCGGCTGTCCGCCTCCGGGCTGGATGTGGGCCTGCCGGAAGGGCAGATGGGCAATTCCGAGGTTGGCCACACCAATATCGGCGCGGGCCGCGTGGTATTTCAGGACCTGCCCCGCATCACCAGGGACATCCAGGACGGCGGCTTTTTTGAAAATCCCGCCTATGTCAAAGCCATGGCCGACGCAAAGGAGTCCGGCCATGCCCTGCACGTGCTGGGTCTGCTGTCCGACGGCGGCGTCCACAGCCACATCCGCCACATCTTCGCCCTGCTGGACATGGCCAAGGCCAGGGGGCTTGAGCGCGTCTATGTCCACTGCTTTCTGGACGGACGCGATGTGCCGCCCTCCAGCGGCGCGGGCTATGTGAAGCAGCTGGCCGACAAATGCGCCGCTCTCGGCAACGCGCGGATCGCCACTCTCCAGGGCCGGTTTTACGGCATGGACCGCGACAAACGCTGGGACCGGGTGCAGGCGGGCTACAATGCCATCGTCTGCGGCGAGGGTGTGCTTGACCCCGATCCCGTCCACGCCGTGGAGGCCAGCTACAAAGACGGCGTGACGGACGAATTTGTCAAGCCCGTGGTGGTGACGCCGGAGGGCGTAATCAGCACCGGCGACAGCGTGGTGTTCATGAACTTCCGCCCGGACCGGGCCAGAGAGATGACCTGGGCGCTGAATCTGCCCGACTTTGACGGCTTCGCCCGGGAAAAGACGGTTGTTCCGCTGTCCTATGTCTGCACCGCGCAGTACGACGAAAACCTGACCCTGCCCATCGCCTATCCGCCGGAGCGCATCGAAAACACGCTGGGCGATTATCTCAGCGCCAACGGCTACCGCCAGTTCCGCGTGGCGGAGACCGAGAAATATGCCCATGTCACCTTCTTCTTCAACGGCGGCGTGGAAAAGGAGGTCCCCGGCGAGGAGCGCTGTCTGGTGCCGTCGCCCAAGGAATTCCCCACCTACGACCTCATCCCCAAAATGAGCGCCGATAAGGTCTGCGACAAGTGCGTGGAGGCTATCGCCTCGGACAAGTACGGCCTCATCGTGTGCAACTTCGCCAACTGCGACATGGTGGGCCACACCGGCGTCCTGCCCGCCGCCGTCGCGGCGGTGGAGACCGTGGACAAGTGCGTGGGCCGCGTCCTCGCCGAGACGGCGAAGCACCCGGACACCGTGCTGTTCGTCACCGCCGACCACGGGAACGCCGAGCGCATGACAAACGCGGACGGCAGCCCCAACACCGCGCACACCACCAACCCCGTGCCCTTCACCGTGCGCATGGACGGCGTCCGCCTTTCGGGCGGCGGCCGTCTTGCCGATATCGCCCTCACCATTCTGGACGTCATGGGCCTTGAAAAGCCCGCCCAGATGACGGGCCGCAGTCTCATCCAACATTGATTTTATAAGGAGAGTTGCTATGAAACAGTATTTTGAGATCGTTGACGTTATGGGCCGCGAAATTCTCGACTCCCGCGGGAACCCCACAGTCGAGGTCGAGGTCACCCTCGACGACGGCACCGTGGGCCGCGCGGCGGTGCCCTCCGGCGCTTCCACCGGCATGTACGAGGCCTGCGAACTTCGCGACGGCGACAAGTCCCGCTACGGCGGCAAGGGCGTGACCAAGGCCGTGGAGAATGTCAACGGCGAGATCGCCGAGGCCATGGTGGGCCTGAACGTACTGGATCAGACCTCCATCGACAAGATGCTCATCGAGATCGACGGCACCCCCAACAAGACCCGCCTCGGCGCCAACGCCATGCTGGGCGTGTCCCTGGCCTGCGCCAGAGCCGCGGCGGAAGCCACCGGCAACAGCCTTTACAACTATATCGGCGGCGTCAACGCCAAGACCCTGCCCGTGCCCATGATGAACGTCCTCAACGGCGGCGCGCACGCCTCCGGCTCCAATGTGGATATTCAGGAATTCATGGTTTTGCCCGTGGGCGCCCCCTCCTGGAAGGAAGCGCTGCGGATGTGCGCCGAGGTGTTCCATGCCCTGAAGACTACCCTGAAAAACATGGGCTGCCCCGCCAACGGCGTGGGAGACGAGGGCGGCTACGCGCCCAACCTTGAGAGCGACGAGGATGCCCTGAAGGCCCTGGTACAGGCCATTTCCGACGCCGGCTACAAGCCCGGCGAGGACTTCATGATCGCCGTCGACGGCGCCGTGTCCGACTGGTACAACGAGGACGACCAGTGTTACCATCTGCCCAAGCGCGGCACGGTAATGACAAAGCAGCAGATGGTGGATATGTGGAAGGGCTTCTGCGACAAGTACCCCATCATCTCCGTGGAGGACGGCATGGGTGAAAGCGACTGGGAGGGCTGGCAGCTTCTCACCAAGACCCTGGGCAGCCGCGTGCAGATCGTGGGCGACGACCTCTATGTCACCAATACCGAGCGCATCAAGAAGGGCATCGAGCTGAAAGCCACCAACTCCGTGCTCATCAAGCTCAACCAGATCGGCACCCTCACCGAGACGCTGGACGCCATCCAGATGGCGAATCGCGCCGGCTGGACAACAATCGTCTCCCACCGCTCCGGCGAGACCGAGGACACCACTATAGCCGACCTTGTGGTGGGCATGAACGCGGGACAGATCAAGACCGGCGCGCCCTCCCGCACCGAACGCGTGGCCAAGTACAACCAGCTGCTCCGCATCGAGGACGAGCTGTTCGACGCCGCGCAGTACGCCGGCCGCGACGCGTTCTTCTGCATCAGATGACCTGCTTTCTTTAAAAAGAAAGCAGGCAAAGAAACTTTTGCGGCGCTTCGAGTCCTTCTAAAGAAAGTTTTCCGTGTCTGTATGAAATTTTGCCTCCGTGGCAACAATAGGGTCAGAAACCTATTCTTGTCACGGAGGTATTTTTATGGACAGCAAGGGTTCCGGCAAAAAGCTGGACAAATTTCTCGCCGGGAAGGGCTTCTACATAGTCCTTCTCCTGTGCGCGGCGGTCATCGGGGTTTCCGGATGGAGCCTGATCGCGGGAGGGGCTACGGAAGGGGCCGGCGATACGAATACCACGATGGAGGACAGCGGCGTTGTGGCCGGGGACTACGGCGAAGACGACTATGAACCGGTGGAGCCCGCGATCAGCGAGGCGACGCCTGCCCCGGCGGAGCCGGAGAACCCGCCGGACACCGCAGAGACGGGTACCTGGACCCAGGGCGACGTGTGGACCGCCTCCGCTTCTCCCTATGTGGCGCCCCTGGAGGGCGAGCTTATCCGCGCCTACAGCATGGATAAGCTGGCCTATGACGAGACTATGGCCGATTGGCGCACCCACGACGGCATCGACATCGCCGCCGCGGACGGCACCGCGGTGAAGGCCGTCCACGCGGGTAAGGTGGAGAGCGTGGGGGAGGACGACCTCTACGGCGTCGTGGTGGTGATCGACCAGGGCAACGGGGTCAAGACCACCTATGCCGACCTGCGCAGCACGCCTGCCGTAAAGACGGGCGATACCGTAGCTGCCGGAGACGTGATCGGCTATCTGGGCAACACCGCCATCTGTGAAACAGCGGAGGGCCCGCACCTGCATCTATCCATGACGCAGGATGGAAAAAGCATTGATCCGGCTACGGTGATACCGGGGTAAAATTCTCGAAAAAAGCTATCAAAATATGTTGACAAGCAGGGGTATTGTTTGGTACAATACCCCTGCTTGTTTGAGAAATGGCGGCATAGCTCAGCTGGCTAGAGCATGCGGTTCATACCCGCAGTGTCCCCGGTTCAAATCCAGGTGCCGCTACCAATTATTCGCCGGATGTCAAACGGCATCCGGCGAATTTTTCAGCCCATTTGTCAAGCAAGACGGTAATGCTTGGAGCGGAAGTAAGCGAAGCGCCGCAGAAGTTTCTTTGCCTACTTTCTTTTCAAAGAAAGTATGGCCCGGTGGTCAAGTGGCTAAGACACCGCCCTTTCACGGCGGTAACACGAGTTCGAGCCTCGTCCGGGTCACCAAAAAGGGACGATTCCGAAGGGAATCGTCCCTTTCATTAATGGCAAAATGGCGCAGTACTTCGCAAAGTAACGGAGACCAAAGACGGCAGAGAAGAAATTTCCGTAACCGCGAATTTTCTTCTTGAAATGAGAAAACCCCTATGTTATAATACACAAGCCATGGAGAATTAGCTCAGCTGGTTAGAGCGTCCGCCTCACACGCGGGAGGTCGAAGGTTCGAGCCCTTTATTCTCCACCAGATAAAAAGGACACATTGAAAGATGTGTCCTTTTTTTAAAATCCTGCGTTTCTGACGGTTTCATACTTCGGTGATCCGAATTGCATGGGCGGAAGCGGATCTCCGGGGGTTTGCGGATGTTCAGTAGAAAAAAATATCGGAATTTAGCAAAAATGACCTCTTTTACCTTTCCTGTTGACAAGGGGAAAGAGATTATTGTATGATTTAACCAATAAAGGGTTCCTCCATGGAACTTTTTATAATTAAATTTGGAGGAATGAATGATGAAGAAACTGTTAGCTCTCTTGCTTGCACTGACAATGATCTTCGCATTGGCGGCCTGCGGCACCGGCGGCACCGCCGCAGCGCCCACCGCAGCGCCCGCTCAAGACATTACCCTGGATATCATTATCTCCCAGTATTCCGACAACACCCAGGCCTGGTGGGCCAAGGACGGCGCGTACGTCAAGGCTTTTGAAGCCGCCAACCCCGGCATCAAGCTGAATGTCGAAGTCGTCTCCTGGAACGACCTGTACACCGTGGTGAACACCCGCATCCAAACCAAGCAGACCCCCGACATCCTGAACATCGACACCTTCGCCGACTATGTGTCCGACGATCTGCTTGAGCCCACCGACGACTATGTTTCCGCCGACCTCAAGGCCAAGATCATTCCCAGCTTCTGGAACGCCAGCGAGATCGACGGCACCGTTTGGGCGCTGCCCATCCTGGCATCTGTCCGCGCCATGTTCTACAACAAGGACATCCTGGCCAAGGCCGGCGTTGAAGTCCCCACCACTTGGGACGAGCTGACCGCCGCCTGCAAGGCCATCAAGGCAAAGTGCCCCGGCGTCGTGCCCTGGGGGCTGGATATCTCCACCGATGAAGGCCAGGCTGCTTTCGCTTACTATACCTGGAACAACGGCGGCGGCTTTGTTGACGCCGACGGCAAATGGGCCCTGAACTCCAAGGCCAACGTCGACTCCCTCAACTACATGAAGAGCCTGATCGACGGCGGCTACTGCAATGCAGCCCCCTATACCGACACCCGCTACCCTCTGCAGGACGCCTTTAATGCCGGCTCTCAGGCCTTTATGATCGGCGCCTGCAACATGATGAAGGCCGACAGCACCGTCAACTACGGCGTGGCGAGCATCCCCACCAACGGCGGCAACACCCCTGTCGCGCTGGGCGTGTGCGACCGTCTGCTGGTCTTCAAGGACAGCACCGCCAAGGATCAGGATGCCCGCAATGCGGCCATCAGCAAGTTCTTTGATTACTTCTACAATGTGGATAACTACTCCAAATACATGGTGTACGAAGGCTTCCTGCCTGTCACTACCGACGCTTCCACCCAGCTGGCCACCAAGGCCGACCAGTACACCGTGGGCGGCACCGGCGCCGCCGGCAACAACGAGTACTTTTCCACCTTCTGCAATCTGCTGAATTCCTGCAAGTTCTATCCCGCCGCGAAGACGGAATGGATCGATGTAAAGCAGGGCGTCATCGACGCCGAGCAGCGCGTGTGCCAGGGTGAGAATGCCCAGACCGTTCTGGACGCTCTCCAGGCGAAGATCGCCGGCTAAACCCGGGCAGAAAAAATATTTCAGCATCTTTCAGCGCACATAGGGGCCGGGCTCCAGCCCGGCCCCTCAGCTTGTCAAAGAACTCCCCACAAAGGAAAAATCGAGTAATTCGCGGGGGGAGTGTGAGGGGCATTTGGGCAATACGGTGCCCAAATGGGGAGCGGCAGTGAATGGAGCGCCGGGGGCGCTCCAGAGCCGCGACCCGGGCCTGCCCGAAGGCAGGCGAAGCCCCGCCTCAATTCAGATAAATAGCCGCTGAAGCCTTGCGCAGCAAGGGTTCGGGGAGCGGAGCGACATTTTTTACGAAGACACGGTTTCGCAAAAAATTCGGCGTTTTGAGACTGTCAAAAATGCTTTTTTGACAGTCTCAGGGGCCGGGCTCCAGCCCGGCCCCTTCTCTTTCCCGAATCCGTCGCCGCTTCGGCGGGTTGGGGAAAGAGAAACGCGGTATTTCCCGGCCGGCAGGCGAGAGGAGTGATTCGATGAATAGACGTTCTTCCCTAAAGAAAGCGGAGCCTTACGTGTGGATGCTGCCCAGTATGGCACTGATGTGCGTGATGATCGTGATTCCGATTGTGACCGTCTTCAGGCTTTCCATGTCGAAAATCAGCAAGGCGGGCGTTGACAAGGGCTTCAACGGTTTCGACAACTTCAAGTCCATCCTGTCCAGCCCGACTTTCCTGCATATTCTGCTGAATACGCTGATCTGGACCGTGGCGGTGGTGGGCCTCTCCACGCTGCTGGGCTTTATCCTGGCCATGGTTTTGAATCAGGACTTCAAGGGCCGCAAGTTTGTCCGGGCCGTGGTGGTCTTTCCCTGGGCCACATCGCTGATCATTCAGGCGCTGGTCTGGAAGTATATGCTCAACGCTGACTATGGCGCGCTGAACGTCCTGCTGGAAAAGCTGGGTATCATCAGCAGTTATGTCAACTGGTTCTCCACCTGGCAGTCGACCTTCGCTTGGGAGTGCGGGGTCGGCATTTTCGTCACGGTGCCTTTTGTCACGTTCTGCATCCTGTCCGGCCTGCAGAACATTGATGCGAGTTACTATGAGGCGGCGGAGATCGACGGCGCCGGCTTCTGGAAAAAGCTCACGAAGGTGACGCTGCCGCTGGTGCGGCCGAGCCTTACGGTTGCCACCGTGCTGAACATCATCTATGTTTTCAATTCCTTCCCCATTATCTGGACCATCTCCAAGGGCGCGCCCGCGGACAAGACGCATACGCTGGTCACCTATCTGTACCAGCTGGCTTTCTTCAACGGCAAGTCCGGTGAGGCGGCGGCGGTATCCGTCATCGGCTTTCTGATCCTGTGCGTTTTCGCCGGGATCTACATGGTCATGACCCTGAGAGCGGAGGGCAATCAAGCATGAAGAAAAGAAAACCTATCGCGACGGTCGGCCTGTACCTCTTTGTATTCGTTGTCTGCATCGTGACGCTGTATCCCTACTTCGTCACTTTCGTGACCGCGTCCAAGAGCACTACCGAAATGTATGCCGCGGATATGACGGTTTTCCCCAAGGTTTGGCAGTGGTCGAACTTTGTTGATATCTGGAGCAAGGCGCCGGTCCTGAAATATCTGGTCAACTCCATCATTGTCGCCGCCGGGTCCACCGGCCTGGCCATCCTCTGCGGCGTGCCCGCGGCCTATGCCATGGCCCGGATGCAGTTCAAGGGCAAGTCCTTCTTCCTGGGTGCGGTCATCATGAGCCAGATGTTTGCCCCCGTGGTGCTGCTGGTGGGCATTTACAAGCTGATGGTGGGGATGCACCTGACCAATAACCTCATGGGGCTGATCCTGCTGGACGCGGCCTTCAATCAGGCCTTTGCCATCTGGCTGCTGCGCGGAACGTTCCTTTCCATCTCCCCGGATATGGAGCAGGCCGCCAAGATCGACGGCTGCGGCACTGTCCGCGCGCTGACGCGGATTCTGCTGCCGGTGGCGGCCCCCGGCATTGTCACCACGCTGATCTTTGTCTTCATCAACGCCTGGAACGAATACACCATCGCGCTGACGCTGATTTCCACCGATGTGCTCAAACCCATCACCGTCGGCATCAACACCTTCTACGGATACAATTTCATCCAGTGGCAGTATCTGTTTGCGGCGTCGCTGTTTGCCACCATTCCGGTGGTGATCCTGTTCCTCTGCATCGAAAAGCACTTGGTTGCCGGTTTGACCTCCGGCGGCGTCAAGGGCTGATGCAGCGCCAAAAGGGCATATTCCGAAAAACGATTCCGGAATATGCCCTTTTTCAGCGGTCGGCGCGGCCGGGCCGCACCGTACCGAACAGGATCGCCGTGCCAACGGCCGCGAACCCTACGCCCACCGCCAGCAGCAGGCGGATACCGCCGGCGCCCAGCAGCTGGCCGCCGGTGAAATTGCCGAAGCTGCAGCCCAGCGCGTAGGCCGCGGTGAACAGCGCCTGCCCCTTGACCATGTCCTGGGTGTCGATGCGCTCCTGGGCGTAGACGACGCCCGCCGGGATCAGAAAACCATAGGACGTGGATTGCAGCAGCTCCGCCGCGTACACGGCCCAGATGCTGCCGGACAGCAGCAGAAAGACGGCTTTGGCCAGAAAGGTCAGCGCCGCGATGCAAAGCATCCGCCCGGTGCCCAGACGGCGGTGGATCTGTGTAAAGAACAGGAAGACCGGCACCTCCACCACCGTGGCGATGGCCAGCGCCACGCCCACATGGCGGCTGTCGCCGCCCAGGCTTTCCATCAGCGTGATGAAATAATTTTCCGTCATGGCGTGAAACGCCGCCAGGAACAATACGCCCGCCAGAGACAGGCAATACCGGCGGTAGCGGCTGAAAAATTCCGGCAGGGAACAGGCCTTTGCCCGCAGCGCGCGCTGGGTGTCGGAGAGGGCCGCCGCGCCCGCGCCGGCTCTGGGGTAGAAAAAGGTCACCGCCACACAGCAGCCCAGCAGCGCCAGCGCGATCACCACCATGGATTCCGCGCCGAAGCGCTTCATGGCGGCCCCCATGCCGATGGACGACACCGCGAACGCCAGCGACCCCAGACCCCGGCCCACGCCGAAATCCAGCCGGTCGCCCCGGGCCACGTAATAGACGCTCAGCGCGTTGAGCAGCGGCTGGGTGGCGTCCAGCAGCAGCCCCGCCGTGAGAAAGAGCGCCGCGAACAAAAAGCTGGGCAGCGGAAACAGATGCAGCGCCAGCAGCGCCGCCGCGGAGAGCAGGGTGAACCCCGCGATGAGCTGCGGCAGGGAAAGCCGGGCGCTGCGGTCTGCCAGGGAGGCCGCCAGCGGCTGCAGCAGGCAGGAAAGCAGGTTGGCCAGCGCCAGGATGACGCCGACCTGCGCCGTGTCGAAGCCGCGCTGGAGCAGATAGGCCGCCGCGAAGCTGAACAGCCCGCAGTAAGCCATCCAATAGAAAGCCTGGTGCAGCGCGTACCGCGCGGTGAGAGAGCGTGAGGCGTCAGTCGTCATGGTTCATCCTTTGCGTTATTTTGCCGGTAACGGCTGGGCGTAGTGCCCTGAATGGATTTAAAGACCTTGGTAAAATAGTTGTAATCGGAGATGCCCACCCGTTCCGCCACGGCGGAAACGGACAGATCCGTCGTAACGAGCAGGACCCTGGCCACGGAGATACGCTTTTCCGCCAGCATCCGCATCACGGTACTGCCGTTTTCCGCCGCGATGGAACACAGCTTCGTTTTGCTGACGTTCAGTTTGACGGCGATCTGATCCAGCGTCAGATGCATATGATAGTTCCTGTCGATGAATGCCCGCAGACGCTGCAGCTCCGACACGTGGGACAGCTGCACCAGACCGTCGATCTGGATATAAGGGATGCAGGCGGAGAGAATACGGGCATAGGCCTCGATGTCCGCCATATCCAGCATGGGCAGGCGCAGAAACGGCCCTTCCAGCGCCTCGGCATCCTCTGCCCAGCCCAGCGTCTCCAGCGTGGCGCGCCATTGGGCCTCGATCGGCTGGGAGGTATCCAGCAGCTGGCCGAAGCAGAGGTAGGCGATGACCTCGCCGCCCTGCCCGATGGGCAGCAGTATGTCGCACAGCCCGGCGTGACAGCGGTAGATTTGATACGGCGTGCGCGCGCCGACATTGCGCGCCGCCATTTCATCGCACGCGTTGCAGCGGGCCAGCCCCGCGGGCGTACTCTGCACGCAGGCGCAAAAATCCGTCATCTCGCCGGAAGCGTAGATCACCCGGTAGGACGTATCCACCAGGGAAAAGCGGATGCCGGATAGCTGCTGAAAACTGTTGAGCAGCGGGTTCAGCTTTTCGAAGTCAAAGACAGCACCCATAGAATCAACCTCGAATTGAAATATTTTTCTAATATATGAACTGATGTTACTATTATTTTTCGGCAAAGTCAATAGAATGATAGATAGAAAATGCCAGCGTTGAGGAGAGAATTTTTGGATGGACGGACAATATGGCCCGGCGCTGCCGGTCTATACCGTGGCGGTGTGCCGGGGCGCCCCGGACTGGGCGCGCATCAAGCGGGCGCGCCTGCCGTATTCCCTGTGGCGCGGCACTGCCCCGGAAACCGATTTCGCCATGGCCTATGATCCGGCGGCGGGCTTTTATGTGCGGATGTGCTGCCGGGAAAAGGACCCGAGGATCGTGACGCCGGCGGACGACGGCCCCGTGTGGGAGGATAGCTGCATGGAGGCCTTCCTCAATTTCGACCCCGGCCGGGGCGACGCTTATCTCAATCTGGAGACCAACGCCGCCGGCGCGCTGCTGTGCGAATTTGGCGCTGAAAAGGCGGAACGGACGAAGCTGGCCGCATTGGGCGTCCCGCGTCCCACGATCAGAGCTCTGCGGGAAGCCGACGGGTGGCGGGCGGATTTTTTTGTTCCGCTGGCCACGGTCCGGGCCCTGTACGGGCGGGATTCCTTTGCCGCCGGGGACACGCTCCGCGGGAATTTCTACAAGTGCGGCGACAAGACCGCGCAGCCGCATTACGGCGCCTGGGCGCCGATCGCGCACGATACGCCGCTGTTTCATCTGCCGCCGTTTTTCGGCGTTCTGGTGATCGGCGCGGAAAACGGCGCGCAATAACAGGAAAGTGAGTTAACAAGTATGGAACAGGCATCTCTGCATTTCCGGACGGAAGGGACGCCGGTCAGCTGTGAACGATATGGCTGCGGGCATATTAACGAGACGTACCTGGTGGTTACGGACGCGCGCAGGCGCTATATTCTGCAAAAGATCAGCCGGCGGGCTTTCCCGGATGTGGACGGCCTGATGGAAAACATCGCGGCGGTGACCCGCTTTCTCGCCGCGCGGACGGACGATCCACGGGGCGCCATGCGCCTGACGCCGCCGCGGGACGGCGGCAACTACTGGCGGGACGGGGCCGGAGAGTGCTGGCGGATGTACGATTTCGTGGAGAACAGCATCTGCCTCCAGTCACCGGAGACCGACCGGGACTTTTATGAAAGCGCCATCGCCTTCGGCGGTTTTCAGCAGAAGATGGAGGATTTTGACGCCGCCACCCTGCACGAGACCATTCCCAACTTCCACAACACCCCGGATCGCTACCGCCAGTTCAAGGAAACGCTCCTGGCCGATCCCCTGGGCCGCTGCGGGGAGGTGGGACCGGAGATCGAGTTCGTTCTCGCCCGGGAGGCGGAGGCCGGGACGCTGCGGCGGATGCTGGAGCGGGGAGAGCTGCCGCTGCGGGTAACCCACAACGACACCAAGCTCAACAACGTCATGCTGGACGCCGTGACCCGCAAGGCGCTGTGCGTCATTGATCTGGACACGGTGATGCCAGGCCTGTCCCTGTACGACTTCGGCGATTCCATCCGCTTCGGCGCGGCCACCGCGCCGGAGGACGAACGGGATCTGGACAGAATGACGATGAGCCTGCATCTGTTCCGGGTCTACACCCGCGGCTTCCTGACGGCCTGCCCGGGGCTGACCGCGGCGGAGAAGGCCATGCTGCCCATGGGGGCCAGGCTGATGACGCTGGAATGCGGCGTCCGCTTTTTCAAGGACCATCTGGACGGCGACCGCTATTTCGCCATCCACCGTCCGGGACAGAACCTCGACCGCGCCCGCACCCAGTTCAAGCTGGTGGCGGATATGGAACAAAAATGGGACGAGATGCAGCGCATCGTCGCTGAGGAGGGGCAACAATGACAATTCTGGTTACCGGCGGCGCCGGGTATATCGGCAGCCACACCTGTGTGGAGCTGCTGAACAGGGGCTACGACGTGGTGATTATCGACAATCTGGTGAACAGCAGCGAGAAGGCCGTGGCGCGCGTGGCCGAGATCACGGGGAAGAAGCCCGCTTTCTACAAGGCCGACGTCCGCGACCGCGCGGCGCTGGACCGCATCTTTGAGACGCACGATATCGGCTGCGCCATCCATTTTGCCGGCCTGAAGGCCGTGGGCGAGAGCGTGCGGATGCCGCTGGAGTATTACGACAACAACCTGCTTTCCACGGTCCGCCTGTGCGAAGCCATGCGGGATCACGGCGTGAAGAACATCATCTTTTCTTCCTCCGCCACGGTCTATTCCGGCGACAACGCCATGCCGCTGGGGGAGAGCGCCGTCACCGGCGCCTGCACCAATCCCTACGGCTGGACCAAATATATGTCCGAGCGCATCATGCGGGATATGGCCTTCGCGGACGGGGACTGGTCGGTGGTGCTGCTGCGTTACTTCAACCCCGTGGGCGCCCACGCTTCCGGCCTCATCGGCGAGGACCCCAGGGGCATTCCCAACAATCTCATGCCCTATATCTCCCAGGTAGCCGTGGGGCGGCTGCCCTGCCTGAACGTCTACGGCAGCGACTATCCCACGCCCGACGGCACGGGCGTGCGGGACTATATCCACGTCGTGGATCTGGCCCGGGGGCATGTGGCCGCCATCGATTATATGCGAAGCCACAAGGGCGAGAGCGTGTTCAATCTGGGTACCGGCACGGGCTACAGCGTGCTGGACATGATCAGAGCCTTCGAGACCGCCAACGGCGTCCGGGTGCCCTATAAAATCGCCCCCCGGCGCGCGGGCGACCTGCCGGTGTGCTACGCCGACCCCGCCAGGAGCGCCGAGGAGCTCCACTGGCATGCGGAACACTCGTTGGAGGATATGTGCCGCGACAGCTGGAACTGGCAGAAGAAAAACCCTTACGGTTACGGAGAATAAGTATTTCCGGCAGCATAAGGAGAGCGCATGATGGAATATCTCGGCATTGAGTTTCAGGTGAAGAATCTTCCCGCGCTGGACGCGGATTACATCCCCTTCGGCCCGTGGATGGAGGCGTATCTCGCAGAGGCTTCCCGGCCGCTGGACATCGCGCTGGAGCGGGAGAACGGCAAGGTTTCCGTCCACCATACCTTCCTGCGGGGCGGGGACTTCGCCCAGGCGAATTTCCGTTTTGCGGAGCGGTACGTCAAGTTCCTGCTGTGGAGCGTGGGCGGCTGGCGGATCTGCCTCCGGGGCGACCGGGAGATCGCCCGGCGGCTGGCGGCGGACTATACGCGCGGCGGCGCGCGAGCCTTCGACGTGCAGTTCATGGAGGACGTGTACGAGCACACCTTTGAAGTGGCGGACTGCACCGACGGCGGTTTCCCGGAGGCCAACGAGCGGTCCGTGCCCGTGGGCGGCCACATGGAGGGCTGCCGGATCGGCTTCGACGCTGGCGGCTCCGATCGGAAGGTCTCTGCCGTGATCGACGGCGAGACCGTCTATTCCGAGGAGGTCGTTTGGCATCCCAAGACCTCCGAGGACCCCCAATATCAGTACGACGGCATCGTGGCGGCGTTCAGGACCGCGGCGTCCAAAATGCCCCGGGTGGACGCCATCGGCGTGTCCTCCGCCGGGGTGTTCATCGGCAACAGCCCCATGGTGTCCAGCATCTTTTTAAAGGTTCCCCGGGAAAAGCGCGGCTTTGTCAAAAGCGTGTACGACCGGGCGGCGAAGGAGATCGGCGATGTGCCCATCGTGGTGGCCAACGACGGCGACGTGACGGCTCTGGCCGGGTCGATGAGCCTGGGCAGCGGCGCGGTGATGGGGATGGCCATGGGCACCAGCGAGGCCGTGGGCTATGTGGACGGGAGCGGCAATATCCTGGGCTGGCTCAACGAGCTGGCCTTTGCCCCGGTGGATCTGAACGGGCACGCCCTGCGGGACGAGTGGTCCACCGACATCGGCGTGGGCTGCAAATATTTCTCGCAGGACGCCGTGATCAAGCTGGCCCCCGCGGCGGGCATCACCCTGTCCGACGCGCTGACGCCCGCGGAGAAGCTCAGGGAGGTACAGGTCCTGGCGGAGGAGGGCGAGGGCGGCGCGCGGGGGATCTTCGCCTCCATCGGCGCGTATCTGGCCCACACGCTGTCGCTGTACTGCCATTTCTATACTGTGCGGCATTTTCTGGTGCTGGGCCGGGTCACCTCCGGCGTGGGCGGCACCCTGGTGGTGGACGAATGCAACCGCATCCTGCGGGAGGAATATCCCGCCCTCGCGGCGGCGATGCGGGTCACCCTGCCGGACGAAAAGACCCGCCGCGTGGGGCAGTCCGTGGCGGCGGCCAGCCTGCCACGCATCGGCTGAGGAGGCAGAACTATGCTTTTTAAGAATGCGCTGATCTATGGCGCGGACTTTCGCTTTCATCCCGGCTGGCTTACCGTGGAGGGCGGCCGCTTCGCCGCCGTGGGCGCGGGGGAGGCCGGTGCCGGGGGCACCGATCTCGCCGGCGCGCGGATCATTCCGGGCCTGGTGGATATCCACACCCACGGCAACAGCGGCGCGGACTTCTCCGACGGGTCGGACGAGGGCCTGCGCCGCATGGCGGCGTATCTCGCCTCCGTGGGCGTCACCTCCTTTGCGCCAGCGTCCATGACCCTGCCGGAGGAGACGCTCCATACCGCCTTCCGCACGGCGGTGCGCCTGCGCGGCGCGCGCCCGGCGGGCCTTGCGAAGCTGGAAGGCATCCAGATGGAGGGACCGTTTTTCTCGGAAAAGAGGAAGGGCGCCCAGAACGGGGCCTATCTGAGAAACCCGGATTATGACTTTTTCAAGCGCCTCTACGACGTCTCGGAGGGGCTGGTGCGCATCGTGGATCTCGCGCCGGAGCTGCCGGGCTCGGTGGACTTTGTGCGCCGCGCTTCCGCGCTGTGCACGGTGTCCGTGGCCCACACGGAGGCGGATTACGACGCTGCCAGGGCCGCCTTTGACGCCGGAGCCACCCATGTGACGCATCTGTTCAACGCCATGCCGCCGCTGCGCCACCGCGACCCCGGCGTGATCGGCGCCGCCGCGGAAAACGACCGCGTCTGCGCGGAGCTCATCTGCGACGGGCACCATATCCACCCCTCCGCCGTGCGCGCGGCCTTCCGGCTGTTCGGCGGGGCGCGGATGTGCCTTATCAGCGACGCCATGTCCGCCTGCGGAATGCCGGAAGGGAAGTACGCGCTGGGCGGGCAGGCGGTCTATGTCAAAAACGGATTGGCAACGCTGGAAAACGGCACCATCGCCGGCGCGGCCAGTGACCTGTACACCGACTTCCTGAATGCCGTCCGCTTCGGCATCCCCCCGGAGGACGCGGTTCGCGCCGCGACCTGGAACCCCGCCTGCGAGATCGGGCGGCAGCGGGAGATCGGCTCCATCGAGGCCGGAAAATGCGCGGATTTTGTGGTCTGCGCGGAAGACTTCCGGCGCCTTGCCGTCTATATCGACGGCGTGCGCGCGGACGGAAAGGACGGAGGAACGGCATGAGGATCATTCGAACCAGAGATTATAAGCAGATGAGCCGGGACGCGGCCAATATCATTTCGGCGCAGGTGATTTTAAAGCCAGACTCCGTACTGGGCCTGGCCACCGGCTCCAGCCCCCTGGGCGCCTATGAGCAGCTGATCGAATGGTACGTCAAGGGCGACCTGGATTTCAGCCGCGTGAGCACCGTCAACCTGGACGAGTACGTGGGGCTGGGTTTCGATAACCGCGAGAGCTACAGACGGTTCATGTACGACAACCTGTTCAGCAGGATCAACATCGACCCGGGCAACATCAATATCCCCAACGGCTGCGCCGCCGACCCCGAGGCGGAGTGCGCCCGCTACGACGGTGTGCTGCGCCGTCTGGGCGGCATCGACCTGCAGCTGCTGGGCCTGGGTGTCAACGGGCATATCGGCTTCAACGAGCCGGCGGATCTATTTGCCAAGGGCACCCATGTGGTGCATCTCTCCGACAGCACGATCGAGGCCAACAAGCGCTTCTTCGACAAGGCGGAGGATGTTCCCCGCGCCGCCGTCACCATGGGTATTTTTGATATCATCCAGGCCGACAGGGTGCTGATGGTGGCCTCGGGTCAGAACAAGGCCCGGGCCGTAAAGGACGCTTTTTTCGGCCCAATCACGCCCCGCGTACCCGCCTCCATCCTCCAATTCCATAAGGATTTCACGCTGGTGGCGGACGAGGCCGCCCTCTCTCTGGTGTGAGCGATTCGCAAAGCCGCGGCCATGGCCGCGGCTTTTTTACGCGCCGGGCACCGCAGGGGGGGAAAACGGGACTTTTTCGGGAAAATCGCAATAAAATTCGGCGTTATTACAAAGAAGCCGGACGGTCGTTTGGCCATTATCACTGAAAAGTCCGGGCTTTTCCCCAAAAGGCGGGAACGAATGCACTGAATTTGACACACAATTTCGCAGACTAAATAAAATATGAATGTTTTTGAGAGTAAAAAACAGGGGATTTCAAAATTTTGCCGCAGTGAGTTAATATTTTGACCGCTACAAACTGTTGACGAGCATTATTTATAATGCTACAATCATATCAATCTGGGAGAATGTTTTTTTGTGCAAGGAGCATAACCGAATGAAAAAAGTCATTGTACTGATCGGCAACTATGGCAGCGGCAAGACGGAGCTGGCACTGAACTTTGCGTTCAAGGCCGCCGAGACCGGCCGTACGGAGCTTCTTGACCTGGACATGGTAAACACCTACTTCCGCCTGACGGAGCGCGGCAAGATGGTCCGCCAGAAAGAAATACGGCTGGTTTCCCCGAACTACGCCTGTTCCGGCATAGAGACGCTGTCTCTCCCGGCGGAGGTCGCTTCGGCGTTCGTTCTGGATTGGGACACCGTCGTATTCGATGTCGGCGGCGACGCTGTGGGTTCCACGGCGCTGGGCCGCTATCATGAGGATTTCATGGACATCGAGCCCGAAAACCTGCAGGTGCTCAACGTGATCAACACCCGACGCCCCCTGGCCGGAACGGTGGAGAAGGTCCTGCATCTTCAGGAGGAGATGCAGATTCATTCCCGGCTGAAGATCACCGGCATGATAAACAACACCAATCTTGCCACCATGACCGGCCCCGACGATCTGCGGGACGGGTATGAGATTATTGAAGAAGTGTCCAAACGCTCCGGCATTCCAGTGGCGTTTACCACGGGCCGCAAGGAAATGCTGGACATTTTCATGTCTGAGGGCCACGACCCGAAGTATATCGGCACGCCTATGGCCATTGACACCTATATGCACCGCGACTGGGACAGCTATATCAAGGGGCTGGACGAGTAAGGCGGCCTGAAGGGGTAGCGTATCCGCTTTATGCGGCGAAGATATCGCTAAATAGCAAACAAGGCAAATATGAAAAGAAAAGAGGTAGCAACATGGTAAGAGTGACCATCAATGAAGCTGTCTGCAAGGGCTGCGGACTCTGCGCAAGGGCTTGCCCCAAGAAGATAATCCAGCTTTCCAAGACCAAGATCAACGCGAAGGGCTATCATCCCGCGGAAGTTATGGACCCGGCATCCTGCATCGGCTGTGCTTCCTGCGCTCGTACCTGCCCGGACGTGGCAATCCATATTGAAAAGGATTAAGGAGGAAAGAAACTATGGCATTGACTCTTATGAAGGGTAGCGAAGCGATCGCAGAGGCCGCCATCCGTGCCGGCGCCCGTTTCTTCTTCGGCTATCCTATTACCCCGCAGACTGAAATTCCTGAATATATGTCCGCCCGTATGCCCGAGATCGGCGGCTGCTTCCTGCAGGCCGAGAGCGAGGTCGCGGCGATCAACATGATCTATGGCGCGGCCGGCGCCGGCGTGCGCGCCATTACGTCCTCTTCCAGCCCCGGAATTTCTCTGAAGCAGGAGGGCATCTCCTACTGCGCCGGTGCGCAGCTGCCCTGCGTGATCCTCAACGTCATGCGCGGCGGCCCCGGCCTGGGCAACATCCAGGCCTCTCAGGGCGATTATTTTCAGGCCGTCAAGGGCGGCGGCAACGGCGACTATCATCTGCTGACCTACGCTCCCGCCTCCGTGCAGGAAGCCATCAACATCATGATGAAGGCTTTCGACAAGGCCGAGCAGTACCGCATTCCCGTACTGTTCCTGGCCGACGGCATCATCGCGCAGATGATGGAGCCCGTCCAAATGCCCGACATGGTGGACTTCAAGGTCGATCCCGAGAAGAAGCCCTGGGCTGTCACCGGCTGGAAGCCGGGCGACGATCCCGCCAAGCGCGCCGAGATTAACTCCATCTACATTGATACCGAGAGCCTGAGCGTCCACAACGCCGAGCTCCAGAAGGTCTACAAGGCCGTCATCGCCAACGAGCAGGAGTGGGAGTACTACAACCTCGAAGGCGCCGAGTACATCATTACCGCGTTCGGTACCGTGGCCCGCATCGCCAAGTCCGCCATCGACGTGCTGAAGGCCGAAGGCATCAACGTCGGTCTGGTGCGTCCCATCACCGTATGGCCGTTCCCGTACGACGCCGTCGCCAAGGCGGTTGCAGCACCCGGCGTGAAGGCCGTTCTGGATGTCGAGCTCAACGAAGGCCAGATGCTGGAAGACGTGAAGCTTGCCGTCAACGGCAGTAAGCCCGTGGACTTCTTCGGTCATCTGGGCAGCCAGATGCCTACCACCGACGAGATTGTGGCGAAGGTCCACAGCATGAAGGAGGGAAAGTAAATGTCCGTCGTATTCGAGAGAACCAAATACCTGACCGACAAGCAGTTCCACTACTGCCCCGGCTGCAACCACGGCATCATTCACCGCCTGGTTGCCGAGTGCATCGACGAGCTGCAGCAGGAGGGCATTATTGACCGCAACGTCGCCGGCGTCGCGCCGGTCGGCTGCTCCGTGTTCGCGTATCAGTACTTCAACTGCGATATGTACGAGGCCGCTCATGGCCGCGCCCCCGCTGTGGCCACCGGCTGCAAGCGCGCAAAGCCCGACACCCTGGTGTTCACCTATCAGGGCGACGGCGACCTGGCCTCCATCGGCACCGCGGAGATCGTCCACGTTGCGCACCGCGGTGAGAAGATCACCACCATCTTCGTGAACAACGCCATTTATGGCATGACCGGCGGCCAGATGGCCCCCACTACTCTTGTTGGCCAGAAGACCACCACGTCCCCCTATGGCCGCGACGAAGCCTGGTGCGGCGCCCCCATCCGCATTTCCGAGATGCTGTCAACCATTCCCGGCTCCTATTATATCGAGCGCTGCGCCGTGAACAATACCGCCAACATCATCAAGTGCAAGGCCGCCATCAAGAAGGCGTTCAGGTACCAGATGGAAGGCAAGGGCTTCACCATGGTGGAAGTTCTGTCCACCTGCCCCACCAACTGGGGCCTGGGCCCTGTGGAGGCTATGAGCTGGCTGGAAGAAAACATGATCCCGTACTATCCTCTGGGTGTATTTAAGGACAAGGGGGCCAAGTGATTATGAAGAACGAATATATCTTCGCCGGTTTCGGCGGTCAGGGCATGCTCCTGATCGGCAAATTCCTGGCCATGGCCTGCATGATGGACGGCAAGCACGTCTCCTGGCTGCCTTCTTACGGCCCTGAGATGCGCGGCGGCACCGCCAACTGCTCCGTCATCGTCAGCGATCAGCCCGTCGCCTCTCCGCTGGTGGATAAGGCCGATGTGGTCATCGCCATGAACCGCCCCTCTCTCGACAAGTTCGAGTCCCATGTCAAGCCGGGCGGCACGCTGGTCATCAACAGCTCCATCATCGACCGCAAGGCCGAGCGCACCGATGTGAACGTCGTCTACTGCGACGCCAACAAGATCGCCGAGAGTGTCGGCAACCCCAAGGGTGCCAACGTGGCCATTCTGGGCGCGCTGCTGGAGAAATCCCCCGTCTGCTCCGTGGATACCATGGTGGAAGCCATCCGCATCGAGCTGGGCGAGAAGAAAGTCAAGTTCCTGGAAGGCAACAAGAAGGCCCTTGTTGCCGGCATGGAAGCCGCGAAGTAAGCAGCCCCGCTCTCATTCATACATGTTTTTGGCGGTACGCGAAAGCGTACCGCCATTTTTTTTCCCCTGGCCGCACCGAAGGCTCGTATTTTCCGTCCTGATTTTGGGATACGAAATTTGTGGGCATTTGAATGCTGCGGCCTGTCGGCAGCTCACGGCTTGCCTTTGTCCTTGGGCTTAAAGATCACAGCCACCAGGAAACCGAAAAAGATCGCGGCGCAGATGCCGGCGGCCGACGCGGTGAGGCCGCCGGTGAAGGCGCCCAGCGCGCCTTTGGCAGCCACGGCCCTGCGCACGCCCTCCGCCAGCAGATAACCGAAGCCGGTGAGCGGCACGGTGGCGCCCGCTCCGGCCAGATCGACCAGAGGGCCGTAAAGGCCCACGGCTCCCAACACCACGCCGGCCACCACATAGAGAGACAGAATTCTGGCCGGTGTGAGCTTGGTCCGGTCGATCAATAACTGGCCCAGGGCACATAAGCCGCCGCCAACCGCGAATACCTTTAGATAGAGCAAAAATATTCCCATACATACACCTCAAGACAGGTTTTCAATGGCTACCGCGTGGCAGATACCCGGAATGCTGTCACCCTGCTGGGAGCTGGTGGGAGACAACAGCGCTCCGGTGGCCGCGAACAGCACCTTGTTCCAGATGCCTTTGGCCATGGCGCGCAGGATGTGCCCGCACAGAACCGAGGCCGAGCAGCCGCAGCCGGAACCGCCTGCGTGGACGTCCTGGGTCGCCCAGTCGTAGATCAGCGCGCCGCAGTCCATGTACATTGCGCCCAGGTCCACGCCGTCGGCGCGGAACAGATCCTGCACAATGTCGCGGCCAAGACGGCCCAGATCCCCGGTAAAGATGGCGTCGTAACAGCAGGGGTTCCGTCCGGTGTCGGCAAAATGGGCTTTCAGCGTGGCGTAGGCCGCCGGGGCCATGGCCGCGCCCATGTTGGTCGAGTCCACGATGCCCGCGTCCGTGATGCATCCGGTAGTGATGTGCGTCACGCAGGGGCCTGCCGTGTGCGCAGATAAGATGGTGCTGCCCGCGCCGGTCACCGTCCATTGTGCGGTGGGCGCGCGGACGCCGCCGTATTCCAGCGGATAGCGGTACTGCCGCTCAGAGGAGCAAAAGTGAGAACTGGTCAGCGCGGCCGTGGTGTCGGCAAAGCCGCCGTCGATGGCCATGGCAGCCAGCGACAGCCCCTCGGCCATGGTGGAGCAGGCTCCGTACAGTCCAAAATAGGGCGTGCCGGAGTCCTTCATGGCGATGGAGGAGCCCATGCACTGATTCAGCAGATCCCCGGAAAAAATGTAGTGGATTTCGGAAGGAGGAAGGCCGGCCTTGTCGCAGGAAATTTGAAAGCATCGCTTGAGCATGGCGCTCTCGGCCTTTTCCCAAGTCTTTTCGCCGAAGTAGCTGTCGTCGGAAATGGCGTCGAAAGTGTCCCGCAGCGGACCTTCGCCCTCTTTTTTTCCCACCACGGCGGCATAGCTGCGAATCACGGGCGCGGATTGCAGGCACACGGTCTGCACGCCCAGTCTCTTTGTCATAATAATCACCTTGCGTAGCTTTTCCACCCTGAGCGAAACCATTCACATTTTCAATATAAATATTTTTTGAATTCTACAGCAGCAATAGGCACAAAACGCAGGGGAAAATTTTTAGCATTTTGTTAATTTCACCGGCGGGAATAGAGTAATTTCTGACAATTAAATAGAGTAAATTTACTCTATTTATCTGAGCCAAACGGAGTAAAATCATAAATACACAAGTAAATATTTTGTAAAGATTTTTTCACCTGCCGATAAAAATTGTCATTGAATCATTAACAGTATAGAGTGCATAGCGGCGTTATTTCACATTTTATTGATGTTTTGGGGGATGAAAATGAAAAAACAGGGTAACGCGTTTCTTGTCGTGTGCAGTCTCCTGCTGATCGCGGCCTGCCTGTTCTCGGTGTATTCCGGGGTGCGCGGTTTCAACGACTGCATGGAGATCAAGGACTACAAGACGCAGGAAAAGGAAGATGGCCTTGCCTCGATTGATACCGCGATCGACGGCATCAATCAGCTCAAGGAAAACGAGCAGACCTATCTCACCGGCGTCGGCACCTATACCGCCGGCCTCACCAGCTATGCCGCGGGCAAGCAGCAGCTTGCCAAGGGCGCGGCCGACCTCGCCGCGGGCGAAGCCAGCTATGCAGCGGGCCAGAAGCAGCTCGCCGCGGGCAAGGAGACTTATGCAGCGGGCCAGAAGCAGATCGCCGACAATACCGACGCATATAATGAAGGTAAGGCGAAGCTGGCGCTGGTCACGCCCATCTACAATATTGCCAAGGCCACCGGCGTCGATCCGCTGGGCGTCGTCGGCCAGGTGGAGGACGGCCAGGCGCAGCTCAAGCAGTATGAGGACGGCCAGCAGCAGCTTGCCGACGCCGCGGTGACCATCGCCGACGGCGAAGCGCAGCTGGCACAGGGCAAACAGACCCTGCTGGACGGCTACGACACCTACAATTCCGGCGTTGACAGCCTGAACGCCGGTGCCGCGCAGCTTGCCAGCGGCAAAGCGCAGCTGAGCGTCTTTGAACAGGGCATGGCCCAGCTGGCCGCCGGCATGGAAACCCTGATGACCACTCCGGCAATTATCGGCCATGACGGCACCACCGTTGAGGTGGAGAGCATCGCCAGCCGTCTGGGCGATGATTTCAGCTACTGGGCACTGAACGACGACGGCAGCGTCAAGACCGTCAACGGCTGCCAGTACCTGAACCTCGACAACTGCCTGAAGGTCTGCAAGGCAGGGCAGGGATTTATCGCCGATCAGGGCGACAGCGTTACCGCGGAACTCACCGGCAGAATCTTCCTGTACCTCGCTTCCTTTGTGATCTGCCTGCTTGGCACCATCGCCGGCATCAAGGGCGCCGACGCGGCCTATGCCCCCAAACATCTGGAAGGCACAACCTTTATGGGTATGCTGGTTGCGATTCTGGGGCTGGGCGCCAATGGCTACGGCCTCATCGGCGGCTACACCGGCTATACTTACCCGCTGAAGAACGGTACTTACAGCGGAACGCTGCAGCTGGCGTCGCTGCTGGCTCTGGCGGTCGCGGCAATCCTGTTTGCCGCCGTTTCCTATGCCGCGCTGAAAAAGTTTAAGAGCCAGCTGGCTTCCGGCGAGATCGCGGAAAATACGCCCGCTGCCGCCGGGACCGGAGCGATCCCCGCTCCCGCTGTGAGCGCGGCGCCCGTTGACGACGGCGGTATCGCCACCGACGTTACCGAGAGTACGGTCACCGCCGAGACAGCCCCCTCCGCCGGGACCGGCAGCCGGGAGAAGCTCCACAAACTGGAACGCGAGGAAGAGGAGCTCAAAGCGATGCTCGCCTCCCTTACCAGCAAGATCAACGATCTCAAGCAGCAGGAAAGCTGAGTTCAATTCATTCGTAGGCATTTAGATTTTAAATATACGAGATCATTTTTTGGGAGGAAATTATGAAGAAGAAGTACATCATCATGCTGGTCGTTATCGTATTGGCGGTTGCGCTGGTTCTCGTGCTCGCCGCATGCGGTTCCAAGTCCAACAAAGACAAAGATGTGGCTGAAAAAGAAGTGGAAGTTCAGGATGAGGATACCCCGCTGGCCTCCACTGCCGGTACCTCCGGCACGGCCGCTGCCGCCTCCGCCGGAACCGGTACGGGTGCTGTGACCACTTACGCCAAGAAGACCCCCAGCGCTGCCGTGACTTCCGGAACTACTACCGCCACCACGCCGGTTACCACGACTACTCCGACCACTACCACAACGACGACCAAAACCAGCACCGGCACAGGTATTGCCGGCGCGCTGGACACCATGATTAACAAAGCCGAAAAAACCACCGACGGCGTCGCGAATGCCATCATCGGCTACAAGTTCGGCCTGGTCCAGAACTTTGTGGATGCCGGCACAAATATCGCCGACAGCCTCCTGAGCGGCCTGACGGGCTGATTTTCTCAGATACTGTTCTCGTAAATCGAGGGCTGAAGCGGACTGCTGATAGTACAGCAGTCCGCTTCAGCCTGTTAAAGAACTAAAAGGGATCAATTCTTGAATGACGCGGGGGGAGCGGAGTGACATTTTTGCAAAGAAGTATTTCGCGAAAAACTCGGTGTTTCGAGGCTGCAAAAAGGCTCTTATGACAGCCTCAAGCGGACTGTTGCGGCAGCAGCAGTCCGCTTTGTTCTATTCGCCTTTGTATTTTCGCCGGGTAGCCAGTCCGCCGCGGATATGCCGTTCGGCTTTGTTGATCTCCAACAGCTCCCGCACACTGGCGCACAGCGCCGGGTCCACGCTCCGTAGCCGCTCGGTGACATCTTTATGTACGGTGGATTTGCTGACGCCGAAGTGTGCGGCGGCGTCCCGGACGGTGGTGCGCTTTTCCAGAATATAATTGCCCAGCGCACAGGCTCTTTCCTCAATGTTGGTTCTCATAATCAACACTCCCAACGATTGGCCTTACGCAAGCTTATGCGGAGGAAGAGTTCATTATGAAATCACAGCATTGCGGTGGCGCAGCTTTTCCAGCGATATTGTTTTTCGGCCGACGATGCGGACTGCCGCGCAACAGGGAGCGCGGAGACACGGGGCCGGACGCCGGAGATCGCCGCCAGGTCCGCGCCTGTCCCGCTTTTATTCTTCATCCGCGCGGGGGGGGGCTTGGCACGAAATTAACGATATTAGTGCTTTTCAACGGGGTGAAAGTAGTATATACTGGCCCATAAAAGGGAGGAATCAACTTGCAGTTTCAACCCAAAAATGTCGCGCTGCCCGACGGCACCGTCTGCCGGTTGCGCAGCCCGGCCCCGGCGGATGCGCAGGCTATGCTGGACTATCTGCGCCTCACCTCGGGCGAGACGCCCTATATGATCCGCTTTCCGGATGAAGTGGATCTCACGGCCGAGCAGGAGCGCGCTGTGCTGGAAGACAGGCTGACCGCGCCCCGCGCCGGCATGATCGGCGCGTTTATCGGCGGCGTGCTCGCCGCCAACTGCGGCGTCGATCCCGTGGCGGAGCGGCGGAAACAGAGTCATCGCTGTGAATTCGGTATCGCGGTGAAGCAGGCTTTCTGGGGCAGGGGCATCGGGGGGCTGCTGCTGGACGAAGCGCTGCGCTGGGCGGGAGAGACGGGATACGAACAGCTGGAGCTGAGCGTCTTCGGCGAGAACGTCCGGGCTCAGCGATTGTACCGCTCCCGGGGCTTTTCCGAGGTCGGCCGTGTGCCGCGCGCTTTTCGGTTGGGGGAGGGCGTTTACGACGACGAGATCATCATGATCCGGGATCTGTAGGACCCGCAGCAGAAAATGGATAATTTAAAATCTGTTAATAATCATTGACGTTGTTTTGAGAATTCGTTATAATTAATAAATCTGAATCTTTATTTCAGATATTACACATTGAGAAAGGGAGTGGGGAACTATGGGAAGGTACGTGGTCAAAAGAGTTCTGCTTGCGTTTTTGACTATATTTATTATCTGTGCCATCACATTTTTCCTGATGCACGCGGTCCCCGGCGGTCCATTTAACCGAGAGAAGGCCCTGAGCGAGGCGACGATTGCGGCACTGAACGCACGCTATAATTTGGACAAACCACTGCTGACGCAGTTTTTTATTTATCTGCGCGAATTTTTCAAGGGCGACCTGGGCGTGTCGCTGAAGAACGGGCGTGAGATCTCCGCCATCGTCGGCGAGTGCTTCCCCATCTCCGCAAGGCTGGGCCTGCTGTCTGTGGCGGTGGCGCTGATCTGCGGCACGGTTTTCGGCAGCATCGCCGCCCTGACACGCAACAAGCTGCCCGACCGCATCATCATCTTCTTCTCCACGCTGTTCACCGCCGTGCCCAGCTTCATTCTGGCCACGCTGCTTTTGCTGATATTCAGCATAAAGCTCAACTGGGTGCAGGTTTGGAACGCGACCTCCCACAGTTACATATTGCCGGTCATCGCTTTGGCGGCCTACCCCATGGCCTATACCACGCGTCTGGCCAAGACCAGCATGCTGGACGCGCTGGGTCAGGACTATATCCGCACGGCCCGGGCCAAGGGCGTCGCCCGCGGGAAGGTCATCTTCAAACACGCGCTGCGCAACTCGCTGATCCCCGTCATCACCTATGCCGGCCCCGAGATCGCCTATATCATCACGGGCTCCATGGTGGTGGAGACGGTCTTCACCATCGGCGGACTGGGCAGCCAGTTCGTCAGCGCCATCAACAACCGGGACTATACGCTGATCATGGCCACCACGATCTTTCTTGCGGTCTTGATGGTGGCCGCAAACCTGGTGTGCGACCTGCTGTATAAAGTCGTGGATCCCCGGATCCAGTACGATTGAAGGAGGAGGGATTCAAATGGCTGAATATGACGTTAATAAAATGCCCAAAAAATCGCCGCTGAGCGTACAGATCAACCTTGAAAAGTTTGAGCCCGCCACCGACGAGGAGAAGCACCAGCAGGACGTGATGAGCCAGAGCGCCACCTTCTTCAAGGACGGTATGCGCAAGCTGAGAAAGAACCCGCTGGCCATGGCCAGCATCATCATTCTGGTGCTGATCATTCTGATCATCATTTTCGCGCCCATGATCGTCCCCTACGGCTATACTGAGATCAACACGGTCAACGGCGTGCGCGACAAGAGCGCCAAAAACCTGGCCCCTTTCACCTACAGTGAGATGGAGCAGGAGTCTATCGCCAACGGCGGCACCCGCTTCCCCCACATTTTCGGCACCGACGAGCAGTGCCGCGATTATTTCATGCGCGTGGTGTACGGTACCCGCGTGTCCCTTTGCGTCGGATTCTTCGCCAGCATCATCGTGCTGATTATCGGCATGATCTACGGCAGTATTTCCGGTTACGTCGGCGGGCGAACAGACCTGATCATGATGCGGATCGTGGACGTGATCTATTCGCTGCCCGACATGCTGATGGTCATCCTCTTATCGGTGGTCTTTAAGGAAATACTCAGTTTCAAGTCGGGAACGCTGCTGGCCTCGCTGGGCTCCAACATGGTATCGCTGTTTATCGTGTTCGGCCTGCTGTACTGGGTCGGCATGGCGCGGCTTATCCGCGGCCAAATCCTGACCATCAAGGAAAACGACTACGTTCTGGCGGCCAAGGCTGTGGGGGCCAAGTCCTCCCGCATCATCAAGCGCCATATCCTGCCCAACTGCCTGTCCGTCATTATCATTTCCACCGCCCTGCAGATCCCCTCCGCCATCTTCACGGAGAGCTATCTGTCCTTCGTGGGGCTGGGCGTTTCGGCCCCGATGCCGTCTCTCGGCTCACTTGCCAACACCGCGCGTGAGGGCCTGCAGTCCTATCCGTATAAGCTGGTGTTTCCCGCCCTTGTGATCTGCCTCATCGTCCTGTCTCTCAATCTTCTGGGCGACGGTATGCGGGACGCTTTCGATCCCAAACTGAAGAGGTGAGCGGCATGAGTGAAAACGGATACGAACATCTTCTGAGCGTGAAGGATCTGCACACGTCCTTTTTTACCGACAACGGCGAGGTTCAGGCCGTCAACGGCGTATCGTTCAATCTGGACGCCGGAAAGGTTCTGGGCATCGTGGGCGAATCCGGCTCCGGCAAGAGCGTGACGGCCTATTCCGTCATGCAGATCCTGGCCGATACCGGCAAGATCACCCAGGGCGAAGTCCTGTACAAGGGCGACAATATCACCAAATGGGGTGAGCGGCAAATGCGCTCCTTCCGCGGCAAGTGCTGCTCCATCATTTTTCAGGACCCCATGACCAGCCTCAACCCGGTGTTCACGGTGGGCAACCAGATCATGGAAGCCATCTTGCTGCACACCGAAAAGCGCGGCCAGGCCGCCCGGGACCGGGCGCTGGAGATGCTGCAGCTGGTAGGCATCAACGAGCCCGACAAGCGGCTGAAACAATACCCCTACGAGCTCTCCGGCGGTATGCGGCAGCGCGTGATGATCGCTATGGCGCTGGCCTGCGAGCCGGATGTCCTTATTGCGGACGAGCCCACCACCGCGCTGGATGTGACCATTCAGGCGCAGATTCTGGAGCTGATGCAGGACTTGCAGAAAAAGATGGGTATGGCCATCGTCATGGTCACCCATGATCTGGGCGTTATCGCCGAGATGTGCGACGAGATCATTGTCATGTACGGCGGCCGTATCTGTGAGCGCGGCACGGCGGACGAGATTTTCTATAACCCCAAGCACGAATACACCAAGGGCCTGCTGCGCAGCATCCCGGATATCAAAAACATGAAGGAGCGGCTGATCCCCATTTCCGGCACGCCCATCAACATGCTGAATATGCCCAAGGGCTGCGCCTTCTGCCCCCGCTGCGATTCCGCCATGAAGATCTGTCTGGAAGCCGTGCCGGAGGAGATCCGCATCAACGAGAATCATTTGGCATCCTGTTGGTGCAACGTCCGGGACGCGCGGAAAAACGGAGAGGGGGCGGCTGAGAAATGAGCGATTATATTCTGGAGGTCGATCACCTCAAGCAATACTTCCCCGTGCGTGTCGGCATGATGAAGACTGTCCCGCTCAAGGCGGTGGACGACGTCTCCTTCAGGATCGGTCATGGCGAGACTCTGGGTCTCGTGGGTGAATCCGGCTGCGGCAAGACCACCGTTGGCCGCTCCATCCTGCGCCTGTACGAGCCTACAGGCGGAACCGTTAAATTTGACGGCGAGGAGATCACGGGCAAGAACATCGGGCCCATGCGCCGCAGGATGCAGATGGTGTTCCAGGACCCCTATTCCTCGCTGGACCCGCGCATGACCGTGGAGGACATTATCGGCGAGCCGCTGGATGTCCACCATCTTTACGGCAACCGCAAGGAGCGCCGGGAAAAGATCCTGCACCTGATGGAGCTGGTGGGCCTGAACGCCGAGCACGCCACCCGCTATGCCCACGAATTTTCCGGCGGCCAGCGGCAGCGCATCGGTATTGCCCGGGCCCTCGCCGTCGACCCCGCCTTCATCGTCTGCGACGAGCCCGTTTCCGCGCTGGATGTGTCCATCCAGGCGCAGGTCATCAATATGTTCGAGGATCTGCAGGCCCAGTTGGGCGTCGCGTATCTGTTTGTGGCTCACGACCTGCTGGTGGTGCATCATATTTCCAAGCGTATCGCCGTCATGTATCTTGGCCACATTGTGGAGACCGCAGACGCCGATGAGCTGATGGATGTGCCGATGCATCCCTATACCCAGTCTCTGCTTTCCGCGGTGCCCATCCCCGATCCCAATACGGCCCGGGAGAGAAAGCGCATCGTGCTGGAGGGCGACGTGCCCAGCCCGCTGAAAATGCCTACAGGCTGCCCCTTCCGCACCCGCTGCCGCTACGCCACCGAGCAGTGCGCCGCGGAGAGCCCGCAGCTGACAGACCGCGGAAACGGCCACGAGGTGGCCTGCTGGAACAAGTAAACAGCGGGGGCGGGCGTCCGCGAAAAAATGGCAATTTAAAGTGTTGAAATATTCTGAATATTCAGTTATACTTTGGATACGCCGAATACGCCGATTTTGTAGTTCACTCTTGCGGTGCAGGAGAAAACAATAATAATTATGGGAGGAAAAAAATGAAAAAGTTTCTAGCATTGCTTCTTGCCCTCGCCATGGTGTTTGCGCTGTGCGCCTGCGGCGGCAGCTCTACCACGGGCGGCGGCAGCGGCGACGGGACCGACGCCAATTCTCTCGTGACGTCCGCGTTCATCGACCCGCTGAACGACTGGTCCAAGTATGATGATCTGATCGCTCAGATCAAGTCCAGCACGGACTTTACGGCCCGTACCAAACTGATGCACCAGGCTGAGGACATCCTGATGTCCAACTTCTGCATCCTGCCGTTCTATTATTACAACGACATTTATCTGCAGAAGTCCTATGTGGACGGCATCTATTCCAACCTCTTCGGCTTTAAGTTCTTCCAGTACAGCACCCTGTCCAACGGCTCCGACACGCTGCGCCTCAACCTCGCCAGCGAGCCTACATTCCTTGACCCCGCGCTGAACAGCACCGTTGACGGCGCCTGCCTCGCGGTCAACAGCTTCGCCGGTCTCTACACCTACGACACCAGCGGCAAGACCGTTCCCGACTGCGCCGAAAGCTACACTGTCTCAGCTGACGGTCTGACCTACACCGTGAAGCTGAAGTCCGGCCTGAAATGGTCCGACGGCTCCGACCTGACCGCCAAGGATTTTGAGTACTCCTGGAAGCGCGCCGCCAGCCCTGTTACCGCCGCCGACTACGCTTACATGTTCTCCGGCTTTGACGGCTATGACAACAACGGCGCGATCAACGTCACCGCCACCGACGACACCACCCTCACCTTCGTCCTCAGCTCCCCCTGCGCTTACATGGAAGATCTGATGGCGTTCCCCGCCTTCTATCCTGTCAAGCAGTCTGAAGTTGAGAAATACAGCGATTGGCAGACCAGCCCCGGCCACTGGTGCCAGGACGCGGGCTTTGTGTCCAACGGCGCTTATACCTGCACCGGCTGGGATCACAACGTCTCCATGACCTATGAAAAGAACCCGTACTATCATAACGCCGACAAGGTCACCGTCAACAAGCTTCAGTTCATGCTCTCCGCCGACGATACGGCGATTTTCGCCGCTTACAATGCCGGCAACATCGACTTTGCCGATACCGTTCCCACCGACGAGGTGAAGAACCTCCTCCAGAACAAGGAGTTCCATATCGTCGACAACCTTGGCACCTACTATGCGGCGTTCAACTGCAAGAGCAAGCTGTTCGACGGCAAAACTCCCCAGCAGGCCGCCTGCATGCGTGAAGCCATCTGCATCCTGATCGACCGCGACTACATCGTCACCAACATCGGACAGACCGGCCAGGTTGCCGCCAACGCTTTCATCCCGCTGGGCATGGCCGACGGCAACGGCGGCGTGTTCAGAACCGATGATAGCACCGGCTACTTTGCACTGAACGGCATCACCAAGGATAAGGATGCCACGCTGGAGAGGGCCCGTACCCTGCTGAAGGCCGCCGGCTACAAGTTCGACGATAAAGGTATGCTGGCCTCCGACACCCCGATGGAACTGACCTACCTGACCAACAACGGCACCGGCCATGTGGCCGTGGCCGAGGCCATGCAGCAGGATCTGAGCGCTCTGGGCATCAACGTGACCATCAACCAGATGGACTGGAACGTGTTCGTGGAGGAGCGCAAGGCCGGCAACTTCGACTTCTGCCGTGAAGGCTGGCTCGCCGACTTTAACGACCCCATCAACATGCTGGAGATGTGGACCACCAAGTCCGGCAACAACGACTGCCAGTTTGGCCGCGTTGACACTGCCGCCACTACCGCTCCCTGAGCAATCAATCGACCCCGGACAGGGCGCTTCGGCGCCCTGTCTTTTTTGCGCGGTTGACGGGCCGCGCGGCGGGGAATATAATGGGACATCCCAAAAACGGAGCTGATACCATGACCAGAAGCAGCGGCGTACTGCTGCCGGTGTATTCGCTGCCCTCACCGTATGGCGTGGGCACCTTCGGCCGCAGCGCCTACGATTTTATTGATTTCCTCAAGACGGCGGGACAGCGCTATTGGCAGGTCCTGCCCCTGGGTTTTACCGACTTTGCCGGCTCGCCCTATTCCTCCGTCTCAACCTTCGCGGGCAATCCCGACTATATCGATCTGGACATTCTGGCGCGGGACGGCCTGCTGGAGCCGCCGCTGCTGACCGGGCTGGACCGGGCGGGGGATGCGGCGGTGCTGGACCGCGCGGCAGTTCATGCCGGCAGGGAAGCGCTGCTGCGCCGGGCTTTTGAAAACGGCCGGGAGCGGTACGCCGCCCAACTGGAGCAGTTTTGCGCCCGGACCGGCTGGCTTCGCGGATTTGCCCTCTACCTTGCGCTCAAGACCCGCTTTGGCGGAAAGCCCTGGTACGACTGGCCGGAGGAACTGAAAGCCCGCAGAAGCGACGCAGTGGCCGCTCAGGAGCTGGAGAACCGCGAGGAGATCGCCTATCAGGAATTCCTGCAATTCCTGTTTTACCGCCAGTGGCGGGCGCTGCGGGACTATGCCCGCGAAAACGGCGTGCAGATCATCGGCGACGTGCCCATCTATGTGGACGCCGATTCCGCGGACGTGTGGACGGAGCCCTGGTTTTTCGAGCTTGACGCGCGCTGCCGGCCCATCGACGTGGCCGGCGTGCCGCCGGATTATTTCTGCGCGGAGGGGCAGCTCTGGGGCAATCCGCTGTACGACTGGGAGCGCATCCGCGCGGACGGCTGGGGCTGGTGGATCCGCCGCATCGACGGCGCGAGGGCGCTGTACGACGTGATCCGCATCGACCATTTCCGCGCTTTCGCCAGTTTTTGGGCGGTGCCCTTCGGGCAGGCCACCGCAATCAACGGCCGGTGGCGCGCTGGCCCCGGAGAGGCGCTGGTCTCGGCGCTGCAGGGCTGGTTTCCCGGCGTGGAATTCATTGCCGAGGACCTGGGCATCCTAACCCCGGATGTGGGCCGGCTCATTCGCAAGACGGGCCTGCCCGGCATGAAGGTGCTGGAATTCGCCTTCGCGCCCGACGGCTCGTCGGATTACCTGCCCCACAAGTACGAACCCAACTGCGTCTGTTACGCGGGTACCCACGACAATAACACCATTCTCGGCTGGCTGGAGGATATCGGCCCCGGGGAGCGGGATTTCGCAAAAAAATACCTCGCCGTCAACGGCGGGGAGGGCTGGTGCTGGGGCCTGCTGCGGGGCGGCATGGCCTCCCCGGCGAAGCTGTATATTGCCCAGATGCAGGACCTGCTGGAAAAACCCGGGTCGTGCCGCACCAACAGCCCGGGCACGGTGGAGGGAAACTGGCGATGGCGGCTGCTGCCGGGCGAATGCAGCCCCGCGCTGGCCGAAAAGCTGCTGGAATACACGAAAATGTACGGCAGAGCGAAATAAAGAAGAGAGCGGCGGTCAGCCGCTCTCTCGCCTTATCCGAGCTCTTCGTCCAGCACCTCGCCGCTGCACACCGTGTTGGTGGGCCCGGTGAGCAGGATATCCCGCGCCGAGCCGCCCTCCGGCGTGACGGTGACGGCGAGCTCGCCGCCGGGCATGGCGATCTTCACATCCCGCCCCGAGACGGCGCCCAGCAGCGTCAGGGCGGCCACGGTGGCCCCGCAGCCCGTGCCGCAGGCCAGCGTGAAATCCTCCACGCCGCGCTCAAAGGTCACGGCCTTCAAAGCGTCCGGGCCCAGTACCTTCACAAAGGTCACGTTGGCGCCCTTGGGAAAAGCGGGATCGCGGCGCAGGGTTTGCCCCATTTTGCGCAGCTCGTCCGTCTCCAGCGCGTCCCAGCCGTCAAAGCGCACCACGCAGTGAGGCAGCCCGGGGTCCCCCAGCTCCACGTAGGACGCGGCGTAGTCCTTGCCGTGATAGCGGACGGGGTGCTCCAGCGTCAGCACGCTGGGGTCGTTGAGGCGTACCTGATACGTCCGCCGGTCGATGCGCCGGCCGGTGACCAGCCCCGCGGTGGTCTCCACCCGCTGGATATCACCGGCCAGACCGTGCTCGCAGCCGTAGCGGCAGATGCAGCGCGCCCCGTTGCCGCACATCTCGCCCAGAGAGCCGTCGGCATTGTAGAACAGCATGGCAAAATCGCCGCCGTGCCGGGCGGGGGAGACCGCCATCAGCCCGTCGGCGCCGATGGAGAGCCGCCTGGTGCAAAGCCTCGCCGCAAGCCGGGACAGCATTTCGCCGGAAAGGCTCCCGTCTCTGTTGTCGATCACGATGAAGTCGTTTCCGGCTCCCTGCATTTTGGTAAATTCCATCCCGCGCCTCCGAATTTGCAATTTCCATCAGTATAACACACCGCCGCAAGCGGATTCAACGGTGAAAAAGAGCGGCAAAATTTCTTGACATAGGCTATTTGCTATGCTAAGATATTCAGGCTGACAGAATCGATGTTATTTCGGCTTGCAGAAGTACCCAAGAGGCCGAAGGGGCTCCCCTGCTAAGGGAGTAGGGTGTGATGAGCACCGCGAGAGTTCAAATCTCTCCTTCTGCGCCACGCCGCCGCGAACGATTGGGTTCGCGGCGGTTTTCAGTTCCCGATAGGGAGAGATACCCAAGTGGTTGAAGGGTCCGGTCTTGAAAACCGGTAGGTGGGTCACTCCCACGCAAGGGTTCGAATCCCTTTCTCTCCGCCATACAAAAAGCCTTGAAATCTCAACGATTTTGAGGCTTTTTCTTTATCTGTAAGTTCGCGTTTACCCCTAAGTTTACCCCTTACAGAAAAATTTTGGCCCATTTGCAGCTATGAAAAGACCCCGCCGAGGTCATCCCCGGCGAGGTCATTTTTTTATGCTTGCTTGATATTCAGACTATCAAAATAAGTCTGCATCCGGGCGGCGGTGTCCTCCTGCATCTTTTCCGAGCTATGGGCGTAAACGTCCAGCGTAAAGGAGGCAGTAGCGTGACCTAATAGCTGCTGAACTGATTTCACATCCGCCCCGGACGCTATGGCCACAGTGGCGGCCGTGTGGCGGAGGTCATGCACACGGGCATCTGGCCTACCGATACTGGCGGCGATTTTCTTGAAATGACTGACAAAAGTCGGGGTCATAAGGTGTACGCCCGTCGCGTTAGTGAATACCAAATCGTCCGTGTTACTCCATGCTTCACCAGCCGCGAATCTGTTTTCAACCTGCCGCTGCCGCTCCGCCCGGAGATAATTAAAGGTAATTGGCGGCGGCGAGATTGTGCGGGTCTTTCCGCTTTTGGTGGTGTCACTGATGTAATAGGTCTTTCCGTCGTGCCGCTGAAGTTGTTGACTGACGGTAATTTTCTCAGCCTTGAAATCCACGTTAGACCACGGTAAGCCGAGACATTCCCCTTCCCGAAGCCCGGCAAACAGGCACACCGAATAGGCGTTGCACATGGGGTCATCCTTTATTGCATCCAAGAATAGCGGGATCTCCGAATCAAGTAACGGATGAATTTCAGCTTTTTTGATTTTTGGGAGCTCTGCGCCCTCACATGGATTTGAAACGATATACCCCTGTTTCTGCGCCACGGAGAACGCTTTGTGCATCACGGCGGCGACATTCTTCACGGTCTTGCCCGAAAGGTCGTTGGCTGTCATGGTGTTGTAGACCCGCTGAATGTCAACTCCCTTGACAGCTTGTAATTCCATTGCCCCGATTGACGGGTAAATATGCTTCTTCGCTATGTTTTTGTAGGCGTATAAGGTGCTCTCACGGACTTTGTTCACGCAAAACGTGTCCAGCCATAGCGTTATCCATTGTTTTACGGTGGCCTTTGTGGGCGCGATATACTCCCCGGTGTCAATATTTTTTGTGGCCGCCCGCAGTTTTTCCGCCACTTCCTTTTGGCTTTTGCCGGTAACGGTCTTGCGGACGGGCTTGCCTGTGCCGGGGTCACGCCCTACGGAATAACGCGCTTCCCAATAGGTGTATTGCTGCCCCTTGCGGGTGATAGTCTTCTTGCGAATACTGCCGCTACCGGCGGGGTTACGGGTGTTCTTCGTCCGTGCCATGATCGCCGCCTCCATTCTCAAAAGAGTGGTTTTCCAAATACTCCCGATAATCCGCTTCCATGTCGCCAAGGTGTTCCAACGTGGCTTTCGCGCCCGTCAGGGCATCCAGAGCGACGGCAAATACTCTGGTGGCCTGCTTTTTTATTTCGCCGATCTTGTAGAGAAATAAATCTTGATACGCGGGCAGTACAAAACCTAATGTGCTAACACTGCGGTACCGTTCTAAATCTTCGGGTGTCAGAGCTGCCAACGCTTCGGACCTTTTCCGCATGTTGTACACAAGCATGCTTAGACTAATAATATCGGCATTACTATTTGGAAATCGGACCGTAAGCAGCGCATTTACTAGATCAAGTAATGGGCTATAGTCCTTGTTGTGTAGCAACTCCACCGCGCCTTCATCAAGGCCGGTATAGGCGCACACACCCTGTAACGTGGCGTCCGGGTTCTTGACATCCGATAATCCGAGTAACCAATCAGTCGATACGCCGCACACCGTGGCTATCCGTAACAGGTCAGCCGCGTTTGGCAAGCGTTCTCCGTTTTCATAGAAGCCAATTGTGGCCGCGGATAAGCCGAGTAGTTTTCCAAATGCGGCTTGTGAACGGTCTCCGCGTAATTGATTAAACCGTATCATAAAGGTAGTGTTCTTGCGGTCAGATTTTTCAACAACATTTGTTTTCATACTGCGCTCCAATAACTGCATTTGTTATGATGCGTTGTTATTTTACTATATTGGTTGCAACTACAATTGTTTGATGCTATAATAACGCCATAAACAAGTGTTGTCAAGTGCTTTTTGAAAATTATTTTTAGGAGGGTAACATGAACGCTGACGTAAAGGCAAAAGCATGGGAGAAGGGCGTGAAACTCTGGCAGATTGCGGACGCATTAGGCATACAAGACAATGCTTTCTCCCGCAAGCTCCGCCACGAATTGACCGCCGAGGAAAAAGAGAAGATTTTCAAGGTCATAGACGGGTTGGCAAGGAGGTGATCGGATGGATGATATTCAAAAGCTCGCAATCAACGCAGACGAGGCCGCTAAAATGTTGGGGATCAGCAAACCGGTGATGTACGATCTCATGCATAGCGCAGGATTTCCGGTTATCAAGGTCAGCGCGAACCGCTATATCATCCCAGTGGACAAGTTGAAGTCGTGGCTCAACGAGCAGGCGGGGTGATACGGTGTGCCGAAATACCGCAAGCAGCCGCTTCCGCTTTGGGTCACCGCCACGCTTGACGGGCGGGAGGGCCGATTTGTTCAGTTAGGCAATACCATGCTGACCGGAAAAAACTCAAAATTCAAAACACTTCCGGCAGGGGCGCAGATGCTTTACATTGACATGGTAATGGAAGCCGGAGGAAAGCGCGAGTTTGAATTTTCACTGTCTTCTGCAACAAAGTACGGGATAGCAAAGGGAACTTTTGAGCGGAACAAGAAGCTTTTGATTACAAACGGATTTGTGGAGTGTATAGAGAACAACGCCCACAGATGGCAGAAAAATAAATATAGGTTTTCATTTTGTTGGAGAGAGCCCGCGAGTGTGTCCCCTTTGGGGAGCGGTTAATTGGGCTATATGCATGGCAATATATAGTATACCCTATCCAAAATGGGGGTGGTCAATGAAGCAAAATTTTTCACTGGTACCCCCATTTTGGATACAGTAACCTTCGATAAATTGCTCCCAGTGACCCAAAATGGTGCAAGTTTATAACCCTACCGTGACCCAAAATGGGGGCCGAAAAATGAAGATTCCCCGTTATTTTCCCTGAACATGTTCCGAACACGTTTTTTTATTACGCCCGCTAATGGGCTATACATGTACCGCTAAAGGTACATACCTACATACTTACTAAGGAGAAAATAGAATATGCGTATCGCTAACTATTGGGAAACAGAAGAACCCGAAACACTGAACACAGGCAAGAATGTACTGCGCCATTTCCCGGAGGCCGAGCGGCTGCAGGTCAGCACACCCGACTTTGTGGGCCGTGATGGACAAACCCATACCGGCAAAACCGTGGGTGTTGATTTGGAGCCTATTCATGAAAAGATCGCCGCCGGCGGTGACGAGGCAAAGGCCGTGGTGGACTTCTTTGCCCATGTTGTCGGCATTGAACAGGAGGCAAAGGAGGAATGAAAGTGCTCAGACCGTTAAAGGCAATCAGAACGAAATGCCTTGACTGTTGCTGTCAGCAGCGCAACGAGGTCAGGTCGTGCCCGTCAACCGATTGCTCGCTCTGGCCTTATCGCTTCGGACGCCGCCCCGCACCAGATGAAACTACGCAAGATTAATGGGCAGCTGAGAAACGCCCGCAACGCGAATAAACCCCTACAAGCGTAAGGCTTTCAGAATTTCCGGGGGTGGGGTGGTATACTTTGCCGCCCCCCGGAAATCAGTTTTATTTGCGTGACATCATGCAGTAATGAGAGCAAATTTTGAAAGGAGGCTACACAGCATCGCAATAAAAACGGGAACGCTCGTGTTTTGGGCGGGCGTTCCCCACTGATTAGCGCCTATGGCACTTCATGACCCAGCGCCCAGTAAGGTTGTCTCCGGGGCCTATGAGTATTCCACCTACAAGGCAAACCGTCAGATTGCGGCACAGCGCGGGGAAACGTCCAAAGACAGCGAATGGGACAAGTATGCCGACGCAGAGAAGAACGGTGTGGATTTCTGGACGATGTGGAAGATCAAGCACCCGGAAGATAAGAACGATAACGGCAAAGCAGACGAGAAGGAGCAGAAGGCCGCTATCAATGCGTTGGCCGGGATTACGTCACAGCAAAAGACATATCTGCGAAAGAGCATAAAATAACATCCCGATAGCATCGGAATATCAACGGGAGACGCCAAACTTTCTGACGCCTCCCGCAAACCTATTATGTGGGCGCAATGTCACGCTTTTGAGCCGCTGGAAGTGCCTGTTTACGGGCGTTTTGAAAAGCATTTTTTGATTAGAGGTCAAATTATACCGGCAGGGCTAAAAATGCGATTTATAAGCGTGACATATGCGGCAGGAGGTGACACAGGCGAATACAAAACAATGCCACGGTTGCCGATACTGGCGGCGGCTATCCCCGTGCTTAAAACAACGTGCTTGTCACTATATTCTTGATATGTACTCTCTGCGCAGACGCGACGGTGACGTGTGCAAATCAAAGGACAGCACGCAATACATACCACGGCGGCCAGAATAATTCCAATTATCAAAAATTAGGTAACTCTAAATTAGCCGGGGAATCACCATATTTCTATTATCTTCACTCTCTACATTTCCGGGCTCCATTTGTGTGCGTGCCTAAAGCCTTTATGCTCTGCTTCTACTACAGTGTGTACATAACAGTCTCCTTTATTCGAAGTTATTCTTACTCTGTCATATTGCTGGTCGAAAGGCAAATGATAGATTTTTTCCCCGCCCTTTGCTATGTTACATTTTATAATCGGGTAATCATCAAGAGGGAAATTGTCTTTTACTTGAATGCTTAGGTATTCAGCAAATCGCTTAGCTTCATCGGATAATGTGGAAGATGTATAGATAATAGGAGTTACTTCACAATCACCATTTTCCATACTATAAACAGCCGTAGCGCCATATAACTGAGCAACTGTATTTTCTCTCACAAACTTGCTGGCGGCTAAAGAATAGCGCTTGCATTGGATAACAACTATTACACCTTCCTTTTTTGCAACAAGATCAATTCCCCTGTCTTCAACCCCACTTACGGCCCCAACGTAATCGACTGCGAACCCATTGCTTTCGTATACATATCCAACAAAACGTTCGTAATCACGTCCGGCTTCCCAGTTAGACCGACCTCGTTTCATATATCTGTCAAGTGCAAGCTGGTTTTTCTGAGTGACAGATAGCCTCGAATACTCGCTTGGGGAGAGCCATTTACGCGTATTATCATAACCGCTATCGATATTAGCCGCATCTTCAAACGCAACTTTGGGTTCTATTGCCTCAAAATCTTTAAGCCATGGATATATGTTTTCTAGGAAAGTAAGTTGGTATTCAATTTTTTTACATTTTTGTACTACCTCTCGTTTTGACTTAGCAATAGCGGAAATTTCCTCGGCAGCTCTTATTGCTGGGCGCTTTTTATGACAAAGACTGTTTGATATTTGTTCGTCATAAACATACAACAAGTCTGCATATTGGGTTGCCATCCAAGGATAAGTTTGCAACTGCTCGGCATTCAACCTCTGTATTTTAGCCCGGTATCCTTGCTCCCAGACAGAAAGCGCATTATTCATGGCTTTGTTACGTACGTCCTCAATTTCTTTGTTTGCCTTGCTGCATATATCTTTAAACTGATTGTTTGCATCTCGTATTAAGCTTGCAACTGCGGAACACAGAATAGCGATTACCACAACATCCCATGAAGCACAAGCACTTACTGCTGCATTCAACCCAAGTTGAGCGCATAACCATTCAGCTATAAGCTTTAATATCCATCCGGGACCAATAGCTGCGATAAAAAGCCAAAGCAGTATGTACAGTAGGAATGTTTTTAAATTGCATCCTGATTTATTTTCAAACGGGTTGTACGCTTCAGCACTTGACTTGCGTTCTTCTGAATAAGAGATTATCTGTGGAGCTGAATTTTTTGCGGAGTTATCGCCCTTTATTGAACCCCTCAACCCATTTATAAACATCGGCCAATCCGACACCAATTCATCATCAAAGTTCTTTGAGCGTACATACTGCGCTCCGCAAGGGCAAGTAAATGCGAGATTGTTATCAGCATCACATAACATAAAATTTCCACATACAGGGCACATATAGACGCATTTTCTCACATTTAAGCCTCCACTTACCAATACTATGCACTATCCAAATTTTTACTCTAAAATAATTGTACGCCAATATTCCCATTGCAGCTATTATTTCTTTCTACAAAATTCAACGTTTGCATTGACATATGTGCATAAAAGATAGACAGATTGGCCTATAATTGCAGGGCATTTACAAAATGGTTTAGAATTATTTGTGATCTCCATTTTTTAGAACCTGCCCCCCGTTTTTCCGGGTGGGGGTATATAGTAAAATAGCGCCGCCGTTATGGTGGCGCTGTTTCTTTATGCGATTCTGAGATTGTTTTTCATGCAAGCGCACATATAGACCTATAGGTTCGCCAGCGAGAGCGCCGTCGTTTTTCCGGGTGGCCCATCGGGTAGGTGGCAGGCAGGCACATGGCTCCTAGCTCACCCACAAGCCCCTGTGCAGCCCAGGAGGGTTATCCATTGCCCTAGTCAAGCAGCTAATTGGATGTTATAAGAGTATACAAAATTGGAATACCTTCAAAATGAAGATTTGCCAAACTTCCAAGGCAAAACAGCAATGCAAAAAAACAAAGTGGCGAAAACCTCCACTTTGAAAAGCGGCAAGTGCCCAAAACGGTAACTTGCCGCAAAGGAGACAGGCTCGACCCGTTTTCAGTTGTCCTCAAATTGAGGGGGGGCAAGGCTCACTCTCTGGCGGCACTTTGCATATCACGTTCTATTCTTGCCCCAGCTATTTCCTCTGCGAGGGAGGCCAATGCCGCACCGGCTATATTACAGGCTGCCTCATTTGTTTCCCTAGTATAGAAGCTATCTGGGCTGCCAATACCAAGCAAGATATGAGCCATCTCATGCCCAAGAATAAAAGCGGCTTGCTCATCGCTCTCAAAACAATCGCTCTCCGGCATCATTATGGCTTTGGCTTCGGCATCAGCCCTTGCGAGTATCTCACCGTCAATACAATCATCTGGAACTTCCTGATATACTATTCGGAACCCTGCATCACAGCAAATTTGCTCAAGGGTCTTATAGACTAATCCATTCCTATACATATTCACACCCCCTCACCGTCGCTGGGTACATACTCCATAATATCCCCTGGCTGACAGTCTAGCAGCGCGCACAATGCCGAGATTGTTTCTGTGGTAACGGCCTCCCCATGCTTGAGCTTGTTTACCGTTCGGGGGTGTACTCCGTTCTGTCTAAGCCAATATGTTGAGCTATACCCACGCTCAGACAGAAGTTGAAACAGTTTATCGTATTTTATAGGCATATCCTCACCTCACCATAGTATATTATCACATTAATGATGTTCCCGTAAAGGTACAATTTGCACAAATCAGTATGTTCCTTTCCGTACACAATGCCATCTTGAAATATGTTCCCGATATGGTACAATATAGACAGTCAAGGGGAGCAAGGCCGGACATACTGGTGAAACGGATGGACTACCTAATACATTCCAGATAGGCCGCTCCCCGACAATATGAAAGGAGCAGAGACCATGAGTGCAAAAGATATTGAGGCCAAAATTAAGGAGCTTCGAGAGCTGCAAGCCCTCATTGACGAGGCGCAGACCGAAGCCGAAGGTATCAAAGACACGCTGAAAGCCGTCATGGGTGACACAGAGGAACTTCGGGCGGGAGAATACAAGGCGACATACAAGCCGGTTACCTCTGCCAAATTTGACGCGGCGGCATTCAAGGCCACTCATGCCGAGCTCTACAGCCAGTACACCCGGCAGACTACCACCCGCCGCTTCTGTGTGGCGTAGGACGAAAGGCGGAGCGGGGGCATTATCCGCTGCCCGCTCCAATTTATACATCTGCCCCCATTCTTGAGGGGAGAAAGGCTTATCATGGTAAGAATAGAAGTTAAGGAGACAGACGAGCAGAAAGCCCGCTCCATGGCAATCATAGAGGCAGGCCCGGATATGCTCAAACTGTACAACAGATCAAGCGAAACGGGAAAGCAAATTCTGCGGCTATTTGTTCTGCTGGACGAAGCCACTCAGGACAAGGCGCTTGAGATGATGCGAGAATCAGGAGGTACAAATGAGTGAAGATGACCGGCGAATACTTAGTATGTTAGATAGAGCAACGGATAAAGACGCATTTATTTCTGCGCTGGAAGAATCAGCCCGCGAATACTCAACACGGCCTCCTGTTAATCCAGCTAGCAAGGGGCAGTAAGTCCGAACGGGAGCAGAAAGGGGGGCGACGCCTACAGACAGCCCAAGATTAAAACAGAATATCAACGCGCAGGGGAGCGGTGAAAGCCGTTCTTCTGCTTTTTTAGTATTCTCACAGATCATATGCGGTGTATAATGTCACCGTATCAAATAACATATATTAGGAGGTTCCATATGAAATACGACACAACGCTTTTCCCCTCCGTGCTGGCCGACATTACCGCCTATGCGGACAAGCACTTTGACGGTGCACGGCGGTGGAATGTCAAGCAGATAGCGCAGTACATGGGAAAGACCCGCCAGTGGTGCTACAGCACCTACGGCGTAACGGTTCATGGCGGATGGACTATTTTTGAGCTGGCAAGGAGGCTGTCATACTAATTGATTTACCCCTAAGTTTACCCCAAACAGATTTTTTTCGGCTACTACTGGATTTTTCTAAGTTGTCTGCAAACCATTGATTTTACTGAGTTTCAATGCTGGGATATTTTAAAATTTATCTCGTTTTTTTGCCCTAAATAAAATTCGAATCCCTTTCTCTCCGCCAAAAAAGAGGACCGCCATAGGCGGTCCTCTTTTTTGGCGTTCCCATTAAGGGGATTCGAACGGGAGCGGCAGTGAATGGAGCGGGCTGAATTCTTTTTGCCGTCCTACCGTTCGCCTTGTCACCGCGCTGTTTCCCTTTTTGGGCGTTTCACTAAAAATCAGACCCCTTGGAAACCGCGTCCTGACAGATCTTACAAAGTCGAAAAAATGCCTTGCCGTCCGGCGAAAATCGTCCTATAATAACACGCGAAAAGATTTTTAACCCCGGTACCGTGATGCCGGCAAAATCGCTCATATTATGGTATGGCGTGGAATGCGCCTGCCTATGCTGCGTATCTTGCCGCCTGCGGCAGGATATTTTTTTGTGTCTGGAGGATGAAATGAAACTGAAAGCACAGCTGATGGACGAGCAGGGACTAAGCCGGGCGCTGATGCGCATCTCTCATGAGATCGTGGAAAAAAACAAGGGCGCGGGCAATCTGGTGCTAGTGGGCATTCGCCGCAGGGGAGAGCCTATCGCGGCGCGCATCTGCGAGAATATCAGGAAAATCGAGGACACGGACGTGCCCTGCGGCAGCATCGACATCGGCTTCTACCGGGACGATCTGACCCATCTGAACGAATCGCCGGTCATCCGCAAAGCGTCGCTGCCCTTCGACGTCGGCGACAGGGATGTGGTGCTGGTGGACGATGTGCTTTACACCGGCCGGACGGCCCGTGCCGCCATCGAGGCGGTGTTTTCCTGCGGCCGGCCGCGGACGATTCAATTCGCCGTGCTGGTGGACAGGGGACACCGGGAGCTGCCCATCCGGGCGGATTATGTGGGGAAAAACGTGCCCACTGCCAAAACCGAGCTTATCGAGGTTCGGATGCCGGAATACGACGGTGAGACCGGTGTGTTCCTGATGGATAATGCGCAATAAAAATAGAGATAGTTGAAGGAGAAAAAAGGTATGAATCTGGTTTATGACATCAAGGACAAGCCCCGTTTCGGGCAGTTGCTGCTATTCTCGCTGCAGCAGCTGCTGGCCATCATGGCGGCCACGATCGCGGTGCCGTCGGTTATTAACTCCACCTGCGGCACGGCCATGACGGCTGCCGCCGCCCTGTTTGGCGCCGGTATGGGTTCCATCGTCTACCTGCTGTTCACCAAATCCTCCAGCCCCGTGTTTCTGGGCTCCAGCTTCGCTTTCATCGGCTCCATGATGTCCGCCTTCTCCGGCGCGGCCTCCATGGCCGCCGGCTATTGGGGTCTGATTCTCGGCACCGTCATGGCGGGCCTGGTGTACGTCATTCTGGCCATCGCCGTCAAGTGCAGCGGCGTGGGCTGGATCAACAAGCTGATGCCGCCCGTCATTATCGGACCTACCGTAGCCATCATCGGCCTGAGCCTTTCCACCAACGCCGTTGCCGACCTGATGAACCCCACTGTCGAGGGCGGCAGCGTCTATGTGGCGCTGATCTGCGGCCTTATCACCCTGTCCGTCACCATGCTGGCCTCCACCTACGGCAAGAAGATGATGAAGCTCATTCCGTTCATCGTGGGCATTCTGGCCGGCTATGTCGCCGCCAGCATCTTCGCCTTCATCGGCCGCGCCACCGGCAGCGCCGCGCTGATCGTCATCGACTACAGCGCCTTTTCCACGATGAAGGGCCTGATTTCCGCCCCGGGCTTTACGTTCCTTATGGGCTCCGGAGACGGGATCACAGGTACCTATATTCTCACGCTGTTCGCGGCCTATGTGCCGGTGGCCTTCGTGGTCTTTGCCGAGCATCTGGCCGACCACAAGAATCTCTCCTCCATCGTGGGTGTGGATCTGCTGGAGAAGCCCGGCCTGACGCGCACTCTTCTGGGCGACGGTATCGGCTCCATGGTGGGCGCGTTCTTCGGCGGCTGCCCCAACACCACCTACGGCGAATCCATCGCCTGCGTCGCCATCACCCGCAACGCCTCCACCACCAGCATCTGGGGCGCCGCAATCATGTGCCTGGTGTTCTCCTTCATCACCCCGCTGATGGCCTTTCTGGAATCCATCCCCCATTGCGTCATGGGCGGCGTGTGTATCGCGCTGTACGGCTTTATCGCAGTGTCCGGCTTTAAGATGTTCCAGACCGTGGATCTGAACAAGAACCGCAACCTGTTTGTTTCCTCCGTCATCTTTATCACCGGTGTGGGCGGCTTGACCGTGTCTTTCGGGGCCGTGACCATCCGCACGGTGGCCTGCGCCCTGATCCTGGGCATCCTGGCCAATGTCATGCTCGCCAAGGAAAAGGACGAGCCTGCCGCGGAATAAGGACAACGAAAAAATCGGCTGCCCGCGGGCAGCCGATTTTTTTGTGCGCTTATTTTTCCTCCAGCTGGGAGGTGCAGTGTGGGCAGCGGGTAGCCGTAAGGGGTATCTCGCTTTGGCAGTAGGGGCAGATCTTTGTGGTTGGCGCCGCGGCCGCTGCCGGCTTTTTGTGGAAGGAGGCCGCCGCGTTGGCCGTCTTGATGACCAAAAACAGCGCGAGGGCCACGATGATGAAATTTACGACGGCGGAGATGAACGCGCCGTAATGGATGCTGACCTTGCCCACGGTGATGGCCAGATTCGAGAAGTTGTCGCGGAACAGCAGACCGATCAGCGGGGAGAGGATGTCGTTCACCAGCGAATCGACAATGGACTTGAAGGCGGCGCCGATGACCACGCCGACGGCCAAGTCCAGCACATTGCCGCGCATGGCGAATTCCTTGAATTCCTTCAGAAATTTTTTCATTTTAGCAGGCTCCTGTCAAAATACTTCTGTGCCGTAATTGTAGCATTTCGCGGCGAAAAAGTAAATACGGTAGGGGAAATCCGCGTGTTTTACACTTTTTTAGACGGCGGGAAAAACTGCTTGACAAATCGGCGAAATTCAGTATAATACTCTTTGCGCGTAGCGGGTTTGTGTAATGGTAGCACACCGGACTCTGACTCCGTTTGTGAGGGTTCGAATCCTTCACCCGCTGCCAAAGGAAAGAGCTCATCTTTATAGATGAGCTCTTTCCTTTAACTGCTTGCGCGAGCTTCCCACACCGGCACGATTTCAATAACCAAACAAAAAATCCTCCGTCATGAACGGAGGATTTTTTGGTTAGCCTATCTGCTGAGATAACTGATCAGCAGCTCCTGCAGCAGTTCGTCCCGGTCGATGCGGCAGATCAGGCTGCGGGCGTTGTTGTAGTTCGTGATATAAGTCGGATCTTCGGAAAGAATATACCCCACCAGCTGGTTGATGGGATTATAGCCCTTTTCCTTCAGAGAATTATACACGGACGACAGTATTTCTTTCATTTCGATCTTGCTGTCAATGGCCGTGAACTGCCTTGTTGCGTCTTCCATGTCAATCCCTCCTTGGACGGCATACCGGGTACGCCGTGATTTCTTACAAATCTATTATACCAAAGAAAAACGACAAGTAAAGGCCGGAAATATTACCGTTCCGTTACAGTTTCCGCCGTTATTACCGGATAACGGCGCCATACTCGGTCTTCAGCGCGGCCAGCGCGGCGGCGACGATCTCGTCCGCGTGTTCGTCGGTGAGGGTCTGATCGTCGGCGCGCATGGTCAGCGCGAAGGCCACGGACTTCTTGCCGTCGGCGATATGCACGCCAGTGTAGATATCGAACAGCTCGCATTCCTTCAGATAGCCGCCGCCGGCTTTCAGAATGCAATCCTCCAGTCTGGCCGCGGGGATGTCCGCGCGGCACACGATGGCGATATCCCTGTGGATGGACGGGAAGCGGGGCAGGGGCTGGTACACGGGTCTCGCGCCGCGCGCTTCATACAGCGCCGCGAAGGAGAGCTCCGCGCAGTAGAGCGCCGCGTCCACGCCGTAATTTTCCGCCACCTTGGGGTGAATCTGACCGAACACGCCCAGCACTTTGCCGTCCACGATCACCCGGGCGCAGCGGCCGGGATGATAGGCGGGATTGTCGGTCACCGGCTCAAAGCCGGCCTTGTGGGTGCGGAAGCTCTTGAGGATGGTCTCCACCCAGCCCTTGACGGCATAGAAGTCGATATCCTCGCCGTAGGCGCCCATGGAAAGGACCTTCGGCTCGTCGGGCAGCCCGTCGGGCCGCTTGAAGTACACCCGGCCCAGCTCGTACAGCCGCGCGGACTTATTGCGGTAGTTGTAGTTGCGGGTGAGGATTTCCAGCATGGAGGGCAGAACGGTGGTGCGCATGATGGAGGTGTCCTCGCCCAGCGGGTTGAGAATCTTCAGGCTGTCCCGCAGCGGCGAATCCGCGGGCAGGCGGATTTTGTCGTAGTAAGTGGGGCTGATGAAGGAGTAGGTGATGATCTCATCCATGCCGAAGCTGCGGCATAGGACGCCAGCCAGCCGCTCGGCCTCCTGAATCTCGGTGTAGCCGCCGCAGCGGGTGTTGCCGCCGGAGAAGCGGATGGGAATGTTGTTGTAGCCGTAGAAGCGGGCGACCTCCTCGGCAATGTCGGAATAGTGTTCCACATCGCCGCGCCAGGAGGGGACGAGGATAGTATCGCCGTCGAGACCGAACCCCAAGTCAAGGAGAATCTTCTCCATGGTCGGGCGATCGATATCGGTGCCGAGAAGGGCGTTTATTTTATCCGGCTCCAGCTTCACGGTGGTCCGCCCGGCAGGATTGGGATAGACGTCAATGATGCCTTCCACCACCTCGCCGGCGCCCAGCAGCTCCACAAGCTCGCAGGCGCGCTGTACGGCGGTCATGGTGTTCTCCGGGTCAAGACCCTTCTCATAGCGGGCGGAAGCGTCTGTGCGCATTCCAAGGGCTGTGGCGGTGCGCCGGATGGAAGCGCCGTTGAAATTCGCGGATTCAAACAACACCATGTCGGTGTCGCCGATAATTTCCGAGTTCGCACCGCCCATGACGCCGGCCACGCCCACGGGCCTGTCGGTGTCGCAGATGCACAGCATGCTCTCGGACAGGGCCCGGGCATTGCCGTCCAGCGTCTGGATGGTCTCGCCGGGTCTGGCGGTGCGGACATGGATCTCGCCGTTATTGACGCAGGAAAAGTCGAAGGCGTGCATGGGCTGGCCGTATTCCATCATGACATAGTTGGTGATGTCCACGATGTTGTTGATGGGGCGCATGCCGCAGGCGCGGATACGCTGGCGCATCCACTTGGGGGAGGGCGCGATCTTTACATTTTTCACCATGCGGGCGGTGTAGCGCACGCATAGGGGGTCCTCCACAAAAACCCTGGCCAGCCTGGTGATATCTCCGCCGGCCAGCGCCTTGACCCGGGGCGCGGGCAGATTCATCTTCATGCCGAAGGTCACGGCCGCTTCCCGGGCCAGACCCACCATGCACAGGCAGTCCGGGCGGTTGGGCGTGATCTCGAAATCCACCACCTGATCGTCCTTGCCGATGACGGGCAGGATATCGTCGCCGGGCCGGATGCCGTCCTCGTGGAGGATGAAGATGCCGTCGTCGATGCAGTTGGGGAATTCCTTCTGCTCGGCGTGGAGCCCGTCCAGCCCCAGCACTTTATCGGTCTTGGTGTCGTAGGCCACCAGGTCCCACTCGTGGATGTTCTGATAGTCCACGGTCAGCGTCTTTTCAGTTCCGCCCAGATCAAACACGCAGCTCCACAGATTGACGCCGGCCGGGGCCACGGATTTCACACCCGCGCATACGACGCTGCCAAACACCTTGTCGCCAGGCCTGATGCCCGCGGGGACGGAGGGCCGGGCCGGGTCGATGGGCTTATAGTTATTCAGCAGGGCGGCGGGTTTAATGACACCGTAGGCAAAGTCGTGGGTGTCCAGCTCCAGCTCCTTCAGGGAGCAGAGCATGCCGTCGGACAGCACGCCGCGCAGCTTGCCGCGGAGGATCTTCTTGCCGCCGGGCAGCAGGGCGTTGTGCTTTGCCACGGGGACGAGATCGCCCGCGTGGATGTTCCACGCGCCGGTGCAGATCTGGAGAGGCTCTTTTTCGCCCGTGTCGATCATGGTGACGAACATATGGTCGGAATCGGGGTGCTTTTCGATGGAGAGAATTTTTCCCACCACCACATTTTTGATCTCCGCACCCAGGTCCTCGGTGGTCTCCACCTTGGAGCCGGCCACGGTCATCGCTTCGGTAAAGGTACGCTCATCCGCGTCCACAGGGACGAAGTCTTTGAGCCATTTTCTTGAAAGCAGCATTCTGTCGTTCCCCCTTTCTCAGAACTGTTCCAGCAGCCGGACGTCGTTTTCGAAGATCAGCCGCAGGTCGTTGATTTTATATTCTCCCAGCGCCAGGCGCTCCAGCCCCATGCCGAAGGCCCAGCCGGAATAGACGTCCGGGTCGATGCCGCAGTTGCGCAGCACCTTGGGGTGCACCATGCCCGCGCCCAGCAGCTCGATCCAGCCCTCGCCCTTGCAGGTGGGGCAGCCCCTGCCGCCGCACTTGTGGCACTGGATATCCAGCTCGCAGCTCGGTTCGGTGAAGGGGAAGTGGTGGGGGCGGAACCGGGTGACGGTGCCCTCGCCGTAGATTTGCTGCACGATGAGGTTCAGCGTGGCCTTCAGGTCGCCCATGGTGATGCCCTTGTCGATGACCATGCCCTCGATCTGGTGGAACATGGGGGAGTGGGTGGCGTCCACCTCGTCCTTGCGGTAGACGCGGCCGGGAGCCAGCATACGGATGGGCAGGGGCTTGGTCTCCATGGCGCGGATCTGCATATTGGAGGTCTGGGTGCGCAGCAGGATGCTGCTGTCCTCGGTGAGATAGAAGGTGTCCGACCACTCCCGGGCGGGGTGATCCTCGGGCGTGTTGAGCTTGGTGAAGTTATAGTCGGAGTATTCCACCTCCGGCCCGTCCAGGATTTCAAAGCCCATACCGATAAAAATATCCTTGATCTGGTCGAGGACATTGTACATGGGATGCTTGTGCCCCAGGGGCACGAGGGTGCCGGGAACGGTCACATCCACGGCCTCGGCGCGCATTTTGTACTCCAGCACTTTTTCGGCGAGATCGGAGGTGCGCTCGTCCAGCCTGGCCTCCAGCTCACTGCGCAGCTGGTTTGCCAGCTGCCCCATGGCGGGGCGCTCCTCGGCGGAGAGCTGGCCCATCTGCTTGAGGATGGCGGTTAGCTCGCCTTTTTTGCCCAGATACCGGACTCTCAGCGCTTCCAGCGCGTCCACGTCGTCGGCCCTGTCGATGGCCTCGGTCGCGGCTTCCCTGAGCTTCTGCAACAGTTCTTTCATACTTGTTGACTCTCCTTATCACAAATAGTATTTCCCGAATGCCGGCGGCAGGATAAAAAAAGAAGCCTCCCGTCCCACAAAAAGGGACGAAAGACCATTCTTCCGCGGTACCACCCAGATTTGGCATAAAGCCACACTCGTTGCCGGATAACGGCGGCGCCGCCGGGGATTGGCCGGAGCTCGCGGGCGAACCAAACGTCTCCTGCCGCGGAGAGCTTTCAGCCGGTGGCTCTCCCTCTCTGGGGCGGCGGTATTGCGTTATCTTCCCGTTCAATGCTTGTAACGTGTTCTTTTATAACACTTTTTGCGGCGTTTGGCAACACAAAATTGACTATCCCGCGGCAGAATTATATAATATGCAGAAGAATGCGAAGCCATAGGGGGGCTGACTGTGAAAAATGATGCCGATTCCGTTCATATCCTTGAGACAGGCGACGTTTCGCTGCCCCGCCGGGCGCGGGACGTGAACAAATACGACTGCGGCCGGGTGCTGGTGGTCGGCGGCAGCGTGGGCTACACCGGCGCGCCCGTGCTGTGCGCCGCCGGGGCGCTCCGCGCCGGAGCGGGCCTTGTCTGGGCCGCGGTGCCGCAGGTGATCTATCCCATCGCGGCGGGAAAGCTGCTGGAGGCCATGCCCTTCCCCCTGCCGGACGACGGCAGCCGATTTTCGGAAGCGGCCGTCCCCGTGCTGCTGGATAGGCTGCAAAAATGCGAATGCTGCGTCCTCGGCCCCGGTCTGGGCCGCAGCGAAGCGCTGATTGCGCTGGTGCGGTCGGTGCTGGAAAACTGCGCCGTACCGCTGGTGCTGGACGCCGACGCGCTCTATGCCGTGTCACGGGACAAAACGATGCTGCAAAGCGCCCGCTGTCCCGTGGTCGTCACGCCCCACGGCGGCGAGTTCACCCGGCTTGGGGGCGCGCTGACGGGCGATCCCGCGGCCGACGCCAGGGCGTTTGCAGGGCAATACGGCTGTGTCACCGTGCTCAAGGGGCCGGAGACCGCCGTCGCTTTCCCGGACGGCTGCGTCTTTCTCTCCCGTTTCGGCAATCCCGGCATGGCTGCCGGCGGGGCGGGAGACGTGCTTTCAGGGCTGATCGGGGGCCTTGCCGCCCAGCTGCCGCTGCGGGATGCCGTGCCCGCCGCCGTGTGCGTCCACGGCCTTGCCGGGGACCTGTGCGCCGGGCGCTTTGGGGAATATTCCATGCTCCCCGGCGATATGATAGAAGCAATACCGGAAGTGATGAAAACAATGATCCGGTGACGGAGGACGGCATGAAGCGAACAGCCCTGTTCGCACTGACGATAGCCCTCCTGCTTTTACCCGGCTGCGGCATGAAAGCGGAGGAGACGGCGATCCGGGATTTCCAGACGGCGCTTGCCGCGGCACAGACGGTGTCCTTCACGGCGGAGGTCCGGGCGGAGTTTTCCGATAAGACCGAGGAATATACGCTGAACTATACCAAAGACGCCGACGGCGCCGCGGTGGAGGTGGAAAAGCCGGAGCTACTGGCGGGCCTGCGGGCCCGGGTGGGGAAGGACGCCTCCGCGCTGGAGTACGACGGCGCGGCGCTGGATACCGGTCCACTGGCCGCCTGGGGGCTATGCCCGGTCTCGTCCCTGCCGGAGCTGGCCGCCGCCATGGCGGACGGGCATCTGGATCTGGTCTGGCGGGAGGGCGACGCCGTCGCGGCCCGGTTTATTCCCCGGGACGATCTCACGGTGACGGTCTGGTTCGGGGCGGACGGCGCGCCTTATCACGCGGAGGAGCAAAGTGACGGGAAAGTACTTGTATACTGTGATATAATCAATTTTACATTCAGCTAAAAGAAGGCGGAACCAATGAGCGAGCTTCAAAAAAGGACCTGGGCTGAGATCAGCCTGGACAACATCGAACACAACTACCGCGCCGTGAAGGCCGGTCTGCCGGCGGGGTGCAGATATCTGGGTGTGGTGAAGGCCGACGCTTACGGTCACGGCGCGCTGCCGGTGGCCCACCGGCTGGAAAAGGCGGGGGCGGACTATTTGGCCGTGTCCTGTCTGGACGAGGCGCTGGAGCTGCGCCGGGGCGGCGTGGCCATGCCCATCCTCATCCTGGGGCACACGCCGGTGGAATACCTGCCCGAGCTCATCGAAAACAACGTCACCCAGACGGTGTCCTGCCTTGCCAAGGCGGTGGAGTATTCCGAGGGCGCCGTAAAATACGGCGGGACACTGCGCATCCACATCAAGCTGGACACCGGGATGTCCCGCCTGGGCTTCCTGTGCGCCGGACGCCATTTTGACGAGGGCGTGGACGGCGTGACGCGCTCCTGTATGCTGCCGAACCTCGATCCCGAGGGCGTGTATACCCACTTTGCCGTATCCGACGAGCCGGGCGCGGACAACCGCGCTTACACGCAGGCTCAATTTGACCTCTTCAACCGGGTGATCGCCGGCTGCGCCGCCCGGGGCGTGACCTTCCGCATCCGCCATTGCGCAAATTCCGGCGCTGTGGTAAACTATCCCGGGATGGCGCTGGACATGGTGCGCCCGGGGCTGACGCTGTATGGCTACGGCGACGCGGGCGGCAGGCTGGGTCTCAAGCCCGCCATGCGGCTGGTCACCACGGTGAGTACCGTCAAGATTTACGATCCGGGCACGGATGTCAGCTACGGCCGCCGTTTCCGCACCGACCGGCCCACCCGCATGGGCGTGGTCGGCATCGGCTATGCCGACGGGCTCTTTCGCGCCGCGTCCAATAAGTGCGCTTTCTGGACGCCTCACGGCTTCGCGCCCCAGCGGGGCACCATCTGCATGGATATGTGCATGCTGGATCTCACCGACCTGCCCGACGTCACCGTGGGCGACGAGATCGAAATATTCGGTGCCAATGCCGATATCAACGCGCTGGCGGCAGCGGCGGGCACCATCTCCTACGAACTGCTGTGCGGCGTGTCCAGACGCGTGCCGCGAGTGTACCGGGACTGATTTTTTCCCATGCCGTGTATAAAATTCTCCGCTCCGTGGGAGAATGATTTTCGTACCCTACATAGTATGTAGCGGGCGACTATCTACCGGAGTGTGAGAAAATTGAGCATGGTCAAACGCGGAGACATTTACTACGCCGACCTCAGCCCCGTTGTGGGCAGTGAGCAGGGCGGTATGCGTCCGGTGCTGATCGTTCAGAACGATACCGGCAACAAGCACAGCCCCACGGTCATCGCCGCCGCAATCACCAGTCAACTGGGAAAGGCGAAGCTTCCGACCCATATCGAGCTTTCCGCCCAAAGCGTGGGATTGAGCCGGGACAGTGTGATCTTGCTGGAGCAGATCCGTACCATCGATAAATCCCGCCTGCGGGAAAAAATGGGCCGTCTGGACGAGGACACGATGACAAAGGTAGACAACGCCATTGCCGTCAGCTTCGGACTTGAATAAAAAAACTCTCCCGGTTTTCCGGGAGAGCCTTGATAGAATATTCCCGAAAGGTACATAAGAGATGAGAAAAAAACAGCTTCGCGTCATCCTCACCGTGGTCGCCATCGCGCTGGTCGTGGGGGGCATCGTGTTCCTCGCGATCAACAACTACCATTCCTCGGCGGACCCGCTGGTATCCATGAGCTACATCAACGAAACGCTGACGCCCGCCCTGCAGGCCAAATTTGACGCCCAGCTCAAGGCGTCCCAGGAGGCGCTGCAGGCCAGCTTTGTATCCGCCATGTCCGAATCCGGCGGCGGCTTCACCTCCGTAACCATGACCAGCGGCCAGACCCTGGCCTGTTCCGCCGGCAGCGAGCTGCTGCTGGTGTCCGGCAGCGCCCAGGTGGTCAACGCCAGCGCCGTCAGCGATGTCACCGCCGGCGCCGCCATGGCCGCGCAGGCCGATCTCGCGGCCAACCACCTCTACCTGGTTACCGCCGCGGGCATCGCCGTCACCGCTGTCAACGATGTCACCGTGATGGTGCGCGGCACCGCCACCGTGGCATGATACCGCATATTGCCGCAGCTCCGCTCATATAGTTGAGCGGAGCTTTTTTGTGGAGGTGTGCCATGGAGCGTTATCCTGTGATCATCGGCGGAGAGGCGCGCGGCGAGCTGCGCGTGACGCTGAATGGGCTTTTCACCGTATTTGAGCTGGAGACCGACCGCGCGGAGGGAGTCGTACGTTTTTCGGTCTACGGGGGCGGCCGGGAAGGGCCGCTGGGCGTGGCCGCGCCCCGTGGCGGGAAGCTGTACCTCCGCCGCCGTCTCAGCGCGGCGCAGCTGCGGGATTTTCCGCAGACCATCGACTATGCCGCCCCCAGCGGTGAGCCCGCCGAGAAAAAAGAGGAGCCGGCGTCCCCGCCGGCGTCTCCGCCGCAGCCCGCGCCGCAGCCGGAGGAGACCGAAGACGACCTGCTGTGGTTTTCCACACCGGAGGGCGTCCTCACCGCCTTCGACGGCAGGCAGAGCCTGATCGCGGTGCCGTCGGACGCGCCCGGCGCGCCCCGCGGCATCCGCCGGGTGATCGGCGGCAGGGAATATGTGGTGTTCCCCGGTTATCCGGGGCGCAAATAGTATTGGAATTCGGTCCCGCGTATGCTATAATAGATGCGTTACAGTCAATACATGCGGCTGAATTATGTAAACATCATTCAACGGAGGAATCTGCGCTATGCTCATGACAGACCTGATCGCGAAAAAGCGCGACGGCGGGATACTTACCACCGATGAGATCAATTTTATCATAGACGGCTACGTGAAGGGCGATATTCCCGACTACCAGATGTCGGCGCTGTGCATGGCCATCCTGTTTCGCGGCATGGAGCCCCGGGAGACGCTGGATCTGACCATGGCCATGATGAATTCCGGCGAGACTCTGGATCTGTCAGGCATTTCCGGTATTAAGGCCGACAAGCATTCCACCGGCGGCGTGGGCGACAAGACCTCGCTGGTGCTGTGCCCCATGGTCGCCTCCTGCGGCGTGAAGATCGCCAAAATGTCCGGCCGCGGGCTGGGTCACACCGGCGGCACCATTGACAAGCTGGAGAGCTTTCCCGGCTATTCCACCTCCATTTCCGAGGAAAAGTTCATTGAAAACGTCAACAGGATCGGCATCGCCATCACGGGGCAGACGGCGGAGATCGACCCCGCCGACAAAAAGCTCTACGCCCTGCGGGACGTGACGGGCACGGTGCCCAGCATCCCGCTGATCGTCAGCTCCATCATGTCCAAGAAGCTGGCCGCCGGGGCGGACATCATCGTGCTGGATGTGAAATCCGGCAGCGGCTCCTTTATGAAGACCGAGGAGAAGTCCCGGGAGCTGGCCCGGGAGCTGGTATCCGTGGGCAAGCTGGCCGGGCGCAGGACCGTGGGTGTCATCACCGATATGGACGAACCCCTGGGCTACGCCGTGGGCAACGCGCTGGAGGTCAAGGAGGCGATAGCCGTGCTGCGCGGCGAGGAGAAGGGCGAGCTGCTGGAGCTTTGTCTCACATTGGGTGCCTGCATCCTCACCGAGGCCGGTCTCGCCGAAAACGACGGTGCGGCGAAGGCGCTGCTCCAGTCCCACATTGACAACGGCAGCGCGTTGGATAAGCTGGGCGATCTGGTGGAAGGGCAGGGGGGCGACCGCCGCGCCGTCTACGATATTTCCATGCTGCCCGCCGCCACCGTCACCATGGAGGTGCCCTGCGCGGCGGAGGGCTATGTGGACCGCATCCAGGCCGACAGCGTGGGACTGGTGTCCATGCATTTGGGCGGCGGCCGGGCCACCAAGGACAGCGTCATCGACCTTTCCGTGGGCGTGATGCTGCACAAAAAGGTGGGTGACAGGGTGGAGCGCGGCGACAGTCTGGCCACAATCCACGCCTCGTCCCCGGACAAGGCCCGGGAAGCCGCCAAGCTCCTGCGGGACTGCTACGCCATTTCCGGCTCCCCTGTGGAGAAAGCGCCCTTCATCAAGGGCATCGTTCGATAGAACAATTAAGCGCCGCCTCTTTCGAGGCGGCGCATTTTTCTTTTATGGCGGTTTCGTCACTGTACCGCGTGGGTGCGGAGATAGCTGAGCATCTGCAGCAGCCCCGCGGAGTTGGGCGTCAGCCCGTCGCCGCTGTCATAGTCGGCCTTGAGGTAGCCGTCGGCGTCCGCCAGCGCGGTGAAACTGTCGGCGTATTTGCAGCCGTTGTCCGCGGCGGCCTGCTGGATCCAGTTGTTGGCCAACCTGATGGTGTCCGCGTTCATATTGTTGGCGGTGGCGTAGGTCTTCGTCACCGGCAGAATGGAGTTGCAGAGAATCACAGTCTTGGGGCTTGCGGTCTTGATGCCGGTGAGCAGGGAAGTATATTCCGACGTGAAATAGTCCTTGCCCATGAAGGCGCAGCCGTTCTCACCCAGCGTGATCACCAGAATGTCCGGCTTGGCGGCGGCCACGGCGTCGGTGATGGACGGGGTGTCCTTGCCGACGGTGAGCTTAACGCTGCTGATGCCCGAGAGAGACACGACCCCGTCGGCGGTGGACAGCACCTTGGCGGTGTTCTCCTTGTCCGCCAGCAGCCCATAGCTCTTAATGCCGGCGGTGGTGCCGTCGGCCAGGAAGGTCATGCGGGCAACGTAGCTGTCTCCGCCGTCCGCCGTCTCGCCCAGCAGGGCGGAGGTGGTCAGGGCCTGCGCGGTCTCTGTGGCCTGGGGCGCCGCGGTCTGCGCGGCGGCCTTGGTGCCCGCCTTGGCGGCTTTTGGGGTATAGTCCTTGGTAAAGGACGCGAACAGCAGCGCAAACAGTACCAATGCCACGCTGAGGATCATCAGAATCGACCAGACGGAGTACAGGGAATCCCTTTTTTTCTTGTTCATAGCAGGCACCTTAACCTTATACCGATACGGCGGACTGAAATCAGTCCGCCGTCGTTGATTGTTGTGGGATTACTCGGCCTCGGCCAGCTTTTTGGCTTCCTCGATGACCTTCTGCTGCACGTTGCCGGGGGCCTCCTCGTAACGGATGAATTTCAGGGTGAAGGAGCCGCGGCCCTGGGTCATGGAGCGCAGGTCGATGGTGTAAGAGGACATCTCCGCCATGGGGACCTCGGCCTCCACGGTCTGCATCCCGTCCTCGGCGGTCATGCCCAGCACGGTGCCGCGGCGCTTGGAGGAAATATCGGACATGATATCGCCCAGATTGGCATCGGGGATGGTGACCTTCAGGTTGCCGATCGGCTCCAGAATGGTGGGCTTGGCGTTGGGGATGCCCTCCTTGTAGGCCAGCTGCGCGGCGGTCTTGAAGGCCATTTCGTTGGAGTCCACGGGGTGATAGGAGCCGTCGTACAGGGTGGCTTTCAGCCCCACCAGCGGGTATCCGGCCAGCACGCCCTTGTTCACGGCCTCGCGCAGGCCCTTTTCCACAGCGGGGAAGAAGTTCTTCGGCACGCTGCCGCCGAACACTTCCTCGGCGAAGATCATCTCGTCCTGCTCGTCCTGGGGCTCAAAGCGCACCCAAACGTCGCCGAACTGGCCGGAACCGCCGGTCTGCTTCTTGTGACGGCCGTGGGCCTCGACCTTGGCCTTGATCTTCTCGCGGTAGGGCACGCGGGCGGGCTTCAGCTCGGCTTCCACGCCGAAACGGGACTTCAGCTTGGCGCACAGCACGTCCAGCTGGATGTCGCCGGCGCCGGACAGCACCTGCTGCTTGGTCTCGCCGTTATTGACGAGCGTAAAGGAGACGTCCTCCTCGTTGAGCTTGTTCAGACCGGCGGCGACCTTGTCGTCCTGCCCCTTGGTCTTGGAGAAGATGGCCATGGAGTAGCAGGGCTCGGGCAGCTCCACCGGGGGCAGCTCCACTTCGTTCTTGGGGTCGCACACGGTATCACCGGTCTTCCAGTCCATCTTGCCGATGGCCACGATGTCGCCGCAGGCGACTTCCTTGACCTCGGTGTTCTTCTTGCCGGACATGATATACAGACGGCCCAGCTTATCGGTGCTGCGGGCGCGCATATTGCGCAGGGACATATCGGCGCTGATCTTGCCGGAGAGCACCTTGACAAAGCTGTACTTGCCGAACTGGTCGGAAATGGTCTTGAACACGTAGCCCACGGTGGGGCCGTCCACTTTGATGCCCTCAACCTCGGAGGGGTCGGGAACGTAATCCGCGATAGCGCGCAGCAGCACTTCGGTGCCCACGCCGGTGAGGGCGCAGCCGCAGAACACGGGAACGACGGAGCAGTCCTTCACGCCGGCCTTCAGCCCGGTGACGATATCGTCCTCAGACAGCTCCATGGCGTCGAAAAACTTTTCCATCAGCTCCTCGGTGGCGCCGGCGGCGGCTTCCATCAGCACGGCGCGCAGCTCCTCGACCCTGCCCGCGTCGGCGGCGGGGATGTCGGCCTTGGCGGTCTTGCCGCCGGCGGTTTTGTAGGCGCAGTTGTGCACCAGATCAATGACGCCGGTGCCGTCGGACAGGGGGGCTACCACGGGGCAGATGACGCCGCCGTACTTGCCCTTCAGGGCTTCCAGCACGGCATAATAGTCGCCGTGTTCCTCATCCATCTTGGAGATATAGAACATGGCGGGCTTGTTGGCGGCTTTCAGATATTTCCAGCAGCGCTCGGCGCCCACGGAAAGGCCGTCCTTGGCGCTGCACAGGATGAGACCGGCTTCAACGGCGCGGATGGCGGCCAGAACCTCGCCCACAAAATCCTGATAGCCGGGGCAGTCCAGCACATTGATCTTGACTCCGACGAATTCCACGGGGGCCAGCGCGGAGGAAATGGTGATCTGGCGTTTGATCTCCTCGGGGTCGTAATCGCAGACGGTATTGCCGTCGGTGACCCTGCCGAGACGGTCCAGCACGCCGGTGGCGAACAGCATACTCTCGGCCAGGCTGGTCTTGCCGCTGTTGCCGTGGCCCATAAGGGCAATGTTGCGGATTTTCTTTGTGTCGTAGCTCATGAGTCGTTTCCTCTCCTGTATATAAGTTTATTCGTTTTCACAAAAACCGATAGACGGTCAACGAATTGATTATACACTATTCCAAATGTGATGGCAACAGAAAATTATCAGCGGCGCAGGCCGAAAACCAGCGCGGCCTCGGGCAGCATCCAAAGGAGCATATACAGCAGCAGATTGCCGGCCGTGACGGAATCGAAGGCCGCGGACAGGCACAGGAAAAACATCAGGATCATACCGATCACGGTGCACAGCACACTGAGCATCACGTTCAGCCGGACGACGGTATAGAGCCGGTGCCCGACGTCGGACAGCTCCACCAGCGCGGACAGCCCCTCCCGGGAAATCACGGCGGCCACTTTGGAATCGTTGGAGCGCTGGGCGGCGGAGATCTCATAGCGCTTGGCGAAGCTGGGAAAATCGAAGCCGTCCGTGGGCATGCGGAATTTGTGGCGGATCATTTCCGGGGTGATATTGAAGTCCCGGATGGCGAAGATGGGCTGCCGGCGGGTGTGCAGCAGGGAGGCCAGCGCCCGCTGGACGGTCACCACGGGGGTATAGCTGACGGTGAAGATAGCGGAAATCATACCGTTGACGGAGACGAACACGGAGTTCTTCGACGCCAGCTTCTGGGGCAGGCGGACGCCCATCAGGCGCATGAACCCGGAATTGCCGCACAGCACCTCCTCGCCGCGGATCATGGCGGTGAGACCGCCGCCCTCGTGGCAGCGGAAATCGTCGATCTGCTCCATGGCGCAGCCGTTCTTTTTCATCAGATCGGTAAAGATGCCGGACACGCCGGAGCCGGAGGCCGCGATGACGCTGCCGGTGTAGGAGATAATTTTTTTGGGATCCATCCCCTCCAGGATGCGGATGCTCTCAAAGGCCACGGTGTCCCGCGGAAAGATATCCCGGTCGGTGATCACGATGTGGCGGCTGCCGCCGATGTCGTAGGTGCCGGACCAGCCCGCGATGGCGGAGCCGGAGCGGAAGATCCTGCGGGAGACGGCGGCGTAGGGCAGGGGAAAGCCCAGCAGGGCGGAGAGGGGGGCCGCCGGCATAAAGATCGCGGCGAGGATATGGACGAAGTTTTTGAAATCATGGCCGGCCACCGCCGCCACCAGCGCCAGCGCCACCGCCGCCGCCATCAGCCAGGGGGCCATGGCGGAATAGACGATCTCGTCCGGCGTGATCTCCTCGGTGCGGCGCAAAAAGTTTTCGGTACTGGATTTTGTCTTCAGCAGCGTGATTTCCCTGTCCGCGATGCCGGCCTCCGCCGTCACGGCGAAGGGGTCGCGGCTCAGCGCCAGCGTGCGCAGGGTAATGCGGTTGCCCTTGCACATCAGCAGGGAGGACCACAGCGCCCCGGTCAGGGACAGCGCGGACACCGCGCAGAAAGGCAGCCCGATGGTCTGCGTACCGGTGACGGCGATGATCACGGCGTCCAGCGCGGAGAGCACGCAGGACACGGCGATCAGCGACCCCGCGCCGGGCTTTTTGCGCACAAGATCCATGATTCCGGCAGTAAAGACATCCAGACACAGAACCACCACGGCCAGCTCCAGAATCAGGCACATGAGAGTGCAGACGGTGGCGTTATGTAAACGGCCAACGACAGGCAGCCCGAAGGACAGGTACATCAGTACCAGGCAGAACGCCGCGGAGAGCTTTGTGCGGGTGCGCAGGTGGTTGATATGGGAGCCGTAGTAGCGGGAGGCGCGGTCGGCGTCCAGCTCGGGGCCCAGATCCTCGGCCTCCTCTGGGGGCGCGGCCTTTACGGTGGTCCTGCGCTGCTGCCGCTTGAGGGAGATCATCGCCATCAGGGCCAGAAACGGGGAAGCCGCCCGCTGGCCGAAGGGACGCTCGGGCTTCTCCGGGCGCAGAGGCTCGTCGTAGCGCGCGTCCGACGCGGGCTCGTACTCGCCCTCGTCCATCGGCTCGTCGGGGGAGGCGTATTTGGCGGGCGCGGCATCCTCGTCGGAGACGTAATCCAGCCGCACTTCCCGCAGCAGCTTGTCCAGATCGCCGCCGCCCACGGGCTTATAATCCTTGATGATATCGTAGTCGGTCTTTTCCGCCGCCGCGGGCGGCTCCGGCTCTGCCCGGCCGTTTTCCTCCCCGGATTGAATGGCGGCGGCAAAAACCTCGCCCTCCCGCTCCGGGACGATCTTCTTCGCCGTGGGCTCCGCCGCAGAGGACGTTTCCGTCTCCGCTACGGCCAGATTCTCATCGCTGAATTCATTGAGGATGTCGTCCAGCGAGAATGCCTCTCCCAGAGGCTCGCCGTCCGGAGACATCTTATTTTCAAAATCATCCATCTCTATCCTACCCTGCCTTCTCGTGATTGGGCGCGCTATTTTGATCGCTGGCGCAGAACCTCATACATGGTGACGGCTGCGGCAGCCGCGGCGTTGAGGGAGGTGACCCGGCCTTTCATGGGGATGCTCACGATAAAATCGCAGCGCTCCCTGACCAGCCTGCCCATGCCGTCCCCCTCGGAGCCGATGACCAGCGCCATGGGCCCGGTGAAATCCGTGTTCCAGAGATCGGAACTGCCGTCGGCGGCGGTGCCGTAGATCCAGAGGCCCTTTTCTTTCAGCTCTCCGATGGCGGCGGGGATGTTGGGCACTCTGGCTACCAGCGCGTGTTCCGCCGCGCCGGCGGAAGCCTTGTCCACGATGGCGGTCAGGCCCGCGCTGCGCCGCTTGGGGATGATGATGCCGTGGGCACCCGCGCATTCGGCGGAACGGATGATGGCGCCCATGTTGTGCGGATCGCTGACCTCGTCGCAGACGATGACGAAGGGGGCCTCGTTCTTTTCCCCGGCGGCGGCGAGAATATCGTCCACAGAGGCGTAATCCCGCACGGCGCACACCGCGACGACGCCCTGATGGGCCTTAGTCACGCTCATAAAGTCCAGCTTGCGGCGGTCGGCGTCCACCACCACGATGCCCAAGGCCTTGGCCTTGGAGGCGATGTGTCCCAGCGTCTTGTCCGTGTCGCCGGCGGCGATATAGATCTTGTCGATGGTACGGCCCGCGCGCAGGGCCTCGATCACGGCGTTCCGCCCTTCGATGATTTCGTTTTTCAAGCCGTTTTCGGCGTTATCAGTATCCATAGCTGCTCCATTTTCATAATAATACAGCTATCATGTTACCATATCGCCGCCCAAACATAAAGGGAAAAATTCAGGAAGGGACAATTTTTTTGTGGACTTTGTTATTTAATGAAGGTATCATAAGATCATCACAATTGGAGGACAACGTATCCAATGAAAAGCTTTATGAAAAAAATTGATCTCTTCTGCTACCGGCATCCGCGTTTCGGCATCCCGAATCTGATGCTGTACATCGTGCTGGCCAATGCGGCGCTGTGGCTGCTTTCCGCCATGGACACCTCGGGCCTGCTGCTCTCCAGCCTCAGCTTTTCCACCGGGGCCGTGCTCCGCGGCCAGGTCTGGCGCCTGGTCACCTTCGTGCTGGTGCCGGATGGCGGCGGCGGACTGCTGTATTTGCTGGTGCTGTATTTCTATTACTTTATCGGCAATGCGCTGGAGCGGGAATGGGGCCCGGGCCGCTTCACCATCTACTATCTCATGGGCATGGCGCTGACCGTGATCTACGGTGTGATCGCCTATTTCGCCGCGGGGCAGGATACGGGCCTCACCGCCTCGTATCTCAACCTGTCCATGTTCTTCGCCTTCGCCACGCTCTACCCGGACAACATCGTCCTGTTCATGTTTTTCCTGCCCATCAAGGTCAAGTGGCTGGCCATTGCCGACGCGCTGTATTTCGCCTATGCCATTTTCCGGAGCCTCGGCGCCGGTATGGGCATGATGGCATTCCTGCCGCTGATCGGCGTGCTGAACTATTTCGTGTTCTGCGGCGACCATCTGTTTTACAGGGTCATCCCTACGGGGCGTGAGCAGCGCAAAAAGACGATAAATTTCAAGCGAGAGGCACGGAAAATCCAATACGAACAGAAGAATGCCGCCTACACTTATAAATGCGCCGTTTGCGGCCGCACGGACCGGGACTATCCCGAGCTGGAGTTCCGCTATTGTTCCCAGTGCGCGGGCTATCATTGCTTCTGTCAGGATCACATCAACAATCACGTGCATTTTACGGAGTAATTCAAAAGAGGTCTGAGCGGTGGCAAAACATCTGAAGAAAAAATCAAAAACAACGCGGCTGTTCAGCAGCAAACCCGGCCGGCCGGCCCGGATTCCGGCGGCTGAGCCGGAGGAGCAGGACATTCTCCCGCTTGAATCCGGGGAAAGGGAACAGCCCGTCTCCGATCTTCCCGAGCTGGGGATGGAGGACGCCGGTCCGGACAGTTTGCAGGTGGAGGATATCGAGCCCACCGCTATTACGGCGGAGGACTTGCCGGCCCGGCCCGCGTCGGCGGTTGTTTCCGTGCCCGCGCCGCCAAAGCCGGAACCCGAACCTGAACCAGAATCTGAACCGGAACCGGAACCGGCCCCGGTCCGCCGGGTGGACAAAAAGCCATCGGAAAAGACGCATCGCCGCCGCAGCACCGCGCACAGCCGCCGCAGCGGCAGGCGGGTCCTGATGGTGCTGGGACTGCTTCTGGCGGCCGGAGCCGTCACGGTGGTGCTTGTGCGCAACTGCGGCGGCAGCGGCGCGCTGTCACCCCTCAACGACAGCTATGTCTTCTCGCCAAAGGCGGTGGAGAGTTCCGCCGCGTCGAAATACATCTCCGATACGGCGGTCATGGTGAACGACGGGGAGGTGGAGCGCTACACCGCCTCCGACGCGCTGACCGTCAATTTTGGCCTTGGCAGCGCCTATACCTCCGTCAAGGGCATCACCACCTTCCGGGGCGACAACTTCCGCTCCTCCGCCTCCTACGGTACCGCCGCGCTCACCGCGGGCAAGTTTACCCAGAGCTGGAGCAGCGGTACAGGCTCCCTCGCCGACGCCTCCGGCGGCACCTGGACCGGCAGCGGCTGGACGGGCCAGCCGCTGATCGTCTCCTGGCCGGACGCCGTGCGGGAGAAGATGACCAGCCTGTATGACTGGGCCCGCAAGCAGACCGGCCTGGTGGAAGTCATCTATCCCACCATGGACGGAAAGATTTATTTTTCCGAGCTCTCCACCGGCAAGGCCACCCGGGACCCCATGGATCTGGGCTTCACCTTCAAGGGCACGGGCTCGCTGGACCCCCGGGGCTATCCCATCCTGTATGTGGGCTCCGGCGCGAACAGCACGGCGGGGAAGTCGCGGGTCTTTATCATTAATCTGCTCAACTGCACGGTGATGTACCGCTTCGGCTATTACGAGCCCTTTGCGCAGCGCGACTGGAATATGTGGGATGCCGCGCCGCTGGTGGACGCCGCCACCGACCAGCTGATCTATCCCGGCGAAAACGGGCTGCTGTATATCCTCCATCTCAACACGCTGTACGACGAGGCCGCAGGGTCGCTGACGGTGAACCCGGACAACGTGGTCAAATGGCGCTACAACGGCGTGCGCACCAGCACCTATACCTATTGGACGGGCTTTGAGGCCAGCCCGGTGTGCTGGCAGGGGCGCATCCTCATGGCCGACAACGGCGGCAACCTGATCTGCCTTGATCTGAATACGCTGAAGGTGGACTGGGTGTGCGACGTGCTGGACGATACCAGCTGCTCGCCGGTGCTGTCCGTGGAGGAGGACGGCGTCTACCTTTATCTGGGCGGCGCGTTCCATCCCGGCTGGCGGGCGAAGACCTCCGCCGCGGTACCCATCTACAAGATCAACGCCGTCACCGGCGAGGTGGTCTGGGAGACGGACTACACCTGCACCGGAGACGGCGATCTCTCCGGCGGCGTTCAGGGCACGCTGGCCATAGGCAAAAACCAGCTGGCCGGCCTGATCTTCGTGCCTCTGGCCTCCACGCCCGACGCCAAAAGCGGCAAGCTGGTGGCGCTGGATACCAAAACCGGCAAGGAGGTCTGGCACTTCGATACCGACGCGTACAGCTGGTCGTCGCCCGTGGATGTGTACGATGCCGCCGGCAAGGGGTATCTGACCTACGCCACCGGCGACGG